>PJTS01000004.1_pt1 | contig 428359 bp, 378 predicted proteins | sample 1512251 | NCBI WGS metagenome assembly PJTS01 (sample SAMN08177686, study PRJNA422409) | Soil metagenome, whole genome shotgun sequencing project. | isolation source: Soil (2) enriched on wood chips: alkali lignin treatment | place: USA: Madison | collected 2015-01-15 | reverse complement strand
TACTGCATGAGGCACTAATATAAGGTTCGGCAGAGAAGCGGTATTCAACGACAACGTGTTTACTCAGGACTTCTTTACTGAAAATGCCACACATAAACAGAACTGTACCTCGTTTGACCCAAAACGTGTTATCACACACAACGATTAATATGGCAAGCCATTTTTAAACGTGTCTCGATCCGCCGCACAAATTCAAACACTGCCCTGGTATGATCTGCACACTTATGCGCAACGATCATGGACAACGTGTGTTCTTTACACCGCCACTGCGCTATTACCGCAAGCGCTGTTATCTAAGACTTTTTTACCATAGACCATACATTTCTTGCCGTCCAGATAGAGGGGCAACTTTCTTTAGAACCTTGATTGCGTTAGAACATTTTGTGAAAACTTATGCTCAAATCATTCCAACGCGTCGGTAATGAACAATGCATATTTGGTGTTAATAAACGTACTGACACTGCATTAAAAATCACCAGTGAATAAAGAATAGGATGCACCAAAATAATGAAATTTTTATGACTCTGCCTCAAAACAAGGCAAGCAAAACGTTTCGATAAAAATAAAACAATCCTGAAGAGCTATAAATACAAAATATATGCAACTGTTACGCGCATTGTTTAAAAGGATAAATATTCGCCAATTTTCAGTATCCTGAAGGAATTATTAACCGGTGCTACATTATTCAGCGCCTGAGTTAACGCATGGACGGGTTCATCAAGGGATTCATCTGCCAGCTCAAACACGCCCCAATGGATGGGAAAGGCCAGGGGGTGGCCGAGCTGCTGCCATAGCGCCACGGCAGATTGCGGATCCATATGATGGACCGCCATGAACCATTCTGGTGCATACGCGCCAATCGGCAACGCGGCGGCGTCAATTTTACCCAGACGTTCGGGTATCGTTAACAGCTCCGGCGAATAGCCCGTATCACCGCTGAACCAAAAGCGGTGCTTTCGTCCCTCAAAGACCCAACCACACCATAATGAACGATTCCGGTTCCAGGGGGTACGCATACTCCAGTGCTGCGCCGGAACGGCTGTCAGGGTGATTCCCTGCCAGGTTATGCTCTGCCACCAGTCGAGTTGTACGATGTGCCTGGCTCCGCGACGGCGAAACCAGTCTGCCAGACCTAAGGGAACAAACAGCATTACGTCTGGAAAACGTTTCAGGATACGGCGAATGGTTACATCGTCGAGATGATCGTAGTGATTATGCGAGATAACCACTGCATCAAGCTGCACAAGTTGTTCAACAGACAGTGCAGGAGGTGTTTTGCGCACCGGTCCTGCAAAAGGAAGCGGAGAAGCGCGTCGCGAAAAGACCGGGTCGGTCAGAATGGTGTTGCCATCCATCTGCACCAGCATACTCGCGTGTCCAAGCCACCAGACCCCGTCGCCTTGTGGCTGTTTCAGCTCAACCGGCTGCCACCACTGGCGTATGAAATCGTCATATCCCAGCGCAGGCGGTTTAGGTAAACCTGCCGCTTTCCGCGCCTTACGCCAGCGCTCGACATCGCCGGGCTGATGTCCTACAGGTGCAGTATTGCGAAAGCCATTCGGCGTGTGATGGATCCGGGAGGGGTCATACCAGGGATTTTTCCAGACCACGGCCACCTCCCGCGAGCAACAGATTATCGTTCGGCCACCAGACGGATAAAGTCGTCTTCGTCTTCTTTGTCTGCGACGACCGCTTCTTTAGGGGCTTCTTTCTCTTCTGGTTCGTTTGCTTCGCACAGACGGCGCAGCAGCGCGTTTTGGCGCTTTTGCTGATCGAGCAGCGCTTCAAGCAACTCGATTTGCTCGTTCGTGCGCGAACTGGCACGATTGACGAAAAACCAAATGACCAGTCCAGCGACCAGAATAACCAACGAGACCATCAGGGATGCCAGATTTAGCAGCCCTGAATTCATTAACTCACCCATTTCACCACCTCAATAAAAACGCCCATTTTACCACTGGCGCGAAGGAAGGAAATGACCTTAGGAAAAAATGCGTCTTACCACGGAATAAACTTGTTGATTGCGCAAACGCCGCTAAAAAACTGTACATCCTGATCGCACATCACGTTGATAGTCTGTGTCCACAGCACCACACATGCCACCAACACGATAACCAGAATTACCCAGCGTATTTTTTTCACTCCACTCTCCGTTTTATGACCTGAGGCAGCCAGGTTATCACGGCTATCTTAAACAGCATCTAACTGTACCCTCATCAAACTCTTTTCGGAATCGTGCACTTGTTTCACTGAGTAAACAGGTTAGGCTAAATGCATGACAACAACGATAAAGAGGCAATGATGCATTTAATCATTCGAACTATTATTGCACTGGCCGTTCTCTGGACTGGTCTTCTGTTAACCGGATATGGCGTGCTTGTGGGGAGCACCGAAAACGCCGCAGGTTTAGGTATCAAGTGTAAATATCTGACAGCCCAGGGCATGAGTACTGCGCAGTACATCCACTCGGACAGCGGGATCATTGGTTTGACCAACTGCCCTGTCCTGCGTAAATCGTCCGTTGTAATTGATAACGGCTAAATATCGCTGAACCGCATCCATGAAAAACGCCGCAAATGCGGCGTTTTTTTATTCCTGCCGGGGTTAAAACGGATAATCGTTATAGCCCATCTGCTCAGAAATTTTACGCGCGGCAGTATGAAGAATAGCCACGTACTCATGTAGGCGTTCTTCGGAGAAGCGCAACGTCGGGAACGAGATACTCAGGCCAGCAATAACAACACCGAAGCGGTCGAACACAGGAACGCCAATGCAGCGCAGCCCTTCTTCCTGTTCTTCGTTATCTTCACCGTAACCCTGCTCACGCACTTTATCCAACACCGCTAATAGCTCATCGGTGGTGGTAATGGTACGCTCCGTGCTGCGTTTGTATTCCACGCCAGAGAGGATCTGTTCCACCTCTTCACGGTCGCGCCATGCCAGCAGTACTTTACCAATGGCGGTACTGTAGAGCGGGTTCCGGCGACCAATGCGCGAATACATGCGCAGGTTATACATGGAATCAATTTTATGGATGTAAACAATGCTGTCCTCATCCAGTGCGCCAAGGTGGACCGTTTCTTTTGTCAGACGAGAAAGTTCACGCATCTGAATATCCGCACTGCGGATCAGATCAACGTTTTGCAGGGCACGGGCACCCAGTTCGAACAGCTTCAGCGTCAGCGAGTATTTTTCAGATTCGCCTTCCTGCGCAACATAGCCCAGTGACTTCATGGTTTGCAAAAAGCGATAAACGGTGCTTTTCGACATCATCACACGCTGCGACAACTCTGTAATACCAATTTCACGCTCTTCTCCGAGCGCCTGTAAGATGCCAAACACCTTCAGCACGGAAGAAACAGAATCTGGCTGCTTATCCAAATCTGCAATTGCCATTTATCACCTCATGGAGAGTGTTTTATAAAAATCAGAACCGGTTTTTATTATAAATTCCCGTCATGCTAGCTGCAATCAATCCTCGTTTACTTCGTTACAAATCTGCGACATAAAACGGAATTAACAGTGCTAAAATAGTTACCCTGAGAATAATTTCCTACCGAGCTATTCACCCAAAATGCAAAAAATCCTTTCCGATGGTCTGCCTTTGCCCCAGCGTTACGGCGCTATTGCGACGATTATCATCGGTATTTCCATGGCCGTTCTCGACGGTGCCATTGCTAACGTTGCCCTGCCAACGATTGCCAGCGATCTGCAGGCTTCCCCCGCCAGTTCTATCTGGATCGTCAACGCTTATCAGATAGCCATTGTGGTTTCGCTGCTCTCATTCTCTTTTCTGGGCGACATGTTCGGCTATCGCCGGGTTTATCAGTGCGGGCTGGTGGTTTTTACCCTGACGTCACTTTTCTGCGCCCTTTCAGATTCGCTGCACACCCTGACGATAGCCCGTATTGCCCAGGGTTTTGGCGGCGCGGCGCTGATGAGCGTCAACACCGCGCTGATCCGCTTAATCTACCCTCAGCGCCATTTAGGACGCGGTATGGGGATCAACTCATTTATTGTCGCGGTCTCTTCTGCCGCCGGACCGACTATTGCGGCGGCCATTCTTTCAGTCGCCTCCTGGCAATGGCTTTTCGCCATCAACGTGCCGCTCGGCATCGTCGCGATCGTCTTTGCCCTGCGCTATCTCCCTGGTAATGGCCCGAAAAGCACCATGCCCCGCTTTGATCTGCCCAGTGCGGTAATGAATGCCCTGACCTTTGGCCTGCTGATTACTGCTCTGAGCGGGTTTGCCCAGGGTCAGTCGTTAGCGCTTACTGGCGCAGAACTTGCCGCTCTGCTGGTTGTAGGCTTTTTCTTTGTGCGTCGCCAGCTTGCACTGCCGGTACCCTTGTTGCCGGTAGACCTGCTGCGTATTCCCCTTTTTTCACTGTCTATTTGCACCTCGATCTGCTCGTTCTGTGCCCAGATGCTGGCGCTGGTTTCCCTGCCCTTCTTCCTGCAGAGTGTGGTCGGTCGTTCTGAGGTTGAAACCGGGCTGCTGTTAACGCCATGGCCGCTGGCGACGATGGTGATGGCGCCGCTGGCCGGGTATTTGATCGAACGCGTGCATGCCGGACTGCTGGGTGCAATCGGGCTGGCGGTGATGGCAACCGGCTTGTTTGCCCTGGCGCTGCTTCCCTCATCGCCTACGGATCTGGATATCATCTGGCGCATGGTCCTGTGCGGTGCGGGTTTTGGTCTGTTCCAGTCGCCGAACAACCACACCATTATCACTTCCGCACCGCGTCATCGCAGCGGGGGAGCCAGCGGCATGCTCGGCACGGCGCGTCTGCTGGGTCAAAGTACCGGTGCAGCACTGGTTGCGCTGATGTTTAACCTTGCCGGGCAGAACGGTAACCACGTTGCGCTCCTGACCGCAGGGTTCCTTGCTACCCTCGCGGCCATAATCAGCGGACTTCGGGTCACCCAGCCCGGCGTGAAGGCATAAAAAAAGCCGGGCGGAGTACTCTCCAGCCCGGCTTTTTTCGGTGTCTTCGCGTTACTTCAGGTATTCGCCACTGCGCAGCGCTTCAATACGTTTATCGAGCGGCGGGTGAGACATAAACAGCTCACTGAGTGATTTCGATTTACCGTTAATGCAGAAGGCCATCATGCTGTTCGCTTCCTGCGGCTCGTAGCTGGTCTTCAGACGCTGCAGCGCAGCAATCATCTTCTCACGCCCTACCAGTTTTGCAGAGCCTGCATCCGCGTGGAATTCACGGTGACGTGAGAACCACATGGTAATGATGCTTGCCAGAATACCGAACACCAGCTCAAGTACCATCGAAACAGCGAAATAGATCAGCGGGTTTCCGTTGCTCTCTTCACCTTCGTCGCGGTTGCCCCCCATAAAGCCTGCCGCGATTTGCGCCAGGATACGAGAGATGAAGATCACGAAGGTGTTCACCACGCCCTGAATCAGGGTCATGGTCACCATATCACCGTTCGCGATATGGCTGATTTCGTGAGCGATAACCGCTTCGGCTTCGTCACGGCTCATGTTCTGCAGCAGACCGGTGCTGACGGCAACCAGAGACGCATCACGACGTGCCCCCGTTGCGAAGGCGTTAATGTCCGGTGCATGGTAAATTGCAACCTGAGGCATCGCGATGCCTGCCTGCTTTGACTGCTGAGCCACCGTGTTCATCAGCCACTGTTCCATATCGTTACGTGGCTGCTCGATAACTTCACCACCGACTGATTTCAGCGCCATCCACTTCGACATCAGCAGTGAGATGAATGAGCCACCAAAACCAAACAGCAGCGCCATAATCAACAGACCCTGAACGCTGCTCGACTGAATTCCTGTCAGGCTTAGCACCAGCCCGAATACCACCATAACCGCCAGGTTGGTGAGCAGGAAGAGCGCGATTCGCATCATAATTTTCTTTTAACCTCTGTTTAACAAAACGCACTATGCGATTACCCACATCGTATGGGTATTGTGGCTATTTTCAAGGATTCGAGGGGTGTAAGTCACCAGAAAGACACAACTTTACACAATTGAAGAGCAGCTTGACGAGAGGAAGCAGAACTAAAAAAAACAGGCACAATGTCTTGTGCCTGTTGAGGGATTATTTTGCAGGTGCCGGTTGCACTGCGGGTTTCTCTTTTTGCAGATTCGCCAGGTCGAGGGCGATATGCACCGTCTCGTCCAGATACGGATCCGGCTCCTGGTAATCTTTTGGCAGATCGTCCAGTTTTTTGAGCAGAGGCTTACCTTCACGTTTGAAGCGATCGTTGATACGCGCCAGACGCGTTGCGTCATCCTCATTGTTCTCTTTTTCACGCTGAGCGTAATTGAGAGAAACAATGTTCCGTTTCGCCTTCAGGGCATTGAAACGCGCAATGTCCTTCAGGATATACTGGAATTCAGGATCTTTCACGATGCGTTCGTTATGGTCTTTCAACAACGCAGGACCAAACTGAGTCATATCGCCAGATTTCACGAACGTCGCAGCATTGATGCTATCCCACGGCAACGCGTTATCTTCAAACTTCTCGCCCGTTTCGGTCTCTTCGGTGCCCGTTGGCATCATGATATCCGGCGTCACGCCTTTACGCTGCGTACTGCCACCGTTCACGCGGTAAAACTTTTGAATGGTGTACTGAACGGAGCCCAGCGCAGGCCATTCCGGGCGCAGCATCTGATCGTAAATACGGTTCAGAGAGCGGTACTGCTGGACGGTGCCTTTACCAAAGGTCGGCTCACCGACGATAAGCGCACGGCCATAGTCCTGCATTGCCGCGGCAAAGATCTCAGAAGCAGACGCACTGAAGCGATCGACTAATACCACCAGCGGGCCTTTGTAATAGACCACACCATCGGTATCGGCATCTTCACGCACTTTACCGTTGTTATCACGAACCTGAACAACCGGGCCAGACGGAATAAACAGACCCGACAGGGAAACCGCTTCGGTCAGCGCCCCACCGCCGTTGCTGCGCAGATCGATGATCACGCTGCTGACGTTCTGTTTTTCCAGCTTCTGTAGCTGCACTTTCACGTCGTCGGTCAGACCAACGTAGAAGCCAGGGATATCCAGAACACCGACTTTCTCTTTACCGACGGTTTTCACCGACATTTTGACAGCACGGTCTTCAAGACGAATGCGTTCGCGTGTCAGGGTGACGATACGGGTTTTCGTCCCTTTCCCTGCAGGCAGAATTTCCAGGCGAACTTTGCTACCTTTCGGCCCTTTGATCAGCGCAACCACATCGTCCAGACGCCAGCCGATCACATCGACCATGTTCTGTCCGGTTTGACCAACACCGACAATGCGATCGCCTACGCTAATCGCTTTGCTTTTGGAGGCAGGGCCACCTGCCACCATGGAGTTGATCAGGGTATAGTCATCGTCCATCTGCAGCACCGCGCCGATACCTTCCAGAGACAGGCTCATTTCGGTATTAAACTGCTCAGTGTTACGTGGGGAAAGATAGTTGGTATGCGGATCGATTTCGTGGGCGAACGCCGTCATTGCCAGGGAGAACACATCTTCACTGTTGGTCTGCGCCAGGCGACGGATGGCAAATTTGTAGCGACGGTTTAAGGTCTCACGAATTTCTTTCTCGTCTTTGCCGGTGAGCTTGAGGCTCAGTTCGTCATATTTAACTTTTCCGTCCCACAGCGCATTCAGCTCGGCTTCGTCTTTCGGCCATGGCGCTTTGCTGCGATCCAGATTAAAGGTGTCGTTGCCGGTAAAGTCCATTGGACGTTCCAGCACTTTCAGCGCGTATTGATAACGTTCAAAACGACGCTTTTGCGATAAATTATACAGATCGTAGAACAGATCCAGCTTACCGGAGCGCAGTTCGTCACCCACGTCGGATTTACGTTTAGCGAACTGTTCGACGTCGCTGGCCAGCAATACGTTATGGCTGTAATCCAGCAAGTTCAGATAACGGTCGAAGATTTTGGCCGAAAAGGCCTGATCGAGATCGAACTGACGATAGTGCGAACGAGTAAAGCGCGACGTCACGCGCTCACTCACCGTCGCGTGCTGCGTCTCTTCCTTCAATACCGGAATTTGATCAACACGCGTAATATCGTCCACAGCGAAGGCGTGACCTGTTATAGCAAACAGGCCCGCCAGCGCGGTGAGCTTAAAAAAAGTGTTCATGCCAGGCTTGGCCTCCGTTTCAGAACAACAAGTGTTCTGCGCGTACTATCATTGACATACCAGAAGTCAGCTGTACACGAACGCCGTCTTTGGTGATTTCCAGTACGGTGGCGTCCATCGCATTGTTACCCGCTTTGACCTTCAGAGCCTGACCGACGCTCAGTGCGTTAATGTCAGAAACTGGGGTATGGCGCTGCTCTTCACGAGGCGCGCGTGGGGCTTTAGCTGCTGGCTTGTCTGCACGCGGTTTGCGATCGTTATTCTCATTACGACGCGGTGCTGGACGCGGTTTACGCTCGCGACGAGGCGCATCTTCCTGACCATTTGCCGCAGCGGCTTCGCGTTTTTTCGCTTGCTGTTCGGCACGCTGTGCCTGAACGCGTGCTTTGGCTTCTTCCAGCTGCTTGCGCGCATGTTCAACGTGCTGCTCATCAAGTTCGCCGCAAGGGTTGCCGTCGAGATCAACACGGGTTGCACCCGGTTTGATACCGTACAGGTAACGCCAGCTAGACGTATAAAGACGTAAGGCAGAGCGAAGCTGCGTTTTGCTGAGATTCATCTCACCTTCAACGCGCGCGACCAGATCCTGAAAGATACCGACTTTCAGAGGACGAGCCTCACCTTCAGCGCTGAAGCACTGAGGAAAACGCTCGGCCAGAAATGCGATAACTTCTTTACTGCTATTCAACTTAGGTTGATTTTCCATGAAATTTCCTGATTACAACGGACGTTGCCAACTCGCGCAGGCATGAACAGGCGACATTATAATGACGCTATCAGTAATTGCTACGTTATCCGTTGATTATCCTGCGACGCTCGCAAAGAATTTTTGATAATCGGTTGCTGCCAGAACGTTTTCGAGATTCGCCGCCAGCTCGCGCAGGCCCTGCTCGTCTTCAGACGTAAAGCGACTGAAAGCCGTACTGTCGATGTCCAGAACGCCAATAATCTGATTTTTTACCACCAGCGGCAGTACGATTTCAGAATTACTTGCCGCATCACAGGCAATGTGGCCGTCGAAAGCGTGAACATCCTCCACGCGCTGAACCTGGTTGGTGGCCACCGCGGTACCGCATACGCCGCGTCCGACCGGAATACGCACACAGGCCAGTTTTCCCTGGAAAGGCCCCAGCACCAGTGTTTCACCTTCCAGAAGGTAAAAACCGGCCCAGTTAACCTCGGTCAACCGTTCAAACAATAATGCACTTGTATTTGCCAGAGTGGCTAAGAAGCTGGTTTCACCTGCCATCAATGCCTTAAAATCGCGGTTGAGATCCGCGTAGAATTCTGTTTTGCTCATTCTTCAATCACTTAGTTGTCTTACAAAATTACCGCATAGCCTATTAAAATAAGCATTAAATGCGCTCATGCTCAAGATGAATCAATTCATGAGTTAATATAACTTTCAACAATACACTTTTGTGCGCAGCTGATGGCCTTAAAAACAACCAAAATTACGCCGACAAAGAAGATCACTATCCATACGGTAAGTGAGGCCCTGCCTCGTGCACATTATCAGCGTTGTCCGCAGTGCGATACGCTTTTTATGTTGCCGAAGATGAAATCGCACCAAAGTGCGTTTTGTCCCTGCTGTGACGCCAAAATCCGCGACGGGCGGGACTGGTCGTTGACCCGTCTGGCAGCCATGGCCGTGACGATGCTCTTGCTTATGCCCTTTGCCTGGAGCGAGCCGCTGCTGAAACTTTATCTGCTCGGTGTGCGTATTGATGCCAACGTGCTGCAAGGGATCTGGCAGATGACGCGCCAGGGCGATCCCCTGACCGCCGCAATGGTGCTGTTTTGTACCGTCGGTGCGCCACTGGTTCTGGTCGCCGCCATCGCCTATCTGTGGCTTGGTAACATCCTTGGGATGAATCTGCGCCCCGTGCTGCTGATGCTCGATAAGCTGAAAGAGTGGGTCATGCTGGACATCTACCTGGTCGGGGTCGGTGTGGCGTCAATTAAAGTGCAGGACTACGCATTTTTGCAGCCCGGCGTTGGGCTGTTCGCCTTCATCTGCCTGGTATTGCTCAGTATTCTGACGCTGATCCATCTGAACGTAGAGCAGCTTTGGGAGCGTTTTTATCCCCAGCGCCCGGCCTCGCGTCCGGATGAAAACCTGCGCGTCTGTTTAGGTTGCCACTATACCGGCTTGCCGGATACACGGGGACGCTGCCCGCGATGCCATATTCCGCTAAGGCTGAGGCGCAACAACAGCCTGCAAAAATGCTGGGCAGCGTTAATTGCTTCCATGGTATTCCTAATCCCGGCTAACATGCTGCCGATTTCAATCATTTACGTGAATGGCGCGCGCCAGGAAGACACCATCCTTTCAGGTATTATCTCCCTCGCCCACAGCAACGTGGGCGTGGCGGCCATTGTGTTTATCGCCAGTATCCTGGTGCCGTTCACCAAAGTGGTGGTGATGTTTACGTTACTTATCAGCATCCATTTTAAATGCGAACAGGGCCTGCGCACGCGCATCCTGCTTCTGCGGTTTGTTACCTGGATTGGTCGTTGGTCGATGTTGGATCTGTTCGTGATTTCGTTGATGATGTCGCTCATCAATCGCGATCAGCTGCTTGCTTTTACAATGGGACCCGCAGCTTTTTATTTCGGCTCTGCGGTGATATTGACTATTCTTGCTGTGGAATGGCTGGATAGCCGCTTACTTTGGGATGCACATGAGTCAGGAAACGCCCGCTTCGCCGACTGAAGCGAGAATTAAAACAAAACGCCGCATTTCGCCATTCTGGTTGCTGCCCGTCATCGCCCTGATGATCGCGGGCTGGCTTATCTGGACGAGCTATGAAGATCGCGGAAGTACTGTCACCATTGACTTCCAGACCGCCGACGGTATCGTCGCCGGGCGCACCCCTGTTCGCTTCCAGGGGGTGGAAGTCGGTACAGTCCAGGACATCACGCTGGGAAAAGGGCTGAACAAAATTCAGGTGCGAGTCAGTATCAAATCTGACATGCAGGATGCTCTGCGCAGCGAAACGCAGTTCTGGCTGGTCACGCCGAAAGCCTCTCTCGCCGGTGTGTCGGGGCTGGATGCCCTGGTTGGCGGTAACTATATCGGCATGATGCCGGGTAAAGGCGAGCCGCAGGATCACTTTGTGGCGCTCGATACGCAGCCGAAGTACCGACTCAATAACGGCGACCTGATGATCCACCTGCAGGCACCTGACCTGGGTTCACTGAACAGCGGTTCGCTGGTTTACTTCCGCAAAATTCCGGTGGGTCGCGTTTACGATTACGCCATCAACCCGAACAAACAGGGTGTGACCATTGACGTGCTGATCGATCGCCGCTTCACTAACCTGGTGAAAAAAGGCAGCCGCTTCTGGAATGTGTCCGGCGTGGATGCGGACGTCAGCCTGAGCGGTGCAAAAGTGAAGCTGGAAAGCCTGGCGGCGCTGGTGAACGGCGCTATCGCCTTCGATTCCCCGGAAGGGTCCAGCCCTGCCAAAGCCGATGACACCTTTGGACTGTACGCCGATCTGGCCCACAGCCAGCGCGGTGTGATCGTGAAACTTGCCCTGCCCGACGCCAAAGGGCTGAAAGCCGGTTCGACTCCGCTGATGTATCAAGGCCTTGAGGTCGGACAGCTGACAAAAATGACGCTCAATCCCGGCGGTTCGGTAACCGGTGAGATGACCGTTGATCCGAGCGTGGTCGATCTGCTGCGAGAGAAAACGCGTATTGAGATGCGCAGTCCAAAACTGTCGCTGAGCGATGCCAGCATCAGCAGCCTGCTCACGGGCACTACCTTTGAACTTATCCCCGGAGAGGGGCAGCCCAGCAACAGTTTTGTTATTGCCCCGGCGGACAAAGCGCTGCTGCAAAAACCCGGCGTTGTGACCGTCACGCTTAACGCCCCGGAAAGTTACGGCATTGAAGCCGGTCAGCCGCTGATCTTACATGGCGTGCAGGTGGGCCAGGTGCTGGAGCGCACCCTGTCGGAAAAAGGGGTCACCTTCTCGGCCGCTATCGATCCGCAGTACAGCGATTTGGTGCATGGTGACAGTAAGTTTGTAGTGAACAGCCGCGTCGATGTGAAGGTCGGTCTGGACGGCGTTGAGTTTCTCGGCGCCAGCGCCAGCGAATGGGTCAACGGCGGGATCCGTATTCTGCCGGGCAATAAAGGCCCCGTGCGGGAGAGTTATCCCCTGTATGCCAATCTGGACAAGGCGATAGAAAACAGCCTGAGCGATCTGCCGACCACCACGCTGACGCTGAGCGCCGAGACGCTGCCAGACGTGCAGGCCGGTTCGGTTGTGCTGTATCGCAAGTTTGAGGTCGGGGAAGTGATCACCGTACGTCCGCGCGCGGACGCCTTTGATATCGAACTGCATATCAAGCCGGAATACCGCAAGCTGCTCACCGCAAATAGCGTGTTCTGGGCGGAAGGCGGTGCGAAGGTCCAGCTTAACGGCAGCGGATTAACCGTGCAGGCCTCTCCTCTTTCCCGCGCACTGCGCGGTGCGATTAGCTTCGATAATCTGCCCGGTGCGGGCGGCGATATGCGCAAGGGGGATAAGCGTATCCTCTTCCCGTCTGAGACCGCGGCGCGTGCCGTAGGCGGACAGATTACCCTCCATGCCTTCGATGCGGGGAAACTGGCTGAGGGAATGCCTATTCGCTATCTGGGCATTGATATCGGGCAGATCCAGAAGCTAACGCTGATCACATCGCGCAATGAAGTGCAGGCCACCGCCGTGCTCTATCCGGAGTATGTGCAGACCTTCGCCCGCGCGGGCTCACGTTTCTCCGTGGTCACGCCGCAGATATCTGCCGCAGGCGTTGAGCATCTCGACACGATTTTGCAGCCCTACATCAACGTTGAAGCCGGTCGAGGGAAAGCCCGTCGTGACTTTGAACTGCAGGAAGCGACGATTACCGACTCGCGCTACCTTGATGGCCTGAGCATTGTGGTCGAAGTCCCGGAAGCCGGTGGACTGTCCATCGGTACACCGGTGCTGTTCCGCGGTATTGAAGTCGGCACCGTGACGGGCCTGACGCTGGGTACCCTTTCGGACCGCGTGATGGTCGCGCTGCGCATTAGCGATCGTTACCAGCACCTGGTACGCAACAACTCCGTATTCTGGCTGGCCTCCGGATATTCACTGGACTTTGGCCTGACGGGCGGCGTGGTGAAAACCGGTACCTTTAACCAGTTCATACGCGGCGGTATCGCCTTCGCAACGCCACCGGGTACACCGCTGGCACCGAAGGCCCAGCCGGGTAAACACTTCCTGCTCCTTGAAAGTGAACCCAAAGAGTGGCGCGAATGGGGAACCGCCCTGCCGCGTTAATCTGAAAGGCTCCGGTGTCAACGCGCCGGAGCCTTTATGTTACACTGCGCGCCTGAATGTTTCCCTGTGGTGTGCCCGTGGCTCAAAACTCCGTATTTCTTCCTGAACAATTCCTGGCGCAGATGCGCGAGGCGCTTCCTTCTCATCTTTCCTTCGATGATTTTATCGCCGCGTGCCAGCGCCCGTTGCGTCGTAGCATCCGCATCAATACGCTCAAAATCAGCGTGGCCGATTTTCTGACGCTGGTGTCGCCGTATGGCTGGCAACTTACGCCGGTGCCATGGTGTGAAGAAGGTTTCTGGATCGAGCGCGACGACGAGGACGCTTTACCGCTGGGCAGCACCGCTGAACACCTGAGCGGACTGTTTTATATTCAGGAAGCGAGTTCGATGCTGCCGGTTGCCGCCCTGTTCGCTGAGGGTAACGCGCCCGAACGCGTGATGGATGTCGCCGCCGCACCCGGCTCAAAAACCACGCAGATTGCCGCACGCATGGGCAACCGCGGGGCGATTCTCGCCAACGAGTTTTCCGCCAGCCGCGTGAAGGTGCTCCACGCCAATATCAGCCGCTGCGGTATCCATAACGTGGCCCTGACGCATTTTGACGGCCGCGTATTCGGTGCCGCCTTGCCGGAGGCATTCGATGCCATTCTGCTGGATGCTCCCTGCTCCGGCGAGGGCGTGGTGCGCAAAGATCCTGATGCACTCAAAAACTGGTCGGTGGAAAGCAACCTGGATATCGCTGCCACGCAGCGCGAGCTGATTGAGAGTGCGTTTCACGCGTTGCGTCCCGGCGGCACGCTGGTCTACTCAACGTGCACCTTAAACCGCGATGAGAACGAAGAGGTTTGTCTGTGGTTGAAAGCGCAATACCCGGATGCGCTCGAGTTCTTGCCCCTTAATGACTTATTCCCCACGGCACATGAGGCGGCCACGCCCGACGGTTTTCTCCACGTGTTCCCACAAATTTACGACTGTGAAGGGTTCTTTGTCGCACGTCTGCGTAAAACGCAGGCGGTGGCTCCCCTGCCAATACCAAAATTCAAAGTCGGCAATTTCCCGTTTGCGCCGCTTAAAGGTCGCGATGCCGCGCAGCTTGAAGCCGCCGCCAACAGGGTTGGGCTGGTCTGGGACGAGAGTTTGCACCTCTGGATACGTGATAAAGAGATATGGCTGTTCCCGGCACACATTGAGCCGCTTATCGGCAAAGTCCGCTTTTCCCGTATCGGTATCCGCCTGGCGGAAGTACACAACAAGGGGTACCGCTGGCAGCACGAGGCGGTTATTGCGCTGGCGGGTAGCGACAACACCTTTGAGTTGACGCATCAGGAAGCCGAAGAGTGGTATCGCGGCCGTGATGTTTACCCTGAAAGCACCCCGTCCCAGGATGAGGTCATTGTCACCTATCAGGGGTTCCCGCTGGGGCTGGCGAAAAAGATCGGATCACGGCTGAAAAATAATTATCCGCGCGAGCTGGTTCGTGATGGTCGCTTGTTTACGGGTAACACTCGCACCGACTAAAAAAGCGCATTTTTTTACTGGCGATTTTGCTCTCCTTGTCTAGGCTAAAAAATGGATGCCCGTACTGGTCATACCAGATTTTTGCAACGAACCCGGAGAGCACTATGACGAAAACCAGCGTGCGTATTGGCGCTTTTGAAATCGACGACGCAGAATTGCGCGGCGAAGCACAAGGCGATCGAACGTTAAGTATTCCCTGCAAATCCGACCCGGATTTGTGCATGCAGCTGGATGCCTGGGATGCCGATACCAGCGTCCCGGCGATCCTTGACGGAGAACATTCAGTCCTTTACCGCGAGCATTACGACCGTAACACCGATGCCTGGGTCTTGCGTCTTGCCTGACCTAAAGTGAACCCGCCCGAAGGCGGGTTATTTATTACTGCAGCTGAACCAGCGTAAGGAAGCCATCGAACACCGCACCGGTGTCGATATAGTGCAGATTGTTAAAGTCATAGCGTTTATCCAGTGGCGTATGACCGAACCAGAAATGATCCGCCCCCTGGATCCCCTGCCCTTTCCCTACCATAAACCCCATTAAACGGTCACGATCCCACAGCACCCGCTGCGCGCTGACCGGTTTATTCCAGACATACTCCGCTGCCGGATAATCCGCATGAGCAATAACATTCAGACCGTTTGCGCAGGTGATTTCAATAATATGCGGTAAGTCCCGACACGCGTTGAGTAGCCTCAGAGCGTTCCGTTTGTCTTCGAGCGCTGAAAACCATATGCCGCCATTTGACATCCAAAGCGCAAAATCATTATTTTCTATTGCATCCAGCGCCATTTGTTCATGATTGCCTCGCACCGCCCGAAACCATTTTTCGTCCATAAGCTGTAAACATTTCACGCAATCGGGGCCGCGATCGATAATATCACCAACGGAAATCAAAAGATCCTCGTAAGGATTGAAATGTCGACGCTTCAGTGCGTCCATAAGCCATTGATAGCAGCCATGAATATCGCTAACAACCCAGACGTGACGCCAGTTTTTACCCTCAATTTTCTGATACATAACGCCTCCTTTAAAGAGTATAGCTGCAGCAGAAAATATCCTGTCCCGACATCGTTTTTACTAACCCAAACAAACCTTCAACCAAACGGAAATAAAGATCGTCGGGCTATTAATCCCTTATTCCCGCCCCTCTAAAATAGAGCGAAATAGAATGAGAGGTCTTAACGTGTCTAACATACACCTGCAAAACGATGTGCTGTATCCCTGTCGCACAAATATCATCTCCGAGTTGGTGAAAGGAAAACGCGTTCCGGGCCCAATCTGGCAGAAGCGCGACTACCGGCTGAAATTTCTTCTGCGCTCACTGTTATTCCGCGCTTCCACCCAGCGCATGCTGGACACGCTATCAGGACGCGATGATTTTGACAGGCTGCTGGCATCGCAAATCACGTTACCGAGTAAAACCCACCGCCAGTACCTGATGCGCGGCCTGCGTCCTGGCGATCGCGCCGACGCTGTTGTCAGTCACTATCACTGGATCGATAGCCTGAAGAACAGCGATCTTGGACACGCCCTGACGAGCCCGCACGAGCAGTGCATTGTGCAATTTCAGGCAAAAAACGACGTGACCTATACCGTCAATGCTTCCTCCGCCGGCAAAGCCGAGCGTGAAGGCGAGAGTACGCTGTGGCTCCATGACAGCGATAACACCTTGCTCGCCAGCCTGACGTTTTGCGTCGCACGCAGCCACGGTCGGCCAGTGCTGGTCATTGGCGGACTTCAGGGACCGCGCCGCAACGTATCGCGGGAAGCGATCAAGCAGGCCACCCGAGCCTGCCACGGCCTGTTCCCTAAGCGCGTCCTGATGGAAGTGATTTTCCAGCTGGCCGCACAGGCGAATATTCACGCCATTTTCGCCGTCAGCGATGAGGGACACGTGTTCCGTGCGTTGCGCTATCGCCTGAGCAAAGGTCGACATTTCCACGCCAGCTATGACGAATTCTGGGAAACGCTTAACGGCCGTAAGCTTTCACCTTTCTGCTGGCAACTCCCTCTACAGGTGGAACGTAAATCACTGGAAGAGATTGCCAGTAAAAAGCGGGCTGAATATCGTCGCCGCTTCGAGCTGCTGGATGATATCGCGGGATCGATGAGTTCTCGCTTCCAGACTACTGAGGGCTTTCGCCAACTACGCACAAGAATTTAACAAAACAGTCAAAAAGGGCTGGACTTTGGCCTGCCGTGTTGTGGTATGTTTGAACCAGGCGCACAGGAAATGTGCTCGCTGCAGAGGTCGATAGCAGGATTTTATCGTTTACTTTCAAGCAGATAAAAAGAGACCGAATACGATTCCTGTATTCGGTCCAGGGAAATGGCTCTTGGGAGAGAGCCGTGCGCTAAAAGTTGGCATTAATGCAGGCTAAGTCGCCTTGCCTTTTAAGAATAGATGACGACGCCAGGTTTTCCAGTCCACAGCTAAAGTGGCCTGAAAAAAAGCGTCGAATCATCATTAAACGTAAAAAACCGCAGTGCTTTCGCTAGCATCTGCGGTTTTTTATTGGAAACATTGGCGTTAGCAAAGTTTATCCGCGCGCTCGATAAACGGTGCCAGGCTCATCTTCTGGCCAGGTTTAGCGGGATCGTCAATCTGGATAATGCTAATCGGTTGTCCGTTACTCTTACCGCTGGCAACCTGCTGCTCCGCGGTATCGTTTAACGGGTATTGCACCAGCGTGCTTGGGTTGATCGCGTACAGGGCGTGGCCAGGACGGCAGGTCAGCATCACCTCTTCACGATTGAAGGCCCATTTTTCCTTACCCACCTCAAAACGGCTGACGGTGATCACCTGCGGCGCTGCCAGCGCACTGCCGGTGCAGGCCAGCAGTAAAAGAGAAAGTAGTGTCTTTTTCATATGTCTTTAAACCTTGTCAAAAGGGTTCCCAGGTCGCAAACAGACTGACCGTGGCCAGTACCAACGCGCCCAGCACCACTTCTGCCTGTGTCATCCTGATAAAAAGGGTTTGCTCCCACCCGGCATCCGGACGAAAGCGTGGCACCAGAAAATACCGATTCGCCAGCGCAATTACCACCATCAACGCCACCAGCGCACATTTGAACAACAACATTTTTACGTAGCCCGTCTGCCAGGTCACATTGATGCCGGTAATAAACAGCGCGTTAATGATACCCGTGAATATCACGCCAGCCACGGCATAGTGCCCCACGCGGGAAAAACGCATCATGGTATAGACCGCCGCCGTCTGCCAGCGTCCGCTCGAGAGACGCATGCAAAACAGCAGCGGCAGCAATCCGCCAAGCCAGGTTGCCGCGCAGAGGAGATGGATCGCATGATTAAGGCGGTGCAGTGCTCCAGGCGCTCCGTCATCCATTGCCGCATGCCCGACGCCCGCCAGCAGGACAAACTGCCCCATCGCAAGCAGCAACAGACGCGAACCTTTTTGGGGTGCCAGCCACGCGGCACCGGCGGTGATGATGGCCAGAATGATTTGCCACAGCCAGACACCGCCAAACTGCGTCCCCAGCACGCTCCGCCAGATATCCGTACTCAGCACATCGGGCCAGCCGTTGCCCATCATTCCGCCCTGCACCGCAAACATCAGGAGTGCGGTCACCAGGCTGATTAACGCGGCCATTTTCTGCTGCGCCTGAAAGCGTCTCAGCATCAGGCGTTGCAGTGACGACGGCGCAAACCAGACGCTGTAGAGCGCATTGCCAAAAATCAGCATCAACGCGCCGAAATGGATGAAGCGTAACGCCACATAGACCAGCGCCAGCATATTACTTCACGCTAAAGTGATAGCTGCCTTTGGTTTTGTGGCCATCAACTGAGACCACATGCCAGTCCACCTGATAGGTGCCCGCCGCCAGCGGTTGTTCCAGTGGCACAACCAGCCGGGCGTTGTCTTTTTCATCCCGCTTAGCGGTACCGGTTTTCATCACCTGCTGTTGCGCGTCGGTCACCACAACGCCGCTAAATGCCGGTTCAATACCTTCGGAGAAGTTCAGCGTAAGGGTCTGCGGGGCCGCTACCTGAGTATTGGCCGCCGGGGATTGCTGTTTGAGATGCGCGTGTGCCAGAACGGCGGGCGTCACTGCCGACGCGATCAATAAAGTGAGCGCGCGCACCGCGCGGGAAGAGGAGAAATCCATCACAATCATTCCTTTTTGTTATGCCTGTAAGGTAAAGAATAACGCTGTATAATAAACGAGTCGAGGATCATCCTCCCTTCGCTTGTCATCGTCATCCAATCGCGGTAACGTTGCCGCCGCATAAAAAGGAGAAGGTAATGAACATTAATCTGGCTGCCCTTCCTCAGGACGAGATGGACAAAGTCAATGTCGATCTCGCTGCCGCTGGCGTGGCATTTAAAGAACGCTACAACATGCCCATCGTGGCTGAAGTTGTCGAGCGTGAACAACCCGCGCACCTGCGCGACTGGTTTCGAGAACGCCTGATTGCGCATCGCCTGGCCTCGGTTAATCTCTCGCGACTGCCGTACGAACCTAAAGTTAAATAAGCTTAACGACGCATTACACTTCCTTACGCGGATTATGGCAGGATAAGAAAACCCTTATAAAATTAGGTGTATTCTTAAATCCCGGCGACTCAGTGTATAAGGAAGTCACGATGTCTCGATGGAATATTGCAGCAGCTCAATATGCCGCACAGCACCCCAGTGTGGATAACCATGTAAAACACCACCTCCGTTTCATTGACGAAGCGGCGCGACAGCAGTGTCAGTTACTGGTGTTTCCTGAACTCTCATTAACAGGCCCCGGCGAGGCTGACCTGCCCGCGCCGCCCGACGATCTGCAGCTTGCCCCACTCCTTCACGCCGCGCAGTCACACAATATAACGGTTATTGCAGGGCTGACGCTCGTTCATCAGGGCCAGCGTCAGAAAGGGCTCGCCCTCTTTACGCCCCATCTCGATACTGTCCTCCGTTATCCTCAGGGAAGCGGGGCAAGCCTGATCCCGGGGGATAAACAGCTCACCATTATCGATACCCAGTCAGACACCCCTAACCTCGATCCGCAAGCCACGTTATTTACCAGCTGCCAGGCGGTGGGCGATAATCGCTGGCGGCAGTCCATCAGCACATTGCAGCGCTTCGCGCATAAGTATGCTATTGCGGTATTGATGGCCAACGCCCGCAGCGGCAGTGCATTATGGGATGAAAAAGGTCAGTTGATCGTTCGCGCCGACAAAGGCGAACTGCTCTTAACCGGATCTCTTGGCAGACAGGGTTGGCAAGGCGATATCATTCCTTTAGGCTAAGCGTTTTAGGGTCAGGAGCGATCAATGCTGCGCGTCATCGATACCGAAACCTGCGATCTGCAGGGCGGAATAGTAGAAGTGGCTTCAGTCGATGTGGTTGACGGAAAGATAGTCAACCCGATGAGCCATCTGGTGCGTCCCGACCGTCCGATAAGTCCGCAGGCGATGGCAATCCATCGCATTACGGAGTCGATGGTGGCGGACAAGCCATGGATTGAAGAGATCATACCGCATTATTACGGCAGCCCGTGGTATGTCGCACATAACGCCAGCTTTGATCGTCGCGTTCTTCCGGAAATGCCGGGCGAATGGATTTGCACCATGAAGCTGGCTCGTCGACTGTGGCCGGGGATCAAATACAGCAATATGGCGCTGTATAAATCCCGCAAACTCAGCGTCAGGACGCCCGAGGGGCTGCACCATCACCGCGCCCTCTATGACTGCTATATCACCGCCGCGTTGCTGATTGATATTATGAATATCTCTGGCTGGACGCCGGATGATATGGCAACCATCACCGGACGCCCTGCGTTACTGACCACCTTTACCTTTGGGAAATATCGCGGCAAACCGGTGTCGGAAGTGGCGGATAAAGATCCGGGTTATCTGCGCTGGCTGTATAACAACCTCGACAGAATGAGTCCGGAGCTTCGCCTGACGCTGAAGCACTATCTGGGCGACGCCTAACGTTCTGCGCGGCCTGGCAGCGTATCCTGCGCCAGGCCAATCAGGAACGCGTACTCCAGCGCGACGCCTTCATAGGATTTAAATCGCCCTGATTTACCCCCGTGCCCGGAGTCCATGTCGGTACAGAGCAGCAGCAGATTATCGTCGGTTTTCAGTTCCCGCAGTTTCGCCACCCATTTTGCAGGTTCCCAGTATTGCACCTGTGAATCATGCAGGCCGGTGGTGACCAGCAGATGCGGATACGCTTTCACCTCCACATTATCGTAGGGGCTGTACTCTTTCATGTAGCGATAATAGATTTCGTCCTGAGGATTCCCCCACTCTTCAAATTCTCCCGTGGTTAACGGGATGGACTCATCCAGCATGGTGGTCACCACATCGACAAACGGAACCTGCGCGATGATGCCCTTAAAGCGCTCAGGGCGCTGATTAATCACGGCCCCCATCAGCATGCCGCCCGCGCTTCCTCCCATCCCAAAGCAGAGCGTCGGGTCGCCATAGCCTTGTTCGATGAGGGCATCACAGACGTCGAGATAGTCGTTGAAGGTGTTTTTCTTCTTCAGGAATTTCCCCTCTTCATACCAGTACTGGCCCAGTTCACCGCCACCGCGCACATGGGCAATAGCATAGACAAAGCCGCGGTCGAGAAGGCTCAAACGGCTACCGCTGAAATCCGCATCCATACTGGAGCCGTAGGAGCCGTAGCCGTAAACCAGAAGAGGGTTTTTGCCCTTGTTAAAATGCGCCTTGTGATACACCAGGGAGACCGGCACCTCAACGCCATCGCGGGCGGTCACCCACAGGTGTTCGCTGCGGTAGTTATCCGACTCAAATCCTTTTACCTCAGCCTGTTTAATCACCTGGCGCTGCCCGGTGTCCATATCCAGTTCAAACAGGGTGTCCGGCGTCGTCATTGAAGAGTAGCCATAACGCAGGCGCGACGATTCTGGTTCAGGGTTGAAGCCAATCCACGTGACATAGGCCGGATCGTCGAAGGCAATTCCCACGACTTCCCGCGTTTTCCTGTTGATTTGGCGGATACTGGTCAACCCTCGCTGACGCTCTTCCACCACCAGCCAGTCGGTAAACAGCGTAAAGCCTTCCAGCATCACCTGCTCCCGCGCGGGGATCAGCACCTCCCACTTGCGCTCATCACGCACTTTGGTTTTGTAGAGGCCGAAGTTTTTACCCTCGCGATTCGATCGCAGGTAAAAACTGTGCTGAAAATGGTCAAGACTGTACTCATGATCTTTTCGGCGCGGCAGGAAGCAGAGCGGCTGCGCATCAGGCAGTTCAGCATCCAGCAGCAGGACTTCCGAGGTGGTGGCGCTGGCCAGGTAAATAATCACATAGTGACGCGATGAGGTTTTGTGCAGGCTGACGTAAAACGTCTCGTCTTTCTCTTCGTACACCAGTTCATCATCGGCAGAATCCGTCCCTACGGTGTGCCGCCAGACCTGATAAGGCAGCAGCGTGGACGCATGCTTTTTGACGTAGTAGACCGTTTCAGAATCATTCGCCCAGACAAAATCCGGGGAGATATTCTCCAGCATTTCCGGATACCAGTTCCCCGACTCGAGATTGCGGAAGCGCAGTCCGTACTGTCGGCGAGAAAGATAGTCTTCTGCGAGCGCCATAATGGCGTTATCTGGCGACACCGACATACCGCCCAGCGTATAGAATTCACTGTGAGCGGCACGCTGGTTGGCGTCCAGCAGGATTTCCCATTCGTCCCATTCGGCACATAGCACCGACTGGCGCTGATAGATGGGGTATTCATTGCCGGGCTCATAGATATGACGGTAGCGATAACCGTTTTTGGTCCAGGGGGCAGACACATCGCGCTGGGGGATACGCTGCACCATTTCATTCAGCAGCTGATCCTGCAGCGCCTGCTGGCTGGACATGACCTTGCGGCCATAGTCGTTTTCCTGGTGCAGATAGTCGAGCACGTCTGGCTGGGAACGCGAGTCATCCCGCAGCCAGTAATAGTGGTCTATGCGCGTATCACCATGCGTGGTGATCGCATAAGGAGTACGTCGGGCTTTCGGTGGCATGTCATGATTCTTTTGAGTTTTACACCCTATAAGGTTGGCAAAACACGCGCATGATGCAAGCGAAACATGACCACATCAGATGATTACCCGGCCTGTAACGTCTGTTTTTGCTGCTGAATATCCTGCTCAATGCCCTCACGAACATCCTGAGGGATCTTCAGCGCATCGCCGAGCGCATTCAGGTAGCTGCGCTCCATAAAGTGATCGACATCGATAGCCGCGCAGCTCAGAAAATAGAGTTCCAGCGCCTCTTCTTCGTTCTTCACGCTTTGCGCCAGACGCTGGGGATCGAGAGGCTGTTCGATGGCCTGTGCAACCAGCGCTCTCCCCTGCTCTTCCACACCGGCCTCACGCATCTGCTGCTCTATCGCCGCACGCTCTTTGCTATCAATATGCCCGTCGCTTTTGGCCGCAAATACCAGCGCCAGGATAAGCCGCTCCGTTCGGATGTCCAGCGGGGAGACGTGCTCGCCGTAGTGCGGTTCACCCTGATGCGCGGTGCGCACTTTGTCCTTGTATTTGTTCCACAGGACGGTACCCGCGATGGCTCCTCCCCCCGCCAGGAGCGCGCCAGTGCCATATTTTGCCAACAGCTTACGCGATGACTTATTGGCGACCAGCAGCCCCGCCAGTCCTCCCAGCGCGCCCGGTACCAGAAGCTTGCTGAGCCCTTGCTCACCCGACGACACGCCTTTCTGACCTAACATGGATTGCAATTGATTTAACCAGCCTGACATGATTCCCCTCACTTAACCGTGCATATTGCTCTCAGCCTAAGCGAGTGGGTGTCAGGAAATGTCTGCCTGCGCTAAAGAAGCGCAAATTGTTGTGCGATGAAAGACCCCGCGCGCAAGACAGACGCAAACGTTTTCGTTTATACTGCCCGCAACTTTTTCAGGGGGATTTTTATGACTCGTTTAGGAACCGCGCTGCGACCTGCGGCGACACGTGTGATGCTTTTGGGCTCGGGTGAACTGGGTAAAGAGGTCGCTATTGAATGCCAGCGTTTGGGCATTGAAGTCATTGCCGTAGACCGTTATGCCGACGCCCCCGCGATGCACGTTGCCCATCGTTCTTATGTCATTAACATGCTGGATGGCAATGCCCTTCGCGAGCTGATTACGCGCGAGAAACCCGATTTTGTCGTGCCGGAAATTGAAGCCATTGCCACCGACACGCTCATTACTCTTGAGCAGGAAGGCCAGCGCGTGGTGCCCTGTGCCAACGCCGCGAAGCTCACCATGAACCGCGAGGGCATTCGCCGCCTGGCCGCAGAAGAGCTGGAGTTGCCCACGTCAAGCTACCGTTTTGCTGGCGATAAAGCCGCATTCCTGCAGGCCGTAGAGGAGATTGGCTACCCGTGCATCATTAAGCCGGTGATGAGCTCCTCCGGTAAAGGACAGAGCTTTATTCGTGACCGCAGCACGCTGGATAACGCGTGGGATTACGCCCAGCAGGGCGGTCGTGCCGGAGCCGGTCGCGTGATCGTTGAGGGCGTCGTGAAGTTTGATTTCGAAATCACTCTGCTCACCGTTAGCGCCGTTGATGGCGTCCATTTCTGCGACCCGATTGGACACCGTCAGGAAGACGGCGATTACCGTGAATCCTGGCAGCCGCAGCAGATGAGCGCTCTGGCGCTGAAGCGCGCGCAGGAGATCGCCCGCAGGGCCGTCCTGGCGCTCGGCGGCTATGGTCTCTTCGGCGTAGAGCTGTTTGTGTGCGGCGACGAGGTGATTTTCAGCGAAGTCTCCCCTCGCCCGCATGATACCGGCATGGTGACGCTTATTTCGCAGGATCTCTCCGAGTTCGCCCTGCACGTGCGCGCTTTCCTCGGCCTGCCTGTTGGCGGCATTCGCCAGTACGGTCCTGCGGCATCGGCAGTGATCCTGCCCGAGTTGACCAGCCGGAACGTGACGTTTGATAACGTTGACGGAGCGGTAGGTGCAGGATTGCAGATCCGTTTGTTCGGCAAGCCGGAGATCGACGGAACCCGTCGTTTGGGCGTAGCGTTAGCCACCGGGGATAACGTTGACGACGCCGTGGCGAGAGCGAAAGCGGCCGCTGCGAACGTCAAGGTAGAGGGATAAAAAAACGGGCCGAAAGGCCCGTTTTTCATGCTGCGATTAACTTACTGTTTCGCACCTTCAACCGCTTCGCGAGCCAGTTTGGTGATGCGATCCCAGTCACCGGCTTCCAGCGCATCCGCCGGCACCAGCCATGAACCGCCGATACACAGAACGCTTTTTAGCGCCAGGTAGTCACGGTAGTTGGCAGGAGAGATACCGCCGGTCGGGCAGAAACGCACCTGAGAGAATGGACCCGCAATCGCCTGCAGCGCTTTGGTGCCGCCGTTGGCTTCAGCCGGGAAGAATTTAAACTCTTTCAGACCGTAATCCATGCCCAGCATCAGTTCAGACACGGTGCTGATACCAGGGATCAGAGGAATAGAACCTTCGGTTGCCGCTTTCAGCAGAGGCTCAGTCAGTCCCGGGCTGATCGCGAACTGAGCACCGGCTTCGGTCACTTCAGCCAGCTGCTGCGCATTCAGAACGGTACCCGCACCGATGATGGCATCCGGCACTTCTTTGGCGATAGCGCGGATAGCGTCCATCGCACACGCGGTGCGCAGGGTCACTTCCAGGACGCGAACGCCGCCCGCAACCAGCGCTTTCGCCATTGGGACAGCGTGCTCCAGTTTGTTCACCACGATGACCGGCACGACAGGGCCAGTGGTCAGGATTGCTTCTGCACTTGTTTTCCAGTTTTTCATCAGAGTTTTCTCTCGCCAGATCGTTAAAAACACGTCGTCTTAAAACGTAATACAGGTTGCGCCCTGCTCTGCGCCGGACAGCTTCTCGCGCAGCGCGCCAAACATTTCGCGTCCGGTACCCACGCGCGACGCGCTCAGGTCAGGAATATGAGGCTGACGTGCTGCCAGCTCTGCATCATCGACCAGCAGGGTTAACTCACCTGTCTGGCCGTTCACGCGGATCATGTCACCGTCACGCACTTTCGCCAGCAAACCACCGTCGTAGGCTTCCGGGGTCACATGGATGGCAGAAGGCACTTTACCCGATGCGCCAGAGAGGCGTCCATCGGTCACCAGCGCGATTTTGAAACGGCGGTCCAATAATACACCAAGTGGTGGCATAAGTTTATGTAATTCTGGCATCCCGTTGGCTTTTGGCCCCTGATGACGCACCACCACCACGCAGTCTTTATCAAGCAGGCCCGCGTCAAAGGCAGGCAGCACATCGTGCTGGCTTTCGAACACCACCGCAGGCGCTTCGATAATCTGGTTCTCTTCCGGGACTGCGGAGGTCTTCATGACTGCACGACCGAGGTTACCGCTCAGCACTTTGGTGCCACCGTGACGCGAGAACGGCTGTTCGAAGGTCGCGATTACCTGAGGATCGAGAGAGTCACTCGCTCCTTCGCGCCAGTCCAGCTCGCCGTTGTTCAGCCACGGCTCGAGGGTATAACGCTGCAGGCCAAAGCCCGCCACCGTGTTCACGTCTTCATGCAGCAGACCGCCTCTCAGCAGCTCGCGCATCAGGACAGGAACGCCGCCTGCCGCCTGGAAGTGGTTGATGTCTGCCGGACCATTCGGGTACAGGCGCGCCATCAGCGGCACCACGGAGGAGATGTCGGAGAAGTCATCCCAGTTGATCAGGATGCCCGCCGCGCGCGCCATCGCGACCAGGTGCATGGTGTGGTTGGTTGAACCACCGGTTGCCAGCAGCGCAACAATCCCGTTGACGATGACTTTCTCATCAACCATTTTGCCCATCGGCATCCAGTCGTTGCCGTTCCCGGTCAGACGTGTCACCTGACGCGCCGCGGCTTCAGTCAGCGCCTTGCGCAGCGGCGCATCCGGCTGGATAAAGGACGAGCCAGGAAGCTGCATCCCCATGAACTCCACCACCATCTGGTTGGTGTTGGCCGTACCGTAGAAGGTACAGGTGCCCGGCGCATGGTAGGAGGCGGCTTCCGCTTCCAGCAGCGCCTGACGATCGGCTTTGCCTTCCGCGTAGAGCTGGCGGATACGCACTTTTTCTTTATTTGGCAGACCGCTCGCCATCGGGCCGGACGGCACGAAAATCGCGGGCAGATGACCAAATGACAGCGCCGCCATCACCAGGCCAGGGACGATCTTGTCGCATACGCCGAGATAGAGCGCGCCATCGAACATATTGTGAGACAGGCCCACCGCCGCAGACATCGCAATCACTTCGCGGCTCAGCAGCGACAGCTCCATCCCGTCCTGTCCCTGCGTCACGCCGTCGCACATAGCGGGCACACCGCCTGCCACCTGACCCACGGCATTTACGCTGTGCAACGCGTTACGAATGATAGTGGGATAGACTTCATAGGGCTGGTGTGCGGAGAGCATATCGTTGTAGGAGGTGATGATGGCGATATTGTTACGCAGCATGCTTTTCAGCGAATCTTTATCACCCGGCTGGCAGGCGGCGAAACCGTGCGCGAGGTTACCGCAGGCCAGCTGCGAACGGTGGACGGTCTCACTCTTTGCTTGTTCAACACGGGCGAGGTAGGCGGAACGGGTCTCTTTCGAGCGTTCAATGATGCGTTGTGTTACGCGTAACAATGTCGGATTCATAAAAGCTCCTCTAATTTATTTGTCTGGGCTCGGGAGTTTACAAAGTCGCTGGCAGTTGTTAACAACGCTGAAACGCTTGCTGTCCGGAGCTCAAGGGCAAAATCGCTTCCGGCAGTGTAATAAAAAAAGCTCCGCGGGTGAATCCACGCGGAGCTTAAAAGTTTAAAAAATGTGCCACTAGCTGTGTTAGATCATGTTACCGGTAAAATAACACCTTTGGGCTAGAGGTGACCGTTACTCAAACTCGTTCCAGGAGCGACCGTCACGGGTGATCATCGCAACCGATGCGACCGGTCCCCATGTTCCTGCCTGATACGGTTTTGGCGCATCCTGATCGGCTGCCCAGGCTTCGGTAATGGAGTCGACCCATTTCCACGCCTCTTCCACTTCGTCGCGACGCACGAACAGCGCCTGGATACCGCGCATGGTTTCCAGCAGCAGACGCTCGTAAGCATCAGCCAGGTGCGTCTGGTTGAAGGTTTCGGAGTAGCTCAGATCCAGCTTGGTGGTCTGCAGGTTATGTTTGTGATCCAGACCCGGCACTTTGTTCAGGATCTGGATATCCACACCCTCGTCCGGCTGCAGACGGATGGTCAGTTTGTTCTGCGGCAGCTCCTGCCAGGACTCTTTGAACAGGTTCAGCTCTGGGTTTTTGAAGTAAACCACCACTTCGGAACATTTAGCAGGCAGACGTTTCCCGGTACGCAGGTAGAACGGAACACCCGCCCAGCGCCAGTCGTCGATATCCACGCGGATCGCCACGAAGGTCTCGGTGTTGCTGGACTTGTTCGCGCCCTCTTCTTCCAGATAGCCAGGCACTTTTTTACCCTGAGCAAACCCGGCGGTGTACTGGCCGCGGACGGTCTTCTCACGCACGTTAGAGCGGTCGATGCGGCGCAGTGATTTCAGCACTTTCACTTTAGCGTCACGAATGCTGTCGGCCGTCAGGTCAGACGGTGGAGACATGGCAATCATGCACAGAATTTGCAGCAGGTGGTTCTGGATCATGTCGCGCATCTGACCGGCCTGGTCAAAGTAACCCCAGCGACCTTCAATCCCCACCTCTTCCGCCACGGTGATCTCCACGTGGTCGATGGTGCGGTTGTCCCAGTTATTCACAAACAGGGAGTTCGCAAAACGCAGCGCCAGCAGGTTGAGTACCGTCTCTTTTCCGAGATAGTGGTCGATACGGTAGACCTGGCACTCTTCAAAGAACTCGCCCACCTGGTCGTTGATTTCCCGAGACGTTGCCAGCGAGGTACCCAGCGGTTTTTCCATCACGACGCGTGCTGGTTTAGCGTTCAGCTTCGCTTCGCCCAGACCTTTGCAGATCGCGCCGAAGGTGCTTGGCGGCATCGCAAAATAGTTAATGGTGACGCGATTTTTTTGATCCAGCATCTCGCCCAGACGGGTAAAAGCGCTTACGTCGTTTACGTCCAGATTGCAGAAATCAAGGCGTCCGCTCAGCGTATCCCACAAACTTTCATCAATTTTCTCTTTCATGAAAGTTTCGAGCGCTTCGCGCACCACTTTTGTATAAGCGTCCTTGTCCCAGTCGGCGCGCCCAACACCCAGGATACGGGTATCCGGATGAATTTGACCCGCTTTCTCCAGTTGATACAGGGAAGGCAGCAATTTTCGGCGTGCTAAATCGCCTTTCGCGCCGAAAATGACCAGGTCACATGCCTGGGCTGTTTGCGTTACCGCCATGTCATTCTCCTCAGTTAGATCACCTGGTGCTTCTGCCAGGTATCGTTGTAATTTTATTACAATGCACTGTACTGCTTTTACGTCATTCCTGAAACCATTAGCGCTTAACGTCGCGTGCGATACCGCGATTTTCCGCCCTTCAGACGTTAGCGATGGCGCAATGACGCAACAAACGTCGATTCTTTGCGCAACAGGGTCCCGGCAAAATCCGACATCGATCAAGTAATGAAAAAAAACAACAACATTTCTTGTCGACTGTTACCCTTTAGTAAAACACAGGGGTAATATCGGCTAAATCGAATCTCGATTTCATCTATTAATGAAATCGTTTCCACCCCCACGAGCGCCCTGTTAACAATGAACATGCTGGAAAAAATCCAGTTTCAACTGGAACACCTTAGCAAATCCGAGCGAAAAGTGGCCGAAGTTATTCTTGCCTCTCCCGCTCAGGCGATTCATTCAAGCATCGCCGCTCTGGCGCAGGAGTCGGGCGTCAGCGAACCGACGGTTAATCGATTCTGCCGCAGCCTGGAAACGCGCGGCTTTCCTGATTTTAAACTGCATCTTGCGCAAAGTCTGGCAAACGGCACCCCGTATGTTAATCGCAATGTGGATGAAGACGACAGCGTTGATGCATACACAGCGAAAATATTTGAATCCGCCATGGCGACGCTGGACCACGTACGTCAGTCGCTGGACATGGGCTCGGTCAATCGCGCGGTCGATTTACTGACGCAGGCCAAACGCATTGCCTTCTTTGGTCTTGGCTCGTCGGCTGCCGTGGCGCATGATGCCATGAACAAGTTCTTCCGCTTTAACGTACCGGTAATTTATACCGATGACATTGTGCTGCAACGCATGAGCTGTATGAATTGTAGCGAAGATGATGTCGTGGTACTGATCTCGCACACCGGGCGCACCAAGAGCCAGGTTGAGCTGGCTCAACTGGCACGTGAAAACGATGCCATGGTGATTGCCCTGACGACCGCAGGCACGCCGCTGGCGCGGGAAGCGACGCTCGCCATCACTCTGGACGTGCCGGAAGACACCGACATGTATATGCCTATGGTGTCACGTCTGGCGCAGCTAACGGTGATTGACGTGCTGGCGACCGGTTTTACCTTGCGCAGGGGTGCAAAATTCAGAGATAACTTGAAGCGTGTCAAGGAAGCGCTCAAGGAATCGCGTTTTGATAAAGAATTGCTTATAAAGAGCGATGTTCCCTAATAACTAAGATGTACGACTTACGGCATTCGGTCCCCTCTTTGCTGCCTTGCGGCAGATGAAGGCCGATTTAATGTTCACGCAACACCAAAGTTGTTTCAGTCAACGGAGTATTACATGTCCAGAAGGCTTCGCAGAACCAAGATCGTAACTACATTAGGCCCGGCTACCGATCGCGATAATAATCTCGAAAAGATTATCGCCGCGGGTGCCAACGTGGTGCGTATGAACTTCTCTCACGGTACGCCAGAAGACCATAAATTACGTGCCGATAAAGTGCGTGAAATCGCGGCTAAACTGGGCCGCCATGTTGCCATTCTCGGTGACCTGCAGGGTCCAAAAATCCGCGTATCGACCTTTAAAGAAGGCAAAGTCTTCCTCAATATCGGCGATAAATTCCTGCTGGATGCCAACCTGAGCAAAGGCGAAGGCGACAAAGAGAAAGTGGGTATCGACTATAAAGGTCTGCCTGCTGACGTTGTGCCTGGCGACATCCTGCTGCTCGATGACGGACGCGTACAGCTGAAAGTCCTCGAAGTTCAGGGCATGAAAGTGTTCACTGAAGTGACCGTCGGTGGCCCACTCTCGAACAATAAAGGTATCAACAAACTCGGCGGCGGCCTCTCTGCAGAAGCGCTGACCGACAAAGACAAAGCGGATATCGTGACTGCGGCGCAAATTGGCGTCGATTACCTTGCCGTCTCCTTCCCGCGCTGCGGCGAAGACCTGAACTATGCCCGTCGTCTGGCGCGTGATGCAGGCTGCGACGCGAAGATCGTTGCCAAAGTGGAGCGTGCTGAAGCCGTGTGCGATCAGGACGCGATGGACGACGTGATTCTGGCGTCTGACGTGGTGATGGTTGCCCGTGGCGATCTGGGTGTAGAAATTGGCGACCCGGAACTGGTCGGCATCCAGAAAGCGCTGATCCGTCGCGCGCGCCAGCTGAACCGCGCGGTGATCACCGCCACCCAGATGATGGAATCCATGATCACTAACCCAATGCCAACCCGTGCGGAAGTGATGGACGTGGCTAACGCCGTGCTGGACGGTACCGATGCGGTAATGCTGTCTGCGGAAACCGCTGCGGGCCAGTATCCGGCAGAAACCGTGGCCGCCATGGCGCGCGTGTGCCTGGGTGCAGAGAAGATCCCAAGCATTAACGTCTCTAAACACCGTCTGGACATTCAGTTCGACAACGTGGAAGAAGCGATTGCGATGTCTGCGATGTACGCAGCCAACCACCTGAAAGGGGTGACTGCCATCATCACCATGACCGAATCTGGGCGCACCGCGCTGATGACTTCGCGTATCAGCTCCGGCCTGCCGATCTTTGCCATGTCCCGTCACGAACGTACGCTGAACCTGACGGCGCTGTACCGCGGCGTGACCCCGGTTCACTTCGACAGCACCAATGACGGCGTCGCTGCCGCGCACGATGCCGTGAACCTGCTGCGCGACAAAGGCTACCTGGTGTCCGGTGATATCGTCATCGTGACGCAGGGTGATGTGATGAGCACCATCGGCTCAACCAATACCACGCGCGTTATGACCGTCGAGTAATAACGTCTGTGTTAAAAAGCCCTCTCCATCTGGAGAGGGCTTTTTTTATTTCCGCGGATAAAGCTCTTTGCGTTTATAGGGCTCTGTTTCACCCGGTTTGCGCGTTTTTAGCAGCTTCAAAATCCACGTGTACTGTTCGGCATGCGGCCCTACCAGTATCTCCACCTCTTCGTTCATTCGACGCGCGATGGTGTGGTCGTCCGCGGTGAGCAGATCGTCCATCGGCGGCCGCACCTCAATGCTCAGGCGATGCGTTTTACCATCATAGACCGGGAACAGCGGGATCACGCGCGCACGGCAAACCTTCATCAGGCGACCAATCGCAGGCAGCGTGGCTTTGTACGTTGCAAAGAAATCGACAAACTCGCTGTGCTCCGGGCCGTGGTCCTGATCCGGCAGATAGTATCCCCAGTAGCCCTGACGAACAGACTGAATAAACGGCTTGATGCCATCGTTTCGCGCATGCAAACGTCCACCAAAGCGACGGCGCACTGTGTTCCAGACAAAATCATAGATCTTGTTACCCTGGTTATGGAACATCGCCGCCATTTTCTGACCCTGAGAAGCCATCAGCATCGCCGGAATATCAACGCCCCAGCCGTGAGGCACGAGGAAAATAACCTTTTCGTCGTTGCGACGCATTTCGTCGATGATTTCCAGTCCTTTCCAGTCAACGCGGTCGACGATCTTCTCCGGCCCTTTCAGCGCCAGTTCGGCCATCATCGCCATTGCCTGCGGCGCGGTGGTGTACATCTCATCGATGATAGCTTCGCGCTCGGCCTCGCTTTTTTCAGGAAAACAGTAGTAAAGGTTGATCTGCGCGCGGCGGCGGGCGCTCTTGCCTAAACGCCCGGCCAGACGGCCAATTTTACCCAGAACGGGATCGCGCACCGAAGCAGGCAGCATCGCTATGCCAGCAAAGGCATAAACCCCAAGCCAGGCGCCCCAGTTGCGCGGATGGCGAAAAGATTTTTCAAACTCAGGAATGTATTCAATATTGTTTTTTTTGGTTTCCATGCTGGTTCCAGGGTCTGGTGACGCAAAAATATATTCAGATAGTGTAGCGAGGCAGTCGCTTGCGTACAAAAGAAAAAGCCGGCGCATACAGACGCCGGCTTCATTAACAAACAGAGGGCTTAATCAAAGCGCAGCTGTGGCATCACCTCTTTGACCTGTGCCAGGTAATCGGTACGATCTTTACCCGTCAGACCTTCGGTACGCGGCAATTTCGCCGTCAGCGGATTCACGGCCTGCTGGTTGATCCACACTTCATAGTGGAGATGCGGGCCGGTTGAACGTCCGGTGTTACCCGAGAGGGCAATGCGGTCGCCACGCTTCACTTTCTGGCCTGGTTTAACCAGCAGCTTACGCAGGTGCATATAGCGCGTGGTGTAAGTACGACCGTGACGGATAGCCACGTAATACCCTGCCGCGCCGCTGCGTTTTGCCATGACCACTTCGCCATCGCCAACCGACAGCACTGGCGTACCTTGTGGCATCGCGAAGTCTACACCACGGTGCGGCGCAACGCGTCCGGTGACAGGGTTAAGACGGCGCGGGTTGAAGTTTGAGGAGACACGGAACTGCTTAGCCGTTGGGAAGCGCAGGAAGCCCTTCGCAAGCCCCGTACCGCTGCGGTCGTAGAACTTACCGTCTTCGGCACGGATCGCGTAATAATCTTTGCCATCAGAGCGTAAACGAACGCCCACCAGCTGGCTCTGCTCGCGCTTGCCGTCCAGCATTTCGCGGGACATCAGCACAGAGAATTCGTCGCCTTTTTTCAGCTTGCGGAAATCCATCTGCCACTGCATGGCTTTGATCACCGAACTGATTTCAGCGCTGGTCAGCCCGGCATCGCGCGCGCTGGAAACAAAGCTCGCCCCGACGGTACCGTTCATCACGCTGTTAACCCAGTCGCCCTGCTGCATTTCGCTGGTCATTTTGAAACCGTTCGCAGTGCGATCGTAGGTGCGGGTTTCGCGGCGGGACATCTCCCAGGTCAGACGTTGTAAATCGCCATCTGCGGTTAAGGTCCAGGAGAGCTGTTGACCAATTTTCAGATTACGGAGATCTTTGTCTGAGGCCGCGAGCTGGCTGATATTCCCCATGTCGATACCGTACTGGTTGAGCACGCTGCTTAGCGTATCACCGGTTGACACGACATATTCATGGATCCCCGCTTCATTGGAGATTTTATCGTCCAGTTCATCCTGCGGGATAGCTTCATCTTCCTGAGCAGCCTGGTCGATAGGTTCACTGGCCTCAGGCAACAGCGAACGGATCTCACTTTTCTCAAGCTCGATGGTTTTAATGATAGGGGCAGAACTCGGGTGGTAAACATAGGGCCGCCAGACGGCGACCGCTAAAGTGAGAACTGTAAGCGACCCCAGCATAACGCGGTGGGGTCGAGGCAGATTGTTAAATGCCAGGGCGACAGAGCGGGCTATCTGTTGCACGTATTCACTTCCTCGTTAATCTCCTTTCAGGCAGCTCGCATACTGATTCCCCAGTTGGCTGAGGAACTGCGAATAGCTCGCTTTGCTCAACTGGATGTTCGTACCTAGCGGGTCAAGGGTTCCCATGCGCACGGATGTTCCCCTGGCCACGGCTTCTACGACCGCTGGCCTGAACTGTGGCTCAGCAAAAACGCACGTCGCTTTTTGCTCAACCAACTGTGTTCTGATCTCATGTAAACGCTGCGCACCAGGCTGAATTTCAGGGTTAACGGTAAAGTGCCCCAGTGGGGTCAGGCCGTAGTGTTTTTCGTAATAGCCATAGGCGTCATGAAAAACGAAATACCCTTTTCCTTTTAGCGGTGCGAGCTCGGTACCCACCTGCTTGTCGGTTGCAGCTAATTGAGCTTCAAACGCTTTCAGGTTGGCGTCGAGTTTGACTCGACTTTGCGGCATAAGTTCCACTAATTTGTCATGGATTGCAACCGCCGAGAGCCGCGCTATCTCTGGGGAGAGCCAGAGATGCATATTGTACTCGCCGTGATGGTGATGCTCGTCACCTTTTTCGTCGTGAGCATGATCGTGGTCGTGTTCTTCACCGTCGTCATCCGCCCCTTTCATGAGCAGCGGTGCTACGCCAGAAAGTTCGGCAATAGTGACCTGTTTTGCATCGGGTACCTGTTTCGCCGACTTCTGCATGAACGCTTCCATTTCTGGTCCAATCCAGACAACTAAGTCCGCGTTTTGTAAGCGTTTTACATCAGACGGACGCAGAGCATAATCGTGCTCGGATGCACCATCCGGGAGCAGAACCTCGGTCTCAGTCACCCCATCAGCAATGGCGGCGGCAATGAATCCAAGCGGTTTAAGCGAAGCGACAACGGCGGCGTTAACATCTTGTGCTGTTGTCCCCCAAAGCGCAGCGGATAATGCTGCGAAAAGAAGCGTATTTTTATGTAACATAATGCGACTAATCATCGTAATGAATGCGTGGAATGTGATATTATAACATTCGTTGACTTCTGCAAGCTTAAATTGACATGACGACTTTGGTTTCTCTTGAAAATGTGTCGGTATCATTCGGTCAGCGCCGCGTCCTTTCTGACGTGTCACTGGATCTGAAACCCGGCAAAATTCTGACGCTGCTTGGCCCTAATGGCGCAGGCAAATCTACGCTCGTGCGCGTGGTTCTGGGTTTGGTAGCCCCCGATGAAGGTGTTATCAAACGTGAAGATAAACTGCGTATCGGCTATGTACCGCAAAAATTACACCTGGACGCCACGCTGCCGCTGACGGTCAGTCGCTTTCTGCGTCTGCGCCCGGGTACCCGTAAGGCCGATATCCTCCCCGCACTGAAACGCGTACAGGCAGGTCATCTTGTCGACGCCCCGTTACAAAAGCTTTCTGGCGGTGAAACCCAGCGCGTGTTGCTTGCCCGTGCACTGCTGAGCAGCCCGCAGCTGCTGGTGCTGGATGAACCCACCCAGGGCGTGGACGTGAACGGTCAGGTTGCGCTTTATGATTTGATCGACCAGCTACGTCGTGAGCTTGATTGCGCAGTGTTGATGGTTTCTCACGATCTGCATCTGGTGATGGCGAAAACTGACGAAGTGCTGTGTCTGAATCATCACATCTGCTGCTCCGGCACGCCGGAAGTGGTCTCGATGCACCCGGAGTTCATCTCAATGTTCGGCCCGCGTGGTGCAGAACAGCTGGGGATTTACCGCCATCATCATAACCACCGCCATGATTTACAGGGACGAATTGTCCTGCGCCGGGGAAACGGACACTCATGATTGAACTGTTACTGCCCGGCTGGCTGGCCGGGATTATGCTTGCCTGCGCCGCGGGCCCGCTGGGCTCGTTTGTGGTGTGGCGCAGAATGTCCTATTTCGGCGATACGCTGGCCCATGCTTCTCTGTTAGGGGTGGCTTTTGGCCTGCTACTGGACGTGAATCCCTTCTACGCGGTGATTGTGGTGACGCTGCTGCTGGCGGCCGGTCTGGTCTGGCTGGAGAAACGCCCTCATCTTGCGATAGACACGTTGCTTGGCATTATGGCGCATAGCGCCCTCTCTCTCGGTCTGGTGGTCGTCAGTCTGATGTCGAATATCCGCGTTGACCTGATGGCATACCTGTTTGGCGACCTGCTGGCCGTGACGCCGGAAGACCTCATCTCTATCGCCATCGGCGTGGTGGTGGTGCTCGCTATTCTGCTCTGGCAGTGGCGGAATTTGCTGGCGATGACCGTCAGCCCGGACCTGGCGTTTGTCGACGGTGTGAAGCTGCAGCGCGTGAAGCTGCTGCTGATGCTGGTGACGGCATTAACCATCGGCGTGGCGATGAAGTTCGTCGGTGCGCTGATTATCACGTCACTGCTGATTATCCCTGCGGCAACCGCGCGTCGTTTCGCCCGTACGCCTGAGCAGATGGCCGGTGTGGCCGTCATTATCGGGATGATTGCGGTAACGGGTGGGCTAACCTTCTCGGCGTTCTATGACACGCCAGCGGGGCCGTCAGTGGTGCTGTGTGCGGCGGCGCTGTTTATTTTCAGTATGATGAAGAAAGCCGCGGTTTGATATTTTGCCCGGTGGCGCTTCGCTTACCGGGCCTACAAAACCGTTCCGTAGGCCGGGTAAGGCGTAGCCGCCACCCGGCATTTTTTATGGCATTGCGGGCGGAGTGATTCCAAAATGATTCCACGCCCGCACCGTTGCCATACGACCACGCGGCGTGCGCTGCAGGAAGCCCTGCTGGATCAGATACGGCTCCAGCACATCCTCAATCGTCTCTCGCTCTTCTCCGATTGCCGCCGCCAGGTTATCCAGCCCGACCGGGCCGCCAAAGAACTTATCCAGTACCGCCAGCAGTAGCTTACGGTCCATGTAATCGAAGCCTTCCGCATCGACGTTCAGCATATCCAGCGCCTGGGCGGCGATCGCTGCCGAAATCGTGCCATCATGCTTTACTTCGGCAAAGTCACGCACGCGGCGCAGCAGGCGGTTTGCGATACGCGGCGTACCGCGGGAACGCTTCGCCACTTCAAACGCGCCCTCTTCGCTCATCTCCAGCCCCATATAGCGGGCACTACGGCCAACAATATGCTGGAGATCGGGCACCTGGTAAAACTCCAGGCGCTGCACGATGCCGAAACGGTCGCGCAGCGGAGAAGTTAACGACCCGGCGCGCGTCGTGGCGCCAATCAGGGTAAACGGCGGCAGATCGATTTTAATGGAGCGCGCGGCCGGGCCTTCACCGATCATGATATCCAGCTGGTAATCTTCCATCGCCGGATAGAGCACTTCCTCCACCACCGGTGACAGGCGGTGGATCTCATCAATAAACAGCACGTCATGCGGTTCGAGGTTGGTCAGCATCGCAGCAAGATCGCCCGCCTTCTCCAGCACCGGGCCGGAGGTGGTGCGCAGGTTGACGCCCATTTCATTGGCGACGATATTCGCCAGGGTCGTTTTCCCCAAACCCGGAGGGCCAAAAATCAGCAGGTGATCGAGCGCATCGCCGCGAAGTTTTGCCGCCTGGATGAAGATCTCCATCTGGGAACGAACCTGCGGCTGGCCTATATACTCATCAAGCAGTTTTGGGCGGATCGCGCGATCCACCACGTCATCTGCCTGAATTGTGCCTGCCGATACCAGGCGGTCTGCTTCAATCATCCTTTACCTCACAATGCAGCGCGTAGCGCTTCACGAATCAGGGTTTCACTGCTGGCATCCGGTTTGGCAATTTTACTCACCATACGGCTGGCCTCCTGAGGTTTATAGCCCAGCGCTACCAGCGCAGCAACCGCTTCCTGTTCCGCATCGTCATCCGACGCAGGCGCGCCCGGGGACGTCAGCACCAGGTCAGCCGCCGGGGTAAACAGATCGCCGTGCAGACCTTTAAAGCGGTCTTTCATTTCGACAATCAGACGCTCGGCGGTTTTCTTGCCGATACCCGGCAGTTTAATCAACGCAGCAGGATCTTCGCGCTCAACGGCATTCACAAACTGTGGAGCGGACATGCCGGATAAAATCGCCAGCGCCAGCTTCGGGCCGACGCCGTTGGTTTTAATCAGCTCGCGGAACAGGGTGCGTTCCTGCTTGTTATTGAAGCCGTACAGCAGCTGGGCATCTTCACGCACCACGAACTGGGTAAAGACAATCGCTTCTTTGCCCGCGTCCGGCAGCTCGTAGAAGCAGGTCATCGGCATATGGACTTCATAGCCCACGCCACCCACTTCCAGCAGCACTAACGGGGGTTGTTTTTCAATGATGATGCCTCTGAGTCTGCCTATCACGTGACGCTCCTGCGTTCTGGAAAAATGTTGACTGGCGACATAATAAAAAAAGGCTGGATGTTTATCCAGCCTGATTTCTTATTATCGTAACCTGCCTCGTGCCAGATTAAGCCGCGACTCGCTCATCTGCATCGCGTTCTGGCTGACGTGACAGTGGGTAATCGCAATCGCCAGCGCATCGGCGGCGTCGGCCTGCGGGTTCGCGGGAAGCTTCAGCAAGGTACGCACCATATGCTGCACCTGGCTTTTCTCCGCGCTACCGATGCCCACCACCGTTTGCTTAACCTGTCTTGCCGCGTATTCAAATACCGGCAAATCCTGGTTCACGGCAGCGACGATGGCAACGCCGCGCGCCTGACCGAGCTTTAGCGCCGAATCGGCGTTTTTCGCCATAAAGACCTGCTCAATGGCGAAATAGTCGGGCTGAAACTGGGTGATGATCTCCGACACGCCCGCATAAATGAGCTTCAGGCGCGACGGCAGGTCGTCGACTTTGGTGCGAATACAGCCACTGCCCAGGTAGGTTAGCTGGCGTCCAACCTGACGGATAACGCCATAACCGGTGACGCGTGAGCCTGGGTCAATCCCGAGAATAATCGACATCACGCGTCTCCTGTAACGGATTTATACGCTCTCATTAGAGAGTCGCTGCAACCTCATCAGAGATTTCACCGTTGTGATACACTTCCTGCACGTCGTCGCAGTCTTCGAGCATGTCGATAAGACGCAGCAGTTTTGGCGCAGTCTCTGCATCCATATCCGCTTTGGTGGACGGGATCATGGAGACTTCAGCGTTGTCCGCTTTCAGGCCAGCCGCTTCCAGCGCGTCGCGCACCGCACCCATCTCTTCCCACGCGGTGTAAACGTCGATAGCACCATCGTCGAAAGTCACCACGTCTTCTGCACCGGCTTCCAGCGCCGCTTCCATGATCGCATCTTCGTCGCCTTTCTCGAAGGAGATGACGCCTTTTTTGCTGAACAGGTAAGCCACGGAACCGTCAGTGCCTAGGTTACCACCGGTTTTGGTGAACGCATGACGCACTTCCGCAACGGTACGGTTACGGTTGTCGGACAGACATTCAACCATTACCGCTGTACCGCCAGGACCGTAACCTTCATAAATGATGGTTTCCATGTTCGCGTCTTCATCACCGCCCACGCCACGTGCGATAGCACGGTTCAGGGTGTCACGCGTCATGTTGTTCGACAGCGCTTTATCGATAGCCGCGCGCAGACGTGGGTTAGAACCCGCATCGCCGCCGCCCAGACGCGCTGCAGTCACCAGCTCGCGAATGATTTTGGTAAAGATCTTACCGCGCTTGGCATCCTGTGCCGCTTTGCGGTGTTTGGTGTTGGCCCACTTACTATGACCTGCCATAAAAAGTTCTCCAAAAATCGCGCCTTCTCAGGCTGCGTTAATTACAAATTCTTCAATCGCCTGCCGGTTGCTCCACGACTTGGTGAGTGCGGCGGCATCCGCCGCATTCACCCAGCGGTAGGTCAGGTGTTCAGTGAACACGATCTCCCGTTCGTGGGGAAGCGCAAGACAGAACCACGATTCCGTATTGCGTTCGATACCCGGCGCATAGCGATGACGTAAATGGCTAAAAATTTCAAACTCCACCGTGCGCTGACAGTCCTTCAGGGTCAGTTGCTCGTGAGCAACATCAATGGCGACCTCTTCCTTTACTTCACGCGCGGCGGCCTGCGGCGCGGTCTCCCCCTCTTCCAGACTGCCGGTAACCGACTGCCAGAAATCGGGATCGTCGCGCCGCTGCAACATCAGCACCCGCTTCGTGTCTTCTGCATAAATGACCACCAGGACAGAAACGGGAAGCTTATATGCCATATCAGTTTTTCTCTTCCTTCTTCACCACTTCAATGCCCAGCTCAGCCAGAGAGGCCGGGTTGGCAAAGCTTGGCGCTTCGGTCATCAGACACGCGGCAGCAGTGGTTTTCGGGAAGGCAATAACATCACGGATGTTATCGGTGCCGGTCAGCAGCATGGTCAGACGGTCAAGACCAAATGCCAGACCCGCGTGTGGAGGCGTGCCGTATTTCAGGGCGTCCAGCAAGAAGCCGAATTTCTCGCGCTGCTCTTGCTCGTTAATGCCGAGAATGCCAAACACGGTCTGCTGCATTTCGCCGCTGTGAATACGCACGGAACCGCCGCCCACTTCGTAGCCGTTGATAACCATATCGTAAGCGTTCGCGACCGCGTCTTCCGGTGCCGCTTTCAGCTCTGCCGCACTCATGTCTTTTGGCGAGGTGAACGGGTGGTGCATTGCGGTCAGACCGCCTTCACCGTCGTCTTCAAACATTGGGAAGTCGATAACCCACAGCGGCGCCCATTTGTTCTCGTCGGTCAGGTTCAGGTCTTTGCCGAGCTTCAGACGCAGCGCGCCCATCGCATCCGCCACGACTTTCTTGTTGTCTGCGCCGAAGAAGATCATGTCGCCATCCTGCGCGCCTGTACGCTCAAGGATCGCTTCCACGATGTCTGCGTTCAGGAATTTCGCTACCGGGCTGGTGATACCTTCCAGACCTTTTGCACGTTCGGTCACTTTAATATAGGCCAGACCTTTCGCACCGTAGATCTTAATGAAGTTACCGTAGTCGTCGATCTGCTTACGGCTCAGGGCCGCACCGCCCGGAACGCGCAGGGCCGCGACGCGACCTTTCGGATCGTTAGCCGGGCCAGCAAATACGGCAAACTCAACGGCTTTCACCAAGTCTGCCACGTCCACCAGCTCCATCGGGTTGCGCAGGTCTGGTTTATCAGAACCGTAACGGCGCTCGGCTTCGGCGAAGGTCATGATTGGGAAGTCACCCAGCTCAACGCCTTTCACGTCGTTCCACAGGCCGCGCACCAGCGCTTCCATCACTTCACGCACCTGCTCGGCGGTCATGAAGGACGTTTCGACGTCGATCTGGGTAAATTCTGGCTGACGGTCAGCGCGCAGGTCTTCGTCGCGGAAGCATTTTACGATCTGATAGTAACGGTCGAAGCCGGACATCATCAGCAGCTGTTTGAACAGCTGAGGAGACTGGGGCAGCGCGTAGAATTTGCCTTTATGAACGCGGGACGGAACCAGATAATCGCGCGCGCCTTCCGGCGTGGCTTTGGTCAGCATCGGGGTTTCGATATCGAGGAAACCGTGGTCATCCATAAAACGACGCACCAGGCTGGTGATTTTCGCACGGGTTTTCAGGCGCTGAGCCATCTCCGGGCGACGCAGATCCAGGTAACGATACTTAAGACGCGCTTCTTCAGTGTTGACGTGGTTGGAGTCCAGCGGCAGCGCTTCAGCACGGTTGATGATAACGAGGTCAGACGCCAGGACTTCAATCGCACCGGTCGCCATGTCTGCGTTAACGTTTTTCTCGTCACGCGCACGCACGGTGCCGGTGACCTGAATGCAGAACTCATTACGCAGTTCAGAAGCCAGCTTCAACGCCTCTGCACGATCCGGATCGAAGAACACCTGAACGATACCTTCGCGGTCGCGCATATCGATGAAGATAAGGCTACCAAGATCACGACGACGGTTGACCCAACCACACAGGGTAACCTGCTGCCCGACGTGGGACTGACGCAGCTGCCCGCAATATTCTGTACGCATGAGATATCCCTTAATTAGCCGCAGGCTGATTGTCGCCTGTCTTGCAGGCCACGATGTCGCAGCTTTCTGTATGTCACAACTGGATGAAAAAAGGCGGCTATTATACTGGAAATTCCGCCGGACGATAAGAGAGAAGCGCGGCCTGACGCTCGTTTGCTGCACTCTTATTGCGTATTCTCACAAAAATTAACAAAATTATCCGACCGATAACAGGCAATCACGTCGTAAGGTGTAGCCGAAGCTATTCATTTAACTGGAGTTACTATGTTGACACTTGATGCCACCAAAACTGCACTTGTGGTGATTGATTTACAGGAAGGGATCCTCCCCTTTGCCGGTGGCCCACATACCGCTGACGATGTGGTCAGCCGTGCGGCCCGTCTCGCGGAAAAATGCCGTGCCAGCGGTGCGCCTGTTATCATGGTGCGCGTCGGCTGGTCAGCGGATTTCGCCGAAGCGTTGAAACAGCCGGTCGATGCACAGGCTGCCGCGCACGCATTGCCGGACAACTGGTGGACATATCCTCTCTCGCTCGGCAAACGCGACAGCGATATCGAAGTCACCAAACGCCAGTGGGGCGCGTTCTACGGCACCGATCTGGAGCTGCAGCTGCGCCGTCGCGGGATCGACACCATTATCCTGTGCGGGATCTCCACCAACATCGGCGTGGAATCAACGGCCCGCAATGCCTGGGAGCTGGGCTTTAATCTGGTGATCGCCGAAGATGCCTGCAGCGCGGCATCTGCGGAGCAGCATCAGGGCAGCATGACCCACATCTTCCCGCGCATCGGTCGCGTACGCAGCACAAGCGAGATTTTAAGCGCCTTATGATATACGTGGGCCTGCCCCAGTGGTCGCACCCGAAATGGGTGCGTCTGGGCATCACCAGCCTTGAAGAGTATGCCCGCCACTTCAACTGTGTCGAGGGTAATACCACGCTGTACGCGCTCCCCAAAGCAGAGATTGTTGAGCGCTGGCGGGAACAAACCACGGACGCGTTTCGCTTCTGCTTTAAATTTCCGGCGACTATCTCCCACAACGCCGCGCTGCGTAACTGCGGTGACTTAACCGAAGAGTTCTTTACGCGCATGTCCCCGCTGGCCAACCGAATCGGCCAATACTGGCTCCAGCTTCCCGCCACCTTTGGCCCACGCGATTTGCCCGCGCTGTGGCAGTTTCTGGATGTTCTGCCCCGTGAATTCACCTATGGCGTAGAAGTCCGACACCAGGACTTCTTTGCGAAAGGTGAGGCCGAACGCGCGCTCAATCGCGGTCTTCTTGAACGTTCCATTAACCGGGTGATCCTCGATAGCCGCCCGGTACACAGCGCAATTCCTCATAATGAGGCGATTGTGGATGCCCAGCGCAAGAAGCCAAAAGTTCCGGTGCATGCCATCGTGACCGCGCAAAATCCAATGGTCAGGTTCATCGGCAGCGATAACATGCAGCAAAATCAGGATATGTTCGCCGTCTGGCTGCAAACGTTAGCGAAATGGGAGCAAACGACCACGCCCTATCTTTTCCTGCACACCCCCGACATTGCCCAGGCTCCCGAACTGGTCGATGCTCTCTGGCAGGCCTTGCAGGCCGCGGTTCCGTCCGTCGGCAGCGCCCCTTCTATTCCACAACAATCTTCTCTTTTTTGAGGAAGGCACTTATCATAGAGAGGTGCCATCTGCCAAATAACAGGGAGTTTGTATGGTCAGCGCGCTGTATGCGGTGTTAGGTGCATTACTGCTGATTAAGTTTTCATTTGATGTTGTGCGCCTGAGAATGCAATACCGCGTCTCCTACGGTGACGGTGGTTTTTCCGAACTGCAGAGCGCCATTCGCATTCACGGTAACGCGGTTGAATACATTCCCGTCGCACTGATCCTGCTGCTGTTTATGGAAATGAACGGGGCAGAAACCTGGATGGTGCACGTCTGCGGCCTGCTCCTGATTGCGGGTCGGTTAATGCATTATTATGGCTACCACCACCGCGTATTTCGCTGGCGTCGTTCCGGCATGAGCGCGACCTGGTGTTCGCTTGTGCTGATGGTGCTGGCTAACCTTTGGTATATGCCGTGGGAGTTGGTTTTCTCCTTCCGTTAGCGCACAATACGCCCCTTTATTTTTCCCGGATTTTTACGTTATGTCAGATCGCGACACGCTTTTTTCCGCGCCTATCGCCAGCCTGGGCGACTGGACCTTTGATGAACGGGTAGCCGAAGTCTTCCCGGATATGATCCAGCGCTCTGTTCCCGGTTACTCCAATATTATTTCTATGATCGGCATGCTGGCTGAACGTTTCGTTCAACCCGGCACGCAGGTCTATGATCTGGGCTGTTCGCTCGGCGCGGCAACGCTGTCGATCCGTCGTAACGTACGTCAGGATGACTGCAAAATCATTGCCGTCGATAACTCTCCGGCCATGGTCGAACGCTGTCGACGCCATATTGACGCCTATAAAGCACCCACTCCTGTCGAGGTGGTGGAAGGCGATATTCGTGATATCGAGATCAAAAACGCGTCGATGGTGGTACTGAATTTTACCCTGCAGTTCCTGGTGCCTGAAGACCGCCAGCTGCTGCTGGACAAAATTTATAAAGGTCTGAATCCCGGCGGCGCGCTGGTGCTCTCAGAGAAGTTTAGCTTTGAAGACGCTAACGTAGGCGAACTGCTGTTCAACATGCACCACGATTTCAAGCGTGCGAACGGCTACAGCGAGCTGGAGATCAGCCAGAAGCGCAGCATGCTCGAAAACGTGATGCTGACGGACTCCGTAGAAACCCACAAGGCGCGCCTGCGCAAAGCGGGATTTGAGCACAGTGAACTGTGGTTCCAGTGCTTTAACTTTGGCTCTCTGGTGGCGCTGAAAGCTGAGGATGCAGCATGATTGAGTTCGGCAACTTCTATCAGCTGATTGCAAAAAATCACCTCTCCCACTGGCTGGAAACCCTGCCTGCGCAAATCGCCACCTGGCAGCGCGATCAGCAGCATGGGCTTCTTAAGCAGTGGTCCAACGCGGTGGAGTTTCTGCCGGAACTGACGCCGCACCGCCTGGATCTGCTGCACAGCGTGACGGCGGAAAGTAAAGAGCCGCTCCCTGCCGGGCAGATAAACCGCATCGAGACCCTGATGCGTAACCTGATGCCGTGGCGCAAAGGGCCGTTCTCGCTGTACGGTGTGGACATTAATACCGAATGGCGCTCAGACTGGAAATGGGATCGCGTTCTGCCACATCTTTCAGACCTGAGCGGGCGCACCATTCTGGACGTGGGCTGCGGCAGCGGTTACCACATGTGGCGCATGATTGGCGCAGGTGCTCATCTGGCCGTCGGTATCGACCCGATGCAGCTGTTCCTGTGCCAGTTTGAAGCGGTGCGTAAACTGCTGGGCAACGACCAGCGCGCGCACCTGCTGCCGCTGGGCATTGAGCAACTCCCTGCCCTGAAAGCCTTTGATACCGTCTTCTCCATGGGCGTGCTGTACCACCGTCGTTCCCCGCTTGAACATCTCTGGCAACTGAAAGATCAGCTGGTCAGCGGCGGCGAACTGGTGCTGGAAACGCTGGTGATTGACGGTGATGAACATGCCGTTCTGGTGCCGGGCGATCGCTACGCGCAGATGCGTAACGTCTATTTCATCCCTTCCGCGCTGGCGCTGAAGAACTGGCTGGAAAAATGCGGGTTTGTGGATGTGCGGATTGCGGATGTCAGCGTGACCTCTCTCGAAGAACAGCGCCGCACCGACTGGATGATCACCGAATCGCTGGAGCAGTTCCTCGACCCGGCCGACCACAGCAAAACCATTGAAGGCTACCCGGCCCCGATGCGTGCAGTGTTGATTGCGACCAAGCCGTAACCCTTTAGCCGGGTGGCGGCTACGCCTTACCCGGCCTACTCCCGATTTTGTAGGCCCGGTAAGCGAAGCGCCACCGGGCGCAGGAGAAAAAAAGGCCCCTGTTGAAATTGCAGGGGCCTGGTACAAGCAAGCATCATATTGGGCGACATGATGCGCGGTAAAAATCGGTACGTTGCTACACGTGATGACGTTCAATCAACGATTTCATTACCGCAACCGACTCTCCATCTACACCGTAGCGTGAGTACTCATCCGCTTCAGCATCCGTCGACATAGACAACCCTGTATTGCGATAACGCATGGGTGACGGTATCCATTGACCTGCCGAGCTGTGAAGCTCTTCTACCCCTGCGTCTAAAAACAGTTTCAGATTGCTGGCGCGTACTCCTGCGCCCGCCATGATTATTGGAACACCGGAATGTGCTTTTAGTTCCGTAATTAATTGCAGTCCTTTTTCAGCTGACGACTGCTGACCCGATGTCAGAATGCGCGCCACGCCAAGTTCTCCAAGCGTTTCAAAGGCCTGAAGCGGATATTTACACATATCAAATGCACGATGAAAAGTGACGGCCAGCCCCTGCGCGGCGCTCATGACCTGACGCATGCGCGGTATATCAATATTGCCGTCTTCATCCAGCAGACCGGTTACCAGCCCCGGGAACCCCAGTTCCCGAACGAGCGCGATATCATCAAGCATGGCACTGAACTCGCCCGCCGTGTAACAAAAATCACCGCCGCGCGGACGAATAATCGGGTGAACGGGAATCGTGACGGCCTGACGGGCAGACTTCAACACCCCGAAAGAGGGCGTCAGCCCGCCCTCTTTCGGTGCCGCGCACAGTTCAATGCGATCCGCACCCTTCTCCTGCGCGGTCACGGCACACTCCACGCTGTAACAACAAATCTCCAGCAGCGCCATTTAATCCTCCTTAATTTCCACTCAACGAACCATCATGTCACGCCATCCCTTTTCGGTCCCGGCCTGAACTCACAACTCTTACGCTTCACTGGCAACGATCTGTTCGATCGTCCACGGATGAAACTTCACCGTGACCTGTCCGTCAGTAACGGCAAGCGTGGGATTGGGTAAACGCTCGCGCTCACCTTTTGGTGAACTCGTTTTCACATAGATACCCGGCTGGCTTAAGCCCTCGTCGGATAACAGCGCCAATGCGCGCGCATTCAGCGTTTCCGGCTCACCCGGCAGGACAATTTCGATATGTTCCCAGCCTTCATGCGGATAGCGTTTTTCGCCCGGCCACGGCAGTTCGACAACGGTGAACTGCCAGTGCGCGACACGCACCGGTTCATGTAGTTTGAACAGGCAGATTGGGCGACCATTAATGATATTCTCAGAAAGCAGTTCACCGCACTGCTCGAAACCGCGACGCCAGCGCTCGGCTGTCGCATTCTGATGACAGCGCAGAGAGATGTGATCGGCCTCAAGCGGTGCGATATCCAGACCCAGGCGGGTGGCAAGTTCTGTGAACGCCTGAGTGAAGCGCGGTAAATCTGCGGAAATATCATGCAGTTCGTCAATGGTTTGCCAGTTCGCCATACGTCAGTCTCTTATCATGTCGCAAAGCCGCTAATTTACTCTGTTCCCCCCTTTCGACCAACCGCAGAATAGGGGTTTTTACGACTGCATGATTATGCACACCTTCTTAGCCTGGATTCTGTACTATCTTCAGCCCCCGCAATGCTGACGCCAGAGGGCATTTGCAGTATACTCCCGCCCTAAATTCTTTAACGGGCGCGGGTCGTTGTTCCCCCGCACCAAAAACGTAAGGTATCCAGGTGAATATTCAGGCTCTTCTCTCAGAAAAAGTCAGTCAGGCACTGATTGCCGCAGGTGCGCCTGCGGATTGCGAACCGCAGGTTCGTCAGTCAGCAAAAGTACAGTTTGGCGACTATCAGGCTAATGGCGTGATGGCAGTGGCTAAAAAACTGGGCATGCCGCCGCGACAGCTCGCTGAGCAGGTACTGACGCATCTGGATCTCACCGGGATTGCCAGTAAGACTGAAATCGCCGGTCCGGGCTTTATCAACATCTTCCTGGAGCCTGCGTTCCTGGCAAGCCACGTTGACGCGGCGCTGAAATCAGACCGTCTGGGCATTTCCCAGCCGAAGGCGCTGACGATTGTGATCGACTACTCCGCGCCAAACGTGGCGAAAGAGATGCACGTCGGCCACCTGCGTTCCACCATTATCGGCGATGCCTCCGTGCGTACCAATGAATTCCTCGGTCATAAAGTGATCCGCGCGAACCACGTGGGCGACTGGGGAACCCAGTTCGGTATGCTGATTGCTTACCTGGAAAAACAGCAGCAGGAAAACGCAGGCGAGATGGCGCTGGCGGACCTGGAAGGCTTCTACCGCGAAGCGAAAAAGCACTACGACGAAGACGAAGCCTTTGCCGAGCGCGCGCGCAGCTACGTAGTAAAACTGCAGGGTGGCGACACGTACTTCCTCGAGATGTGGCGCAAGCTGGTTGACATCACCATGTCCCAGAACCAGCTGACCTATAACCGCCTGAACGTCACCCTGACCCGCGACGACGTGATGGGTGAAAGCCTCTACAACCCAATGCTGCCTGGCATTGTAGCAGACCTGAAAGCCAAAGGTCTGGCGGTAGAGAGCGAAGGGGCAACGGTGGTGTTCCTTGATGAGTACAAAAACAAGGAAGGCGAACCGATGGGCGTCATCATCCAGAAAAAGGATGGCGGCTATCTCTACACCACCACCGATATCGCCTGTGCGAAATACCGTTACGAAACCCTGCATGCAGACCGCGTGCTGTATTACATCGACTCCCGCCAGCACCAGCACCTGATGCAGGCATGGACTATCGTGCGCAAAGCCGGTTACGTGCCGGATTCCGTACCGCTGGAACACCACATGTTCGGCATGATGCTGGGTAAAGACGGTAAGCCGTTCAAAACCCGCGCGGGCGGCACAGTTAAGCTCTCCGACCTGCTGGACGAAGCGCTGGAACGCGCCCGTCGCCTGGTCGCGGAGAAAAACCCGGACATGCCTGCCGACGAGCTGGAAAAACTGGCTAACGCTGTCGGTATCGGCGCGGTGAAATACGCTGATCTGTCCAAGAACCGCACCACCGACTATATCTTCGACTGGGATAACATGCTGGCATTTGAGGGCAACACGGCGCCGTACATGCAGTATGCCTACACCCGTGTGCTCTCCGTGTTCCGTAAAGCCAATATCGACGAAAGCGTGCTGGCGAACGCCGCGGTGAATATTACCGAAGATCGCGAAGCGCAGCTGGCAGCGCGTCTGCTGCAGTTTGAAGAGACGTTGATGGTTGTGGCGCGTGACGGTACGCCGCACGTGATGTGTGCTTACCTGTACGATCTGGCGGGTCTGTTCTCCGGCTTCTACGAGCACTGCCCTATCCTGTCGGCAGAAAGCGAAGCGGTTCGCAACAGCCGCCTGAAGCTGGCGCAGCTGACGGCGAAGACCCTGAAGCTGGGTCTGGATACCCTGGGTATCGAAACCGTAGAACGTATGTAAAAACAAAACCCGGCGCAAGCCGGGTTTTGTTTTGTAGCCCCGGTAAGCGCAGCGCCACCAGGGATATCCACAGGTTCAGAAGTATTTCCGCAAATACTCCGTCAGACACAGTATCGCCATCGCCTGTCCGTACGGCATCGACGTCAGCGGGATCTGGCGATAAAACTCCAGATCGCTTCCCATCCCCGTACCGAACGACGTTTGCAGCAGTTCCCCTTCCGCCGAGATATTTTTCACGATACCGCGAATGGCTTTTTCTGCCACTTCGGCATACTCCGCGCCTACGTAGCGCTTGCGCACCGCCTTCAGAATGCCGTAAGCAAACCCGGCGGTAGCCGATGCTTCAAGATACGAATTCGAATCGTCGAGCAGCGTATGCCACAGCCCACTCTCATCCTGACATTTCGCCAGCGCCGCAACCTGCGCGTTCAGCACCTGCACCAGATAGCGGCGCACGGCGTTGTTTTCCGGCAGATCCACCAGCTCGAGGAAGTCCGGGATCACGATAGTGAGCCAGCTGTTGCCGCGTGCCCAGCGGGCATTGGCGAAGTTATGGTTGCCGTCGTAGCTCCAGCCGTGGAACCACAGGCCGGTCTCCCGATCCATCAGGTTTTGCACGTGCAGCAGGAACTGATAGACCGCCTCTTCAACGTACTCCGGCTTATTGAGCAGCTTGCCGATTTTCGCCAGCGGCAGGACCGTCATCATCAGCGTATCGTCCCACATCTGCTGATGGTTCTCTTCCGCGAGGGTGATGTGCTGCATGCCACCGTGTTCGGTGCGCGGCATCTCATTCATCGCCCATTCCGCCCAGCTTTCCAGCCACGGCAGCCAGGCCGGGTTTTTCGTCTCTTCGTAGCGATAGGCCAGCGTCAGGAACGGCGACATGGTATTCACGTTTTTGGTGGTTGCGCCTTCCGCAAAACGGTCGGCAAACCAGCCGTCGATAATCTCACGCATACCTTCATCGCCAGTCTGGCAGTAGTACTGCCAGATCCCATACAGGCCGACGCCGTGCGTCCATTCCCATCCGGCCCAGCCTTTGGTGTCGATTACGCGCCCGTCGTCCAGCCGCAGCAAAAATTGCCCCGTTTTGTCGTGGATATTGACCAGGTTATGCGTCACCTTTTGAATCAGCGACTTCAGCTCGTCCCGGGCGATAAAGCGCTCGGGTTGACGCAGTAACGGGCTATGTTTGACAGGCCAAACTTTCATCATCTTAACCTCTGTTGTATGTCGAATTCAGTACCGCGCGATCCTTCAGCGAAGGTGCCGCCGGTTTATTACGATTCAGATAACCAATGTTGTTATTGCCCCACAGTGACTCGTAAGGCATGCCGGCCAGCATTTCCACTGTCTCGCGGGCCTGCGGCGTAGCGGCTTCTGGCATCGCCCGACCGGACTCGCGCATTTTGGCGGTCTCTTCGCGCAGCGTGCTATGGGTCTGCAAATTGAGCTTGAAGCGCAGGGAAACGAGGAAGCCGCAGAACAGCACCAGAATGGTGCCCACGCTCAGGATCATCAGAATAGTGTGGCTCACTTCCGCAGGCTGCACTTTCTGACCGCTGACAAAGCCGGACATCTGCATCACGATGCCCACCAGCATCACCGCACCGGCCTGTGACGCCTTACGGGTCAGGGTCATGATGCCCGCGAAGATACCCTCGCGGCGCTGGCCGGTGATCACTTCATCCACGTCGGCAATGTAGGTGTAGGTGTTCCACGGTACGTAGTTGATACCGCCGCGACCGAGGCCCGCCACCGCAGAGATCAGCAACAGCAGAGAGTAAACGTCGCTCAGACCCGCGTAGTAGAGCACGGCGTAAGAAATGGATGCCAGACCAAACAGCACCACCACCATGCGGTAAGACGGCGCAGGCCCGAAGCGAATGCACAGCGGGATCATCCCGATTACGGCCAGGAACTGGAAGATGGCCATCGTGCCCAGCAGGTTGGACGCCATAGAGGCTTCCTGCATCAGTACGAACACCACGTAGTAGGTGAACACCGCGTTAAAGACGTCCTGCGCGATGTAGCCGCCGAGGTACATGCCCAGATGCTGGCGGAAAATCTTGATACGCAGCGTCGAGCTTAACTCCACGAACAGACGGTTCAGGCTCTGCCCCAGCGTCAGCTTCTTCTTCTCCTCTTCGGCACGCAGCGCCGCTTCAGACCACTCCTCACGCGGGCGCTCCCAGGTAAAGAACCAAACGAAGGTCAGCATCAGCGCGCAGAGCACGGAGAAAACCAGGCTTGCGTAGAAGAAGGAAACCGCGTTGTCTTTCCCGAAATGGGTCAGCAGGATCCCCGGCAGGAAGGAGGCCAGAATGGCGGACATCTGGGCCATAGAGATACGCGCCCCGGAGAACTTGGTTTTCTGTTTAAAGTCATCGGTCATTTCCGGTACCAGCGTTTCGTACGGCACCAGAATCATGGTGTAGACAATATCAAACACCAGATAGGTCAGCAGGTAGTACCAGAAGCTCATGTCCCCTACCCACATCAGCGAGTAGCTGAACACGCACGGAATACCCAGCAGGATAAAGAACTTACGGCGACCAAAGCGCTTACCGAGCCAGGTTGTACCAAAGTTATCGGTCAAAAAGCCCATCAGCGGGCTGACAACGGCATCCAGCACCCTTGCGGCGGCAAAGATGAACGTTGCTTCAATCGGTGTGAGTCCACAGAAGGTGGTATAAAAATACAAAAGCCAGGCCGCCGTCAGCGCGGTGGTACCCGCGCCGAGGAAATCGCCTGACCCGTAAGCAAGATAATTTGCGAGTCCAATTTTACGTGTTTTCATTGCCGTCAACCCTAATCAGTTTTGGGAGACTCCCTGTAAGCAAACCTCGTCCGGGAGTTTTTACACGGCTACAGTAAAAGTATCGACTTGTTGATACCTTTCTGTTTCTGCCATCGCACAGGGGTGAATGGCAAAAATGCAAAGAGTGTCGTCACGCGTGTCACTGATTTATAAAACAGCGTTTCTATTGCATCAAAAGGCGAGGTCAATTTTGCGAGCCAGCCATCAGATTTGCCTGAAGGCTGGCGAAAAGGCAGGCAGTTAACGGTAATTGACGATGACGGAATTGCGCTGAACCTTCAGCGCCGGGATCAGGCGACCGCCACCCGGCACCTCCCAGATAAAGCGTAAAGGCTCGACGGCGGGCACACCGTTGAACGCCTGGGTCGTTCCGCTTTCACCGTCTATTTCGGTACAGCGCGTCTGAGAGCAGAGACGCACCCGCAGCCCGGCGGGCGTTGGGCCAATCAGCGTATAGTTCCAGACCACCAGCGTCATGAGGCCAGAAGCCGGTTCCGGCGGCGACAGCGGACGCGAAGACATTGCTACCCCGCGATTGCTTAGCGTGACGCCCATGCTGCTGGCCTGCCACGTTCCCTCACCTGCGGCCTGCGCCGCCAGCGGGAAAAAGAGTACCCATAGCCACTTCCGCATTATTTTCCTCCAATGGTCGCCGTCATACGAATGTGGCGATTGTCCGACAACTCCATATTCGACAGCACCACCAGCTGGTTCAGGCTACGGCGCAGGAAGCGTGAAAGCAGCGGCCTCAGTGCATGATTCACCAGCAGAACCGGCGGCGCACCCAGCATCTCCTGACGCGCCAGCGCCTCCTGCGTCTGCGCCAGCAAGCGGTCGGCCAGCCCCGGCTCAAGGCCACCACCACCCTGCAACGCCTGCAGCAGCAGACGCTCAAGCGGCGTATCGAGTCCAATCACCTGCACTTCTCCGGTGCCAGGGAACCACTGCTGGGTGATCGCACGACCCAGCGCCACGCGTACCACCGCCGTCAGCTCGTGCGGATCGCTTTGCAGCGGCGCGTGCTCGGCCAGCGTTTCCAGGATGGTGCGCATATCGCGGATCGGCACCTTCTCATCAAGCAGGTTTTGCAGCACCTTATGCAGCGTGGTCAACGTCAGCACGCCCGGAACCAGATCTTCCGTCAGCTTCGGCATCTCCTGCGTCACACGGTCAAGCAGCTGCTGCGCTTCCTGACGCCCAAACAGCTCGGCGGAGAACTGTCCAATCAGGTGGTTGAGGTGGGTCGCCACCACGGTACTGGCTTCAACAACGGTATAGCCCTGAATCTGGGCCTGCTCTTTAAGGGCGCTCTCAATCCAGATAGCCGCCAGGCCAAAGGCCGGATCGATGGTTTGCTCGCCCGGCAGCGTGCCCGCGGCGGTGCCGGGGTTAATCGCCAGCCAGCGGCCCGGATAGGCATCACCGCTGCCAATTTCGACACCTTTCATCAGAATGCGGTAGCGCGCGGGCGGCAGATCCATATTGTCGCGAATGTGAACAACCGGCGGCAGGAAGCCCATATCCTGGGCGAATTTTTTACGGATGCTGCGGATACGCCCCAGCAGTTCGCCATCCTGCTGGAAGTCCACCATCGGGATCAGGCGATAGCCCACTTCCATCCCCAGTGAATCTTCCAGCTGCACGTCGTTCCAGGTGGCCTCCACGGCCTGGGTATTTTCCGGCATTTTCACCGGCGCGGGCTCTGCCGCCGGTTTCATTTCACGTCCGCGCATCCACCAGGCCAGGCCCAGCAGACCCGCGGTGAACAGCAGGAACACCAGGTTTGGCATCCCCGGCACCATGCCGAGCAGGCCCAACACCGCCGCCGACAGCAGCATCACGCGGGGGTTGCTGAACAGCTGCCCCACCATCTGCTCACCCACGTCTTGATCGGTACTCACGCGGGTGACGATAACGCCTGCTGCGGTCGAGATAACCAGCGCCGGGATCTGGGCGACCAGACCGTCACCGATGGTCAGCAGCGTATAGCTTTCCGCCGCGTGGCCCATGTCCATCCCGTGCTGAAGGACGCCGACCAGCAACCCCCCGACCACGTTGATGACCATGATAAGAATGCCCGCGATGGCATCACCGCGCACAAACTTACTCGCACCGTCCATCGAACCGTAGAAGTCCGCTTCCTGCGTCACCTCCGCGCGGCGCTTTTTCGCTTCATCTTCTGCGATAAGCCCGGCGTTCAGGTCGGCGTCGATCGCCATCTGCTTGCCCGGCATCCCGTCCAGCACGAAGCGCGCGCCGACTTCCGCGATACGCCCCGCACCTTTGGTGATAACCATAAAGTTGATGATCACGAGGATGACAAACACCACGATACCGATGGCAAAGTTACCGCCCACGAGGAAGTGGCCAAACGCCTCAACCACTTTACCCGCCGCCGCCGCGCCGGTATGGCCTTCCATCAGAATGATACGGGTAGACGCCACGTTCAGCGCCAGTCGCAGGAGCGTGGTAAACAGCAGAATGGTCGGGAACGCCGCAAATTCCAGGGTGCGCTGGGTGAACATTGCCACCAGCAGCACCATGATGGACAACGCAATGTTGAATGTGAAAAGCAGATCGAGAATGAATGCCGGGAGCGGCAGTACCATCATCGACAGAATTAGCAGGATGAGAATCGGCCCGGCAAGGATCTGCCATTGGGTCGATTTCAGGTTGCCGGGCAGGCGCAACATTGCCACCAGATTAGCCATCAGTGTCCTTCTCGTTCAAAAAATCCAGCGCGTCAGGCACCGGAAGGTTTTCAGGTTTCACAGGTCGTTGACCGCCAGCCAGACGCCAGCGTTTTAATTGCCATACCCAGGCCAGCACTTCCGCCACGGCGGCATAAAGTTGACCTGGGATCTGCTGCCCAATTTCCGCATGGCGATATAAGGCACGCGCCAGCGGTGGCGCTTCAAGAATGGGGACGCGGTTCTCCGTCGCGATTTCACGGATACGCAGCGCGATAAGCCCAGCCCCCTTTGCCACCACTTTTGGCGCACTCATTTTGTTTTCGTCATACTGCAGCGCAACGGAATAGTGGGTCGGGTTGGTGACGATCACATCGGCTTTAGGCACGTCTTCCATCATGCGTCGACGAGCAGCCGCACGCTGCATCTGGCGGATACGCCCTTTCACGTGCGGGTCACCTTCCATCTGCTTATATTCGTCACGAATATCCTGACGCGACATGCGCAGCTTCTTGAAGTGGCTATAGAGCTGGAAGATGACGTCGAAGCCCACCATCGGGATGATGCTCAGCACCACCAGCAGCGAGCAAAGCCCGATGAGGTTCATGGCGTTGCGCATGGCGCTGAGCGGCGATTCGCTGATCAGGCGCATCATGTCAGGCCAGTTATGCCACAGATAAAACCCGGCAGCGCTGCCCATCAGGGTCGATTTGAGGATGGCTTTAACCAGCTCAGCCCCGGTCTGGGCCGAAAACATACGTGCTATACCGGGAAACGGGTTGAGTTTAGAAAACTTCGGCTGCAGCGATTTGCCACTGAACACCAGACCACCCAGCATGATCGGCGACACTATCGCCACCAGCACCACGCCGGTAATCAGCGGCAGTAAGGCGATCATTGCGCCTTTAATCAGAATAATGATTTGACCCAGAATGAGATTGGGATCGTTGACCATGCTGTGGTCAAAACGTAACCCAGAAGAGAGCATCCCCGCCAGTTTACGGGCGAGCGACTCCCCACCCAGCCAGATAATGCACACGCCTACGATAAGGATCAGCAGGGATGTCAGTTCTCGGGATCGGGGGATCTGCCCTTCCTCACGCGCTTTTTCAAGTCGGTGGGGTGTGGGGGCTTCCGTTTTGTCGTCGTTCTCTTCTGCCACAGTGCATGCTCAGCCCATTACGTCACGGGTATCATGCCAGCACCGCCTTTCATCAATGGGCTGAAAAAACCCTATAACCGGGTCTTTTTATCCAGTTTACGCTCACGCCCTGCCCTTCACCCGAGCGTGGATAGCGCAAATAATAAACGAACAAACAAAGTCCAGTTTTTTTTGATGTGTTTTATATTACAAAATGAATTAAGCACAGCTTTAATGAACGTCGATGACAAAAAAATATCGAGAGGAAAATTAACATATACCGCCATTCTCACCGTTTGGTTTTGCATGAATGATATAAATATGTGAATTCGATAATTAATATTAATTGAACCCCTACCTGTTATTATTCTGAAAACCACCCGCACTGCATTAGACTATATAATATTAATCCTGAAACACCCTTACCTGAGGGAAATTAATCGCTATAATTTCGCGCGGCATGATTTGACGTCGCGAAAACGTAAAGGGCATGCCAAATATAGCGTTCACTTTAAGGAAAATGTTAGATGGACTTAAAAAATAATATTTTTGCGGGCATAGCGCTCGCCGCCGTATCGATGAATAGTTTCGCCGCAGAAATGAATGCGGGCACCATTCACTTCACGGGTGAGATTATTGAACCAAGCTGTACGATCGAGGGTGACAATGGCACGGACAGCACTATTCCACTGGGCACCTATCCTAAATCAGTGTTTACCGAGGTTGGGAAAGAAACCACGTATATGCCGTTCACCATTACGCTGGCAAACTGTCCGTTAAAAAGCGACGGCCTCCCGGCAGTGCAGCTAACCTTCAACGGCCCAACGACGTTGACCGGGACCAATACGCTGCTCGACGTCAGTAAAATCACCACCACGGGCGACACCGCAGCCACCGGGATCGGCGTTGCCGTTAGCCCGGCGGGTAAAGATGACCAACTGATTACCATGGACGGTGCGGAAGGCCAGGTCTATATCGAGCTGGCAACAAAATCGTCAGACACTATTCAGGCGGATTTTAATGCCCGTTATAAATCCTTTGCTGCCGAGGTCACCGCCGGTCCGGCAGACGCGGATATGACGGTAAATATTCTTTACCGCTAACAATCGTCTTTTTGACATTCAGAGGATATATATATTTCTCAGCATCATGACGTTTAAGGAGTCATGCTCTGATAATAGTCCGGGTCCGGATTCGGACTATTATCATTTTTCTCAACCTCCTTTATTAAAGGTTTCACCATGCGCATTCCCCTCAAGCTCTTATTATGCATTCCTGTTATTGCGAGTACCCTTTGCCACGCAGCAGGCGTTCAGATAGGTCGCACACGCATAATTTACGATGCCGCAAAAAAGGAAGTTGCCCTGCCTTTACAAAATAACGATCGCGAACTGCCCTGGCTTATACAGTCCTGGACGGACACGGGTGATGGTAAAACGCACGGGCCTTTTATTGTTACGCCTCCCCTCTTTCGCCTCGATCCGCAAAAAGAGCAAAGCCTGCGCATTACCTGGAACGGCATGTCCTTACCGGGCGATAAAGAGTCGCTGTTCTATCTGAACGTGCGAACCGTCCCCGCCACGGCGGCGGATGAGGAAGACAAAAACGTCCTGCGTCTCATTTATAAAACGCGCCTGAAACTGTTCTGGCGCCCGGTCGGGCTGAGCGGCACCCCCTCCGAATCCTGTAAAAACCTGCGTTTTGTTCGTCACGGACAGCAGCTCACTGCCATCAACGACGGGGCGTTCTATAGCGTCTTTGATTCACTTGCGCTGGGCGCGCAAAAAGTCGAGAAAGCCGACATGGTTGGCCCTAAATCCAGCGTTGCCATTCCGCTTCCAAACGGCGCGCAGGGTACGAGCGTCACCTGGCGCTGCATCACCGATTACGGCAACGCTTCCGAAAAATACACTTCCCCCCTGGCGCAGGATTAAAAGACCGCAATGATTACAGGACGTAATTATTTGTCACACGGGCGGATCTTTAGACTGAATCCGCTTTTGCGCTGCCTTGGCGGCGTCTTGCTTATGGCGAGCTGCTCGTTGCAGGCCCGTGAGTATCGCTTCTCTCCTTCATCGCTCGAAGGGGATATGCTGTCCCAACAGGATATCGACCTGTCACTTTTTTCAAAGTCGAACGCTCAGCTTCCCGGCACCTGGTCTTCAAGAATTGAGGTGAATGACCGGCGCCTGAGGGACGCCACGGTCACCTACGTCAACTCTCCGCAAGGGGCACTGATACCACAGCTCACGCCAGATATGCTGCGCGCCTGGGGGATCGCTGTCGATCGTTATCCCGAATTGCAGGCGCTGCCAGCCAGTGAGCCCCTGCCCAACACGCTCGGCAGCTACATACCCCTGGCGTCCGCGCAGCTTGATTTCTCGACCATGACATTAGCGCTGAGCATTCCTCAGGCCGCGTTAAACGGGTCCGGCCGTGATTACATCGATCCCTCGCGCTGGGACGACGGGGTGCCCGTCATGTTCAGTGACTATGCGTTCTCAGGGTCAACAAATAAGGACAGCGAGAACAACAGCATTACCAATCAGTACCTGAATTTGCGCACCGGCGCCAATCTGGGCGGCTGGCGAGTGCGCAACTATTCGACGTGGAGCCATTCGGACAGTGAAAACCAGTGGGAGACCATCAATACCTTCCTTCAGCATGACGTCGATGCCCTTAGGGCGCAGTTCACCGCCGGAGAGAGCAACACGCGGGGCGAGGTGTTCGATAGCTTACAGTTCCGCGGCGTCAACCTTGCGTCGGATGAAGAGATGCTGCCCTACAGCCAGCGAGGGTACGCCCCCGTCATACGCGGCATCGCCAGCTCGAACGCGGAAGTCTCGGTGCGTCAGAATGGCTATCTTATCTACCAGCAAAATGTCGCGCCGGGGGCGTTCGAGATCAATGACCTCTATTCCACCACCAACAGCGGCGATCTGGACGTCACGGTGAAAGAGGCCGACGGCACCGAGCACCACTTCACGCAGCCCTACTCCAGCATCGCGGTCATGCTGCGCCCAGGCCGTATGAAGTACGAACTGACGGCGGGCCGTTACCGCGCTGACAGCGGGAGCGATCAAAAGGAGCCCGACTTTCTCCAGGGAAGCATGATTTACGGTGTAAACAACCTGCTCACCGGGTTTGGGGGGCTGACGCTATCGCAAGACTATAGCGCCGCCAATGCTGGCGTCGGCCTGGCGCTTGGGCAACTGGGCTCGCTGTCGGCTGACGTCACCGTGGCCGATACCCGGCTCGACGATGACAGTCAGCATACGGGCCAGTCATGGCGTCTGCTTTATACCGGCAAACTGGATTCGACCAATACCAACTTCAGCCTGGGCAGCTATCGCTACTCCAGCCGCGGATACTACAGTTTTGCCGATGCTAACCAAAAGCTTGACGGCCACGAAGACGATCTGCTGTTTCGTTACAATAAGCGCAACCGCATTCAGGCCAGCGTCAGCCAGACCCTGGCAGGACTCAGCCTTTATCTTAACGGCTATCAGCAGGATTATTGGGGCAGCTCAAATAAGGAGCGCAGTCTGTCGGTTGGCATGAATACCGTTATTGCCGGGACGAGTTACCATCTGGCCTATACCTACAGCAAAACCAACGGCGAAGAGTCCGACAGAATGGTCTCTTTCGGGTTCAGCATTCCTCTCGCCAGATGGCTGCCCCGCGCCTGGAGCAGCTATAACATCAGCAACACCAAAGACGGCTATACGCGGCAAAACCTTGGCTTCAGCGGCACGCTGCTGGATGACGAGCGCCTGAGCTACTCGCTGCAGCAGAGCCACTCCAACCACGACGGAGAAGATACCAGCAGTGTATACGGCAGCTACCGTTCGCAATACGCCAACCTGACCGCCGGTTATTACGCTTCCAGTGATACCTCTCAGCAGCTTAACTACGGCATTAGCGGCGGCATTGTTGCCCATCCTCAGGGCGTCACGCTGGCTCAGCCTTTAGGCAGCCAGTTTGCCATCGTGAGCGCCAACGACGCTTCCGGCGTCCGCTTCCAGAACCAGCGAGGCATACAGACCGACTGGCAGGGCAACGCCGTCATTCCGTCGCTTACCCCATACCAGGAAAACAATATTCGTATTGATACCTCGAGCCTGCCGGAAAACGTGGACAGCAGCAATACCGCCATCACCGTCATTCCCTCGCGCAACGCAGCGGTGCTGGCCAGATTCGACGCTCACACAGGCTATCGGATGCTGATCACCCTGAAGCGTCCAAACGGAGTGCTCGTCCCGTTCGGTGCCATCGCGACCAGCAACGCCCCAGTGATGAGCGGCATTGTCGATGATACCGGCACCGTCTATCTGGCCGGTATTGGGGAGGCTGTAGAACTCACGGTGAAATGGGGTCATGCCGCAGGCCAGCAGTGCCGCGCCAGCATTACCCCATCGTCAGCCAGTCAAACTGAAAGCCCTAACGGTATTCGTTCGGTTAGCGCACTTTGTCAGCAGGAATAAATATGGCAACTATCTTCATGAAACAGGCCGTCCGGGCCTTACTGACTACGGCATTAAGCCTGGCTGCGACCACCCCGTGCCAGGGCGCGGTGACGTTACTCCACAACTGCTTCGGGGCGCCGCAAACCTACACCACCTCGTTCGACCATGAATTTTCGTCCAGCGATAATATTGCCAATCATGATTACGATGTGCCCGACCATCTGGTCGGCAATGGCCCGGACAGTGTGGCCAACTGCAGTTGCCCGGGAAATCTCTTTTCTTCCAGCACAATCTATGAAAAAACGCTGGCTGGCAGCCCGCTGAGTCCGGGAACAAACGGCTATGGCTATTTGACCGATAAAATTGATGCCGATATCACCGGCTACGCCGACGCCATCAACTCTCCAGACGGCAGTTTTTTGACTCCGCTAACTATCAATGATTACCCGACACCCAGGGGTAGCATGCATAGCGTTACCGAAAGCTCACTATCCAAAACCGAGGGTGATGCCAGCGTCTGCAGCAGTGACACCCGACCGACCGGCGCTGCCGCGGTAAAGCGCAATTTCCGATGGAACGTCGTGGCGATCGTGCTGCACGTAAAAAAACCCATCCTGGGACAAGAGGCGATCCCGCCAACGATCGTCGCACAAAACTATGCCTGCCTTTATTTCGGCACGGGGGCAAGCTGCGATCCCGCAGAGGCGGAACATGTCTCAGATATCTGGTTTAGCGGCACGCTATCGGCGCCGCTAAGCTGCACCATCAACGCGGGGAGCACCATTGAGGTTGAATTCGGCAGCATTGTCAGCAAGCAATTCATCAGTAAGGGGCAGCCTCCTAAAGGCTATGCCCTCAAAAATGTCGAGATTGCTTACCACTGCGACGATAACGCCGTCGGGAATACGGACCGGATAAAGCTCACGCTCTCAGCAGACCAGGGCGTGGCAGATAGCAGTACGCCGTACATTGCGAAGCTTCTGGAAAGAGACGATCTCGGCGTGCGGGTGTACGATGAAAACAGCGAGAACGTCGCGCTGGATGGCACCTATGAGTTTCCGGTGACGATGGACGAGCAGGGAAACGGCGTGGTCAACATTCAGGCGGCGCCAGTGAGCACCACAAATGCCGAGCCTGAACCGGGCCGCTTTGAGGGTAACGTGACGGTGAAGATGGATCTTCGCTAGCAGAATAACCCTCAGGTTGAAACAGCACCTGAGGGTTATCCGTTCAATCAGAAGCCGAGGCTGTCCAGCAGGTCGTCCACCTGGTCCTGGCTTGCCACAACGCCCGCTTTGGTGGCGTCGAGCTGTGGGCCATTGAGCAGGCTTTCGTTCTCGCGTTTCGGACGGGCAGCCGGTTCCGGGATGTTCTCCAGCAGCACCATCAGCAGCTGACGTTCAATCTCCTGAATCACATCCATCATGCGCTTGATAACCTGACCGGTGAGGTCCTGGAAATCCTGCGCCATCATGATGTCCAGCAGCTGTGCGTTGGTGAAACTGGTGTGGCCCGGCACATCGCCCAGGAACTGGCGGGTATCGGTCACCAGCTCGCGCGCGTCAGCCAGCTCGATAGGGTTTTCAAACCACTCGTCCCAGCGTTGGGTGAGCGCTTTCGCGCCCTTCTCCATCGCGTCCTGATGCGGCTGTGACGCTTCAACGCTGTTCAGCGCACGTTCAGCGGCCTGCGCGGTCATCTGCACAACGTAGTCCAGACGGTCACGTGCATCAGGAATCGCTTCTGCTGCTTCGGCGATAGCCTGATCCAGTCCCAGTTCACGCAGGCTGTCGCGCAGCATGCGCGTCAGGCTACCAATGCGGGCGATAATGTCGCTCGGTGAATGTTCTTCAACGGGTTTCATAGCAGGTTGCAACATATCCATCACCTCACATGCCGAGTTTCTCGAAGATCTTGCCGAGCTTCTCTTCCAGGGTTGCTGCAGTGAATGGCTTCACTACATAGCCGCTTGCGCCCGCCTGGGCTGCTGCAATGATGTTCTCTTTTTTCGCTTCTGCGGTCACCATCAGCACCGGTAGTGACGCCATACCGGCATCGGCACGAATGGTTTTCAACAGTTCCAGACCATCCATGTTCGGCATGTTCCAGTCGGAAATCACAAAACCAAAGCCACCCGCCTGCAGTTTGTTCAGCGCATCAACGCCGTCTTCTGCTTCTTCAACGTTGTTGAAGCCCAGCTCTTTCAGCAGGTTACGCACGATGCGACGCATGGTGGAAAAGTCATCCACAACCAAAAATCTGAGCTCTTTGTCCGCCATAAAACTACACTCCTCTTTAAATACGTATTGCCTGTCCGGCACTGATTTTCGCCAGCATCTGCTGGCTTACCTGGCTAAGATCGACCACTTCGCTCACGCCACCCATATTGATGGCCTCGCGCGGCATGCCGAACACCACACAACTTGCTTCATTCTGCGCAATAGTCCAGGCGCCAGCCTGGTGCATCGCAAGCATTCCGGCGGCACCGTCGTTGCCCATCCCCGTCAGGATCACCCCCACGGCGTTGCGCCCCGCATGTTTCGCCACCGAATGAAACAGCACATCCACCGACGGACGGTGCCGGTTAACCGGCGGTCCGTCATGAATTTTGATTTGATAGTTCGCGCCGCTGCGCGACAGCTCCATATGCTTATCGCCCGGCGCGATGTACGCGTGTCCCGGAAGCACGCGCTCGCCGTCTTCCGCCTCTTTCACGCTGATCTGACACAGTTTGTTCAGACGTTCAGCGAACGAGCGGGTAAATCCCGGCGGCATATGCTGCGTAATGAGAATACCCGGACTTGAAAGCGGCAATGGCTGGAGTACATGACGAATTGCCTCTGTTCCTCCGGTTGACGCCCCAATCACCAGCAGTTTTTCCGAGCTGAGTAACGGACCGGCCTTCAACGTTGCCGGTGCCGACATCGGTTTGTGCGCCGCAAGCTTCGCCCGGGACGCGGTGCGGATCTTCTCGGCAATCATCTCGCTGTAGGCCAGCATCCCTTCGCGGATGCCGAGCTGCGGCTTGGTGACAAAGTCCACTGCCCCCAGTTCGAGCGCGCGAAGGGTGATTTCCGAGCCCTTCCCGGTCAGGGAGGAGACCATCACCACCGGCATCGGGCGCAGGCGCATTAATTTTTCAAGGAAATCGATGCCATCCATGCGCGGCATTTCGACATCCAGCGTCAGTACGTCGGGGTTATATTTTTTAATTAAATCCCGCGCTACCAAAGGATCGGGGGCGGTCGCCACCATCTCCATATCGCTGTGGCTATTGATGATTTCAGTCATGATCTGGCGCATCAGCGCCGAATCATCGACAGACAATACCCTGATTTTACTCATGCTTTTTCCTTACTCAGCGCATATACCGTTTGCCCACGCAGGCTAAACTCACGCACGAGGTTGCTGAAGTTTTCCGAGTGCCCGGCAAACAGTAAACCGTCAGGCTTGAGCAACGGAACAAAGCGACGCAAAATGTCCTGCTGCGTCGTTTTATCAAAATAGATCATGACGTTACGGCAAAAAATGGCGTCGAACGGACCCGGCACGTTGTACTGCTTATCCAGCAGGTTAACGGGCGCGAATTCGACGCAGTTCGCCAGCTCCTGGCGTACGCGTACCAGGCCTTCATGCGGGCCAGTGCCGCGCATGAAGTAACGCTGCAGCTGCTGAGGCGACAGCGTTTTCAGTTCATCCTGGCGATACACACCGTTACGCGCCTTTTCCAGCACCTCGGTGTCGATATCGCTGGCGTAGACTTTCCAGCGTCCGGGCGCCATGCCCAGCGTGTCTGCAAGGGTGATCGCCAGTGAGTACGGCTCTTCACCCGTCGAGGCGGCCGCACTCCAGACGCGATACTCGCCGCTGCGTCGACGCGCGTGGTCCGCCAGTACCGGGAAGTGGTGAGCTTCACGGAAAAACGCCGTCAGGTTGGTGGTTAATGAGTTAATAAAAGCCTGCCATTCGGCGCTGTTCTGGTTCGCTTCAAGCATGCTCAAATAGCGACCAAAATCATCCAGCCCAAGCGTGCGCAAGCGCCGCACCAGCCGGTTGTAGACCATGTCTCGCTTATGATCCGCAAGCACGATCCCCGCACGCTGGTAGATTAACTGACATATCCGACGAAAATGCGCGTCGGACAGCGCGAGGCGCTGTGTCATCTGTAACAATAATGACGTTTGCCCTGAGGGCGTGGGTGATGTCATAGCGCCTTCTTAATCACATTCAGGATACAACTGGCACGGCCTGCGACCGCCCGACTTCTGTTACTGCTTCAACGTGCTCTTTGACATTAAACACCGCGACCAGCCCGGTAAGATGGTCGGCCTGGTTTGCCAGCTGATCGGTCGCGGCTGCCGCCTCTTCCACTAACGACGCGTTCTGCTGCGTGACCTGATCCATCTGGCTGACGGCCTGGGCCACCTGCTCGATCCCACGGCGCTGCTCATCCGACGCCGAGGCGATTTCACCCATGATGTCGTTAACCCGGGTGACGGAAGTGACAATCTCGGTCATGGTTTTCGCCGCCGTATCGACCAGGGCAGAACCCTGCTGCACACGGGAGACCGACTCTTCTATCAGCCCTTTAATCTCTTTCGCCGCGTTGGCGCTCCGGCTCGCCAGGTTGCGCACTTCGCCCGCAACGACCGCAAACCCGCGCCCCTGCTCGCCCGCACGCGCCGCTTCAACGGCGGCGTTGAGCGCCAGAATATTGGTCTGGAACGCGATACCGTCAATCACGCTGATGATGTCGCCAATTTTCTGCGAACTGGCGGCGATATCCTGCATGGTGCTGGCCACGTGAGAGGCCTGGTCGCCCCCTCGCTTCGCCGTCATCGCCGCCTGTTTTGACAGATCCGACGCCTGACGCGCGTTGTCGGCGTTCTGGCTTACCGTCGCGGTCAGCTGTTCCATACTGGCCGCCGTCTGCGCCAGCGAGGCCGCCTGCTGTTCGGTGCGGGATGAGAGATCGTTATTGCCAGCTGCAATCTCTGAGATCCCGGTGTGCATGGCATAACTGCCCTGCCGCACGTCGCTCACCGTTTCCCGCAGCGATCCCTGCATCGCCTTCAGGCTGGCAAAGATGGCCGAAATTTCGTTCTTCCCGTACACCGCCACCGGACGCGCAAGGTTGCCTTTTGCAATGCTGTCGAAGTGGCTGCTGATAATCGCCAGCGGTTGCACAATCATCTTGCGTGCCCAGAACAACGCGCCGCCGGTCAGCAACCCCGCCAGAATCACGACCACGGCAAAGATGACGCCCGACATGTGATAGCTGGTACGGCTCGCTTCACCGGCTCGCTGAACAGACTGGTTAATATCCTGCTGCCACGCGTTAAAGCTGCCGTCAAACGCCGCCTGAGACGCCTGTACCGGCGCGGTCATGAAATCCGAAAGCTGGTTGTTTTCAAGCCAGGTCGCCTGGTGGTCCAGATCGCTGTACCACTGTTCAAAATTCTTTTTCATGGCCGCTTTCAGCGCTTTCTCTTTCTCGCTGTCGGTGGCCTGCGCCGTAAAGGCTTTAAACTGTGCGTCAGCCTGCTTCAGGCTGTCGCGCGCGGTCGCCATCAGCGCCTTGATGTCATCCGGCGGATAGCTCAGCGCGGTCAAGGTTCCCGCCTTGTTCAGCGCAGTGCTTGCCTGCAACAGCACGGCACGGGTTTGTGCCAGCGCGGAGCGCTGCTGATTACTCGTCTCGACTTCCTGCAAATTCTGATAACCATCGCGAAACGCCCAAAAAGACAACCCGTTACTGCCAACCTGCAACACACCGCAAAGGATCAGAATCAAAAACAGTGTGGTCGAGATACGAATACGATTTAACATCCACGCTCCCATCAAGCGGCAAGCAGCCGCGGTTTAATTGTCAGTCAAAATGTTTCCCAGTTTTCTTCTTGTCCGGTCGTCGCGGTACGCGTAGGTGTTGCTGCCGTTGCTGCGGCGGGCGCACGATACATCGTATGTGAATCGACCGTTTTTGCTGCGAGTGAAGCGAGACGAAACGCCGAGACGGCCATCTTCAGACGGCTCGCCTGGTCTTCCAGCGCAGCGGCCGCCGCAGCGGACTCCTGCACCAGCGCGGCGTTTTGTTGTGTCACGCGATCCATTTCCGATACCGCCAGGGCGACCTGGTCGATACCACGACTCTGCTCATCAGACGCAGAGGCGATTTCACCCATGATGTCCGTTACGCGGGTAACGGCATTCACGATGTCATTCATGGTCTCCCCTGCACTTTCTACCAGCACTGAGCCGGTATCCACGCGGGAGACGGAATCTTCAATCAGGGCTTTGATCTCTTTCGCCGCATTGGCGCTGCGGCTGGCGAGGTTACGCACTTCCCCGGCCACCACCGCAAAACCGCGGCCCTGCTCACCGGCACGCGCTGCCTCAACGGCGGCGTTCAGCGCCAGAATGTTGGTCTGGAAGGCAATGCCGTCGATGACGCTGATGATGTCGGCGATTTTCTTCGAGCTGTCGGCGATTTCGTGCATGGTTTTCACCACGCCATCCACCACGCGACCGCCGCGCTGCGCTGTCTCAGAGGCGCTTTCTGCCAGCTGAGACGCCTGACGGGCGTTATCGGCGTTCTGCTTCACGGTGGCCGTCAGTTCTTCCATGCTGGCTGCGGTCTCTTCCAGAGCAGACGCCTGCTGTTCCGTACGGGAAGAGAGGTCGTTATTCCCCATCGCAATTTCGCTGGTGCCGGTATAGATTGCCTCGGATCCGTTACGCACGTTGGTGACGGTCTCCACCAGCGAGCGCTGCATATGGTCAACGCTGTTTGCCAGTTCGGTGATCTCGTTGCGCCCGGACACGGTCAGCGTTTTGGTCAGATCGCCTGAGGCGATGTCGCGGATATGCGCAATCACGCGGCCCAGCGGGTTGAGAAGGATGTGACGAATGCCGTACCAGACGGCCACCAGCACGATGACCAGCGCCAGCGCCAGCACGGCCATCTGCCATTTAGCGAAACGGTAGTCGTTCTGGCTTTCAGTAAATGCGGAGTGGTACAAGTCGCTGCTGGCTTTGGCATATTCACCCAACGCCGCACCGAGTGCGTTTTGCATCCCCTGCGTCGGCTGAGCGAAATAGGCATCCATGTTGCCGCTCTCCAGGAACTGGATCAGCTCCGTCAGCCCGGCAAAGTAGGCGTTGTATTTCTCATCAATATTGGCACTCGCCTGCTCCATCGCAGGCTGCGGGGCAATCTTTTTGAAGGCGTCGTAATGTTTTGCCGCGTCAGCAAGCGTCGCACGCGCGTTTTTCAACAGGTCCGTTTTCGCGCTGCTCTGCTGATTGTTGGGATCCATCATCATGCGCGCGGACGAACGGCTCAGGTTGATACGCGTTTGCAGCATCAGATCCCACGTCGTGGTCAGTTCACTCTGCTGCAGCCGCAGATCGTTCGAGGCCACGAAGCTGTCCTGGTTCTGTTTTAACGACGAAAAAAAGAGGCTACCGGAAATAAGCTGAAGAAGTGCGAAAATGACCAGCACCATCATGAGCATTGTGACAACGCGGATACGGTTCAACATACAACACCTTCTCATAGATTTATTAACGGTGTTATCGGCACAGGCCACAGGAACTTTACATTTGCGAAAGGGAAAAGCGCGGGGTTAAAACGCCACGTCGACAATCAGCGTGTCGGTGTAGGTTCCGGCGGGAGGCGTGGCCTGGCTGGTCAGAACTTTTGCGGTGTAGTTATAGGTACGCAGTAAACCGTCGGTGCTGACCTGTGACGATGTCGCGCTGGTCCAGCGCTCGCTGCCGCTGCTGCCCCAGCGGTTACCGGAGGCTTCCTTATAGATGTCGTAGCTCATGGTGTTACTGCCGCTGACCATCCGGCGGACATTATTGAGGGCGTTGGCACCATTATTAATGCCGATAGTGTAGGTGCTGCCTTTGGTGCAGGTGACGGCAATGGCCTGCGAGACGGTAGGGAAACTTTGTACCAGCGGTGCGCTGTTGAAGTTCACGTCCGGCGTGGTCATGGCGCTGCAGTCGTTGGTGACGGTCATGTTAAGCAGAATGCTGGTCGTTGCGGTTCCCGTCTGGGGGGACGTACACAGGCTTCCAATACCTAAGGCACAGACGTTGTAGTTGATGCTGAAGGTCAGCAGCACCTGGTAAGGCCCGGCAGTCACGTTTTGTCCGGGGACGGTGCGAAAATAGAGTGGTATGTTGTACCGTTTTGACCCGAGCAGCCCCAGCAGTGTGTTCCCGCTCCAGTTATACGAATTACTTATCTGCACCTCGCTACTGCTCGCGCAACCGGATAATCCGCACAGCCGGGTAGGAATCACGTCCGCGATGGCCGCATTATCCGTGCGCTTCATGGTGGCGCGGCTGTTGCCCGAAACCGATGCCGAGGTGTAGTTCAGGGTCACCGAGTCGTTGGTCAGTACATTGAGCACGGCGTCACACGCCACCACCAGCGTGCCGGTGGTTTCCACCTCCCCGTTTCCGCTGAGCGCGAACGAGGTGACGCTGCCAAACGATGCATTGACCGTACTGACGGTACACGCCGCCCAGCCGCCGCCGGAAAACAGCAGCAGCATCCACAGCAGCAGGCGCGTCATGGCCCCTCCCGGCACACCAGTGGACCGTAGGTTTGCAGCTTGTGCTCCGGGTTAGCTCCCACGGTCAGCGTGGCCTTGCAGCGTTTTCCGTCTGGTGCGATCACCTCGAGCGGATTCACATCGCTGAGATTTTCCAGCCAGGCGATGCCGTCATACCCCACCACCGCGTTGCTGCGCGAGACGCGTCGGACCTGGCTTCCCACGGGCAACGCCTGCCCGTGCGCATCATGCAGAATAACGCTGGCTACCCGCTCCTGCTCCATCGGGAAGTCCACCAGATAGCCGCTGTGACGGCGAATGGCGAGCCGCCGCTCCGTCTCTTTCAGCCGGGTATCCGCGGGCAGATTCAGGGTATCAATCCGGTAGCTTGCCGGGTAATACGCCGACACCCCGCTCACCAGCAGGTAACCGTTGTTATTGGTTTTACCAACAGGCTGGTTTTCATAGCTGACGGGCACATCCGGGTGGCCGTCGGTACTGATCACCACAAACGCATCGTTGATTTTGTTCGCCGCAAACAGCTCGCCGTCCATCAGCACAACGGAACCCATCGCCTCGCCCCACCAGGTCATCATGTCCCGTTCGCCATAGGCGCCGCCCTGCAGTTCAACGTTGTTGTTGCGCCAGCCCAGCGTGCCCTGTTGATAATCACTGGCTCTTGACTGGTTGGCCCAGGCCATATTCCAGCTGAACCCACCGTCAGAAGGCATGGCGTGGTTGTAGTTAATGCGCTGAGTACTGCCTGCGTCCGGGGTGTTCTCAACGGTGACGGCAGCGCTGTCGCGCTCCCCTAGCGGCACCTGTAGCGACAGCGCAACGGTCCAGTCTCCGCGCTGTTGATCCCGGCTGCCGGCGAGGTAAATACTGCTCGCGCCCCACAGGTTGCGGCTCCAGGAGAGATTAAGCAGCTCGGTTTTTTGACCGTCAAAACTCTCCACGCCGATCCAGGCCGCGCCGATGTTGCCATATTGTCCCAGATTGAAGGTGAGAGAATACTGGTCCGTATTGCGGCTGAAGCTGGCGATGGGCTTATCGTTTTCGTCATAGACCGTCGGCTGGTCATAAAGGGCGAGGTTGCCAAAGCCGCGGTCGCGACGCGTGTGCTGGGTGGCGACGCTAAACTCGCTGGTGCTGTACTGGTAACCCCAGTTGATTTGCCCGCCCTCGTCACCGCGCATGCGGCTTTGCGAGTAAGAGGTATTCACCACGCCAAACTGGCCGAGTTTTATCACCGTTCCCGCTCCGCCCAGCGCCAGCTCCTGCGCCCCTTCCGCGTGCCCCTCCAGCGTCAGCCAGTCCGTCATCCCGTAGCGATACGAGCCGCTGCCTGCTGCCGAACCGTAGTCAAAATTCTTGATACCGTAATTACGCCGCAGGCTGCCCAGGGTCACGGCACCGTCGCTCAGCCCTTGTTTAAGCAAGTCGCTGGTGACGTAGAACGGGAGCGTGGTGCTCACCTGTCGCCCCAGCGCATCCGTCGTGACCAGCACCGCATCCCCGGCGCCGTTGATATAGGGCAGATTGGTCAGGGTGAAGGGGCCAGGCTGAAGCTGGGTTGAGCCGGAGCGATAGCCGTTGATAAAGAGATCGACCGAGGTGGGTACTGCGGCTTCCCCCGCGAACTCGGGCAGCGGCCATGTCACCAGATCGGGACGCAGGGAGAAATCCCGCCCGACGCTTACCCCACCCATCCGCACGCTGGAGCTCCAGCTCAGGGCATCGCTGATCACATCCCCGACGCTCCAGCTCATCGCGTCATCTTCATTCGTGAACAGCAGGGTGGTGTCATAGCGAACATACCCTTCCTGCTGGCCGTCGTTACCGGTGAAGTTTTCCCGGGCGTAGCCGGTGGAGGAAAAGGAGCCGTTCTCGTTGAAGTAGCGGAACTCATGCCAGAGCGACGCCTGGCCGCCGATATGTTCCGTGTGGTTGGTGTAGAGATCGTAATTGAGCAGCGCCCCGCGCCCGTAGTGCGGTTTGGCCTGCGCCGTTTGCGCGCTGAAAGGGGTCACGCGGGCCGTCACCCAGGCGCGGGGAACGGTCAGCAGCAGGCGCTGCGCGGCGCTGTCGTATTCCACCCGAACCTGATCAAGCGAGGAGAGATTCACCTCTCCGGCAGGAACATGCGCCGGGGGCAGCCCCGCGCGCAGCAGGTCGGCGCTGGAAATAAAGAAAGCGCCTTTACGCTGCGTCACCGGCACGACCAGACCGGTATCGTAGTGGTTGAGCACGAGGGCGAGCTGGAAGACCGCTTCATCATTTATCGCCTGTGCCTGAGGAGGCGGCGGCAAACTGTCGTCGCCGGGCTCGGCCAGGGTCGCGGAACTGACGCAAAGCAGGATCATCATCGCTGGCTTCAGTTTACGGGCGTCGACTGCCATTGTGCTTCCCTGGCATTAATCTGCGCGCTCATCCGCTCCGGCTGACGAACGCCAGCGGGTACTGGCCAGCTGCGGGTGCTGCCCGGGAGGACGTAACCCAGTAATCCCTCCGCGACCGTGCGTTTCTGCCCTCCCTGCTCCAGCGCCACCTGGCTCAGTCTGACATGAACATCACCCCGGTTTCGAACCTCCAGCGCAGGCTGTCCACCCGCCTGCGTCACCCGCCAGCTCAGATTTTGGGTCTCCGCCAGCGCGTGGTGCGCGCCCTCTTTTACAGTCGGAACCCCCTGGCCATACACAAACAGAGGGATGGAGTAGCGCATCTGCAATTTGAGGCCGATGGCGGGTTCGGCTTTGGCATCTGGCTGGGGAATTTCATCCACGATGATGCGGTAAGCCTGTTCGATACCTGCGGGCACGGAAGCCTGTTTGATAAGGCGAATGAGCTGCTTGCTGCCTGTACCAATCGTGACGATGGGCGGGCTGGCGACCACATCCTGCTGCGCGGTATAACGCTCGTGTCCATCCTCCTGTTTCCAGCGCACGATGCGGACCTGCATCGTCGTGGCGCTGTTTCCCTGGTTCTGGATCCACAGCTCCGTGGCGTTGGCGTCCGCAGCCAGCCACGGATCTATCGGCCACAGCAGGATGGTGGCCGCCGCCTGCGCCTGCCCGGTTGCCACCGTCAGGCTCAACGCGCCCGCCAGACAAACAGGCCTGAAAAATGGCTTCATCAATACTCTCCCTTTATTACCATGACAAGGTCACGGTGAGCTGATCGGTATAGGTTCCTGCCGGGCTAAACCCGGTCAGTAGCGCCACGCCGAAAAGCGGCAGCGCGATGTTGTTGCTGTTGGTATAGGTCACCGGTATCGCCTGGTTAACACCAATTTCGCTGTTGGCGGCCAGCGAGCTGCTGCTGTAGAGCCGGTATGGCACCAGTTCTGTTCCACCGGACCGCTTCATCCGACGAACGGATGAATAATTTTGACCGCCGTTAATGCTCATGCTCAGCGCCACGCCCGGCGTACAGGCGATGGACAACGCCCCGTTTGGCACAAAGCTGGTGCTGACCGGCGCGCTCTCGACGCCGTTATGACTGCCAAAGTCCAGCGTGCCGAAAAGCCCGCCGCTACCGGTAGCCACCGCACATCCGGGTACAATCGTGGCACTGACCTTAAAGGACTGAGACGTCACCGCATCCGCCGTCGGCATCATGAGCAATACAACCATCAGCGTGAAAAAAGGGTGCACGCTTCCCTCTGCGCGTTTGCGCAGACTTCTCAACGTTGCCTTCATGGCGGTAGAGGACTAGTAGGTGACGCTGACGTTAATCGTGTCGGTGTAGGTCCCCGGTACGACCGTCACGCTGTTGCCGCCGCCGGTAATACGCCCGTAGAGGGTGTAACTGTCTACCCCTCCGGCCGTAGAGGCGATCGGCAACGCGGCGTTATTGGCAATCACGGTATTAAACCCGCTGTCGCTGTACAGGCTGTAAGCCACGCCCTGTGCCGTATTGGCGGTGTTAACCAGATAGCGCGCAGGGGTGCCTGGCGTGCCGACAACGGTGCCGGGGGCCGTGGAGTTGGTGTTGCCGACGATCGCCACCGTATAGCTGGCGGTCGTGCACTGAATGGTGAAGGTGTTTCCGCCGCTGGCACCGGAGAGCTGCGTGGTCAGGGTAGAAAACGTGGCAGGATGGGTCCCGAAATCGAGCGTACCGAAGTTAATGCCACTTTGCGCGGGCGATCCGTTTATCAGACACCCGTTTGTCAGCGTCAGCGTCGCGCCGATGGTGCCGCTGCTGGTCACGGCCAAAGCCTGAGGGGCCATTGTCGCAGCCAGTAACGAGCCTGCGCAGATCAAAAGGCGTTTTCTTTTCATTTACCACTCTCCAGAAGACGTCGCCGTTCCCTTGCCACATTTTATTTTTGCTGTTCAAGATGTTAGCCCCGCTTAAGGTTCCTCTGAGGGGGTTATTGAGAATTTAGTTTACGGATATCGCTTCGACCACCTTCCCCATTACACATAAGCCATATGTCTTATTGACTCCCTATCTTTATAAATAACAGAGACTTAAATTTTTTCAGGCGGCGATTTTGTTTTATCAGGAGAGAATATATCCATTAAAGTGTGATCTTAATCACAATATATCGTCAGTGCATTCACAACAAATTTAATAAAACTTAAAAAGGAGTTGTATCCCCCTACGCTTTGCGTCAATTTATGGGCCGAATAATTTCCCGTTTCGTAATAAAAAATTTATATGTATCGACGCGGGCTACATCTGAAGCGCATAGAGGGTCTTTTTTCGTGGCAAGTGCAAACAAACTCACACTCTTCATCGTGATATTCATGCTGGCGGGTATTCTTTCAGGGGCAGCAATTCATGAATATGCATCTGCGGATGCCATCAAAGCCTGGTCGGATAATATTACCCTTCTGACCGATATTTTCCTCCGTCTGATCAAAATGGTTATTGCCCCGTTGGTCTTTAGTACTCTCACCGTGGGCATTATGAAGCTGGGCGAAACCTCCACCATTGGCCGCGTTGGCGGCAAAGCGATGGTGTGGTTTATCAGCTCATCCGTGCTCTCTATTCTGGTGGGGCTGTTTATCGTCACCCTCGAGCATCCCGGCAGCGGTCTGAACCTGACGGTGCCGACAGAAGCTGTGGATACCGGGCTGGCCGTCAGCGGCATGACGCTAAAAGCCTTCCTGTCGCACACCATTCCGACCAGTATCGCAGGGGCGATGTCGAACAATGAGATCCTGCAGATTGTGGTGTTCTCAATGTTCTTCGGCATTGCTGGCGCATCGCTGGGGCAAAAATTCAACGCGCCGCTGGTGGCCGCGCTGGATGTGGTTTCCCATATCATGCTGAAGGTCACGGGTTACGTGATGTACGTTGCGCCGCTGGCCATTTTCGCGGCGATCTCCTCCGTCATCGCCACGCAGGGTCTGGGCATTCTGCTGAACTACGCCTCCTTTATCGGCGGCTACTATGTGGCGATCCTGCTGACCTGCATGGTGCTGCTGGCCGTGGGTTACATGGTGCTGAAAAAAGAGGTGTTTCGCCTGGTCAGCATGCTGAAAGATCCGGTCCTGGTGGCCTTTACCACCAGCAGTTCTGAAGCCGCCTACCCTAAAACGCTGGAACAGCTGGAGCGTTTTGGCTGCTCGCGCAGTATTGCCTCTTTCGTCCTGCCGATTGGTTACTCCTTTAACCTGGTGGGCTCGATGGTGTACTGCTCTTTCGCCTCGATGTTTATCGCCCAGGCATACAACATTCACCTGAGCTTCTCGGAAGTGACGGTTCTGATGCTGACCCTGATGCTGGCGTCAAAAGGCATTGCGGGCGTACCGCGCTCGTCGCTGGTGGTGCTGGCGGCAACGATCCCAAGCTTTAATATTCCGGTGGCCGGTATTCTGCTGCTGATGGGCATCGACCACTTCCTGGATATGGGCCGTTCGGCGATTAACGTGCTGGGGAATGGTATTGCGACCGCGATGCTGTCGCAGAATGAAGGTGCGCGGGAAGCGGAAGCTGAAGCTGAGCTGGTAAAGCAGGAAGCGTAACGGTATGAAAAAGCCGGGTGGCGGCTTCGCCTTACCCGGCCTACAAATAGCTCGAACACGTAGGCCGGGTAAGCGTCAGCGCCACCCGGCTTTGTTTTATGCTACATGACTCGCGGCGATATCCAGCAGCGCCATCTCGTCACTGTTCAGCAGCTTCTCAATGTTCACCAGAATCAGCATACGCTCGCCGAGCGCGCCCAGGCCGGTGAGGTATTCGGTCGACAGCGTGACCGCAAATTCCGGCGCAGGACGGATTTGGTCAGAGGTCAGGGAGAGCACGTCAGAGACGCCATCCACCACGATACCCACCACGCGCTGCCCAAGATTGAGGACGATCACCACGGTGTTGTCGTTATACTCCACGTCGCCCTGGCTGAACTTCACGCGCAGATCGACGATAGGCACGATCACGCCGCGCAGGTTGGTCACGCCTTTGATAAACGCAGGCGTGTTAGCGATGCGGGTAACCTGATCGTAACCACGAATTTCCTGCACTTTCAGGATATCGATGCCGTACTCCTCATCGCCCAAAGTGAATACCAGGAATTCCTGCCCTGATGGCTCGCCCGCCAGCTTCGTTACATTACTCATACCGGTCATGTTTTTACCTTCTACTTAATCAGGCGGCTGTGTACGCCACACGTTGTTCACGATTTAATCCCTGAAGCGCCGACACATCGACGATCAGCGCCACGCTGCCATCGCCCAGAATGGTCGCAGCAGAAATCCCCGGCACTTTGCGGTAGTTGCTTTCGAGGTTCTTCACCACCACCTGGTGCTGACCAATCAGCTGATCGACCAGCAGCGCATAGCGGCGACCGGCACTTTGCAGGATCACCACGATGCCCTGCGTGGCTTCGGTTTTCGCGCCGTCCACTTCGAACACTTTCCACAGTTCAACCAGCGGGAGATACTCGCCGCGCACTTCCAGCACGCGCTCGCCGCCCGCCAGCGGATGCAGATCTTCCTCACGTGGCTGGAGGGATTCCATCACCGCGTTAAGCGGCAGAATGAAGACTTCGTCCGCCACTTTGACTGACATGCCGTCAAGGATCGCCAGCGTCAGCGGCAGCAGGATGCGAATGGTGGTACCAGAGCCCTGTTTAGACTGGATCTCAACGTGGCCGCCCATCTCCTGGATGTTACGTTTCACCACGTCCATGCCCACGCCGCGCCCGGACACGTCAGTCACCTGCTCGGCGGTTGAGAAGCCCGGCGCGAAGATCAGCATGCCCACTTCTTCGTCGGTCATGTTTTCGTTGACCGCCATGCCCTGCGAAATCGCCTTCGCGAGAATGCGCTCGCGGTTCAGGCCCGCGCCGTCATCGGTCACTTCGATGCAGATGTTCCCGCCCTGATGTTCCGCGGAAAGAATCAGGTTTCCGACAGGGGATTTCCCGGCCGCCACGCGGTTTTCCGGCAACTCAATGCCGTGGTCGAGGCTGTTACGCACCAGGTGCGTTAACGGGTCAATGATGCGTTCAATCAGGCTTTTGTCCAACTCGGTAGAGCTGCCCATCAGCGTCAGTTCGATCTGCTTATTGAGCTTGCTGGCCAGGTCGCGCACCAGGCGCGGGAAGCGGCTGAAGACATATTCCATCGGCATCATACGGATGGACATCACCGATTCCTGCAGGTCGCGGGCGTTACGTTGTAACTGACCCATGCTGGTGATGAGATCGCCGTGGGTTACCGGGTCCAGTTCGTTAGAACGCTGTGCCAGCATCGACTGGGTGATCACCAGCTCACCGACGAGGTTAATCAGCTGATCAACCTTCTCAACAGCCACGCGGATGCTGGTGGATTCGCTGGAGCGCGCGGCCGGTTTTTCACCCCGGGCAGGTGCAGCCGTATCTTTCGGCACGGCTTTTAATGCTGGCGTGGCCGGTACGACGGCAGGCGCAGCCGCTTGTGCGACCTCTTCCACTGCGACAGGGGCATCGACTGCCGCGGCTTCAGTTTCAAAGGCAATTTGGTCGGCTTCGATAACAAAGCACAGCACCGCCACAATATCGTCCTGACTGATACCGTCATCCAGCGTCGCGGCAAGGCTGTCTTTACCTTTCACCACGTTGCTCAATGTCGCCAGGTTGCCCAGTTCTTCTTCGAGAAGGTTGACTTCGCTCTCTTTAAGACGGGACAACACCACGCGCAGTTTCGCCGGGCGGTCGGCAGCGGGCGCCGCGTCCTGTGCGGCCATGGCATCAACAACGCTCAGCTTCGCCGCCGGTACGGCAGCGACCACGTCACCTTTTGCTTCCAGCGCCAGCTGGCGCAGCGCGTTGCAGATATATTCAAAGCTGGCGGCATCAGGCTCTGCCGAACTTTTATAGGCGTCGAGCTGTTCCTGCATAATATCTTTGGTTTCCAAAAACAGGTTGATAATGTCGGTATTGAGCTGCATCTCACCGCGTCGTGCTTCATCCAGCAGGTTTTCCATTAAATGGGTCGTTTCCTGCAAAATGGTAAATCCAAAGGTCCCTGCACCACCTTTAATAGAATGCGCTGCACGGAAAATGGCATTGAGCTGCTCTGAATCCGGTGCTTCAGGCACCAGGTCCAGCAGGTGTTGCTCCATATCGGCCAACAGTTCATCGGCTTCATCAAAAAATGTCTGGTAAAAATCGCTAATATCCATGCTCACGCTATCACCTCGGATTGGCTGGTGGCGATGTTGGAACGGCAGCCGAAGGAACGGCCCCAGGCTGTTTTAAATCGTCCAGTGACTCATTCTGACTTTCGGCGTTTTCATGCAGGATGGCCTGCTCCGCCTGCTGGTTCAGCACTAAAAGACTGATACGACGGTTGATGGCGTCGTCCGGCCCGCGGTCGGTGACGCGCATGGTTGCTGCCATGCCGACCACGCGCAGAACCTTGCCATCATCAAGCCCACCCGCCACCAGCTCGCGACGCGAGGCGTTGGCACGATCGGCAGAAAGCTCCCAGTTGCTGTATCCCTTCTCACCGCTGGCATACGGGAAATCATCCGTGTGGCCTGACAGGCTGATTCGGTTAGGAATGCCGTTCAGGACCGGGGCAATGGCGCGTAAAATATCGCGCATATACGGTTCGACTTCCGCACTGCCGGTTTTAAACATTGGGCGGTTCTGGCTGTCGATAATCTGGATACGCAGACCTTCCTGCACCAGATCGATCTTCAGGTGCGGGCGCAGCGCGCGCAGTTTCGGGTCCGCCTCAATCAGCTGATCGAGATCGCCACGCAGTTTCTTCAGGCGCGCCTGTTCCATTCGTCTTTTCAGATCGTCGATGTTTGGCTCTTTTTTCACTTCACCCTTCTGCTGGGTGTAATCGTCGCCACCGCCGGGAATGGGGCTCTCGCTGTTCGAAATGCGCGGCCCACCGGTCACCGCCGTTGCCAGCGGCGTTCTGAAATATTCCGCAATCTGGATCAGCTCTTTCGGGCTGGAGATGGAGATCAGCCACATCACCAGAAAGAACGCCATCATGGCAGTCATAAAGTCGGCGTAAGCAATTTTCCACGAGCCGTGGGAACCGTGTCCGTGCCCCTTATGCTTGCGCTTTTTTACGATGACGATCGGATGGGACTGGTTTTTCATGCGTCCTCAGTTGTCGTCTGTTGGTTTGGGTTTTTCACCGCACGCACGTGTTCTTCAAGCTCGATAAACGACGGACGCTCGCTGGAGTACAGCGTTTTACGGCCAAATTCGACGGCGATCGGTGGTGCGTAACCGTTGAGATTGGAGAGCAGCGTGATCTTCACGCACTGCATCATTTTGGTGGTTTCCGCGCTCTTTTGACGCAGCACGCTCGCCAGCGGTGAGATAAAACCGTACGCCAGCAAGATACCGAGGAAAGTCCCGACCATCGCGTGAGCAATCAGCGCACCTAACTCTGCCGCCGGACGATCCGCCGAGGCCAGCGCGTGAACCACCCCCATCACCGCCGCAACGATACCAAACGCCGGAAGCGAGTCGCCCACCAGCGCCAGGCTGTTGGCTGGCACTTCAGATTCACTTTCGTGGGTTTCGATCTCTTCGTCCATCAGCGCTTCAATTTCGAAGGTGTTCATGTTGCCGCTGATGATCAGGCGCAGGTAATCGACGATAAAATCCAGCATCATCGCGTCAGCCAGGATACGTGGATAGCTGGCGAAGATTTCGCTCTCTTTCGGGTTTTCGATATCACGCTCCAGCGAGAACATGCCCTGCTGACGTGACTTCGCCATCAGGCGATAGAGCAGCGCCAGCAGATCCATATACATGCTTTTGGTGTATTTCGAGCGACGGAACAGCAACGGAATCGCTTTCAGCGTGCCCTTGATCGATTTACCGTTGTTACCAACGATAAAAGCCCCTACCCCTGCACCGCCGATGATAATAAGTTCAGCCGGTTGATAGAGTGCTCCAAGGTGCCCGCCGGTCATCATGTAACCGCCGAAAACTGTACCGAGAACTACCAGGTAACCTAATAAGATAAGCACGACATCATCCTTCCGCTAGTGACTAAGGCAGGACGTTCATTTCGACAGCGTTACCGGAATGCGGGGTAAAAAAAAGCAGCGGTAATTGCTTACCGCTGCTGGAATCTTGCCCACACGTTCGGGTTAAACAGCTTGTTCGATCTGTTCATCCAGCAGTTGTGGAATAATATCGGCAGCATCCCGGGAAAGTTTACGTCTTTTTACGGCGCGGGATGGAGGCTGGCATAAACTACAGGCGAAGCTGCCAGCAGGCTGATGAGCATGGGTAATAAAATTGCCATCGCAGCAGTTGCAGCGAGACAGTTCAAGCATTCCGCTTTCAACAAAACGCACCAGCGTCCATGCGCGGGTCAGTGCCAGCAGGGGTCCATCTTCCTGCTGAGGGCATTGTTCAAGGTAAAGTTTATACGCTTTGATCACGGCATCGACGCCGCTACACAAACCGGTTTTCAGAAGGTACTGCCAGGCGTTACAGAACATCGATGCATGGATATTCTGTTCCCAGGTCATAAACCAGTCCGTTGAGAACGGCAGCATTCCTTTAGGCGGTGGACTACCACGTAATTCTTTATACAGTTTGATGAGACGACCACGGCTCAGCTGAGTCTCGCTTTCCAGCATTTGTAAACGAGCACCCAGCGTAATCAGCTCCATTGCCAGCTGTATATCACGCGCTTCCTGAACAATGCTTTTCTCGCTCATTTTTATGCCCTTTTCTTACGGGCAACGTCATCAGGCTGGCTGATTTCGCTGAGCAATCGTGTAGAGAGAAGAATACCGGTATGGACCTGTTGAAGATCGTCAACGCGGGATTCCTGGGTCAGACGCGTGATTGTCTGCGGATTATCAAAGCGGAATTGGCAAACGAGTTGATTCGTTTCTGCCAGCTTGACCATTTGCGGGAGTGTTAATCCCCCCAACATGGTTGCCATCTCTTCGTTAATACCCAGACGAAACATCGCGGACGCTTTGTCCTGACTAATCAAACGCTGCGCGAGCAGTAAATATGACAAATTGATGTCATAGATATGTTTTAGCAACTCGGATGTATGCATTGTTCCCATCCCGAATAACCAACTATTATTTTTATGCGGAAAGACCGCACCCCGTGATGTCGCCGGGAAATCACCCGGTATAAAAAAGAAAAGGCTAAATGCATAGTTGAATTTAGGTTTGTATTCAGCAAAACGTACAACAGCTGAAACGCAGCTGCGCCTCATATCGTTTTATCATTTCTTACAAATAACTAAGATTTTTCCTAATTCGACGCAAACTCTACTCGTCAGTTTTGACACATACAATGCAGCCATCCTCAAATTTAAAAAAAATGTGATCTACGTCACACAATTTAAGTGAATATTCTCCATAAATCCATCAGTATGACTTGTAATTTGGTCAAAATTTCACCAAACGAGACTGTTTTATATTCTTGAAGAGCGAATACTCATGCATGCGTATGAACAGATACGGCATAGCAATTGCTTTTTCTGCTTATATTGACTACGCCAATCATTCACATCGCGTACATCTGGCAGTCACACTTCTATTACTTAGTAAAAACATATAGTTATGAAAAAAGCGCATAAAATTTATTTCACTACGTGATCATTCAAATTGTGTTTATAACAGGTTAAAACGATTTAACGTGACTGACTAAAAAAAGTGTGATTTACGTTAAGTTGTTAATTTTTTTCATTTAGACACACTTTGCAATTATTCTTCTTATAAGAATAATTAATGAATAATTATGATAAGCTTCACACTAATGCCCTATTCCCCCCTTGCGGAAGTCTTGAAATCGCGGTAAAGCTGAAGAAACCTTGTTGTTCAGACATCAAAGGAGTGCGTGATGAGTTACACCCATCTTCTTGTTTCTGTTGCGGTTTCGCCGGAAAGCCATCAACTCGTCGCCCGTGCCGTTTCTATCGCCAGACCCACCAATGCTCGCATCAGCCTGATCACACTGACAGCCGAACCCGAAATGTACAATCAACTGGCAGCCCCCATGCTGGAGGATATTCGTGAGGTTTTGCAGGAAGAAACACAGCAGTTTCTGCGAGAACTGGTAGAAAAGGCGCAATATCCGGTTCACCAGACCATTATTGCCACCGGGGAATTAAACGAACATATTCTTAGCTTGTGCCAAAAACAGAATATTGATTTGGTGATCTGCGGTAATCATAACCAAAGCTTTTTTTCGCGCGCGGCATGTTCGGCGAAATCGATTGTCGCCTCAAGCCAGGTGGATGTGTTGTTGGTCCCTCTTGGGGGCTCATAAAGCCCCCGAGGAATATCACGCCAGTTTAGGGAAAGTCGCGATCTTTTTTTGCAGCTGTCCCTCATGGCTCTGCGGTTCAATTTCACGCAGATCGTCTATAAAACGAGCCTGCCAGTGGTTAATGTCATTTTTACGGATGGTCTCCATCATCTCCGCATGGCGAGATATACGCTCCGCCAGCGGCATGGTTAAGGCGCGGTGGAGGGCGTTCGCGACGTCATCGCGATCGTAAGGGTTAACGATGAGTGCTGAAGTAAGCTCATTCGCCGCACCGGCAAATTGAGACAGCACCAGTACCCCAGGGTCCGCAGGATCTTGTGCTGCGACATACTCCTTTGCCACCAGATTCATCCCGTCACGCAGGGGCGTCACCAGCCCGACATCCGCATAACGGAAGACCTTCATCAGGATCTTGCGCTCAAAGTGTTGATTCAGATAGAAAAGGGGTGTCCAGCCCAGCTGTCCGTAGCGGCCGTTGATGCGCCCTGCTTCGGTCTCCAGCTGGTGACGAATATCCTGATAAGCCTGCACCTCGCCGCGCGATGTCGGCGCTATCTGCGTATAGCGAATTTTGCCGTGATGCTGCGGATATTTCTCCAGTAACGTTTCATACGCCAGGAAGCGCTCCGGTAAGCCTTTGGAGTAATCGAGGCGCTCTACTGAAAAGATATTCTTAACGTTTTTAAGCTCATTTTTCAGCTGTGCCAGTTTTGGCGGCAACGGGCCAGACGCTTGTTCGGCAATTTCTTCCGGCTCGATGCCGATAGGATAAACCTCCGTATGGAAGGTTTTACCCCAGGCCGCGTGCGATTTACCGCCATGCGTAACCAGCCGCGTTTTACCCGACACGCTGTCGAGGAAAGCCAGCCTGTCATTTTCAGTCTGGAAACCCAGGAGATCGTAATCGGACAGTGCTTCCAGGATCTCGTCGTGCTGCGGAAGCGCTGTGAAGATCTCCGGTGTCGGGAAGGGAATATGCAGGAAGAAGCCGATACGGTTGTTGACGCCGCGTCTTCTCAACTCTCGGGCAAAGGGCAGAAGATGATAATCGTGGATCCATAAAATATCGTCTTCTTTAATTAATGGCAGCAGTTTATCGGCCAGCAGCGCATTGACGCGCATATAGCCTTCATAAGACTCGCGCTGGAATTTGACCAGATCCAGGCGGTAGTGGAAGGCAGGCCACAGTACGGCATTAGAGAACTCGGAATAATATTCGTTATAGTCCTGTTCGTTCAGGGCGAAAGAGGCCCACGTAATGTTGCCGCGCGAGACTTTCTTAAGCGGCTTGTCTTCGTTACTGATTTCCCCACTCCAGCCAAACCAGAGTCCTCCGGCGGCTTTTAGGGCACCTAATACCCCCACCGCCAGGCCACCCGCGCTGGCTTTTTTATCATCCGGCGGTGCAATGCGATTAGAGACGACGATTAAGCGACCCATATAGATTTCTCCCGTTGTGTTGCGCTATTTGTTGTTGTTGCTGGTTAGCGACGTCAGATATCCACTGCCAGACGCTGGCGACGCTTTCCAGCCGCCATCCGGCACACGTTTCTCCAGGCCCGACTTTGACAGACATGCCGCCGGCCTTATTGACCACCATAAACCCGGCCTCATCGGTCAGGTCATCCCCCAAAAATACCGGCTTACGCCCCTGAAAAGGCGGCTCGGCCATAAACGCTGCAATAGCAGCGCCTTTGTTGATCCCTTCAGGTTTAATCTCAATGACGCACTTCCCCGGCTGTAACGCGAGCTCCGGGTGCGCATCGGCCACGCCGCGGGCGATGGCAAAGACTGCCGCTTCATGATGCGGTGCCTGACGATAGTGCAGAGCAAAGGCCATACCTTTGGCTTCCAGCTCGGTACCCGGCAGCGCCTCCAGAGCAGAAGAGAGATGAGCATGCAGCGACTGAATTAAGGCATCGGGGAGTGAGACAATATGCTGTTGATCATGGATATCGCGGCGCTCCGCTCCGTGTACACCGGCCAGCGGAAAGTGATATGGACTGGCGAGCATGTCCAGCTCGGCCATTGAGCGCCCTGAAATCAATGCCAGTGCCCCCTCGTTCATCCGCGAGAGCTGCTGCAAATTCTCTAACACCGTATCCGGTACGACGACCTCATCTGGATGCGGCTTTATCCCGGCGAGTGTTCCGTCGAGGTCAAAAAAGAAAGCAAATTTTCCGGGCAGTACAGGCGGTGCGGTTAACAAGTCAGCCACCCTTTTCCTCCTTACAGTGAGTAAACAGCCATGTAAGTATAGACAGTGTGACGGTGCTCGCCATTTGACAACCGCCCCGTCAGTAAAACTGGCGGGGCGGTTAAGGGGTCAACTATGGTTATTAGTTGAGCAATAAAAAGCGCGGAAAGGCGTTAAACGGTACGCTTCGCTTTTTGCTTGTAACGGTCGAAAATCACGGCTGCGAGCAGGATCAGACCCCGCACCACGTACTGCGAGAATGGCGAAATATTCAACAGGTTCATGGCGTTCTCCACGGTCCCCAAAATCAGGATACCGGCTACCACATATGAGATTTTTCCGATGCCGCCTTTCAGGGAAACGCCCCCCAAAACGCAGGCTGAGATGACGATCAGCTCATAACCAATGGAGGTCATCGGCTGGCCGCTGGTCATGCGCGACGCCAGAATGATCCCGGCTGCTGCGGAGACCAGCCCGGAGAGCACAAAGATAATGATCTTGGTGCGCACCACCGGAACCCCCGCCAGGCGCGCCGCCTCTTCATTCCCGCCAATCGCCAGCGTGTTACGGCCAAACGTGGTGCGGTTAAGCAGGAAGCCAAACAGGATCAGGCAGGCGACCGTCAGCCAGATTGGCGCAGGCAGGCCCAGCCAGTTGGCATAGCCCAGGGTAAAGAAGCGCTCGTCTTCGATCCCCACGGCTTTCCCGTCGGAGATGATATAGGCCAGACCACGCACAATTTGCATGGTCGCAAGCGTCGTGATCAGGGCGTTAATCTTCAGGCGGGCAATCACAAACCCGTTCACCAGGCCGCTCAGCACGCCGAGCATCAACCCTGCAAAGACGCCAATCCACAGGCTCTCGGTCATGTTGATAACGACTGCCGTGGTCACGCCTGCGCAGGCGATTACCGAGGCCACCGACAGGTCAAAATCGCCCGACGCCAGGCAGAACAGCATGCCGCAGGCCACCATGCCGGACATGGAGATTGCCAGCCCCAGCCCCTTCATATTGATGAAGGTGGCAAAGTTCGGCACAAAAATCGCGCAGGCGAGGAACAGCGCGGCAAAGACCACCAGCATACCGTACTGGTCCCAGATGCGGCCAAAACTGAAAGCCGACTTCGGCGCTCCGGATGTAGTTACAGAGGACATCATTGACTCCTTACTCAGGCGACAGCCTGGCTAACTTTAGGCATGGCGAGACTCAACGCCTGTTGTTCATTCGCCTGTTCATGCAGCAACTCACCGGCAATTTCACCTTCACGCATCACGACGATGCGGTCGGCAACGCCAAGCACCTCAGGCAGATCGCTGGAGGCGAACAGCACCGCCACGCCGCGTTTTGCCAGTTCATAAATCACGTTATAGATTTCGTGTTTTGCCCCCACGTCTATACCGCGCGTCGGCTCATCCAGCAAAATGACCTTCATATCTTCCGACAGCCAGCGGCCCAGAATCGCTTTTTGCTGATTACCGCCGGAGAGGTTCATGATCAGCTGCTCCGCACCCGGCGTTTTGATGTTCAGCGAGCGGATATGGTGGTCGGCGTTGCTCGCTTCCCAGCCGTCATTGATCAGGCACCCCGCGCGGATGTATTTGCGTCTTGCAGAGATATTGATGTTGTCGCGCACCGAGTGGACCGGAATGATCCCCTCCGCTTTGCGATCTTCCGGGCAGAGCATCATGCCCGCATTGATCGCGTGAGCGGGCTTCTGGATATCGATTTTTTGACCGTCAATCGAGACCTGCCCCTGTGTGATCCGCGTGCCGCCAAACAACCCTTTCATCAGTTCGCTGCGCCCTGCCCCGACAAGGCCAAACAGTCCGACGATTTCACCGCTGCGTACCGAAAGAGAAATCGGCGTGCGCACGCCGGGCGCTTTAACGTTATCCAGACGCAGACGCTCCGGGCCGTACTCGCGCGGCTGCCAGTGGTAAATATCGCCCAGCTCGCGTCCGACCATCGCCTGAACCAGCTGGTCATGGTTAACCTGTGCCATGTCCGTGAACGTCCGCACGTAGCGACCGTCCTTAAACACGGTGATGGCATCGCTTAAGGCAAAGATCTCCTCCATACGGTGCGAAACGTACAGAATGATGCGCCCTTCTTTGCGCAGCTCGCGGATCACCCGGAACAGGTTTTCAATTTCACGGGCGGAGAGCGAACTGGTCGGTTCATCAAAGGCGATAATCTTGGCGTTACGCGCCAGCGCCTTGGCAATTTCAACCATCTGCCACTGGCCGATGGAGAGATATTTCAGGGGCGTTTGCGGATCAACATCCAGCCCAAGGTGTTTAAGCTGCAGCCCCGCTTCGTAATTGAGTAGCGAACGATTTACCACGCCGCTTTTGTGCGGAAGCTGACCTAAATAGATGTTCTCTGCCACGGTCATTTCAGGAATGAGGTGCAGTTCCTGATAGATGATGGCGACCCCGGCATTGAGAGCCGCCGTCGTATCGGCAAACACCACCTCTTCGCCGCGTATCGCCAGCGTGCCGGTTGTGGGGGTGTAGTTACCGCTGAGAATTTTCAACAGCGTGGATTTTCCCGCGCCGTTCTCCCCCATCAGCGCATGGACCTGACCGGCATGGCAGTCGAAGCTGATATCGGTCAGCGCGTTAACACCGGGGAAGGTTTTCCCGATGCCGCGAAAAGAGAGATAGGGATCAGACTGTTGCATAACGACTCCGTGATTCCTGTAGTGTGTACGTCTGGCCCCTCAGAAAAATGAGGGGCACAATCACAACGTATTACTTACCGCCCAGTCCTTTTTTCGCCAACTCCTCTTTGAAGTTGTCGCGGGTGATCAGCACCACGTCGGTCACTTCGGTGAATTTCGGCGGTTCAGCCCCTTTGGTCACCCAGTTGTAGAGCATTTCGCTGGATTTGTAGCCGTGAACATCCGGGCTTGGCAGCAGCGAGCCGTAGAAGCCGGTCGCCTGCGCTTTGGACAGTTCGCTGACCGCGTCCACGCCGTTGATGCCGATGCCGATAACGTCAGGCGCCTTGAAGCCCTGGCCTTCGGTTGCGCGCACGCCGCCCAGCACGGTGTTGTCGTTCATGCCGACCACCAGCCAGTGTTTGACTTCCGGATGCTGGACCAGCATAGAGTTAGCCGCGTCGAACGCGCCCGGGATGTCGTTAGATTTGGTTGGTACTTTGTAGATCTGCTTTTCCGGGAAACCGGCCGCTTTCAGGGCGTCCATGGAACCGGTAGTACGACGACGCGCCGTGTCCAGCTCGTCAGCGGTAATCGCCATCACGCCGGTCTCTTTTACATCCCATCCGCGTTTTTGCATCTCTTTATAGAGTTCCTGGCCCTGACGTTCGCCGATTTTGGTCGCCGCCATCATCACCAGCGGGACGCTGTCCATCGGCTTACCTTTGGCGTTCACGAACTGGTCATCAACCGCAATGACCTTCATGTCATAGCCACGTGCTTTGGCGGCAATCGCTGAGCCCAGTTTCGGATCAGGGGTACAGATAACAAACCCTTTCGCACCGCTGGCCGCCAGGCTGTCGATGGCGTTCAGCGTCTTTTCACCGTCCGGCACGGCGATTTTAATCACTTCAAAACCTAAATCTTTTCCGGCTTTATCGGCGAATTTCCACTCGGTCTGGAACCAGGGTTCTTCAGGTTGTTTAACCAAAAAACCGAGTTTTAAATTTTCAGCGATAGCGGATTGTGACATAACGGCAGCCAGGCCGATGGCCGCCAGCGCTTTAGTAAATTTGTGCATGGTAAACTCCAGCTTTAGCAATCTTTTCTGTAGGGAATATTTGCGTGCTTCTTATTTAATCGGACTTAAAACAAGACATTAGCGCTTACCTCGTCATAAGCGTTAGTGCTGGTGATAGTTTTAGCGGGAAATTAATCATCCATAAGAGAGCGGCATCACACCGCAGAATTACAGTAATTGCGTACATAAATTCAGCGGAAAATGACATAAAAACGGCAGGAATTGTCAGACAATTAAAATGGGGTTAAGCAGAATAATCCATAAGATTAGCCAAGAAGTCCCTGACAGCCGGACGCCATCACGTCCGGCAGGGAAATTACCAGGCGTAATAGATGTGATCCGCGTGATCGCGGACAGGCGCTTCGTCACCCAACAGGCGAGCAGAAAGGGTCAGCGCAAAGTCAAACGCGTGGCCCAGACCTTTACCGCTGATCAGGTTCTTATCCTCGACGACCGGTGCATCCACGTATTCACCGTCCGTTACGGTTTCCCATAAATCTCCCGAGCAGACGTAACGGCGTCCTTTGAGTAACCCGTTACCGCCCAGCACGCGCGCTGCGGCAGAACAGAGCGGACAAATCAATTTTCCACTTTCATCATGTGTGGACACAAAATGGATGACTTCCCGGCTTGCGGCCAGATTGACGCTTCCCTGCGGCCCTCCGGGTAACACTACCGCATCGTAAAGCGTGTTCAGACGCTCGGATAGCGTACAGTCTGCCACCATCGGGATGTTATGGTAGCTCACCACCGCCCGAGATTCTGCGCAAGCCAGGGTTTCCACCTCAATATTCAACCGACGCAGAATATCAATCGTAATAATTGCTTCTGCTTCTTCAAAACCAGGTGCCAGCAGCACCGCAACGTTCGCCATGTTAACCTCAGTGAATGGAGCACATTAAAACACTGTTTCATTTTCACAGAGTCATCAGAAACAATCCTGCACGGCGATCACATTACCGTCATTTTTGCAAAAATTGATTTAGCGCAACTTTACGCCCTTAGAATATATTTTGAATTAATCATGCTTATTTGTTCTATTCGCAGAATATTCTGTTATCAGACTATTTAACACTGTGATTCCAGAGCAATAAATATATCAACACATTTCAAAATCAACCACTTACTGATGTGTTAATTTATATCCATCTGTTTGGGATTCTGTACTATATTAAAATTTGTAATGTATGGTAAATACGGGAGGATTAAGAGTTTTCTTAATCCAGAGACAAGGGTATGCTTATTTATATCGAACACAGGATGTGAATATTCGGTCAATTTCCGTCAATGCAGAATTGCTTTCTGCCATGTGATTTTATCTACCTGCCGGGTCAGGTTTAGCTGCGGACATCACGTCCCACAGTCAATAAGGATATGAGTATGACTACCCAAACGATGATGCAAAAACTGAATGCCCAAATGAACCTGGAGTTCTACGCCTCCAATTTGCACCTGCATTTGAGCGCGTGGTGCTCCGAAAACAGTCTTAATGGTTCAGCCACGTTCTTTCGTACTCAGGCGCAAAGTAACGTCACGCATATGATGCGCGTCTTTAACTTTCTGAAAGCTGTAGGGGCGAACCCTACCGTAAAAGCCCTGGACACGATCGACGATAACTACTCTTCGCTGGAAGAATTGTTTCAGAAAACGCTTGAAGAGTATGAACAGCGCTGCAGCACACTCAGCAAGCTGGCCGATGAAGCCAAAGCGCAGCACGACAGTGTTACCCTGAAATTCCTGCGCGATATGGACAAAGAGCAGCAGCAGGACGGTACGCTGCTCAAAACGCTTGCGGACGAACTCCGCAACGCGAAGCATGCCGGTTTATGCCCGGAGCAGACTGACCGTCATCTGCTGGACATTGTCACCGTTCAGCGTCACTGAGCGCGACTGACCTGCTCCTGACCGGGGCAGGTTCCTCCCACAACCTCCTGCTTTGTCTGAGATTTAACAAATCAGATCTTGCTCCCAATGAATAACCCTACATCGTGTAATGATTTATTTAATTACATAATGTTTGACGAGGGAGCATCATGATCACCATTGAGTTTATTGTTGTTATTGCCTGTCTGCTGGTCGGGACCCGCTTCGGCGGGATGGGACTGGGGCTAATAAGCGGTATTGGCCTGTTTATTCTGAGCTTCATTTTTGGGCTTCAACCCGGCAAACCCCCGGTTGACGTGATGCTGACCATTCTCGCAGTGATTGGCTGTGCTGCCACCCTGCAGACTGCCGGTGGTTTGAACGTGATGATGCAGTTCGCCGAGCGTCTGTTGCGCAAACATCCGCAGCACATCACGCTCCTCGCCCCCTTCACCACCTGGATGCTGACCTTTCTGTGCGGCACGGGCCACGTGGTTTACACCATGTTCCCCATCATTGCCGATATTGCGCTGAAAAAAGGGATCCGCCCGGAACGCCCCATGGCGGTAGCCTCCGTGGCTTCGCAAATGGCCATCACCGCCTCGCCTGTATCGGTCGCGGTTGTGTCGCTGGTGTCGATTCTCGGCGCGCAGCACGGGATTGGTCACGCGTGGGGGATCCTGGAGATCCTCGCCGTATCCGTTCCTGCCTCGCTGTTTGGGGTGGCGATTGCGGCCCTGTGGAGTTTACGTCGCGGCAAAGAGTTAGCGGATGACGTAGAGTTTCAGGAAAAGCTGAAAGATCCGAAACAGCGGGAATTTATCTATGGCGGCACGGAAACGCTCATGAATCAGCGCTTCCCGAAACAGGCCTACTGGTCCACCTGGATCTTCTTCACCGGGATTGCCATCGTGGTTCTGCTCGGTGCCCTGCCTGAATTGCGCCCTGCTTTTGAGGTAAAAGGCAAAATGGCGGCGCTTTCGATGAACCTGGTCATTCAGATGATGATGCTGATTGCCGGTGCTGTCATGCTAATGGCCTGCAAGGTGAATGCCTCTGCCATCTCGAACGGTGCGGTGTTTAAAGCGGGAATGGTTGCGATCTTCTCGGTGTTTGGCGTGGCGTGGATGAGCGATACCTTTTTCCAGGCGCATCTGGATGAACTGAAAATGGCGCTGGAAGGGGTCGTGAAAAGCCACCCGTGGACCTATGCCATTGTACTGTTTCTGGTTTCTAAACTGGTGAACAGCCAGGCGGCGGCGTTAACTGCGGTTGCCCCGATGGGGTTAATGCTGGGCATCGATCCGAAAATGCTGATCGCCTTCTTCCCGGCCTCCTACGGCTATTTTGTCTTACCGACCTACCCCAGCGATCTGGCCTGCATCGGCTTTGACCGTTCAGGCACCACCCGCATCGGCAAATTTATCATCAACCACAGCTTCATCCTGCCGGGGCTGATCGGCGTGAGCTGCGCCTGTGCGGCGAGCTACCTGCTGGTCCAGACCTTCTTCTGACAGTATCTCGGGCGACTGACAGGGTCGCCCGTTTCACGGCTTAGTGAGACTCGCCCTGCGGGGTGAATCGCAGCTCAATCAGCGCGATGGCTTTCTGAATAGCGCGAAGCGTAACCGGATCGGCTGCCGCCGGATGGCTGGTAAAATCGATGTTTTTCAGCTGGGTCGACATTTTTTCACGCACTTCGACAGGCGCGATAACGTCAATCACATCAAGGATTTGCTTAATAACCAGCTGACAGGCAACGACGTCAGAGACCAGTTCCTGATCGGCGCTCAGGTTTTGTGACATGGGGTTTCTCCTTAGTTAAAGGCCGCCATAGTAGCAAACCGCGCGCCCTTTCATCTCTTTCTCGTCACCCGCAGGCATAAAAAAACCTGCCGAAGCAGGTTTTTTATCAGAACATCGCACCCGGTGGGACGTCTTTGAAAGTCGTGCAGTAGTTAGCCCACATGCTTTTCAGGATTTTGCGCAGTTTCATTATGTTGCTCCAGTAACGTGTTATGCAGGTGTTATTGTCAATGCGCTTATAATATGACCACCATCACAAAAATCAATCATTTTGTGACGAACATCACACCAACAAATCCACCAGTGCTACAACAATGTTACGAAAAAAGCCGCAGAATCCACAGGTTACGCCCATATAAATTCCAGTAAATTTTTATAAAAAATTTTGATACGCCAGGAAAATTATGGGTGCAATCACACGCTGTTAGCCAACAATCCCCCGCACGAAGGCTTCGATCTCTTTATCCTGGCAGTTTTCAAAGAAACACTGTTGGAAGCGTTGACCGGATACGGCGGTTTTCACCAGTTCAGGATCGATGGCGCGCAGGGTATCGAGGTAATTTTCTTTTACCACCGCCGCTTTCACCTGATTCAGGATCCCCGCGTTACGCACCTGAGGCTCTTTACGCTCTGGCGGATACCCCTCGCCGTTACGGCCCGTGAAGGCTTTCTCAAAGATGAAGCGCACGTTCAATTCAGCGCCCCAGCCAAAGCCTTTGGCAAATGGCAGGGACAGCGCGTTACCGTTGTTGATCTGCGCAAACAGGAAGGCGTCAGCAGGATCGATGCAATAGCCGCAAATCACGCCCGGATGGATATTCAGCGACATCAGCGCCCCCTGGCCGGTACCGCAGCCGGTCACGACAAAGTCCACGGCTCTGGAATTCAGCAGAATGCTCGCCATAATGCCCAGATGGATATAGGTAAGATGGTGGTCGTTCTCGTCGCTCATCCCGACGTTATACACCGGGAAGCCTTTTTCATCGGCAACGGCTTTTAGCTCATTAAGGATGATGGGATTTTTAGCTGCCTGGCTGTTTTCCATCATCAGCGCAATTTTCATCGTGTCTCTCCTGAATGTGTGGCGGACAAGCCCGCTGTGGATACCTTATCCCCTTAACCTTACTATCAAACAAATACTCTTTCAAATTAAGTGAAAATGCGTTTTAAAAAACGCAATTGCGCTCACAGTTTCGTGACCTGATGCTGTTCGTTGCGAAGAGAAAGGGTTGATCCTCGGGCTATTCGAGGCATTGACTGGAACGGTGGACGCTAAAATAGCGTATTTCCCTCTTCACGCAGAGTGAACCATGAAAAGAGTAATCATCGCCGGAACGATCCTGCTTCTCGCGGGATGCAACGTTAATCGTCAGGCGGAGGTCAGTCACCTTGACGCCCCCAACGGGGTTGTCCGCCTCGACTACGGCCAGGCCATGCTGCAAAACGCCCATTCCGATGCGTATGTGAATAACGGCACCGCAGTGAAAGCCTGTCAGGGGATGGGATATGCCACCGCCTCCGCCTATGGTCAGCCTGTCAAAACCTGTACCCTGATTAGCGGATCGCTTTGCCTGAACGAGAGCGTGACCATTCAGTATAAATGCATGGGTTACACCGTGAATCCTAACGTCACGAATCCATGGTATTAATGCCGTCTGCCAGCAGCGCTGGCAGTTTTTTTAATTAAGAACACAAACAATTCTCATTAATAAATATAAAACGTGCCAATGCGTGTTATTCCCATTCGTATTTTTAAATAAACAAATATTTATTTTACGTTTTGCAAATAATTAAATAACAAATTATAGTGTCGCTCATTGTGAACCAGAAATAATAAACCGGAGCGCCACCATGCTGAAAACTGAAATGATCGACAAGCTCAATGCTCAAATGAACCTTGAGCTTTATTCATCCCTTCTTTACCAGCAGATGAGCGCCTGGTGCAGCTATCACAGCTTTGAAGGTGCCGCCGCGTTTCTGCGTCGTCACGCACAGGAAGAGATGACGCATATGCAGCGTCTCTTTGATTATCTGACGGATACGGGCAGCCTGCCGCGCATTGATACGGTTGCCTCTCCGGTTGCGGAATACGGTTCTCTTGATGAACTGTTCCGCGCCACTTACGAGCACGAACAGCTGATCACCCAGAAAATTAATGAACTGGTTCACGCTGCAATGACCGGCCAGGATTATCCGACCTTTAATTTCCTGCAATGGTACGTTGCTGAGCAACACGAAGAAGAAAAACTGTTTAAATCCGTGCTGGATAAATTGTCTCTGGCCGGTAAATCAGGTGAAGGTCTTTACTTTATTGATAAAGAACTGGCGACACTCGATACGCAGAATTAATTCCCACACGGTGCTGAACCCTCAGCACCGTTTTAATGCCCCTCTACTTATTACCTCTCCCCTTCGCCTCACCGTTCAACAGATGCTTGCCCCTCGCCAAAGCGTAAACTTAAAATTACACGGGTTGTAACGGTGATTTGACGAGTTCACGCTTTTCCCTTACTCTGCGCCGCAGATTAGGTCGCGATTAAGAATCGTTGTAGAGGAAAGCGTGAAAAACAGAGCTCTGGGAAGTATTTTCATCGTCGCAGGAACGACGATTGGCGCAGGAATGCTGGCCATGCCGTTGGCGGCCGCAGGCGTCGGATTTGGCGTAACGTTATTGCTTCTCGCCACACTCTGGGCGTTGATGTGTTATACCGCTCTGCTGTTACTGGAGGTTTATCAGCACGTCCCTGCCGACACGGGTTTAGGTTCGCTGGCTGCACGCTACCTGGGACGTTATGGCCAGTGGGTTACAGGCTTTAGCATGATGTTCCTGATGTACGCCCTGACGGCTGCCTACATTAGCGGAGCCGGAGAGCTGATCGCGTCCAGCGTCAATGACGGGTTTGGTACACACATTACGCCAGGCACAGGCGCGGTCTTCTTCGCGCTCATCGGCGGCGGCGTGGTGTGTATTGGCACATCGCTTGTCGATCTGTTTAACCGCTTTCTGTTCAGCGCCAAGATTATTTTCCTGGTTGTGATGCTGGTTCTGCTCGCGCCGCACGTTCACAAGATTAACCTGCTGACGCTGCCGCTGGAAAAAGGGCTGGCACTTTCCGCGATCCCGGTAATTTTCACCTCGTTCGGTTTTCACGGCAGCGTGCCGAGTATCGTCAGCTATATGAATGGCGATACCCGCAAGCTGCGCCGCATCTTTATCATCGGCAGCGCGATTCCGCTGGTCGCCTACATCTTCTGGCAGCTGGTCACGCTGGGCAGCATTGACTCCTCAACCTTTATCGGTTTAATGGCTGCACATTCCGGCCTGAATGGTTTCCTGATGGCGCTGCGTGAGGTGGTGACCTCTCCACACGTCGAGCTGGCGGTACATTTGTTCGCTGACCTGGCGCTGGCGACGTCGTTTTTGGGCGTGGCGCTCGGCCTGTTTGATTATCTGGCCGATCTGTTCCAGCGCCGCAATACCGTTGCCGGACGCTTGCAAACGGGTGCAATTACCTTCCTGCCGCCACTGGCCTTTGCGCTGTTTTACCCGCGTGGCTTTGTAATGGCGCTGGGCTATGCGGGTGTGGCGTTATCCGTCCTCGCGCTGCTGTTGCCTTCCCTGCTGGCATGGAAGAGCCGTCAGCAGCATCCTCAGCAAGGTTATCGCGTGGCGGGGGGTAAACCGCTGCTGTGCATCGTCTCTGCCTGTGGCGTGGTGATTATTCTGGTGCAATTCCTCATAGCAGCGGGAATGCTGCCGGAAGTGGGGTAATAAAAAAGGGGCGACGATTAGCCCCTTTCTTTATTAATGCAAACAACAACTCTTGAACTTCTTCCCGCTGCCGCACGGACAAGGATCGTTACGCCCGACCTTCGTGCCGTTAATAATCGGTTTTTGTGTTTCCTGCTGCTGCGGGTTAGCAACCCAGTAGTTGTATAAACGCAGCGCCGCGGGCTGGATGCTCTCGACGCTGGCGGTATACTCTTCTTCGGTCAGTTCATCCAGCTTTTCGCTGCCCTCTTCCGTCCCGTGCAGAGCAATCACATCCAGATCGGCTTTCAGTTCGTCAGGCAGTGACGACCAGTCGGTCAGCGCCACGCCGCGCATGTAGCCATAGCACCACTCTTCAACCACGGTGTAGCTTTGTCCATCAACGTCGTTAAAACCAAACATGGGCTCGAACTGATCAGGATACTCGCTCAGGCGCTCAGCAATGTCGTTCATATGCTTAAAGCAGAGATCGATAAAACGGTTCATTTCACGATCGTTTTTCCAGCGCGGAATGTACTTCTCGCCGCCCCAGACCGCTACCAGCCAGGCATCGGGTTCAACCACCCTTGGGCCGGAAAGCACTGCGGTAAGCATGCCGTCCAGTTCGGATACGTCAATCACGGACGCATCGTCATGACCGTAAGACATTAACGTCTCTTCCAGCCACTCCATTTCGCTTTCATTTAATGGGCCTTCAGTCATTGCTGACACTCCTGATAAAAAAGGAAACGATCCTAACACATATCGTACGCCTTTCCTGGCTGAAGTTGAGGTCTTTATTGCTGCAAAAACGTGCAAATCGTGACCCTTGCACAACTTATGGGCTTTGTTGTTAACGAGATGTGATCTCCGCTGTAATTTCAGTGCGTCCCGCAAGGCAGCGTAAATCGGCGCTCTATACTCAACTATGTCGCAACCCGGTCAATGGGTTAACCATTCTGGCAACGATTTTGCTTAATGTTCTGCGCGCAAACTGCGCATGGAAACCTCGCCGTATTAAGCAGGATGTGGCCTGGATTTTGTTCGTTTAGTGCATGTTGTTCTCGATCTTATTTATAGATTGGCTGCGCCGTAGGGCGTTTGGGTTGACGCCGTGGTGCAAAAACCTCTTTGCTAAGGAACACAATAATGTCGCTGAAATTTATCAGAAGTCCCCTTTCTCTTGTGTTAGCCGGTTGTCTGGTGACGGCATTTTCCGCCCAGGCCGAAATTGTGATTGGCGTGGCCGGGCCGTTTACAGGCCCAAATGCCACCTATGGCGATCAGTACTGGCATGGCGCAACGCAGGCCGCAGAAGACATTAACGCCGCGGGAGGGATCAACGGTGAGAAAATTAAGCTGGTTCAGGGAGATGATGCCTGCGAGCCTAAACAGGCTGTTGCCGTCGCTAACCGTTTAGTCGACCAGGACAAAGTCAATGCGGTTGTCGGCCATTTCTGCTCCTCTTCCACCATGCCCGCCTCCGAGGTGTATAGCGATGCGGGCATTATTGCCATCACCCCCGGTTCGACTAACCCCCTCATTACCGAGCGCGGCATGAGCGATATGTTCCGCATGTGCGGGCGGGACGATCAGCAGGGGCAAGTCGCCAGCGACTTCATCATCGATAAGCTGAATGCCAAACGTGTGGTGATCATTCACGATAAAGACACCTACGGTCAGGGGTTAGCGGACGCCACCAAAGCGGCGCTTGCCAAACGCGGCGTGAAGGATGTGATGTATGAAGGCTTATCACGTGGGGAAAAAGACTTTAACGCGCTGGTAACGAAAATTGGCGCGCAAAAACCGGACGTGGTGTTCTTCGGGGGCTGCCACCCTGAAGCGGGTCCGCTGGTGCGCCAGATGCGTGAACAGGGCGTACAGGCGAAATTCTTCTCAGGGGACTGTATCGTCAATGAAGAGATGGTCACCGCCGCGGGTGGCCCGCAGTACACCAACGGTATCTACATGACCTTTGGTAAAGATCCGCGACTGATCCCGGACGGTAAAGCGGTGATTGAGAAATTCCGCGCCGGTAAATTCGAACCAGAAGGCTATACCCTTTACTCCTATGCCTCCATCCAGGCAATTGCCGCCGCCTTCAAGGCCACCGGAGGCAAAGACTCCGCCAAAGCCAGCGAGTGGCTGAAAGCGAACGCCGTCGACACAGTGATGGGCAAAAAAGCCTGGGACAGCAAGGGCGATCTGAAAGTGTCTGACTACGTGGTTTATCAGTGGGACGACAAGGGAAAATATAAGGAAGTGCAGTAACGGGACGGAGTCACGCTCAACGTCGGCAGGTTCGCCTGCCGACGCGGAATACACATCGGGCTGCACGCGTCGTGCGGCCTACAAAAAGAGCGCGCGATGATGAGTACATTCTTCCTGCAACAGTTAATCAACGGATTAACGCTGGGCTCCGTCTACGGCTTAATTGCCATCGGCTACACCATGGTGTACGGCATCATTGGCATGATCAACTTCGCCCATGGCGAAGTGTATATGATCTCGGCCTATCTCTGTGCCATCGGGCTGGCCCTGCTGTCATTCTTCGGTCTTGAGTCGTTTCCCCTGCTGATTCTGGGCACGCTGGCGTTCACCATCGTGGTGACGGGCGTGTATGGCTGGACTATTGAGCGCATCGCCTATAAACCCCTGCGAAACTCCACCCGACTGGCACCGCTGATCTCTGCCATCGGGATGTCGCTGATTTTGCAAAACTACGCCCAGCTGAGCCAGGGCCCCCGCCAGCAAGGCGTGCCAACCATGCTGGACGGCGTACTTCGCGTGCATCTGGGAGAAGGTTTCGTCCAGATCACCTACACCAAAATCTTTATTCTGATCGCCTCGTTCGCGGGCATGCTGCTGCTCACCTGGATAATCAGCCATACCCGGCTGGGGCGGATGTGTCGTGCGGTGCAGCAGGATCGCAAAATGGCCTCCATTCTGGGGATCAATACCGACAGGATCATTTCGCTGGTCTTTGTGATCGGCGCGGCGATGGCCGGGCTGGCGGGCGTATTGATTACCATGAACTATGGCACCTTTGATTTCTACGTGGGCTTTGTCATCGGCATAAAAGCCTTTACGGCGGCGGTGCTGGGCGGCATCGGCTCTCTGCCGGGCGCCATGCTCGGCGGGTTGATTCTGGGAGTGGCGGAAGCGCAATTCTCCGGGATGGTGAACTCGGATTATAAAGACGTGTTCTCGTTTGGGCTGCTGGTATTGATCCTGATTTTCCGTCCTCAGGGTCTGCTGGGCCGCCCTGTCGTGGCGAAGGTGTGAGGGTGAAGACGATGACATCTGCCGGTTTCTCCCTTAAACGCTGCATTCTGGATGCCGTATTTTCCGGGCTGGTTGCTTTGATTATCTTTGGCCCTATCGCTGGCGTGGTTCTCGACGGTTACAGCTTTAACTTTGCCGGACAACGGCTGGCGTGGATTATTGCCATCGTCATGCTGGGCCGCTTTTTGCTGAGCATCTTCCTGCAGACCGCCCCCGGTGCGCGTTTCCAGGCGAGGTTTGAAGCGGACAGCGCGGGGGTGTATGTCCGCCCTCCCGGATATAAAAGCCGCATGCGTTGGATTATTCCGCTGGTTATTACGCTTGCGATCTGCTTTCCGTTTGTGGCGACCAAATACGTGCTGACCGTTGCCATTCTGGGGCTGATCTATGTTCTGCTCGGCCTCGGGCTGAATATTGTGGTTGGCCTTGCGGGGCTGTTGGATCTGGGGTATGTCGCCTTTTACGCGATTGGCGCATATGGCCTCGCGCTGGGGTATCAGTATCTGGGGTTAGGGTTCTGGAGCATGCTGCCGCTGGCAGCGCTGATGGCCGCCGCCGCCGGTGCGCTGCTTGGCTTCCCGGTGCTTCGCATGCATGGGGATTATCTGGCAATCGTGACGCTCGGGTTTGGCGAGATTATCCGCCTGGTGCTCAATAACTGGCTGACCTTCACTGGCGGCCCAAATGGCGTTTCAGCCCCTGCCCCCACCTTTTTTGGTCTGGAGTTTGGCCGACGCGCCAAAGAAGGCGGCGTGCCCTTCCACGAGTTTTTCCATCTGACCTATAACCCAAACATGAAGTTTATCTTTATTTACGCCGTGCTGTTTTTGGTGGTGCTGATGGTGCTCTACATCAAGCACCGCCTGACGCGAATGCCGATTGGTCGGGCGTGGGAGGCATTACGAGAAGATGAAATTGCCTGCCGCTCAATGGGTCTTAATCACGTGCTGGTGAAGCTTTCTGCTTTTACGCTAGGCGCGTCAACGGCCGGGATTGCAGGGGTTTTCTTCGCCACCTACCAGGGGTTCGTTAATCCCACCTCCTTTACCTTTTTTGAATCCGCACTGATTCTGGCCATCGTGGTGCTGGGCGGGATGGGTTCAACGCTGGGCGTTGTGCTGGCCGCCTTTGTCCTGACCGTCACGCCGGAACTGCTGCGCAGCTTTGCCGAGTATCGCGTGCTGCTGTTTGGCGTGCTGATGGTGGTCATGATGATCTGGCGTCCGCGCGGTTTGATCCGCATTAACCGCAGCGGCTATGCCGTGCGTAAGGGGGTCGCGCCATGAACGGAACCATATTGCACGTTGAGCACCTGATGATGCACTTTGGCGGGATTAAAGCGTTAAATGACGTCAACCTTGATGTACAACGCGGGTCCATTACCGCCCTCATCGGGCCTAACGGCGCGGGGAAAACAACCGTGTTTAACTGCCTGACGGGCTTCTACAGGGCGTCCGGCGGAAATATCTTATTCAACACTCGCAGTAAAACCACCAATGTGATTCAGGTTCTCGGTCAAAAATTCCAGCCCGGTGACTGGATTAACCCAGCCCGGTTAGGGTCGCGTCTTTTCTACAAAATGTTCGGTGGAACACACCTGGTAAACCGCGCGGGGCTTGCGCGCACGTTCCAGAATATCCGCCTGTTTCGCGAGATGTCGGTCGTCGAAAACCTGCTGGTTGCACAGCATATGCGTGTAAATCGCAATCTCCTCGCCGGTGTGCTCAACACCCCCGCCTATCGTCGGGCGGAAAGTGATGCCCTCGATCGTGCATTTTACTGGCTGGAAGTGGTGGACCTGGTGGACTGCACCAATCGCCTCGCGGGGGAAATGTCTTACGGTCAACAGCGACGCCTCGAAATCGCCCGGGCAATGTGCACTGGTCCAGAGATGATCTGCCTTGATGAACCTGCCGCAGGCCTGAACCCGGTGGAAACGCACAAGCTCAGCAGCATTATCCGTTTTCTGCGCGACCACCACGACATCACGGTATTACTGATTGAGCATGATATGGGGATGGTGATGGAGATTTCGGACGACATTATCGTGCTCGACCACGGAGACGTCATTGCGCGGGGGAAACCCGAGCAGATCCAGCACGATGAGAAAGTGATTGCCGCCTACCTGGGCACCGACGAGAGCGAGGTTAACCTGTGAGCGAAACAATGCTGGAGTTTCGGGAGGTGGACGTTTTCTATGGCGTGATCCAGGCGCTGAAACAGGTGTCCCTTGAGGTTAACAAAGGCGAAACCGTGGCGTTGATTGGCGCTAACGGTGCAGGAAAATCGACATTATTGATGTCTATCTTTGGTCAACCCCGGGTCCGTAGTGGGCAGATCCTGTTTTGCGGAGAAGATATCAGCCATAAATCCACCCACTACGTCGCGTCCGGCGGTATCGCCCAGGCGCCCGAAGGACGGCGTATCTTCCCGGATATGACGGTGGAAGAGAACCTGCTGATGGGCACCATCCCGATTGGAAACCAGTTTGCATCTGAAGATATGCAAAGCATGTTCGACCTTTTCCCCCGCCTCAAGGAGCGGCGTAAACAGCGTGCGATGACCATGTCCGGCGGAGAACAGCAGATGCTGGCGATTGCGCGGGCCTTAATGAGCCGCCCTAAGCTGCTGCTGCTGGATGAACCCAGCCTGGGATTGGCCCCTATCGTGGTGAAACATATTTTCCAGACGCTGCGCGAGCTGGCACGCAACGGCATGACCATTTTTCTGGTTGAGCAGAATGCGCACCACGCGCTGAAGCTGTCCGATCGCGGGTATGTGATGGTTAATGGGCAGATTCGCTTGAGCGGCAGCGGCGAGGAGCTGCTGGGGAATCAGGAGGTGAGGAAGGCGTATCTGGGTGGGGTTTGACCGTCAAATTGCAGGCACAAAAAAACCACCTTTCGGTGGTTTCACGACACTGCTTATTGCTTTGATTATTCTGCTTTTTCCCATGGTAGCCGGAGTGGGACTTGAACCCACACAGCGCGAACGCCGAGGGATTTTAAATCACGCGTGTTATCTATGATAATCAGATACATACGTTTATTTTTCGCCATTAATTCATAATTTTAAGATCAGATGAATCAACACCTTACGGATATCAAAAAGTCACAATGGCGAAACTTTTTCGTTCCGCGAACCGACATTGGGTATAGGGAGAATGGAGGTTAACCCCCTATCTTAAATAGCTGGGCAATCATCATTCCATACCCGATTGAGACTGTGCGTTAACACTCCAAAAACCTCAACATCATCCAACGCATCACCTTCTATCGCCTCACCATCTTCAGTGATCAACGCCGAACCTTGAAGCTTTACGAACTGGTTCCTGTTATCCATTCTTACGAGCAGCGTATCACCCTGTTCTGGCCTAATGGCAACGTTAACCACCGCCCATCCACATGATGTTTGTATCACCCTGCAGTTGCCGTCAATTCCGCATAGAAGATCGATGGTTAACCGCTGTTCCTGATAATCCATTGCTGGTGAAGGAAAGCCCATCAGAACACCCTCCCCATATTACGCAAGATCCAGTAACGGTTATCACTATCGTCTGTCGTCTTATCGGCAAAGTCTGGCTGATATCGCTCAATCCATGAATTCGCATCAGCCTGGCTAAAATGCCAGTGCCTCTCCTGCAGTTCAGCGATAAATTTGTCTGTGTGCAGGCAGAGATAGCCCTTCTGGTTTTGCTGTATGGCCGCCACAAAGGCGGCATGTATGTCTGCTGTGCGTGGCATAATTACCTCACAAAATAACTGTATGCATATACAGTATCGCTAAATATGAGAGTCGATCAAGCTTCATAGTGGTGCTACACTCCCTACCTTTCAGAATTAACTGATTTCTATAATGTTAAAGCTATTTACTCGCTATGTTTCGGTGGGGGTGATTAATACAGCCCTTCACTGGTTGTGTTTCGGTGCACTCATGCATTTTTTGGGGGCTACGCAGGCCGTTGCGAACGTGATTGCGTTCTGCATTGCTGTGACGTTCAGTTTTTTTGCAAATGCTAAGTGGACATTCAATTCTCAGGCTACATCTGGGCGCTATGCTGCATTCGTATTTTTCATGGGCATTATGGCCGCACTAACCGGATACGTTGCAGATTCGATTGGTGCCCCACCAGTTGTAACTCTCATAGCTTTCTCGGCATTTAGTCTTGTTGCCGGATTTATATACTCAAAGTTCATTGTCTTTAGGGATGCGAAATGAAAATTTCTCTTGTCGTTCCGGTGTTTAATGAAGAGGAAGCAATTCCGATCTTCTATAAGACCGTGCGGGAATTTGAAGAGCTACAACAGCATGAAATAGAGATAGTCTTTATAAATGACGGTAGTAAAGACGCGACAGAATCAATCATAAATGCGCTTGCTGTGTCCGACCCGCTTGTAATGCCGCTATCATTCACTCGTAACTTTGGAAAAGAGCCTGCGTTATTTGCTGGACTAGACCATGCAACCGGTGATGCGATTATCCCGATAGACGTGGACTTGCAGGATCCGATTGAGGTTATTCCACATCTGATCGAAAAATGGCAAGCTGGGGCAGATATGGTTCTGGCTAAGAGAACAGACCGTTCATCGGATGGGCGACTCAAACGCAAGACCGCTGAGTGGTTCTACAAACTGCATAACAAAATAAGTAATCCGCAGATTGAGGAAAACGTGGGCGACTATCGCCTGATGTCTCGGAATGTTGTTGAAAATATCAAGCTTATGCCAGAACGTAATCTTTTTATGAAAGGCGTTTTGAGTTGGGTTGGTGGTCGCACTGATGTTGTTGAGTATGCTCGCGCAGAGCGTGTCGCTGGTGATTCTAAATTTAATGGCTGGAAGCTATGGAATCTTGCACTTGAAGGTATCACAAGCTTCTCAACATTCCCGCTGCGCATGTGGACGTATATTGGCTTGTTCGTTGCTGGCCTGGCCTTCATCTATGGCGCATGGATGATCGTCGACACGTTAGCCTTCGGCAATCCGGTTCGCGGCTATCCATCAATGCTGGTTTCAATACTTTTCCTGGGCGGAGTTCAGTTGATAGGTATAGGCGTGCTTGGGGAATATATCGGCAGGATATATGTTGAAGTTAAGGGAAGACCTCGATACATCATCAAAAACGATCTAAAGGATAATCGGAAGGACGAGAAATGAATAGTAAGGATTTAGAAAAAGAAACTCATTTAAAGTGGATATTATTCACGTTTGTTTTCGCAGTAGTAGCTGTGTTTTTTACTGCTATCCATCCGGTAACAATTATCTCTGGTGATGAGTGGATCAATCTTTCTTCCGGAAGGCAGGCATATCCGCAATGGGGAGGTTTTAATCCGATTAAGGTTGTGCCTGAGATATCTTTCCCGCTATTTGGTAACATTGCCTCATCTATCGTTATGCCTCTAGGGTTTACATTCCTTGAAGCTATCGCCTATTTGACGGCAATTTTAGTTGCAATTCTTGTTGTGGCATTCCTTTATCAATTCTATCTTTTGATGAGGGGGACTGTAGGATTATCAACCTACACAAGCTCAGTTTTGGTTATTTTCTACTTGCTGTGCATGTTTGGCCTATTCAGAACTCTTAACAATAATAACAGCCCATATCTGTTATGGGAGCAAAATCTCACATGTTATTATCACTATATAGTTCCAGCTCTCATAAACGGAGCACTAGCATTATACGCCCTAAGAATGTCAACAACTTTGAAGTCCTTCTTTTACGAAAGGTCCATATTTTCTGGAATGTTGATATTCTGTATTTACCTTTGTGTTTTTTCGAATATTTTCGCCAGCGTTGTGCTTGCTGTAATGTGTGGAGTAATACTCCTGTTGAATCTCCTAAGTATCAGATTCAATATTTTTGAAACAGCTAAGGCCTACCCTTTCCACTGCATCACTTTGGCAATGTGGGTTATTTCTGCTCTGTTTGAAATGAACGGAGGAAGAGCGGATCGGATGTCAAAAGATCACCTCGATATTTCAGGCACGATCAATGCGTTTTACTCACTGCTTAAACTCACAGATCGAACTTACTTCGTTGTTCTGTCCGTTGGATTGATTTGCGGAGTAGTGTTCTTACTAAGAAAAAATTCAGATGAAGGGAAAAGATACGCTTTCTGGGTGTCAGTAATCACAGGGGCTATAACCACATTAGCCCTTGTTTTGGTATGCGCAAAGGCTAGCGCTAACTACGCGACTCGACCTGTGGCAATGTGGGGTTCGTTTATGTACCTGATAGTTGCAGCTAGTATAGGGCTTGGTTACTTCGTCGAGCGCTTTAAGGCTATTCAATATATTGCCCCAATAGTTTTACTTTGCTTGGTTAACAAGGCTACAGACCAATCTCACTCTTTGCGAGAGTCTCACAACGGAAACGTTCCTTTCTCAGTAGCAAATGCGGTCGGACAAGACATGATTGATCAGGTTCAAAGAGCTATTAAAAGTAACCAGCGGACCATGATATTGCATGTCCCTAAGGGTGACAATAATGATAACTGGCCATTCCCTGTAACCAGAGGGAAGGCGATTTCTGAGACTCTGAAATCGAATGGATTAATACCTCATAACATTGAGATAAAAATCCAACCAGATAGAGAAATGAATGCTAAATATGGCATGCCTATTTAATTAGAGTGCCCCGTCAGGGGCATTTTTTTGAGTGCGCTGTCGCTTTTTATCGTTGATGATGATAATTTAACACCAAATCATTAAAATGAGAGATGCGTAGTGATTAACTTTGTGTCCACATATAAACTCCAAATAGCACTGCTGTTTTTAATGGCATTAATCTTATTTCGCGCAAATAATAGCCATGTAAAATTCTCAGATGAAATCCCCCTATATGTTAATCAGTGCGTAGATGGAAACCTTGAGCAACTTTTATCATCATCACAAAAAAATTATGAGGTGGTGGATCTGGCCCTTAAGAGTTGTGAAGCAGAAGTAAATAAATGGCTTAAGTCTTATACCGCGAACACTGATGAGTATGGAATGACATATTCATATCTGCGAGATTATTACATTTCACAAATACAATACAGCCGCCAGCCAGAGACCAGCGGCCAAAATCATTCGTAAATGGCTTTCGTATACCCTTTTATTAATGCGGAATGACAGGTAAGACGCTGGTTCGTTTGTCCATAGACAGCAGGATACCCACGATTAACGGTTATTCCTGTCTTGGTTACTTTTAATACCCCATCAACATAGACATTGCATGTTGTTCCCACAATCTCCATTTCTATTTCACCTGTCCATGATCCTGTTGCGGGGAAAACTCCGCTCGCGGGCGTATCAGATCCGACAACACCATTAATAATCTCTCTGATGCCAAGTATGGCCCCGGAACGAATTGCCATAACCACATTATTACCAAAGGTATTTGGTGCGACCTGAAAATCATTTATTAACGCGATCCCACCTATTGCTTCCGTTCCTAGCGTTAATCTTGCGCAGAATTGACAATCAGCGGTTAGCATTCTTGATACATCAGTTGCCACCCAGCCGTTTGAAGCATTCGAAACCCTTGCAGGTTGATGCACCCCACTCAACGCGTCTGATTTTGCAAAAAAACCAATTGTCATTGCAGGCTGGGATAAACCCTGAAACTCAATAGCCTCAAGATCCCAAACAGGGAGGCGCTTCATGTCGATGAGCTTCATCGTGTCGTAGTGGTCTTCTGCTGCGCCATTGCTGGCTTTGTTGTCATAGAGCCAGGCAGGATCGGCATAAATCAGTGAGTATTTCATCAGACGTTCCTCGCTCTGCCAGCAAGACACCATCCATCACCAGATGGCTTAGCTCTCTGAACCATGTTCAGGCAACGCTGGCGCTCCTCCATAATCTTTTCCCGCGTCTCTTCGCTTTTGGAGCGGTTGAAGGCATCCATCAGGACCGTAGCTGCCCGCAAGAACAGACCCTTATCAGATAATTCCTTGGCCTTCTCCATCATCGCGACGACAGCAGGGTTTGGTGCGACTTCCTGTTTAGGCTCCGGCGTCACTTCGGCTTTTTTTACCGGATAGCGCGGGACAATCGGCCCAATCGGGCCTTCCGGAGCTTTGGCGTAGTAGCGGAAAGTCGGACGTTGGCCATGGCGTTCTGCTCTACGCAAGGTCAGGGTTAATCACTATCGGCCGGGATGGCATCAACAGGCTCATGGTCGTCCTTTAACTCTGTAAATTTACGCTGGAATTGTTCAAGAGGGCTGAAGCACTCATGATCGTACCCTTCGCGAAGGTATATAACGCGTCGAGTCTGTGGCTCCCACCTGACGACGTGGACGGGGATGCCTCTGTGGTCTCTGAATCGCCGGTCAACTTCAGCCATTCCTCACGCCCCTTCTCGTTCATCTGCGCAAAAGCCTCTACCATCGCGTTCTCAGGCTGGTAGTTGTTCGCACCAGCCTGGTCGTTTAATCTCTCCACATAGCCGAACGGGGAGTCTTTTCCCACCAGTGGAAGGCATCTGAATTGCTTCGCTGGTCTCAATCGGTTTAAACTGTTCATGCGTTAGTTTCTCCACTGAATACGACACGCCACGACGCCCGGAGCTGCACACTCGCGGGCGTCACTTCTTTTGGCTTTTCTTACGGCTAAACAGCGCGACGATCGCTCGGATTTCTTCTTCACGCGCAGCCAGGTGACGGCGGTGATGCTCGTGAATCTCTTCAGCTTCATGCGGTTCAATCACTCCATCTTCCAGGGCCTTCTGGATAATCTGATCAACCTGTCCGCGTGCTGCTGCAGTTCTCATGGCACGAGTAAACAGGTCCACGCGGTCAAGGTCTTCCAGCTGCGGAACGTCCACCAGCAGAGCGCCGCGACGTTGCGCGAAGTAATCAGCCAGGAGATTCCTTAGGCAGTATCCCGATCCAGCGGGTAGCCGGAATGTGCAAGCCAGTTGTGTACGACAGCCAGAGACGCTTCACCAGCGTGGCGATCAGGTGTGACACCTCGGAAGAGACGAGGCCATAACCAAAAGAGCGCTGGCATGCAAAAAAACATCTCGCAGCCGTTGCTGTACCAAAAGCCAGGATGGAACGGCAGAACGCGGTAGTGCTCTTTTTGATGTGGTAACCCGTAGTAGCTGTACCAGACGCTGTGTGTAGTCTTGGCGGTCGGCAGTTGTGAATGTCCTTAATGTCGACCGCCCCTTTTACACAACTGAAAGCGCGTTCAGCCGGTTCCTTGAGAGGCCGCAGTCGTTAAATCAACTCAGGGGAACGCGCTCCCAATTGTGGAGAAGCTAACAGGTGGTTGCAGCCGCCCGTTTCACTAAGTGCCCCGGTTGGGTACTTACTAAAACGAAACCCATTTATTTTTTGTCGCCAACCGGCGAGGGATTCGTGCAACCAAAAATCGGCGCTGTGCAGAGCGCTTATAACACGGAGAAACTATCCATGACGAACACACAGAACGTCACCGAGTTACAACCACGCATGACCAGAGAGCAGCTGATCGAGGCGGCACGTATCGCCGCTAAGTTCCTGCCAGTTGCATCAGCTCAGCTTATGAATGAGCTTGCTAACCGTCTCGATATCACCAGCGTAGCGCTTTGCGAAGCGATGGCGCAGCGTAAGGAACTTGCTGAGCAGAACGCCACCCTACGCGAAGATGTCGCCAGCTGGGCCAAAGAGTGTGACCGTCTCGAAGAACGCCGCACAAAGACGCCTACGAATATTCACTCACTGGAAGCTCAGCGCGAATTACGTGAGCTGCCGCCTGTCGTATTTTCCCAGGCTAACGAGGTAGCGCTCTAATGGCTAACTCATTCAAGCAAATGACCAAGGCCGGTGTAATTAAGCGCACCGATACCGGGATGTTTATCGCCCTTTCCGATATCAGGCCATAAAAATGCTTCGCAGACTGCAAGATATAACCGCAAAATATCTGTAGTGCCGGTGGTTGGGGGGCAGTAATGCCCTCTTTCTGTGGCGAAGGCGAATGGCGAAAGAATGGCGAATGGCGAAAATTAGGCAATAAAAAACCACCTTTCGGTGGTTTACACGACACTGCTTATCATTGATTTTATTCTATTTTTCCCATGGTAGCCGGAGTGGGACTTGAACCCACACAGCGCGAACGCCGAGGGATTTTAAATCCCTTGTGTCTACCGATTCCACCATCCGGCCAGGGAAGAAAGTGGAGGCGCGTTCCGGAGTCGAACCGGACTAGACGGATTTGCAATCCGCTACATAACCGCTTTGCTAACGCGCCGTAAAACTTTTTAAACTGACACCCGCTGTTGCGCATGTCTTTAATCTGGAGCGGGAAACGAGACTCGAACTCGCGACCCCGACCTTGGCAAGGTCGTGCTCTACCAACTGAGCTATTCCCGCATGTCATCAAGTTGTTTCTAACCACTTGATTTCATTATCGTCCGGCTAGCTGTGCCGCCGTTCGATGCGTTGCATTCTACTGATATGTCGTTTTGAGTCAACGTTATTTTTTGCATCCCCGGATCGTTTGCTGAAAATTACGTCGAAACGATCACTGTTCAAGCAAATCTCCGCGCGCCGCGTTCAAATACTGCAGCATTGACCACAACGTCAGTACCGCGGCAACCCACAGCAGACCAATCCCCGCCCACTCAACCCAGGCGTTCGGACGCCACAGCATCCAGACCAGCGCCGCCATCTGCGCCGTTGTTTTGACCTTACCAATCCATGATACCGCCACGCTGCTGCGTTTACCCAACTCCGCCATCCACTCCCGCAGCGCAGAGATGATAATTTCGCGGCCAATCATGGTTGCCGCGGGCAGCGTGACCCACCAGGTGTGGTAATGTTCAGCCACCAGCACCATCGCGATCGCCACCATGACTTTATCAGCCACCGGGTCCAGGAACGCGCCAAAGCGAGTGCTTTGATTCCAGCGGCGCGCCAGATAACCGTCGAACCAGTCGGTTACCGCAGCGACCAGGAAAATCAGTGCGCAGGCAAAAGGCGCCCAGACGACCGGCAGGTAAAACGCCAGTACAAAGAACGGGATAAGCACGACGCGAAAAAGAGTGAGCAACGTAGGGATATTATATTGCATAGTGGCGGTAACTATTTGTTGTCAGTAAAATTTAGCTCTATGTTGCTACAGAGCCCTCAATGTTTCAACGAGTAGTAGATCTTTTCTGCCAGCCCTTGCGAAATACCCGGCACTTTTGCAATTTCCTCCATGCTGGCATTGAGTAATCCTTGCAATCCGCCCATATACTTCAGCAGCATTTGACGACGTTTTGGTCCAACGCCTTCGATGGTCTCCAGCGTGCTGGTGTTTTTGACCTTCGCCCGTTTTTTACGGTGGCCACTGATCGCGTGATCGTGCGATTCATCGCGGATGTGCTGGATCACATGCAGCGCGGGCGAATCCGGCGGCAGGCTAAAGCCCTCACCTTCCGGCTCAAAGAAAAGCGTTTCCAGACCCGCTTTACGATCCGCCCCTTTCGCCACGCCCAACAGCAGCGGATGGTTTTTATCCCACTCGACGTCGAGTGATTCAAACACCGCCTTCGCCTGCCCGAGCTGCCCTTTCCCGCCGTCGATAAGGATCACGTCCGGGATCTTGCTCTCTTCGATGGCTTTACCATAGCGTCGACGCAGCACCTGGTTCATCGCGGCATAGTCATCCCCCGGCGTGATCCCGGTGATGTTATAGCGGCGATACTCCGCCCGAAGCGGACCGTTGGCATCAAACACCACGCAGGAGGCCACGGTCTGCTCACCCATCGTATGGCTGATATCAAAACACTCCATACGTTTCACCTCCGGCAGCTTCAGAAGCGTAGCAAGCGCGGTTAAACGCTGGCTAACCGTCGACTGCTGGGACAGTTTCGTCGTCAGCGCCGTCGCCGCGTTGGTGCGCGCCAGCTTCAAATAGCGTGCACGGTCCCCGCGCGGTTTCGTCTGGACATTCACCCGACGCCCGGCCAGTTCAGAGAGGGAATCCGCCAGCAGGGTTTTATCATCGAGATTGAAATCAAGCAGGATCTCGGAGGGTAACGTGCGCATCTGGCTACCCTGAAGATAGAACTGTCCAACAAATGTCTCGACCACTTCACCCAGCTCCGTGCCGCCCGGTACTTTCGGGAAGTAGCTGCGGCTGCCGAGCACTTTACCCTGGCGAATGAACAGAACGTGAACGCAGGCCAGTCCGTTGTCAAAGGCCACACCAATCACGTCCAGATCGTCACCGGTATTGGAGACAAACTGCTTTTCGGTAACGCGGCGTACGGCCTGAATTTGGTCACGAATGCGCGCAGCCTCTTCAAACTCCAGCGCTGCGCTGGTTTTCTCCATTCGCGCGATAAGCTGGGTGAGAACCTGATCGTCTTTCCCCGCGAGGAACAGGCGAACATAGTCCACCTGCTGGGCATACTCTTCTTCGCTGACCAGACCCGCTACGCACGGCCCCAGACAGCGACCAATCTGGTACTGCAGGCACGGACGCGAGCGGTTACGGTAAACGCTGTTTTCACACTGGCGGATCGGGAAGATTTTTTGCAGCAGCGCCAGCGTTTCTCGCACGGCATAACCGTTCGGGAACGGGCCGAAATATTCACCCTTCGCATGCTTCGCGCCCCTGTGCATCGCCAGACGCGGATGGGTATCCCCGCTCAGGAAAATAAAGGGATAGGATTTATCATCACGCAGCAACACGTTGTAGCGGGGCTGATACAGTTTGATGTAGTTATGTTCAAGCAGCAGCGCTTCCGTCTCGGTGTGCGTGACGGTGACATCAATATTTTGAATGAGTGCGACCAGCGCTTCGGTTTTGCGGGAGGCAAGATTGCTGCGGAAATAGCTGGAAAGGCGTTTTTTGAGATCTTTCGCCTTACCCACATAGATAACCGTACCGCCAGCGTCATACATGCGATACACGCCTGGCTGGCTGGTGACGGTTTTTAGAAATGCTTTTGAATCGAACGCTTCATTCACTGACTTATTAACGACTCCGCATTACACAGACCATGGCGAATGGCCAGGTGAGTCAGCTCAACATCACCGTGAATGTTCAGTTTACTGAACATCCGATAGCGGTAGCTGTTCACCGTTTTCGGGCTGAGATTCAGCTGTTCAGAGATCTCATTCACTTTCTGACCTTTGGTGATCATCAGCATAATCTGCAACTCGCGCTCAGACAAACTGGCAAACGGCGATTCCGTTTTTTCAGGTTCAATCTGGCTCAATGCCATCTGTTGTGCAATGTCTGAGGCGATGTAGCGCTGCCCGGCAAACACGGAGCGAATCGCATTCACAACTTCCTGTGGTGCGGCGCCTTTACTCAGATACCCGGCGGCCCCCGCCTGCATAACTTTCGCGGGCAGCGGGTTTTCGGTATGTACGGTCAGCATGATGACTTTGGTATCAACAAAGGTACGGGCGATTTTACGTGTTGCTTCAAGCCCACCAATGCCGGGCATGTTCATATCCATCAACACCACGTCGGCCGAGTTTGTGCGACACCATTTCACGGCATCTTCACCACAGCAGGCCTCACCGGCAACTTTAATACCCTTAATATCTTCAAGAATGCGTCGTATCCCTGCGCGCACCAGTTCGTGGTCATCAACAAGAAGGACGTTGATCAAAGGAAATGTCTCCAGAATAGGGATAACGCTACTGACTACTTATTGCGTTTATATTAACGGTTTTCCTCGCAAGATTAAAACGTTAAAAAACGTGCTATACGATTACGCTCTCGTTTTTGGAAATTAGCCTGTACAGCAAGTGGAAAGAAAACCCATGCGGCATGGGCTTTTGCGTCTATTTTTAAGCATCTGTATTCAAAAAGTTACAAAAAACAGGCACGCTACATCGGCTTAAAAACAGTTCTAAACTTTTTGTAACAACAATTAACGGCAAACGAACCGGCGATGACAATAAATGGTGAATATCGCAGAGGAGACATTACCTGTGGGTATTGTTTACGTAAATAAACAAAATGCGGAAAAGTACGAAAAACAACCACTGCTTTTTTTGTCACGGCTTGTGGTATACTCCGCGGCCTTGACTTTCATCGTCGCGCTCGAGCGCTGTTTTATATTGAGGAAAATAAATGAGCTCACCTGATTTCGCCACTGCGGAAAATAACCAAGAACTGGCACAGGAAGTAAACTGTCTGAAAGCGCTGCTGACGCTCATGTTACAGGCAATGGGTCAGGCTGATGCGGGCCGTGTGATCCTTAAGATGGAAAAACAAATCGCGCAGATGGAAGACCAGGCTGAATCAGCCGTATTCGCCAACACCGTTAAGCAGATTAAACAAGCTTACCGTCAGTAAAAAAAACGGCTGGATGCGGTGCATTCAGCCGTTATCTCGTCTGTCACGCAGAACGTGTTGTCTCTTCAGATCAGTCCTGTCGCCGCCGCATAACAGGCAATCTGCGTCTTGTTTGGCGCGTTAAATTTCTTCTGCATATTCTTTTGATGGAAATTAACCGTATTCTCAGATATCGAGAGAATAATCGCTATTTCTGCAGACGTCTTTCCTTCTGCAGTCCACTTCAGAATTTCCCGCTCGCGCTTGCTGAATTTCATTTCAGGCGGCATGACCATCTCATGTTCAAAACGCAGCAGAGACGTTAAGGCCATTTGAACCAGCATTTGCAGGCGCAACTCTATTTCTTCGCCGCTTAACCTGTCAGCCTGTGCGCTAGTACGCGATACAGACAGGAAACCGAGCGCGTGATTAGGCAGCATCAAACACTGTGTAATTCCCGTACGCAAACCGTGGTCCCGCGCGCCGTCCCAGAGTGCCTGAGCATCAGCGAATAATTCATCCGTCCAGGGTAAATGCCCCTGAATGAAATTCTCTGGTTTCAGCACCGGATCGATGGCGAAAAAATTCTCTGACTTATATTGCGCCATCCATTCCTGCGGATAACTGGTTTGGACCGAAATCCGGGGGCGCGTAAAGGGGACAGGATGACGAACGCACAATGAGAAATAATCAAATTCGAGTGCCTGCGTTTGTCGCTGAAGTTCTTGATATACCTCGTCGGCACAGGACATTTCCTGAAACCGGAGGAAGCAATCCCGTCGCCAGTTGAAAAAGTCTGAATCCCTCATACTTACCGAATGAAGCCTCTGATAAAGATAATCATTATTATGGTGAATATAACCTATCACATAAATCTTATTTATTTATACAAAATATCGCCCAATGCTCCTGAATTTTTAGATTTAATACGGTTAATCCGAACATGCGTGGAATAAAAGAACTACGAACATGCGTTTACAGGCGAATAATTTGCCCCAGACGAAAAATCTGGAGCAAATTACGGCAAAAATGCTACTGCATGAGGAATTTTTCGAGGAACTGGCGGGTCCGGGGCTGTTGCGGGTTCGCAAACAAGCTTTTCGCTGGCCCCTGCTCAACAATGCGGCCCTGATCCATAAAAATAGCCCGGTCTGCAACATCACGCGCAAAGCTCATTTCGTGAGTCACAATCACCATTGTCCGTTTTTCCTGCGCCAGTTGGCGAATGGTGCTAAGCACCTCCCCTACCAGCTCGGGATCGAGCGCGGAGGTGGGCTCATCGAACAGGATCACATCCGGACGCATCGCCAGCGCGCGCGCAATGGCCACACGCTGCTGCTGTCCACCCGAAAGACGGCGCGGGTAGCTGGTTTCCTTACCTGCCAGCCCAACCTTCGCCAGCAGCTCCCGTGCGCGGGTGGTGGCCTCTTCTTTTGGCTCCCCCTTCACGATGACCGGCCCTTCAATAATATTTTCCAGCACCGTACGGTGCGGGAAAAGGTTGAAGTTCTGGAAAACAAAACCGACATGCTGACGTAGACGGCGAATTAAACCTTTCTGCTGGCTAATGGATTTCCCGGTATCAATCGTAATATCCCCTACGCGGATCGTTCCGCCTTCAGGCTGTTCAAGGAGATTAATACTGCGCAGCAGCGTGGTTTTCCCCGAACCACTCGGCCCGATGATCGCCACCACTTCGCCCTGCTCCACTTCCAGATCGATACCGTGGAGCACCGTTTGTCCGTGGAATATTTTCACCAGGTTTTTAACGTCGATTGCACTCATTTCGGATCACGCTCCTGGCGGTTAAGCTGGTTTTCAAAATAGTTCTGCAGGGCGGAAAGCACCGTCGCCATCACCCAGTAAATCAGCGAGGCCGCCAGATACATCGTGAACACTTCCAGCGTCCGCGAGGTGATCAGCTGCGCCTGACGGAACAGCTCCGGCACCTGAATGGTGGCCGCCAGCGACGTATCTTTTACCAGGCTGATAAAGCTGTTGCTCAACGGCGGTAACGCTACGCGCGCGGCCTGGGGCAATATCGCCCGACGCAGGGTTTGCCACGGCGTCATCCCGATACTGGCTGCCGCTTCCCACTGCCCTTTATCAATGGAGGAGATGGCCGCACGCAGGGTTTCGGAGGTGTAGGCAGCGGTATTTAACGACAGACCGATCATCGCCGCCGGGATGGGGTCAAGCTCAATACCGAACTGCGGCAAACCGTAGTAAATCATAAAGAGCTGGGCGATAAGGGGCGTGCCGCGGAATACAGAGATGTAAAAACGCGCCAGCCAGCGTACCGGCAAGACGGACGACATGCGCATTAACGCCAGCACAAACCCAAGCACCAGGCCGAAGAACATCCCTCCGATACTGAGCTGAAGCGTAAACACCGCCCCCTTAAGCAGGAACGGCAGTGAATCAATAACCAGTTGAATACTTTCGTGCATTATTATTTTTCGACCTGATTTTTAGACATGAGGATGATAGGCAAACAGCGCAGGCGCCCCGCCAGTGTGAACAAACAATATCGGTCCTTCATCCTTAAAGCGCTTCTGTGCAATGCCGTCTATCAGCCCCGCCATCGCCTTACCGGTATAGACCGGATCGAGCAGAATGCCTTCGAGGCGTGCCAGCAATTTCACCGCTTCCATCCCCTCTTCATTTGGCGTGCCGTAGCCCGGCGCAAAATAGTCATCCCAGAGCAGAATGTCAGCCTGGGCTTTCAGCTCCAGTTGTTCTGCCACCGCCTGCTGTAACGTAACCACTTTCGGCTTCTGTTCCGCAACGCTGCGGGAGACCGTCACGCCAATCAGCTCGACATCCGGCAGCAGTTGCTCCAGCCCCACTGCCAGCCCGGCATGGGTTCCGGCGCTACCGGAGGCGACAACGACAGAAGAGAGATTCACCGCGCCCTCGCATTGCTGAGCAATTTCCAGCGCGCTTTCTACATAGCCCAGTGCGCCCAGCGCGTTCGACCCGCCGACAGGAATAACGTACGGACGAAAACCTTGCGCTTCAAGACGCGTGGCCAGTTCGTCGAGCTGCGCGGTCGGGTCGGTCAGGGCGTCGACCATCTCGACCTGCACGTTAAACAGATCCAGCAGGAGACGGTTACCGTTAGTGAGATAATTTTCTGCGTGCGTTCCGATCGGGTTTTCCAGCAGCGCAACGCAGTGTAGGCCAAGTTTTGCCGCCACCGCCGCCGTCTGGCGCACGTGGTTAGACTGAATCGCCCCTGCGGTGATCAGCGTGTCCGCCCCTTCGCGCAGCGCGTCTGCCGCCAGAAACTCCAGCTTGCGCAGCTTATTGCCGCCCATCGCCATCGGCGTCACGTCATCGCGCTTGATGAAAATGTCGCGCCCTAAATAATCAGAAAATCGGGGTAAATACTCCAGCGGCGTGGGCGCGCCGATAAACTCCAGGCGGGGAAAGCGCGTTAAATTCTGCAGTGACATGGTTCCTCCGGTAACGCTAATTCATCTGATATTTTTCATTATGCACGCAGACGCGTAAGAAATAAAAAAGGCGCTTTTAAAAGCGCCTTTTTTTATGGGTCAAAGACTTATTTGGTGACGTCAGCGCCGAACCATTTCTCGGAAAGCGCTTTCAGGCTACCGTCTTTCTGCATGTCAGCAATCGCGGAATCGATCGCTTTCACCAGATCTTCGTTACCTTTACGAACGGCCACGCCTGATTCCTGACGAGAGAACGCATCACCCGCAACGGCCAGGGTATTGTTGGTTTTCTTCACCAGATCCAGCGCGGCCAGGCGGTCAACCAGAATGGCGTCGATACGGCCCACGCGCAGATCCTGGTATTTGGTCGGGTCATCATCATAGGTACGGATGTCCACGCCCTGCACGTTCTGGCGCAGCCACTCTTCGTAGTTGGTACCCAGACCGACGCCGACTTTCTTCCCTTTCAGGTCCGCAGCCGTTTTAATCCCGCCTTCGTTACCTTTCTTCACCAGCGCCTGAATACCGGACACGGTGTACGGCGTGGAGAAGTCATATTTCTTCTTACGCTCGTCAGAAATGGTCACCTGATTGATCACCACATCAATACGTTTGGAATCCAGCGACGCCAGCATACCGTCCCATTTGGTCGGTTTCAGGGACGCTTTTACGCCAAGGTGTTTCGCCAGTTCTTCCGCAAATTCCACTTCGAAACCGGTCAATTTACCGTCGTCACCCTGGTAGCTGAACGGAGGATAGGTTCCTTCCAGCCCCACCAGCAGCGTGCCACGCTCTTTTACTTTATTCAGCAGGTTTTCCGCGGCGAACGTTTTCACGCTCATGCCCGCAACCAGCGCAACGGCCATAACACCCATCAGCGCCTGACGACCCAGAAGTGCAAATTTCATAAATACCCCGATACAGTGGAATTTTTACGTAGTGTAGAGAAATCGCCTGCAACGTCAAAGGCGACTGCGCTACATCTTATTCTTTTTTAATATATATCAGAAGTTGTTCCGACGTGGGCTTTCTGCTTCACGACACCCGGCATCTGTACCTTGTATTGAGCATACTTGCGCAGCGCAATCCGGTAGTTGTTGGTGCTGGTCGCAGGCAGCCACGGCTCCAGATTTTCATCCAGATAACCGGTTTTCAGCAGGTCGCGAGAAATATTGTTGACGGTCAGATGTTGCCCAAGGCGACGCAGGCGAACCACATATTCGCGAACGGTGCCGTGGCTCATCTCCGTTTGCTCAAACAGGAACTGCTTGAAGCCGATAATATCGAAGAAGTCGCTTTGCTCTTTGCAGTGGAGATCGCCACAGAAACGGCAAAGCGCCACCCACTCTTTTTGCTCTTCGAGCCAGGCGGCCTCATCCATCAACGTGTCGAGGCGAGATATCGCGATTTTGTTCACGATTTCGCCACGACGAACCAGCGTGATACGGTCGAGTAATTTATTACAGTGGGCGCAATGCGTCTGGCTGTGTTTAAAGTCTTTCAGGTAGCGGCTTAAAGGCCGTCTTTTAGATTGCTGCACCGTCATGATAACTCCTGGTTGTCAATACGTTGTGCGGCATTTCCCAGGTGAATCAATCACCTATAACTTACCCAGTTTCGTGCGTAAGCGCTTGATGGCCTGGCTGTGCAGCTGGCTAACCCGAGACTCCCCCACCTCCAGTACCGCGCCAATCTCCTTGAGATTGAGCTCTTCCTGGTAATAGAGGGTCAACACCAGCTGTTCGCGCTCTGGTAAAGCTTCAATCGCTTCCATCACGCGCTGGCGTAAATTCCCTTCCATTAAATGGTGTAACGGGTTTTCTTGCTGATGCTCATCCGTCACCAGCTCGATGCTATCGCCATGCTCTTCGCGCCACTCATCGTAAGAGAAGAGTTGGCTATTATTTGTATCGAGCAACATCTGACGATACTCTTCAACAGCAATGCCAAGACGTTCCGCCACTTCGGTTTCCGTCGCGTTGCGTCCCAGTTCCTGTTCCAGCTGCCCCATCGCATGCGCCACTTCGCGCGCGTTGCGGCGAACACTGCGCGGCACCCAGTCTCGGCTGCGCAGCTCGTCCAGCATCGCCCCACGAATACGCTGAACTGCGTAAGTCGTAAATGCCGTTCCTTGCAGAGCGTCGTATCGGTCAACTGCATTCAATAACCCGATACCGCCCGCCTGTAGCAGATCGTCCAGTTCCACGCTCGCCGGCAAACGCACCTGGAGGCGCAATGCTTCGTGACGCACCAGCGGAACATAACGCTGCCACAGCGAGTGTTTATCCATTACACCATCAGCGGTATAGAGTGAATTCACGATAAACAGCCCTGCGTTAATTGAGTTATCGGCATGATTATCCGATTCTGCAGGGGTTTCAATTGGGTGAATAGTGGGTGAAATGAGGGGTTATTTGGGGGGTTATGCAAATAGCGCTAAATAAAAACCCCGCCGGAGCGGGGTTTAAGCATTATCAGGCGATTAGCCCTGCAGCAGAGACAGAACCTGCTGAGGAACCTGGTTAGCTTTAGCCAACACGGAGTTACCGGCCTGCTGAATGATCTGCGCTTTAGACATATTTGACACTTCGGTCGCATAGTCGGCGTCCTGAATACGGGACTGCGCTTCAGAAAGGTTGGTGGTGGTGTTGTTCAGGTTGGTTACAGCAGAGCTCAGACGGTTCTGTACCGCACCCAGTGAAGAACGGAATTTATCGATGGAGCTGATAGCGTCGTCCAGGGCTTTCAGTGGGTCAGTAGTGGCAGTAGTAGCAGTCTGAGCGTCAGTGGTGATCTTACCATTCGCATCTTTGTGCGCAACCTTGCCAGAACCATTGGTGATAGAGCCATCAGTCTGAACAAAATAAGTAGCTGTATTTGTAGTGGTTAATGCAGCGTTGTTATCAACATAAACATCGGCAGCACCGCTTTTAACCGCACCGGCGTTGTCAACGGCATAGCCGGTAGATGTTGTGTAACCTGCTGCAGCAGCACCGCTCTGCAGTTTGTCAGCGCTGATAGAGGCATTAGTAACATCGATAGTACCAGCCGTACCGCCTGTCAGAGTCAGGGTTTCGCCAGATGCAGTGGTAATAGAAGAAGCAACCGCAGTACCACCGCCGTTAGCCTGCAGACCAGCCAGTGTTGCAACTGGTGGGGTACCCGCGCTGTTTTTGGTCAGGTTGCCGGTAGTATCCAGATACAGAGCAGCACCATCATCTTTAGCGGTTAAAGTACCGTCTTTAGCAATGATGACGTCTTGTTTAGTTGTACCGATAGTAACGGTAGCTGAGGTAGTGTCGCCCGCAGCTGGGTTCAGGTAGCTCAGAACCTGAGCAGAGGTCGCGCCTGTTACACCGAAAGTAAACTTGTCGTTTGCTTTATCGTAGGTGTAGGTATTTGCTGCTCCTGAGAGACCATCAGCAACAGTGCCAGCACTGAGGACAGTGTCACCATTTGCCAGGCTACCTAATACATCTGCAGAAGATGCAGCTTTAAATCCTGCAGAACCTGTGTACGTATTACCAGCCAGGGTAAAGCCAGCAGCGGTCATATCGGCTGCAGTTGCAACTGCGTTGGCTACGCCACCTTTACCGTTAACGTTAAAACCGGACAGTTTCAGAGTATTAGAGTCGATTTGTTTCAGGTCGATGGTGATGGTCTGGCCATCGTTCGCGCCAACCTGAATTTTCATGGAGCCGTCTTTTGCCAGCACGTTCACGCCGTTGAACTGGGTCTGACCGGATACGCGGTCAATTTCATCCAGACGGGATTTGATTTCGTCCTGGATAGAGTCCAGGTCAGACTGGGAGTTAGTACCAGTAGAGGACTGCACGGTCAGCTCACGGATACGCTGTAAGTTGTTGTTGATTTCAGACAGTGCGCCTTCAGTGGTCTGCGCAACGGAGATACCGTCGTTGGCGTTACGTGCAGCCTGGGTCAGACCTTTGATGTTAGAGGTGAAGCGGTTAGCAATCGCCTGGCCTGCTGCGTCATCTTTTGCGCTGTTGATACGCAGACCGGATGACAGACGCTCAATGGCAGTAGACATTGAAGACTGGTTCTTGTTGATGTTGTTCTGAGTGATCAGCGAGAGGCTGTTGGTATTAATGACTTGTGCCATGATTTCGTTTCCTGTTGTTCATCAAATCTGTGGATTAGATTTGGGTTTCCACCCTTCGGCTTCATCGCCGTCAAAGGTGTTATCGTCTGGTCCAAAACAACCTTTAGATTTTTTTTCAGGATCGCATCATTTTTTTTAGCCACAGAAATACTCTTCTCTATTAGCGCTATTCTCGCCATTAAAAAAAAGAATCTAACCGTAAACTTTCCTGAGTTGAGGCCGATAACCCCACTATTCGTTCTACGTGTCGTTACATTAAGGAATAAATATGGCAAGTATTTCTACGTTGGGAGTCGGCTCAGGTCTGCAGTTAGGAGACATTCTGGATAGTCTTACCGCTGCACAAAAGGCTCAGTTAACGCCAATCACCAAACAGCAGTCTTCCTATACAGCAAAACTCAGCGCCTACGGCACGTTGAAAAGTGCACTGGAGTCCTTCCAGACGGCGAATACTGCGTTAAGTAAAGCGGATCTCTTTACCGCAACCACTACTGTTAGCAGCTCAACGGCGTTTAGCGCGACCACCACCGGCAGCGCAATCGCGGGTAAATACACCATTAGCGTTTCGCAGCTCGCTCAGGCCCAAACGCTGACCACATCTAAAACGCAAAGCGACAGCAAAGCGGCGATTGCAACCGCGGACAGCAAGATCACCATTCAGCAGGGCGGCGATAAGAAACCCGTCACTATTGATATCAGCGCAGCAAACTCGTCTCTGACCGGCATCCGCGACGCAATCAATAAAGCGGATGCGGGCGTAAGCGCCAGTATTATTAACGTCGGAAACGGCGAGTATCGTCTGTCCATTACCTCTAAAGAGACTGGCGATGACAATGCGATGACTATTAGCGTCAGCGGCGATTCGGCGCTGCAATCCTTTATGGGTTACAACGGCACGAAAGGTGATGCCAGTAACGGCATGCTGGAAAGCGTTAACGCGCAAAACGCTAAACTAAAAGTCAACAACGTCGATATTGAAAACAGCAGTAATACCATCAGCGATGCGCTGGAAAATATTACGCTAAATCTGAATGATATTACGAGCGGCAACCAGACCTTAACCATCACCAACGACACCAGCAAAGCAACCAAAGCGATTAATGACTGGGTTACTGCATATAATTCACTGCAAGACACCTTTAGCAGCCTGACAAAATATACAGCGGTGGATGCAGGTTCAGATGCACAGAGTACCAGCAACGGCGCGTTGTTAGGTGACAGTACGTTGCGAACTATTCAGACCCAGTTACAAACTATTTTGATTAATCCCCACACCAGCTCCAACATTAAAACGCTGGCCCAGGCGGGGATTACCACCGATCCGAGCACCGGCAAGCTGGAAGTGGATAATGACAAGCTGAGTGCGGCAATGAAAAACAGCGCGGCCGGTATGAAAGATCTGCTGGTCGGTGACGGTAAAACATCCGGTATCACCACCACTGTGGGGACAAACCTGACAGGCTGGTTATCCAGCACCGGCATTATTCAAGCGGCTAAAGATGGTGTCAGCAAAACGCTGAACAATTTAACAAAGCAATATAACGCAGCGAGCGATCGCATCGACACCATGGTAGCGCGTTATAAAGAACAGTTTACGCAGTTGGACGTCATGATGAATTCCCTGAACTCCACCAGCAGCTACCTAACACAACAGTTTGAAAATACGTCTTCCAATAAGTAGTAACAGTTAATCAGATCCGAGGGAAATAACATGTATGGCGCAAAAGGCACGCAAGCCTACGCAAAGATAGAAGTTGAAAGCGCGGTGATGAGCGCCAGCCAGCAGCACCTGGTTATCATGCTATTTGATGGGGCCCTCAGCGCGCTGGTACGCGCGCGTCTGTTCCTGGGAGACGGCAATATTCCGGCAAAAGGTTTGGCACTCTCCAAAGCGATTAATATCATCGAAAATGGCCTCAAGGTCGGATTAGATGAAGAGAGCAAAGACGAGTTGACGCAAAACCTGATCGCTCTCTATGCCTATATGGTACGTCGCCTGCTGCAGGCCAACCTTCGCAATGATGTCAGTGCCATCGAAGAGGTGGAGAATTTACTGCGCAATATTGCGGATGGATGGAAGGAGGCAGCAGGTATACCAACTCTTGCCCAGGACGCCTTCTAATGAGTAATGCACCGCAACTCTATACACTCTATCAACAACTCCTTGAGCAGAGCCATTTAATGCTGCGACTGGCACGCCAGGGATTATGGGATGACTTGATAACCTGTGAGACCGATTATGTCAACGCGGTGCACTCGCTGGCTCGTATGACGCAGGATATCGCACCTTCTTTACAGGTGCAGGAGCAGCTTCGTCCCACGCTGCGGCTTATTCTGGATAATGAAAGCCAGGTCAAAACGTTGCTACAGGCCAGAATGGATGAACTGGCAAAGCTAGTTGGTCAGTCCTCTATCCAAAAATCAGTACTTTCCACCTACGGTAATCAGGGCGGTCATGTCCTGGTCCCGCAAAGTAATAGCGATCTCAATTAGCCATGTAGCTGGCGAACGAACGTTTCCCGCTTCGTTCGCCAGGCATTTCTGCAAAACGTACTCCATACTTGAGTTTCGCGACCTCATGGAGACGGTGCATGCGCAATCCAACCTTACTGCAATGCTTTCACTGGTATTACCCCGCTGGCGGTGAATTGTGGCGAGAAGTCACGGCTTTAGCCCCCAACCTCAACGAAATCGGCATTAACATGGTGTGGCTACCTCCGGCGTACAAAGGCGCATCGGGGGGATATTCCGTAGGCTATGACTCTTACGATCTGTTCGATCTCGGTGAGTTTGACCAGAAAGGCAGCGTCGCCACCAAATACGGCGATAAAGCACAGCTGCTGGAGGCCATCGACGCGCTCAAAAGCAACCAGATCGCCGTGCTGCTGGATGTGGTGGTCAACCACAAAATGGGGGCGGACGAGAAAGAGTCGATCCGCGTGCAGCGCGTCAATGAACAAGACCGTACGCAAATCGACGATGAAATCATCGAGTGTGAAGCCTGGACGCGCTACACCTTCCCTGCCCGCGCGGGGAAATATTCGCAGTTTATCTGGGATTACAAATGCTTCAGCGGCATCGACCACATTGAAAACCCCAATGAAGACAATATCTTCAAAATCGTCAACGACTACACCGGCGAAGGCTGGAACGATCAGGTCGACGACGAGATGGGCAATTTCGACTACCTGATGGGCGAGAACATCGATTTTCGCAATCATGCCGTGACCGAGGAGATCAAATACTGGGCGCGCTGGGTGATGGAGCAAACGCAGTGTGACGGTTTTCGTCTGGATGCCGTAAAACATATTCCGGCCTGGTTTTATAAGGAGTGGATTGAGCACGTGCAGGAGGTTGCGCCGCAGCCGCTGTTTGTTGTCGCGGAATACTGGTCGCACGAGGTGGATAAACTGCAGAACTACATCAATCAGGTCGACGGCAAAACCATGCTGTTCGATGCGCCGCTGCAGATGAAGTTTCACGAGGCGTCGCGTCAGGGGCGCGACTACGACATGAGCCAGATCTTCACCGGCACGCTGGTGGAAGCCGATCCGTTCCATGCGGTCACGCTGGTTGCCAACCACGACACCCAACCCCTGCAGGCGCTGGAAGCCCCGGTGGAAGCCTGGTTTAAACCGCTCGCCTATGCGTTAATTCTGCTGCGCGAAAACGGCGTGCCGAGCGTGTTCTATCCGGACCTCTTCGGTGCCAGCTACGACGATACGGGCGGAGACGGTAACACGTACCATATTGATATGCCCGTGATTGAACAACTGCATGAGCTGATCCTCGCCCGCCAGCGTTTTGCCCACGGCATTCAGACGCTGTTTTTTGATCATCCTAACTGCATCGCGTTCAGCCGCAGCGGGACCGACGACGCGCCGGGTTGCGTGGTGGTCCTTTCCAATGGCGATGACGGGGAAAAAGTGATTTGTCTGGGCGAGAATTACGGCAATAAAACCTGGCGTGATTTTCTGGGCAATCGCGAGGAAACCGTGACCACGGCGGCGGATGGTGAAGGAACGTTCTTCTGTAACGGGGGAAGCGTCAGCGTGTGGGTCATAGAGGATGCATTGTAGAAACAATGCCGGGTGGCGCTAACGCTTACCCGGCCTACGGTGCGGCGGTTTTGTAGGCCGGGTAAGGCGAAGCCGCCACCCGGCAAAAAACGGCTACGGGAGCTTACTCTCCAGCGGATTTTTGCTCAGGTAATTCGCACACTCTACCGTTGGACGATCCACTTTTTGCAGCTCCATACCATCATACTCAAGCGTTGCGCCATCACGCTCCAGCGGATAGATATCCAGCTTGCGGGTCACGTTATAGTAATCATCCGAACGCAGCATAATCTTGCCCGGCACCGCCACCACGCGCTGCCATTGACGGCAATCCAGCGTATCGCCCTCTTCCGTCACCACCAGCGTGGCAATCGCCTCCGGGCTCACCATCTTGCTTTGCGGCCCTTTTGACTGCCAGTACCCTGCCAGATGCGACGGCACAGGGTGCTTGATGACTTCCTGATAATTATCAACCTGAACACAGCCGGTTAACGCCAGAAGCGCACCCACAATTGCTATTTTTTTCATCATCTTTCCTGCGTGGGAAGAAAAAAATATTGTGGCATTAAAGCCGTATGGGTGCCAGCGTAAGATCGGCAGGTTTTACACCTGCATCGACATCACGTCCTGATAGGCCGATACCAGCTTATTACGCACCTGGAGGCCCATCTGCAGAGACACCGACGCTTTTTGCAGATCGGCCATCACATCATTGAGCGCCACGCCCGGCTCACCGAGCGTAAATTTTTCCGCCTGCGTCCGGGCAGCGTTCTGCTTGTCGCTGATACGGTCAAGCGCGGCGTGCAGTTGCCCCGCAAAGCTGATGGTTGAAGGTTCGTCCATCACGTTCTGATTACGTGCCGTCATTGCCGTTGCCTGCAGCTGACTGATTACCCCTTCAATGCCCTGTATAGCCATGACTTTCCCCTGGATGGATTTTTACGCGGTCAAGACTAACAGCTTGTCAATCAGATAATGGCGGTAAATAGCGTTAAAAAACCAGGTTATTTGACGCATAGAAAATCACGAATCATCAAATAATGGCAGGGCCATCAATATGGAACTTTTGTCGTGTTTGCCGACCCGGGAGTCAGTTTTGTTTCTCTACACGAATAACGTAAACCACCAGGATTTAAGAGGTGCGCAATGAGTGCAACAGCATCGACAGCGCCACAGAATAAATCACTCGAGTGGATGAACCGCCTTCGCGCGAACCCTAAAATCCCGTTGATCGTGGCAGGCGCTGCCGCCATTGCGATCCTTGTTGCGATGGTCCTGTGGGCAAAAAGCCCTGATTACCGCACGCTTTACAGTAACCTTTCCGATCAGGATGGCGGTGCCATCGTCACCCAGCTTACCCAGATGAACATCCCTTATCGCTTTGCCGATAACGGTGGCGCGCTTGAAGTGCCCGCGGACAAGGTGCACGAGCTTCGCCTGCGCCTGGCACAGCAGGGTCTGCCGAAAGGCGGCGCGGTCGGTTTCGAACTGCTGGATCAGGAAAAATTCGGTATCAGCCAGTTCAGCGAGCAGGTGAACTACCAGCGCGCGCTGGAAGGTGAACTGGCCCGTACCATTGAAACCTTAGGCCCGGTGAAGAGTGCGCGCGTGCACCTTGCCATGCCTAAGCCCTCTTTGTTTGTTCGTGAACAGAAATCCCCTTCTGCCTCCGTCACCGTCAACCTTGAGCCTGGCCGCGCGCTGGACGAAGGGCAAATCAGCGCGGTCACGCATCTGGTCTCCAGCGCGGTTGCAGGCTTACCGCCGGGCAACGTGACGCTAGTGGATCAGGGCGGTCATCTGCTGACGCAAAACAACAGCGCCGGTCGCGATCTGAACGACGCGCAGCTGAAATACGCGGCCGATGTGGAAGGTCGTCTTCAGCGCCGTATCGAAGCGATCCTGGGCCCGGTCGTCGGTAACAGCAACGTGCATGCTCAGGTTACCGCGCAGATCGATTTTGCGAATAAAGAACAAACGGAAGAGCAATACAGCCCGAACGGCGATCCGTCTCAGGCGGTGATGCGTTCTCGTCAGATTAACTCGAACGAGCAGGTGGGCGGCCCCTACCCTGGCGGCGTGCCGGGCGCGCTGTCTAACCAGCCTGCTCCGGCTAACGCGGCACCGATTTCAACGCCTCCGGCCAACCAGCAGAATGCACAGCAGACAACCTCAACGGCCAATAACGCGGGACCGCGTACCAGCAGCCGTAACGAAACCACGAACTTCGAAGTGGACCGTACTATCCGCCACACCAAACTGAACGTGGGGGATATTCAGCGTCTGTCTGTTGCCGTGGTGGTGAACTACAAAACCCTGCCGGACGGCAAGCCTCTGCCGCTGACGGCCGAGCAGATGAAGCAGATTGAAGATCTGACCCGTGAAGCGATGGGCTACTCCGAAAAACGTGGCGATACGCTGAACGTGGTGAACTCACCGTTCAACTCGGTTGATGAAAGCGGTGGCGAACTCCCGTTCTGGCAACAGCAGTCGTTTATCGATCAGCTGATGTCCGCAGGCCGCTGGTTACTGGTGCTGATTGTTGCCTGGCTGCTGTGGCGTAAGGGCGTACGTCCTCAGCTCCAGCGCCGTGCTGAAGCCGAGAAAGCCGCTCTGGAACAGATGAATAATCGCCAGGAAGTGGAAGAAGCGGTTGAAGTGCGCCTCAGCAAAGACGAGCAGGTGCAGCAGCGCCGCGCTAACCAGCGCATGGGCGCAGAGGTCATGAGCCAGCGCATTCGCGAAATGTCAGACAACGATCCGCGCGTCGTCGCGCTGGTCATCCGCAGCTGGATGGGTAACGAACATGAGTAATACGCTTACAGGTACCGATAAAAGCGTCATCCTGCTGATGACCATTGGCGAAGACCGCGCGGCAGAGGTGTTCAAACACCTCTCGCAAAGAGAGGTGCAAATCCTCTCTGCGGCCATGGCCAACGTGCGGCAGATCTCCAACAAGCAGCTGACCGAAGTGCTGGCGGAATTTGAGCAGGAAGCCGAACAGTTTGCCGCGCTCAACGTCAACGCCAACGAATACCTGCGCTCCGTGCTGGTCAAGGCGCTGGGCGAAGAGCGTGCCGCCAGCCTGCTGGAAGATATTCTGGAAACCCGCGATACCGCCAGCGGTATCGAAACGCTCAACTTTATGGAGCCGCAGAGCGCCGCCGATCTTATTCGCGACGAGCACCCGCAGATTATCGCGACCATTCTGGTTCACCTCAAACGGGGCCAGGCAGCCGATATTCTGGCGCTGTTCGAAGAGCGTCTGCGTCACGATGTGATGCTGCGTATCGCCACGTTTGGCGGTGTCCAGCCAGCCGCGCTGGCGGAGCTGACCGAAGTGTTGAACAACCTGCTCGACGGCCAGAACCTCAAGCGCAGCAAAATGGGCGGCGTGAGAACGGCGGCCGAGATCATCAACCTGATGAAAACGCAGCAGGAAGAAGCGGTCATCACCGCGGTGCGCGAGTTCGACGGCGAGCTGGCACAGAAAATTATCGACGAGATGTTCCTGTTCGAAAACCTGGTCGAAGTGGACGATCGCAGCATCCAGCGCCTGCTTCAGGAAGTGGATTCCGAATCGCTGCTTATCGCCCTCAAAGGTGCCGAACAGCCGCTGCGCGAGAAGTTCCTGCGCAACATGTCCCAGCGTGCGGCCGATATCCTGCGCGACGACCTGGCCAACCGTGGTCCGGTGCGTCTGTCTCAGGTGGAAAACGAACAGAAAGCGATCCTGCTTATCGTTCGTCGACTGGCCGAAACCGGCGAGATGGTGATTGGCAGCGGAGACGACACCTATGTCTAATGAGCTACCGTGGACGCGCTGGACGCCCGACGATCTGGCGCCTCCCCTCTCCGAATTTATCCCGGCCGCACTCCCGTCCGATGAGGGCGATATCGATGCCGCGGTGCCCGAGCTGAGCGAAGAAGAGCAGCGTGCGCAGATGCTGGCGCAGATGCAAATGCAGGCGCACGAACAGGGCTTCAACGCCGGTCTGCACGAAGGACGGCAGAAAGGCCAGGAGCAGGGTTATCAGGAAGGGCTGGCAAAAGGGCTGGAGCAAGGCATCGAACAGGCGCGTCAGCAGCAGGCGCCCCTCAATGCCCGTATGCAGCAGCTGGTGAGCGAGTTCCAGCATACGCTGGACGCGCTCGACAGCGTGATTGCGTCGCGCCTGATGCAGATGGCGCTGGAAGCCGCGCGTCAGGTGATTGGCCAGACGCCAACCGTCGATAACTCGGCGCTGATTAAACAGATTCAGGGTTTGCTCCAGCAGGAGCCGCTGTTCAGCGGCAAACCGCAGCTGCGCGTACACCCGGACGATCTCCAGCGCGTGGAAGAGAGTCTTGGTGCAACGCTCAGCCTGCACGGCTGGCGGCTGCGGGGCGATCCCTCGTTGCACCACGGCGGGTGCAAAGTCTCTGCGGATGAGGGCGATCTGGATGCCAGCGTGGCTACCCGCTGGCAAGAACTGTGCCGCCTGGCAGCACCGGGAGTTGTCTGATGACCGCACGCCTTACCCGCTGGCTCAACACGCTCGATAACTTTGAAACGAAGATGGCACAGCTGCCATCTGTTCGTCGGTATGGCCGTCTGACCCGCGCCACCGGTCTGGTGCTGGAAGCGACGGGCCTGCAGCTTCCGCTGGGTGCCACCTGCGTTATTGAGCGTCAGGACGGACTGGAAATGCGTGAGGTCGAAAGTGAGGTGGTCGGATTTAACGGCCAGCGCCTGTTCCTGATGCCGCTCGAAGAAGTTGAAGGCATTCTGCCCGGCGCGCGCGTCTATGCGAAAAACAGTTCAGGCGACGGTCTGCAAAGCGGCAAGCAGTTACCGCTTGGACCAGCGCTCCTTGGGCGCGTGCTGGACGGCAGCGGCAAGCCGCTCGACGGCCTGCCCTCGCCGGACACCACCGAAACGGGGGCGCTGATCACCCAGCCGTTCAACCCGCTGCAGCGTACCCCTATCGAGCACGTGCTGGATACCGGCGTGCGCCCGATTAACGCCCTGCTGACCGTGGGACGTGGACAGCGTATGGGCCTGTTCGCCGGGTCCGGCGTGGGGAAATCCGTCCTGCTCGGCATGATGGCGCGCTATACCCAGGCCGATGTGATCGTCGTGGGGCTGATTGGCGAGCGTGGACGTGAAGTTAAAGACTTCATCGAAAACATTCTGGGTACGGAAGGCCGCGCCCGCTCAGTGGTCATTGCCGCCCCGGCGGATGTGTCCCCCTTGCTGCGTATGCAGGGTGCCGCCTACGCGACCCGCATCGCCGAAGATTTTCGCGACCGCGGCCAGCACGTCCTGCTGATCATGGACTCCCTGACCCGTTACGCGATGGCGCAGCGTGAAATCGCGCTCGCCATCGGTGAGCCTCCGGCCACCAAAGGGTATCCGCCTTCGGTATTCGCCAAGCTCCCGGCGCTGGTCGAACGCGCGGGGAACGGCATCAGCGGCGGCGGCTCGATCACCGCATTCTATACGGTGCTGACCGAGGGCGATGACCAGCAGGATCCGATTGCCGACTCCGCGCGTGCGATCCTCGACGGTCACATTGTGCTGTCGCGCCGTCTGGCCGAAGCGGGGCATTACCCGGCGATTGATATTGAAGCATCCATCAGCCGCGCAATGACGGCGCTGATAACCGAGAAGCACTACGCCCGCGTGCGTAACTTCAAACAACTGCTCTCCAGCTTCCAGCGCAACCGCGATCTGGTGAGCGTTGGGGCGTATGCCAAAGGCAGCGACCCGATGCTCGACAAAGCGATTGCGCTCTGGCCGCAGCTGGAGGCGTTTTTGCAACAAGGTATTTTTGAACGCGCCGACTGGGAAGACTCAATCCAGGCTCTGGATCTGATTTTCCCGCAGGTGTAACACAGGTGGAGGGCGAAGGTCATGGCGCAAAACAGCGCGTTATCAACGCTAAAAGATCTGGCTGAAAAAGAAGTTGATGATGCCGCACTGCAGCTTGGCGCAATGCGACGCGGGTGCCAGCAGGCTGAAGAGCAGTTGAAGATGTTAATCGACTATCAGCATGAATATCGCACCAACCTGAATACCGATATGACGCAGGGCATTGGCAGCCAGCGCTGGATCAACTATCAGCAGTTTATCCAGACGCTGGAAAAGGCGATTGAGCAACACCGCCTGCAGTTTAACCAGTGGACCGAAAAAGTAGATACCGCGCTCAACTTCTGGCGCGAGAAAAAACAGCGGCTGCAGGCCTGGCAAACGCTACAGGACCGACAGGTCGCGGCGTCAACCCTGGCGGAAAACCGCCTGGATCAAAAAAAAATGGATGAGTTTGCCCAGCGCGCATCAATGAGGAAACCGGAATGATCACACTGCAACAACTGCTGATGACCGACAGCGACCTGTCAGGCGGCACGCAAACGGGGAAAGGCGCCGAGGGTGCGCAAGACTTTCTTTCTCTGCTGGCGGGCGCGTTGACCGATGCGCCCGGTCAGGGCAAAGATGCGCCGCTGACCCTGGCTGATTTGAAAGCCGCTGGCAGCAAGCTGTCCAGGGTAGCGCAACAGGACGCAGGCGAGACCACCCTGCAGGCGAAAATTGCCGACCTGCTCTCACGCCAGGAGACGCTGACCGCCGACGATGACGCGGCGAAGACCACTGCGCTGCAAACGCTGGTGTCCGGGCTGATGCCGACGACCCACGGTGATGCGTTAAAGACGCTGACGCACGCGTCCGCAAAAGATGACAGCAAAACCGACCTCAGCGAAGACGAACTCGCGGGGCTCAGCGCGCTGATGGCGATGCTGCCGCACCAGCAGACGGCAACGCCGGTAACGACGCAGGCAACCCACGTCGACGGCGTTACCGCTCAGACGTCCCTCACCTCCGCTCTTCCGCAAACGCTGAAAAACGCGCTGCCGGGAAAAGAGAATAACCCGCCTCAGGCGGCGTCTCAGCCTGTGGCACAAACGGCTGACGCTGCCCTTCCTGCCAGCGTACCCGTGACGCCTGCGGTCGCGGCGGCGGCTGAGAAACAGGACATCGCGAGCAGCGCGACGACAACCTCGCCCACCGCAACCCTGGCACCGATCCTCAGCAGCCACGCGACCTCACAGCCTGCTGCAACCGTTGCCACCGCGCCGGTATTGAGCCAGCCGCTCGGCACCAGCGAATGGCAGCAGACGCTGAGCCAGCACATCACGCTGTTCACGAAGCAAGGCCAGCAGACCGCTGAACTGCGTCTGCACCCGGAAGACCTGGGCCAGGTGCAAATCTCGCTTAAACTGGATGATAACCAGGCGCAGCTGCAGATGGTGTCTCCGCACAGCCACGTGCGCGCGGCGCTGGAGGCTGCTCTGCCGGTCTTACGCACCTCTCTGGCGGAAAGCGGCATTCAGCTTTCGCAGAGCAGCGTCAGCAGCGAGAGCTTCGCCGGACAGCAGCAATCCTCATCACAGCAGCAACAGCAGGCTTCCCGCTCGGGCCAGCACGGTGCGTTCAATGAAGAGAGTGATGAGTTATTGCCGACCCCTGCCGCCCTGCAATCCGCCGCGCGGGGAAATGGCGCAGTGGATATCTTCGCCTAAACGCCAGAGGTAGCGTGATTATTCCCGTCTTTTCCACGCTTTGAGATAAGGCGGACACTGGATAATCACCCTATTAAGCTGTACCGAAACAGGAAGCTCGTATCAGATGACTGACTCCGCTATCACCAAAAAAAGTAAGCGCTCCATCTGGATCCCGCTGCTGGTGTTGATCACGCTCGCCGCCTGCGCTACCGCGGGCTATAGTTACTGGCGTATGCAGCAGGAACCGACTGCCGCTGCAGCCAAAGCTGAAGCGCCACCGCCTCCGGCTCCCGTGTTCTTCCCGCTGGACACCTTCACCGTTAACCTGGGTGATGCGGATCGTGTGCTTTATGTTGGCATTACGCTGCGCCTGAAAGACGAAGCTACCCGTTCTCGTCTGAACGATTATCTTCCTGAAGTGCGTAGCCGTCTGCTGCTGCTGTTCTCTCGTCAGGACGCTTCGACGCTCGCTACCGATGACGGTAAGCAAAAACTGGTCGACGCCATCAAACAGACGCTGTCGACCCCGCTGGTAAACGGCCAACCGAAGCAGGAAGTCACCGACGTTCTGTATACAGCCTTCATTCTGCGGTAACGACATGGGCGACAGTATTCTTTCTCAGGCAGAAATCGATGCGCTGCTCAACGGCGACAGCGATAAGAGTGATGATCCGCAACCGGGTTTGAGCGGCGACGACAATATTCGCCCCTATGACCCGAATACCCAGCGTCGCGTGGTACGTGAACGTCTGCAGGCGCTGGAGATCATCAACGAACGTTTTGCGCGTCAGTTCCGTATGGGGCTGTTTAACCTGCTGCGTCGTAGCCCGGACATCACCGTCGGCGCGATCCGCATTCAGCCGTATCATGAGTTTGCCCGCAACCTGCCGGTGCCAACCAACCTTAACCTGATCCATCTGAAGCCGCTGCGCGGCACCGGTCTGGTGGTGTTTTCGCCAAGCCTGGTGTTCATTGCGGTGGATAACCTGTTCGGCGGCGACGGGCGTTTCCCGACCAAAGTAGAAGGTCGTGAGTTCACCCACACCGAGCAGCGCGTCATTAACCGCATGCTGAAGCTGGCGCTGGAGTCTTACAGCGACGCGTGGAAGGCGATTAACCCGCTGGAAGTGGAGTACGTCCGTTCCGAGATGCAGGTGAAGTTCACCAATATCACCACCTCGCCGAACGATATCGTCGTTAACACGCCGTTCCACGTTGAAATCGGCAACCTGACCGGTGAATTCAACATCTGCCTGCCGTTCAGCATGATTGAACCGCTGCGCGAGCTGCTGGTGAACCCGCCGCTGGAGAACTCGCGCCACGAAGATCAGAACTGGCGTGAAAACCTGGTTCGCCAGGTTCAGCATTCGCAGCTGGAGCTGGTAGCGAGCTTTGCCGATATTCCGCTGCGGTTATCTCAGATCCTGAAATTACAACCCGGCGACGTTTTGCCGATAGAAAAACCCGACCGCATTATTGCCCATGTGGATGGTGTCCCCGTGCTGACCAGTCAGTACGGCACAATTAACGGCCAGTATGCGTTACGCGTTGAGCACTTGATCAACCCGATATTGAATTCGCTGAATGAGGAACAGCCCAAATGAGTGACATGAACAATCCGTCCGATGAGAACAGCGGAGCACTGGACGATCTGTGGGCTGACGCGTTAAACGAGCAAAAGACGACCCCGACGAAAAGCGCGGCGGACGCGGTATTCCAGCAGCTGGGCGGCGGCGACGTCAGCGGCACGCTGCAGGACATCGACCTGATCATGGATATCCCGGTTAAGCTGACGGTTGAGCTGGGCCGCACCCGCATGACCATTAAAGAGCTGCTGCGCCTGACGCAGGGTTCCGTGGTCGCCCTTGACGGCCTGGCCGGTGAACCGCTGGATATTCTGATCAACGGTTATCTGATTGCTCAGGGTGAAGTGGTGGTGGTTGCTGATAAGTACGGCGTGCGCATCACCGACATCATTACGCCATCCGAACGTATGCGTCGTCTGAGCCGTTAAGCATGAAAACCCAGGCAACAATGTCCCAACCCTCCGCGGTACCTGGTTCACCGCTGCTCCAGGTGAGCGGTGCCCTGTTCGGTATTATTGCCTTCATTCTTATTGCGGCCTGGCTGGCAAAGCGTTTTGGTCTGGCGGGTAAAACCGCCGGAACGCGCGGCCTGAAAGTCAGCGCCAGTACCACGCTGGGGCCACGCGAGCGCGTGGTCATCGTCGACGTGGAAGATGCGCGTCTGGTACTGGGGATCACCGCCTCAAACATCAATGTATTGCATAAACTGCCGCCCGCCCCTGTCACGGGTGACGAGCGCGCAGAAGCCCCAGCGGATTTCCAGTCCGTTATGAAGAGTTTGCTTAAGCGTTCCGGGAGATCCTGATGCGCCGTTTGTTATCCCTTACGCTTGCGGGTGTTGGCCTGTTTGCTCCCGCGGTCTATGCGCAACTGCCCGGTCTGGTCTCGACCCCGCTTGCCGGAGGCGGTCAAAGCTGGTCGCTTTCGGTTCAGACGCTGGTGTTCATCACCTCGCTGACCTTTATTCCGGCCATTCTGCTGATGATGACCAGCTTTACCCGCATCATCATTGTTTTTGGCCTGCTGCGAAACGCCCTGGGAACGCCTTCCGCGCCGCCCAACCAGGTGCTGCTGGGCCTGGCCCTGTTTTTGACTTTTTTCATTATGTCGCCGGTGATCGACAAGATTTACACCGACGCCTACCAGCCGTTTAGCGAAGATAAAATCTCGATGGAAGTTGCGCTGGAGAAAGGCGCGCAGCCGCTGCGTGAATTTATGCTGCGCCAGACGCGTGAAGCGGATTTAGCGCTCTTTGCCCGCCTCTCCAACACCGGCGAGCTTCAGGGACCGGAAGCGGTGCCAATGCGCATTTTGCTGCCAGCCTATGTAACCAGCGAGCTAAAAACCGCGTTCCAGATTGGCTTCACTATTTTCATTCCGTTCCTGATTATCGACCTGGTGATCGCCAGCGTCCTGATGGCGCTCGGGATGATGATGGTACCGCCTGCGACCATCGCTCTGCCCTTTAAGATCATGCTCTTTGTGCTGGTCGATGGCTGGCAGCTGCTGGTCAGTTCGCTGGCGCAGAGTTTCTACAGTTGAGGAGCGCGCAATGACGCCAGAATCGGTCATGATGATGGGCACGGAAGCGATGAAAGTCGCGATTGCCGTTGCCGCCCCGCTGCTGCTTGTTGCCCTCGTGACCGGTCTGATCATCAGTATCCTGCAGGCCGCCACGCAGATTAACGAAATGACGCTGTCGTTTATCCCGAAAATCATTGCCGTGTTCGTGGCGATTATCGTCGCCGGGCCGTGGATGCTGAACCTGCTGCTGGACTATATGCGCAACCTGTTCACCAATCTGCCGTACATCATCGGCTGATATCACGATGCTGCACTTCACCAGCGATCAATACGTCCAGTGGCTGGGCGTCTACTTCTGGCCGATGCTGCGCATTATGGCGCTCATCTCAACCGCCCCTATTCTCAGCGAGAAATCGATACCCAAGCGCATCAAAGTGGGACTGGGGATCGTCATCACGATTATTGTCGCCCCGTCCCTGCCGCCGGTTGATATCCCTGTATTTTCCGCTAACGCCGTATGGGTGGCGCTTCAGCAGGTGATGATCGGCGTCGCCGTTGGGTTTACCATGCAGCTCGCCTTTGCGGCAGTGCGTACTGCGGGTGAGCTGATCGGCCTGCAAATGGGGTTATCCTTCGCCACCTTCGTCGATCCCGGCAGCCACCTCAACATGCCGGTGCTGGCGCGTATCATCGATCTGCTGGCGATGCTGCTGTTCCTGTCGTTTAACGGCCACTTATGGCTTATCTCAATGCTGGTGGACACCTTCCACACGCTACCTATTGGCGAAAATCCGGTTAACAGCAACGCGTTTCTGGCGCTGGTGCGTGCCGCCGGGCTGATTTTTCTCAACGGGCTGATGCTGGCGCTGCCGATCATCACCCTGCTGCTGACCGTTAACCTGGCATTAGGCTTACTGAACAGAATGGCGCCGCAGCTTTCCGTGTTTGTCATTGGTTTTCCCGTGACGTTGACGGTCGGTCTTTTATTAATGTCATTACTAATGCCACTTATCGCCCCCTTCTGTGAACATTTATTCAGCGAGATATTCAACCTGTTAGCGGATATTGTCAGCGAACTGCCCCGCAAATAATAGTCCTCACACTCCATATTGTCTTTCTGAGGATATTCCTAAAATAAAACACGAAAAACATCTTCCAGGATATATCTGACGCGGTTTAAATGTTTCTAACCATCTCACAATACTTAATATTTACTTTACTTTAAGAAGATTCCTGGCAAATTATAAGTAACTTTACGGGATAGTGAGTTCGCCTGAAAGTCTTTGTCATGCTCACAGGTTTTATTTGGTTTTTTCCATCCCGTATGGCTGTTTATGAGCTCTCAGGCAGATGGTGAATTATCGTTACGCATTGAGTGAGGGTATGCCATGTCAACGATCATTATGGATTTATGCAGCTACACCCGGCTAGGGTTAACCGGGTATCTGGCAAGCAGAGGGGTAAGAAAGAGAGACATCAACGATGCACACACCGTTGACGAACTCGAAGCCGCTTGTGAAGCACACAAGCCCGGCGTGGTGTTTATTAATGAGGACTGTTTCATTCACGATCCAGCCAACAGTCAGCACATTAAGCAAATCATTAATCAGCATCCTAAAACGTTGTTTATTGTTTTTATGGCGATCGCCAATATTCATTTCGACGAATACTTGTTGGTCCGTAAAAATTTATTGATCAGTTCTAAATCGATTAAACCCGAGTCGCTGGATGACATTTTGGGTGATTATTTGAATAAAGAAGTTAAGAATGTAGGAGCGGTTAACTTACCCACCCTATCATTAAGCAGAACTGAATCAAGTATGCTCAGAATGTGGATGGCTGGACAAGGGACAATTCAGATCTCGGACCAGATGAATATCAAGGCAAAAACGGTTTCGTCACACAAAGGAAATATTAAAAGGAAAATTAAAACGCATAATAAGCAAGTGATCTACCACGTCGTTCGCCTGACCGATAATGTCACAAACGGAATTTTCGTTAATATGCGCTGATCCGCGCAAGACCTTCTGTACCCTACCTGCGATCTCTGGCCTGGCCAGAGATTTTTGCATTTTCAGCCGCATGGGCCGGGGACGGGAACGCCGCCCGACACCACGCTATTCTGCTGCTTCCACAAAAATACCATCCTCATGTCCCAGTTCGTTAAAGAACCAGATACCGAGCGGGTAGTCTTCCAGAGAAACCAGGTACATTACACCTTCGCTAAACTCTTCTATTGCCAGCACCACACCCGGGCGGCGTGGTCCACCGTCCGTTTTAACGGTTACCCGATCGTTGACCTTCATACATTCCTCCTGTGGTTTTGAGCCAGTGTAGAACAAAACGCATTAACTGGCACCGACCCCCGGCGCGAATGGTGCTTTTGTGTGCGGTCTATACTTATGGATGGACACGGTTGCATGAGGACCCCGTAATGAAGACCGATAAAGAGTACAGCGACACCATCAAGCGTGAGGTGGAGGTGGATGTCGATGCCCTGCTGGCCGCTATCAATGAGATCAGTGAGTCCGAAGTTCGCCGCTCAGACGATGAGTCAGACAAAGTGATTGTGAACGGAAGGGACTATCACACTTACCGCGAGCTGGCCGAAGCCTTCGAGCTTGATATTCATGACTTCAGCGTGTCTGAAGCGAATCGGTAAGATAAAAAAATCCCGGTCATGGGGATGGCCGGGATCAAACTTGCTTATGCAAGAAGCACTTGAAAATTCGTTACACCAGGAAATCTGATGTAGAAACAACACTATCCCCAACGGATTTGTCTGACAAGCATATATTCTCCTGGTGAATATAATATTTTATACATGTGAATTTTAGTTATGAGCAGCAACATGCGCCGCGTGTGGGTTAGGCAGGAACGATTCCGTCAAACCGCTCTCCCGGCACCGTCATTTTTTAGGAATAATCTTAGATAAGCGCGCGTCAGTCATCAGGAGCCGTTATGCCTTCGCTTCAGAATCCACTGCTGATTTTCACCGATCTGGATGGGACACTGCTGGATATTCATACCTATGACTGGCAGCCTGCCGCCGCATGGCTGGAGCGGCTACGGGATAAACAGGTCCCCGTTATCCTTTGCAGCAGCAAGACGGCGGCTGAGATGCTCGATATCCAGCAGGAGTTGGGCCTGGAAGGACTGCCGTTCATTGCGGAAAACGGGGCGGTCATTCAGCCTGATGTTCGCTGGGATCCCCCTGCCCGGCGCATCACGGGGATGTCGCACCCTACGATTCGTCACATCATCGAGCAGATCAGACTGCAAACGCACGTTAAATTCACCACCTTTGATGACGTGAATGAACGGGTAATCGGTGAATGGACGGGACTGACGCCTTCCCGTTCGCTGCTTGCGCGCAGGCATGAAGCCTCCGTGACGTTAATCTGGCGCGACAGCGATGCGCAAATGACGCGCTTTGAAGAGGCGCTGGAACCGCATGGCCTGCAGTTCGTACAGGGGGCGAGATTCTGGCACGTCCTGGACGCGCGCTGCGGCAAGGATGTGGCGGTAAAATGGCTGACTGAACAGTATTCTCTCCAAGAGCGTGTTGCGTGGACATCCCTTGGGCTGGGCGATGGTCCCAACGACGCTCCGCTGTTAGACAGCGTCGACTTTGCGGTGGTGATCAAAGGCATTAACCGCCAGGGCATTTCGCTGCAGAACGATAGCCCGGAACGGGTTTATCACACGCAGCATCCCGGCCCCGCGGGCTGGCGCGAAGGGCTCGATCACTTCTTGTTGTGATCGCGCCAGACGACGCAGTTGCGTCCCCCCTGCTTTGCTTCATACAACCGCGCATCGGCAATGGACTGCAGCTGCTCAAAATTATAGTTACCCTTCTCCTGCGCGCTGCTGACGCCCAGTGAGGCACTGATGCGCAGAGTGACGCTCTTCTTAACCAGAATCTCTTTGCTATCGATCCGTGCGCGGATCCGCTCAGCAACATTTGCCGCTTCCTCAAGCGTCAGGCCAGGGAGCACGACACAGAACTCCTCGCCACCCACACGGCCGCCCACGTCATTGGCGCGCAACGCACTCGCAATCAATCCTCCGGCGTGCGACAACACTTTATCCCCTGCCTGATGCCCGAAGCGGTCATTGATACCCTTGAAATGGTCCAGATCGATCTGGATGACAGACAACGGCAGGGACTGCTGCTGGCATTGCTTCGCAAGGGCATTCGCCCGTTCAAACAGCGCCCCGCGATTATTCAGGCGGGTCAGCGGATCGTGCCAGGCCTGCCACTGAAGCGAGTGTTGAAGCGTATACATATTGCTGACCATGCGCCGGATCACGAGCCAGGAGATCAGCAGCATGGCGGTGAAGAGCGCCCAGAGTAGCGCCAGCACAATACTGATGCTGCCGAAGTCCCCTCGAACCCCTTCATGTAGCGTATGCACGCGCAGGACAACGCCTTCAAAATGATCGAGCCGTTCCCAACTGATAAAACGGCTACCCAGACGAATCCCCCCCTCCGTGTCGGACTCGATAGCGTGAGCTATCTGCGCCAGCTCGCTTGCATCGAAGTGGTTAACTGTGCTTTCAGGTGATTCTGAGGTCGCAATCATATTGAGGCGCGTGTCGTAAAGCTGGTATTCGCCTTCTGAATGGTTGTCCATGGCCTCCACCAGCAGCTGTTTCATCGTGTCAACGCTGATATCCATCGCCACCACGCCATACCAGAAATGGTCGTAATAGATCGGCACGCTGGCGGTAATAAGCCGCTTGTTCCTGATAAAAGACGACGGAGGCGAAATAAACCAGCGAACGGCACGTGCGCGGTTTTCACGCTCAGACTGCTGTGAAAACCAGGGCTGCGTGACCAGCTGATAATAGCGGGGAGAAATATCTCTCGGTTGTGCAGGCGTATCAGTTGCGATAAAGAACCCTGCGCGGGAAACATACAGCACCCGCTCCACGTTACTGCTGTGCGATGACGCCAGACGCAGGAGGTACCCGACTTCGAGGGCAGCAGAGAGTTCGTTTGCCAGGCGATCGTTATCACGGTTGAGCAGCGTGGTTTTTTCAACAAACGCATCGGACACCCCGTTGATGGGTAACGTGCGATTTTCGTCCACCGCGATTTGCCAGTTTGTGGTGTTCCGCAGGGTATTAAATCGCGTCACCGCATTGTGCAGCACACCGAATGCCAGCGGAGTTTGCAGCGCATCGCGCATGCTGTGACGGAAGAAAAGCAGTTTATCGACGTTGTACTGCAACTGCCTGTCCAGGCCATTGGCGACCGTTTCCAGATGGTTACGCTGGCTGGAGATATAGGCATCTTCCAGTACCACCACTTCACGCCAGGTGAGGAGTGTGGAAAAGACCAGGACAATAATAAAACAGAGATTAACAATCAGGCCGGGATTGCTACGCTGATGCAGCCATTGCTGAAGAGATCGTTTTACAACATAGGTATCGCGCTGCACACACACTCCCTGAATGTCACATAAAAACGCCCGGCGAACCGGGCGTTAGAGTGATTAAGCCTTCTCGCGATGTTGCCGTCCGTCCCCCGGCTGAAGCTCGTCTTCACGAAACGCTTCCCGCTTGATGCCATAACCATCATGCCACCGGCACTCCACCATACCACTGGAATAACCTGTGACAATCATACGCGGACCACCGTTCTTCGGCTTAACTTCATCACTGACCAAAAAGACCATACCCGCCTCCTGTATCAGGGTGAAACTTTTTCAATTTAGACGAGGAATGGCCTTTTTGCATCCCTGTTCGGGTAGCAATTAGTGCGAGGCTCCACGCATTTTTTCGACGGCTTTTACAGCAGCGACCACGATAGCGCCAATGATAAAGCCCAGCACCAGATTCAACAGCGTCGGCAAAATAGCGGCGACAACCGCCCCCTGCGCCGAAGCAAAATGCTCAATCGCATGGTGCAGCGGCGCAATACCGTGCACGACAATCCCGCCGCCGACGAGGAACATGGCCAGCGTACCCACGACTGATAAACTTTTCATCAGCCAGGGGGCCAGCGTCAGCAGGCTTTTACCGATACCGCGTGCTACCGCGCTCGATTTCTCCTCCAGCCAGTAGCCGATATCATCCAGCTTGACGATAAGCCCCACCAGGCCGTAAACGCCCACGGTCACCAGAATCGCAATGCCGGAAAGCACCATAACCTGATTGACCAGCGGCGCTTCTGACACAATCCCCAGCGTAATCGCCACGATTTCGGCCGAGAGAATAAAGTCAGTGCGGACGGCCCCTTTCACCTTATCTCGTTCGAACGCCAAAGGATCCTGAGCGGCCAGGGCTTCCAGCCGCTGCTGGCGCACCTCTGGCGTGTCGCTCTCCTTACGCGAGGCAAAAGAGTGCAGGACTTTCTCGACCCCCTCGAAGCACAAAAACGCGCCGCCAATCATCAGCAGCGGCGTGATGGCCCAGGGGATAAAGGCGCTGATCAACAACGCGAGCGGAACGAGGATCACCTTATTGATAAAGGACCCCTTCGCCACGCTCCATACCACCGGCAACTCCCGGTTAGCCTTTACGCCGGTGACCTGCTGCGCGTTCAGCGATAAATCATCCCCCAGTACACCGGCGGTCTTTTTGGCCGCCAGTTTTCCCATGACCGAAATGTCATCCAGCAAGGTGGCAATGTCGTCCAGTAATGTTAATAAGCTACTTCCTGCCAAAATCTCTATCCTTCTTTTTTTGCTAATTAAGTGAATAGTATGGAACAAAACCGGACACCCGGAAACAGGCAGCTGACGTCAACAAAAAATTCACATCCAGACCACAATTAAAGCACTCGCCAGGCCGATAGTTTTGGCGTTTACTATGAGCGAACTTTTTATTTCGACGTGAGGGACTATGCGTTTCCGGCAACTATTACCGCTCATTGGAGCACTTTTTTCGCTGTATATCATCTGGGGATCCACCTATTTTGTCATTCGAATCGGTGTGGAAAGCTGGCCCCCGTTGATGATGGCAGGGATCCGCTTCTTCTCTGCGGGCGTATTGTTGATAACGTTTCTGCTGCTGCGCGGCCACAAGCTTCCCCCACTCCGTCCGCTGCTCAACGCAGCACTGATTGGCTTTCTGTTGCTGGCCGTTGGGAATGGTGCCGTGACCGTGGCGGAGCACCAGAATGTACCGTCCGGGATCGCCGCCGTGGTGGTCGCCACCGTCCCGCTGTTTACCCTCTGCTTTAGCCGCCTGTTCGGTATCCGCACCCGCAAGCTGGAATGGCTGGGGATCGGCATCGGGCTGGCGGGGATCATCCTGCTCAACAGCGGTGGCAATCTGAGCGGAAACCCATGGGGTGCGCTGCTGATCATGGTCGGCTCCATGAGCTGGGCGTTTGGCTCCGTCTACGGCTCAAGGATTGAACTGCCTTCCGGCATGATGGCAGGCGCGATTGAGATGCTCGCAGCGGGTATCGTGCTGCTGATTGCCTCGACGCTGATGGGTGAGAAGCTGACAACGATGCCGGACCTGTCTGGCTTCCTGGCCGTGGGGTATCTGGCGCTCTTTGGCTCCATTATTGCCATTAACGCCTATATGTTCCTGATCCGCAATGTCTCCCCGGCCGTCGCCACCAGCTACGCCTACGTGAACCCGGTGGTCGCCGTCCTGCTCGGTACCGGTTTCGCGGGAGAAGTGTTATCGACGGTTGAATGGCTGGCGCTGGGTGTGATTGTTTTTGCGGTGGTGCTGGTAACATTGGGCAAATATTTGCTGCCTGCGAAACCGGTCGTCACGCCGTGCGAGGTGGAGAAACCTTAATCCCCTGCGTATCGATCTGCGCGGCCTCCGCGCCGCCGCAGATCCACTCTTCCAGCCGCTCTGTCAGGTCCAGGTCGCTCAATTTTAGCCTGCCGCGCAGGGCGCACTCCCACACGACTAATACCCGCCAGCCCTGAGAAAGCAGCGTCGCAATATCGCGTTTATCCCGCTCTACATTCTTGCCGATCTTCTCCAGCCAGAAATCGGTTCGCGTTGCGGGAACCTTGAACAGGTAACAGTTGTGATGGTGCCAGAAACAGCCGTGGGTAAAGATAATGCACTGATACGCGTCGAGGATAAAATCGGGACGCCCGGCGAGCGAGGCATCCTGGACGCGAAAATCAAAACCGGCCTGCGTCAGTAATTCCGCCAGCCGTTTTTCGATGGCGGTATCACGCGTACCGATGGCACGCATGTTTTTACTGCGCGTTGCTTTACTGTGTACGTCCGTCATTGACGGCCTCGCTCTGACGCAGCGCCACAGCCTGTTTAATGCGTGAGGCCAGCAGTTTCGCCACCGCCGCAAACGCGGGCACGACCACCGAGTTACCAAACTGACGGTAAGCCTGGGTGTCTGACACCGGAATACGGAAACTGTAGCCCTGCGGCGACTCAAACCCCATCAGCCGCGCACACTCACGCGGGGTTAAGCGACGTGGGCGATGACGCTGGTTCTGCGGATCGTCAAAGTCTTTTTCACCCAGCGCTTTATCCCAGCCTCTGTCGATGAGGATCTCTGCGCCATCTTTGTAATAACGCGCCGACAAGGTGCGGGTCACGCTGTCTGGATTTGTTGGGTTCACCATGCCAAAACCGAACCCATTGCCTTTGGCCTGGTGCTTTTTGGCATAGCGGTAGAGGTATTTCCACAGTACCGGCGTCAGGATAAATTTGGCGTCAACGGCTGGCTCCAGCAGATCGGCCACGCTCGGTCGGCGCACCGGATACAGCGACGGGATATCCCGCAGGGTGAAATCGCCTTTCAGATTGAGGTCCCGGCGGAAGCCTACCAGCACGATACGTTCGCGATGCTGCGGCAGGAAATATTTACCGTCGATGATTTTCGGATCGTCTGCGCCCATGTCCTGCGCATCGGCCACGTCGTAGCCCAGTTCATCCAGCGTTTGCATAATGATGCGGAAGGTTTTCCCGCCATCATGGCTTTTCAGGTTTTTAACGTTTTCCAGCACAAATATGGCCGGACGACGGGCATCAATAATGCGGACCACGTCAAAAAACAGCGTGCCCTGCGTATCACAGGCAAACCCGTGGGCGCGTCCCAGGGCATTTTTTTTCGACACCCCGGCGAGCGAAAAAGGCTGGCACGGGAAGCCCGCCAGCAGCACGTCGTGCTCAGGAACGGTTTGCCGAATATGCTCTGCGGCCTCTTCGTCGCTGACGCCGCTTTTGTGGCTCAGGGTCACATCGCGGATGTCAGCGTTGAAATGGTGTTCATCAGGATCGCAATACCAGTTGGCCTTATAGGTACGCACCGCGTGTTTATTCCACTCGCTGGTAAACACGCACTGCCCGCCAATGGCTTCAAAACCGTGGCGGATGCCGCCAATACCGGCAAACAGATCGATAAAGCGGAACGCATAGTCTGGATGCGCGGCGGGAGGACGCGGCAGCAGATTTTGCAGATAACGGAACTCGCCGTCGCTCATGCGCTGCCCTGCCCTGTCGCTTATCAGCAGTCTTTTGAGTATTGCCGGGCTCCAGTGACTCTCTCCATGGGCCACCAGCTGGTTGGCAAGGGTCTTAACATCATAGATATCCAGCAGCTGCCGCAGTAATGCCTGCACGGCTGCCGTTGATTTCTCAGCCTGCGCTGGCGCGGGCTCAATCACTGATCGTATTTCCTGCATTCTCTTAACCGGGCAATAAAGACTGGGGACAGATTACCACAGTTTACCGGCTCACACTCCGACGGAAGCGGCTCAATACCTGACCATCCAGCCCCAGGCAGTCGCCCTGCAGTTCAGCGCTCAGTTTCGCCATAAACTGGATCAGAAAATCGGCGTTATGTCGGGCAAGCTCACGCCCCACGTCGGTTTGCATCGTCTCAGGCAGGCGCAGCAGCTTGGTCTGGAAGTGATCGAGGGCGAAGGCTTTGTCGTCTACATCACGGGAATCCGCAAACGGATCGCGCGCATCAAACAGTGCGACACCCAGCGCACCGGATACGGCAAAAACGCGCGCCAGACCGATAGCGCCTAAGGCTTCCAGCCGGTCGGCATCCTGGACTATTTTGGCCTCGGGACTTTGTGGCGCAATCCCGGCGCTGAAGCTGTGCGCTTCAATGGCGTGTTCAACCGCGGCATACCTGTCTGGCGGAAAATCCGGGAAATCGCGCTGCAAAATATCACGCGTTTTACGCGCCGCCAGCCGTGAGGACTGGCTGCGTTCGGGATGATTTTTCGGCAGGCTGACAATGTCGTGAAAGTAGCAGGCCGTCATTACCACCAGCGGGTCTGCGTTGTGATGAGGCATGATTTTCTGCGCCGTCATCCAGACGCGACGAAAGTGCGAAATATCATGCGCGGCGTCGTCGCAAGCGTGATGTTGATCAAGCCAGGATTCGAAGCGCTGTTGCCACTGAGTGAGTTCCATCATTCTTTCCTGTTATCAAATTAAAGGTGAATTATAACATAGCCAAATTTAACCAATTGAAAAATAGATATGAGAAATACTTAATAATAATTACCCGCTATATTTTCAATAAATTAATTCACATGAAAAATAAAGAGATTAATAGAAATATTTTGCAATATTTTTACTAATTTAATTACATTTATTTTTGAACCAAATTATCTGGCCATAGAATAGTATCAAACACGTAATTACGGAGGGTGATTACATATATTCATATAAATTATCTTTAAAGGGAATATATAATGAAAAGAAAAGTTCTGGCAATTCTTGTACCCGCATTATTAATGGCTGGCGCAGCAAACGCAGCTGAGATGTACAACAAAGACGGCAACAAAGTCGATCTGTACGGTAAAGTCGATGCACGTCATACCTTCTCAGATAACGCTGGCGACGACGGCGATGAAACCTACGTGCAGATTGGTTTCAAAGGCGAATCACAGATTACCAACGACCTGACGGGTTATGGTCAGTGGGAATATAAAACCTACGCTAACGATACCGAAGGCGCTGGTGATAAATCATTTAACCGTCTGGCTTACGCTGGCCTGAAATACGCTGAATTCGGTTCATTTGATTACGGCCGTAATTACGGCGTCGTGTATGACGTTGAAGCCTGGACCGATATGCTGCCAGTATTCGGTGGCGATTCTTATACCTGGACCGATAACTTCATGAATGGCCGTGCTAACGGTCTGGCAACCTACCGTAATTCAGGTTTCTTCGGCCTGGTTGACGGTCTGAATTTTGCGCTGCAGTATCAGGGCGCGAATGAAAGCGAGAACTTAAATGAAGATCAGGAAGGCACTAAAAACCGCAGGGTGAAAGATGTGCGTTTCGAAAACGGCGACGGCTTTGGTATGTCAACCTCCTATGACTTCGACTTTGGTCTGAGCCTGGGTGCTGCGTACTCTTCTTCTGACCGTACCAACGATCAGGTTGCTTATGGCGCAGGCAGTTACAACCGCTTCAGCAAATATGCTGGCGGCGAACGTGCAGAAGCCTGGACCATCGGCGCGAAATACGATGCTAATGATGTTTACCTGGCGATGATGTATGCCGAAACCCGTAACATGACGCCATACGGCAGTGACGGTATCGCCAACAAAACTCAGAACTTTGAAGCCGTAGCACAGTACCAGTTCGACTTCGGCCTGCGTCCATCCCTGGCATGGGTATACTCTAAGGGCGTTGATCTGGGTGGTAACGACTATCACCCTGGCAATGGCTATGATTATGTTGACCAGGATCTGGTTAACTACATCGACCTGGGCATGACCTACACCTTCAACAAAAACTTCTCCACCTATGTTGATTATAAAATCAACCTGCTGGACGAAGATGACGCGTTCTACAACGACAACGGCATCGCGACCGACGACATCGTTGGCGTAGGCATGACCTACCAGTTCTAATCCCCAGAAATACTCAAGCCCGCATTCGCGGGCTTTTTTTATGCAACGGTGAAATGCTATGGCGCTTCCTGCAACGCCACGCGAATAAACCCGTTATTCTGCGCCAGCAGTTCATGCGCCTTCCAGGCATCCAGCCCCGTCAGTACCATCAACACCGCCGTTTTGCAGTTGTGGTTACAGCTCTCCAGCGCGGCCTTCGCTTCAGCCCGGGTGCATCCGCCCGCTTCCATCACTATCGCGATTTGCCGCTCAGACCATTTGGTGCTGGTTGCCTCCAGATCCACGCGCAGGTTGCTGTAGACGCGCCCGGACCTCACCGCCAGCCCTGTGGTCACCATATTGAGGATCATTTTTTGCGCGATCCCCGCTTTGGCATTGGCGTATCCCGCCACCACGTCAGGTCCCAGTTCAGGCGCAATCACCATACTCGCTAACTGTGCCGCCTCGCTTTGCGCATCACCTGTCATCACCGCGACCGGTGAACCCAGCGACCATGCATGCCGCATGGCCCCCCATACCCACGGTGTTTTTCCGCTGACGGTTACCGCCAGCATCATGTCGTGCTCGCCAAACTTAAGCGCCTGCAGGTCGGCAACGCCGCGCTCGTAGCTTGCCGCTTCAGCGTCCGTCGTAATGGCGATAACGGGATGTTTACCCGGCGCGTACTCATCAGCCGCCTGCCTTGCTATACGTCCTGAAGGCCCCGCACCGACGAGCACCAGACGCCCGCCATGACTGAGCGTCGCCGCAGCGTTATCCACCACGCGCGCAATCGTTGTTAAGAAAGGGGTAATAGCAGAAGAGATTTGTGCATCATCCTGGTGAATGACGTTCAGCATATCCAGCGTGGACAATCTGTCGATATTCATCGTGCTGGCGTGCCGTCTTTCCTTGACCGAACCGGTAAGCATAATGCTCATAAACAGCCTCCTTATTATGAGTACCCACACACTATAAAGTGTTTTATATAGGTCACATGAGAGGAGGGTCACGAAAAGAGGACCAAACACATGCTTTTACATGGCTTTAAGAAAAGCGCGTCATCAGCGATAATTACCTCTTTATAATCATCGCGGAGTGTTGATGAGCGATTTGCAGCCCTTCCCCCTGACGCGCAAGCGCCCTATGAAACTGAACACCCTCGTCACGTTGATGGTGTGCGCGATTATCGGTTCCGTGCTGCTGCTGGTCTTTGCGCTCTATTCAGTGCAAATCACCCGTGCGACCCGCGATGATGTCAAAGACACCGCGCTCGGCATTGCCCGCACCCTTGCGGACAGCCCTGAAGTCAAACGCGGCCTGATGCAGGCGCCCCAGGCGGATATTATTCAGCCCCTCGCCCAGGCGGTGACAAAACGTAACGATCTGCTGTTTACCGTGGTCACTGACATGCGCGGGATCCGCTACTCTCACCCGAACGAAGCGCTGCTGGGGCTGCATTTTATCGGTGACGATTTAACACCCGCGCTGGAAGGTAAAGAGAATGTCTCCGTCAACCGGGGCGCGCTCGCCGAAGCGCTGCGCGTTTTTACGCCCGTCTATGACGCGCAGCAAGAGCAAATCGGCGTGGTGGTGGTCGGCATCTCCCTCAAAAAAGTTGAAGAGCAAATCACCCGCGGGCGGCTTAACGCCCTCTGGACCGTGTTATTCAGCATCTTAATGAGCTCGCTGGCGATCTGGGGCCTTGTCCGCGTGCTCAAACGCATCCTGTTTGGGCTGGAGCCGTACGAGATCTCCGCGCTGTTTGAACAACGTCAGGCGATGCTGCAGTCGCTCCGGGAAGGGGTTCTGGCGGTCGACATTCACGGCCGCGTGACGATGATTAACCACGCTGCCAGAGAGATTTTGCTCCTGCCGTCGGGCAAACAGACCGAAAACGCCAGCGAACCGCTGCTGGCCAGCCTGCGCGACGTGTCGAAAACCGGGGTGGCGCGTCAGGATCAGGAGATCAGCTGCAACGGACGGTTGCTGCTCTGTAATATGGTGCCCGTTAAAAGTCAGAATCGGGTGATCGGGGCGATCAGCACCTTCCGCGATAAAACGGAAATCAGCCAGCTGATGCAGCGCATCGATGGGATGGTCAACTACGTTGATGCCCTGCGCGCCCACACCCATGAATTTATGAATAAACTGCACGTGATCCTGGGCCTGCTGAATATTAAGCGCTATGACAAACTGGAGGAGTACATCCTCCAGACGGCGCATAATTACCAGACGGACATTGGCACCATCCAGAGCAAAGTCAAATCACCGGTTATCGCAGGCTTTTTGCTGGGTAAAATTCACCGTGCCAAAGAAGCGGGCATCACGCTCACGCTGGCAGACGAGTGCCAGATACCGGATACCGCCAATGAAGAGCAGGTTGCGGTGCTGGTCACCGTGCTCGGTAATTTAATTGAAAACGCACTGGACGCAATGGAAGGCCAGCCGGAAGGCGAAATCACTCTGCTGTTACACTATCAAAATGGCTGGCTCAGCTGTGAAGTCAGCGACGATGGCCCCGGTATCGATCCGGTTCAGCTGGAGGCTATTTTTACGAAGGGCTTCTCAACAAAAGGTGAAAACCGGGGCGTTGGGCTGTTCCTTGCGCGTCAGCAAATCCAGAATCTGGGCGGCGATATCACCGTCGAATCTGAGCCTGGCGTATTTACCCAATTTTTTGTTCACATCCCCTGGGATAGCGAGAGGAATATCGCGTGATAAATGTATTAATTGTCGATGATGACGCCATGGTAGCCGACCTCAACCGTCTGTACGTTAACCGTGTTGAAGGCTTTAGCTGCTGCGGCGTCGCCTCCACGCTCAACCAGGCCGAGGCCATTATCAATAACCCGAGCCAGCCCGTCGATCTGGTGCTACTGGATGTCTACATGCAGCAGGATAACGGGCTCGATCTCCTGCCGATCATCCGTGCGTCAGGCCGTCCGATTGATGTGATTATGATCTCGTCAGCGTCCGATGCGACCACTATCCAGACCTCCATGCATTACGGGGTTGTGGATTACCTGATCAAACCCTTCCAGTTCCCGCGTTTTGAAGAGGCGCTGAACGGCTGGAAGGCAAAGCACAGCCTGATGGGATCCCACCAGTATTATGAGCAGGCGGACGTGGACAGGCTGATCCACGGCGGTGCGCCGGAACTCGCCGACAGCAAGAAATTGCCGAAAGGGTTAACGCCGCAAACGCTGCGCACGATTTGCCAGTGGATCGACGCACACCCGGAGATGGAGTTTTCCACCGATGACCTGGCGAACGCGGTCAATATTTCGCGGGTGTCTTGCCGTAAGTATTTAATCTGGCTGGCGCAAATCAACATTCTGTTCACCAGCATTCACTACGGCGCGACCGGGCGTCCGGTGTATCGCTATCGGCTGCAGCCGGAGCAAACGGGGTTACTCAAACAGTATTGTCAGTAACGCGATAGCCGTTATCCATCAGCGTGAAGCGGAAGTGGTGCATCGAGGAGATCACCACTTCTTTTGTTTTGGTTACAAAAACCGCTTCGATATCAGGACGAGCGCGCAGCGCAGCGCAGCCCTTTTCAACGCCCATGCCGTACATCAGCGTGGTCCAGATATCGCCGTCGATGGAATCTTTCGACACGATGGTGACGCTGTCCAGCTCGTTGTCCAGCGGATACCCGGTACGCGGGTCGAGAATATGGTGATAGCGCCTGCCGTTTTGTTCGAAGTAGCGCTCGTACGTTCCCGAGGTCACGACGGATCGGTTCTCGACCGCCATCGCGCCAATCAGCGCATCACCGGCGAACGGTTTTTTCAACCCGACGCTCCAGCCCCCTTCCGGTGAGCCTAGCGTCTGGATGTTTCCGCCAAGGTTGATCAGCCCCAGCCCGGCGCCCTCTTTGTGCAGATAATCCCGCACCCTGTCGGCGATATAGCCTTTCGCAATGGCTCCCAGGTCGATCTCCATTCCCGCTTTCAGCAGAAAGACGCTGCTGTCCGGTTCATTCAGCACCACATCCGCAGGATCGGTTATGCCCAGCAGTGCCGAAATTTCATCGGCAGGCGGAACGCTATCGCCCTGAAAGCCAATTTTCCAGCGTTTCACCAGCGGGCCGATGGCCAGGTTAAACGCGCTGTCTTTAAGCACGCTTGCCGCTTTCGCACAGCGAATCAGCTCAAACACCGGACGGCTGACGGCAACCGGATGCTGACCGGCCGCATGGTTGATATCCATCACCTGCGAATGCGCACGGTTAACGGTAAGCAGGTCTTCGTACTGTTTGATCAGGCGAAATACGCGGGACGCGAGGGCTTCGTCATGGGAAAAGAGTTTGAGGAGGATGGGCGATCCCATCAGGACGGCGGAATAACTGTAAACGCGATGGTCATCAGGCATAGCATGAGTCCTCAGATGTAGCCCCGGCAAGCACCGCGCCGCCGGGGAAAATGCCGGATAACGCTGCGCGTATCCGGCATACAACACAGGGGTCTTACTGCTTTTTCGAACGCATAGCCGCCTGATGTCCTGCAAGCGTACCAAAAATAATGATATCTGCCACTGCGTTACCGCCGATACGGTTACCGCCGTGGATCCCGCCGACCACTTCACCGGCCGCAAACGCCCCTGGCAGCACGTTGTGGTTGCTGTCCAGTACGCAGGTTTCGGTGTTAATGGTCACGCCGCCCATGGTGTGGTGCACGCCCGGCGCAATCTGAATGGCGTAGAACGGCCCTTCATTGATTGGCGCACGCAGCGCGGTGGTACGGCCAAAATCATCATCGTGCTGTTTTTCAACGAAACCGTTGTAACGTTCCAGGGTCGCCAGGAAAGCGTGGTGATCCATACCCAGCGCCTCGGCCAGGGCTTTTGGCGAGCTGGCGCTGGTCACGAAACCTTTCGCGATGTACTCATCCGCCGCTTTATTTTTCGTGCGGACATGCTCATCAAAGACGATGTAGGCATATTTCTCCGGCAGGGCGATGATTGACGCCGAGACTTTATCGCGGGTCGACATTTCGTTGTAGAAGCGCTCCCCTTTCTGGTTCACCAGAATCGCCCCGCCGCCGCGGATAGATTCAGAAATCAGGTACGACGTTTTCTGCTCAACGGTTGGGTGGATCTGAATTTCGCCCATATCCACGGTGCCTGCACCGATACGTTCCAGCAGCGCGATGCCGCCACCCGTTGCCCCTTTATGGTTGGTGGTGACGAACCCTTCCAGATCCGGACGGTATTTCACAACCATCTGGCTGTTGGCGCTGAAGCCGCCCGTCGCCACAATCACGCTTTTGGTGGCTACGGTGAGCGTTTCGTTCTCTTCGGTAGTCAGGCGCACGCCGGTCACTTCACCGTTCTCGAAGATAATGTCGCTGACGGAGGTATCCAGCATCACGTCGATGTTGCGTTTGTTGACGTTACGCACCAGGCCGCTGATCAGGTAACCCCCGACCGCAGAGCCGTCTTTTGGACGGTGCGTACGGTCGATGCTCATCCCTCCGGTGGTGGTGATGTCGTTAAGCATAATGCCGCGCGTTGCCAGCCACTCGATGGCTTCTGGCGCATTTTCCACAAAGCGATGCAGCAGTTCCGGATTGTTCTTGTTACCGCCGCCTTTCAGGCTTTCCTGGTAGAACAGCTCTTTGCTGTCCTGAATGCCTTTCACGCGCTGGAAGCGGGTTTCAGCGGCGTTCATCCCGGCAGAGGCTTTGATGGTGTTCCCGCCGATGGTCGGCATTTTCTCGACAATCAGCACGCTCGCGCCTTCGTCGTGAGCCTGAATCGCTGCCGCCAGACCTGCGCCGCCGCTTCCGATCACCACCACGTCCACACATTTGCTTTCGTTCGGGTCAACGCCCTCTTCTGCCGCCAGCGCTTTGCTGGATTTCAGCATCGCTTTGGATACGGCTTTCTTCACCGCTTCGCTCTGGCTGGTTGCGCCGGTGATGGCATCCACGTGCGGGGTGTTAGCGTCCAGAATGCGGGTACGGATCTCTTCAAAGCTGGTCACGAACTCAACGTCTTCACTCGGGCCAGACGCGAGCTCGATGTCTGCAATGCGGTCGGTTTCGAGGCTGACGTTAATCACCAGCTCGCTGGCGTCGTCCTGCACTTTCTCAGTGAAGGTGCCTGGTTTGAATTTAGATTCACCCATGCTCATGTCGCGGATCATCGCTTCCACCAGCGAGAAGCGCCACAGCGGTTCAGGTATGCTCAGCGCCTCGCGCTGGGTGCTGTCCATAAACAGCTCAAGGCTTTCGCCCGCTGCGATGCGGTCGGTCCAGTCAGGGTACGCAATGGTCGCGCGACCAACGGCAATCAGATCATAACCATGGTCAAGCGCTTCATTGACGTCAGCGGCATTCACCACGCCGCCCACGCCCATCACCGGAACCTGAGCCAGCGTGTCAGAACGCATTGCGCAGTATTTTTCGATAAGCGGCGTTGGGTCCTGGGTGTCGACAATGGAAGGACGCAGGGTCGCGCCGACGGAGAAGTGCAGATAGTCCACGCCGCGCGCCGCCAGTTTTTCCAGCAGGTACATGGTGTCGTCAAAGCGAATGCCGGGGACTTCCATCTCTTCCGGCGAGAAGCGATAGCCAATAATGAACGCGTCGTCCGCGTACTGGCGCACCATTTTGTGGGTGATATCCAGAACCGCCAGCGGGAATTTCGCGCGGTTATCGCGGCTGCCGCCCCACTCGTCGTCGCGCTGGTTTGAATTCGGTGAGTAGAACTGCTGAATCAGATAGGTGTTTGCACCGTGGATCTCCACACCGTCGAAACCGGCCTGAATGGCGCGGCGCACGGCTTCACCAAACTTACCGATCATGCCTTCCACTTCTGCAGCGGTCAGGGCAACCGGCGTTGCGGCACCTTCACGCGGCGCGGCAACGGCGCTTGGGCCAACCGGTGTACGGCCACCGATCAGTTTTGGGTCGACCATGCGGCCGCCGTGGTAGATCTGCAGCAGGGCTTTAGAGCCTTTAGATTTAATCGCCTCCGCGATTTTCGCCAGCCCGGCGATCTTTTCGTCGTTATCGATGCCGATCGCGCCCGGGAAGGCAAGGCCGAGATCGTCAACAAAACAGCACTCGACAATAATGGTCCCGATGCTGCCAGAACGCGCCCGATAGTACTCCACCAGCTCGCTGGTGACCGTGCCATCATAGTAGCCCGTGCAGGTTGTCATGGGTGCCATTAACAAACGGTTTTTCAGTTCAGTGCCATTCGGTAATGTGAAGGGGCTTAGAATACGTTCGTTAGTGCTCATAATAAAAACTCCAAACTTTAAAAATTAAGAATTCGTTATCGGGCTCAGTTTTATTTCGCGTTTTTATGCCGATGTCATGATAGTAATATAATGATTTTTTTAGTTTCTAAAGTTATTACGTTAGTTAAAAAACTATTTAATCCCTTCAATAACATTAATAACACATTGGTGTTAGCAACAATAATTCACCCGTTCACAATAATTTAAAATTCGTTAAAATAACAATGGTCTTACCATAGAGCCAATAACAGCACAAAACGAATAATATCAACAAGTTAAATTGCACCACGCTTTTATCATGTTATCAGATTGATAAATTTAATCTTAAAAAAGCATAATACCCACATACGCCTGAGTGGTTATTAAAAAAAGAATAAAAATAAGACGGAAATTCTGTTTTTTTGATCGCGATCAATAGTTATGGCATCCAAAGGCGCAATATATAAACATCATATTTTTTAATTTAACGCACACCAATATGCGTTAAACCATTATTTCAGAAACGACAAAGACGCACCTTAAATAACTAAATAAAGCAAAAGAAACTAAAGAAAGCGAATTTGTCATTTCAGTATAAAAAGCATTCTTGACAACTTAAGACGTGAAACTATGAATACAAAAACTGCTGTAACGCCTCCTGTGGCGAATCAGGCATCAAATGGACAAGCAAAACGACTGCTGATGATGGCGCTGCCCATCGTTGTCGCCGTACTGCTGCTGTTTGTTCCCGTTCCTGAAGGGTTGCCGCCCTACGCATGGCACTACTTCGCTATCTTTGTTGGCGTGATCGTGGGTTTGATCTTCGAACCGCTGCCGGGTGCGGTGATCGGTCTGACCGGTGTGGTCGCCATTGCCCTTTGCAGCCAGTGGGTACTCTTCAGCCCGGAACAGCTGGCTGACCCGAAATTCAAGCTGGCAGGTGCCTCCTTTAAGTGGGCGGTGAGCGGTTTTGGTAACTCAACCGTCTGGCTGATCTTCGGTGCCTTCATGTTTGCCGCAGGCTATGACAAAACCCGCTTCGGCCGCCGTCTGGCGCTGATTCTGGTGAAGTACCTGGGCCGTCGCAGCCTGACGCTCGGTTACGCTATTACCTTCGCGGACCTGCTGCTGGCACCGTTTACCCCGTCCAACACCGCGCGCAGCGGCGGGACTATCTACCCAATCATCGCTAACCTGCCGCCGCTGTACGGTTCAAAACCTAATGACCCAAGCGCGCGTAAGATTGGTTCGTACCTGATGTGGGTGGCGATCACCGCGGCCTGTATCACCAGTTCGATGTTCCTTTCTGCTCTGGCTCCTAACCTGCTGGCGCTGGCGCTGGTGAAAAGCACTGTCGGGATCAACATCTCCTGGGGCACCTGGTTCATCGCCTTCCTGCCGCTGGGCGTGCTGCTGATTCTGACCATGCCGCTGCTGGCTTACTGGTTCTATCCACCTGAAGTAAAAGTGAACGACGAAGTCCCGCTGTGGGCGACCCGTGAACTCGAAAAACTGGGCAAACTGTCCCGCAACGAAATCCTGCTGCTGGTGTTCGTATGCTGTGCGCTGCTGATGTGGATCTTCGCTGCCGCATGGATTGAACCGGCAATGGCTGCCCTGCTTATCGTAGGTCTGATGCTGTGGACCGGCGTACTGGAGTGGAACGATATCACCGGTAACAAAGCCGCATGGAACACCTTCGTCTGGTTCGCCACGCTGGTAGCGCTGGCGGATGGCCTCTCCTCCACCGGCTTTATTAGCTGGCTGGGTAAAGAAGGCGGTCTGCTGATGAGCGGTATCTCCCCGGGCGTAGCGACTATCGTCCTGCTGCTGGCGTTCTACCTGCTGCACTACCTGTTTGCCAGCACCACCGCGCACACTACCGCGCTGCTGCCAGCGATGCTGACCATCGCCTCCACCATCCCGGGCATGAATATGGAAGTGTTCGTTCTGCTGATGGTGACCTCGCTGGGCGTGATGGGGATTATCACCCCGTACGGTACTGGCCCAAGCCCGATTTACTACGGTAGCGGCTACCTGCCAACCAAAGACTACTGGCGCCTCGGCACCATCTTCGGTGCCATCTTCCTGGCGGCCCTGCTGCTGATTGGTTATCCGTGGATGTCCATGATGTTCTGATTCCTGACCGCCGGACTTCTCCTCCGGCGGTTTTATTTTTGTGGAGCAATACTATGTCGAATAAACCGTTTTTTTATCAGAACCCCTTCCCGCTTTCCCATGACGACACCGAATACTATCTACTGACCAACGAGCACGTTTCCGTTGCCGAGTTCGACGGCCAGGAAGTGCTGAAAGTGGAGCCGGAAGCCCTGACCCTGCTGGCACAGCAGGCCTTCCACGATGCCGCGTTTATGCTGCGCCCTTCCCACCAGAAGCAGGTTGCCGCTATTCTCAACGACCCGGAAGCCAGCCAGAACGATAAATACGTTGCCCTGCAGTTCCTGCGTAACTCTGAAATTGCCGCAAAAGGCGTGCTGCCAACCTGTCAGGATACCGGCACCGCGATCATCATGGGCAAAAAAGGCCAGCGCGTCTGGACCGGCGGCGGCGATGAAGCGGCCCTGAGCCAGGGCGTGTACAACACCTACATTGAAGACAACCTGCGCTACTCCCAGAATGCGGCGCTGGATATGTATAAAGAGGTGAATACCGGCACCAACCTGCCCGCGCAGATTGACCTCTACAGCGTGGACGGCGACGAGTATAAATTCCTGTGCATGGCGAAAGGCGGCGGTTCTGCCAACAAAACCTATCTCTACCAGGAAACCAAAGCGCTGATCACTCCGGCGAAGCTGAAAAACTACCTGGTTGAGAAGATGCGCACCCTGGGCACCGCAGCCTGCCCGCCGTACCACATTGCCTTTGTTATCGGCGGAACCTCAGCGGAAGCCACGCTGAAAACCGTGAAGCTGGCTTCCACCCGCTACTACGATGCGCTGCCAACCGAAGGCAACGAACACGGTCAGGCGTTCCGTGATGTTCAGCTCGAACAGGAACTGCTTCAGGAAGCGCAGAACCTTGGTCTGGGCGCGCAGTTTGGCGGCAAATACTTTGCCCACGACATTCGCGTAATCCGCCTGCCGCGCCACGGTGCCTCCTGCCCAATCGGCATGGGCGTCTCCTGCTCCGCTGACCGTAATATCAAAGCGAAAATCAACCGCGACGGGATCTGGATTGAGAAGCTGGAACACAATCCGGGCCAGTATATTCCTGAGTCCCTGCGTCAACAGGGTGAAGGCGACGTGGTGAGCATCAATCTCGACAAGCCGATGAATGAGATCCTGGCGCAGCTTTCCGCGCATCCGGTCTCTACCCGTCTGTCGCTGAACGGCACCATCATCGTGGCGCGCGATATCGCCCACGCTAAGCTGAAAGAGCTGCTCGACAACGGGGAAGAACTGCCGCAGTACGTTAAAGATCACCCGATTTACTACGCAGGCCCGGCGAAAACGCCAGAAGGTTACGCGTCTGGCTCACTCGGCCCGACCACTGCGGGACGTATGGACTCCTATGTGGACTTACTGCAATCCCACGGCGCGAGCATGATCATGCTGGCGAAAGGTAATCGCAGCCAGCAGGTGACGGACGCCTGCCATAAACACGGCGGCTTCTACCTCGGCAGCATCGGCGGCCCGGCAGCGGTACTGGCGCAAAACAGCATCAAGAGCCTGGAGTGCGTCGCGTATCCGGAGCTGGGTATGGAAGCCATCTGGAAAATTGAAGTAGAGAACTTCCCGGCCTTTATCCTGGTGGATGACAAAGGCAACGATTTCTTCCAGCAGATCCAGAACGCGCAGTGTAAAGGGTGCTCACAGCGCTGAGTCTTTCCACAATGCCGGCAGCAGCGACAGCGTTTCATTAATTAACCCACGCTTGTCGCTGCCCGGTTTCCAGATCGTCACCATCGTCTGACCGATCCCCTGGCTGCCCACTTCGGTGTGCAGCCTTTTTACGTTTTGCCATCGCGCCGCCTGAAGATGCGTCGGCAAAAATCCCCAGCCGCACCCTTTCTCCAGCAGGCCGCGCAGCATCTCCAGCTCGTTGGTAAAAATCGTATGGCCGGAGATTTGCAGGCGACGCGCGACCGGCTCGTCAGACGCAGGGTGCATAACCACCTGCGGCACAAGGGAGAGGTCGAGGAGCGACACCGGCGACGCATTCTCCCTGAAAAGCACTTTCGAGGCGTAAAAATCCATATCAATGGCGCCGAGCGCCCGCCACTCCATCTCGTTACCGACGCTACGATTGCGCGCCTGGCAGATGCCCAGATCGGCCGCACCGCGCCCCAGCATCGCTTCCGCGTCGTCACGCGAGGCGCAGGTCAAACTCAAACGAACGTTGCGCGTTGCCATTTTCGCCAGCAGCGCCTGCAAAAAAGCCCTTGGCGTGAACGGATCGTAGACGAGGGAAATGTCCTGCATCGCGCTGTCCGGCACCGCTCGGGCAAACGCCTCGAAGGCCCTCACCTGCCGCATCAGCAGATGGGCCTGACGCTGAAGCTGCTCCCCTTCCGGCGTTAATTGCAGGTGGCGTCCCTCGCGCACGAACAGCGCGTAGCCCAGACCGTCTTCCAGAAAATCGATCAGATCGCGCAAGGTGGTGCGATCTTTTCCGAGCTTGCTGGCCGCCTTCATCAGGCTGCCGTGCTCAGCCACGGCGGTGAACGCCTCCAGCTGGGCAAACGAATACATCAATGTCGCCACACCTGACTCCCATTAATTTACGGGGGATTTTCCCCCATAACGCGTTTTTTATTATAGACCGCGGGTTCGTAAACTGAAGCCCTTCCTGACCAAACGAGATCAACATGAAAAACAAAACCTTAAAACTCACTCTGCTTGCCGGTCTGGTTTTCAGCAGCCTGTTCTCCCCCGCCGTCATGGCTGCCTGTCACGGCAGCGAGCTGACGGCCTGTCCTGCCCCGTATGATGCAAAACTGCCGGATGCGCATGCTATGCTGACCTGGAGCCAGACCGACCGCGTCGTGGGCTTTCGTAATGACTACCGCAACTATGCGGGAGACGTGTTCCGTCACGGCAACGCTACGCCGCTGCTGGCGGCAGACAAACCGCTCACCGATGCCCGCTACCAGGTTAACGGCAAGACCTGGAACCTTCAGGATTACCTGAAACGCCAGAACGTCAGCGGTATGCTGGTGCTGAAGAACGGCAAAGTGGCCTATAAATATCTGGGTGAAGGCAATACCGACTCCACGCTCTGGACCTCGCGTTCCGTGGGCAAATCGGTGGTCTCCGCGCTGGTGGGGGTGGCGCTCAAGGAGGGGAAAATCCATTCCCTGGACGATCTCATCACCCAATATGAACCGGATTTAAAAGGCACCGCCTGGGACGGCGTAACGCTGAAACAGCTCATCACCCATACCTCCGGCGTGGCGTGGAACGAAGACTACACCAACCCCAAATCAGACTTCGCGCAGCTTACCGAGTGTGAAGCGAAGCCGGGCACCTACGACTGCGTGCGAACGCTGGTGAAGGGGTTACACCGCGAGCATCCCGCGGGCGAAAGCTGGTCCTACTCCTCGGGCGGCGCATGGCTGCTGGGGGACGTGCTTGAACGCGCCACCGGCATGACGCTCGCGGCGTATCTGGAGAAAAGCATTTGGCAGCCTTACGGTATGGCGAGCGATGGCGTATGGCATGCCTACCGCAAAGGCCAGCACGACGTCGGTGCCCACGGCTTTAACGCCACGCTGGAAGACTGGGGCCGCTTCGGTCTATTCATCCTTCATAACGGCACATTGCCGAACGGGAAGTCGATCCTGCCCGCAGGCTGGGTGAAGCAGTCCGCAGACTGGACGCAGGCAACGGGATCGGTGTCGAAGGCGCATCCGAAAGGGTTATACGGCTATCAGTGGTGGAATAATGAAGTGCCCGCCACGGCCATGGAGGTTAAGCCCGCGGTGCAGGATTCGCTGAAAGATTCACTCTGGGCGCTGGGGATCTTTGGCCAGATGATTATGGTGAATCAAAAGGAAAACCTGGTCATCGTCCAGTGGTCAACCTGGCCGCAGGCGGAACCGTCATTCAGCGCCCAGCCGCTGGAAGCATCGCTGATGTTTAGCGCGATAGCTCAGGCGCTGCGCTGAATAGTGCACTTTATTGATATTACTGCCGCTCGTAGAAGGCGGCTAAGTTGTTGATCACGAGCACTCTGCGCATTTCGCCCGGCGGCGCTACGCTTGCACGGGCCTACGGGTTTTGTAGGTCGGGTAAGCGTAGCGCCACCCGACAAGAAGGCGGCTAAATTGTTGATAGCGGGTTAGCCATCCATCTCGGCCAGGCCCTGCCTGGCTTCTCTTCTGCGCGATGTCACAAAACAGCGATATCAGCCACTTAGTGGAATATGGTGAATGAGAAATCAATGAATTGTTAAGTTATTGTTAGAACTGTAAATCCTGGTCAACGCCCTGTCATTGATGCACAGCACGCATCAGTTCATGCGCGATTTGCGCTTATTAAATTCCCTTTATTGAGCCAGTTTTCAGAAACAGACGAGCATAACGTCACGATAAAACTGGAGACAATCATGATTTCCTCGACCCCACCTGCAACCGTTCGTGCAAGAGCGGGCGCGATACTTCGCGTCACCTCCGGCAACTTCCTTGAGCAATTCGACTTCTTCCTGTTCGGGTTCTATGCCACCTACATCGCGCATACCTTCTTCCCGGCGAGCAGTGAATTTGCCTCGCTGATGATGACCTTCGCCGTCTTTGGCGCAGGTTTCCTGATGCGCCCTGTCGGCGCCATCGTCCTCGGGGCTTATATCGACAAAGTTGGCCGCCGCAAAGGGCTGATCGTCACGCTGTCGATTATGGCGGCGGGAACCTTCCTGATCGTGCTGATCCCCTCCTATGCGAGCATCGGCCTGTGGGCACCGCTGCTGGTGCTAATGGGGCGCTTGCTGCAGGGTTTTTCCGCCGGAGCGGAGCTTGGCGGGGTGTCGGTCTATCTGGCGGAAATCGCCACGCCGGGCCGCAAGGGCTTTTATACCAGCTGGCAGTCCGGCAGCCAGCAGGTGGCGATTATGGTGGCGGCGGCAATGGGCTTTGCCCTGAACGCGCTGATGGAAGAGAGCGCCATCCGCGAATGGGGCTGGCGCATTCCTTTCCTGTTTGGCTGCTTAATCGTGCCGTTCATCTTTTTCCTGCGTCGTAAGCTTGAAGAGACGGAAGAGTTTCGCGCGCGCCGCCACACGCTGGCGATGCGTCAGGTCTTTACCACCCTGCTGGCGAACTGGCCGGTTGTGGTTGCGGGCATGCTGATGGTGGCGATGACCACCACTGCGTTCTATCTGATCACCGTCTACGCGCCGACCTTCGGCAAAAAGGTGTTGATGCTGAGCGCCTCTGACAGCCTGCTGGTCACGCTGCTGGTGGCGATCTCTAACTTTATCTGGCTGCCGGTAGGCGGCGCGCTGTCGGACCGCTTCGGACGCAAACCGGTACTGATTGCCATGACGCTTCTGGCGCTGGCGACCAGCTACCCGGCGCTAACGCTGCTGGCGCAGGCCCCAAGCTTCTCCATGATGCTGAGCGTGCTGCTGTGGCTCTCTTTCCTGTACGGCCTGTATAACGGCGCGATGATCCCGGCGCTAACGGAGATCATGCCGGTTGAGGTGCGAGTGGCCGGGTTCTCACTGGCGTACAGCCTGGCTACTGCCGTCTTCGGCGGGTTTACGCCAGTCATTTCAACGGCCCTGATTGAGTACACCGGCGATAAAGCCTCTCCGGGCTACTGGATGAGCTTCGCGGCAGTCTGTGCCATGCTGGCAACGCTCTATCTCTACCGTCGCAGCGCGCTGCATCTGCAAACAGCCCGTTAATCTGGAGAGGATGATATGCACACATTTATACGTACAGGACTGACCGGGCTGGTATTGCTGGCAACCAGCGCAGCGGCGCTGGCCCAGGAGGTGACCGTCATGATCTCGGGCGGTTTTAAAGCCGCCCTGGAAAAGCTCGCGCCAGAGTATGAACACCGCACCGGGGATAAAATTGTGATTATCCCCGGCCCCTCAATGGGCACTACGCCGCAGGCCATCCCTAACCGCCTGGCGCGCGGTGAAAAAGCAGACGTGGTGATTATGGTCGGTGATGCGCTGGAGAAGCTTGAAAAAACCAGCCAGACCCTGCCGGGCTCGCGAACTGAACTCGCAGATTCCCCCGTTGGCATGGTGGTGAAAAAAGGTGCGGATGTCCCTGATATCAGTAGCGAGGCGACTCTGCGTAACGCGCTGCTGCAGGCCAGCTCCATCGCCTACTCTGACAGCGCCAGCGGCAGGTATGTCAGCCAGGCGTTGTTCAAAAAGCTGGGGATTGAAAAGGAAGTGGCGGGCAAAGCGACAATGGTCGAACATATTCCGGTCGCCTCTGAAGTGGCGAAAGGAAAATACGCCGTGGGTTTCCAGCAGGTCAGCGAGCTGCTGCCGGTTCAGGGCGTCACCTTTATCGGGAAAATTCCTGATAATCTGCAATACATCACGCGCTTTGCGGGTGCGGTCACCCGCCATGCAGAGCATCCCACGGAGGGGAAAGCGCTGCTGACCTATCTCGCCTCACCGCCCTCCAGGACCGTCATCGAGAAGACGGGGATGATCCCCGTTACGTCCGGCGGTACTGCGCGGTGATCTGCTTTTCCAGTTCAGCCGCAATGTAAGACTGGATGCGCCCCCGGCGCCGGATAAGCCCCACGGTACGTTTCACTTCCGGTGCCACCAGCGGCAGATGCGTCAGCAACGTGTGCGCTGACGTCGGCATCGACATGGCGGGGACGGCCGCAATGCCAATCCCCGCCTCCACCATCCCCAGCATCGTGGTAACGTGGCGCGTTTCACAGACGCTGGGGCGCTCGGGAACGATATTCCCCAGCATCCTGTCGAGCAGGTTACGGTTGCCTGACGTTTTATCGAGGGAGATATAATCCTGCTGATAAAATGCCTTCCACGTCAGGTGACTCTTCTGCGCCAGCGGGTGATCCTTTCTGCACGCCGCAACATAGACATCCTCCACCAGCGGGAAAAATTCGATTTCCGACGGTAAGTTTCCTGCGAAGGAGATGCCAAAATCCGCCTGGCTTCGGGCCACGGCGTCGATCACATTCCCCGCGCTGCTGTCGATGATCTTAATGCGAACGCGCGGATAGCGAGACTGAAAACGACGGATCACATCAGGCATAAAGTAACAGGCGGCGGAAGGTACCGTGGCAACCGTAATCAGCCCCGTCCGCTCTTCACTGACTTTATCAACATCCGCGAGCATTGACTCAACGTTGTCGAGCAGCTGCGCGGAGCGTTCAGCAAAGTTTTGCCCGTATAACGTTAAGGCCACGCGGCGGGTGGTACGATCGAACAGCCGGTTTCCCAGCGCGGCTTCCAGCTTTTCAATCCTGCGGCTCAGCGCCGACTGGGATAAGCAGATAGATTCAGCAGCGACACGGAAGTTACCGTATTCCACTAACGCTCTGAAAGCATAAAGATCGTTAAGGTCAAAATTCACGGGCATAGCGTCTGGATGTCCTGTCAGGGAATACGCAACAAAGTCAAAAATAATAGCGTCTTATTGACCTACCGCAACCGGTGCGGTGTTGAAATACCTCAGAGGTCGTTGAGATGCAGGCGAACATACCCGGCGCGATCGGCAAGGGCCTGCCGCTCCTCTTCCTTCATGTTCGCAAGCTGTTTAAAGACGATGCCCAGGCGGGGATTGTTACCCAGACGCGCCTGATTGCGCGCAAAGAAATCCCAGTAAAGAGCATTGAAGGGACACGCCAGCTCTCCGGTACGCTGGTTGTGCTGATACCGGCAGCCCTGACAGTAGTTACTCATCTTATGAATATATGACGCGCTTGAGACGTAGGGCTTGCTGGCCAGTAACCCGCCATCGACAAACTGGCTCATGCCGAGGGTATTGGGCAGCTCCACCCATTCAAAAGCATCAATGTAGACCCCCAGATACCATTCATGAACCGCCTGCGGCGACAGGCCGCTGAGCAGGCTAAAGTTCCCGATGACCATCAGGCGCTGGATATGGTGGGCGTAAGCCTCGGTGAGCGACTGTCCAACGGCATGCGCCAGGCAGCGCATCTGCGTCTTGCCCGTCCAGAACCAGTCCGGCAGCGGGGTGTGCTGGTCTAAGGCATTCAGCTCCCGATAGCCCGGCATCTGCGACCAGTAAATCCCGCGCACGTACTCCCGCCAGCCGAGAATCTGTCGGATAAACCCTTCAACGGCAGGCAGCGGCGCATGGCCCGAACGCCACGCCTGCTGGGCGGCAGCCACCACTTCCCGCGGATTAAGCATTTTGGTGTTCAGTGCGAATGAAATTAACGAGTGGAAAAGAAATGGCTCCTCCGCGTGCATCGCATCCTGCCAGGCACCAAACTGCGGGAGCACGTGAGTGATAAAGTCATCCAGCCCGGCTTTGGCTTCCGCACGGTTGAGCGGCCAGCGAAAATTCCCGGCCTGCGGTTCGCCGAAGGTGTTTACACCGCAGCGTTGGATCTCCGCCCATAAGGCTGAATAATCGTGGAGCGGACGCGAGTCACCCGGCGCGGGCGGCTCGCCGGACCAGCGCCTGCGGTTTTCAGCATCGAAATTCCATTTTCCCCCTTCCGGCTCGCCTTCTGACGTCAACAGTATGCCGTGCTGACGACGCATTTCCCGGTAAAAGTACTCCATTCGCCAGCTTTTGCGCGTTGCAAAGAACGCGCTCACCTGTTCACGGGTGGTGAAGAAATGCTCGCTGCTGACGCAGGCCGTTTCGACGGAGACCGTTTTCGCCCACGCCTGCAGCTGGGTATCAAGCCGCCATTCGTCGGGCTCCTGCCACAACAACCTCTCCGCGCCGTAGTGCGCGACAAGCGCGTTGAGATTATCTTCCAGCGCGCCGCGGTTGGAGCTGTCAGAGAGCCGGACATACCTCACCCGATGTCCTTTCTCCTTTAACGAAGAGGCAAACGCGCGCATGGCCGCGAAGATGGCGATAACTTTCTGGGCGTGGTGAAGCACATACGCGGTTTCTGCCCGCAGTTCCAGCATCACGTAAATGACATTCGGATTGCAGTCATCAAACCAGCCGTGGTGTGGATTAAGCTGATCGCCCAGAATCAGGCGCAGTTCGGTCAACGGTGGCTCCTGCGACAACGCTCAGAACAGTATTTGACCTCATCCCAGCATTTCGCCCATTTCTTTCGCCACGTCATAGCCCGCTGGCAGTGCACGCATGCTCGGCTGGGCAGATCCTGCTTGTTACCTTTGAAATCGCTCATTTTTCAATACCGTACTGATTTCTTCACTGAACCTGTGGGCTAAGGCTACGACAGACTTCACAAAATGAAGGTGATGCCCGCAAACCGCTACCCACTGCTACGTACGAATGATAGTTTATTCAGGCTGGAATTGTCGCAGTGAGCGATTTTCTGGCATCTTAACTGAACCTGACTTTCCCTTTTTGTTCAAGTGACGAGTTTGCGAGCAAAGCGATGATTAAGTGGCCCTGGAAAACGAATGAGGCTGGCCGGGATATGGCGCTGCCGTGGGATGACGCGCTGGCGATCCCTGTTCTGGCTAATCTTAAGCCGGATGAACAATCGAAACTGGTTCAGATGGCGGATCGTTTTTTGCAGCAAAAACGCCTGGTTCCGCTGCAGGGGTTCGAGCTGGATCCGCTGAAAAATACCCGTATCGCCCTGCTTTTCTGTCTGCCGGTGCTGGAGCTCGGCATTGAGTGGCTGGATGGCTTCCACGAAGTGCTGATCTACCCGGCCCCCTTTATCGTCGATGACGAGTGGGAAGATGACATCGGGCTGGTGCACAACCAGCGCGTGGTGCAGTCCGGTCAGAGCTGGCAGCAAGGGCCGATCATCCTTAACTGGCTGGATATTCAGGACTCGTTTGATGCCTCCGGCTTCAACCTGATTATTCATGAAGTGGCGCACAAGCTGGATACCCGCAACGGCGATCGCGCCAGCGGCGTGCCGCTGATCCCGCTTCGTGAAGTGGCCGGATGGGAGCACGACCTGCATGCGGCGATGGAGAATATCCAGGATGAGATAGACCTGGTGGGGGAAAGCGCGGCCAGTATTGATGCCTATGCCGCAACCGATCCTGCCGAGTGTTTTGCGGTGCTGTCAGAGTATTTCTTTAGCGCACCGGAACTCTTTGCGCCGCGATTCCCGGCGCTGTGGCAGCGTTTTTGCCAGTTTTACCAGCAGGATCCGTTGCAACGTCTGCGGCAAAACGAGGAATCTGACGGCCATCCTTCCCGCAAGATCCATTAAGCTTTTTCAGCAGGGGGACGCGCGGAGCAGCGTACCCCTATGCTCACCAGCAAAAACAGCAGCGCCATTCCCCATGCGGCAGCAATTAAAAACGACTCACCGAAAAAGCGAGTGACGACAGGCACCAGCATCGCACTCACCCCGTATCCTAACGTATGGCTGGTGGCGATAACGCCCGCCCCTTTCCCTGTCGTCAGCCTGTCGTTTAGCAGCAGTTGATACCCCGGTGTGGCCATCGCCGCCCCGAGTGAAGTGATAACAATCCCCACGTAGAATAGCGTTAAACCCGCGACAGACATCAGCCCAAGTCCTGCCACCATTAACACCGCCGCGATGCAGAGCAGCGTCATCGGGCTGAAGTGCTGCGGGCGGATCACCAGAAACTGCGCCGCGAGCGTGGCCAGTGCGGCCAGGCTCAGCAGCATCGCAACATGATGGCTGATTTGCACCGGGTCGCCCTGTAGCAACGGATGCAGATGCGGTGACAGGCCAAGCTGCATCAGGCTCACCAGCGCCGCCAGCAGCAGTGCCAGCCCCAGAAACGGCAGCATCGATACCTTCAGCCGCGTCGACTGGTGCGCCACCGGCGGCAACGGCGGATCGGCCACTTCCCGCAGCACCAGCAGCAGCGCGATGAAAGGTGCTATTGCCATTAGCCAGAGCGGCGCCACCGGGTTAACGCTAAGCATCAGCGCCGCCAGCGGCGGCCCCAGCAGACGTCCGCAGCTGAGACCCGAGCTAATGGTCGCCAGCGCCGCCATTCTCTTCTCCAGACCCGCGCGCTGAATGGCCCACGTCTGCGCGGCGGGCACCAGCCCGGAGACCGTCAGGCCGTACAGCGTGCGCGAGAGAACAAGCCCCGCCAGCCCCCACAAAGCATTTAACACGCCGTTGCTCATCGCCCAGACCACCAGCGCCATCACCAGGAAACTGGCCAGATAGCCACCGAGGGAGGCGATCATGACCACCTTGCAGCCGTGCCGCTCGCTCTGTCGTCCCCACCAGGGAGAGGCGGGTAAAAAGAGCATTGAGCCAAACATCAGTAGCCCCGCCCAGACGGAGAGTGTGAGTCCGGTCAGGCTGACCAGCTGCGGCAGCATGACCAGCAAACCATTTTGCCCGATACCTAATAAACCTGCGCACAGCGCCAGGGGCCAGTTCGCTTTCGGGGTGACGTTGTCCATCAGAGTTTCAGAGGTTGGGTGCATAGAATTGTGAAGATAGTGTCAATAAATATGTGGAAATTATGAAGTTTATGAAAACAAATATTGCAAAAATAGTTGCGACTGTAAACAGAATGAATATCATAACGAGAATTATTATCAGTCATGGAATGAGGTACTTTTATGCGTGCTCTGCCCCGCTCCGCCGGTACAGACGTTGCGGCCCAGTGTTTTTTGAATGCGCTGCTGCGCGAAACGAAGGACTGGCGCTATCACCCCGCTACCGCTGCGGATGAGTTATCGCAGATTCATATCCCGCTTTCCCAGACCCAGGCTATTCGGGTTCCAGTACGCTATTTTTCGCCTACCCAGCATCACCAGTATCGTTTTCCGGCAACGCTGCTCCACGCCGACAGCGATAGCGGTGACGCCGTCACCTTTACGCAATTGGTTGATTTAATTCTTGAAAAAGTTTCCGTAAAGGGCTCACTGGATAGCGAAACGCTGGCACGCTTTAAACAGCGCGTCCTTGAAAGCCATGCGCATACCTGGCAGGCGATCGATCTGCGCCACAGCTGGGCAAGCTTGCGCGATAAACCGCTGACGTTTGCCGACGCGGAACAGGCGCTGCTGGTCGGCCACGCGTTTCACCCTGCGCCAAAATCCCACGAGCCGTTCAGCGAAACCGAGGCGCGGCGCTATCTGCCTGATTTCGCCTCCCGCTTCCCGCTGCGCTGGTTTGCCGTTGAGAGCACGCTTATTGCCGGCGATAGCCTGAACGTCTCCCTGCGCGAACGTCTGCTGCGCTTCGCAGCACAGAGCGCGCCTGAGCTGCTCGGCCACTTCACCGACACCCGCTGGCTGCTGCCGATGCATCCGTGGCAGGCCGACTATCTGCTGGAGCAGGCGTGGTGCCAGCGTCTGGCGGAAAAAGGTTCATTGCAGGATCTGGGCGAAGCGGGCGCGCAGTGGCTGCCCACCAGCTCGTCACGCTCGCTGTACAGCGAAACCAACAGCGACATGATTAAGTTCTCCCTCAGCGTGCGCCTGACCAACTCCGTGCGCACGCTGTCGGTGAAAGAAGTTAAGCGCGGGATGCGCCTGGCGCGCCTGGCGAAAACGGAACGCTGGCAAGATTTGCAGGCACGCTACCCGACCATGCGCGTGATGCAGGAAGACGGCTGGGCGGGGCTACGTGACGAAAACGGCATCGTTCAGGAAGAGAGCCTGATGGCCCTGCGCGTCAACCTGCTGTTCGATACGCCAGACACCCAGACCAACGTGCTGGTGAGCCTGACCCAGGCCGCGCCGGACGGTGGTGACAGCCTGCTGGCCGCGGCGGTGCGCCGTCTCAGCCAGCGTCTGGAATTACCGCTCGACCGGGCCGCCCGCTGCTGGCTCGACGCCTATTGCGACCGCGTGTTACTCCCGCTGTTCAGCGCCGAGGCGGACTACGGCCTTGTCCTGCTGGCACACCAGCAGAATATCCTCGTTGAAATGCAGCAGGATTTCCCCGTCGGGCTTATCTACCGCGACTGCCAGGGCAGTGCATGGACCGAAGGGGCCGACGCGTGGCTGAAAGAGGCGGGTGAAACGGAGGTGGAAAACCGCTTCGGCGACAGTCAGCTGCTGCGCTACTTCCCGTACTACCTGCTGCTGAACTCTACCCTTGCCGTCACCGCCGCCCTTGCCGCCGCCGGTTTTGACAGCGAGGAGAGCCTGATGTCCCGGGTGCGCGACGCGCTGGCCGAACTGCGCAAGACGGCATTGCAGACCCGCTGCCTCGACTACGTGCTCGACAGCCCGACCTGGAACTGCAAAGGCAACTTCTTCTGCTACCTGCACGATCGCAATGAAAACACCATCGTCGATCCGGCGGTGATCTATTTCGACTTTAGCAACCCGTTTTACAAGGAGAAGGCGTGATGGCCATTGCGAATATCGTCCATTCCGGCTACGGCTTTCGCTGCACGGCCACGGAAAAAAACCTGCCGCTGATGCTGGGTCTTGACGGCAGCGCGGTGCTGGAGCGTCTGAACGGGATCCCGGACGGCTGGCTGGCCGAGGCGCTGGATCAGCTGTTTGTTGCCGCACCCACGCTGACCGGCATCACCCTGCCCTGGGCAACCTGGCAGGATGAACCGCAGGCGCAGGCGCTGTTTCGTCTGGCAAGCGGGGATTATCTGGCGCGTGAAACCTTCTGGCAGCTGCCGCTGTGGCTAAAAGGCGAACAGCCGCAGTCCAGCGGCGGAATGCAGTTTGATGAGAGCCGTCAGCTGTACTTCCCGCTGCGTCCTCGCCGCCCGCAGGGCGAAGTGTACCGCCGTTACGATCCGCAAATTAAGCGCACCCTGAGCTTCCGCGTGGCCGACGTGACGCTGGACGGCGAGCGTTTTACCCAATGGATGAACAACCCGCGCGTGAACGCCTTCTGGGAGATGGCGGGCCCGCAGGCCGAGCAGGAAAGCTACCTGCGTCGCCAGCTTGACTCGACCTACTGCTACCCGGTTATCGGCTGCTTTGACGACCAGCCGTTCGGCTATTTTGAACTCTACTGGGCGGCGGAAGACCGCATTGGCCGTCACTATCGCTGGCAGCCGTTTGACCGCGGGCTGCACATGCTGGTGGGTGAAGAAAACTGGCGCGGCGCGCAGTACATCCGCAGTTGGCTGCGCGGCCTGAGCCACTATTTATATCTCGATGAGCCGCGCACCGCGCGCATTGTCGCCGAGCCGCGCTTCGACAATCAGCGCCTGTTCCGCCATCTGGCATCCGCCGGTTTTGACACGATGAAAGAGTTCGACTTCCCGCACAAGCGCTCGCGCCTCATCATGAGCCAGCGTCACCGCTTCTTCAGCGAGGTGGGCCTGTGAACGCACTCTGGCAGAAAGTGAACCGCGAAATGGTGGCGAAGATCCTCGCCGAGCTGGAATACGAAGGCACCCTGCGCGCTGAGCAAGTTTCGTCGGATGTCTGGCGCATCACCATGGGCAGCGAGTCCTGGCAGTTTCGCGCCGCGCGCGGGATCTGGGGCTGGCTGCACATCGATCCTGCCAGCCTGACCACCGCCAGCGGCGATGCCGTGGAAGCGGAAAGCGCGCTGCTGCAGCTGGCGAAAGTGCTGGAGATGAGCGACGCGCAAACGGCAGAGCACATGGAAGATCTCTACGCCACGCTGCGCGGCGATATGCAGCTGCTGCAGGCGCGTGAAGCGCTGGACGCGGACGCGCTGATCCACCTCGACCCGGACGAATTACAGTGTCTGATGAGCGGTCACCCGAAGTTTATTTTCAACAAAGGCCGCCGCGGCTGGGGGCTGGACGCGCTGCGTCAGTACGCGCCTGAGTATCGCGGACGTTTTCGTCTGCACTGGGTTGCCGTTCAGCGGGAGCATCTGGTCTGGAGCAGCGACGCCGATTGCGATATCAACGCTCTGCTGGCGAGCGCCATGGACAATACCGAGCGCGCCCGCTTTGACGCCCGCTGGCAGGCGCTGGGTCTGAACGATTGCTGGCTGCCGGTGCCGCTGCACCCGTGGCAGTGGCAGCAGAAGATCGCCATTCATTTCCTGGCGCAGCTGGCGCGCGGTGAAATGGTTGAGCTGGGCGAATTTGGCGATGAGTATCTGGCGCAGCAGTCCCTGCGCACCCTCACTAACGCCAGCCGTCGCGCGTCGTATGACATCAAGCTTCCGCTGACTATCTACAACACCTCCTGCTATCGCGGCATTCCGGGCAAGTACATTGCCGCCGGGCCGCTGGCCTCGCGCTGGCTGCAGCAGCAGTTTGCCACCGATGCCACGCTTGCCCGCTCAGGCGCGCAGGTGCTTGGCGAACCCGCCGCCGGATATCTGTCGCATCCGGGCTATGCCGCGTTGCCGAAAGCGCCCTACCGCTATCAGGAGATGCTGGGGGTGATCTGGCGCGAGAACCCATCCTGTTATTTAGAGGACGGTGAACAGGCGGTGCTGATGGCGGCGCTGATGGAAACCGACAACGCAGGGCGCCCACTGATCGATGCGTGGATTAACCGTTCGGGGTTAAGCGCCGACGCGTGGCTGGAAAAGCTGTTTGAAGCAACGGTGATCCCGTTCTACCACCTGCTCTGCCGCTACGGCGTGGCGCTGATCGCCCACGGCCAGAACGTGACGCTGGTGATGAATGACTACGTCCCGCAGCGCATCCTGCTGAAAGATTTCCAGGGCGATATGCGCCTGGTGGATGAAGACTTCCCGCAGGCGCAGAGCCTGCCGGAGCAGGTGAAGGCCGTCACGGCGCGCCTCAGCGCGGATTACATCATTCACGACCTGCAAACCGGCAACTTTGTGACGGTGCTGCGCTTTATCTCGCGCCTCACCCTGCAATGCGGCGTTAGCGAAACGCGCTTCTATCAGATTCTGGCCGAGGTATTACGTGGCTATATGGCTGCACACCCGGATCTGGCAGAACGCTTCGCCAAATTCGATCTCTTCAAGCCGCAGATTATTCGCGTGATCCTCAACCCGGTCAAACTGACCTTCTCCGAACACGACGGCGGCAGCCGCATGCTGCCGAACTACGTTACCGATCTTGATAACCCTCTTTTTCTGGCCTCCCGGGAGTCAGCGCAATGAAAACCTATGATTTCATCGGCATTGGTATTGGCCCGTTTAACCTCAGCATCGCCGCTCTGGCCGAAGGGCTGGACGGTTTTAGCTCGCTGTTCCTTGAGCGTAAACCGCACTTCTCCTGGCACCCGGGGATGATGGTGCCGGACTGCCACATGCAGACCAGCTTTCTGAAGGATCTGGTCAGCGCCGTGGAGCCCACCAACCGCCACAGCTTCCTGAACTACCTGGTGCAGCGTAAAAAGTTCTACCGCTTTCTGACCACCGAGCAGCGCACCGTCTCCCGCGAGGAGTTTGCGGACTACCTGTGCTGGGCGGCGGAAAACCTCACCAACCTGTCATTCAGCCAGCAGGTGCAGCAGGTGAGCTTTGATGAGAAAAGCGGCCTGTTTGAGGTGATGACCCAGCGGGACCGCTTCCTGGCGCGCCACGTCTGCGTGGGGATTGGCAAACAGATCAACCTGCCTGACTGCGTCACGATGCAGGACGATACCTGCTTCCACGCCAGCGAGATGATGCTGCGCACGCCGGATCTCGCGGGCAAGCGCGTCACCGTGATCGGCGGTGGCCAGAGCGGTGCCGACCTGTTCCTGAACATCTTCCGCGGTGAATGGGGCCAGCCGCGGAGCCTGAACTGGGTATCGCGCCGCAACAACTACAACGCGCTGGATGAAGCTGCCTTTGCTAACGAGTACTTCACGCCGGAGTACGTGGACAGCTTCTCCACGCTCGGTGAAGAGGCCCGTCGTCAGATGCTGCACGAGCAGAAGATGACCTCTGACGGTATTACCACGGAATCGCTGCTGGCGATTTACCGCGCCATGTACCACCGCTTTGAAGTGCTGCGTGAAAAACCCTGGGCTCACCTCCTGCCATCCCGCTCGGTGACGGCCCTCACGCGCCAGGAAAACGGACATCGCCTGAGCATTCAGCATCATCTTGATGGCGGTCAGGAACAGCTGGAGAGCGACGTGGTGATTTTCGCCACTGGCTACCGCGCCGTGCAGCCTGCGTTCCTCGCGCCGCTGTCTCACCGCCTCCATCGGGATACGGATGAGGCCTTCTGCATTAACAACGATTTCACCCTTGAATGGGACGGTCCACAGAGCAACCGCCTGTTTGCCGTAAACGCCGGGATGCACCGTCTCGGCATTGCCGAACCCCAGCTCAGCCTGATGGCCTGGCGCGCGGCGCGAATTCTGAATCGCGCGCACGATGAAGAGCCGTTTGAACTGGCTACCACCCCTGGCGTTATCCACTGGCGAAGCACCGCCAGCCCGGAAAGTAGCCAGGTTTTTAAATCTTTAGCAAAAACGACCGAGTACTGACACACACATTCAGGATCAACATAACAATGAAACGTTCTCATCTTTGGGTTTTAAATCCTTGCTTGCTTGCAATGCTTTCTACCTCTGCGTGGGCGGAAGAACAAAAGGAAGAAGATATCGTGGTCTCTGCCAGCCGTGCTCACCGCAGCGTGGCTGAAATGGCGCAGACTACCTGGGTCATTGAACGGGCTGAAATTGAGCAGCAGGTTCAGGGCGGGAAAGAGATTAAAGAAGTGCTGGCCCAGCTTATCCCGGGCATGGACGTCAGCAGCCAGGGGCGCACCAACTACGGCATGAACCTGCGCGGTCGTTCGATGATGGTGATGGTGGACGGCGTGCGTCTGAACTCGTCACGCAGCGACAGCCGCCAGCTCGACTCTATCGATCCGTTCAATATCGATCGTATCGAAGTGATCTCCGGTGCCACCTCGCTCTATGGCGGCGGCAGCACCGGCGGCCTGGTGAACATCGTCACCAAAAAGGGTCAGCCGGATACCGAAGTGGAGTTTCAGACCGGGACAAAGAGCGGGTTTAACAGCCACAACGATCACGATGAGAACGTGTCGGCAGCCGTCAGCGGCGGCAACGATAAGGCTTCCGGTCGTCTGTCGGTGTCGTATCAGCGCTACGGCGGCTGGTATGACGGCAATGGCGACGAGGTGATTATCGATAACACCCAGACCGGCCTGCAGTATTCCGACCGTATTGACGTGATGGGTACTGGCACCATCAACATTGACGATCATCAGCAGCTGCAGCTCACCACGCAGTACTACAAGAGCGAGTCCGACGGGAAGCACGGTTTGTTCCTCGGCGAGAACTTCTCGGCAGTGACGGGCGATGCAAAAGCCTACAACAAAGACAACCTCAACTCCGATCGTATCCCCGGTACCGAGCGCCACCTGATTAACCTGCAGTACTCGAATACCGATTTCTGGGGCCAGGACCTGGTCGCGCAGATTTACTATCGCGATGAGAGCCTGACCTACTACCCGTTCCCGACGCTGAGCAAAGGTGCGGTGACCAGCATTGGCGCATCCCAGCAGAAAACCGACTTTTATGGCGGCAAGCTGACCCTGAACAGCAAGCCGGTGGATGATTTGACCCTCACCTGGGGTGTCGATGCCGACCATGAAACCTTCGATGCTAACCAGCAGTTCTTCGATTTGAGTAAAGCGGCGGCAAGCGGCGGTATGGATCTGGAAAATGCCTACAACGTGGGCCGTTATCCGGGTTACAGCATTACCAACCTTGCCCCGTTCCTGCAGGCCAGCTATGACATTGATGCCATCACCCTGAGCGGCGGCGTGCGCTACCAGTACACTGAAAACAAGGTGGATGACTTTGTTGGTTACGCCCAGCAGCAGGCCATCGCTAACGGGAAAGCCACCTCCGCCGACGCGGTGCCGGGTGGGAAAACGGATTACAACAACTTCCTGTTTAACGCCGGGATACTCGGTCGCCTGACCGAACAGCAGCAGCTGTGGTTTAACTTCTCGCAAGGCTTTGAAATCCCTGACCTGGCGAAATACTACGGCTCTGGCACCTACCAGCTCGTCGACGGCCACTATCGCCTGCTGAACAGCGTAAACGTGAACGACTCGACTCTGGATGGGATCAAGGTCAACGCCTACGAGCTGGGCTGGCGTTTCACCGGCGACAACCTGCGCACGCAGGTCGCGGCGTACTACTCGCTTTCCGATAAAACCATCACCATCAACAAGAGTGACATGACCATCAACCTCGAAGACGATAAACGTCGTATTTACGGGATAGAAGGCCAGGTGGACTACTTCTTCACCGACAGCGACTGGAGTACCGGCGCGAACTTTAACGCCATTAAGTCTGAGACGCGTGAAAACGGAAAATGGGAGAAGCTGACGGTCGACAGCGCCAGCCCGTCGAAGGCCAGCGCATGGGTTAACTGGGCACCGGGCGACTGGGCGCTGCGCGTGCAGAGCACGCAGACCTTTGACGTGTCTGACGCCGCCGGTAAGAAGATCGATGGCTATAACACCATTGATTTCCTGGGCAGCTACGCCCTACCGGTGGGCAAGGTCAGCTTCAGCGTGGAAAACCTGCTGGACAAAGACTACACCACCGCCTGGGGCCAGCGCGCGCCGGGGCTGTATAGCCCAACCTACGGCTCACCGGGCCTGTATACCTATAAAGGTCGCGGACGTACCTTTGGTCTGAACTACTCCGTACTGTTCTGATCCTGCGCGCCGCCTGCGGGCGGCGCATATTGCTGTGTAATTTCAACGCGAATTTGCTATAAAATCAGCGATTTGCTGAAATTGTCGGCAAACGAACGAAAAGTTTACTTTCCCCCTTTGACAAGGTGAACGCAGGTCGATAATATTCGCCCCGTTCACACGATTCCTCTGTAGTTCAGTCGGTAGAACGGCGGACTGTTAATCCGTATGTCACTGGTTCGAGTCCAGTCAGAGGAGCCAAATTTGAAAAGCCTGCTTTTGAAGCAGGCTTTTTGCTTTTCTGCGTCTCTGATGTTAATTCAGAATCGCATCCAACCTGGCAAGTACTTCATTTACAACGGCGTCAGGTATACGTTCCAGCCGCATGCCGTTCCGGGCAGCCATATCAATGGTTCTGGGCTGGTCGCAGCGAATAACGCCCGTTGTTTTTGTCCCCGCCCCTTCCAGTGAAACGGTGAAACCTGCTGTACGAGCAAAGTTTCCGCCGCTGGTGACGGGAACCACTACCGGTAGCCGGGTCAGCTTGTTAAACGACGCCTTCGATACGATAAGCACCGGACGTTTTCCACTTTGCTCGTGGCCAGCAATCGGATCCAGTAAAACAAGCCAGATTTCCCCTCTGTCCATTTACAGGATCTCCTTGCCTACCGCAGGCGCATCAATCCATTCCCGCTCCTCTTCGCTCATTTCAGCGTGCGGATCGCACTGCGCCAGCAGCTCCTCAAGCGAATAATGAGGCCGTTTCTGGGGTTCGATAATCAGGCAGCCATTATTAATGGTCATGCCGACTTCGCTGTCCGTCGAGAGCTCCAGCGTTTTCAGTACGGCGGGAGGAACCGCCAGCATGATGGATCCGCCGACCTTTTTCAGGCGAGTTGTATACATAGAACACCTCCGGATATTATATTTTAATATAACATCCATAGATTTTGCAGTTCAAAGGATTATGGCGGATAGGATAAACGAAATGCGAGGCGGCTTCCGGATCGGAGCTATGTCGGAGCCAAGTTGAGGCCCCCTCTCTCACGGCTTCATAACGATACGGCCAAGCGGTTTCGCTGTCTCAGCGAATTCGTGGGCTGCGGCGGCGTTAGCCAGGGGGAAGACACGGTCAATGACAACCTTGATGCGCCCTGCTGCCACAGCCTGCAACATGTCGTCCACACTTGTCCGAACGCCGGGCCTTTCAAAAAGGGGCCCCATGAATACCCCCATGAGTGTCTGGTTAGACTGCATTGGCGGCCACAAGTCGACAGTCAGACTGCCACCGCCCGCATTACCGACGAAGACGAGACGTCCTTGCGGAGCGAGTGCAGAAAGCGAAACAGACAACGTCGTCCCTACCGGATCGATGACGAGGTCAACACCAGCGCCACGGGTGTACTCTCGGACACTGTCAACGATGTTATCCTCTACACGATCCACGACATAATCGGCACCCAATTCAAGCAGCCGGCTTCTTCGCTGCGCTCCGCTTGCCACAGCGATAACCGTCGCGCCAGCTTGTGAGGCAAGCTGAACGGCCGCGAGCCCCACGCCACCTGCTGCTGCCTGAATCAGGACGGATTCTCCGTGCCGAAGCATGCCTCGTGTGAATAGGCAATGATGCGCGGTTCCAAAAGAGATCGGTACCACCGCAGCATCTGTTGCATCCACTCCATCCGGAATAAGCCAGGTGCGTTCCGCGGGCACCGCCCAACGTTCCGCATGCGATCCCTGCATGCTAAACGCAGTCACTTTGTCCCCAACCTTTCGGCTACGGACTTTCGAACCGGCGGCAACCACTGTGCCCGCGGCCGCGTAGCCGACGATCCACGAAGGAAGAGGCGGCGGCGTTGAGCGCCGGTTGATCAGATCTCCCCCTTCAATCGAGATTGCCTCGACAGAAATCAGGACGTCATCAGGCCCTGCAACCGGATCCGGGACATCAATATATTGCAGGACGTCGGGAGCGCCTTCCACGTCATAAATCGCTGCTTTCATTAATTTTCCTCTGTCGTATCAAGACCCTAGGGCAGCCTGGCAATCACCTTAATCTCAAACTGGAATCCGTACAGCCACATCACCAAACGTGCAGCCCGCAGCCGTGAGGACAGCATTAAGGTTATCGAATGGCAGGTGAGTACCGATTACGATCATAGAGCGCCTGCCGTCCGAAGGGGAAAACGGCTTCGCGTGTTGTCATGTTTGTACCTTTGTAATGGGGCGAAATCTGTCCGATGAACACAAAGACACTTTACAGGCGCCAGATCGGGCGGATAAACAAGCGACTTTGTCCATCATTCTTCTGCCCTACAGCACAAACTCATAGTGCGAGCCATCGGGCAGTTCAACATCAAGCCGCAGCTTTCCGCCCGCAGCCTCAACGTAACGCTTAAGTGAAGAGAGTTTCAAATCGCGCCCGGGCTTTTCCATGACCGCGACGGTGGGCTGCCGGATGCCCAGCGCCTGCGCCATTTCAACCTGTGTTTTTTGCACCTTTTCCCGTAGCTCTGCCAGATGGATGTTAAGCAAAATGTCGGCAGCCATTGCCTGAGCGCTGGCAACAACATCCGGTTTCTCATCCGCTATAAGCTGCTCAAGGTTTCTGCCCATCGCGTAACTCCCTCTCTTTTAATGTATTCAACCAGTGAGTGAATTCCCGGTCGGCCACCAGAAGCATCTCATCGTAAAAACGTCTTTCGTTACCGGCCTTGTTGCCTGCACAAAGCACAACGCCGGTTCGGTTTGGGTCAAACGCGAAAAATGCCCGCAACGGATCGCCTTTACTCTGAATGCGCAGCTCTTTCATGTTGCTGTGACGAGAGCCTTTAAGCGTATCGGCATAGGGTCTTGACAATGACGGTCCCTTTTCTCGCAGAACAAGCAGTGCTGCCAGCACGCATGCCCGATCGGTATCGTCAAGTGAACGAAACCAGCAATCAAACCTGTCCGTCGTGTTAATTGTCCACACAAGACCTCCCATCAAATATAGATCAAAAGCTATATACATGCAAAGCTATAGCAATGATTATGCTGAGATGGAAAAGAAGATTCTTGTGGGGTTAGGAGAATACAGAATGCGTGCCGGAGTAATTCTGTGTATCCCTTATCGGATATTCATTTTGTTACGAGCATCATCGAAAAAAGTCAGGATCCGGTCAACTGCCGCCAGCGCCACGCTGCCTGGAAGGGCGACGGCTTCAAAGCTTCGCAAACTGGCAAATGAAGTCGTCGCTGATACTGAATTATTTTGAGGCTCAGGTCGCCCCCGAGCAGGTTGCCGAATCATTCGAATCGCAGTCGGTCTTTAAAAAATATACTTTCAACTGAGCGACGAGCCCGGCCAGCGCAGCGCCACCGGGCAAGCCAGCAGCTAGATCTGGTAATCAATCGCCACTTCTTCCGGCTCCATCACCTGACGTTTAATTTCATCCACAGACAGCCCGGCATTGCACAGCTCGATAAAGCGCCAGACATAGTTGCGCTGCAGCTGTCCGCGCTTCAGCCCAAGCCAGACGGTATTGGCGTCAAACAGGTGACGCGTATCAAGACGCACGAGGTTCCCGTCTTCGCGTTCCCCGCTGGACTGTTCCGCCACCAGGCCTATACCCAGACCCAGCTCGACGTAAGTTTTGATCACATCGGAGTCCTGCGCGCTCAGCACCACGTCCGGCGTGAGCCCTTTGCGGTTGAAGGCTTCATCAATGCGTGAGCGTCCGGTAATGCCCTGGCGGTAAGTGATCAGCGGCCATTTCGCAATGTCTTCCAGCGTCAGGGGAGAGACCTGATTCAGCGGATGATCGACCGGGAGTAATAAACTGTGGTACCAGCGGAACCACGGGAAGGCCACCAGCAGCGGGTCGTTGCTCAGACGCTCGCTGGCGATGCCGATATCCGCCCCACCGTTTTGCAGCAGCACTTCAATTTCCTGCGGGGTGCCCTGGATGAGCTCCAGACGGACGTCAGGGAAAAGTTCGCGGAAGGCTTTAATCACAGGCGGCAGGCTGTAACGCGCCTGGGTGTGGGTGGTGGCGATGGTGAGTACACCCGAAGCGTCATTGGTGAAGAGATCCGCCAGACGACGCACGTTGCTGGCCTCGTTGAGGATCCGCTCAGCGATGGTCAGCAATGCCTTGCCCGGCTCCGTCATCCCAAGCAGACGCTTGCCGCGACGGATAAAAATCTCTATCCCCAGTTCCTCTTCCAGCTCGCGAATATGGCGGCTGACGCCAGACTGGGATGTATAAAGCATGTTAGCGACTTCGGTCAGGTTGTAGTCCCGCCTGGCCGCCTCACGGATAATTTTAAGTTGCTGGAAATTCACAATTCACTCCGGCGCATCTGACATAGCTCTATTGTTAGAGTCAGCTGAGCTGCAGAACAAATAATAAAAACCAGCATCTTATGCTTTTATGGAATATCAACTCACGAGCTGGAGTTCACGGTTCTCAAGCGACGGCTTGCTGACCAGCGACATCAAAATCTCTTTTACCGCCTGCGCCTGCGGCGACAGCGATCCGCGTGCGGACATGTTCAGCGACAGCGGCAGGCTCATTGAAGGCGTGGTGATGCGCGCCATCCAGCCGTTTGCCGCACTGCACAGCGAGCGGGCGGCAGATTCCGGCAGGACCGTCACTCCCATTCCGCTGGCAATCGCTGCCGTCAGCGTGGAAATAGAATCAATTTCGCCAATAATTTTGGCCGTCAGGCGGCGCAGGGAGAACGCTTCATCCACGCGCACGCGCACCGCGCTGTAGTCGCGCGGCAGATAGAGGTTCATTTCTGCCACCGCGGTAAGGTCTACGCTCTGACCCGGGCAGTCGCGGGTGCCCACGAGGTAGAGATCTTCTTTCAGCAGCGGCTGGCTGGTGATCCCGGCGACGGGAGAGCGATCGTAAAGGACGGCCATATCCAGCTGGCCGTTGAGCAGTTTGTCATTCAGAACGGAACCGCTGTTTTCGTGCAGGTAGACCAGCACTTCAGGTAGCTCAGCGCGAACGGCCTGCAGCAGTGGCATGGTGATAGACGATGCCGCGGTTCCTGGCGCTAAACCAATGGAAACGTGCCCGCTCAGGGTCTGGCCAACATTGTTCACCGCCAGCTGCGCCTGTTCACACTGACGCAGAATAGTGCGGGCATGGGTATACAAAATTTTGCCTGCTTCTGTTGGCGTCACGCCGCGCTTGGTGCGGATCAGTAATTGCTGATCCATCTCGCCTTCCAGCGTAGCCACCTGCTGGCTCAGCGCAGGCTGCGCGATATGCAGCACTTCTGCCGCTTGAGTCAGGCTGCCGATATCGACGATTTTTACGAAGTATTTCAGTCGTCTTAAGTTCATTTTGCCCCCTGTTCAAAAAACTGTGCCGGAACCGGCTGTCGTTGTTGAAGAGGTTTTGCAATATGAATGCCAGTTTTGCGAAGAGGTCTGATTTGTTGCTAAGCGGCTGAAAATAAGGAAAGCTAATCATGGATGGGGGTTTAATGACTGAAACAGCGGTTTATGATCTGCCCCATTAGAGGTATGTTTGCACCATGACGGTGCATTACGTTGGCAAAAGCGTCACTTTGCTGATTTTGTCAGCAAACGATCAAAAGGTGTTGATCCATCCTTTGACAAGGCGAACGCAGGTCGATAATATGCGCCCCGTTCACACGATTCCTCTGTAGTTCAGTCGGTAGAACGGCGGACTGTTAATCCGTATGTCACTGGTTCGAGTCCAGTCAGAGGAGCCAAATTTAAAAAGCCTGCTTTTAAAGCAGGCTTTTTGCTTTTCTGCTGCGGGTAAAATTGTCGGGTGGCGGCTTCGCCTTACCCGACCTACAGGACCGTAGGCCCGGTAAGCGCAGCGCCACCGGGCGAAACGAACTCAATGGCTGAGCGTCACCGGCATCCCCGACCGCCGTTCCAGTTCAGCGCCCGCCCCCTCGTTTATAAGCTGTGCCCGCAGCGCGGGGGTAATCGGCAGCGGTACTTTATTGGTTGACTCAAATTCCGCACGGTTACGTGACAGCGGCTCATGTACTTCCACCCAGCGGCTGCCGTCCGGCTCGGTGGTGGTTTTAACGGGCCTGTCGATAAGCTGCACGCGGGTTCCTACGGGAACATTATCGAAAAGGTATTTGATGTCGTTATTACGCAGACGAATGCAGCCCTGGCTCACCCGCAGCCCGATGCCGAAATTCGAGTTTGTGCCGTGAATGGCATAGAGCCTGCCGATATAAATCGCATACAGCCCCATCGGGTTATCCGGCCCGGCGGGCACGAACGCCGGCAGGGTTTTCCCCTCTGCCGCATAGGCGCGGCGCGTATTCGGCGTCGGAGACCAGGTTGGCCCCTCCTGCTTACGCTCAACGGCCGTCACCCAGTTACGCGGCGTTTCGCGTCCGGCCTGACCAATGCCGATGGGCAGCACTTCTACGGTGTTACCGCCAGGCGGATAGTAGTAGAGGCGCATTTCCGCCGCATTTACGATGATCCCCTCGCGGACGGTGTCAGGCAAAATCAGCTGCTGAGGTATTACCAGACGGGTGCCGGATTTGGGCAAAAAAGGATCCACGCCCGGGTTTGCTTCAAGCAGGTTGCTCAGCCCCTGCCCGTACTGCGCGGCAAAGGCTTCCAGAGGCAGCGTGTTGCCTTCGGGAACGGTGATGATAATCGGGGTTCCCACCAGACGACTGCCTTCCGGCGGAAGTGGATAGGTTACGGCAAACGCACCGGGAACAGCGGCGCACAGCGTAAGGACGAACCAGATAAGTCGAATCATAGTTTCCTGTGCTCATAAAAAGAGAAAGCCCGGGCTCAGGCAGGCTTTCTCAGTTTACGCTATCACGCCTCGGTTTTGCGCCACCTGCGCGTCAGTACTTTTTCCGCCTCGACAATAAGGAACATCACAAAACCAATCAGCAGGGTGATGACCCAGTAGCGGAACGGCAGCGCCTCGGTGCCAAACAGCATCTGCATGAAGGGTGCGTAAATAATAAGAAGCTGTAGCGCCAGCAGTACGCCGCTCACGATCCAAATCCCTTTGTTCGCCAGCAGGCCTTTGCTCAGCGAGAAGCCGTCATTCACGCGACAGTTGAGCATGTAGAACCACTGCGCAGTGACCAGGGTTTGCAGCAGCACGGTGCGGATAAATTCCGCCGAATAGCCGCGCGGCTGTAGCCAGGCTTCCAGCACGAAGGCGCTGATGGCAATCATCAGACCGACAAACACCACGCGCCAGATGGCATAGCCGTCCATCACATGGAGATTCGCCTTGCGCGGTGGCCGGTTCATGATGTTTTTCTCACCCGCTTCAAACGCCAGGCCAAACGACAGCGTGGCCGATGTCGCCATGTTCATCCACAGGATCAGGACCGGCGTTAGCGGGATCAGGTTTCCCGCCAGCAGCGCGATGATGATCAGCAGAGCCTGCGCGATGTTGCTCGGGATAACGAACAGAATGGTCTTTTTCAGGTTATCGTAAACCCGACGTCCCTCGTGCACCGCACGGGCAATGGTGGCAAAGTTGTCATCCGTTAACACCATGTCGGCGGCTTCCTTGGTGACTTCCGTCCCCTTAATCCCCATGGCGATACCCACATCCGCCCGCTTGAGCGCTGGGGCATCGTTTACGCCATCCCCGGTCATGCCCACGACTTCCTGTTTACTTTGCAGAGCCTGCACAAGGCGGAATTTATCCTCCGGGCTGGTTCGGGCGAAAATATCGTACTGCTGGGCGGCGTCGCTCAGCTGACGATCGTCCATCGCCTCCAGCTCACGTCCGGTGATAGCGCTTGCGGCGTTACCTATCCCCAACATTTGCCCAATGCTCATTGCCGTTTGCGGGTGGTCGCCGGTAATCATTTTCACGCGGATCCCGGCCTGCAGACAGTCGGCAATGGCGGTAATGGCCTCCGGACGCGGCGGATCCATCATTCCTGCAATACCCAGCAGGATCACGCCATCATGCAGGTCCGGGTGATCCAGCTCGCGCTGTCCCTCGCGGGCAGGTTTCCAGGCCGCCGCCACCATACGCAAGCCTTCCCGGGCATACTCCTCAATCTTCCCTTCCCAGTAAGGCTGATCGAACGGCTGCAGTCCGTCATTCGTCTGCTGGTACTGGCAGAGGCGGAACAGGACGTCTGGCGCGCCAGTGATTAAAATCACCTCTTCATCGCCCAGCCGGTACAGCGTGGACATGTATTTATACTGCGAATCAAACGGGATTTTACTGCGCATTTCGGTATCGAGCGGTGGGAGCGGAATTTTCGCCGCCAGCACCTTCAGCGCGCCCTCGGTCGGGCCCCCGGTGATTTTCCACAGCCCCTGCTCGTCTTTGATCAGCTGGCTGTCATTACAGAGGTCAATGGTGCGCAGGTAGCGTTCCAGCAGGGAACCCTGCGTCACGCTGACGGGCGTTGGGTCATCTACGGGGTGAATATTCCCCACCGGTTCGTAGCTGTCGCCCTCCACGCGATAGGTCGTGTCAGCGGTAATCACCGCTTTGACTGTCATTTCATTCATCGTCAGGGTGCCGGTTTTATCCGAGCAGATGACCGTCATCGCCCCCAGCGTTTCCACCGTGGGCAGCTTGCGAATGATGGCCTTGCGACGCGCCATGGCCTGTACGCCAAGCGAAAGGATGATGGAAATGATGGCCGGCAGGCCTTCCGGCACGGCGGCAACGGCGAGGCTGATAAGCGACAGCACCAGTTCAGAAACCGGCATATCCCGGAACAGGAGACTAAAGACAAACAGCGCCACCATCATCACCAGGATAGTGATGAAGATAGTCTTACCGAGCTTATCCATCTGCACCATCAGCGGCGTGCGGTGCTTTTCAATGTCGGACATCATCTGATTGATGTGACCCAGCTCGGTCTCGCCCCCGGTTGCTACCACCACGCCTTTACCGCCGCCGGAGCTGACGGTGGTGCCTGAGTAGAGCAGATTATACCGGTCACCTAAAGGCAGCTCCCCGCTTAACGCATCGCTGTTTTTCTCAACAACGGTGGATTCGCCGGTCAGGATGGCCTCCTCCACGCGCAGGTTGTGCGCTTCAATGACGCGCAGATCCGCAGGGATACGATCCCCGGCACGGATCACCACGATATCCCCCGGGACCAGCGCCGTGGTGGGGATCGTTTCATGATTCCCCTGCCGTACCACCACGGCTTCGCTGGAGAGCATATTGCGAATGCTCTGCAACGATTTTTCAGCATTGCTCTCCTGGATATGGCCAATCAGCGCGTTAATGATGGCAACCCCAAGGATCACAAACATGTCTACCCAGTGGCCCATAAAGAGCTTAAGCAACGCGGCCACCAGCAGAACGTAAATCAAAACGTCGTTAAAATGCGCCAGGAAGCGCAGCCAGGCAGGTTTGCCCTTTTTTTGCGGTAACGCATTCTCACCGTGCTGCTGAAGTCGGGCTGATGCCTCAGTGGCGCTAAGGCCTTCCAGGGTGGAGTGGATATTCGACAGGGTTTCGTCAACGGTTTGTTGATAATACGGACGTTCAGGTTTTCCTGTTTTCATCGTTCCTTCCTCAGGTTCTATTCAGAAATCACCTTGCTTCTCTGTAATTAACGAATAACGAAAACAGGGACATGAGCGTAACGAACAATACTTGCCGCCTCTGATCCTAACAAATGGGTTTGAATATTGGGATTTCGCGAGCCGACAATAATCGCGCCGACAGCCAGTTCATCCGCCAGTTTAATAACCTCATCACGAACGTTCCCGCTACGGACATGGAGATGAACACGCGCTTCAGGCAGATTCAATTTTTTGACCAGGTCAGACAGCTTTTCTTTCGAATTATTAATCATATATTCATCCATTTTGCGCGCATCTGAAATAAAACCACGCGTCAGTTCGGCTGAAAATTTGGGCATGACGTGCAGCAAATGAATGTCACCCGATGCGCTTTGCGCCAGAAACTGTGCATGCTGCAACGCTTTATCCGCCAGGCTTGTCTCGTAGACATCCACCGGAACGAGAATGTTTTTATACATATCGAGCATCCTTTTTATAACCAACACGAGAGTGAATGAAGCAAAAAATCGCATTAAATGCAGGGGGTTGCCCTTAATGCCAGTTACGGTAAAAAGAGATTAATAATATTAAACGTAGCACAGGAATATCAGGTTTAACGCTTCCCCACTGATAATGGTTATTTAACATTTATGTTTTCGCCGACTATGCTCATAGTCAGCCACCGCTTCCGGCTCATGGAGGAATGTATGTATGGTTTAAGCCTGATCCGCCTGGGTATGTTTATTGCACTCGCCATTATCGCCAGCACGGCGATTGGTTTATTTACCTATATGGTCGTCACTGTTCTGGCAGAATAGTGTCACCCCCTGTCCAGGTTATGGAATAAATAAAACAGTTATTTATTAGGGGAATACAGTGAACCGCTACCTCTCTCTTTTACCGTTCGTTTTGTTAACGCTCACGGCGTGCGACCCGAAACCGAAGCAAGCCTCCCCCCTGCCCAGAATGGTAAAAGTGGCGGAGGTGACGGTTCCCGGCCACGCCCAGCAGCGGGTTTTCCCCGCCCGCATTGAATCGGGCGATGCCACAGACCTTTCCTTCAAGCGCGCAGGGCAAATTGAAGCGCTCGATGTACGCCAGGGTGCTGCCATCAAACAGGGGCAACAGCTTGCCAGACTGAACGCCCGTGAAGCCCAGCAGCGGGTTAACGACAGACAAACAGCGGCGACGCTGGCCCAGAGGCAGTTCGACCGCTTCCAGACGCTGGCAGGACGACAGGCCATTTCAAAAGCCGAGATGGACGTGCAGCGTGCGAACCGTGATTCGGCGAATGCGGCGCTGCAGATTGCCCGGGAAGAGCTAAATCAGATGACGCTCGTTGCGCCCTTCAGCGGGACGGCAGCCAGCGTGCACGTGCGAAACCATCAGGTGGTGTCCGCCGGTCAGCCCATCGCGACGTTAACCCGTACCGATCTGCTGGACGTGGTGTTCAGCATTCCTGAAAACCTGTTTAAGACCTTTGATATTCGCAACGCGCAGTATCGCCCCGTGGTGAGAATTAACGCCCTTCCGGATCGGGAATTTACCGCCGTCTACAAAGAGCATTCGGGCAGCAGCGACAGCAATACCCTGACCTGGCAGGTGATACTGACCATGCCGCGACCCGATGATTTTCCCGCCGTCGGTGGCGTAAGCGGTACGGTGACCATCAATTTAACCAACCTCCCGGCCGGTGCGGGCGCTCAGGCGCTCGTCGTACCGGTTGAGGCAGTCTTTAACCCGGACAACAGCCCGCGCAATGAGCCGCACGTCTGGGTCGTAACGGGCGAAGGCGACACGCTCCATCTGGAAGACCGCAAGGTCAGCGTGGGGCAAGTGAGTACCGAAGGCGTAGTAATCACCAGCGGGCTTAAGGCGGGCGAGCGCGTGGTGGCCGCAGGCGTTGGGGAACTCCATGCTAACCAGCCGGTGCGTATCTGGACGCGTGAACGGGGACTGTAATGGATATCTCTCGTCAATTTATTAATAACCCTGTTCGCGTCTGGCTAACGATCCTGCTGCTGGGCGTCGGGGGGATTTTCGCCCTGTTGAATATCGGCAGGCTGGAAGATCCCGCCTTTACCATCAAAACCGCAGTGGTGGTCACCCACTACCCTGGCGCATCCGCTCAGCAGGTTGAAGAGGAGGTAACACTTCCGCTGGAGAATGCCCTGCAGCAGCTGCCTTATCTGGACAACGTGAGCTCCATCTCGTCAAACGGTCTGTCGCAAATCACTGTTAACATCGCATCACGCTATCACTCGAATGAACTGCCGCAGATTTGGGATGAACTTCGCCGCCGCGTGGGCGATGCCTCGCGTCAGTTCCCGCCCGGCGTCGTCACGCCCTTTGTGAATGACGATTTCGGCGACGTGTTCGGCTTCTTCTTCGCCATTTCCGGAGATGAATTCAGTAATCCTGAACTGGTGAGATATGCGGAGCAGCTGCGCCGGGAGTTGATTCTGATCCCCGGCGTCGCGAAGGTGGCCATCGGCGGGGCGATTAGCCAGCAGGTCAACATTGATATCTCCCTGACCAAAATGGCCGCGCGCGGCATTACGCTGAACCAGCTTTCCGCCCTGCTCAACAGACTTAACGTCGTTTCCAGCGCCGGAGAAATCACCTCCGGCACCGAATCCATTCGCCTGCACCCGACCGGTGAGTTCGAAAATCTTGATGAACTGGCGGATATCATCATCACGCCTTCCGGCACCGGGGCGGCGACGCGTCTGCGGGATATCGCCACGCTGTCGCGCGGGCTGAACGAATCGCCAGCCAGCATTTACCATGCCAACGGCAAAAAAGCCGTCACCATGGGCGTCTCGTTTATTCCCGGCGTGAACGTGATCGACGTGGGCCACGCGCTGGAGGCGAAGCTAAGCCAGATGTCGGCGGAAAAACCGGCAGGCATACAGATAGACCTGTTTTACGATCAGGCAGCCGAAGTGGGCCACTCCGTTAACGGTTTTATTATTAACTTCCTGATGGCGCTGGCGATTGTCATCGGTGTGCTGCTGATCTTTATGGGCGTACGCAGCGGGATCATCATTGCGTTTTCTCTCGCGCTCAACGTGCTCGGCACGCTGCTGATTATGTATCTGTGGGGCATTGAGCTGCAGCGCATCTCGCTCGGGGCGCTGATTATCGCCCTCAGCATGCTGGTGGATAACGCCATCGTGATTGTCGAAGGGGTGTTGATCGCCCGACAGCAGGGCTCCCCGCTGTTAACCGCCGTGAACTACATCATCCGCCGCTCCGCCCTGCCGCTGCTGGGGGCGACGGTGATTGCCATCCTGGCGTTTGCCCCTATCGGGCTGTCGCAGGATTCCACCGGGGAATACTGTAAATCCCTGTTCCAGGTGCTGCTGATTTCCCTGATGCTGAGCTGGTTTTCGGCGCTCACCCTCACCCCGGTGCTGATTAAGTGGTGGTTGTTTAAAAACGATAACACCCCCGATAAAACCGATGAGTCAGATCCTTACGATAAACGACTCTACCGCGTCTACCAGCGCTTGCTTAACACGCTGCTGCACCATAAGGCACCGACGCTCATTGTGATGGCTGCGCTGCTGGCAGCGTCTGTCTGGGGTTTTGGTGCCGTACGGCAAAACTTTTTCCCGTCGTCTAATACGCCGATTTTCTTTGTCGACCTCTGGCTACCCTACGGCACCGATATTAAATGGACCGAGAAAATGACCGGCGATATCGAAAAAACCATTAACGGCCAGCCGGGCGTGGAAACCACCGTCTCGACCATTGGTCAGGGAAGTATGCGGTTTATTCTGACCTACAGCGGACAGCGGCAGTACAGTAACTATGCGCAGATCATGGTGCGCATGGATGACCAGCGCAACATCTCCGCCCTGACGCGCCACGTGGACGAGTACATCGCGCGAAACTATCCGCAGGTCAACGCCAGCACCAAACGCGTGATGTTTGGCCCCTCCGGCGACAGCGCCATTGAGGTGCGCATTAAAGGTCCCGATCCTGACCGGCTGCGCCTGATTGCCAGCCAGGTGGACGACATCCTCACCCGCGACCCGGCAACGGGCAGCGTCAGGAACGACTGGCAAAACCGCAGCAAGGTGATCCGCCCACAGTACGTTGCCGCCCTGGGCCGCGAGCTTGGCGTAGATAAGCAGGACGTCGACAACGCGCTGGAGATGAACTTCTCCGGCAGCCGGGCGGGGCTGTACCGGGAAGGCAGCGACCTGCTGCCCGTGGTGGTGCGCCCGCCTGAGAGCGAACGGCTGGACGCCAATCACCTGAACAACGTGCTGGTGTGGAGCCAGACGCGGCAGCAGTATATCCCGCTGAGTAACGTCGTCAGCCGCTTCTCGCTGGAGTGGGAGGATCCGCTCATCCTTCGACGCGATCGCTCGCGGGTGCTGACGGTTCAGACGGACCCAGACCCGCTAAGCCAGCAAACCTCCGGCGATATCCTTGCCCGCGTGAAGCCGCAGGTAGATGCCCTTCCCCTTCCACACGGCTACAGCATCGAGTGGGGAGGCGACGCGGAAAATTCCAGTGAAGCGCAGCAGGGGCTTTTCACTACGCTACCTCTCGGGTATCTGGTGATGTTTGTCATTACGGTGCTAATGTTTAGCTCGGTAAAAAACGCCGTCGCTATCTGGCTGACCGTACCGCTGGCGCTGATCGGCGTGACGCCGGGATTTTTAATTACCGGCATTCCCTTTGGCTTTATGGCGCTGATTGGCCTGCTGAGCCTGAGCGGAATGCTCATCCGCAACGGCATCGTGCTGGTGGAAGAGATTGAACAGCAGAAAACGCAAAAGGATCAGCACGAGGCGATCGTGTACGCCGCCACCTCGCGCCTGCGCCCCATCCTGCTCACCGCGTTTACGACAGTGCTTGGCCTGGCTCCGCTACTGCTGGACGTTTTCTTCCAAAGCATGGCCGTTGTGATTATGTTTGGACTGGGGTTTGCTACAATCCTGACGCTGCTGGTACTCCCCGTGATCTATGCGTGTTTCCATCGTAAGGACGAAGCCAAATAACAATGAATGCGACAGGGCTGAACATTATCAAGACGCTGGGCTGTATGACAGCGGTGACCTTCTTTACCATCTACAATACCTGGGATCACTATGATTATGACTATCACTGGATCCTGGGGTTTTTAACTTTTATCTCGACTATCGCCACGCCGCTGTTTTTTGTGGTTTCGGGCTATCTCGACGGACAATCCCGGCACGGCACCCGCTGGCAACTGGGTAAAATTAAAAGTCTGGTGATTGTTTTTCTGTTCTGGATAACGATCTACTACCTGTGGGAGCCCTATCAGCGCGGGTATTTAATCCAGCCCTGGTTCGTGTTCGCCTTTGTCGTGATTTACACCTTCCATCCGGCGGTGGAGTGGCTCAGCCAGCGGCGAGTGCTATTCTGCGGGGCGATTGCCGCCCTGCTGCTCTTTTCCTACGGATACGATCTGCTATCGGCGCTTTATCCTGAAACACACATCTTTTCCCTGTCACCGCAGTATCGGCTGTGGACATGGCTGCTGTTTTATCTGACGGGGCAACTCTTCTGCGACCCGAAAATCGCCGAGTGGATTAGCCGCAAAAATGTCGTCAGGGCGGCGGTTGTCGCCATCCCGTTTATCTATCTCTTCACCTGGTTTTACGAGCGCCACTTCTTCTTCGCGCTGTTCAAGGCGGACAGAAACGCCTTTATTCTCACCGGCTCTCAAATTTACATTTTGATCATCGCGCTGGTGATTGCGGCGAACGGCGTGCGCTTTCGTCGCAACGCCGAATTCAAAGAGTCGGTTCTGGCCGCCATCAGCAAAACGATGACCGGCGTGTATATTGTGCACTACTCGGTGTTTCACCTGCTGACGGCGCTGATACCGGTGACCTCCCTCGGTATAAAGCTTTCGCTGATTGTGCTCACGTTCGTCACCTCTGTTCTCTTCTCCATGCTGGTATTGTCTAACGCCGTGGCAAAAAAGGTGATTACCCTTTAAAAGCCTAAGCGCAGCCAGGCAAAGAGCACGTTGCCGTTATTGTAGGTACCTGGAATATAGGTGAACTGGACGGTAACGCGCTTATACCCGGCCGAAAACAGTGGGAAGATGAACGGTAGCGGCACGTAGTTGGCAAAATCATCTCGCGCCGTGATGCCCGCCGCGGCACCGAGCCCAAGGCGGAAATCTTTGGCATTATCCAGATACCAGCCCTTCTCCCAGCCATAGCCCATCGCGGGCTGCCATTCGTTGTGGGAGTCCTTGAACATCATCGCGAAGAGCGCGCTCCAGTTACCCTCTTCGTTATAGCGGGAAACGCCCAGCCCGCCGCCCCACGGCATTTCATTGTAATTGTCCGTTTTTTCTTTGTCGTACATAAAGCGAGCGTGCCAGCTCAGAAACGGCAGGTACAAATCGTAACGTTGAGGCTCTTCCCAGGTCTGGGAGATATCCTCCGTCAGCGTATTCCACCAGCCGCTAATTCGCTGTTCTCCATAGACTTTCGACTCGGCATGAAGCGGTGCGGCGAATAAAAACAGGACAATCCAGATGGCCGAAAAGGTGCGTTGCATCGTTTTTCCCTCAGCTTAAGTCACGCAGCGGTTTCTATTACTGTAATCCATTCAGCACTAACCGGAGCCAAACAGACTGATTTATCTCAAGGCAGGGGAAGATGAAATTTATTTATTCAGCGCCTTCCGGAAAGATAAAAACGTTTTCTCAGGCGTTTTGTCGCGGTAGTCTCATAGGTTCCGTTTATATGACGGACGCAATGTGAGTGACCTTTTCTTATACCAATAATTAAAAATCAGTACAGACAGGACAACTATGGACTCCACCCTCATCTCCGAACGTCCCAACGAGGAGACACCTTCGCTCAACCGTGCCCGCCGCGCAGCCTTAGGCAGCTTCGCGGGTGCCGTCGTCGACTGGTATGATTTTCTGCTCTACGGCATCACTGCCGCCCTGGTGTTTAACCGCGAATTCTTTCCCCAGGTCAGCCCCGCGATGGGCACGCTCGCGGCGTTTGCCACCTTCGGCGTCGGCTTTCTGTTTCGCCCGCTGGGCGGGGTGATTTTCGGCCACTTTGGCGACCGCCTCGGCCGCAAGCGCATGCTGATGCTCACCGTCTGGATGATGGGGATCGCCACTGCGCTTATCGGTATTCTCCCCTCGTTTGCCTCCATCGGCTGGTGGGCACCGGTACTGCTGGTCACCCTGCGCGCCATCCAGGGCTTCGCCGTAGGCGGTGAATGGGGCGGCGCGGCGCTGCTGTCCGTCGAGAGCGCGCCGAAGCACAGGAAAGCCTTTTACAGCAGCGGCGTGCAGGTGGGTTATGGCGTCGGCCTGCTGCTCTCCACCGGGCTGGTCTCCTTAATCAGCCAGCTCACCACCGACGAGCAGTTCCTGAGCTGGGGCTGGCGCATTCCGTTCATCTTCAGCATTGTGCTGGTCATCGCCGCGCTGTGGATCCGCAACGGGATGGAAGAGTCCGCGGAATTCGAACAGCAGCAGCGGGAAAAACCCGTCGCTAAAAAACGGCTGCCGGTGATGGAAGCGCTGGTTCAGCATCCTGGCGCTTTTCTGAAAATTATCGCCCTGCGCCTCTGTGAACTGCTGACGATGTATATCGTCACCGCGTTTGCCCTGAACTACTCGACGCAGAACCTCGGACTTCCCCGCGAGCTGTTCCTCAATATCGGCCTGCTGGTCGGCGGGATAAGCTGCCTGACGATCCCCTGCTTCGCCTGGCTGGCGGACCGGTTTGGTCGCCGTCGCGTCTATATTACCGGGGCGCTGATTGGCACCCTCAGCGCCTGGCCGTTCTTTATGGCGCTGGAGGCCCAGTCGATCTTCTGGATTGTCTTCTTCGCCATCATGCTCGCCAACATCGCTCACGACATGGTGGTGTGCGTGCAGCAGCCGATGTTCACCGAGCTGTTTGGCGCAAGCTACCGCTACAGCGGCGCGGGCGTGGGCTATCAGGTGGCAAGCGTAGTCGGTGGCGGGTTTACGCCGTTTATTGCCGCCGCGCTGGTGACTTTCTCTGGCGGAAACTGGCACAGCGTGGCGATTTATTTGCTGGCCGGTTGCCTGCTCTCTGCCGCCACGGCGCTGTTTATGAAAGAGCCGCGCCACACCTGATCTCACTTTTGTTTCACGGGCGTGTGACATACTATCGGGTAGAGTCACACACCTGTGGAACAAGGAGACAGAGATGAATAATAAGGGCTCCAGCCTGACCCCGGCTCAGGCGCTGGAAAAACTCGACGCGCTGTATGAACAGTCCGTCAACGCGCTGCGCAGCGCCATCAGTGAATACATCGAATCAGGGAAACTTCCCGATGAAAAGGCCAGAACTCAGGGCCTTTTTGTTTATCCGTCGCTCTCTGTTACCTGGGACGGCAGTGCCAGCAGTAATCCCAAAACCCGTGCCTACGCGCGCTTTACCCACTCCGGCTGTTACAGCACCACCGTTACCCGCCCTGCGCTGTTCCGCCCCTATCTTGAGGAACAGCTGACGCTGCTGTATCAGGATTACGGCGCGCACATTTCTGTGGAACCTTCGCTGCACGAAATCCCTTATCCGTACGTGATAGACGGCTCGGCGCTGACGCTGGATCGCTCCATGAGCGCGGGGCTGACGCGCCATTTCCCGACCACCGAGCTTTCCCAGATTGGCGATGAGACGGCTGACGGCATCTATCACCCGGCAGAATTTTCTCCCCTGTCGCACTTTGATGCTCGCCGCGTGGACTTCTCGCTGGCGCGCCTGCGTCACTACACCGGCACGCCTGCGGAGCACTTCCAGCCGTTTGTGCTGTTCACCAACTACACCCGCTACGTGGATGAGTTTGTCCGCTGGGGCTGTAGCCAAATTCTCGATCCGGACAGCCCTTACATCGCCCTTTCCTGCGCGGGCGGGATCTGGATCACCGCGGAGACCGAAGCGCCCGAGCAGGCTATCTCCGACCTGGCGTGGAAAAAACACCAGATGCCCGCGTGGCACCTGATCACCGCCGACGGACAGGGCATTACGCTGATCAACATCGGCGTGGGCCCGTCAAACGCCAAAACCATCTGCGACCATCTGGCGGTCCTGCGTCCGGACGTATGGCTGATGATTGGCCACTGCGGCGGCCTGCGCGAAAGCCAGCTGATTGGCGATTACGTGCTGGCCCACGCCTATCTGCGTGATGACCACGTGCTGGACGCGGTACTGCCGCCGGACATCCCGATCCCGAGCATCGCGGAAGTACAGCGCGCGCTGTACGACGCCACCAAAGAGGTGAGCGGCATGCCGGGTGAAGAGGTTAAACAGCGCCTGCGCACCGGTACGGTCGTCACAACGGATGACCGCAACTGGGAGCTGCGCTACTCCGCCTCCGCGCTGCGGTTCAACCTGAGCCGCGCGGTGGCGATTGATATGGAGAGCGCCACCATTGCCGCGCAGGGATATCGCTTCCGCGTCCCTTACGGCACGCTGCTGTGCGTCTCCGATAAGCCGCTGCACGGCGAGATTAAGCTGCCGGGGCAGGCCAACCGTTTTTACGAAGGGGCTATCTCTGAGCATCTGCAGATCGGTATTCGTGCGATTGATTTACTTCGCGCGGAAGGCGACAAGCTGCATTCACGCAAGCTGCGCACCTTCAACGAGCCGCCGTTCCGCTAATAACAAGGAAAAACCATGCACACCACATCACCGCTCTCTGCCCTGCGCCACTGGCTTGAAGCCCGTCATCTCGACGGGATGATTGTTCCGCGAGCGGATGCCTGGCAGAGCGAATACTGCGCCCCATACGACGAAAAGCTGGCCTGGCTGACGGGCTTTGACGGCTCGGCCGGTCTGGCTCTGGTGCTGAAAGAAAAAGCGCTACTCTTCGTCGATGGACGTTATCAGGTTCAGGCCCGCGTTCAGGTCAATATGGACGAGATTGAGATCCACCATCTCCACAACGAACCGCTGGCTGAGTGGCTGGCGAAACACGTGGAGGCAGGGACGCGCATTGGCTTTGACGCGATGCTGATGACAAATTCAGAGTTTGAGCAGCTGTCTGCCACGCCGTGCGAGCTGGTGCCTCTGAAGGCCTCGCCGTTTGACACGCTGTGGACTGACCGCCCAGTGGCGCCTGCGGGGATTATCCGCGAAATGCCCGTTGAGGTCAGCGGTGAAAGCAGCGCAGAAAAACGTCAGCGTGTTGCCGCCGTGCTGGCAGAACACAATGCTGATTTCCTCGCCGTGACGCTGCCGGACAATATCGCCTGGCTGCTGAACGTGCGTGGATCAGATATCCCCTTTAGCCCGGTTCCTCTCTCCTTCGCCCTGCTCAGCCGTGATGGTAGCGTGGAGTGGTTTGTTGACGATGCGAAGCTCACCGCGTTGCCGGCTCCCGTGCGTGATGCTTTCACTCTCTCACCGCAGAGGGCGTTTATTGAACGCTGCCAGCAGCAGGCTGCGGGCAAACGGGTGCTGGTCGATGCCGATTCTGCGCCTGTTGCATTGCGCTTTGCCATCGAGCCGCAGGGAGAGATCGTCTGGCAGACCGATCCCATCACCCTGATGAAAGCCACGAAAAACCCGATGGAGCTGGCGGGCTATCGCGAATGCCATCATCAGGACGGTGCCGCGTGGGTTAATTTTCTTGCCTGGCTGAGTTGGGAAGTTCCACGACGCGAGGCGGCAGGGAAACCGTTGACCGAACTGGAGGTACAGGCACAACAGCTGGCGTTCCGCAGGCAACAGCCCGGTTTTATTGAGCAGAGTTTTGCGACCATTTCCGCGTCGTCGAGCAATGCGGCAATGTGCCATTACCACTCAAGCGAAGCCAGTAACAAGCCCATCGGACATGACCATTTTTATCTGAATGATTCCGGTGGTCAGTACCACAACGGCACCACCGATGCCACGCGCACGCTGGCGTGGGGTAAAGTCGATCCGCAGCAGCGCCTGCACTATACCGCCGTGCTGAGAGGCTTCCTGTCGCTCATTACCCTGCAGTTCCCTTCAGGGACTCAGGGACATCAACTGGATGCCTTCGCCCGTCGTCCGCTGTGGGAGATGGGGTTGGATTACGATCACGGTACCGGGCACGGCGTGGGGCATCAGCTGCTGATCCATGAAAACCCACATCGCATCGCCAAAAAGGTCAACCCGTGGCCGCTGGTGGCGGGGAATATCATGACCATCGAACCGGGCTACTATCTGGGCGATAGCCACGGCATTCGCATTGAAAACCAGGTGGAGATTGTGGAAAGCCGCCCGGGGTTCTGCACGTTTGCCTCGCTGACGCTGATCCCGATTGACCTAAGCCAGGTGGAATTGCATCTGTTGAGCGAGCAGGAAAAGCAGTGGCTGGATGCGTATCACCAGCAGGTCCGGGAGGCGCTGTTACCTCTGGTGAACAGCGATGCGCGAGCGTGGCTGGAAGAAGCGACCGCCCCGATGAGTATCTAACATCGTGCGGTCTGATGCCCGGTGGCGCTGCGCTTACCGGGCCTATCTATCCCGTAGGTCGGGTAAGGCGAAGCCGCCACCCGACAATTTTACCCGCTGCAGAAAAGCAAAAAGCCTGCTTTAAAAGCAGGCTTTTCAAATTTGGCTCCTCTGACTGGACTCGAACCAGTGACATACGGATTAACAGTCCGCCGTTCTACCGACTGAACTACAGAGGAATCGTGTGAACGGGGCGCATATTATCGATGCTCCCCGATGATGTCAAAGGCAGAATGCAGATTTCCGTTCGTTTGCCGATTTATTCTCCATTTCGCGCATTTGTCAGGCATTCTTCCGTGGATATTTCCATAACCAACGCCCACTTACCATGCGCCAGTAGAACAGTGCACCGCGCACGGCCCAGTCCAGGAACATACCCAGCCAGACCCCTACAACGCCCATTCCCAGCATAATACCCAGCGTATAACCCGCCACCACGCGGCAACCCCACATCCCGAGCATGGATACCCACATGGCAAACCGGGCATCGCGCGCGCCCTTTAAGCCAGCGGGCAACACCCAGGACGCGGCCCAGATCGGCATAAACGCGGCGTTGAGCCAAATCAGGATCTTAACCACCTCTTTAACATCGTTTTCGTGGGTGTAAAACGAGGCCATCAACCCGGCAAAAGGCGCGGTTCCCCAGGCTATCATTGTCAGCCCAATGGTCGATAGCCAGAAGACATGCCGGAGCTGACGCTCCGCCTGCCCTATCTGCCCTTTCCCGAGCCGTTTGCCGGTGATAATCGTGGAGGCGGAACCAAGGGCGTTGCCCGGCAGGTTAATCAGCGAGGCGATGGAGAAGGCGATAAAGTTACCGGCGATAACATCCGTTCCCATACCGGCCACAAACATCTGCGTGAGCAGCTTGCCGCCGTTGAACAACACCGACTCTATGCTGGCCGGAATACCGATGCCCATCACTTCCCAGATAATGGCAAAGTTAAACGGCCTGAAATAGCTTTTCAGCGTGAGGCGCAGCGACGGGGTGATCCCCGTCATCAGCACGCCGATAATCGCTGCCGCGCCAATGTAACGTGAAATAGTCAGGCCAAGGCCAGCACCAACAAATCCCAGACCGTCCCAGGAAAAGGCCCCGTAAATCAGTACACTACTGATGATAATGTTCAGGATATTCATCCCGCCGTTGATCAGCAGCGGAATTTTGGTATTGCCCGCCCCGCGCAGCGCACCGCTACCAATCAAGGCAATAGCCGCCGCCGGATAACTTAACACCGTCATTTCCAGGTAGGTCAGCGCAAGGTCTTTTACCTCATTGGTCGCCTCACCCGCGACAATATCAATAATCTCTTTGCCGTAGTAATGGATAACCGCCGCCAGAACGATCGAAAAGAGGGTCATGATCATCAGCGACTGGCGTGCCGCCTCGCGCGCTCTCTTCGGATCAAGTTTCCCCAGACTAAAGGCAACGACGACCGTTGTACCCAGATCGATGGCGGCAAAGAAAGACATCACCACCATGTTAAAGCTGTCCGCCAGCCCTACCCCTGCCATCGCTTCTTTGCCCAACCAACTGACCAGGAACGTACTTAGCACGCCCATCAGCAGTACGCAGGTATTCTCCAGGAAAATAGGCACAGCAAGGGGGGTGATTTCACGCCAGAACAGAACACGATAACTTTTACGTTTTGCATACCAGGGCGTGCGCATGATCGCCTGGCGTAAGGGGGCAGTGACGTTCAAAATGGACCTTAGCGAGAAAAGTTGAAACTCCATTTCAAATGATGGGGGAGAAATGGCTATCCTGCAAAGTATTTCCATAAAAAAGATGTTTGGATTTACAACAAACTGACGACAGAATCAGCAGTCAGTCGATTTTCCCTAAGATCAGGTTTGACAAAACTTTTTTCGCCGCTAAGATAAGCCTCCACAACGATTCCTCTGTAGTTCAGTCGGTAGAACGGCGGACTGTTAATCCGTATGTCACTGGTTCGAGTCCAGTCAGAGGAGCCACATTTAGAAAAGCCTGCTTTCGAGCGGGCTTTTTGCTTTTCCGGTGAGGATAAATGGACGCACTGTTTGTTTACGGCACACTACGCCCCGGTCACTCTAACGCGCATATTCTTGAAAACATTGGCGGTGAATGGCTCGCTGGCTTCGTATCCGGCACGTTTTACGAACGCGGCTGGGGCGCTGCTGCGGATTTCCCGGGGATTGTGCTCCACCCGGACGGCCCCCGCGTCGAAGGCTATTTGTTTATCTCTGATAACCTTGCCGCACACTGGCAAATGCTGGATGAATTTGAAGACGGCTACGATCGGGTTGAGGTCACGGTGACTACCCTTGAGGGTAAACAGGTTAAGGCCTGGATTTATCAGCTACAGCCGCGCTCTGCGTAATAAAAAAGGCTCTCTGTCACCAGAGAGCCTTTTTCACAATGAGCGGCGATTACTCGCTTTTTGCTTCAGCGTTTTTGATTTCGCCCATCACTTTCAGCTTCTTGGAGATGTCGCGACGCTCTTTGGACAGCTCAGCATTTTTGATGATGTAGTCATCAACGCGGTCTTCGTAATCGCTCTTCATGCTTGCGATGATGCCCTGAATAGCTTCAACGCTCATGCCTGGCTTGATGTAGTCGCTCAGGTTGTCGAGCAGCAGAACACGTTTCTGGTTGTCACGGATCTTCTTCTCAACGTCCTGGATTTCACGCTGCAGTTTGTTTTTGCGGCGGAACAGGCGGACGAATTCCAGAACATCCTGGAACGAAGGCTTGGTAGTTTCCATTTTTACACCCCTGATAATGTGAGATTCGGATTCGTTAAGGCAACCGTTGTAACAGACAGCGGCTGCGAATGACAATGAGTATATCGTTTAAATCTATCATAACCCCAATTGCTGCTGAATCGAAGCAGCAGGCGTCACATACGCCTTTTATTTGCGCAGCGCCCGGCAAATTAGGTGCGATAAGAGCTCTAGCTGCCGCGCCAGTTCCATACTCAGCCAGACGTAGCCATGAATGGGCGTTTCCGCCACGTTATCGCTCTGGCGTTCATTGATTAGCTGCTTCAGCTCCGCGACGATCTCATTCAGTCGCTCGCTGTTGGCCAGTATCGGCTGCGGATTGCCTTCATAGAGCGCATGGGCGATGGTCAACAGCGTTTGCTGCGTCATCTGCTGGGTCTCTTTGAGCGTATGCGCATTAAGCATCAGCAGATGGCTGGGACGCGAGGCCCAGTGGGCGTTGATCTGCAGCTCAAGCATGCAGACCAGATTGCGGCTTACCGTCTGGATGGCTTCGAAAATCGCTTTCTGAATATGGGTTTCTTTGCTGGCGGGCGTGATCAGGCCGCGCATTTTGACGACATCATTGAGGATCTTCTGCAGGTGTTTTTCCAGCCGTGGCCGTTCAACCAGATTCGGGGAAAAGCCGGCCTGATAGACACGGTTAAATGCCGTCACGTAATTCGCCATCTGGATGCGCCAGTGCAGAAAGGCGCGTTGCGGCCAGATCCCCGTAAACAGCATCGCCAGCAACGAGCCGAGGACCACATCCCCGCTTCGCCACAGCGCCGTAGTCATATCCCCGGCGGGCGCACCGACCACCACCGCGAGCGTAATCCCAATCAGCAACGCCTGATACGGTCTTTTGCCTAACGCCAGCCAGCCGCAGAGGAACATGGCGGCACCGCACCATGCCAGCATGACAGGAAAGGAGATCAGCTCCAGTTTCAGGGCGATTAGCCCAAGGGCGGAGCCTAATACGGTCCCGCCAATTCGCTCAAGCGCGCGCGGAACAACGTTTCCCCAAAAGGAGATGGGCCCCATCACGACCACCAGCGTAATCAGCGGCCACGTCCCCTCCGGAACATCCAGCAAGCGAACCAGTACAAACGTCAACACGAACGCCAGCGCGATGCGACACCCATGCACCACCCGGTAATGTTTGTACAACCGAATTTCAAACGGCGTTAATGATTTGTCGGGACGCACACCCGCTCTCCAGCTACACGGCAAATCACAATTGTACTGTGTTTTCAGCCGGGTGGATCGCCCCCGGCTAAAAATCCCACTTTTTACAGGGTTAACCCGCTTTATGCTCTACCGCGACGAACATCTCAATGTCCCAGTAGCCATCTGCATTACCATCATTGAGATAGCGTTCGAAGCAGGGTTTTGGAGCAATCTGGTACTTATTGTCCTGCAGGAGGGAATTAAAGAACTGATACCACGGGGTCGCAAAGTCGTAATTTTCAACACGTGCCGTCGCGACCGCATAATCCCCGGCCACAATTTCGGTCATCATCACCCCTTCACTGTTATCGGGAATGATAAAGTCGTCGGGTACCGTGACGGCGGTGTCACAGCGCAGTTTTTCTGCCGGGACCTCATCAGGATTATCGTAGTAAACCGCTACCCACTCCAGCGGCTGAATGTGACGCCCATCCACCCACATGACCAGTTGTTCAAAGCCCTGCTTAACGGTTTTTTCCCACGGCCCAACAAGGTGAAAACCTGCGATTTTACGTTTCTGTTGCTGCTTGATGCTGTAGTCCATGCTGCCTCCGTTTATTACTGTATATTTATACACTATAAAGCAGAATGAATATTATCGACAAACGAGGAGTGTTTATTATGTGAGCAGACTCGCAACCCTGCCAGTCTGCTCAGAAAGGTTAGATGTTGTGATGCAGATAATCACTCAGGCGGGAGAAAATACCGCCTTTATCAACGCGTTCCAGCGTGACCAGCGGCCAGTGCGCCACCAGCTTATCGCGGTCGTACAGCTGAATTTCACCGACCCGCTGATGGGCGGCAATCGGGGCTTCCAGCTCTTTTGTATCCAGCACGTATTTAGCCTTAATGTTCGGCACTTCCGCTTTTGGCAAGGCCAGCCAGAAGTCCTGATCGGTTCCCAGGTTTACCTGTTCTTTATCACCGTACCAGATCCGCTCGGTCCCCACTTTTTTACCGCTGTGCAGGATCTGCACCGTATCAAAGTTCTGTTGTCCCCAGTGGAGCAGTTTGCGCGCCTGCTCTTCACGCCCCTTCGGGCTGTCTGCGCCCATCACCACGGCGATCAAGCGACGCTGCCCGTCCACCGCGGAGGCAATCAGGTTAAAGCCCGCGCCGGAAGTATGCCCCGTTTTCAGACCGTCCACGTTCATGGTTTTATCCCACAGCAGGCCGTTGCGGTTCTGCTGGGTGATCCCGTTCCAGGTCAGGCTCTTCTCGCTGTACATATGATAAAACTCTGGCTCACCGTGAATGATCGCGCGGGAGAGAACGGCCAGATCGTAAGCGGAACTGTGCTGCCCAGGCGCATCCAGTCCGTGAACGGTTTCGAAATGGGTGTCGCGCAGGTTCAGCTTTTGCACATAGTCATTCATCATATTCACGAACTGCGGCTGACCGCCCGCGACGTGATCGGCCAGCGCCACGCAGGCATCGTTACCGGAGTCGACAATCAGGCCCCGGCTGAGATCGCGTACGGAAACGCGATCGCCCTCTTTCAGGAACATCAGAGACGATCCGTCAAATACCGGGTTACCTTTCGCCCACGCGTCGCGCCCAACCGTGACGATATCATCCGGGCTGATGCGATGGCTGTCGATAGCGCGGTCGACGACGTAGCCCGTCATCAGCTTGGTCAGGCTTGCCGGATTACGCTGTTGATGTTCGTTGCCCGCCGTTAATATCTGACCAGTAGTGTAATCCATCAGCACCCAGGACCCCGCCTGGATGGCCGGTGGCTGCGGGGAGAAATCCAGCGGATCGGCAGCCAGCGCAGATGTGATACTCGAAGCAAGTAAAGAAACAGCAATAAACAGACGGCGTTTCAACGGTATATCCTCAGGTCATTAAAAATCGATGACCTTTTTACGGGAGTTCTGCTGCCGTTACCTGCCTTAATTGCAAAAAAATGTGACAGAGTGCATGTTTTTCTCTGACGCTGTCTCGCAAATTTCACGCATGACGGCGCTTTTTATTCGGACTGCTTAGCGCGATCGTTTACCATAGCGTCGTGAATTTTTTACAGGATGATATTACTGGTGTCTGATTCTGCCGCGCGCCCAACTTTTTTGTTCCACGATTATGAAACCTTTGGCACCCACCCGGCGCTGGACAGACCGGCGCAGTTTGCTGCCATCCGTACCGACGACGAATTCAACATCATTGGCGAGCCAGAGGTTTTTTACTGCAGGCCCGCGGATGATTATCTGCCGCAGCCAGGCGCGGTGATGGTTACGGGCATTACACCGCAGGAAGCACGGGAAAAAGGCGTGAGCGAAGCGGAGTTTGCCCGCCGCATCCACGATCTGTTTACCGTTCCCCATACCTGCGTGGTCGGCTACAACAATATTCGTTTCGATGATGAAGTGACGCGCAATATCTTCTACCGCAACTTCTACGACCCCTATGCCTGGAGCTGGCAGAACCGCAATTCGCGCTGGGATTTACTCGACATTATGCGCGCCTGTTATGCCCTGCGTCCTGAAGGCATTAACTGGCCGGAGAACGAGGATGGGCTGCCGAGTTTCAGGCTTGAACACCTGACGCGCGCCAACGGCATCGAGCACAGCAATGCCCACGACGCGATGGCTGACGTCTATGCCACCATTGCCATGGCAAAGCTGGTGAAAACCGCCCAGCCGCGTCTGTTTGAGTATCTGTTGAGTCACCGCAGCAAACAGAAGCTGACTACGCTGATTGATGTCCCGCAGATGAAGCCACTGGTACACATCTCCGGGATGTTCGGTGCGTGGCGCGGCAATACCAGCTGGGTTGCGCCGCTGGCATGGCATCCCGACAACCGTAATGCCGTTATCATGGTGGATTTGGCGGGCGATATCTCCCCGCTGCTGGAACTGGACAGCGATACGCTGCGCGAACGGCTTTACACGCCGAAAAACGAGCTCGGCGATCTGCCTGCGGTACCGGTGAAGCTGGTTCACATCAATAAATGTCCGGTGCTGGCGCAGGCCAATACGCTGCGCCCGGAAGATGCTGACAGGCTGGGTATTAATCGTCAGCACTGTCTGGATAACCTGAAAGTGCTGCGCGACAACCCGCAGGTACGGGAAAAAGTGGTCGCTATCTTTGCGGAAGCCGAGCCGTTTGTGCCGTCTGAGAACGTCGACGCACAGCTTTATAACGGTTTCTTCAGCGATGCCGATCGCGCAGCGATGAATATCGTCCTGCAAACCGAGCCGCGTAACTTACCGGCGCTGGATATTACCTTTGCAGATAAGCGCATTGAAAAGCTGATGTTCAATTACCGGGCGCGAAACTATCCGGGTACCCTGGACGAAGTGGAGCAGGAACGCTGGCTGCAGCATCGACGTAACGTGTTTACGCCGGAATTCCTCAACAGCTATGCGCAAGAGCTGGAAATGCTTTACGGCCAGTATGAAGGGAATGCTGAGAAACAGGCGCTGTTGAAATCCCTGTTCCAGTACGCGCAAGAGATCGTCTGAGCGACGGGTACAAAAAAGCCGGAGGCGATGTCTCCGGCTTTTTTTTTGCCCGCTGGCGCTACGCTTACACAGGCCTACGGGTGTGCAGGTCGGGCACCCGACATTATGTTACGCAACGTCTTCGTACTGAGGTACCGGGTTACGGAAGCTTTTGGTTACGCAAGCCAGATAGATCAGACCGATAGCACCCCAGATCAGACCCAGAACCATTGAACTCTCTTCCAGGTTAATCCACAGCGCACCCACCGTCAGCGCGCCACACATTGGCAGCACCAGATAGTTGAAGTGGTCCTTCAGCGTTTTATTACGCTTCTCGCGGATCCAGAACTGAGAGATCACCGAGAGGTTAACAAAGGTAAACGCCACCAGCGCACCAAAGTTAATCAGCGCGGTTGCAGTCACCAGGTCAAACTTAATGGCCATCAGTGCGATTGCGCCAACCAGCAGTACGTTCCACGCCGGGGTACGCCATTTCGGATGAACGTAGCCGAAGAAACGGGTTGGGAACACACCGTCACGACCCATTACATACATCAGGCGAGAAACACCTGCGTGTGCCGCCATACCGGATGCCAGTACGGTTACGCTGGAGAAGATCAGCACGCCCCACTGGAAAGTTTTCCCTGCAACATACAGCATGATTTCAGGCTGTGATGCATCCGGCTCTTTAAAGCGAGAGATGTCCGGGAAGTACAGCTGCAGGAAGTAAGAGGCGCCGATAAAGATCATACCGCCAATCAGCGCGGTCAGGAAAATCGCTCTCGGGATCACGCGCTCGGCGTCTTTGGTCTCTTCAGACAGAGAAGAGATACCGTCGAAGCCCAGGAACGAGAAGCACAGGATGGTCGCACCGGTGATCATCGGCACAACGTGCGCGCCTTCAGACCAGAACGGACGGGTGCTGGCCAGCGTACCTGCGCCTTCACCGTGGGACACGCCGTAAATGATCAACCCCACGATAACCGCAACGATACCCATCTGCAGAATAACAATGAGGGTGTTGAAGTTAGCCACGGTCTTGATGCTGCGCAGGTTAGAGATGGTCATAAAGGCCACCAGCGCCACCACGAAGATCCACGACGGTACGGAAGGTACCAGCGCTTCGAAGTAAATTTTTGCCAGCAGAATGTTGATCATCGGCATGAACAGGTAGTCCAGCAGAGATGACCAACCCACCATAAAGCCAACCGCCGGGCTAATGGATTTCTGAGCATAGGTGTAGGCAGAGCCTGCAGACGGGAAACGGCGAACCAGTTTTCCGTAGCTCAGCGCTGTAAACAGAATGGCGACCAGCGCAAAGGCGTACGCCGTTGCAACGTGACCGTCAGTAAGGCCTGATACGATACCGAATGTATCGAACAGCGTCATCGGTTGCATATAGGCAAGGCCCATCATAACAACCGGAATCAACGTAAGCGTTTTACGTAATTCCACGCGAGAGGTGTTTGGAGTTGCGTTATGCGACATCGTTATTCTCCTTTACGGTAATAACCGCCACGTAAGCGAAAAATTGCCCCATTTCTTTCTTCCTCAGCGACAACAACTGTCGGATTTTAGTAAATATCTATCCGGTACGAAGCCCGGCCTCTTGGTTTTTAGTTTCGTTTCGTACATGCAAAAAAAAATAACCGACGCCTTTTATATCGTCGATTATTCATTTGTTTGCAGCGGCGGCATTTTGCCCCACATCAGATACAAAAGGCAATAGTTTGCAACGCACCGGGCAATTTTCTTTTTTCTAACTGGCTGATTTCTCGACGCTGCCCTGAGAGTAAACTGCAGCGATAGCACTATTTGCTAAAATTTCGTCCCGCCACCATGCGCTGGCAAGCCCGGCAGTTTGTTCATTCCAGCCCACCCACACCGATTCGTTGCTGCTTTGAGCAAGTACCTGTTTTTCAACAAGCGCACCGCTATCAATAAAGCGCTGCGCCAGATAGCGCGGCAAATAGCCGCACCCCAGACCGCTTATTTGCAGTTCCAGCTTGGTTTTAAAATCAAACACGGTAATCGCCTCTTGCTCATCAAGCAGCTGCGAAGAGACGCCACATTCAGGCCGGGAGCTGTCGCCCACCACAATGGCACGGTAGTTTTTAATAATACGGCGGTTAATAGGCTCAGGTTCATTCGCCAGCGGATGATGGGGTGCGACGGCAAAAATTTGCTCCAGTATACCCAGTCGCGCAAAGCCAAAATCGCTCAACTGGGGGGGCTCATGCAGTGCCCCAACGATGATATCCGCCCTGCCCCGCGTCAGGGCATCCCAGGAGCCGCCCAGCACACCATTAATGAAGATTAACCGGGTCACGCTGTGGCGCTGATAGAACGCTTCGATCAGCGGCGTCAGGAGAGAAAAGGGAAAGGTATCATCCACGCCGATCACCAGTTCGTTTTCCCAGCCCTGATGAAGTTTGATGGCCTGTTTTTCCAGTTCGCGCACCGTATGAAGAACGTCACGTCCCTTTTCCAGCAGCATCTGTCCGGTTCGGGTAAAACGCGCGCGATGCCCGGAGCGATCCAGCAGCTCAATGTTCAGATCGCTTTCAAGTTTATGCACGGTATAGCTGAGCGCCGAAGGCGTTTTATAAAGCTTCGCTGACGCCGCGGCGAAGCTTCCCTCTTTTTCCAGCGCATCCAGAATAATAAGAACATCCAGCAGCGGTTTCATCTTCGCCCCCTTACGGTGTGCGATCGTCTCCGCTGATGGCATTATTCCATGGGCATCACCAGCGGATCGGGATACTGATACTCAAATCCCAGTTCATGACAAATTCGATTGCCATCAACAATTTTGCCTTTCCCTTCCCCTTTCGCATCGCCAAAGACTGGCGGAGCCAGACCCAATTGACGAGCCATCAGCGGATAGAAGGTACTTCTCGATGGATGAGAGGGTGCACATATATTATAGATGTGCCCACCCTTCGGAGCCTGTAATAGCAGCTCAATTGCCCCAATAACATCCTCAAGATGGACGAGATTGACGCCATGTTGTCCATCCGGAGCCGATTTTCCGGCAAAGAACCGTCCTGGATGACGACCCGGCCCCACCAGCCCGGCCAGACGCAGAATATCTACCTGAGTGCCCGGCAGGTTATGCAGCCAGTCCTCCAGCTCTTTCAGCACGCGACCACTCGCGGTTACCGGTCGACGTTCACTGTTCTCCTTCACCGTCCCCTCAACGTCACCGTAGACTGAGGTGGAACTGGTGAAAATGATGCGCGGGATGTGATGCGCCAGCGCGCTGTCGACAATCTCCTGCATCGCCTGGAGATAAAAAGACTCTCCCGGCCCGCTGCGACGGGCGGGTAAGGTAATAACCAGCGCATCGACATCCATCAGCGCATCCAGATCGTCAGCATCACAAACCAGTTCGGGCTCAAGGCGCAGCTCAACGCCCTCGATGCCACACATGCGTGCGGCTTCTACCCCATCCGACGTGGTTTTGCTCCCGGTCACTTGCCAGCCTTTCGCGGCTAATGACATCGCCAGCGGCATTCCTAACCACCCTAAACCGACAATTGCGACCTTTTTCATGAAAACTCTCCGCTTACACATGCTTGTATTAAGGCTACGCCAGCCCGGCAGAACACACAATTCATAGCATCAATATGAAATGAATTAATGATCACAAAAAGCCCTTGCAATCTGCCGGGCAAGTGGTTTAGGTTAAAAGACATCAGATGAATAAGCATTCAACGAGAATTTATATGACACGCGTTCCATTTAAAAACCACCATCACCACCATCATCCTGACTAGTCTTTCAGGCGATGTGTGCTGGAAGACGTTTGGATCTTCCAGTGGTGCGCGAACGCAAGAGAAAGCCCCCGGAAGATCATCTTCCGGGGGCTTTTTTTTGGACCGCATTCAGACAGGTTAAAACAGGTTAACGAGGAATAAAGAATGTTAGATAACTCACGTTTACGCATAGCTATTCAAAAATCAGGCCGTTTGAGTGACGATTCACGCGAACTGCTGGCCCGCTGCGGGATTAAAATCAACCTGCACACCCAGCGCCTGATTGCCCTGGCTGAAAATATGCCTATCGATATTCTGCGCGTGCGTGATGACGATATTCCTGGCCTGGTGATGGATGGCGTCGTAGATCTCGGCATCATTGGCGAAAACGTGCTGGAAGAAGAGCTACTGACCCGCCGCGCGCAGGGCGAAGACCCGCGTTACTTCACCCTGCGTCGTCTGGACTTCGGCGGCTGCCGCCTGTCGCTGGCTACGCCGGTCGATGAAGCGTGGGACGGCCCGGCCGCGCTGAACGGCAAGCGTATCGCCACCTCTTACCCTCACCTGTTAAAGCGTTACCTCGACCAGAAAGGCGTGCAGTTTAAATCCTGCCTGCTGAACGGCTCTGTTGAAGTGGCACCCCGTGCAGGTCTGGCTGACGCCATTTGTGACCTGGTCTCTACCGGCGCGACGCTGGAAGCGAACGGTCTGCGAGAAGTGGAGGTTATCTACCGCTCCAAAGCCTGCCTGATTCAGCGCGACGGCGACATGGCCGATGCCAAGCAGCAGCTCATCGACAAACTGCTGACCCGTATTCAGGGCGTGATTCAGGCGCGTGAATCCAAATACATCATGATGCACGCGCCGACCGAGCGCCTGGACGAAGTGATTGCCCTGCTGCCAGGTGCGGAGCGTCCAACCATTCTGCCGCTGGCAGGCGATCAGCAGCGCGTGGCGATGCACATGGTGAGCAGCGAAACCCTGTTCTGGGAGACCATGGAAAAGCTGAAGGCACTGGGCGCAAGCTCTATTCTGGTGCTGCCAATTGAGAAGATGATGGAGTAATGGCCATGAGCTTTAACACAATCATCGACTGGAATACCTGTAGCGACGCACAACAACGCGAGCTGCTGATGCGTCCGGCGATTTCCGCGTCGGAAAGCATTACCCGTACCGTGGCCGAGATCCTCAACAACGTCAAAACCCGTGGCGACGACGCGCTGCGTGAATACAGCGCGAAGTTTGATAAAACAGAGGTTGGCGCGTTAAGGGTCACCGAAGAGGAAATCGCGGCAGCGGAAAGCCGTCTTGGTGACGAGATCAAACAGGCGATGGCCGTCGCGGTGAAAAACATTGATACCTTCCACACCGCGCAGAAATTACAGACCGTTGATGTGGAAACCCTGCCCGGCGTGCGCTGCCAGCAGGTGACGCGCCCGGTTGCGTCGGTCGGCCTTTATATCCCTGGCGGCTCTGCCCCACTGTTTTCCACCGTACTCATGCTGGCGACCCCTGCGCGTATCGCCGGGTGTCAGAAAGTGGTGCTCTGCTCTCCACCGCCGATTGCCGACGAGATCCTTTACGCCGCGAAACTGTGCGGCGTGCAGGAGGTGTTTAACGTGGGCGGTGCGCAGGCAATTTCCGCGCTGGCCTTTGGCACAGAGTCCATCCCGAAGGTTGACAAGATTTTTGGCCCGGGCAATGCGTACGTGACCGAAGCCAAGCGCCAGGTCAGCCAGCGTCTGGACGGCGCGGCAATTGACATGCCAGCCGGTCCGTCTGAAGTGCTGGTGATCGCAGACAGCGGCGCGACGCCGGATTTCGTGGCCTCCGACCTGTTATCTCAGGCCGAGCACGGCCCGGACTCGCAGGTCATCCTGCTGACGCCGGATGCCGATATGGCGAAACGCGTAGGCGAAGCCGTTGAGCGCCAGCTTGCGGACCTGCCGCGTGCCGAAACCGCACGCCAGGCACTGTCCGCCAGCCGCCTGATTGTGGCGCGCGATCTCGACCAGTGTATTGCCATCTCTAATCAGTACGGTCCCGAGCACCTGATCATTCAGAGCCGCAGCGCGCGCGATCTGGTCGACAGCATCTCCAGCGCGGGCTCGGTGTTCCTCGGAGACTGGTCACCAGAGTCCGCGGGCGATTACGCCTCCGGCACCAACCACGTGCTGCCGACATATGGTTACACCTCCACCTGCTCAAGCCTGGGCCTGGCGGATTTCCAGAAACGGATGACCGTGCAGGAACTCTCCCGCGAGGGGTTTGCATCACTGGCTTCCACCATTGAAACCCTGGCCGCCGCCGAGCGCCTGACCGCCCACAAAAACGCCGTGACCCTGCGCGTTGCCGCCCTGAAGGAGCAAGCATGAACATTGAAGAATTAGCCCGCGAAAATGTCCGACGACTGACTCCGTATCAGTCTGCCCGTCGCCTGGGCGGTAACGGCGATGTCTGGCTGAACGCCAACGAATTCCCGACGGCGGTGCAGTTCGAGCTTTCGCAGCAAACGCTGAACCGCTATCCGGAGTGCCAGCCGAAAGCGGTTATCGATAACTACGCCCAATACGCGGGCGTGAAGCCGGAGCAGGTGCTGGTCAGCCGCGGCGCGGATGAAGGTATTGAACTGCTGATCCGCGCGTTCTGCGAGCCCGGTAAAGATGCGGTGATGTACTGTCAGCCTACTTACGGCATGTACAGCGTCAGCGCGGAAACCTTCGGCGTGGCGTGCCGCAACGTGCTGTCCCTGGAAGACTGGCAGCTCGATCTGCAGGGCATCGCCGACAACCTCGACGGCGTGAAGGTGGTCTTCGTCTGCAGCCCAAATAACCCGACCGGCCAGATTATCAACCCGCAGGATATTCGTACCCTGCTGGAAATGACCCGCGGCAAAGCGCTGGTGGTGGCGGATGAAGCCTATATTGAATTCTGCCCGCAGGCGACGCTGGCAGGCTGGATTGAAGAGTACCCGCACCTGGTGGTGCTGCGTACGCTGTCGAAGGCTTTCGCCCTCGCGGGCCTGCGCTGCGGCTTTACGCTGGCCAACAAAGAGGTCATCGACCTGCTGCTGAAAGTTATTGCGCCTTACCCGCTCTCCACGCCGGTTGCCGACATTGCCGCACAGGCGCTGGCGCCGCAGGGTATTAACGCCATGCGTGAACGCGTGGCGCAAATTCTGGAAGAGCGTCAGTACCTGGTGACGGCCCTGAAAGCGATCCCCTGCGTAGAGCAGGTGTTTGACTCTGAAACCAACTACATTCTGGTGCGCTTTACTGCTTCAAGCTCCGTATTTAAATCTTTATGGGATCAAGGCATTATCTTACGAGACCAAAATAAACAACCATCCTTAAGCGGCTGCCTGCGTATTACCGTCGGCACCCGTGCAGAGAGCCAGCGCGTGATTGACGCCCTGAAAGCGGAGAAAGTATGAGTCAGAAGTATCTCTTTATCGATCGTGACGGCACCCTCATTTCGGAGCCACCTACCGATTTTCAGGTCGATCGTTTCGACAAGCTGGCTTTTGAACCCGACGTAATCCCGGTTCTGCTCAAACTGCAGAAGGCTGGCTTTAAGCTGGTGATGATCACCAATCAGGACGGGCTGGGTACGGACAGCTTCCCGAAGGCGGACTTCGACGGCCCGCACAACCTGATGATGCAGATCCTCACCTCGCAGGGCGTGGCGTTTGATGAAGTGCTGATTTGCCCTCACCTGCCAGCCGACGAGTGCGACTGCCGTAAACCGAAAGTGAAGCTGGTTGAGCGTTATCTGGCGGAAGAAGCGCTCGATAAAGCCAACAGCTATGTGATTGGCGATCGCGCCACCGACATCACCCTCGCCGAAAACATGGGCATCGCGGGCCTGCGCTACAGCAGCAGCGATCTCAACTGGGCGAAGATTGGCGAACAGCTGACCAAACGCGACCGTTACTCACACGTTGAGCGCAACACCAAAGAGACGCAGATTGATGTGAAGGTCTGGCTGGACCGTGAAGGCGGCAGCAAGATCCACACCGGCGTCGGATTCTTTGACCACATGCTGGACCAGATTGCGACCCACGGCGGTTTCCGCATGGAGATTACGGTAAAAGGCGATCTTTACATTGACGATCACCACACCGTGGAAGACACCGGCCTGGCGCTGGGCGAAGCCCTGAAGCTGGCGCTCGGTGACAAACGCGGCATCAACCGTTTCGGCTTCGTCCTGCCGATGGACGAGTGCCTGGCACGCTGCGCCATGGACATCTCGGGTCGCCCGCACCTGGAATATAAAGCCGATTTCACCTACCAGCGCGTGGGCGATCTCAGCACCGAAATGGTGGAGCACTTCTTCCGTTCGCTCACCTACACTATGGGCCTGACGCTGCACCTGAAAACCAAAGGCAAGAACGATCACCACCGCGTGGAGAGCCTGTTTAAAGCCTTTGGCCGTACGCTGCGCCAGGCGATCCGCGTTGAAGGTGACGCCCTTCCCTCGTCGAAAGGAGTGTTGTAATGAACGTGGTGATTCTGGATACCGGATGCGCCAACCTGAACTCCGTGAAGTCGGCGATTGCCCGCCACGGCTACGAGCCGGTGGTGAGCCGTGACCCGGACGTGGTGCTGCGCGCCGACAAACTCTTTTTACCGGGCGTGGGCACCGCGCAGGCGGCGATGGATCAGATTCGCGAACGCGAGCTGGTCGATCTGATCAAAGCCTGTACCCAACCGGTGCTCGGCATTTGCCTGGGTATGCAGATCCTGGGCCGCCGCAGCGAAGAGAGCAACGGCGTCGACCTGTTGGGCATTATTGACGAAGACGTGCCGAAAATGACCGACCACGGTTTACCGCTGCCGCACATGGGCTGGAACCGCGTTTACGCCAAAGCGGGCGACCGGCTGTTTCGCGGCATCGAAGACGGCGCGTACTTTTACTTCGTGCACAGCTACGCCATGCCGGTGAACGCGAACACCATTGCCCAGTGCAACTACGGCGAGGCGTTTACCGCAGCGGTACAGAAAGATAATTTTTACGGCGTGCAGTTTCACCCGGAACGCTCTGGTGCCGCGGGCGCGCAGCTGCTGAAAAACTTCCTGGAGATGTGATGATTATTCCCGCTTTAGATTTAATTGACGGCACGGTTGTTCGTCTCCACCAGGGCGATTACGGCCAGCAGCGCGACTACGGTAACGACCCGCTGCCGCGCCTGCAGGACTATGCGGCGCAGGGCGCTGAGGTGCTGCACCTGGTCGACCTGACCGGCGCGAAAGATCCGGCGAAACGCCAGATCCCTCTGCTCAAAAAGCTGGTTGCTGGCGTGGATGTCCCCGTGCAGGTTGGCGGCGGCGTGCGTACGGAAGACGATGTTGCCGCCCTGCTGGACGCGGGCGTGGCGCGCGTGGTAGTCGGTTCTACCGCCGTGAAAGATCCTGATACGGTCAAGGGCTGGTTCCGCCGCTTCGGCGCCGATGCGCTGGTGCTGGCGCTGGACGTCCGCATTGATGAACAGGGTAACAAACAGGTTGCCGTTAGCGGCTGGCAGGAAAACTCCGGCGTAACGCTGGAAGAGCTGGTCGATATTTATCTTCCCGTCGGCCTGAAGCACGTGCTGTGCACGGATATCTCCCGCGATGGCACGCTGGCCGGCTCTAACGTTTCGCTGTACGAAGAGGTCTGCGCGCGCTATCCGCAGGTGGCATTCCAGTCTTCTGGGGGTATCGGTGATATTGGCGACGTGGCCGCGCTGCGCGGTACCGGTGTGCAGGGCGTGATTGTGGGACGGGCCTTACTGGAAGGCAAATTTACGGTGACGGAGGCGATTCAATGCTGGCAAAACGGATAATCCCTTGCCTGGACGTACGTGACGGCCAGGTGGTGAAAGGCGTGCAGTTCCGCAACCACGAGATCATTGGCGACATCGTTCCGCTGGCGAAACGCTATGCCGATGAAGGTGCCGATGAGCTGGTATTTTATGACATCACCGCCTCCAGCGATGGACGCGTGGTCGACAAAAGCTGGGTCGCACGCGTGGCAGAAGTGATCGACATCCCGTTCTGCGTGGCGGGCGGAATCAAATCCGCTGACGACGCGGCCAAAATTCTCTCGTTTGGCGCGGATAAAATTTCCATCAACTCCCCTGCGCTGGCCGATCCGGAACTCATCACCCGCCTGGCCGATCGCTTTGGCGTGCAGTGTATTGTGGTCGGTATCGACACCTGGTTTGACGATACCACCGGCAAGTACCACGTTAACCAGTACACGGGCGACGAAAGCCGCACCCGCGTTACCCAATGGGAGACGCTGGACTGGGTGCGGGAAGTGCAGAAGCGCGGCGCGGGCGAGATTGTCCTGAACATGATGAACCAGGACGGCGTGCGTAACGGCTATGACCTGGAGCAGCTGAAAAAAGTCCGTTCGGTCTGCCACGTTCCGCTGATTGCCTCCGGCGGCGCGGGCACCATTGAACACTTCCTTGAAGCCTTCCGCGATGCGAACGTTGACGGCGCGCTGGCCGCGTCTGTGTTCCATAAACAAATTATCAATATTGGTGAGTTAAAAACGTACCTGGCCGACCAGGGCGTGGAGATTAGGGTATGTTAACAGAGCAACAACAGGCGCAGCTGGACTGGGAAAAGACTGACGGATTATTGCCGGTAGTTGTACAGCATGCTGTTTCAGGTGAAGTGCTGATGCTGGGGTATATGAACCAGGACGCGCTGGCAAAAACGCTCGACAGCGGTAAGGTCACCTTTTTCTCGCGCACCAAACAACGCCTGTGGACCAAAGGCGAAACCTCCGGTCATTTCCTGAACGTGGTCAGCATTACCCCTGACTGCGATAACGATACCCTGCTGGTGCTGGCAAATCCGATTGGCCCGACGTGCCACAAAGGGACCAGCAGCTGCTTTGGTGAGGCGAGCCACCAGTGGCTGTTCCTTTACCAGCTTGAGCAGCTTCTGGCTGAACGTAAAACGGCCGATCCTGAAAGTTCGTATACCGCGAAGCTGTACGCCAGCGGAACCAAGCGCATAGCGCAGAAAGTGGGCGAAGAAGGCGTCGAGACGGCGCTGGCGGCGACGGTGCATGATCGGGACGAGCTGACTAACGAGGCGTCGGATTTGATGTACCACCTGCTGGTGCTGCTGCAGGATCAGGAGCTGGATTTAACGGCGGTGATTGAGAACTTACGTAAGCGCCATAAATAAAAAAAGACCGGGGAAACCCGGTCTTTTTTTGTCTGCGAATCAGGCTTTTGGCTTGTAGTTGCGCAGCGCGTTGCGGCCAAGGACGTACCCTGAACCGATTATGCCACCCAGCAGCACGGCCAGAATCAACGTAATGGCTTTTTTGGGGCTATCGCGACGGATAGGTAAATTCGGTTTCATCACATAACGGTAAACGTGAATGGTGTCCGGGTTCACATTCAGGTTCTGAATATCCAGCAAGTTTTGTTTGGTCTGATAGTAAGCGCCAGAAAAAACCAGCGGACGGGACGCTTCGTTATCAATCATTGACTTCAGCGCTTCGCTTCCCAGCAGGAACATCGTTTCCTGGGTTACATCCTGAGTTTGCTGAATCTGAGGTGTTGTGATTTTTGCCGCTTCAGCGTTTTTAAGCGCCTCGGTGATCTGTTTGATACGCAGATCTTTTTGCTCCTGAGAGACCTTCTCCTGGTTTTCCAGGGAGTCATTCAGAGTGGTGATCTGCTGCTTGATGTTATCCCTCAGGTCGAGAGTCAATTCTTTTGCGGTCTGCTCGTCAACCTGCTGGATATACTGTGCAAGCTGCTTTTGGGCCGCTTCTGCGGATTCGCCTTGATAGCTGACGGTCAATGGCAGCCCTTGTCCTTTAACGGTAGGCTCAATGGTCAGTTTTTCGGGTGCATCCTGATTTTCAAGTGCCTGGGCTAAAGCCGAGAATGAGGAATTGAAACGACCAATCGCACGAGTCTGAATGTCCAACATTGCCGGAGCTGAGCTGCCGTACAGGATATTCAACGCATTCGCGTAGGTGGCAATCTGAGCCGCATCGGGTTGGGCAATGATAGCAGATGAGGTCCATTTCTCTTTTGCTACAGTGATGTATACGCCTGCTAATACAATAAAAACAGCGACAAACGCCCCTATTACCCACTTTCCGCGCCAAAGTTGCAGCACTAAATCAAGTAAATCAATTTGCTCCGGGTCAGTACTGCGAGTGACCAGGCTATTGTTGTTTTGTGTCATACAATCCCTAACAGATGAAAAGGGCAAAAAAATTATGTTTACGTAGTTTATCTGTTGCTGCGGATTTTTCTATAGGAATTCGATGAGTTATATCGGAAAGATGGGTTATGTAACTGATGCGCTACGCGCTATCATAGACTAATTCTGATGCTTCAGGCATCAATAAGAACGAAGCGTTAACGAGGAAAGATATGAAATTTTTGGTAACGGGCGCAGCAGGCTTTATCGGTTCACATGTCAGCAAGCGACTACTGGACGCAGGTCATCAGGTCGTCGGTATTGATAATCTGAATGACTATTATGATCCGAACCTAAAGCTGGCACGTCTGGATCAGCTCAACTCCGATAATTTCACCTTCCACAAGCTGGATTTGGCCGACCGTGAAGGTATGGCCACGCTTTTCGCCAACGAGAAATTTGACCGAGTGGTCCATCTGGCCGCTCAAGCGGGCGTACGCTACTCGCTGGAAAACCCGCACGCCTATGCTGATGCTAACCTGGTTGGCCATCTCAACGTGCTGGAAGGCTGCCGCCATAACAAGGTTCAGCATCTCCTGTATGCCTCTTCCAGCTCCGTTTACGGCCTGAACCGTAAGATGCCGTTCTCAACTGACGACTCAGTGGATCACCCGGTTTCACTGTACGCGGCGACCAAAAAAGCCAATGAGCTGATGTCGCACACGTACTCGCATCTCTACAACCTGCCGACAACCGGGCTTCGCTTCTTTACGGTGTACGGTCCATGGGGACGCCCGGACATGGCGCTGTTCAAGTTCACCAAAGCGATGATTGAAGGCAAGAGTATTGACGTCTACAACTACGGCAAGATGAAACGTGACTTCACCTACATCGATGATATCGCTGAAGCGATCATCCGCCTGCAGGATGTGATCCCTCAGGCCGATGCGAACTGGACCGTCGAGACAGGATCGCCAGCGACCAGCTCCGCACCGTATCGCGTCTACAACATCGGTAACAGCTCGCCTGTCGAGCTGATGGATTACATTACCGCGCTGGAAGACGCGTTAGGTAAAGTGGCAGAGAAAAACATGATGCCCATCCAGCCCGGTGACGTGCTGGAAACCAGCGCCGATACGAAGGCGTTATATGACGTGATTGGTTTTAAACCGCAGACCTCGGTAAAAGACGGAGTGAAGAACTTTGTCGACTGGTACCGTAATTTCTATAAGGTTTAATACAAAAAAACCCGGCGCATGAGCCGGGTTTTTTATGTGCGGTAGACGGGAGATTAGTCGCTACCAAACAGATCGCGGGTGTAAACCTTATCCGCCACGTCTGCCAGCTCTTCCGCCATACGGTTCGAGATAATCACATCCGCTTCTTTCTTGAAAGCGTCCAGATCGCGAACCACGCGGGAGTGGAAGAACTCGTCTTCCTGCATCGCGGGTTCATAGATAATGACCTGCACGCCTTTCGCCTTAATACGCTTCATGATCCCCTGAATAGACGAGGCGCGGAAGTTATCAGAGCCGCTCTTCATGATCAGACGATAGACACCGACCACTTTCGGCTGGCGCGCAAGGATCGAATCAGAGATGAAGTCTTTACGCGTGCGGTTGGCATCCACAATCGCAGAAATCAGGTTGTTTGGCACCGCCTGATAGTTTGCCAGCAACTGCTTGGTATCTTTTGGCAGACAGTAACCGCCGTAGCCAAATGACGGGTTGTTGTAATGGTTGCCGATACGCGGGTCGAGGCACACACCTTCAATGATCTGGCGGGTGTTCAGGCCCAGACTCTCTGCATAGCTGTCCAACTCGTTGAAGTAGGCCACGCGCATTGCCAGATAGGTATTGGCGAAGAGCTTGATCGCCTCGGCTTCGGTGGAGTCAGTGAACAGTACCGGAATATCTTTCTTGATTGCGCCTTCCTGGAGCAGTGCGGCGAAGCGCTCCGCACGCTCAGAGCGCTCACCGATCACGATACGGGATGGGTGCAGGTTATCGTATAACGCCCTGCCCTCGCGCAGAAACTCTGGCGAGAAGAAGACATTATCAATACGCAACTCTTCTTTAATCGATTTGGTGAAGCCTACCGGAATGGTCGATTTGATGATCATCACCGCTTTTGGGTTGATTGCGATAACATCTTTGATCACCGCTTCTACGGTTGAGGTGTTGAAGTAGTTGGTTTTTGGGTCGTAATCCGTTGGTGTGGCGATGATGACGAAATCTGCGTCGCGGTAGGCGTCTTCTTTGTCCGTCGTAGCACGGAAATTCAGCGGTTTATTAGCAAGGTATTCCTGGATTTCTTTATCAACAATCGGGGATTGCTTTTGATTAAGCATATCCACTTTGGACTGAACGATATCCAACGCCACCACTTCATGGTTTTGTGCGATCAGAATGCCGTTTGATAGGCCTACATAGCCTGTTCCGGAGATAGTTATTTTCATTCGTTCAACTTCTTCAAGTTTAGGTTTCAGGAGGCGTAAGCACACCACCGCAATAAACAACTGTTGAGGTTTTTACCTCTTATGTTGAGCGGCTGTCAAGGCGTATGCCTGGCTGCAGAAATGAGAAAACGCAGTGGTTTATAGGGTGTTTAAAGACACTCGCTGGACAAAGCAAGTCCAGATGGGCTTATCCGTTATAAAAAAAGCCCGGTGAACATCACCGGGCTTTGTTATCAGGCTGAGTTAAATCAGATTAATCCATCCATTCGGTATGGAATACACCGTCTTTATCGGTACGTTTATACGTATGTGCGCCGAAGTAATCACGCTGTGCCTGAATCAGGTTCGCTGGCAGTACGGCAGCACGGTAGCTGTCATAGTACGCCACCGCAGCGGAGAAGGTCGGAACAGGGATACCGTTTTGCACAGCGTAAGCAACCACGTCACGCAGCGCCTGCTGGTATTCGTCAGCGATTTTCTTGAAGTACGGTGCCAGCAGCAGATTCGCGATATCGGCATTTTCAGCGTACGCATCAGTAATTTTCTGCAGGAACTGAGCGCGGATAATGCAACCAGCACGGAAGATCTTCGCGATTTCGCCGTAGTTCAGATCCCAGTTGTTTTCGTCTGAAGCGGCACGCAGCTGAGAGAAACCTTGTGCATAAGAGACGATTTTACCCAGATACAGAGCGCGACGAACTTTCTCAACGAATTCAGCTTTATCACCAGCTGGCTTGGCCTGAGGGCCAGACAGTACTTTTGAAGCGGCAACACGCTGCTCTTTCAGAGAGGAAATGTAACGTGCAAACACAGATTCGGTGATCAGGGACAGAGGCTCGCCCAGATCCAGAGAGCTCTGGCTGGTCCATTTACCGGTCCCCTTGTTCGCTGCTTCATCCAGAATCACATCAACCAGGTATTTACCCTCTTCATCTTTTTTAGTGAAGATATCTTTGGTGATGTCGATCAGGTAGCTGTTCAGCTCGCCTTTATTCCACTCGGTGAAGGTCTCGGCGAGTTCTTCGTTAGAGAGGTTCAGGCCACCTTTCAGCAGGGAGTATGCTTCGGCAATCAACTGCATATCGCCGTATTCGATGCCGTTGTGAACCATTTTCACATAGTGGCCAGCACCGTCAGGACCGATATAGGTCACGCACGGCTCACCGTCTTCTGCAACGGCTGCAATTTTGGTCAGGATAGGAGCGACCAGTTCGTACGCTTCTTTCTGGCCGCCAGGCATGATAGAAGGACCTTTCAGTGCACCTTCTTCACCACCGGAAACGCCGGTACCGATGAAGTTAAAGCCTTCCGCAGACAGTTCACGGTTACGACGAATGGTGTCGTGGAAGAAGGTGTTGCCGCCATCAATGATGATGTCGCCTTTATCCAGATACGGTTTCAGGGAATCGATAGCAGCATCGGTACCCGCGCCCGCTTTCACCATTAACAGGATACGACGAGGCGTTTCCAGAGACTCAACGAACTCTTTAACCGTATAGAAAGGAACCAGCTTCTTGCCTGGATTCTCAGCGATGACTTCTTCAGTCTTATCACGGGAGCGGTTGAAAACGGAGACGGTATAACCACGGCTTTCGATGTTGAGCGCCAGGTTGCGCCCCATCACTGCCATACCGACAACGCCGATCTGTTGCTTTGACATTACATACTCCTGTCTTGGGGATAATCACTGCGGTGCGATGCAGTTTGAATGTATATACGATGTTAACTCAAGCCTGTTACTTATGGATAGCCTTTGGTGCGCTAACGGCCGCGAGATAGGCAAACAGTGTATCGTTTAGTCAAAATAGACGGAATCGGCGAACGTCTTGCCTAAACTATCCTTGGATGACAGCAGGGGTAACTCACCATCAATAAGTGGCCACTTAATCCCAACAGAATCATCATTCCACAATAGGGAATGTTCAGACAAAGGGTTATAATAATCAGTGCACTTATAGACAAACTCAGCGCTTTCAGACAAGACGTAAAAACCGTGAGCAAATCCCTCAGGGATCCAAAGTTGACGTTTGTTTTCAGCGGAAAGCATAATACCTGTCCAGCGCCCAAACGTGGCTGATGATTTTCGCATATCAACAGCAACATCAAAGACTTCTCCGCTGACAACACGTACCAATTTTCCTTGTGGATTTTGAGTCTGGTAATGTAAACCTCTCAAAATATTCCTTGCAGATTTTGAGTGGTTATCCTGCACGAAGTTACGTTCGCATACCAATTCACAAAATTTCTTTTGTTGCCAGGTTTCCATAAAGAAACCCCGTTCATCACCAAAAGTGACCGGCTCGATAATTTTTACATCAGGAATTTCAGTATCAATGACTTTCATTATTAACTCTTTATTTCCCCAAAACTTCTATTACCACACGTTCAACACCTTGTTTCCAGTCTGGAAGTGTCACATTAAACACACGCTGGAATTTCTGATTTGAGAGGCGCGAATTCAACGGACGAGTAGCAGGTGTAGGATACTCACTGGTAGAAATGCCGTTAACTTCCTGGATAAGAAGAGGCTCACCCTGAGCTTTAGCCGTTTCGAAAACAAAATTTGCATAATCAAACCAGGTCGTTTCCCCGCTTGCGACTAAATGGTATTTACCAACAACAGATTTATTATTCTGCTCTTCTCGAATTGCCAGTGCAGTACAATCAGCCAATAATTCAGCACTTGTCGGAGCGCCATGCTGGTCGTTGATAACGGACAACCTCTCTTTCTCACGAGCTAAACGCAGCATGGTTTTCGCAAAATTATTACCACGAGTGGCATAAACCCAGCTGGTGCGGAATATGAGATGTCGGGGATTAAGGCGCGTAATTTCCAACTCGCCTGCTAATTTAGTCTCACCGTAGACATTTAACGGTGCTGGCGCCTCATCTTCCAGCCGATAATGATCGCCCTCACCATCAAACACATAATCTGTAGAGTAATGAATTAGGAGCGCACCTAATTTCGCTGACTCCTCAGCGAGAACCGCAACCCCTTTCTGATTAAGCAACTCAGACAGGTTACGTTCTTGTTCGGCTCTGTCCACAGCGGTATGCGCTGCCGCGTTAACGATAACGTCAGGTTTCACCAATCGTACGGTTTGTGCGATGCCAGGAAGGTCAGTCAAGTCACCACATAAATGCTTGTCGAAATAATCTACTGCGATGACTTCTCCAAGAGTGGAAAGAGAACGTTGTAATTCCCATCCAACCTGCCCGTTTTTTCCTACAAGTAAAATTTTCATTGGCATGCCGGTTTATTGTCCAATCAACATTTTCAAATATTGACCATAAGATGTTTTCTGAAGCAGATCGGCCTGAACAGCTATTTCGTCCGAACTGAGCCATTTATTACGGAATGCAATTTCTTCAAGGCATGCCACTTTCATACCCTGCCGTTTTTCAATGGTATGAATGAACTGAGAAGCTTCAATCAAGCTATCATGAGTACCTGTATCGAGCCAGGCAAATCCACGACCTAATAACTCCACCTCAAGCTCACCCCGGTCAAGATACATCTGATTTAGAGTTGTGATTTCAAGCTCACCGCGAGCAGAGGGCTTTATTTCCTTAACCATGTCGACAACATTATTGTCATAGAAATAGAGTCCAGTGACTGCCCAGTTTGATTTAGGCTTGAGGGGTTTTTCCTCAATAGATAATGCTTTGAAATGTTCATCGAACTCGACAACACCAAAGCGCTCCGGATCCTGAACCTGGTAACCAAACACAGTTGCCCCTGACGTTTTCTTTGCCGCCGCATTCAACTTCATACCGAAACTTTGACCAAAGAAAATATTATCACCCAACACTAATGCGCAAGGCTCATCGCCAATAAACTTTTCACCGATAGTAAATGCCTGTGCCAGGCCATCTGGTGAGGGCTGCACGGCGTAGGTGAAATTAACACCAAACTGCGAGCCATCTTTCATTAAGCGCTGGAAAGCAGGCATATCTTCAGGTGTGGTGATAATGAGGATATCCCGAATACCGGCAAGCATGAGTACCGATACTGGGTAAAAAATCATAGGCTTGTCATATATAGGGAGCAGTTGCTTAGACACACCTTGTGTAATCGGGTACAGGCGTGTACCTGAACCGCCAGCTAAAACAATTCCTTTCATAACGCTATACCTCGATTATTTGTTCAGGCCAAGACGTTCACCAGCGTAAGAGCCATCAAGAACACGCTGCCACCAACCTTCATTATTAAGATACCATTGAATAGTTTTTTCGATCCCGCTTTCAAAGGTTTCTAGAGGCTCCCAGCCGAGATCATTTTTCATTTTAGTTGCATCAATGGCATAACGAAGATCATGTCCAGGACGATCGGCAACAAAAGTTATAAGCTCTGCAAAATTGACAATACCGTTTGGTTTTTTATCGATGATTTTATCAAGAATTGCGCAAATAGTTTTTACAACATCAATATTTTTACGTTCATTATGACCACCAATGCAATATGTATCACCGATCTTGCCCTCTGTAGCCACTTTGTACAGTGCGCGGGCGTGATCATCAACATACAGCCAATCGCGGATCTGCTCGCCGTTCCCATAGACCGGGAGCGGTTTTCCCGACAAAGCATTAAGAATAATGAGCGGAATTAACTTCTCTGGAAAATGGTAGGGGCCATAGTTGTTAGAACAGTTGGTAATCACCGTTGGTAAACCATAGGTACGATTCCAGGCGCGAACTAAATGATCGCTACCCGCCTTAGAGGCCGAGTAAGGGCTACTTGGCGCATAAGGTGTTTCTTCAGTGAATAATCCGTCAGCATCGTGAAGATCGCCAAAAACTTCATCAGTAGAGATGTGATGGAAGCGGTAAACCTTCTTCCTATCATCATCAAGTGATGCGTAATACTGACGCGATGCTTCAAGAAGAATGAATGTACCTATTACGTTAGTCTGGATGAAGGCCGCGGGTCCGTCGATAGAACGGTCAACATGACTTTCAGCAGCCAAATGCATCACGATATCAGGCTGGAAGGAATTGAAAATATCCGCAACAGCTTTCGCATTAGTAATATCAGTTAGAGAGAATGAGTATCGCGAATTTTTTTCAACTGGTGCCAGAGACTCAACATTACCTGCATAGGTTAAACAATCAACCACGCATACTGAATCCTGTGTATTATTTATAATATGCCGAACCACGGCTGAACCAATAAAACCAGCACCACCAGTGACAAGAATTTTCATAGTTTTCACTTTCTGTTAGTTATTCAGAGGAGCTCTATACTCAACTGACTCATACAATTCTTTATAAGCTTTTAAAGGATCACTTTTTTTTGAGTATATTATCTATATGCATTGCAAGCATCTCTTCCGTACGGACAAAGTCACATTTTTCTACGAATGTTTTCAATGCATTTTTAGACATTTGAGCAACCAATTCGGGATCCCTATTTAACTTTTCTAGAGCGCGCGTCCATTCAATTAAAGAATTATCTTTAATATAAATACCGCACTTCTCTTTCTCAATATCGACATACCAGTAAGGGTTGTATGTAGCAATAACTGGCACGCCTAAAGCGATAGCCTCAATCAATGAAGACAATCCGACACAATAATTGATCTTATCTGTTTTAATAGGGATAATCATACTCTTTGATGCACTTACTTTCTCAAGCAAGTCTGTATATGCCCAGCGACCTTTATTTATCCTAATGTCGCCATTTACATTTGCATAGCTATCAGGCAAATTTAAATCGCTGGTATAGATATCAATTGTAACGTCGCTATTTTTTACCGATGACATTACAGACGGCAGATCCCTATTTTCACGCCCTGTCGAAATTATATTCTCGTTATGTAATCCATTAATAAAAGGTGCATAGAAAGTTGCATCCCCTCCCCATGGTATAAAGTGACATTGATGAGAATGAAGTCCCCTTGAGGCCTTGATTTCATCGCGTGACTTTTCCGAAAGAAAGAAAATCGCATCAATTTTTCTTACATAACACTTTAAAAATGGCAGAAGCAATGAATGTATTACTTTCTTTAATCGAGACACTGGAGGGGCGAAAACATCGAGATGCATCCAACCCGCAAACTTTGTTTTAAATAAAAAAATACGTGCCAGAATATAAAAAAGCATCGTTTTTCTTTTAATAAAAGGCATAAAGAACAAATCTGGTTTGAACTTCCAAAATGAAATAAGATCATTAAGTAAATTCCCCCGACCGACCATTACCTCAAAGCCCATCTTTTCTAATTTGGATACGCCGTACACGAACTGCGCAGGGATCTCATTTTTTTTATAACGGCTAAAAGCAGCGCCGTTATCATTAACAAAAACAAAGGCTTTCATTAAAACTCCGTATTAGAGGCCATATCCAATGTGCTTAATTCAGTAAGCGCCTTTTCTCAACAGAACCACATTGACGGTTTTGAAGAGAATGACGATATCATTCCACAAAGACCAGTTTTTGACATACCAGGAGTCAAAATAAACACGCGTGGTGTAGTCAACATCGTTACGTCCACTCACCTGCCACAGGCCAGTCATGCCTGGCTTTACCATCAGATAATATTCAACGTCATCGGCATAGCGTTCCAGCTCTTCGTGGATGACCGGACGCGGGCCGACCAGGCTCATCTCACCTTTAAGTACGTTAAATAACTGAGGTAACTCATCAAGACTCGTTTTACGAATGAAGTGACCAATGGCAGTAATACGCGGATCGTTTTTCAACTTAAAATCTTTTTCCCATTCAGCACGAGCTTCAGGATCTTTCTCAAGTAATTCTGCAAGGATCTCTTTTGAATTGATATTCATAGAGCGAAACTTATAACAGTCAAATTTCTCACCACGGCGCCCAATTCTCGTATGAGCATAGATAGCCGGCCCACCATCACGGGAAACTTTATACCACAGGTAAACCAGCAGTGGCGATGAAACAAGAAGAATGCCTAAGGTGCAGACGATATCGAAGGTACGCTTAATAAAGCGCGAGGTCAGTTTAGACAGATTATTGTGAACCTGAAGAAGTAATACTTCGTGGCTAAATATAAATGACATACTAGTGCCGTATAAAGGAAATCCTCTCAGAGAAGGAATAATTATAACGTTACGGCACTTATGTTTCGCAAGGAATCGTAACCAGTTTTCAAATTTATCCTTTTCGTCAAAATCGCACGCGACTACGAACTGAGTTGAAAACGAATTATAATGAGTAAGCAATGTGTCTTCATCTTTAACGATCGGACACTCTTCCATAATATCGGCTGTCGCATCAAAATCACAAAACGCATCAATTTTGAAACCAGACACCTCATGGCTTTGTAAAGCATAATAGGCTTCACGCGCATTTCGTCCGGAACCTAAAATAACGGTGCGCTTTTTCCAGTAGCCAAATTTGTTAAGAATGATTTTTGTAATTTCACGCGATAACGGAACCATAATGATGGCATATAGCCAACAGTAGGCCCAAATATAGCGAGAAAAGTGCCATTTAGAAAATGCCACTAATGCAAGATCGAAGATCGAAAAGATGACAATAGTACGCAGTGTTTCTTTAAGTTCAGACCAGAAGGGTTTCTTTTGTGCATAATGACGTAAGCGGACGCCAAACCAAAAAACACACATTACTGTCAGAATAAAGTGTGACAACACCCTCACATCAATTTGTAGAATTGGCATAAAGGTATTCAGGTCGCCAATAAAAAACATAACGGTTAAAAAGGAAAGCCCCAAAGAAACATTAAGCCAAAATAAATCCGATGCAATTAAGGCCCCACGGCAAATAAATTCTTTCTTTTGATCTTTAAATACGCTGATTTTCATTGTTTAAATCCTGACATAAATCGGCTGATTTATGCCGTGGTCATTATTTTTCCGGATGAGTATAACTGTTCTGTACTCGCGCAGCCTGAGTATTGATCAGCGACTCAGAGTATTGAGCCCAGGCACTATCGACATACTGACTAATCTCGTCACGGAAACGCTGCTCTGAAAATGTTAAAGCATGTTCGCGACAGTCTTCTGGCTTAATTTCATCGGCGTATTTTTCAAAGGTATTCACTGCTTCGCATATGGCGTCTGCGGTTTGTTCAAAGAAGAACAGCCCAGTCGGTTTATCGCTACCAAGGGGTTTAACCGTTTCGAGGCACCCGCCTTTACCGAAAGTAATGACCGGCGTACCGCTTGCTTGTGCTTCTACAGGCGAGATACCAAAATCCTCTTCTGCAGCAAATACGTAAGCTTTAGCACGCTTCATATAGTCGACCATTGCAGCGTCATCCTGATAGCCGAGTAGCGTGATATTATCCATCGCCAGCTGTTTGATCTTATCCATCTCAGAACCATCACCGATAACCACTAACTTTTTATCAGGCATTTTGGCAAACGCACTAACAATAAGATCAACACGCTTATAAGGCACCATGCGACAAGCAGCCAGATAGAAATCCTCTTTTTTGTCACTGAATTCGAACTTATCCGTATTCACCGGCGGATAGATGACGTCTGCTTGTCTGCCATAAATCTTGTTAATGCGGCGCGCAATAAACCGTGAGTTACCAATAAAATGATTAACGCCCGCAGCGGTACGGTAATCCCAAATACGAATCTTATGCAGGAGATACTTAGCAAGCCACCCTTTCAGACCTTTGTTCAGGCCGGATTCCCGCAGATACTGGTGCTGGAAATCCCACGCGTAACGGATAGGAGAATGGACATACGACACATGAATCTGGTCAGGGCCAGTGATCACCCCTTTGGAAACAGCATGACTGCTTGAAATAACTACGTCATAAGCAGACATATCAAGCTGTTCGATAGCCAACGGCATCAACGGCAGATAAGACTGGAATTTTTTTGCTGCAAATGGCAAACGCTGAATAAATGTTGTAGTGACTTTTTTATTATTAAGAAAATGTTTTTCTTTTGGCTTTAAGAAATCACATACAGCGAAAATATCCGCATCGGGATAACAACGTAAAATTTGCTCAACCACTTTTTCAGAACCCGCATAGGAACTGAACCACTCATGAACGATTGCTACTTTCATTGCGCTTCTCATCAATTAGCTTAAACATTTTTTCAGTGCGTGACTGGTAAGTATATTCTCGGGCAAGCTCCTGACATTTCTCTACAGAAATCCGATCGCCAGAGGTAATATCTTCCAGAGCTGAAATAAACTCAACGGGGGTGTGGGCAACGCGAAAATAGTCTTTAAAGTCACACAAGGACGCTAAATCGACACTCACCACTGCCTTCCCTGCCGCCAGATACTCAAAGAACTTCATAGGGAACATTGAAGCAGTATATTCATTCAAATTATTAGGCAGCAAAGTTGCGGCAAAGCCCTTCAGGTAACCAGGCAACTGCTGGTACGCCCTTGGCCCAATTAAATGAATATTTTTGTGACGGGTAAGTTGAGTCGCATCAGTGTTCGGATCTCCCTCGCCAACATCGCCAATCATCACTAGCGACCACTCAGGATGAGCTTCTGCAATCGCTTCCAGGAGAGAGAAATTCACCTTATAGCCGCTAATAGCGCCAATAAAGCCAATTCTTGGCTCCGGGATCGCGTTCAGGTCGGCAGGAACGGGCAGTTGATCATCCAACGCTTTTGAAAAGTGATTATAGTCAGCTACGTTAGAGAAGTAATAGACCTCATCGCTCCAATGCTTTCTTGACTTCAGAAGCGTCAGAGAAGTGACAAAGGTAATGTCTGCGCGACGTACAAGCTCTTCCTCTGCATCCTGAAGGATCTCTACCGGCATTCCAGGCTGAGCTTTAATTTCGTCGACACAATGATAAACAACATAACCGAAATCACCCGGCTCCAGAAAACGCGTGGTCAACGGGTTATAGGTCCATAGCGTTTCGTCTTTGAATTTTAAACGCCAGCACCAGAATTTGAGCGCGCTGCTCAAAATCAGTTTATTAAGCTTACGCACAATAGCGTAGTTATTAAATGGGATGGAAATTGGTGACCATACCCAGACATTGTCGCGCACTTTTCGAGGTGCTTTAATCGCTTTAAGAACCCGGCGGAAGATACGCGAAAGGTCTTTCTTATTTACACTAGGTCGGCGCAGTCCCAGAGACTCTATGTAAAGAACACGGTGCCCACGGTTTGCCAGCTCTAAGGCAACATGCTGTTTATTTGTCCAGAATGGGTTGTCCCAGTCTGCCGTGGATAAGACGACGATGTCTTTTATATCTTTATTTTTGTTCATAAAAATACGCTATCTCAGTCCCTTTTTTTGGAAAATCCCTTTAATACCATTTCGGTACAATGGGAATAACATTGCCCATAACAGACTAAACATCACAAATATTGCGCCATTAATCAAGAGTCGGAAAATAACATTATCAGGTTGAATAATGTAATGCCCAAGAGTCAAGATAATAGATGTATAAAGAATTAATCCCAAAGAAATTTTAATTAACACAGGAAAAAGATCTTTTGCTATTCTTAAGTAACACGCGCTAAGGATAAACATCATTAAACTGTATATCGAATTCCCTAGCCCTAACCCAAATGCACCCCACATTTTATACGTCGCCAGGTTGACAACCGCATTACTCAGCAATGCAACCATCATCACAACCAATACTTTCTTATTATTGAGATGTGCGCTCAATGCCTTAATGAATATATAACCTATCACCTGAGCCCAAAGGCCTATGCACATTCCTTGAATAATATCAGTTGTTACCGTTACGGAGTGCTGATCAAATGCACCACGCATAAACAGTAGAATAACGATGTCTTTTGCATAGAAAAAAATGAAAAAAGACATGTTTATAACAAGCAGTGCCAGCCAATTATAAATAAACCTTATCTTATCTCGAACAACTTCTGGCTTCTGCGATGACCATTCAGATAATCCAGCAAATGCTATTGGCACAGACAAAATAAAAACAACAGTGTCAGTAATAAACCGGGCATAATCGAGTCCGGACACTACATCAATACTGATTAATGATGCTAGTGCCCTTTCCAGAGTAATATTACCTTGCAATATTAGAGGTAGTATAAGCAAGGGCCGAAGCGTTATCCAAAAACTCTTCATTACCAATTTGACTTCGGCCGCATCAAAACGACCAGGGAGGGCTAGAATAGTGCCCTTTCTTGCACGGATAAGCGCCCAGATACTAAAAATTATATAGCTACCTGTAAAACCCCATGCAAGTAATAGATAATTATTATAATAATATGCAGCAACCACTCCCAACAGCATGCCGACATTCTGAATGGAGGCCCGCATAGATATGGGTTTATAATCTCCATGTGCCATCGACAAATAATTTATCAACGCTGAAAAAAGATAGAAAGGACAACAAATTGCCATTATCTTAAGTAACTCAGTCGACATCTCACGCGCATTCCCGCCAATTCCGGGAGCCATGATACCGATCCAATAGTCTGATAAAAAATACAGAACAATGAATATAAATACAGATATCAGAGCGAAAAAAATAAACATACAGAGCTTGAAAGTCGATGCACGAAATTCATTCTCGGTGAGATATTTTTTATATAATGGGATGAATGCTGAATTAAGGCTGTCACTGGTCATAAAGTTTATTGGTACTAGGGTTCCCGTTTGCGCAATACGGTAAGCCCCGTTGATATCTCCTGTACCAAAAAATTTTGCCATCAAAACTTCCCTGACCAAACCAAGGACCTTCGAAAGCATATTGCCGCCAAGCAGCTGGCTAATGGCTTTTTTCATTGTGATTTGTTACTCATCATTCTATCGAGCAATGTTTGATATTTATTAGCCATTGTACTTAAGCTATAATCGTTAGTAACAAAAGAGCTCCTTTTTTCAAGCCCCTCTTGAATTTTACAATCTATTTCATTTACATTAGTAGAAAAAATCAAGTTATTTAAAGCACCAGGATTATCAATCGTGGTTTTAAAATTATTACCAACGACAATAGGTAAGCCTGAAGTCAACGCCTCAAGCATATTCAAGGTTAGACCGACTTCAATACGATCGCTTAAGAATAAAAGACAATCTGAAGCCGAAAGGTACTCGCTTATTTGCACTCTTGTTTTATTACCTACTAATAAAACCGAATCAGCTATACCCAGAGAGTGTACATACTCTTGTATTTGTTTTCGATGAGGCCCATCACCAACAATTATTAGAAACGAGTGTTTGTTTAAGTTTCTATATTCATTAAATAGTTTAATAGCACTTAGAACGCCCTTTTGCTTATGTAAACGTGAAACTGAAAGGAAAACCTTTATGTTGGTTTCGATATCATGCTCACTTCTTTTCAAAAGACGTCGATTTTCGTCATATCCAAATAGGGCATTATCCACACCATTATTGATGCACACACATTTATTTTTTTCAAAAAAATGTGACAAAATACCTGATGTTAGCTGCTTATATACATGACCTCCAACAGCTACAATTTTGTCGAATCGGTTATAACTCAGGATATCTTTTACAATCCAGGAGAAGTTTCTGACACTACCTATTATTGATTTAATATTTTTCGATCTAAACTTCGATACTATTTCGCCTAACGAAGTTCCGTGAGCCTGGAAAATAAATTTAACATTTGGAAAGTCTTTTTTGAGCTTAACAATCTCGTAAGCTCCAGAGCTCACACTAATTACCGAATCAATATTTTTCTCAAGAATTATTTTTCGTGCTTCTAAAGAACTTCGACTCCACCAATAACGACTATATTTACCTGAGGGACTGCCAGCGACATAGCTAACAGCGAAGTTTTCATTCTGTTGTTTTTTTTCTGGTTCAATATCAGTTGTTAGAACAGTAACGTCGTTATTTGAATTTTTGGCCAACTCTGATACTAAATCTAATGTAATAAGCTCCATACCACCAAGTGTATGAATGGGTAACGAGCGGCAAACAATAAGAATATTATGTTTCATGCGCAGCCTATTATAAAAGTTTTTGATATATATTTTCTAATTTTGTTGTTTGTTGAGATAAGTTAAACTTTTGATTAACAAATTCACGCGCATTAGTCCCCATAATAAATCTTATATTTTCATTATTAGATAAGTATGAGATACGATCTGCAAGCTGCTTGTCATCTCGCTCTTTAACTAAAAATCCAGTTTGCTCATCTATAATCGCCTCTGGTATCCCACCATGCTGAGTACCGATGACAGGAACACCGGTCACTGCCGCTTCAAGAAGAACCATACCCAACCCTTCAGCATCACCGGTTTTCGCTGTAATGCTCGGTAAAACCAACATGCTAGCTTTACGCATCCATGCCATAACATCGACGTGGGGCAACGCGCCTGTAAAAGTAACGGTTTGATCCAGACCAAGGGATGTGACCTGAGCCTTCAGCCCATCCAATAACGGCCCTTCTCCTATAATCACAAGCTTAACATCAGGATTTAATAACTTTACCTGCTTGACTGCATTGATTAAAACGGCTGTCCCTTTTTTCTCTACTAGCCTTGCAACATGAAGGATAATGCCTTGATCGTCCTCTTTTGCACGCGGCTGATATTTATTCACATCAATACCAATATAGTGCTGAATGATTTTGCTTTCCGGGAAACCGTGTTGCAGAGCCTGGCGGGCAATGAAATCTGAAACACAAATAAACTTATCACCCTGACTTTTTACTTTATGTTGATGAAGAAGATAATTAATCCAGGCGGGTGACCGTGACGCCAGTAAATCCTTATTACTGACCGTCACATCAAATCCATGAAGTGTTGTCACCAAAGGAATACCTTTCTTCTGCGCCAGCTTTAAAGCATAAAGTCCATCGATCGCAAAGTGTGCATGAATGAGGTCTAAGGGCTGTGATTTTAAAACAGACTGATAAGGCAGCTGCGACGTGGTGATCGCATTCACCATTTCTGCGAGTTTACCGTAAACATTTCCATGTTCATTCAATACACATGCGACTGAGCCTTCTGGTTTCGTCCCGATGAGGCGTCTGCCGATATAGCATTTATCAAAACACTGTAATGCTTCAGCCTGCTGCTGAATAAAAACTTCCGAACCCTTAAAAAGCTGGTTTCTGAAAATACCGACCGTCTTCATTCCTGTACCCTATTATGCCGATTAATTGGTAAATTTGCTGCCAGGCAAAGCCCAAGCATTACGGCTAACACGATCATCTGGTGTTGCTCACCTATTAAGCCAAAGTTTTCGCCAAATCCGTGAGCAAAAAGCCAGGAAAGCACCATCAGGAAGGAAAAGCCGATGTTTTTTTGTTCATTATTTGTACTTCGTATTGCTCTCAAAGCAACCCCAATGCTGCAAAGGATAAAACCTAGCCCCAGCATTGAAGCAATAATTCCTGACTTAGACCAAAGATAAATAAGCGTGTTGTGTGGCGGAAGGAAATAATCAGTGTGCTTACTGTAATCGGCTTCCCAACCACCGTAGCCCTGCCCCATCAGTGGATTATTTAAAAATGCGTCAAATGCATAGTTCCATATCTCGTAACGTGTTTCAGCCGTATCCGTGGATTCTTTTAAAAAAACGCTTTGTTCGGTAATGCTGAAAACAACGCTTATAGCGATTAATACTATGGCAAACGAGGCGCCTACTGAACTCAAAATGACTCGTGTCGAACGCTGAAGTTTCAGATAGAAAATAAATGCCGGGATAAGTATCGCGAAAAGGACGCCCGCTTTGGAGCCGGTAAAAAATACGGTTGCCCAGAGCAGAATAGCCATCATAAGCGTGATTTTTGATTTCAACGCCTTGTAAATGCCCCAAGCCATAAAGGATGAGATTCCTGCATAACAGGCAGCAGCATTGGCATTAACGAACAAAACCCCACCCGCTTTAACCGGATCGTAGAAGTTATTCCTGGCTCCATCTAATAAGCTCTGAAGCGTATTCATTCCCATCGTATATTTACTTATAGGGGACAACACCACCGCCAATTCGAGTGACTCATTAAATCTAAAGATGATGACCGTAATCGCCTGCAAGCAAACAAAAAACAGCATAACGTTGATAGTTTTATACAATGCAACTCGATCTTTCACCGCTAAAACGTAGACGGCGTTTGAGATGACGATAAATTCACACAAATAGGCAATATCACGAATACCCATCGATTTCTCAACCGACCACGCAAGGCTCAGGGTGCTGATGAGTATCAGGCCAAGAAGCATAATATTCGTTGCTTTTGCTAAGAACCGGTTTGCATTAATAATAAATTCAGGCAGGAGCAATGCCGGAAGCAGAAATGCCATTGGAACATCGGCTCCACCTAATTGCACCAGATAGAGCTGCGGAATGCTACATACCAGCACCATTAACAACCTGATGCGTAGGTGCAGAGCGAGGAAAACAAAAAAGAAAATTAAACCTACGATTGCCGCTAATAAGACTTCTAACATTAATATTTTCCCACGCGATTAGGCAACTTAGAAATTAGCTTTTTATCAGCCCTAACAGCTCATCTCGTTTCGCTTCCATTAAACCCAGATCGGCATCTGCTTCCACATTTAGACGCAGCAGCGGCTCGGTATTGGAGGTGCGAATGTTAAAGCGCCAGCCCGGGAAAGACATGCTCAGACCATCCGTGTAGTCAATATCCACAGCCAGGGAGGAGTAGCGGTTTTCAATCTCATCAATTAACGCAGAAGCATGGACCACTTTGCGATTAATTTCACCAGATACAGGGAAGCGTGCGATACGTGATTCCACCAGCGAGCCAAGAGAGCGTCCGGATGTTATTACCAGTTCAGCAACCAGCAACCATGGAATCATGCCGCTGTCACAATAAGCAAACTCACGGAAATAATGGTGAGCGCTCATTTCACCGCCGTATACCGCATTCTCTTTGCGCATACGCTCTTTAATAAAAGCATGACCGGTTTTAGACATCACAGGGATCCCGCCCGCGCGCTCGACAATATCAACCGTATTCCAGGTCAGTCGCGGGTCGTGGATGATTTTCGCGCCACGCTCTTTATTCAGGAAGGCTTCTGCTAAGAGTCCAACGATATAGTAACCTTCGATAAAATTGGCTTTCTCGTCAAACAGGAAGCAGCGATCAAAATCTCCGTCAAACGCGATACCCATATCCGCTTCAGCTGTAACAACCGCATTGGCGGTATCCTGGCGTGCTTCTGGCAGAAGTGGATTTGGAATACCGTGCGGGAAAGTACCATCCGGATCGTTATGAACTTTTATAAAATCGACAGGAATGCCGGCCGTTTTGAAACGCTTTTCAATTTCATCAATAACGTGCCCCGCGGCACCATTACCGGAGTTGATGACTAACTTAATCGGTTTAATGCGGAAATTGTCGAGATTGATATAGCCCAGTAAATGATCAACATACTCATTAAGAACGTTAATCTTTTTATAGCTTCCCATACGCTGAGATGGGGCGAAATCATTTATTTCCGCGAGGAGCTGGATCTCTTTCAAACCCGTGTCACCGCTGATCGGCCGGGCACCGCTGCGAACCAGCTTCATCCCGTTATAGTCAATCGGATTATGGCTGGCCGTTACTTCTATACCGCCATCAACGCCCAGATGGAAGGTGGCGAAGTAAATCTCTTCTGTGCCAGAAAGTCCAATATCAAGCACATCACAGCCGCCCGCCATCAAGCCTTCCGCGAGAGCCAGCTTCAGAGACTCACTTGTCAGACGAACGTCGCCGCCGACAACAACCTGTTTTGGTTCCAGACATTGCGCATAAGCGCGACCAATACGCCAGGCAATATCCTCATTAAGCTCTTCACCTAATTTCCCCCGAATATCATAGGCCTTAAAACAACTTAATTTTTTATTGTTATTTTCCATTATGAAATCCTTAGTACGTCATCTTCACCCAAATAACTACCAAACTGAATTTCCAGAATTTCCAGATTTATTTTTCCTGGATTCGAGAGCTTATGTTTTTTTCCCACAGGGATTGTCGTTGATTCATTTTCAGTGAGATAAATTTCGTTCCCTTCGACACCAATTAGCGCCGTTCCGGTCAGCACAACCCAGTGCTCAATACGATGATGATGCAGCTGAAGCGAGAGCTCACCACCAGGAATAATGGTTACACGGTTAACCCGGTAACGCGTATCCCGAACAAGCGTTTCGACATGGCCCCAGGGCATATAACGCGTGGTATGTTCGCGACATTCAGCACGTGAATGTGCTTTTAGATGCTCAACAACAACTTTCACATCCTGGACATTATCCTTATGGGAAACCAGCAGCGCATCTTTGGTATTAACAATAATAAGGTCGTCCAACCCTAACGCTGCGGTTAATTTCCCTTCGCTGCGGATATAACAATCGCGGGTCTGATGGGTGAAAACATCGCCAATCAGCGCGTTGCCATTAGCATCATGCGACGAGGTTTCCCATAGCGCTGACCACGAGCCCACGTCGTTCCACCCTGCATCCATCGCCGTCACAATGCCCAGGTCTGTATGTTCCATCACCGCATAGTCGATGGAATCAGACGGACAACAGGTGAATGTCTCTTTATCGAGTTTGATAAAATCGAGATCGCTGACGGGCTGCTGCATGGCATTTTTGCATGCATCAAGGATCGACGGACAAAATTTCGCAACTTCGTTTAGATAGGAAGAGGCCCGGAACATAAACATACCGCTGTTCCAGAGATACTCTTTACTTTCGAGGTAAGAGATAGCGGTCGCCTGATCCGGTTTTTCAACAAAGCGCTTGATTTTCCAGGCGGTAGACTGATCGGCGTGTTGTTTTTCACCACGCTGAATGTAGCCGTAGCCAGTTTCTGGCTGCGTAGGCACGATACCGAAGGTAACCAATTTGCCTTGTTCTGCAAAAGGAATGGCGTTGGTAATGACGGAATGGAATGTGGCCGTGTCGGCGATCAAGTGATCGGCAGCCAGAATGAGCATGACAGGATCTTCACCGGTTTCCAGTGCATGGAGGGCAGCCAGAGTAATAGCCGGTGCCGTATTGCGCCCAACAGGTTCAAGAATGATATTCCCGGCGAGCTTATGCATTTGTCTCAACTGCTCGGCCACCAGAAAACGGTGATCTTCATTGCAGATAACAATCGGATCGGTCACATCCAGACCGTCGAGGCGTGAGATCGTATTTTGCAGCATCGATCCGCCCTGATGGAATGAAAGGAATTGCTTAGGCTGCAACTCGCGAGACATCGGCCATAGTCGACTCCCTGTTCCTCCTGCGATCACCACTGGAAGTAACATCCTGCTTCTCCTGCTTTGCTCAATACTAGAATGTGTGTAAAAAAGGCACGCTACCGCCCCTGGCTTAACAGCTACCAGTGCACTGAGCGAATGTTGAATAAAGGATTTTGAGGTCTGATTACAGACAAAAAACTGGCGTTAATTGTCGTCCTAAATGACCTCAGAAACAAGCACAAATCGTTACAAATCAGTCCACATTTGAATCAGATAACTCCATGTTATCACTAGAATTAATAACGAAAAACGGCAGTTACCATTTTGGTTATGTTTACACATACCAAATGATAACTGCCGCTTTTTCAAATAGACAGAGACGAATCAGTCGTTAGCCAGCAACTTCTCAATGCGGCTTCTGAACTTCGCCCCTTCCTTCAGGTTACGCAGGCCGTAGTTCACGAACGCCTGCATATACCCCATTTTCTTACCGCAGTCGTAGCTGTCGCCGGTCATCAGCATGGCATCTACGGACTGTTTTTTCGCCAGTTCTGCGATCGCATCGGTCAACTGGATACGGTCCCAGGCGCCTGGCTCCGTTTTTTCCAGCTCGGCCCAGATATCGGCGTTCAGAACATAACGGCCAACCGCCATCAGATCGGAGTCCAGCGTCTGAGGCTGATCCGGCTTTTCGATAAACTCTACAATGCGGCTCACCTGCCCCTCCGTCTCCAGCGCTTCTTTCGTCTGGATAACAGAGTACTCGGACAGATCGCCATCCATGCGCTTCGCCAGCACCTGGCTGCGGCCCGTCTCGTTGAAACGCGCCACCATCGCCGCCAGGTTGTAACGCAGCGGGTCAGCAGATGCGGTATCAATGATGATATCCGGCAGAACGACGATGAACGGGTTATCACCCACGACCGGACGCGCACACAGAATCGAGTGGCCCAGACCCAGCGGCTGCGCCTGGCGCACGTTCATGATAGTTACGCCAGGCGGGCAGATAGATTGAACTTCTGCCAATAGCTGACGCTTAACACGCTGCTCAAGCAACGCTTCGAGTTCGTAAGAGGTGTCGAAGTGGTTTTCAACCGCATTCTTCGAGGAGTGCGTGACCAGAACGATTTCTTTGATCCCTGCAGCAACAATCTCGTCGACGATGTACTGAATCATCGGCTTGTCGACGATCGGCAGCATCTCTTTAGGAATTGCCTTGGTGGCTGGCAGCATATGCATGCCCAGACCCGCTACCGGAATGACTGCTTTCAAATTAATCATTATATCTTCCACCTTAAAATGGTTGACGAATTATAGCTTTTAAACCTGTTTTCGCCAGTACGTTTTGCTGTAATTCTGGATTCATGTTACGCCCAGGCACCACAAATTACAGTAGTTGTAATCTGAATAGATCACATTATCCAACCAGGAATCGTCGCAAAAATTACCCGCGGGTGATTATCTACTCGGCAGCGCAAAATTCAGCCGTTCCGTATTCACAACATGCTGGTCAACCCGGTCAATATCCACCGAGCTTTGCCCCTTTTCATTGACGGCCTTAATGTTTGCCAGCGACAGCAGCGTTTCGTCTTTGGCCATAAACTTGCCCCGCACGTCCTTACGCAAATCGAATTTGATTTTCAGCGCCGGTCCCACGGCCGCTTCCTGCATCACGTTGATGTTACGCAAGAAAAGATGCTGAGGCTTGTTGTGCAACTCAAGCGTCGCGCGCTGCATGTCAACGTTAGTGATGGCGACAAACGAGGTCGCGTTGCCGGATGAAATTTGTATTCCGCGCAGCTTATAGGCAAGTTGCCGATTATCCAGGCGAATATCGTTGAGCTTAAAATTCTGCGGTATCGACAGGTAGTTGCCTTTAATTACGCCGTAACCGATTAACATTCCAGCACTATTGACCATGTCGACATTATCAATAACGAAATTATCACAACCGTAAATCGCTACCGTGGCGTTATCTATTCCCGCTTTTTTGCTGAAGTCGGGGGTAATGTTTTTAGCCTTAATATTGCGAATAACAAAGTGCTTACCGTTTTCGACATGGACTAACTGACGACAGTTGCTGCCCGTTATATTGGCCACCACGAAGTTCTTCACGGTCTGCTTTTCAGGGTAGTCATTGTCGTAGGTACTGCCCGCAAGCCCGATGCCAATCCCCCAGTTGATTTTGCCGTTGGTGCAGTTGATGTTGTCGATCACATGGTCAGAGATCAGAATGTTACGGTCGTTGATCGCCACGTTCCACTCAATCGCGTCACCCTGCAGGTGGCTAAATCGACTGTTGGTAATGCGCGCACCGTCCACCTGATTATGGAAGCCCTGTCGCAAAATGGCGTAGTTGGCCTGGCTCACGTTGATATTGTCGATGAGCAGGTTGCGCATCACCCTCGGCTTTTTGCCGCCGATGTAGATCTGCGTGACGGGGCCAAAGCCGCTCATTGCCAGACCTTTGATGACGCAATCGGAGCCGCGGACATCCAGCGTGATATTGTGCGTGCGCCCTTCTCCCTCACCGATGACTTTACTGCTTTCCTGAAGCACAAAGCGCCCGCGCCCGTTGCCTTTGAGCCCACCCCGTATCAGGAGCGTTTTACCGTCGGGGATAAAAATCCCGGTATTGATGTTATCGCAGACGAGATCGGCGGGTACCACAACGGTGTCGGCCTCGGAGAACGCCTGCTTAAAGGCGGCGATCCAGTCGCTGTTGTTGTACTGTTCCACAGAGACCGTCCTCCCGGTGGCTGCCCGCGCGGCGCGCGGCGACAGCAGCGGCATTGCCGCCAGGACGGATAAGGAAGAGACAAAATGGCGTCGGGTAATCTTTTTCAGCATACAACCTCGGCGTTACAGCGTTTGCAGCAGGCTCGCTAACTGGCGATTAATCACCTGCTGATTAAATTCTGTTTCGACTTTTTGTCGGGCATTTTGCAGCACCGGTACCAGCTCCTGCTGGTCGATGTCGCTGAAGGCCGCTAAGCGATCGGCCAGGGCGAAAGCATTATTTTCAGGCACCAGCCAGCCGGAATACTCCGATCTGATCAGTTCCGGGATCCCGCTGTGCAGCGTCGACACAACAGGAATCCCCACGGCCATGGCCTCCATCAGCGCGACCGGAATACCTTCCATATCACCGTCCGCACCGGTCACGGAGGGCAGCAGGAAAACATCCGCCTCGTCGAGCATCGCCTTCACCTCATGGCTTGGCTTGAAGCCCGGCATCTCCACGCAGCCTTCCAGCTGATACTGTTCGATCAGCGTGCGCAGTCGGCGCTCCCAAGGGCCGATACCTAAAATGCGATAGTGGAAATCCACCCCACGCGCTTTTAGCTGACGACAGGCTTCAATCGCGACGTGCAGCCCTTTCTTCTCGGTTAAACGCGCGACCGAGATAATCTGCAGCGGTTTCCCCGGCACCTTCACCGGGCGCTGGGTGAAGCGCTCCATATCGACGCCCATCCGCGAAACGGTAATTTTTTCGCTCGGGCAGCCCATCTTTTTCAGCCGACCGGCCCACAGTTCGCTGATGGGCAGCATCATGTCACCGCGGCGGAAAAGCTGCTGATACTCCGGGGTATAGTGGTTCAGCACTTCCCGGCTGGAGATATCGATACCGTGGAAAATGGTCGCGATTTTGCCGTCAATTACCCCCAGCTCGCGGAGCTTCGCGGCGGTCACGCCAGCCGGGCCGAAGTGGGCGATAAACACATCCGCCCGATACGGCTGCGCCGTTTGCCCGCAAATGGCGGAGAGGATCAGATTGCGGGATTCCGCCCCGTAGCGTGACACGTTCAGCGCTCGCCACGTCGAGGGACGGTGCAGCCCGCGCAGCGTCTGGCTGGCGCGGTAGCGCAGTTTGTTCAGCCGCCCGCCCGGCTCATCCTGCAGCCAGCGGGTTTTGGCTTCCAGCCCATACTGGGTGTACGCCGCATGGGTGTTTTGCGTATCGCCCTTTTGCAGGGCGATAATCTCCACGTCATATCCCATATCGATAAACGCAGTGATTTGGTTCAGTACAAAGGTCTCAGACGACAGCGGAAATTTCAGTAAGAAGAAACCAACCTTCATTTCCCCTCCCCGACGCGGTCGAGCACCGATTTCACCATGCCGATCCCTTTTTCGCGCTCGGCTTTCACCGCCACGGCCAGGCGTTCGTTGATCGCAGGCAGCTGTCCCAGCGTGTCGCCGACCATGGCGCCAAGCGAACCGTCGAGAAGATGACGAATATCGACCGCCATTTCCGGCATGCCAAGCTGCTGCATAATGCCCGCTGATTTGTGCTCGTAGTTGATGGCAATCGCTGGCGTGCCGAAGTTCATGGAGATAATGGCCGAGTGCAGGCGCGTGCCGACGGTGAGGTCGCAGGCGGAGAGCAGCTTGCCCATCTCCAGGTCGTTCAGCTCGTCCATCACCACGTGGTAGCGCGACGGGTCGTTCACCAGGTGACTCAGGTTAAGCGCCACCATGCGGTCATCTTTGTTGTAGCTGTCGATACCGGTACAGGTGGAGAGCGCCAGCACCTGGTAGCCGCTGTCCAGCACGCGGTTCACCACGTCGGCGAAGGCTTTCTCATACGCCGCCTGCGTGGTGCCAAGACGTTTATCAAATGGCGCGAGCTCGCGCAGAGTGATGGCGACGGTTTTCTGTTTCGCCGCCACGTCGAGCCAGTGCTGTACCGCGTAGCTCGGCTGGAAATTATCGACCTGGTGATCCACCAGCCAGGCGGTGTCCACGCCGTGCTCAACTTTTGACGTGTCGATCTCGCTACGCTTCATCAGGTCCAGGCTCACGGACTCACGCAGGATCAGCGCGTCGCAATGACCAAACACGTAGTTCGCCAGCTGGTTAAACTGCGGATCCTGGAAGGGCCCGACGCTGTGGCCGATCATAAACAGCGGCTTTTTCGCCATAAAGGTGCAGAGCGCATGCTCAAACTGCGGCACGCCGTAGAGATCGACGAAGAACGAACCGCCGACCTGAATAATGGCGTCATAGCCGGAGAGCAGACGGACAAAATCCGTAAAGCCCTGGGCAATGGCGATATTGCGCAGCTTGCCGGTGTCGGTCACGCGGGAAAGCAGCACCTGATGCTGGTAGCGACGGCGCAGGACTTTCTTCACGCGCCCCATCACGCCCGCAGCGTTGTTGTGCTGTTTCATCTGGCTGTAGAGCGGGTCGCCCATTACCGGGCGGTTCAGTAACCAGGATGAGCTGACCGGATAACGGCTCATCACATCCACTTCTGTCTCAGGCGCAAGGGTGTTAATTGCATCCAATAAACCGCGCAGGATGGCGCTGTCGCCACGGTTGCCGCAGGTATGGTTGCCAAGAATAAGTAATTTCATAATGGCCTCTTAAAATTAGCCTGCGCGAAGCAGCGTTTTCATTTTTTCGTTACGGCAAAACTGGCGCTTCATCTCAACCACCAGCGCGTTGCGCGACAGCACAATCATCACGCCGAACGCCAGCGCACCCGCGGCGACCTGTACCGCCAGCAGCGCCGCCAGCGGCAGATGACCGCTGAGCACCACGCCCAGGCCATAGCTGACCGCAAGCGTGGGTAAGGAGAGATAAAACGGCAGCCACAGGCTCAGGATGTACTGACGGTAGCTGGAGCCCAGCACCGGCTTGATCATCACGAAGTAGCTCAGCACGGTGTTGATAATTTGTACCAGCAGGAACCCGAGCGTAACGCCGATAGCGCCCGCCATGTGTCCACCCACGATAATTGCCGGAATAAACAGGAAGGTTTTGAATACGTTGAACTTAAAGCTGATGTCCACACGCGCTTTTGCCATCAGCAGGGAACCAATCGGATTTCCCACGGATCGCAGTAGCCCTACCACACACAGCAGTTGCAGGATCGGGATGATGCCGTTCCACTTCTCACCAAACACCAGCGGCACGAAGTTGCTGGAGACCACCATCAGCCCCAGCAGCACCGGGAAGTTAATAATCCCCACTACGGAAAGCAGCTTGTAGAAGTTAACGCGCAGCTTTTCCGTGTCGTCCTGAATCTTGGCAAACGCCGGGAACAGCACGCGGGTGATAATCGGGTTCAGCTTCATCGGCGGTACGACCGCGACGTTGTAGGCCAGGTTGTAGCCCCCCGCCACGCTCGCGCCCAGAATGCGCGCCAGCACCAGCGTCGAGAGGTTGGTATTGACGTAGTTGATAATGCTGTCCGCCGTCAGCCACGCGCCAAAGCGGAGGTTGGACGAGACGGAAGCGAGAGAGAAATGCAGTCCCGGACGGTAGATCTTGCGGCCAAAGTAGCCGAACAGCAGCGTACGTACGGCAGAGTTAACCAGGTAACCGAGGATGGCGGTCATCGCCAGCGGCCAGAAATGGGCGCTCACCACGGTGAAGGTAAAGCCCGCCAGCACGGCACTTGTTTCAATCATGCCGATCTTGTTGAAATCCAGCTCTTTTTGCATCAGCGCGCGGAACTGCTGCCCGTGTGGGATCACCACAAAAGCAAACGACAGCGTTCGCATCAGCGGAGCCAGATCCGGGTTGTGCAGCACGCGGGCGATGGTGTCGCTCAGCAGGAACACCAGTACGAACACGAAGATCCCCAGCCCAACGTTCAGCCAGTAGAGCGTGGTCAGCTCCAGATGGCTGATCTCTTTGCGCTGGATAATCGAGTTGGCGATACCGAAGTCAGACAGCGTATCGGCCAGCGCGATAATCACCAGCGAGACGGTCAGCAGGCCGAACTGGTGGTTATCGATAATGCGCGCCAGCACCGTCATCTGCACCAGCCCAAGGCCGATGATGACGATGGTGGCCATGGCCGACCACTTGGCGCCGCTGATGGTTTTTTCACGTAAGCTCATCTTAGTACGCCGCTTTGTTCACGAAACCTTTGAAGATGGTCAGAAAAACAATCTTGATATCGAACCAGAGGCTCCACTCACGGATGTACTCCAGATCGAACTCAATGCGTTTTTCCATTTTTTCCAGCGTGTCGGTCTCGCCGCGCCAGCCGTTGATCTGCGCCCAGCCGGTGATGCCTGGCTTCACCTTGTGTCGCAGCATGTAGCCTTCAATCAGTGAACGGTACTGCTCGTTATGGGCTACAGCGTGAGGACGCGGGCCAACAATCGACATGCCGCCGGTGAAGACGTTAATGAACTGCGGCAGCTCGTCCAGCGAGGTCCGGCGCAGGAAGTTCCCCACGCGGGTCACGCGCGGATCGTTCTGCGTCGCCTGGGTCACCACCTTGTCGTTTTCCATCACCTTCATGGAGCGGAATTTCCACACCATGATCGGCTTGCCGTCCATGCCGTAGCGGGTCTGGCGGAAGATAATCGGCCCGGGTGAACTGGTTTTCACCGCCAGCGCAATGCAGCACAGCACAGGCGAAATCAGCAGTAGGATCAGCGAAGAGAGAACAATATCTTCCACGCGCTTGAGCACGCGGTTAATGCCGGACAGCGGCGTATCGTATAGCGGTACAACCGGTACGCCGTTCACTTCTTCAATGCGGGAATGGAGGATGTTGAAGGTAAAGACATCCGGGATCAGTATCACCGAGCAGGTGGTATCCGCCAGCTCGCGCATCAGTTTCTTAATGCGGGATTCGTCTTTCATCTGCATGGCGATATAGACGTTGTGGATCTTCCCTGCTTTCGCGTCGTCAATAAGCTGCTCGTAGTTGCCAGCCCACTCAGACGGGACGCCTCCCGGCTTCGCGTCGTGGTAGATCCCCACCACTTCAAAACCTAACCACGGCTCTTTGCGGAAGCTGTCGAGCAGCACCTGGCCGACGGGCAAATCCCCTGCTACGGCCACATAGCGTCTGTTGTAACCCCGATTGCGCAGCCAGCCCGCACCAAAGCGGATCAGCGAACGGCAGACCACCATGCCCACGCTGGTCAACAGGTACCAGCAGAGATAGGTCACGAGGCGGTTATCAAAATCATGGCTGAATGCCACCAGCCCGGCGCTGAAAATCAGGCTTAAGGTCCAGTTTTGCAGCAACAACATCAGCTCGGTGGTGATTTTCACCCCACGCCACGAGCGGTAAAAATCGGTCATCCCGCCGATCATTTGAAACACGACCAGCGCAATCAATGCCATCAGCAGATGCATATATAAGAACGGTTGCCCGCTAATCCGACACACCGCCCACAATCCGCCGACCATGATGGTGATATCAGAAAAACGCTGCACCATAGAGATTAACGATGCATTCGTTCTCGCTCGTTCGCGTTTTTTTAGATTCGTCATCGTTGTTCCTTTAGTTCAAAACCTTACCCCTCACCCTACCCCTCTCCCCACAGGGGAGAGGGAACTTGAACACCCTCTCCCCTGTGGGGAGAGGGCTGGGGTGAGGGGCAATTGTTACTGATTCAACAGCGCCAGAATGTCCTTCGTTCGGGCTTCCATCAGCGCCGTGTCGGCACGGGATTCCACGTTCAGGCGCACCACCGGCTCGGTATTGGACGAGCGCAGGTTGAAGCGCCACTGCGGGAACGCCATGCTGATGCCGTCGGTACGGTCAATTTCCAGCGCGTGGATGGCAAAGTGCTGCTCCACGCGGGCAATCGCGTCGGCAGGCTGCGCCAGCTTGCTGTTGATCTCCCCGCTCGCCGGGAACGCCGCCATGCGGTCACGCACCAGCTCGCCCAGGGTCTGCCCTTTCAGGCACAGCAGCTCGGTCACCAGCAGCCACGGGATCATCCCGCTGTCGCAGTAGGCAAAATCACGGAAGTAGTGGTGAGCGCTCATCTCGCCGCCGTAAATGGCGTCTTCTTCACGCATGCGCTCTTTGATGAAGGCGTGGCCAGTTTTGGACATCACCGGCGTACCGCCCGCAGCGGACACCACATCGACGGTGTTCCAGGAGAGGCGCGGATCGTGAATGATTTTCGCCCCCGGGTTTTTCTCGAGGAAGGCTTCCGCCAGCAGGCCGACGATGTAGTAGCCCTCGATGAACTGCCCTTTTTCGTCGAACAGGAAGCAGCGGTCGAAGTCACCGTCAAAGGCGATCCCCATATCGGCACCGTGCTCAATCACCGCGTTACGGGTGTCGTCGCGGCACTCCGGCAACAGCGGGTTAGGAATACCGTTCGGGAAGTTGCCGTCCGGGGTGTTATGCACTTTGATGAAGGTGACCGGCACGTTCAGCGCCTTAAAGCGGGCCTCCAGGGCATCCACCACCGGACCGGCCGCGCCGTTACCGGAGTTGATGACCAGCTTCAGCGGCTTCAGGTTTGCCACGTTGATGTAGCCCAGCAGGTGGTCGATGTACTCTTTTTGCAAATTGATCTGCTTGTAGCTGCCGCGCTTCGCGTCATTCACCGGCGGGAAGTCGTTGGCTTCGGCCAGACGCTGCACGTCGCGCAGGCCGGTATCGCCACTGATCGGACGCGCGCCCTTGCGCACCAGCTTCATGCCGTTGTAGTCCATCGGGTTGTGGCTGGCGGTCACTTCAATACCGCCGTCCACGCCCAGGTAGAAGGTGGCAAAATAGATCTCTTCTGTACCGGAAAGGCCGATATCCAGCACGTCCACGCCCGCATCCTGCAGCCCTTTCGCCAGGGCCAGCTTCAGGGACTCGCTGGTCAGGCGCACGTCGCCGCCCAGCACGATAGTTTGCGGCTTTAAATATTCGCCGTACGCGCGGCCAATGCGCCACGCAATATCTTCATTCAGCTCTTCGCCCAGCTTGCCGCGAATATCGTAGGCTTTAAAACAGGTTAACTTTTCCATGATGACCCCTTTTTCAGGCAACAGTTGGCCCTGACCAATTAATGGCCAAATTCTTTTTTTTCATTCGTAGGCCCGGTTAGCGCAGCGCCACCGGGCAGGAAGCAGAGGCGCTACACCCGTCCGTAACGATCCTGGAAGCGAACGATATCGTCCTCCTCCAGATACGAACCGGAGCGCACTTCAATTAAGTCGAGCGGAATTTTCCCCGGGTTCTCCAGACAGTGCGTCGCCCCCAGCGGAATGTAGATGGATTCGTTTTCGCCCAGCAGTTTGATTTCGCCGTCGATGGTGACTTTTGCGGTTCCCGCAACCACCACCCAGTGTTCGGCGCGATGGTGGTGCATCTGTACGGACAGCCCTTCACCCGGCTTCACGGTAATACGCTTCACCTGATAGCGGTCGCCGGAGTCGATGGAGTCATACTTGCCCCACGGACGGTAGACTTCGCGGTGAATGTGGTGCTCGTGACGACCATCGGCCTTGATTTGTTCGACCACTTTTTTAACGTCCTGCACGGCGTTACGGTCGGCAATCAGCACCGCATCTTTGGTCTGCACGACCACCAGATCCTTCACCCCAACCGTGGTCACCAGGCCGGATTCGGCATAAACGTAGCTGTTTTCCGTTTTGTGGCTAATCACATCACCGTGATGGACGTTACCCTCCGGGGTATGCGCGCTGATCTCCCACAGGGATGACCAGGACCCCACATCGCTCCAGCCCGCGTCCATCGGAACCACGACGGCATCCGCCGTGCGCTCCATGACCGCGTAGTCAATGGACTCCTCCGGGCAGGCGAGGAAAGATTGCTCATCCACACGAATAAAGTCGAGGTCAGGATCGACCACCGCCATCGCTTTCTCGCAGGCGCTCAGGATGTCCGGACGGTATTTTTCCAGCTCTTCCAGGTAGCGTCCGGCGCGGAACAGGAACATGCCGCTGTTCCAGTAATATTCCCCGCTGGCCACGTAGGCCTGCGCGGTTTCCAGATTCGGTTTTTCGACGAACTGCGCCACGTCAAACGCCACGCTGTCGCCTTCGCCCGGCGTTACGCTGCCGCGACGGATGTAGCCATAGCCGGTTTCCGGCAGGTCCGGCACGATGCCGAAGGTCACCAGCTTGCCGCTTTCCGCGTAAGGAATGGCCGCACGGACCGCGTCGCGAAACGCCTCTTCCTGCTGAATGACGTGGTCAGCCGCCAGTACCAGCATCAGCGGGTCGCAGTTCGGGCTGCTGCGTTTTGCCGCCAGCGCCGCCAGGGCGATCGCAGGGGCAGTGTTACGACCGGCAGGCTCCAGAATGATGTTTTCTGTGAGTTTGTTCAGCTGGCGCAGCTGCTCGGCAACGATAAAACGGTGCTGCTCGTTACAAATAACGACCGGACTTTCACACTCCACGCCGTGCAGACGGTTGACCGTCGTTTGCAGCATGGTGAGGTCCCCTTTCAGGCAGAGGAACTGTTTTGGATAGAGCACGCGGGACAGCGGCCACAACCGGCTACCAGAGCCACCTGCCATCACAACCGGATACAACGTGGTTTGACTCATGATTTATCCCCGTATATCTGCAATAAATTGGCTCAGCACGTTCTCTTTTTCGAGCGTGCGTTCGGCATATTCACGTGCCACCGTGTTCTCTTTTGGCATGGCGAGTGCCTGCTCAATACCGGCTACCAGCGCGGGAACGGATTCTGGCTCCACGCAAACGGCAATGCCGGGATAGCTGTTACACAGCTGGCCTAATTCTGTTTCGGCTTCTGCCGTAATCACCGCGTTGCCGCCCACCGCCAGAATGTTGGTCAGCTTGGACGGCAGCACCGCGTCCGCCGCGCCGCGCTTTTGCACGACCAGATGGCAGTCGCCCATCTTCAGCAGGGCAGGCAGCGCTTCGTAAGACTGAAGCGGGAAAAATTTCACGTTGGTCAGGCCGCGTTCGAGGGCCATTTTTTCCAGCCGCGCTTTTCCACCGCCCTGCCCGACAATCACAAACGTCCACGGATGTTCGCTAAGCTGCTGCGCCGCTTCAATGACGCTCTCCAGCCCCTGCTTTTCGCCGATGTTGCCCGAGTAAAGAATGATTTTTTGATCTTCAGGCAATCCGAGCAGCGCGCGGAGCGCATGAGCGTCTTGCTCTGTCACATCGCGGAAACGCGCCACTTCGGACCAGTTCGGGAAGAAAATGACTTTCTCCGCCGGGACGCCCTTCTCCTGCGCCTTGTTCATCATCGAGCGCGAGATGGTCGAGACGTAATCCACGTTGTGCAGCCCGCTGCGCTCAAAGGCGCTGGCGAGCTTCGCCACCTTGCCGCCCTTGCCCTTGCCCGCCATTCCCAGGCCGAGCATGGCGTCCACTTCATAATCCTGAATGTGCAGCAAGGTGCGCGCACCGGAAAGTTTGCCCAGCAGGCGCATGCCCGGCGTGCAAAACAGCGTCGGCACCACACCGATAATGCGATCCGGCTTCCAGCGACGCTGCGCCATCAGCGGGAAAAAACTGCTCAGGGCAAAGCTGCCCAGATGAATTAAACGTTTCAGCGTCGAAGGCTGTTTTGGCACGTAGAGCGGGCAGCGCCACACGGTCGCTGCACCCTCTTCGCGGCGGTAGCGCCAGCTTGAGTAGCGCTCGCCCACCTTCCACTCCGGGTAGTACGGCGGCGCGGTAATGACCCGCACGTCATGTCCCTGGCTCGCCATCCACTCGACCATCTCGCCGGTGTATTTCCCGATGCCGGTTAATTCCGGCGAATAGTTAATGCCATACACAAGGATCTTCATAAACCCGGCACCTCGGCCTGACGTTCTGCGAGGAAGTACGCTCGACTGTTATCGTGAACGTTATCGCTCGCCAGCAGCGCCTCTGGCGTCTGCCAGCGGTAGTCGTCATGCTGAGAATCAGGCAGATGCAGATCTGCCTCACTCACCTTCAGGCGGAACCCCAGCACGATGTAGTGCGTGGAGAACCCGGTGCCTGAAAAGTTATCGTCATAGAAGTGCTGCCAGACCCCGTAAAACTGGCCTGCCGCCATCGGCAGCTGCAGGCCCAGCTCCGCCAGAGTGAGACGCTCAAACGCATCGGTCAGCGTCTCATCCTTCTGCACGCGCCCGCCGGGCACGAACCAAAAGCCCTGTGCAGGACGATTGGTTCGTTTCCCCAGCAAGAACTCGCCGCGTTCGTTCTCCACGATCAAATCGATTGAGATCAGCGGAGTAGAACGCACTACCGTGGCAAAATCTTCCTGACTTAAAAACATCATTACCCCCGGAAGCGGTGCTGGTTTTCCAGGAACCACTGGTAGGTGCTGGCCAGCCCCTGCTCCAGTGACACCTCGTGATACCAGCCCAGCTGATGCAGGCGGGTCACGTCCAGCAGTTTGCGCGGCGTGCCGTCCGGCTTGGTGGCGTCAAACACCACGCGGCCTTTGTAGCCCACCACCTGCGCGATAGTCTGCGCCAGCTCGCGGATGGTGCAGTCAACGCCGGTACCGACGTTGATGTGCGACAGCATTGGCTCGGTGTTCTCCTGCCACACCTCGCGATCCAGCTCCATTACGTGAATGCTGGCCGCAGCCATGTCGTCCACGTGCAGGAACTCACGCATTGGCGTACCGCTCCCCCACACCACTACGTCCGGCGCGTTCTCGGCGGTCGCCTCGTGGAAGCGGCGCAGCAGCGCCGGGATCACGTGCGAATTGCTCGGGTGGAAGTTGTCGTGCGGTCCGTACAGGTTGGTCGGCATCACCGAACGATAGTCGCGGTTGTACTGACGGTTGTAGGACTCACACAGCTTGATCCCGGCAATTTTGGCAATCGCGTAAGGCTCGTTGGTCGCTTCCAGCGTGCCCTGCAGCAGTTCGCTTTCGGCGATCGGCTGCTTCGCCATTTTCGGGTAAATACAGGATGAACCGAGGAACAGCAGCTTATTCACGTTGTGCAGGTGCGCCGCGTGAATGATGTTGCTCTCGATCATCATGTTTTCGTAGATGAAATCTGCCGGGTAGGTGTTGTTGGCAACAATGCCGCCCACTTTCGCCGCCGCCAGATACACCTGGTCAATACGTTCGTTGGCAAAGAAATCCTGCACCGCACGGCTATCGAGCAGGTTCAGCTCGTCGCGCGTGCGGACAATCACCTCTGCGTCACCGCGCTGTTCCAGCTGGCGAACAATCGCGGAACCCACCATTCCGCGATGACCGGCGACAAAAATACGTTGTTTTGTCATTCTCAGGACTCCAGCGCGATGGCAACCTCGTAGCCATGAGACTTGAGCAGGGAGTGTTTTTTCGCTGCTTCAAGATCTTTGGCCACCATCTCGGAAACCATCTCCTGCAGAGTGGTCTCGGGTTTCCAGCCCAGGGTTTCGTGCGCTTTGGTTGGGTCACCCAGCAGGGTTTCCACTTCAGCAGGACGGAAATAGCGTGGGTCAACCTGAACGATAACGTCGCCCGGCTTCACGCCCGGTGCGTCGTGACCCGTCACGGAAACCACAATGCCCTTCTCTTCCACGCCGGTACCTTCGAAGCGCAGTTTGATGCCCAGCTGCGCGGCAGCCATTTCAACGAACTGACGCACGGAATACTGCACGCCGGTCGCGATCACGAAGTCTTCGGGTTTGTCCTGCTGCAGCATCATCCACTGCATTTTCACGTAGTCTTTCGCATGGCCCCAGTCACGCAGGGAGTCCATGTTGCCGAGGTGCAGGCAAGATTCCAGACCCTGAGCGATGTTGGCGATCGCACGGGTGATTTTACGGGTCACGAAGGTTTCGCCGCGACGCGGGGATTCGTGGTTGAACAGAATGCCGTTACAGGCGTACATGCCATAGGATTCACGGTAGTTTACGGTGATCCAGTAGGCGTACAGTTTAGCGACCGCATACGGAGAGCGCGGGTAGAACGGCGTGGTCTCTTTCTGTGGAATTTCCTGCACCAGGCCGTACAGCTCGGAGGTGGACGCCTGGTAGAAACGGGTTTTCTTCTCGAGGCCCAGGAAGCGAATGGCTTCCAGCAGACGCAGGGTGCCCATGGCGTCAACGTCGGCGGTGTATTCCGGGGATTCGAAGGAGACCGCAACGTGGCTCATCGCGCCCAGGTTGTACACTTCATCCGGCTGCACTTCCTGCAGGATGCGGGTCAGGTTTGAGGAATCGGTCAGATCGCCGTAATGCAGATGGAATTTCGGGTTCGCGGAGTGAGGATCCTGGTAGATATGGTCAACACGCTCGGTGTTGAACGAAGAGGCACGACGTTTAATACCGTGTACTTCATACCCTTTTTCCAGCAGCAGTTCTGCCAGGTAAGAACCATCTTGTCCGGTAACGCCGGTGATGAGAGCGACTTTAGACATGTTTATATTCCTCTGTACTTATCAAAGTTTTTCAGTTTCAACGCGTTCGCGTATCACCACTGCGGGGTTGCCACGGCAAATTGTATTTGCCGGTAGCGATTTAAAAACGCTGCTGCGGGCACCGACTACCGTGCCATCGCCAACAGAAACGCCAGGTGCAACAAAGACATCTGTTGCCAGCCAGCATTTTTCACCAATCACAATTGGCGAAGCGGTAATATCAAAATGCTGACTCATAAAATCATGGCTGCCGGTGCACAAATAACACTTCTGCGACACCACCGAATTTGCGCCAATCGTAATCTCGCCCAGGGTATATAACACCGCGTCATCCCCTACCCAGGCGTAATCCCCAAGCGTTAATTTCCAGGGATAGGTAATTTTCACCGAGGGGCGAATCACTACGTTTTTTCCGATTTTTGCGCCAAAGAGACGCAATAAAAAGGCTCGCCAGCGGTACAGTATTTGCGGAGACCAGGCAAATAATGTCGCCTGAACCGCCCACCACAACTGCACCTTAATACCATTCCCGCCCCGAAAGCCTTTCGGCACGGAGAATCCTTTAAGTTCCTGCATTAGGCTTCCTTATATTTCAGGCTTTGTTATATAAGGCTTTCGCTTTACCTGTCGTTTTCAGGCGTAAAAAATAAGACAATTCCGCCCAGAACCCCGGCACGCGTAATATTTTACGCTGCACGTTTTTTGCATCCTGGCACAATTCCAGATTATTTGAGGTTGACACACCGCCCATGGAAAATTCAGATACCAGCCCTTTAATTCGACGGAATGGATAACCTGATTTGTACAAACTGGCAGTCAGTGCATAATCTGAAGACACTTTATACTGCAAATCGTAAGGCTGTTTTTTCAGACCCTCGACCGGGAAGAAAATGGCCTGATGGCTGGCCGGCAGGCTGTGGTAGATATACCAGCCCGGCTTGGCGCTGCGCAGCACTTTATTTCCGTCACCAAAATCGAGCAGGGCATCGCCGATATACAAGGCGTCCTCTTTCTGGCGGGCGAGCTGACGGGCAAAGAGGGCCACGTCGTCATGGAACACATCGCCAGAATTCAGGAAGATGGCGTAACGCCCCTGCGCCATCGCGATGCCTTTATTCATCGCGTCGTAAATGCCTTTATCTTTCTCGCTGATGTAACGTAAGTTGAACTCCCCGTTGAGTTTTTCCAGAAACTCAGCCGTACCGTCGTTCGAACCGCCATCAACCACGATCCACTCAAAGGTGAGGCTCGGATCGCGCGCCAGGTTGCGCAGCGAGCGCCAGGTTTTTACCACCCCTTCGTAGTTACGAAAGGCGACAGTAATGACGCTAAGAAACATAAATCACCTCATTTCGTCATACGCGCGTAATATTGAGCGCTTTGCGCAAAATAAACGGGCAGACAATCAAGAAAGCATATTCCGGGCTAAATATTGACCCCGTAAAGAACAACGACACTGGTGTAAAAAGATAAAGCTGCACGCGAAAGTTTTGGTTATCACCAAACGCGTTAATCATCATTTTAAAAACTTTAAACAGATACCAGATCGTCAACAGTACGGCGAACCACGAAAAATAAATAATTAACAGATACAGACCATTGTCTATGGTTTTACCGACATCCGCACCGTTAAAGATTCCGAATGATGCAACATATTCGTAAAGTGAGCCGAATCTTACTACCCCATCAATATGGGTTAAGGAATAACCCACCATCACCAGTGGCCCGATGATGCGATAATAGGACGAAGACCCTTCCGTTCCCAAATCTCCCAGACGTTCTGAGATGTACGGGAAGGCAAATATCACGCCAACCATAAATACCGTCAGGGAGATAATCGCCAGCGGCAGTTTTTTCTTAATCGCATCTTTGTTCAGGTACTGGAATGCCCACTCCAGGAGGTAAAACAGGATAAATGTCATTACCCCTGAGAACGATCCAGACAGAACGATTCCTGCAAGAATCATAGCATCGGTTTTGGGGGTTTTGATACCAAACTGTTTGATGCTGAGCCAAATTGAGATTAACGCCAGAGCGAAAAACGCCGGTTCGAAATAGAGCGCAGTAGTACGCTTACCACCAAACTTAATGAAGTTCAGTACATAGCTGTTACTGTATATGAGATATTTCGAAATTATCTCCATCAGGCTGCTGCCGCCGGTCAAAATAATTTGCGCCATTTCCATCGCGGCAAGCATAACAATGACCCCAACGACAATATAAAAGAACCTAAGGATTTTCTTATAATTGTGCGGGGAAATAGTTTTAAAGCGAATACTCCACACCATGCCAATAATGATAACGATATAAACAAACAGCATGGTTGAGGTGACGTATTTGCTGGCATCCAGCGACTGACCAAAAATGTAGTTAAACGCGGTCAGACCCACCCCGAGCCCTAACGCTATCATCAGCTTCTTGAGACTGATTTTCTCAACGTAGAGTAAAAGCAGAACGGGCAAGAAGGTGACGATGGTAATCGGGAAGCTCTCTCCCAGCTGGGCAATCTTGACGTTGACCAGCAGGTAGATCAGCGGCAGCAGCAGATAACTACAGATTCTGATAGAACGAGACATACTCCTCCAGCATCTGTTGTCCACTGTAGGCCTTGCGGCTGCGGTTGCGGAACGATTCCAGGTCAGTGCCAAAAACGGCCTGCGCAATCGCGGCCTTCGGCAGTTGCACCAGCGGCAGCACCTCCTGCTCCGCGAAGGTTTTTCCGCCGGATTTCTCCAGCACTTCGCGCGCGGCGTCGCTGTGGGTGGCAATGACAGGCACGCCAATAGAGAGCGCTTCGCAGAGGATCAGCGGATAGTTGTCCACGCGGGAGCTGAACACCAGCGCATCCATCCCGTTCAGGGCGCTCATCAGCTTGCGCTTGTCGGTTTCAAATCCGTGGTTCACCACGTTCGCCCCTTCAAACGGGGAAAACTTGCCAAAGGTGTGCAGTTCAACCTTGTCGCCGAGCGCCATGATGTCGCGCACCAGCTGCTGGTTGGTTTTGCCGTCGTAGCGCAGGTCATGCGCAACAATGGCAATTTTCGGTTTGCCCGGCGTTTCGGCGACCGGCGTCAGTTCCGCCAGGATCTCTTCCGTTGCCACGTCGATGCCGTTGTTGATGATCTTGCAGCGCCCTGCCCCGTACAGGCTGTTGAAGGCATCCGCCACGTGCTGGCTTGGGGAAATAAAGGTGCAGCCGAGCGAGAGCATATCGCGGAACAGCTGACGCTTGCCCTCAACCAGCTGATGCGCGCGATCCACCTTCACCGGCGGGTAATTGTTCAGCGTCGGGCATTTCTGGCAGTTATCTTTCCAGCCTTCGCAGCCGTCGGTAAAGGCGCAGCGTCCGGTCACGCTCCAGTGATCGTGCAGCGTCCAGACGAATCGGGTGTCCGGCTTGTGCGCTTTCACCTTCTCACAAAACGCCACCACCTCTTCCAGATTCAGCCAGTAGCTGTGCAAAACGTGAAAATGCAGCACAACCGGACCGGTCGTGCGCGTCACGGTGCGGTAAAGGTTGTTCAGGTTGCCAAACAGATCGCGGTTAAACAGGCGGAACAGCGCAATGTTGGCAATGGAGGTCAGACGCGGGGTCTGCTTCAGCACCTGAGGATAGTTATCATGGCTAACGCTTTTCTTGCCGCCTTTGCCGTAGCCGTAAACAAAACGCGACTGTAATCCTTTTTGCAGCGCGCGCTGGTGCAGATCCAGCGCCACGCCAGCCGCCCCGCCTTCTGCGAGGCGTACGTTAAATTGCAGAATGTTCATTTAATCACCTTCACGCGGGCTTTCTCTCCCACCACCAGCGCGTTATCCGGAATGCTGTCCAGCACCACGCTACCTGCGCCAATCGTGACGTTGTTGCCGATCGTGATATCACCGATGATCACCACGTTGGCGCCCAGCTCGACGTTATTGCCAATCACCGGACAGGCCAGGCTTTCTGGCCCACGGTTGCCGATGGTGACCGCGTGGCGAATAGTGAAATCATCCCCCGCCACGACGAACTTATTGATCACCACGGCATACCCGTGGTGGATGGTGAAGCGTCGGCCAATGGTGGCAGCCGCCTGAATTTCATAGCCAAAAAAGCATTCAGTAATGATGCGGTACAGCACCAGCACGGGTGCCGCCCAGATATTGTTTAAAACGTTTTTCTTACGCCACACCGAGCAAAAGTGCGCGATGCGGTACGCCAGAACCATGCCGCACGGGCGCAGGCTCCAGCTGTTAGCGCGGCAATCTTCCAGAAACATTATTTCCCCCGAAGCCCGTCGGCCAGACGCTTGCCGTTACGCACGGAAAGCAGCGTCAGCAGCGTGCGCCAGTTCATGCGCTTGTTGCGGATCTGATACAGGGTAAAGAGCTGATACTTCCGGCTGGCACGGTCAAACTTGTTCTTGTGCTTGCGGTAGAAGTGGAAATAGCCCGAGAATTTCTTCGGTGACGAGGTGATTTGCATCTCCCCGTGGTTGATGTGCAGGATCTGCGTGGCCTCTTCCACCTTCCACGGCTCGCCGTACTCCACCACCATCCGCAGGAAGATGTCATAATCCTGCGCGGCCTTCAGTTCGGTATCGAACAGGCACTCTTTGAAGCGCCATGCCCAGGTGAAGACCTGATTACCGATAATGTTGCGCTTGTAGAACAGGCGGCGGGAGTACGGTGATTTCGGGTACAGCGGCAGGCTGGCCGGCTGCGAGTACACTTCCCCCTGGCAAACGTAGTCGTTGGCATACAGGAACGCGTGCGTCCCCAGCTGCGCTTTGTGAGAGAGGAAGATGGACAGTCGGTTTGGCGTCCATTCGTCATCGTCGTCAATCCCGGTCAGATACTGCCCTTTCGCCTGCATAATCGCCTGATTACGCACCGCACATGCGCCGGAGTTAATCGCGTTATGCGTATAGACCACCCGCGGGTCGTTGAGGTCAGTCACAAACTTTTGCAGCTGTTCATACGAGGAAGAGCAGTCATCAACGATGATCAGCTCCCAGTTATCGTAATCCTGTCGCAGGACGGATTTGATTGCGCGGATCGCCAGCTGCTGACGATTCCATGTCGGCATATAGATTGAAACTAAAGGGCGTTGTGTGGTCATGGTCTTCCCCTTATCCCTCACCCCGCCCCTCTCCCGGAGGGAGAGGGAGAAAAGCTGCTCTCCCTCAGAGGAGAGGGTTAGGGTGAGGGGGATTTTTATTTACTGTCAGATTTATATTCGTACTCGTAATACCCGTAATCCTGGTATCCGGTCGCGCGGCGGAAGATGGAGTTCAGGATCACCCCTTTCACCTCAATGCCGTTCTGCTCGAAGCGGCTCAGGCTGGTCTCGACTTCCTTCAGCGTGTTCACCGCGTAGCGCGCCACCATCAGCGTGGTGCCTGCATGACGGCCTACTACGGCGGCATCGGTCACGGCCAGAATTGGCGGCGTATCGATCAGCACCAGGTCGTAATGCTTACTCGCCCACTCAATCAGCTGCGTGAAGCGTTCGCTCATCAGCAGCTCGGACGGGTTCGGCGGCACCTGACCACGCGGGATCAGGTCAAATTTCGGGATAGAGGTCGGTTTCGCGCTCTCGCTAATCTCCCCTTTGCCGAGCAGGATTTCCGACAGGCCGTTAACGTTGTTGGTGCCCAGCAGCTCATGGGTGTAACCCTTACGCATATCGCAGTCGATCAGCAGCACGCGCTTGTTGGTCTGGCTTACCACCGCCGCCAGGTTGGCACAGACGAAGGTTTTACCGATTGACGGGCTAACGCCGGTCATCATCAGGACGTTGTTTTTTGCCTGCATCATGGCGAAGTGAAGGCTGGTGCGCAGGCTGCGCACTGCTTCAATCGCCAGGTCAGTCGGGTTACCCACGGCCAGCAGCTGGCTCTGTTTGTAACGCTTAACCCCTTTGATGGTTTTGACGCTGTCACGCGATTTTTGCCATTCGGAAAGCGGGATGCTGGCGTACACGTTGATGCCGTGCTCTTCCAGCACCTGCGGACTTTCGATACCGCGGTTGAACAGCGAGCGCAGCAGCACACCCACGATGGAGAGCATCAGGCCAAGAATAATGCTGCCGAGAATAATCAGCGCTTTCTTCGGCTTCAGCACGCCGGGCTGGGTGATGGCAGGGTCGACGATACGCACATCACCCACCGTACTGGCTTCGGTGATCTTCAGCTCCTGCTGTTTGTTGAGCAATTGCATATAGACCTGCTGACCGGATTCCACATCGCGGGTCAGACGCACAATTTCCTGCTGCGTCTTCGGCATGGCGGTCACGCGGTTGTTCAGCTTGGCCTTCTCTTCTTCCAGCGTCTGGCGTTTTTCCAGCAGCGTGCGGTAGGCCGGGTGGCGTTTGGTGTAGAGCTTGGAGATTTCCGCCTCTTTGAAGGTCAGTTCATTGAGCTGCGCATCAATGTTGACCATCGAATCAAGAACGGATTTCGCTTCCAGCGGCAGGTCAACGGAGTCTTTGTCCTGACGATAGGCATTCAGCTTGTTCTCTGCGGCATCCAGACGGGAGCGCACTTCCGGCAGCTGTTTGGCGAGGAAGGCCAGGCTTTTTGCGGCTTCCGCAGATTTACGCTCGACGTTCTGCTCAAGGTAGTTGCGGGTAATGCTGTTCAGGATATCGCGGATTTTGTCCTTATCTTCACCGGTGAAGGTCATGCTCAGGACGCCGGTGTCCTTCCCATTTTCGGTGACGGTGAGGTTGTTTTGCAGGTTATTGATCATCCCCAGCGTGGAGAATTTGGTGACGGTAAACTCACCGCCTTCCTGCGCGTGGATTGCACTCACCATCATGCTGACGCCGTCTTTGGTCAACATCTGTCCCACTTCACCGCGCGCGCTAAGGCCCGCATCGCTGGTCAGCTGGTACTGCTTCGGACCCAGCACCGTCAGGGTAAAGGTCTGATCGCCTGCCCCTTTTGGCAGCACGAAGTCCGTCACTTTGACAGTGTCATTGCTGCGCCCCATCAGGCGATCCCAGCCCGCCCCGAATATCGGGAAGGTGTTTTTCGTGACGGAGATATCAAGCCCGAGGTCGTGCACCGTTTTGCCCAGTACCAGACGCGACTGGATCAGCTGAATTTCAGCGTCAGATGCAGGCGGTTTGTTCGCCAGCGCAGAGCCGATATCCTGTACCAGCGAGTTACCGGTGTTCTGTTCAATTTGCACCAGCGCGTCAGCGCTGTAGATAGGCGTCGCGAACAACGTATAAACGATCGCCGCCACGGCAAACACGGCGGTGATCCCTATCACCCACCACTTCGCTTCAACAACGGTGCCGACCAGGCGACCAATATCGATTTCATCACTGCCCGAAGTCGGGGCGGCAGAAGGTTTTGTTTTTTCTGTCATTGTTATCCCTGCTGAGCTTTCAGTGCCTGCGCCCACTGACGGGCAGACTGGTCAAGTAAGGTGTATACCGCCTCAAATGCCTCACGGCTCTTGCGATACGGATCGGGGATTTCACGCTCGCCATCCCAGTGACCAAACAGCATCACCTTGCCGCGCATCTCCGGTGCGATCTCGCACAGCGCGTGAATGTGGCGTCTTTCCATCGTGAGGATCAGGTCATATTCCCGGCACATCCGGCCTGAGACCTGACGGGCAACATGCCCGTCAAGGGAGAGGTTATGAGCCTGCGCAACGCTCGTCGCTCGCTCGTCGGCCCCTTTGCCCACCAGCGCGCCAAGCCCTGCGGACTCCACCGTTAACGCTGGCTCGTACTGCTTCAGCAGCCGCTCAGCCGTGGGGGAACGGCAAATGTTCCCCACGCATACCACCAGAATTTTGTTAAACATCGCGGATTACCAGGTATGAATGTCGCGCGCCGTATCCGTCATGTAGCGAACGCCACTGATGGTTGGCAGCAACTGGTTGATCAGGCGGTTCCAGCGAGCAACCGGCGCGGTGGTAACGTAGACCACATCGTATGGCTGGAGGCGGAACTCCGTTGCCATCACCAGCGACGTCGCGTCAGACATATCCAGCTGGTAGATGTTGGCAATCTTGCCTTTCGTGCCCTCGCCTTTCAGCGGACGGATAACGAAGATACCGCTGGCGTTCGACGAGGTCAGGTCGATGCCTTCCGCGTTGCCCAGCGCTTCGGTCAGGGTCATACCGCTGAAGTCCATCTTGAGGGTGCTCTGTTTCTTCACTTCACCCATCACGAACACTTTCAGATCGTCGTTGCGTGGCACATACAGAATGTCACCCGGATAGAGCAATCGGTTCTGCGTCAGGTCGCCATTCTGCATCAGCGCCTGCAGCGAAATGCGCTGCTCTTTGCCTTCGTGGGTCAGGACAACGTTGCGCCAGTCGGCGCCGTCGGTTAAGCCGCCTGCGGCGTTGATGGCATCCAGAACCGTCAGCGGGACGTTAGTGATGGCCTGCTGGCCGGATTTGTTCACCTGGCCGGAGATATAGGCTTTCTGCGAGCGGAAGGCGGCGATATTAACGTCCACCTGCGGGTCAGCGATGTACTGCGCTAAGCGGCCGGTAATATCACTACGGATCTCGGCCAGCGTCTTGCCGACCACATGCACTTTGCCGATGTACGGATAGAACATCGTGCCATCAGACTGAACCCAGTTACCGGTGTCGCTTGAGCTGCGGTACTGGCCCGCTGGGGTCGTCAGTTCCGGGTGGTCCCATACGGTCACGTTGATCACGTCACCCGGTCCTACGCGGTACTGGTAAGAGGCGATTTCCTGGTCCAGCGACATATTCGGCTGGGCAACATTGGGACGCGGACGTAATTGTTCCACCAGACGTGGGGTCAATGGATAAACATTCACCATTTTGTCGAGGTCAAAATCGGCGTCCTGCTGTTTGATCACATCCTTGCCCATAGTTGACATATTGCTGCCGGGAAAGACCGTGCAACCACTCATCAAGGTCACAGACACCAATAATGGCATCAATTTCATTTTGGATTTCATCATTGATTATTTATCACTTTGGCAGAGTAATTATCCTGTGCAATTTAAATAAGCGCGGGTCGTTTTGGCATTCAGAATGCAGTTAAGCAATTAGAAATATAACTGGCATCAGTCCTAAAAAAAGCTTATTCATCCATTGGCTATTGACAGAATAATCGAGGCTGATTCACACGCTTTCAGGCACGCTACCGCCCTTGGCTTTCAGTTACCAATCCACTGACTAAACAATGTGTTATGGATAGACACCCTCTTAAACAAGGTCTTATGGAAATATTTCAGCCACGTTAAATAGCCCGTTGGCAATGAATTGCCACACCATAAGAACGAAACAAAAATAGCAACAAAGAAATTTAACATTTGATGCTGGGAGAATTGTTGCAGCTAACCTAATAGCAGGCAAGGAGACAACCCTCCTAATATCTGTTTTTAAGATTAATATTAAGAGCAAATTTTTTAGGTTTTAGGATTTTCTTTATATTGACAAAATATGCATTAAAACCATTTATTGCGATATATCCTAAATGTGACCCAGTGTAATTAAATCTTCTCCATTACCTTATTTACACGGCTCATTTTTTCATTCGTTTTATCCCCTCTTCTATTAAGAGAAATCTCAGCCTGGCATTGCAATTTCGGTCAGCTTTATCCATGATCGAAGTGTGACATTGCTCATGTAACTGAAGGTATTGCTATTACTATGGAATGGATTGCCGATCCATCAATCTGGGCCGGGCTGGTTACGCTGGTCGTCATCGAATTAGTGCTCGGTATTGATAATCTGGTCTTTATCGCCATCCTCGCCGAAAAGCTGCCCCCTGCGCAGCGCGACCGTGCGCGCGTTACGGGTTTGCTGCTGGCGATGGTGATGCGTCTGCTGCTGCTGGCCTCAATCTCCTGGCTGGTTACCCTCACCACACCGCTGTTTACGCTCTACGGCCTGAGCTTCAGCGCGCGTGACCTGATCATGCTCTTTGGCGGGTTGTTCCTTCTTTTCAAAGCCACGGTTGAACTCAATGAGCGGCTCGAAGGCAAAGACAGCGATAGCCCCACGCAGCGGCGCGGGGCGAAATTCTGGCCGGTGGTGGCGCAGATTGTGGTGCTCGACGCGGTTTTCTCCCTGGACTCCGTCATCACCGCCGTGGGCATGGTCGATCACCTCGCGGTGATGATGGCCGCCGTGATCATCGCCATCACGCTGATGGTAATGGCAAGTAAAGCGCTCACGCGGTTTGTGAACAGCCACCCGACCATCGTGATCCTGTGTCTGAGCTTCCTGCTGATGATTGGTTTCAGCCTGGTCGCCGACGGATTTGGTTTCCACATTCCTAAAGGCTACCTGTACGCGGCGATTGGCTTCTCGGTCATGATCGAATCGCTAAATCAGCTGGCAATCTTTAACCGTCGCCGCTTTCTCTCTGCAAATCAGACGCTGCGCCAGCGCACCGCCGATACGGTAATGCGCCTGCTGAGCGGGCGAAAAGAGGATGCCGAGCTGGATGCCGAATCCTCTGCGATGCTGGCCGATCACAGCGACGGGCAGATCTTCGATCCGCAGGAACGACGGATGATTGAGCGGGTGCTCAACCTGAACCAGCGCTCCGTCAGCAGCATCATGACCTCACGTCACGATATCGAGCATATCGATTTGACGGCGCCGGAAGAGCAAATCCGCGCCTTGCTGGATAAAAACCAGCACACCCGGGTCGTGGTGACGGGCGGTGAAGAGGAAGAGGAGCTGCTGGGCGTGGTGCACGTCATTGACCTGCTACAGCAGCAGCTGCACGGCGAGCCGCTTAATCTGCGCGTGCTGGTACGCCAGCCGCTGGTGTTCCCGGAAGGACTGCCGTTGCTTTCTGCACTTGAGCAGTTCCGTAACGCGCGGACCCACTTCGCGTTTGTCGTTGATGAGTTTGGTTCTGTGGAAGGGCTGGTGACGCTCAGCGACGTGATGGAAACCATCGCCGGTAATCTGCCAAATGAGGTGGATGAAATCGATGCGCGCCATGACATTCAGAAAAACGCAGACGGTACGTGGACGGCCAACGGCCATATGCCGCTGGAAGACCTGGTGCAGTTTGTGCCGCTGCCGCTGGATGAGAAGCGTGAGTATCACACCATTGCGGGTCTGCTGATGGAGTATTTACAGCGTATCCCGCAGCCGGGGGAAGAGGTTCAGGTGGGTGAGTACATGATTAAAACGCTTCAGGTTGAAAGCCACCGCGTGCAGAAGGTACAACTGATACCGCTACGCAGTGAGGATGAGATGGATTTTGAGGTGTAAAAAAGCCGGGGGGCGCTTCGCTTACCCGGCCTACGGTGTCTGGCTTTTGTAGGCCGGGTAAGGCGTAGCCGCTACCCGGCACCACTGACATCAAAGCTTATCTAACAGCTTCTTCACGTCCTTGCCGGTTTGGGAATCTTTATTGCGATCCGCCCAGCTATTCAGCCGACGTTTTGCTTCGTCCTGCAGATGCTTACGCAAGATCTGATCGACCTGCAGGCTGTAATTCAGCGCCTGCCATTTACCGTAAACGTTCAGCGGGATCGGCGTTTCTTTCAGGAAATCGATAAGCTCGCCTTCGCCTTCCCATCCGGAAAGCACACGAACGTTAAACCGCGTATCCGCCGTCTCTTCCACTAAATCCAGCTTGCCCTCCCCCGTCAACGACAGCAGAGAAGATGTTCCCTGCATCTCGTCCAGGGACAGCTTTCCGTTATCCAGGGTCAGCTCACTGGTAAAGTTATCGAGACGCGTTGCGCTATCGTAGTTTTCCTGCGCTTTGACATTGCTGCTGCGCTCTACCGCCTGTTGCACCAGCTGCTGGAAGTTGAGGCCTTCCATTCGGGTGTCTTTCAGCTCAACGTGCGCCTGACCCTGCCAGTCGCGGCGAAATGCCTCCGCGTCAATCTTCGTGCCGGAGAAATCCCCCGCCAGCGTCAGCTGCCCCGTGAGGTCAATCGGATAGTTGAAGGCTTTGAGGATCGCCCCGATCTCAATGTTTTCAAGGCGTGGCTGGAATTCGGCGCTGGCCACGTCTTTGCGCACGTCCAGCGTACCCGGCAGCGACATGTTCCCCGCCCCCATCTTGCCGCTGAGTTCAGAGATCACCAGCAGGCCATTATGGTTGAACATCTGGCTGCTGACGTCGGTGAAATCAATACCGCGCCAGCGTACGCTGTTGGCTTTCAGCAGTATATCGGCGGTAAATCCGCGCAGACCGTTGTAATTGGGCTGATCGAGATTTGAGGAGATCACCGGACGCGGTTTCGCGGCCTGGCTTTGCCCTGTCTGCGCGACATCGCCGTCAGCCGCAGCGTTCGGCTGCGGTGGCAGCAGGTTTTCCAGGTTCAGCTTGTCGAACTGCAGGTCAAAAACCCATTTCGGTTTTTCAGCAAGCGAGACGCTCGCCTGCCCTTTCAGGGTACTGTCGTTGGCCTGCAGGTTGAGCGCGTTTAGCTCCAGCTGCTTGTTTTCTTCATGCCAGACGGCCTGCAGCGTACCCTGACCGGTAATCCCTGCTGTCGGCAGGTCTGCACCCGTCAGCTGCCAGTTCAGCTGCTGGACATCCGCCGTCAGACGATGGGGATAGTCCGACGCGTTCACGTTAGCGTTCATGGAGAGGTTCAGATCGCGCTGATCGCGGTTGACCCGCCCGGAGAACTCCACGGTGGCGATATGGTTGGCGTCCTGCTCCATCTTGAGGTTGATGTTGCGCACGGTGACCTGCTCGTCACCTTCATGCTGGAAGACCAGCACGCTGTCGGCCACTTTCAGATTACCAATATCGAACGACCAGCCGGTATCAGACGGCTCATCCGGTAAGGTATTTTCGCGTGGTGCGACCGGGGCATCCGCTTTGCGCACTGCCTCAGTTTGGGGAGTCAGCTGGATCACCGCCCCTTTCAGCATCACCTGGTCAACCTGAAGCTGATGCGAGAAGAGCGGGATCAAAGCCACATCAAGGCGCATATTGTCTGCCGACACCAGCGGCTGAGACGCCCCTGGCGCGGTTAACGACATACGACCCGAGAGAATGCTGAGTTGCGGCCAGACGTGCCAGCGCAGCGGCCCGTCCAGCTTCAGTTCATACCCGCTGCGTGCTTCGACCTGCCGCACCATATAAGCACGGAAATCATTGGGGTTAACCAGCAGCACCAACGCAGAAAGGCCAGCCACCAGTACCACCAGCAAAATCATCAGCGTTGTCAGAACTCTTCTCATGGCATCCTCAGTGAACGAACAATCAGTCTTTATCAATACGACTGGCAACCGCACCCTGCTGGTCGCGATATTTCGCGTCCTGACGGCGGTTGTAAGGACGATCTGCCGGGCCGGTCAGCGGCTCAAAGCTTAACGCGCCAATCATCATGCCCGGGCGCAGCGCCAGAGGCAATTTGCCGGCGTTGAAGAACTCCAGCACGATGCGGCCAGACCAGCCGGGATCGATACGATGAGCGGTAACGTGAACCATCAGGCCCAGGCGTGCCAGCGAAGAGCGGCCATCCAGCCAGCCCACCAGATCGGCAGGCAGCGTCACCGACTCAAAGGTCACTGCCAGCGCCAGCTCACCGGGATGCAGATAAAACGCCTCGCCCTCATCAAGGACGATTTCGTCACTCATCACGCGATCGAGCGCGGCGCTGACTTCATCTTTCGGCCCGCTGAGATCGATAAACGGTGCCGTGTGGCCGCTGAAGGTGCGGAATTTATTCCCCAGGCGCACGTCAACGGTGACACCGTTAATGCGCTCTACCGGCGGACGCGGGGTGATAGACAGGCGGCCTTCATCCAGCCAGGCTTCTATATCGCGGTCACAAAGACGCATGGCACTTTCTCCTTTCGTGCATCGTGCCCCGCAACCGTAGGGTCACAGGGCAAAACCAGGTTATCTCTGAACGGTACACAATTCGCGCGGCTTATTCAAAAAACTGGCTGATTTTCGCTTTTAAGATATCAATAGCAATACGGTTTTTACCGCCACGAGGCACGATAATATCGGCGTATTGCTTAGATGGCTCGATAAATTGCAGGAACATTGGACGCACGGTTTTCTGGTATTGCGCCATGACGGAGTCCATGGAACGACCGCGTTCGTTAACGTCGCGCTTGATGCGGCGCATCAGACAGATATCCAGCGGCGTATCGACGAAAATGGAGAAATTCATCGATTCACGCAGACGCGCATCCGTCAGCAGCAGGATGCCTTCAAGGATAATGACTTTTTTCGGTTCAATGTGAACCGTTTCCTGCGTGCGGGTGTGCTCTACGTAGCTGTAGACCGGCAGTTCAATGGCCGTACCGTTTTTAAGCGACTGAAGATGCTGGAACAACAAGCTGTGATCCATCGCACTGGGGTGGTCGTAGTTGGTTTTGACGCGCTCTTCCATCGAAAGATGGGATTGGTCTTTGTAATAGCTGTCTTCGGGAATGACGCCGATGTGCTCATCACCGACTTGTTCACGCAATTCGCGATAAAGCGTACTGGCAATTAGACTCTTACCTGAAGCCGATGCGCCGGCGATGCCTATGATGACGCACTGATGAGACTTATCAGTCATAAATTTAGCGACCTGATTAACCTGGATGTTAAGGAAGGACGACGCCGGAGCGTCAAACGCGGCAATTATAGGGATTTCGCGGGCGTGATACCAGTCGAAAGCGCAGGTTATGCGAGACTGCCTGAAAAGTCTCTTTTTACTCCCTGAGTGAAATTTTAATGCCTGCTTTTTCGGCGTTCACCCGGAATTTTTCCCGGAGTAACTATTTAATAAGTCTATGATGTCAAAATCTGAGCAGTCAGCATATGATTTGTAAATTGTTTGTACTAGCATAAACGAAATTAATCCTTTCACGCGCCCGGACCTCGCTCCTGACGGCATGGCGTCCCTGGATAGAGCGGTAATGAATAAACAATACCAACGGGTTTTGGTTACCACCCCACATCCTTTATTACGACTTGTCTGCCTGGGCCTGGTCACCTTCATTTTTACCTTATTTTCACTCGAGCTGACCCGCTTTGGTACGCTGCTGGCACCGCTGTGGTTCCCGACGTCCATCATGATGGTGGCCTTTTATCGCCACGCCGGGAAAATGTGGCCGGGCATTGCGTTGGCCTGTTCGTTCGGCAATATTCTGGCCTCGTGGATGCTGTTCTCATGGGGATCCCTCAACCTCGTCTATACCTTTGTGAATATTATCGAGGCGTGCGTGGGGGCGTTACTGTTACGCAAACTGCTCCCCTGGTACAACCCGCTGCAGAACTTGAACGACTGGATCCGCCTGGCCGTGGGCAGTGCGTTGATCCCGCCTCTTGTGGGCGGGGTACTGGTTTATTTACTGGTACCGAACGCTGAACCCCTGCGTAATTTCCTCATCTGGGTATTGTCGGAATCCATCGGCGCGCTGGCGCTGGTGCCATTAGGACTGCTGTTTAAACCACACTACCTGCTGCGTCACCGTAACCCGAAACTGCTGCTGGAAACGCTGGTGACGACGGTGATAACGCTGGTGCTTTGTTGGGCGGCGATCACCTGGCTCCCGTGGCCTTTCACCTGCGTCATCGTTCTGCTGATGTGGAGCGCCGTTCGCCTGCCGCGGATGGAAGCCTACCTGGTATTTTTAGCCACTATCATGATGGTCTCCCTGATGATGGCAAGGAATCCGGCGTCCATAACGCCGCAGAATGTTATCGTTGCGTTCAATGCCCCCTGGCTCCCCTTCCTGATGATGCTGCTGCCCGCCAACGTCATGACGATGGTGATGTACGCGTTTCGCGCCGAACGCAAGCACATTACCGAAAGCGAAGAGCGTTTTCGTAATGCGATGGAGTATTCCGCCATCGGTATGGCGCTGGTGGGGATCGAAGGCCAGTGGCTGCAGGCCAACAAAGCGTTATGCAATTTCCTTGGCTATAGTCAGACGGAGCTTCAGTCCCTCACCTTTCAGCAGTTGACCTGGCCTGAGGATTTGAACACCGACCTGGAGCAACTTGAGCAGCTGGTAAGCGGCGAAATTAATACCTACACGCTGGAGAAACGCTATTACACCCGTAACGGCGAGGTTGTCTGGGCGCTGCTCGCCGTCTCCGTTGTTCGTCATGCTGACGGTACGCCGCTCTATTTTATCGCCCAGATTGAAGATATTAACGACCTGAAACAAACCGAGTGGGTCAACAAACGCCTGATGGAGCGCATTACGCTCGCCAACGAAGCGGGCGGGATTGGCATCTGGGAGTGGGATCTGGAGCCGGATATTATTAGCTGGGACAAGCGGATGTTCGAGCTTTACGAAATCCCGCCGCACATCAAACCGACCTGGCAGCTCTGGCATGACGCCATGGTGCCAGAAGACCGGGAGCATGCTGAAAAAGTGCTGCGCGATTCATTAATCGCAAGGCTGCCGTTTAAGCTGGAATTTCGCATTCGGGTGAAGGACGGCATTCGCCACATTCGCTCGCTGGCCAATCGGGTGCTGAACAAGCAGGGCGAGGTGGAACGCCTGCTCGGCATCAATATGGATATGACCGAGGTGAAGCAGCTTAACGAAGCCCTGTTCCAGGAAAAGGAGCGTCTGCATATTACGCTCGACTCCATCGGCGAAGCGGTGATCTGTACCGACATCGACATGAACGTCACCTTTATGAACCCGGTCGCCGAGAAGATGAGCGGCTGGCCGCAAACCGAGTCCATCGGGCAACCGATCCTGCGCGTGCTGCACATTACCTTTGGCGAAAATGGACCGTTGATGGAGAACATCCACAGCGGCGATATGTCACGGTCCGATATCGAACAGGACGTGGTGCTCAACTGCCGCAACGGCGGGAGCTTCGACATTCACTACAGCATCACTCCATTAAGTACCCTGGACGGGCACAATATTGGATCCGTACTGGTGATTCAGGACGTGACCGAGTCGCGCAAAATGCTGCGCCAGCTGAGCTATAGCGCCTCCCATGATGCGCTAACCCGGCTCGCAAACCGCGTCAGTTTCGAGAACCATCTCAAACGCCTGCTGCAAACGGTGCAGGAGACGCACCAGCGTCATGCGCTGGTGTTTATCGATCTCGATCGCTTCAAAGCCGTTAACGATACGGCAGGTCATGCCGCGGGCGACGCCCTTCTGCGGGAACTCTCATCCCTCATGCTGACCATGCTGCGCTCCAGCGATGTTCTGGCGCGACTGGGCGGGGATGAGTTTGGTCTCCTGCTGCCGGACTGCAATCTCGAAAGCGCGCGCTATATCGCGGGGCGGCTGATTAACACCATCAATAACTATCACTTCACGTGGGAAGGACGGCTGCACCGGATCGGCGCCAGCGCGGGTATCACGCTGATTGATGAGAGTAACCATCAGGCGGCGGAAGTGATGTCTCAGGCAGATATCGCCTGTTATGCCTCGAAAAACAGCGGTCGCGGTGTAGTCACGCTCTACGAGCCACAGCAGGAGCGGATCCACAGCAACCACAGCATGATGTCCCTGGACGAGCAGTGGCATATGATCAAAGACAATCATCTGATGATGATTGCCCGCAGCGTCGCCTCCCCGCGCATTCCGGAAAGCGCTAGCTTCTGGCTGCTGTCGCTCCGCCTGTGGACCAGCCAGGGTGAAATGCAGGAAGAGCATGCCTTCCGCTCAGGTCTGGCGGAGCCTGAACTGCTGCACGCCCTCGACAGGCGGATCTTCAACGAGTTCTTCCGTACCTTTGCCGCGCCCGTCGCTGCAAAAGGCATGGGCGTTGCCCTGCCGCTCTCGGAAGCCGGATTAGCCAGCGTCACGCTGGTGGATGAACTGCTCGATTTGCTTGAGAAAAGCCCGCTGCCCGGCCGTCTGCTGCATCTGGTTATCCCGGTTGACGTAGTGCGCAACCCGGATGAAAACGCGCAGCGTAATTTGCAAAAACTCCGCCATGCGGGCTGCCGCGTGGTGTTAAGCCACGTGGGACGCGATATGAATGACGTTAACCACCTGAGCCCCAACATGGCTGATTATCTGATGCTGGATACCGACGTGGTTAACAACGTTCACGGCAATTTGATGGACGAAATGATGGTGACCATTATCCAGGGGCACGCTCAGCGTCTGGGGATGAAAACCCTGGCGGGACCCTGTCATCAGCCGATCGTCATGGATACGCTTTCAGGCATTGGTATCGACTTCATTTACGGCGATACCATTGCTGAAGCGCAGCCGCTGGAGCTACTGCTGAATACCAGTTACTTCGCCATCAATTAAGGGTGACCAGCCGTCGGTATACCAGATGTGTAACAGCGCATAGGAGCGCCATGGCTGCCAGCGTTCGGCATAGCGACGGATTTGCGCGGGCGTCATGCCGGCGAAGCGTTGCTTAATCAGATAATCATCCGGCAGAAAGACATCTTTCGCCTGCCACCCGCGCAGGGCCAGATAGTTTGCCGTCCAGCGACCAATTCCCGGCCGCTGCTGTAGCGCCTTCATTCCGGCCTCAATATCCGCGGGCGGGGAAAGCGGAAACGTCCCGTCGATGACCGACTGTGCAAGATGAATCAACGATTCCGCGCGCTTTACCGGCATGCCTAAGGCTTTCAGCGCCATAGGGTCCGCTGCCGCCAGCGCGTCCGGCGTGGGGAAACAGACATAGCCCGGACAATCCGCCACCGGTTCGCCGCACAGCGCCACCACGCGCGACGTCAGTTTCGCCGCCATCGCCACGCTGACCAGTTGCCCAAGAATCGCCCGCACGCCCTGTTCGTAGGCATCCATTGCCCCTGGCAAACGCAAGCCCGGCCGCGCGGCACCGAGATCGCCCAGCGTATCCGCGATGAGCTGTGGGTTACAGGCGAGATCGAACAGGCGCGCTATACGTTCAAGGCAGGTCTGCGCAACCGGGATAAGTCCCGGACTGAGCGTCACGACCAGCGTATGGGCCGCGGTATCTGGCGTCACGCGAAAGACACCCCGATGGCCATCGCAGGCGAAACTGCGCTCGTAGTAGTCGCCCGTGACGGTTTCAATGCCCGTGACCGCACGCGCGCCAAGAAAGCTAAACATCCACGGCCAGTCGTAAGGGGGTTGCCAGGTCAGGGTGTACATCGTCTCTCCTTTTGGGTTCTCCACAGCATAAACGGAAAGGTCCTGTTTCGCCTTGCTTTCATATTCCTGTTGTCGCCATGAAGACATTTCGTTAAAGTCTCGCCCCTTCTCACTGGCATGGGGATTTATCGTGTTTATTGGATTCGACTACGGTACGGCAAACTGCTCGGTTGCGATTATGCAAAACGGACAGCCACAGCTCCTGAAAATGGAAAAAGAGAGCACGCTGCTACCGTCAATGCTCTGCGCGCCAACGCGCGAAGCGGTCAGCGAATGGCTGTTCCGCCATCACCAGGTTCCTGCTACCGCAGCGGAAACCCAGGCGCTGCTGCGCCGTGCGGTCAGCTTTAACCGTGAAGAAGATATCGACGTTACGCCGTCCAGCGTACAGTTCGGTCTCTCCTCGCTCGGTCACTATATTGAAGATCCGGAAGAGGTTTACTTCGTCAAATCACCGAAATCCTTCCTGGGTGCCAGCGGCCTGAAGCCGCAGCAGGTGGCGATGTTTGAAGATCTGGTGTGCGCCATGATGCTGCACATCAGAAATCAGGCGCAGACCCAGGTTCCGGATACCATCACCCAGGCGGTGATTGGTCGCCCGATCAACTTCCAGGGGCTGGGCGGCGACGAGGCCAACCAGCAGGCGCAGGGGATCCTTGAGCGTGCGGCGCACCGCGCGGGCTTCCGCGACGTGGTGTTCCAGTATGAGCCCGTTGCCGCCGGGCTGGATTTTGAAGCCACGCTGACGGAAGAAAAACGCGTATTAGTCGTGGATATCGGCGGGGGTACCACGGACTGCTCGCTGCTGCTGATGGGGCCAGAGTGGCATAACCGTCGCGATCGTGAAAATAGCCTGCTCGGGCACAGCGGCTGCCGCGTAGGCGGTAACGATCTGGATATCGCGCTGGCATTCAAGAGCCTGATGCCGCTGCTCGGCATGGGCGGCCAAACGGAAAAAGGCATCGCCCTGCCGATCCTGCCGTGGTGGAACGCGATTGCCATTAACGACGTGCCTGCGCAAAGTGATTTTTACAGCACCGCGAACGGCCGCTTCCTGAACGATCTGGTGCGCGACGCGCAGGACGCCGACAAGGTCGCGCTGCTGTATAAGGTGTGGCGTCAGCGCCTGAGCTACCGCGTGGTACGTACTGCGGAAGAGAGTAAAATTGCGCTTTCCGACCGCGCAGAACATGCGGTCTCGCTGCCGTTTATCAGTGACGATCTAGCTACGGCGATTTCGCAGAACGGGCTGGAAACCGCACTTGCTCAGCCGCTGCAGCGCATTCTGGAACAGGTGCAGCTGGCGCTGGAAAACGGCAAAGAGAAGCCGGACGTGATTTACCTGACCGGGGGTAGCGCACGGTCGCCGCTGATCAAGAAAGCGCTGGCAGAACAACTGCCGGGCATTCCGATTGCCGGTGGGGATGACTTTGGCTCCGTTACCGCAGGGCTGGCGCGCTGGGCACAGGTGATGTTTAGGTAGTGCTGCTGTGCCGGGTGGCGGCTTCGCCTTACCCGGCCTACAAAATCCTCGAACCGTAGGCCGGGTAAGCGAAGCGCCACCCAGCTAAAAAGATCGCCACACTCAGACCATTCCTGACAGTCTTCCATATTTCCTCCATTTTTCCGCTGTGTTAGCTGACTAAACTAGTATCATTCCCCGAAGTGTTTCAGGATGAGAACGTATAACGATGAAAGGCAGTAACAAATCCCGCTGGGCAATCGCCGCTGGCATCATTGTGGTGGTCCTTGCCGCCGCATGGTACTGGCACAGCCAATCCGCTAACGCCCCGGCACCCGCCGGTGCCACGAGCGCGTCGCAGGGCCCAGCCGCCGGAGGCCGTCGCGGTATGCGCGGCGGTGCGCTGGCACCGGTACAGGCGGCAACGGCGGTGAACAAGGCCGTTCCTCGCTATCTTACCGGCCTCGGGACCATTACCGCCGCCAACACCGTGACGGTGCGCAGCCGCGTCGACGGTCAGCTTCAGGCCATTCACTTCCAGGAAGGGCAGCAGGTCAAAGCCGGTGATTTACTGGCGGAAATCGACCCGAGCCAGTTCAAGGTTGCCCTCGCCCAGGCGCAGGGACAGCTCGCGAAAGACAAAGCTACCCTCGCCAACGCTCGCCGCGATTTAGCGCGCTACCAGCAGCTGGTGAAAACCAACCTCGTGTCACGTCAGGAGCTGGACACCCAGCAGTCGCTGGTCAGCGAAACGCAGGGCACCCTCAAAGCCGACGAAGCCGCCGTCGCCAGCGCACAGCTGCAGCTGGACTGGAGCCGCATTACCGCGCCGATTGACGGACGCGTGGGCCTGAAACAGGTCGATATCGGCAACCAGATCTCCAGCGGCGACACCACGGGCATCGTAGTCATCACCCAGACTCACCCTATCGATTTGGTCTTTACCCTGCCGGAAAGCGAAATTGCCACCGTGGTGCAGGCGCAAAAAGCCGGAAAGGGGCTGGTCGTGGAAGCCTGGGACCGCACCAACAAGCAGAAGCTGAGCGAAGGTACTCTGCTCAGCCTGGATAACCAGATCGACACAACGACCGGCACCATCAAGCTGAAGGCGCGCTTTAACAACCAGGACGATGCCCTCTTCCCGAACCAGTTCGTCAATGCGCGAATGCTGGTCGCGACCGAAGAGAACGCGGTGGTGATCCCAACGGCTGCGCTGCAGATGGGTAACGAAGGTAACTTCGTCTGGGTACTGAACAGCGACAATAAAGTCAGTAAACATCTGGTGAAAACCGGGATTCAGGACAGCCAGACGGTGGTGATCGCCGCCGGGCTTTCCGCTGGCGACCGCGTGGTGACAGACGGCATCGACCGCCTGACCGAAGGGGCGAAAGTGGAAGTGGTTGAACCGGCGAAACAGGGAGCGAAAGCCTGATGCAGGTGATGCCACCAGGCTCTACAGGTGGGCCTTCACGCCTGTTTATTTTGCGACCTGTCGCCACCACGCTGTTGATGGTGGCGATCCTGCTCGCCGGGATTATCGGCTATCGCTTCCTGCCCGTGTCGGCGCTGCCGGAGGTGGATTATCCAACCATTCAGGTGGTGACGCTCTACCCAGGCGCCAGCCCGGACGTGGTGACGTCCGCCATTACCGCACCGCTGGAGCGCCAGTTTGGGCAGATGTCTGGCCTGAAGCAGATGTCATCGCAAAGCTCCGGAGGGGCATCCGTCGTGACGCTGCAGTTCCAGCTGACGCTCTCGCTGGACGTCGCCGAGCAGGAGGTACAGGCCGCCATCAACGCCGCCACCAACCTGCTGCCGTCTGACCTGCCTAACCCGCCGGTCTACAGCAAGGTGAACCCGGCGGATCCGCCGATCATGACGCTCGCCGTCACCTCCTCCGCCATGCCGATGACGCAGGTGGAAGACATGGTTGAAACACGCGTGGCGCAGAAAATTTCGCAGGTCTCGGGCGTGGGCCTCGTTACGCTGGCAGGCGGCCAGCGCCCGGCCGTTCGCGTGAAGCTGAACGCGCAGGCCATTGCCGCGCTGGGCCTGACCAGCGAAACCATCCGCACCGCCATCAGCAATGCTAACGTCAACTCGGCAAAAGGTTCGCTGGACGGTCCAACCCGTGCCGTGACGCTTTCCGCCAACGACCAGATGCAGTCTGCAGATGAATACCGTCAGCTCATTGTGGCCTACCAGAACGGTGCGCCGATCCGTCTGGGCGACGTGGCGACCGTTGAGCAAGGGGCGGAAAACAGCTGGCTGGGGGCGTGGGCCAACAAGCAGCAGGCGATCGTGATGAACGTGCAGCGCCAGCCTGGCGCGAACATCATTGATACCGCCGACAGCATTCGCACGATGCTGCCGCAGCTGATCGAAAGCCTGCCGAAATCGGTCAGCGTGAAGGTCCTTTCCGACCGCACCACCAACATTCGCGCGTCGGTTACCGACACCCAGTTTGAGCTAATGCTGGCGATTGCGCTGGTCGTCATGATCATCTACCTGTTCCTGCGCAACGTCCCGGCAACCATTATCCCCGCCGTCGCCGTGCCGCTCTCTCTGGTGGGCACCTTCGCGGTGATGGTGTTCCTCGATTTCTCGATCAACAACCTGACGCTGATGGCGCTCACTATTGCCACCGGGTTCGTGGTGGATGACGCCATCGTCGTTATCGAGAACATTTCGCGCTATATCGAAAAAGGTGAGAAGCCCTTAGCCGCCGCGCTGAAGGGCGCGGGCGAAATCGGCTTTACCATCATCTCGCTGACCTTCTCGCTGATTGCGGTGCTGATCCCGCTGCTGTTTATGGGCGATATCGTCGGACGTCTGTTCCGCGAGTTTGCCGTGACGCTGGCGGTCGCCATTTTGATCTCCGCCGTGGTGTCGCTGACCCTGACGCCGATGATGTGCGCCCGCATGCTGAGCCACGCGTCCCTGCGCAAACAAAACCGCTTCTCGCGAGCCTCCGAGCGCATGTTCGAGCGGATTATTGCCGCCTACGGTCGCGTGCTGGCGAAAGTGCTGAACCACCCGTGGGCAACGCTCGGCGTGGCGCTGGGTACCCTGGCGCTCAGCGTAATGCTGTGGATTTTCATTCCGAAAGGCTTCTTCCCGATCCAGGACAACGGCATTATTCAGGGCACGCTTCAGGCCCCGCAGTCGGTCTCGTTCGCCAGTATGGCGCAGCGCCAGCAGCAGGTCTCTGAAATCATTATGAAGGACCCGGCGGTGGAGAGCCTGACCGCCTACGTGGGGGTGGATGGTACCAATCCGTCGCTCAACAGCGCGCGCCTGCAGATCAACCTTAAGCCGCTGGATGACCGCGACGACCGCGTTAACGCCGTCATTGAGCGTCTGCAAAACGCCGTCGCGCGGGTGCCGGGCATTGCGCTTTACCTGCAGCCCATTCAGGATTTAACCATTGATACCCAGGTCAGCCGCACGCAGTATCAGTTCACCCTACAGGCCACCACGCTGGATGCCCTCAGCACCTGGGTGTCGCAGCTGGTGGAAAAACTGAAAGCGCTGCCGCAGCTCTCGGACGTCAGCAGCGACTGGCAGGATAAAGGGCTCGCGGCGTACGTGAACGTCAACCGCGACACCGCCAGCCGTCTGGGCATTACCATGGCGGACGTGGACAACGCGCTCTATAACGCCTTTGGTCAGCGCCTGATTTCCACCATCTATACCCAGGCGAACCAGTATCGCGTGGTGCTGGAGCACAACACGGATAACACGCCGGGCCTCGCCGCGCTGGACTCGGTGCGCCTGACCAGTAAAGACGGCGGGATCGTGCCGTTAAGCGCCATTGCCAGCGTGGAGGAACGCTATACCCCGCTGTCGATCAACCACCTGGATCAGTTCCCGTCCACCACCATTTCGTTTAACGTGCCGGACGGATACTCGCTGGGCGAAGCGGTAGAGGCCATTCTGAGCGCCGAAAAAGAACTCAGCTTCCCGTCCGATATTCAGACCCAGTTCCAGGGGAGCACGCTGGCGTTCCAGGCCGCGCTGGGTAACACCGTCTGGCTGATCGTCGCGGCGGTGGTCGCGATGTACATCGTGCTCGGCGTGCTTTATGAGAGCTTTATTCACCCGATCACCATCCTCTCTACCCTGCCGACCGCAGGCGTGGGGGCGCTGCTGGCGCTGATGCTGGCGGGCAGCGAGCTGGACGTCATTGCCATTATCGGCATTATCCTGCTTATCGGTATTGTGAAGAAAAACGCCATCATGATGATCGACTTCGCCCTGGCCGCCGAGCGCGAGCAGGGGATGTCTCCGCGCGATGCCATCTTCCAGGCCTGTCTGCTGCGTTTTCGTCCGATCCTGATGACGACCCTCGCCGCCCTGCTGGGCGCGCTGCCGCTGATGCTCAGCACCGGCGTCGGTGCTGAGCTGCGCCGTCCGCTGGGGATCGGCATGGTTGGCGGTCTGCTGGTCAGCCAGGTGCTGACGCTCTTTACCACGCCGGTGATCTACCTGCTGTTTGACCGCCTGGCGCTGTGGGCGAAAAGCCGCTTCCCGAAACGTGAAGAGGAGGCGTAAGTGAAGTTTTTCGCCCTCTTCATTTACCGACCGGTGGCGACAATTTTACTCTCCGTCGCCATCACCCTGTGCGGCGTGCTCGGCTTCCGGCTGCTGCCGGTGGCCCCGCTGCCGCAGGTGGATTTCCCGGTGATCATGGTCAGCGCCTCGCTGCCCGGCGCGTCGCCGGAAACCATGGCCTCGTCGGTCGCCACGCCGCTGGAGCGTTCGCTCGGGCGCATTGCAGGGGTCAACGAGATGACCTCCAGCAGCTCGCTGGGCAGCACGCGCATTATTCTGGAATTCAGCTTCGACCGGGATATTAACGGTGCCGCCCGCGACGTGCAGGCGGCGATCAACGCCGCGCAAAGCCTGCTTCCGAGCGGTATGCCGAGCCGGCCGACCTATCGTAAAGCCAACCCGTCCGACGCGCCGATCATGATCCTGACGCTCACCTCGGACACCTACTCGCAGGGTCAACTGTATGACTTCGCCTCTACGCAGCTGGCGCAGACCATCGCCCAGATTGACGGCGTGGGTGACGTTGACGTCGGCGGCAGCTCCCTGCCCGCCGTGCGCGTCGGGCTGAACCCGCAGGCGCTGTTTAATCAGGGCGTGTCGCTGGACGACGTGCGTTCCGCCATCAGCAATGCCAACGTGCGCAAACCGCAGGGGGCGATTGAGGACGGCAGCCACCGCTGGCAGCTCCAGACCAATGACGAGCTGAAAACCGCCGCGGAATACCAGCCGCTGATTATTCACTACAACAACGGCGCGGCGGTCCGCTTGAGCGACGTTGCCAGCGTCACCGATTCGGTGCAGGACGTGCGTAACGCCGGGATGACCAACGCCAAACCGGCGATCCTGCTGATGATCCGCAAGCTGCCGGAAGCCAACATCATCCAGACGGTCAACAGCATCCGCGAGCGCTTGCCGGAACTGCAGGAGACCATTCCGGCGGCCATCGATCTGCAAATTGCGCAGGATCGCTCCCCGACCATTCGCGCCTCGCTTGAAGAGGTGGAACAAACGCTGATCATCTCCGTGGCGCTGGTGATCCTGGTGGTGTTCCTGTTCCTGCGCTCCGGCCGCGCGACCCTGATCCCGGCGGTGGCGGTGCCGGTCTCGCTGATCGGTACCTTTGCCGCCATGTACCTGTGCGGCTTTAGCCTAAACAACCTGTCGCTGATGGCGCTGACGATTGCCACCGGCTTCGTGGTGGATGACGCCATCGTGGTGCTGGAGAATATCTCCCGCCATCTGGAAGCGGGCGTGAAGCCGCTGCAGGCGGCGCTGCAAGGGACGCGCGAGGTTGGTTTTACCGTGCTCTCCATGAGCCTGTCGCTGGTGGCGGTGTTCCTGCCGCTGCTGCTGATGGGCGGGCTGCCGGGCAGATTACTGCGCGAGTTTGCCGTCACGCTCTCCGTGGCAATAGGTATCTCGCTGGTTATCTCGCTCACTCTCACGCCGATGATGTGCGGCTGGATGCTCAAGCGCAGCAAGCCGCACACCCAGCCGCGCCGTAAAGGCTTTGGTCGTGTTCTGATGGCGATGCAGGAAGGCTACGGTACATCGCTGAAGTGGGTGCTAAACCATACGCGGCTGGTCGGGCTGGTGCTTATCGCCACCATTGGCCTGAACGTCTGGATGTATATCACCATCCCGAAAACCTTCTTCCCGGAGCAGGATACCGGCGTGCTGATGGGCGGTATTCAGGCCGACCAGAGCATTTCGTTCCAGGCGATGCGCGGCAAGCTGCAGGACTTTATGAAGATCATTCGTGAAGATCCGGCGGTGGATAACGTCACCGGCTTTACCGGCGGGTCGCGCGTCAACAGCGGGATGATGTTTATTACCCTCAAGCCCCGCGACGAGCGTAACCTTACCGCGCAGCAGGTCATTGACCGCCTGCGCGTGAAGCTCGCCAAAGAGCCGGGCGCGAACCTGTTTTTGATGGCCGTTCAGGATATCCGCGTCGGCGGCCGTCAGGCCAACGCCAGCTATCAGTACACTCTGCTCTCGGATGATTTAGCCGCCCTGCGCGAGTGGGAGCCGAAGATCCGCAAAGCGCTGGCCGCCCTGCCGGCGCTGGCGGACGTCAACTCAGATCAGCAGGACAACGGCGCGGAGATGGCGCTCACCTACGACCGCGAAACCATGTCGCGACTGGGCATTGACGTGGCAGCGGCTAACAGCCTGCTGAACAACGCTTTTGGTCAGCGCGAGATTTCTACCATCTATCAGCCGATGAACCAGTACAAGGTGGTGATGGAGGTTGACCCGCGCTACACCCAGGACATCAGCGCGCTGGACAAGATGTTTGTCATCAACAGCGACGGCAAGGCCATCCCGCTGTCGTACTTCGCCAGCTGGCAGCCGTCAAATGCGCCGCTGTCGGTTAACCATCAGGGCCTTTCGGCGGCCTCGACCATTTCGTTTAACCTGCCAACCGGCTCGTCGCTCTCAGAGGCCAGCGATGCCATCAACCGCGCCATGACGCAGCTTGGCGTGCCGTCCACCGTGCGCGGCAGCTTTGCCGGCACGGCGCAGGTGTTCCAGGAGACGATGAACTCGCAGGTGATTTTGATTCTGGCGGCGATTGCGACGGTTTATATTGTGCTGGGCGTGCTGTATGAGAGCTACGTCCACCCGCTGACCATTCTCTCGACGCTACCGTCGGCGGGCGTGGGGGCGCTGCTGGCGCTGGAATTGTTCGGTGCCCCGTTCAGCCTCATCGCGCTCATCGGGATCATGCTGTTAATCGGCATTGTGAAGAAAAACGCCATTATGATGGTCGACTTCGCGCTGGACGCCCAGCGCAACGGCAACCTGACGCCGGAAGAGGCGATCTTCCAGGCCTGTCTGCTGCGCTTCCGCCCGATTATGATGACCACCCTGGCGGCGCTGTTTGGCGCGCTGCCGCTGGTGATATCGGGTGGAGACGGTTCTGAACTGCGTCAGCCGCTGGGGATCACCATTGTCGGCGGGCTGGTAATGAGCCAGCTGCTGACGCTGTACACCACGCCGGTGGTCTATCTGTTCTTTGACCGCCTGCGGCTGCGCTTTTCACGTAAAAAGAGAACCACGGTGACCGAGTAAATGACCGACCTCCCCAACAACGTTCGCTGGCAGCTGTGGATAGTCGCGTTCGGCTTCTTTATGCAGTCGCTCGATACGACCATCGTTAATACGGCCCTCCCCTCAATGGCGAAAAGCCTGGGAGAGAGCCCGCTGCACATGCATATGGTGATTGTCTCCTACGTGCTGACGGTAGCGGTCATGCTGCCTGCCAGCGGTTGGCTGGCGGACAAAGTGGGCGTGCGCAATATCTTTTTTACCGCCATCGTGCTGTTTACCACCGGATCGCTGTTTTGCGCCCAGGCCAACACCCTCGACCAGCTGGTGATGGCGCGGGTGCTGCAGGGCGTCGGTGGCGCGATGATGGTGCCGGTCGGGCGGCTAACGGTGATGAAGATTGTGCCGCGCGAGCAGTATATGGCGGCGATGACCTTTGTGACGTTACCCGGTCAGGTGGGGCCGCTGCTGGGCCCGGCGCTGGGCGGGATTCTGGTGGAGTACGCCTCCTGGCACTGGATTTTCTTAATCAACCTGCCGGTTGGCATCATCGGCGCCATCGCCACCCTGACGCTGATGCCGAACTACAAAATGCAGACGCGGCGCTTTGATTTCTTCGGCTTTATCCTGCTGGCGGCGGGCATGGCCACGCTCACGCTGGCGCTCGACGGGCAAAAGGGGCTGGGCATTTCGTCCCTGACGCTGGGGATGCTGGTCGTTATCGGCATCACCGCCATTCTGTGGTATCTGTGGCACGCTCGCGAGAATGACAAGGCGCTGTTCAGCCTGAATCTGTTTAAAAACCCCACCTACCGTCTTGGTCTGTTCGGGAGCTTTGCCGGGCGTATTGGCAGCGGGATGCTGCCGTTTATGACGCCCGTGTTTCTGCAAATCGGCATGGGTTTTTCGCCGTTCCACGCGGGCCTGATGATGATCCCGATGGTGCTCGGCAGCATGGGGATGAAGCGTATCGTGGTGCAGGTGGTGAACCGCTTTGGCTACCGCCACGTGCTGGTCGCCGCCACGCTGGGGCTGGCGCTGGTCAGCCTGCTGTTTATGGCCGTGGCGCTGATGGGCTGGTATTACGTCCTGCCGCTGGTGCTGTTTTGCCAGGGGATCATCAACTCCATGCGCTTCTCGTCGATGAACACCCTGACGCTGAAAGATCTGCCGGACGAGCTGGCGAGCAGCGGCAACAGCCTGCTGTCGATGGTCATGCAGCTTTCCATGAGCGTCGGCGTGACCATTGCGGGCCTGCTGCTCGGCATGTACGGGCAGCACCATCTCAGCGTGGACACGCCCGTTGCGCATCAGGTCTTTTTATATACCTATCTCAGCATGGCGGTAATTATCGCCCTGCCCGCCGTCATCTTCGCCAGAGTCCCGAATGACACCACTAAGAACGTCGTGATCCGACGCGGCAAAAGGAGTGCACCATGAAATTCTGGCGTCCGGGTATTACCGGCAAACTCTTTGTGGCGATTTTTGCCACCTGTATCGTCCTGCTGATCACCATGCACTGGGCGGTGCGGGTCAGCTTTGAGCGCGGGTTTATTGACTACATCAAACACGGCAACGAACAGCGCCTGCAGGGATTAAGCGATGCGCTGGGCGAGCAGTATACGCAGCATGGCAACTGGCGGTTCCTGCGCAATAATGACCGATTTATCTTCCAGATCCTGCGCTCGCTGGAGCACGATAATGACGACGACCGCCCGGGCCCGGGCATGCCGCCACACGGCTGGCGCACCCAGTTTTGGGTGATAGACCAGGACATGCGCACGCTGGTTGGGCCGCGCGCACCGATACCGCCGGACGGCACGCGGCGCGCCATCACCGCTAACGGCGCCACGGTGGGCTGGGTGATCGCCTCGCCGGTGGAACGCCTGACGCGCAATACCGATATTAACTTTGACCGCCAGCAGCGTCAGACCAGCTGGCTGATTGTCGCCCTGTCGACGCTACTCGCCGCGCTCGCCACCTTCCCGCTGGCGCGCGGCCTGCTGGCACCGGTGAAACGGCTGGTGGAAGGCACGCACAGGCTGGCCGCCGGGGACTTTACCACCCGCGTCGACACCCGCAGCCAGGACGAACTGGGCAAGCTGGCTCAGGACTTTAACCAGCTCGCCAGCACGCTGGAGAAGAACCAGCAGATGCGCCGCGACTTTATGGCCGATATTTCCCACGAGCTGCGCACCCCGCTGGCGGTGCTGCGCGGTGAGCTGGAGGCGATTCAGGACGGCGTGCGTCAGTTTACGCCCGAATCCGTGGCCTCGCTGCAGGCGGAAGTGGGTACGCTGACCAAGCTGGTGGACGACCTGCATCAGCTCTCCATGTCCGACGAAGGCGCGCTGGCCTACCAGAAAGCGCCGGTCGACGTGATTAACATTCTGGAAGTGATCAGCGGCGCCTTCCGCGAGCGCTTTGCCAGCCGCAACCTGAAAATCGACCTCTCCCTGCCGGACAGCGCGGTGGTGTTTGGCGATAAAGACAGACTGATGCAGCTGTTCAACAACCTGCTGGAAAACAGCCTGCGCTACACCGACAGCGGCGGCGGGCTGCATATTTCCGGCAGGCAGGAAAACGGACGCTTCGCCCTCACTTTCGCGGATTCCGCCCCCGGCGTGCAGGATGCGCAGCTGGAGAGACTGTTTGAGCGGTTTTATCGCACTGAAGGATCGCGTAACCGCGCCAGCGGCGGCTCCGGGCTGGGGCTGGCGATTTGCGTCAACATCGTCGAAGCCCACAACGGCACCCTCCGCGCCGCCCATTCGCCTTTTGGCGGGGTTAGCATTACAGTAGAGTTACCTCTGGAACGGGATTTATCGAGAGAAGCATGACCGAGTTACCGATTGACGAAAACACGCCACGCATTTTGATTGTGGAAGACGAGCCTAAGCTTGGGCAGTTACTGATCGACTATTTACGCGCGGCCAGCTACGCCCCGTCGCTGATTAACCATGGCGATCGGGTGTTGCCCTACGTACGCCAGACGCCGCCGGACCTGATCCTGCTTGACCTGATGCTGCCGGGTACTGACGGCCTGACCCTGTGCCGCGAAATTCGTCGTTTCTCCGACGTGCCCATCGTGATGGTGACCGCCAAAATAGAAGAAATCGACCGCCTGCTGGGACTTGAAATAGGCGCGGACGATTATATCTGCAAACCCTACAGCCCGCGTGAAGTGGTCGCCCGCGTGAAAACCATTCTGCGCCGCTGCAGGCCGCAGCGCGAGCTTCAGGCGCTCGACGCCGAAAGCCCGCTGATTGTCGACGAAAGCCGCTTCCAGGCAAGCTGGCGCAGCAAGCTGCTGGACCTGACGCCTGCGGAGTTCCGCCTGCTGAAAACCCTCTCCCACGAGCCGGGAAAAGTGTTCTCCCGCGAACAGCTGCTGAACCACCTGTATGACGACTACCGCGTCGTGACCGACCGCACCATCGACAGCCATATTAAAAACCTGCGTCGCAAGCTGGAGGCGCTGGATGCCGACCAGTCGTTTATTCGCGCGGTGTATGGTGTGGGGTATCGCTGGGAAGCGGATGCCTGCAGGATTGTGTAACATATCCCCTCTGAAACCCGCCTCTGGCGGGTTTTTCTTTTCTGGAATCAATCCATGAATCAACCATACTCTTTTTACCGGTTCGCTTATTTATAACTGGTGCTGATAATTTTACCTTCGATAAAGGAGTACCTATGTCTGGTTGGTTCGAATTAAGTAAAAGCAGTGATGGTCAGTTCAGGTTTGTGCTGAAAGCTGGCAACGGTGAGATCATTCTTACCAGCGAGCTTTATACCAGCAAAAGTGCGGCTGAAAACGGCATTGCTTCCGTACGCACAAACAGCCCCCTGGACGAGCGCTTTGATAAGAAAACGGCCTCGAACGGGAAGTTCCATTTCAATCTAAAGGCGGGCAACCATCAGGTGATTGGCAGCAGCCAGCTTTATGCAACGGAACAATCGCGTGATAAGGGCATAGCCTCGGTCAAAACCAACGGGTCTGCCCAGACGGTAAAAGACAACACCTGACGGCACGAAGCACGCCGGGAGCGCGGTGACGCGACCCGGCGCTTTACCTCCCTGCCCCACAGCGCTACAATGCCCGCCCTTAAAGTGGGGGATCTCCCCTTACCGCTGCACCAGGTGCACGCGGATCTGACCTGTCATCAGAACGAGAACAATCATGTTTAAACCGGAACTCCTTTCCCCGGCGGGAACGCTGCAAAATATGCGTTACGCTTTCGCCTATGGTGCCGATGCGGTGTACGCGGGCCAGCCGCGCTACTCGCTGCGCGTGCGCAACAACGAATTTAACCACGAGAACCTGCAGCTCGGCATCAACGAAGCGCATGCCCTGGGCAAAAAATTCTACGTGGTGGTGAACATCGCGCCGCACAACGCCAAGCTGAAAACGTTCATCCGCGATCTAAAGCCGGTCGTGGAGATGGGGCCGGACGCGCTGATCATGTCGGACCCGGGTTTAATCATGCTGGTTCGGGAGCACTTCCCGGAGATGGATATTCACCTCTCCGTGCAGGCCAACGCCGTCAACTGGGCGACGGTGAAGTTCTGGAAGCAGATGGGGCTAACCCGCGTCATTCTGTCTCGCGAGCTTTCCCTCGAAGAGATCGAAGAGATCCGCACCCAGGTGCCGGATATGGAAATCGAGATTTTCGTCCACGGTGCGCTGTGCATGGCCTACTCCGGCCGCTGCCTGCTGTCTGGCTATATCAACAAGCGCGACCCGAACCAGGGCACCTGCACCAACGCCTGCCGCTGGGAATATAACGTCCAGGAAGGCAAAGAGGATGACATTGGCAACATCGTGCACAAGCACGAGCCGATCCCGGTGACCAACGTTGAGCCAACGCTGGGCGTCGGCGCGCCAACCGACAGCGTGTTTATGATTGAAGAAGCCAAGCGTCCGGGCGAGTACATGACCGCCTTTGAAGACGAACACGGCACCTACATCATGAACTCCAAAGACCTGCGCGCCATCGCGCACGTCGAGCGTCTGACCCAGATGGGCGTGCACTCCCTGAAAATCGAAGGCCGCACCAAGTCCTACTACTACTGCGCGCGTACCGCGCAGGTGTACCGCAAGGCTATCGACGATGCCGCTGCCGGTAAACCCTTCGATACCACCCTGCTGGAGACGCTGGAAGGTCTGGCGCATCGCGGCTACACCGAAGGCTTCCTACGCCGTCATACCCACGATGATTATCAGAACTACGAGCACGGTTACTCCATTTCTGAGCGCCAGCAGTTTGTCGGCGATTTCACCGGCGAGCGCAAAGGCGCGCTGGCAGCCGTGGCGGTGAAAAACAAATTCACCAAAGGCGACAGCCTGGAGCTCATGACCCCGCAGGGCAACATGAACTTCCGTCTGGAGCATCTGGAAAACAAAAAGGGTGAAGCGATTGACGTCGCACCGGGCGACGGACACGTCGTCTGGCTGCCGGTACCTGAAGAAGTGGAGCTAGAGTTTGCGCTGCTGATGCGCAATTTCGAGGGTGAAAACACCCGAAATCCGCACAGCAAATAGTCAATCAGCGGGATTTTTTCACATCGGGATAATTCTTAGAATCGGATCACATACCGCTTCGTTCAATACGGGTATTATCCCCAGCGCTGAAAAACATAACCCATAAATGCTAGCTGTACCAGGAACCACCTCCTTAGCCCGCGTAATCTCCCTTACGTGGGCTTATTTTTTTCCTTTCATCCTGTTCTTACCCGCTTTTTTCCTCTCTGCTATACACTCTAACTAACGCTAAAAAAGGGAGCAGCGCGGATGGCAACCTATCCAGACAGTTTATTGATTCTCAACGGCAAAAGTGCGGGCAACGATGTGCTTCGCCAGGCCATTACCGAATTACGGGAAGACGGTGCGCGCATTCACGTGCGGGTGACGTTTGAAAAAGGCGACGCGGCACGGTACATCGATGAAGGCATCCGGCTGGGCGTCAAAACCATTATTTCCGGCGGCGGAGATGGCACCATCAATGAGATCGCCTCCGCGCTTATCGACCTGTCGACGACAGACCGCCCGGTGATGGGGATTTTGCCGCTTGGCACGGCTAATGATTTTGCCACCAGTGCCGGGATCCCAGATGACTTCGGGAAAGCGCTACAGCTGGCAATTCTGGGTAAAGCGACCGCCGTAGACATTGCGCAGGTGAATGATAAAACCTGCTTTATCAATATGGCGACGGGCGGCTTCGGTACGCGCATTACCAGCGAAACGCCGGAAAAGCTAAAGGCGGCGCTGGGCGGCGTGTCATACCTGATCCACGGCCTGATGCGCATGGACACGCTGAAGCCCGACCGCTGTGAAATCCACGGTGAGAACTTCCACTGGCAGGGCGACGCGCTGGTGATTGGCATCGGCAACGGGCGTCAGGCGGGCGGCGGACAACAGCTTTGCCCGGAAGCGTTGATCAACGACGGTCAGCTCCAGCTGCGGATTTTCACCGGCGACGGACTGCTGCCCGCGCTGTTCACCACGCTGACGCAGCCAGAGGAAAGCCCAAACATTATTGCCGGGAAATCCGCATGGTTTGAAGTGAATGCCCCACACGGTATGACGTTTAACCTTGATGGGGAACCGCTGAGCGGGACGCAGTTCCGCATTGAGGTGTTGCCCGGTGCGCTGCAGTGCCGGTTACCGCCGGATTGTCCGCTTTTGCGCTGAGGGTTTGCCGGGTGGCGGCTACGCCTTACCCGGCCTACAGTACCGAGCGCGTAGCCGCCACCCGGCTAAAAACCGCACAACCCTAATACACCGCCACCTCTCGCGCCATTTCGCGTGAATACTGCTGGCTGGCATTGACCAGCATCCGCGTATAGTCGGTTTTGGCCTGTCCAGCCACCAGCGCGTCGACGGTCAGGCTTTCGAGGATTTTGCCGTACTGCATCACCGCCACCTTCTGGCACAGGTGGGCAATCACGCCCAGATCGTGCGTCACCATCAGGTAGGTCAAATTTGACTCACGCTGAAGCTCCGCCAGCAGGTTGAGGATTTCCGCCTGCACGGAGACGTCCAGCGCCGAGGTCGGCTCATCCAGCAGCAGCACCTGCGGCTCAAGAATCAGCGCTCTGGCAATCGCCACGCGCTGGCGCTGGCCGCCGGAAAGCTGGTGCGGATAACGGTCGCGAAACGCCCGGTTTAGCCCCACCTTATCCAGCAACGTATGAATACGTCTGTCGCGGTCTTTTATGCCGTGGATCTGCAGCGGCTCCTCCAGAATATCCCCGATAGTGTGGCGCGGATGCAGCGAGCCGTACGGGTCCTGAAACACCATCTGCACCCGACGGCACCGTTCCCGGCTGATGCGCTTTTCCAACGGCCTGCCGCCAATCGCCAGCTCACCGTCCCAGTGGGTAAACAGCCCGGCCAGACATTTGAGCACCGTGGTTTTGCCCGAACCGGACTCCCCCACCAGGCCATAAATCTCGCCCTCTTTCACGCTGATATTCACATCGTCCAGTACCTGATTGCGCTTCTCGCCTTGGCCGAACGCCAGGTTGAGGTGGTTAATCTCGATCATCTCTGCTCCTTACTCGGTGAGCCAGCTGGCCTGACGCTGTAATACCGGCAGCGTCGGACGGCGATGGTTGATTTCCGGCAGCGCGCTGATTAAACCCTGCGTGTACGGATGCTTCGCGTTGTGCAGATCCTTCGCGGCAATCGACTCCACCACGCGCCCGGCGTACATCACCAGCACCCGGTCGCAGAAGCTGCGCACCAGGTTGATGTCGTGGCTGATAAAGATCAGCCCGAGCCCGCGGGACTGCACCAGGTCGTCGAGCAGGCCGAGCACCTGTAAACGCACCGACACGTCCAGCGCCGAGGTCGGTTCGTCGGCAATCACCAGCTCCGGGTCGGTGATCAGCATCATGGCGATCATGATGCGCTGCCCCTGCCCGCCGGAAATCTCGTGCGGATAGAGGTGATACACCCGCCCGGGCTGGCGAATGCGCACCACGTCGAGCATTTCCAGCACTTTGGCTTTCGCTTCCGCCTTGCGCCCCGGATGATGGGTCAGCCAGGCTTCGGCAATTTGATCGCCCACGCAAACCACCGGGTTAAGCGAGTACTTAGGGTCCTGCATGATCATCGAGATACGCTTGCCGCGAATGCCACGCATCTGCGCCTCGCTGACAGAGTGTAAATCGACGTCGCCAAACTGCATCCGCGAAGCGCTGATTTGCGCTTTGGCCGGATGCAGGCGCAGCAGCGCCCGCCCGACGGTGGATTTGCCGGAGCCAGACTCGCCGACAATCGCCAGCTTTTCGCGTCCGAGCTGGAAAGAAACGCCGCGCACCGCGTGGGTTACTGCGCCGCCGTTGATGAAATCGACATGGAGGTCGCGCACGTCGAGCAGCGGGTTATTCGCTGCGAGGATCGAGGATGTCACGTAGGCCATCTCCTAAGAAGTTGAACGCCAGGCTGTTGATCAGGATCGCCAGCCCCGGAATAGTCACTACCCACCAGCACTCCATCATATAGGTGCGACCGCTGGAGATCATTGCGCCCCACTCCGGCTCCGGCGGCTGTGCGCCAAGGCCGAGGAAGCCCAATCCGGCAGCGGTGAGAATGATCCCCGCCATGTTCATGGTGATACGGATAATCACCGACGGCAGGCACAGCGGCACGATGTGGCGCCACAGCACGCGGGCCGATGACGCCCCCTGCAGACGCACGGCGGAGATAAAATCGGCCTGACGCAGGGAGAGCGTTTCGGCGCGCGCCAGACGGGCAATCGGCGGCCAGGCGGTGAGTGTGATCGCAATAACCACGTGCTCCAGCCCGGGCCCGAGCGCCGCCACAAACGCCAGCGCCAGCACCAGGCTCGGGAAGGAGATAAAGATATCGGTCACGCGCATCAGCACGGCATCCACCTTGCCGCCGAAATAGCCTGCGGTGACGCCCAGCAACAGCCCCAGCGGGCCGACGGTCACGGAGACCAGCAGCACGATATAGAGCGTGATGCGCGAGCCGTACACCAGGCGGCTGAAGATGTCGCGGCCAAACTCGTCGGTGCCGAACCAGTGCTGCGCGTTCGGGGCGACCAGCGCGTTATTAAGGTCCTGTACCAGCGGATTGTATGGCGCGATCAGCGGCGCGAAGGCCGCCACAATCAGCAGCAGCAGGATAATCCCGCCGCCGATGGCGGTGAGCGGGTTGCGCGCCATCTTGCCGACAAAATCGGCGGCGCGGCCCAGCGTACGCCTGATACGCTGGCGGCTTTCTGACGGCCCTGCCCCCAGCGGCGTATCCAGAGAAACGGTCATGATTTCGTCCTCGGGTCAAAGAGTTGATACAGCATTTCGGAGAGCAGGTTGAGCATCACGAAGATAACCCCCACCAGCAGCACGCAGCCCATGACCGCGTTCATATCCCCGAGGAGCAGGCTGCCGGTGAGATACGAACCGAAGCCCGGCCAGGAGAAGACGGTCTCAATCAGCACCGCCCCTTCCAGCAGCGAGCCGTAGGCCAGCGCCACCACCGTCAGCAGCTGTACGAGGATATTGCGAAACGCGTGATTCCAGATCACCTGACGCTCGGTCAGGCCTTTCACCCGCGCGGTGATGATGAACTCCTGCGACAGTTGCGCCAGCATAAAGCTGCGGGTCATGCGGCTGATGTAGGCCAGCGAGTGGAAGCCGAGCAGCGAGGCCGGTAAAACCAGATGGTTAACAGCGTTCCAGAACACTGCGCCGTTCCCGGCCAGCAGCGCATCCACCGTCATCAGTCCGGTGCGGCGTGGGACTACCCCCTCCAGTCCGAGATCCAGACGTCCCGCGCCCCCCACCCAGCCAAGCCAGGCGTAGAACAGCAGCAGCCCCATCATCCCGACCCAGAAAATGGGCGTGGAGTAACCCGCGAGGCTGATGATGCGCACCACGTAGTCGGAAACGCTGTTGCGACGCGCCGCCGCCAGCACCCCCAGCGGGATGCCTAAGCCCGCGCCGACGATTATCGCCATCGTCGCCAGCTCAAGCGTCGCCGGGAAAACGCGCAGGATATCGGCGGTCACCGGTTTGCCCGTCAGCAGCGCGTTGCCCAAATCGCCGTGCAGAAGGTTACTGAGGTAAATGCCGAACTGCGTCAGCAGAGATTTATCGAACCCCAGCTGGTGATAGACCTGCTGGTAGGTGCTGTGGTCAGCATCCGGGCCAACAATCGCCAGCACCGGGTCGACGGGCATCACGCGGCCGATGAAAAAGGTCAGCAGCAGCAGGCCGAACAGCGTTACCAGCACCTGCGTGAGCCGCGTTGAGAAGCGCCGGGCCCGGGAGCCGGGCGCGAGGATCGCCACGCTCATTTTTCACCTCCGGTTTTGTAGACGTCGCGCAGGAAGGTCGTGGCCGACGGGTGCGACTGAAAGTTCTTCACCTCGTTACGCACCACCACCGAATCCACCATCTGCGACAGGGGGATCATCGCCGGGATCAGCGCGTCGTAGCGCACCTGGATCTGCTGGTAGTCGGCGACCTGTTTCTTCGGATCGCGCTCCAGCAGGGCCTTGTCGATCATCTCGTTGAGCGGCTTATCGTAAAAACTGGTGCGCCAGCCCTGGAAATTGGTCAGCCGGGCTTCGTCACTGTTGTCCGGGTTATAGACCAGCGCGCGCAGGCTGGAGTGCGGATGTGGCTCTACCCCGCTGCCCCCGCGCCCGACCAGCATGTCGAACCTGCGCTCGCGCATTGCGCCGTAGATCTGGTTCCCGGTGCCGGTGATGATTTTGGCGTTAATCCCCGCCTGCATCAGCGTTGACTGCACCGCAATGGCAATATTCAGGAACGGCTGATCCGCCAGCACCCTCAGGGTCGTATCAAATCCGTCCGGATAACCCGCCTCTGCCAGCAGCTTTTTGGCACGAGGGATATCGAGCTTATAGCCCGGGTCCGGCAGCGTTGATGGCATACCCGCCTTGATGGGGCGCTGGTGCAGCACACCATAGCCCGGCATTAGCGCTTTATTGATGCCCTGATAGTCAATCAGGTAGCGCACCGCTTCGCGCACCTTCGGGTTAGCGAAATGGGCCTCCTTCATGCTCATCGCCACGTAGTAGACCGTGCCTTTTTGCACGGCTTCCACGGTGAGCTGGGGGTCTTTACGCAGGGCGTTGATGTCCGCCACCGCCATATTGTTGGCAATGTCGAGGTCACCCTTTTCAATCATCAGGCGCAGGGTTTGCGACTCCTGGAAATGGCGCAGCACCACGCGGCTCATCTTCGGCGCGTCGCGCCAGTAGTGCGGGTTACGCTGCATGCGCAGCACGTCCTTCGCCTGCCAGGTCTCCAGCATAAACGGGCCGGAACCGGCTTCGTTGGTGGTCAGCCAGCGGTTGCCCCAGTCGTTGTTGACCGCATGCTGCTGCACCGTTTTGCTGTCCAGCACGCCGAGGTTGCCGAGCGCGCCAAGGGAGTAAATCACCAGCTGCGGGTCGTTGGCCTTTGGCAGGACAATCTGCACCGTGTTCGCATCGGGTGCGCTGATGTGACTATCGATGTTTTTCTTTGAAAATCCGTAGGATTTCCACACCGACGCCTGCGCAAGGTTGAGGTGCAGCAGGCGGCGCATCGACCAGACCACGTCCTCCGCCGTGAGCGGGTTGCCGGAGTGAAACTTCACGTCATCGCGCAGATGGAAGGTCAGGGTTTGACGGTCCGGCGAAATATCCCATGACGTTGCCAGCGCGGGCCTGACGTTGGTGAGTTCGTTCGGATCCAGCTCCACCAGCGAATCATAGAGATTGACCACAATGCCGACCACTTCGTTACCGGTCATTGCCGCCGGGTCGAGGGTCAGGAGGTTGTTCATATTCATGCCGATGATGAGCTGGTCGGGCGGCGTTTTTGCGACCGCCGCACCGCTCCCCATCATCAGCGAGAGCGCGAGCAAGCACGCCCCGGCAAAAGGAGATCGTTTCATGTATATATCGCCTGTAGGGTACGTTTTTATCTGTCAGTCGTGGCTGACGGTATTGGCTTCGATATATGCAAAATTAATGTCTTCGCCCAGTCCCGGGCGGGTCGGCAGGCTGACCATGCCGTGCTCGTCCATCGGGTCGACCAGGCTGTTGAGGTACGCCGCCGGTTCGTCGTAGTCGAGGAACGGGTGCAGCAGGCCGCGCTCGTACCAACGGCAGTTTTTGATGGCGCCAATCACCGCCAGGCTCGCCGCGCCGTTGCCGTGTACTTCGCAGTCCATCCCGAAGGCTTCCGCCAGGTTCGCCACCTTCAGCGTCGGAGAGATGCCGCCCACGCCGTTGGCGCCCGCGCGCAGGATGTCGCACGCCCCGGCTTTGATCCAGTCCGCGCGGCTGTGGTGCTTTCCGCCCAGGCTTTCCGGGCCGATAATCGGGATCGACAGGTTTTCCGCCAGCCAGGCGTAGGAGGCCATGCTCTCCTCCTCCATCGGCTCTTCGAACCAGGCGAAGTTGAGTTTTTCCAGCGCCTTGCCGATGTACAGCGCCTCGGTGCGGCTGTACCAGTGATAGCCGTCGATCATGAGATCGATATCCGGGCCAACCGCTTCACGCACGGCGGCGCAGGCTTTGACGTCCATCTTCGGGTTGGGGGCAAAGGAGACCGGCGGCATCCAGGTATGCAGCTTGATGGCCTTGTATCCGCGCGCCACCAGTTTTTCGGCAAAGCTGGCGTACTCGTCCGGCGTGGATAAGCCACCCGGCAGATCGTCACCGCACATGGTGCTGCCGTAGGCCGGGACCTTGTCGCGATAGCCGCCCAGCAGCTTCCAGACCGGCATGTTGAGCTTGCGGCCAATCAGATCCCACAGCGCCTGTTCGACAAAGCCCAGCGCGCGCTCGGTCAGCTGATGCGCGCTACCCCGCTGCCAGTGCGCCAGATCCTGCCAGATGCGCTCGCGGTTGAACGCGTCCTGACCGACCAGCACCTTGCGAAAGAAGGTGTTGACCACAAAGGGGCGCACCACTTCCGGCGGCGCGAAGGAATACCCTTGGGTGCCATCGTCTGCCGTAATAGAAAGCATCGCCATTTTAGCCATGCTCTCAGGCCCCGGATGCGAATGCCCGGCAGCGTCGGAAACCCGACGTGTCGGGTACTGGAAGACGGTGACGTTTACAGATTCAATTTTCATTATCAGTCCTTAAGACGACAGAGGTTCAGCGCGATTCGAATTTTGAAAAGCCGTTTCGAAACTAACTTTAAGCGCAAAATTCGTCCGCTGCCTTAGACAGATTCCGCTAAGCGCTGACCATTTTTTGTGCATATGCACGGGAAGGAGTGACAGTTTTCACAAAAGAAGGGGGAAGTGTGAGGTGGATCGGGAGAAATAAAATGCGGTATTTATTGCCCCTCACCCCGGACCGTACACCCCAAAGGGGCGAGGGGGAAAAGATCGCACCGTGCAGTCCCCTCTCCCCTGTGGGGAGAGGGTTAGGGTGAGGGGAAAATACTTAAGCAATCGTCACTTTACTGTCCAGATAGACGTCCTGAACCGCATTAATCAGCTTCACGCCGTCGGCCATCGTTTTCTTAAACGCCTTACGGCCCAGGATCAGCCCCATGCCGCCCGCGCGTTTGTTGATCACCGCCGTGCGCACCGCGTCTGACAGGTCAGTATCACCGCCTGCCGCCCCGCCGGAGTTGATCAGCCCCGCGCGGCCCATATAGCAGTTCGCCAGCTGGTAGCGCACGAGATCGATCGGGTTATCGCTGGTCAGCTTGCTGTAAACGCGATCGTCGGTATAGCCGAAGTTCACCGCCTTATAGCCGCCGTTATTTTCGGCCATTTTCTGCTTCACGATATCCGCGCCGATGGTCGCCGCCAGATGGTTCGCCTGGCCGGTCAGATCGGCCGACACGTGGTAGTCCACGCCGTCTTTCTTAAACGCGTTGTTTCGCAGATACGCCCATAGCACCGTCACCATCCCCAGCTCGTGCGCGCGCTCGAATGCAGCGGAGATCTCTTCAATCTGACGACGAGACTGCTCAGAACCGAAATAGATGGTCGCCCCTACCGCCACCGCCCCCATGTTGAACGCCTGCTCGACGCTGGCGTAAAGGGTCTGGTCATATTCGGTAGGGTAGCTGAGGGTTTCGTTGTGGTTCAGCTTCACGAGGAACGGAATGCGGTGGGCGTAGCGACGCGAAACCGAAGCCAGCACGCCGTAGGTGGAGGCCACACAGTTACAGCCCGCTTCAATCGCCAGCTCAACAATGTTCTTTGGATCGAAGTAGAGCGGATTCGCCGCGAAAGAGGCGCCCGCCGAATGCTCAACGCCCTGGTCTACCGGCAGAATAGAGAGATACCCGGTACCGCCCAGTCGCCCGGTGTTATAGAGCGTCTGCATGTTTCGCAGCACGGCAGGCGGACGGTTGTTGTCCACCATCACGCGGTCCACGTAGTCGTGCCCGGGCAGGTAGAGCTGGTCAGCTGGAATGGTCATACAACGATGCTGTAAGAGGCTGTCGGCGTCTTTGCCAAGCAACTGCGCAATATCAGTCATAGTGATGCTCCCGTAAGTCCGACGTCGCGTCGGAGCGTGTGATCCAAACCCACATTTTTGCAGGCAGACTAAGCCTGGTACCGACTTAACAGATTTTCCACCATCTGCAACTTTTTTAAGCACAATCTGCTGGCTCGTTTCATGTACAACAATTTTGTTACACTGATCAAACATTCACCTCAAAGGTATTTAAAAGGTATTATTAAGTGGTATGTTAAAGGCGTACCCTCACTGACATGCAGGATTAAAAAATGAAAACGAAAGTCCAACTGTCATTCATGATGTTTGTTGAATGGTTTATCTGGGGCGCCTGGTTTGTGCCGCTGTGGCTGTGGCTGAGCAAAAGCGGTTTTACCGCCGGGGAGATCGGCTGGTCTTACGCCTGCACCGCGATTGCCGCAATCCTCTCGCCGATCCTTGTCGGCTCGCTGACGGACCGCTTCTTCGCCGCCCAGAAAGTACTGGCGGTACTGATGTTCGCCGGTGCGATTCTGATGTACTTCGCCGCACAGCAAACCCAGTTCAGCACCTTCTTCCCGCTGCTGCTGGCCTACTCCCTGACCTATATGCCGACCATCGCGCTGACCAACAGCATTGCCTTTGCCAACGTAGATGACGTCGAGGCAGACTTTCCGCGCATCCGCGTGATGGGCACCATCGGCTGGATCGCCTCAGGCCTGGCGTGCGGGTTCCTGCCGCAGATGATGGGCTATAGCGACATTTCCGATACCAATATCCCGCTGCTGATGACCGCAGCCAGCTCCGCCCTGCTCGGCGTCTTTGCCCTGTTCCTGCCGAATACGCCGCCGAAGAGCATCGGCAAGCTGGACTTTAAGGTGATGCTGGGGCTGGACGCGCTGATCCTGCTGCGCGACAGAAACTTCCTGGTGTTCTTCTTCTGCTCGTTCCTGTTCGCCATGCCGCTGGCCTTCTACTACATTTTCGCCAACGGCTATCTCACCGAAGTCGGCATGAAAAACGCCACCGGCTGGATGACGCTGGGCCAGTTCTCCGAAATCTTCTTTATGCTGGCGCTGCCGTTCTTTACCAAACGCTTTGGTATTAAGAAGGTCTTGCTGCTGGGGCTTATTACCGCTGCCATCCGCTACGGCTTCTTTGTTTACGGCGGTGCGGAACAGTACTTCACCTACGCCCTGCTGTTCCTCGGCATTCTGTTGCACGGCGTAAGCTACGACTTCTATTACGTGACCGCGTACATCTACGTGGACAAAAAAGCGCCAGCGCACATGCGCACCGCGGCGCAGGGCTTGATCACGCTGTGCTGTCAGGGCTTTGGTAGCCTGCTGGGTTACCGCCTGGGCGGCGTGATGATGGAAAAAATGTTCGCTTACAAAGAGCCGGTGAATGGGCTGACCTTCAACTGGGCCGGAATGTGGACATTTGGTGCAATCATGATTGCCGTGATTGCCGTGCTGTTTATGCTGTTTTTCCGCGAATCGGATAAAGAGATCACCGCAATTGAGGTGGTTGATGGCGATACCGCGCTGACACAAGGGGAAGTTAAATGAAACAAGAACGTGTTCTCGGTGCCCTTTACGGGCAGGCGTTAGGGGATGCGATGGGCATGCCGTCGGAGCTGTGGCCGAGAAAGCGCGTCAAGGCGCACTTCGGCTGGATCGACCGTTTCTTACCCGGCCCGGCGGAGAATAACGCGGCCTGCTATTTCAACCAGGCAGAGTTCACCGACGATACCTCGATGGCGCTCTGTCTGGCGGATGCGATTATCGAGTGCGACGGGCAGATTAACGCGGACGTTATCGGCAAGCATATTCTTCGCTGGGCGCTGGATTTCGACGCGTTTAATAAGAACGTGCTCGGCCCGACCTCCAAAATTGCGCTTAACGCCATTCGCGACGGCAAGCCGGTGAGCGAACTGGAAAACAACGGCGTGACCAACGGGGCGGCGATGCGCGCCTCTCCGCTGGGCTGCCTGCTCCCGGCCACGCGTCTGGAGCATTTTGTTGAGCAGGTGGCGCTGGCCTCCAGCCCGACCCATAAATCCGATCTCGCCATTGCCGGTGCGGTGGTGATTGCCTGGGCGATTTCCCGCGCCGTCGACGGCGAAAGCTGGCAGAACATCGTTGATGCCCTGCCGGGGATCGCCCGCTTTGCGCAGGAGGCGAAAACCACCACCTTCAGCGCGTCACTCGCGGCGCGTATTGAACTCGCGCTGAAAACCGTACGAGACGCCAACGGGATTGAGTCCGCCAGCGAGCAGGTGTATCAGCTCGTGGGTGCCGGAACCAGCACCATCGAATCCGTTCCGGCGGCCATTGCGATGGTCGAACTGGCGGGAACCGACCCAAACCGCTGCGCCATTTTATGCGCCAACCTGGGCGGCGATACCGACACCATTGGCGCAATGGCCACAGCAATCTGCGGCGCATTGCACGGCGTGCAGGCCATTGACCCGACGCTGAAGGCCGAACTCGACGCCGTTAACCAGCTCGATTTTGGTCACTACTGCGAAAAACTCCTGCACTATCGGGAGCAACGGGAGGGCATATGACGTCTTTGGCTCAGCGCCTTGAAACCTTGCACGCCACGCGCCCGGTGACGGTGCTGGGCGCGGCGGTGATAGACGTCATCGCCGACGCTTACGCCCTGCCCTGGCGCGGGTGCGATATCGAGCTTAAACAGCAGGGCGTCAATATCGGCGGCTGCGCGCTCAATATCGCCATCGCCCTGAAACGGCTCGGCATTGCGGCGCAAAATGCCCTGCCCGTCGGCCACGGCGTGTGGGCGGATATTATTCGCAACGCCATGGCGAAGCAGGATTTGCACAGCGCGGTGGAAGCCGATACGGGTGATAACGGCTGGTGTCTGGCGCTGGTGGAGCCAGACGGCGAGCGCACCTTTATGTCCTTTAGCGGCGTGGAGAACCAGTGGCAGCAGCGCTGGCTGGATGCGCTTCACGTTCCGCAATACAGCCTGGTCTATTTGTCCGGCTATCAGCTGGCCTCGCCGTGCGGCGAGCTGCTGACACGCTGGCTGGAGGGGTTGCAGGACGTGACGGCATTTATCGATTTTGGTCCCCGCATCGCGGATATCCCCGACGCGCTGATGGCGCGGATTATGGCCTGCAGACCCATTGTGTCGCTCAATCGCCAGGAGGCGGAGCTTGCCGCAGAAAGACTGGGTGTTGAAGTGGAAACCCTCGGCACGCAGTGGCAGCAGCGTTTCGGTGCCGCGCTGATTGTGCGCCACGATAAAGACGGCGCCGCGTGGTATGACGGTGACGTCTCGGGCATTGTTCCGGCGTTCCCGGCGACGGTTGTGGACACCATTGGCGCAGGCGACAGCCACGCGGGCGGCACGCTTGCCGGGCTGGCGGCGGGATGGTCGCTGGCAGATGCGGTTCTGCTGGGGAATGCCGTGGCGTCCTGGGTAGTCAGCCACCGCGGCGGCGATTGCGCCCCGACTCGCGAGGCATTACTCCTCGCACACAAAGACGTATAGATCGCTGCGGCAGTAGCTGATGCTGTACTCAATCGGCCGGTGCTGTTGGTCAAGCGCAACCTGCTTGATCACCAGCACCGGTATTTTTTCGTCCATCTTAATGTGCGCCTGAAATTCGCTGTCCGGCATACGGGCGCTCACGCGCGAACGGGTACGCTGCGGGAAGATATTCTGGCTGCGGAAGTAATCGTAAAGCGAGACGCCAATCGCATCGGGGTCGTGGATAAATCCCGTCGGCACCCAGGACTCCTCAATCGAGACGGCGTCATCGTCAACGTAGCGAATACGCTTGAGCAGGAAAACCTCGCTCTCGGGGGGAATGGAAAGATGGTTCGCCACCTCTTCGGGACACTTCACCACCCGCTTGTTGACCCACAGCGTATTGGGCTTTTGACCGCGCAGGACCACCTGTTGAGAGAACCCGCGCGCCTCTTTCAGCGAATACTCGAAGATGTTATTGATTTGCGTGCCATAGCCGCGGGAGCGCGTGACCACGCCCTCTTCCTCCAGCGCCTGCATCGCTTTTCGCACGGTGATGCGCGACACGCCGGTTAACTGGCTCAGATCGCGCTCGCCGGGCAAAATATTCCCGTGCTCCAGCATGCCGCTTCGCACCGCATTTTTTACCGTTTCGGCAAATTTCAGGTACAGCGGCGTGTTGTCCGGGGCGGCGATCCGTTCATTCAGTTGAGCGATTAACCGGGTATGCGCTTGTTCCATCTCTGTTTTCTCAGGCGTGATGTTTCCTGCCAGTATACTGGGTTACCACCACGCATGAAAATGATGAACCGGCCCAATACCGTGACCCACTTCCAGAGTATCGGCTTTTGCCAGCGCCGCGGAGAGCCAGATTTTCGCTTCGCCCACCGTATCGGCCCAGCTGTCATGCCGTGGACGCAGCGCAGCCAGCGCGGCAGAGAGCGTGCAGCCCGTACCGTGGGTGTTTTTGGTCTGCACGCGCGGCGCGGTAAAACGCATTTCGCCGTCGCGGGTAAAGAGCCAGTCCGGGCTTTCGGCATCATCAAGATGACCGCCCTTCATCAGCACCGCGCCGCAGCCCATCGCCAGCAGCGCGTTCCCCTGCGCTTTCATTTCGCGTTCGTTTTGCGCGTGCGGGGCACCCAACAGTGCGGCGGCTTCCGGCAGATTGGGCGTGATCAGCGCCACCTGCGGCAGCAGCTTTGTGCGCAGCGTCTCCACGGCGGAGGCGGAGAGTAGCGGGTCACCGCTTTTCGCCAGCATGACGGTATCCAGCACCACGTTTTGCACCTGATAACGCTTAAGCCGCTCGGCCACCGCTTCCACAATGTCCGTCTCGGCCAGCATGCCGATCTTGGTGGTATCGATGCGCACGTCGCTGAACACCGAATCCAGCTGCGCGGCAACAAAATCTGGCTCGATACGGTAGACCGACTGCACGCCGCGCGTGTTTTGCGCCACCAGCGCGGTAATGACGGAACAGCCGTATGCGCCAAGGGCCGAGAAGGTTTTCAGGTCAGCCTGGATACCCGCGCCGCCGCTGGGATCGGTACCGGCAATGGTCAGAGCGTTAATCCGCTTCATGCCTGCTCCTCCAGCGTGTAGAGCGCATCCAGGAACGCGCTGGCAAAACTGCCCGGGCCACGAGACTGCGCAATAGCCACCGTTCCGGCTCGCTTCATCCATCCGCAGGCGGCCGTGACGTTATCCAGCCGGTCGCCCGGCAGCGAGCAGCTCGCCGCCACAACGGCAGAAAGCGCGCACCCGGTGCCCACCACGCGCGTCATCAGCGGGTCACCGCCCGTTACGCTGCGCGTGCGCTGTCCGTCGGTGATGTAATCCACTTCTCCCGTGACCACGACAATTGCATTCGTCTGACGCGCCAAAGCCTGCGCGGCAGGCACCGCGCTGGCTGCTGTGTCGGTGGTATCAACGCCGCGCCCGCCCGCGCTCATCCCGGCAAGGGCAAGGATTTCAGAGGCGTTACCGCGGATCGCGGCTGGTTTCAGAGCGAGGATTTGATGGCAAAAACGGGTACGGAACGCGAGCGCGCCAACGGCAACCGGGTCGAGCGTCCATGGCTTACCCGCAGCCACCGCGCGTTCAATCGCCCGACGCATCGACTGGGCGCGCGGTGCGGTCAGCGTGCCAACGTTAATCAGCAGCGCATCGGCGATTTCAGCAAACTGCTCGGCCTCTTCGGCCTCAATCACCATCGCTGGCGATGCACCGAGAGCCAGCAACACGTTGGCCGTGAAGGTCTGTACAACATCGTTGGTCATACAGTGCGTGAGCGGGGAACGGGTTCGGAACTGATGTAAAACGTGTAAATCGAGCAGGTCAGGCTGCATGGGTTCGCTCCTGCCTTGCGTGAAGAAGCGATGACCGGGAAGGCATCTGACTTCCCTACGCTGGCATTATCCAGATCAGGTAATACGGGTATTTCTCAGCCTTCAACGAAGAAGGGCACCCCGAGTCATTTAAACTTCAGGCGCATCCAGCAATAACCTGCCACATACAGGAATGCAGGAAAATCGATGCAGTGAAGCACGCTCAATATACTTCTTAATTTACTTTTAGTCATTAGATAATTCTAAAATAATCATTATAAATCTATATACAAAAGTTTCAATCGTGCAATATAATGCTTTTAAACATGCAGAATAATATATTATTTTAAGAAGAATAATTATCACATTAGCTACAGAGGCTAACATGAATTTCAAAAATCATTTTAAAACGATGGACGCAAAGAAATGGAAGGCATTCGCTTTAGATTTTTTAGTCGATACCGGATTTCATGAATACATTGACACATTAGAAGTTAAAGAGGATCAAGACGCCTTCCTTCTGGAAAAGCATGGCGTTGTTTTTTATGTCAGCACCCGAAATAATGCAACAGAAGGCAAGTCAGTTGGCACGGAAATAGAAAAAAACATTTTAGAAAGGATGAATTCCAATAATGCAACGGGTTTTATAGGTTTTTACTCCGGTAACTTTTCAACATCATTACTTGAAAGACTTAACAAACTGGCTAAAAACAGCACTGCAAATTTCACCTTTAAACTATTTAATGGTCATGCAATCAGCATTATTATGCCGTTGATCCATTCGCATGTGTACAATGACCATTTTAATAACGGGAATCCGTACTCTTTGAATATCCCCGCGCAGCATTACGAAGAACTGAAGTGCTGTTGTGGGAAATGTGACATTGATATACTGCATGATGACTTAATTGCCTGGAGCATGGCGCAACTGACAATAATAGAAAATAAAATATATTTCATTTTCGGCCACAAGCTACATTTACCAAATTTCCCTGAAACACGCTGTGGCTGGTTTGAAATTAGCCAATGCCTTCATTTAGAACAAATTTTGATGTGGAACGCTGAAATTGATAGATTTATCTCTGACTCAGGCCTGCCATTATCTGAAAATTTCTACCATGCGCGAAATATTTTTAACACAGCCATCACGCAAAAGCTTCGTTCGTCGAATGCCGGGATGTTTTTACGTCTTAATTAAGGTTGAATAATGAGCCACATATTTGAACAACTCACCCCTGATGACTGGGAGATATTTGCCAGTTGGTTTTTACAACATGAAGGTTACACGCTTCTCAGTCAGCCCTCGGTTGGCCCGGATGGTGGTATTGACTTCAGCGTAGAAAACGAAGACGTCACTTATTTAGTAAGCTGTAAAAATTATATAAAATCCGGAAATAAAGTGTCGCTGGCAGATGAGAGTTCCATACTCGACAGAATTCAGCAACATGGCCTTGATGGGTTTATTGGCTTTTACTCAACGGGCACCTCTTCTGATATCAAAGCGCACTTAGATAAGCTAACGATCCCCTATATCATTTATGACCAAAGCAGTATCCAGCAGCATATCAACGGTCTTAACCCGCAGATTTTGCAAGCTATGTTTAGCTCCGGGCCAATAATATTCAACAATGTTGATGAAGACGATTACACGCCATTATTATGCTGTTGCGGATGTGGACAAGATATTCTGGAAGATGAATATATTCACAACGCAGAGGCAGGCGTTTACGTTGACAAGGGCGAATATTGGTTTACTTACGGCATGAAATATCATTTATATCATACTATGAAATTATTTTCCTTTCCCGGATCAAACAAGTTTGTTTTGTCATCATCCGTGTATGAATTATTGAAAGTTGAGCACCTTTCGCAATGGCTTGTTCAGTGCTACACACTAACTGAAAATCAACAACCCAGTTCCACATATCATTATAACAGCGCCAAATTCTCATCCCTCGTTCTGCAAAAAATATCACCGAAAGGATGGTTATAACAACTTTTTTCTGTGCCGGGGCGATGTTGCAATCTGTTGCTCGCGCTTTACGCCCCTGCCCGATTAAGCACCCGATTTTCACACCTCGCGGATAAGTTCTTCTGCTTTCGGGCGGTTTCTCCTGCACGTCTCACCCCTTACTCTTAATGCACTCTCTGAACACAATGGAGCCATTATGGAAGAGTTCAGTACCCCATAAATACACCCTTTTTGTACCTCAAGTGCATTGCGCACCGCCAAAAAAGAGTCAATCTCGTGATAAGTAGGCCGAATTTTGGCCCCCTACGCTGGCATTGTCCAGATCAGGTAATACGGGTATTTCTCAGCCTTCAACGAAGAAGGGCACCCCGAGTCAAATAAATCAACTGTTTGTGATTAATTTATGCAATCAATCCGCGTTAAGGATACTAATGCCAGATGAAAAAATTGTAAACGCTAAATCTGGCTTTCAGAATCATCGTCGTTAGACGCATTATTAGTCTTGTTACTCTTTAAAATAATAACGGCCGTCAAACCCACATTTTCAGCATATACAGCAGCATTGCACAGAAACAGCTCTTTCCCTGATAAACAAAGACCTTTGAATGAAAGTGGATGCCCCCCACATAAAACCATAAGCCAATGTTTACATTAAATTTTTTAACATCCGACCACTTTAGCCTTTTGGGATTTAAGTGATCTTAATCAAAGTTTCAATTGTTACCTTACTGGATAGTCCATCACAGTTATTTCTTACAATCAGACAGAAAGCCACCTACGAGCGGTTTTCATTTTCAATATATGATTATCAGCATGTCAAAATATATTTTTATCTCTGCCACTTTATACCTGATGCTTATTTCTGTCGGTGTGTGGATTGGCATAATGTACGTTTCATATAATTTGTGTAGTTTATAAGGCAATAAAATGAAGAAGTTAATGATGATTGTTATAAGCGCGACTATGGCCGCGGCTCCGGCCTATGCGATTAATGCTCACTATCGCGCGCAGCTGGAGCGTTCCGGATGCACCCAAATTAGCGATGGCGATGGTTCTTGCGATATCAACAAAACCAAAGCGGAAAACGCGGCGCAACACGAACAAACGAAAACCGTTCACGATCCGATGCGTGAAGCCTCATTCTCGTCTGATACGGTTAATGCCACGATTTCAAACGGCTTTTTTAGCGCCACCCTTAACGGCAAGAAAGCGGCCGTAAAACGTCTCAATGCGACTTTCTACGAGATTCACGGCGAAGGCTTTGTTATATCGTTTAGCCTTGATGAGAACGGTATTACCGATGCCTCCTGGAATAAAACGAAAGGTCGCGACCACGGCATTTTGCAGGTCAGGCAGAAATAACGTGTTCAAGGAGGCCATCCGCCTCCTTTTTCATCAGCGAAAAGCACGATTTGTCACACTCTTTTCTCTATTTTTACAGTTCTGACAAAACCATCATAAGCAGCTGTTTTTATTGTGCATAAAGTGCAACTTTCTTTCTGAAAACGGGGATAACCCTCCCCCAGTGCCCTCTGTCACAAAACAGTAAACAAATTAACCATTGAGCCCCGTGGCAAAAGGCTCTATATTGGCGGCGTTTTTTTCAGGCCCCCATCTGTTTTTTAACTTTTTATTCAATCGTTGCTCATAACGAAGCGGCGGTTGTAGGAGTGATATGATGACGGATAAAGTCCGTATTGACACCGTAGATGCCCACAAAAGCAACGAAACCTATCTGGCCCGTCAGGCCGAGTTTGAATCTAACGTCAGGAGTTATCCGCGCAAACTGCCTTTAGCGATCACTAAAGCAGAAGGCGTGTGGATCACCGATGCAGATAATAAAGAATACCTTGACTGTTTAGCAGGCGCAGGGACCCTTGCGCTTGGCCATAACCATCCTGATGTGCTGAAAAGCATCCAAAATGTCATTACCAGCGGCTTGCCGTTACATACCCTGGATCTGACGACGCCTCTGAAAGACGCGTTTTCTGAATACCTGCTCTCTCTGCTGCCTGGTCAGGGCAAAGAGTACTGCCTGCAGTTCACCGGTCCATCCGGTGCTGACGCCGTTGAAGCGGCGCTGAAGCTGGCGAAAAAAGTGACCGGTCGTAGCGGTATCATCAGCTTCTCTGGTGGTTACCACGGTATGACCCACGGCGCACTGTCCGTGACCGGCAACCTGTCTCCGAAAGAAGCGGTTGACGGTATGATGCCAGAAGTCCAGTTCATGCCTTATCCGCATGAGTACCGTTGCCCGCTGGGTATCGGTGGTGAAGCGGGCGTGAAAGCGCTGACTTACTATTTCGATAACCTGATCAACGACGTTGAAAGCGGCGTGCGTAAACCTGCTGCGGTGATTCTGGAAGCCGTTCAGGGCGAAGGCGGCGTGAACCCGGCTCCGGCTGAGTGGCTGCAGCGCATCCGTAAAGTGACTCAGGAACACGGCATTCTGCTGATCCTCGACGAAGTTCAGGCTGGCTTTGCCCGTACCGGTAAATTCTTCGCCTTCGAACACGCGGGCATTGAGCCAGACATCATCGTGATGTCTAAAGCTGTCGGTGGCGGTCTGCCGCTGGCCGTGCTCGGTATCAAAAAGCAGTTCGATGCATGGGCGCCAGGTCACCACACCGGTACCTTCCGCGGCAACCAGCTGGCGATGGCAACCGGTCTGACGACGCTGAAAATCCTGAAAGACCAGAACATCGCAGGCAAAGTGGCTGCACAGGGCGAATGGCTGAAAGGCCAGCTGAAAGAGATGGCGAAGCGCTACCCGGTGATCGGACACGTGCGCGGTCTGGGCATGATGATCGGTATTGAGATCGTTAAGCCACACGAAGCGGCTGACCACATGGGTTGCTTCCCTGGCGACGGCGAGCTGTCTGCACTGATTCAGAAGAAGTGCTTCGAAGCCGGTCTGATTCTGGAGCGTGGCGGTCGTAACGGTATCGTTCTGCGTCTGCTGCCGTCTCTGCTGATCAGCGATGAAGAGCTGAAAATCTTCCTGGATAAATTTGAGCAGGCACTGCTTGCTGCGGGTGTTCGCCCGGCGTAACCGGAGTTGTTGATTACGATGTCTGATTCAAACCCAATTTTGTTCTCCTCTGCGCAGAGCATTGAAGCTTACCAGCAGGCGATTGAACAAAGCACTCAGGCTGTGATGCAGTGGCTGAAACAGCCTGAGATGTACCAGGGCAAAACGGTAGCGGAACTGCGCGACCGTATTAAGCTGGATTTCAACCCGAAAGGGCTGGGCAACGAAGCGGCGATTGAACGCGCCGTGGAGTTCTTCCTGAAAGACAGCTTGTCCGTTCATCACCCGCAGTGTGTGGCGCACCTGCACTGCCCAAGCCTGGTCGTAAGCCAGGCGGCGGAAGTGCTGATCAACGCCACTAACCAGAGTATGGACTCCTGGGATCAAAGCCCGTCCGCAACCATTATCGAAATCAAACTGATCGAGTGGCTGCGTACCCGCGTGGGTTATCAGGCTGGCGACGCAGGTGTCTTCACCAGCGGCGGCACCCAGAGCAACCTGATGGGCCTGATGCTGGCGCGCGATGCGTTCTTCGCGCGTCTGGGTCACTCCGTTCAGCAGGATGGCCTGGTAGGCGATCTGCGCAAAATTCGCGTGCTGTGCTCCGAGAACGCCCACTTCTCCGTGCAGAAAAACATGGCGCTGATGGGTCTGGGCTACCAGTCCGTGGTGCAGGTGAAAACTGACGAATTCTCCCGCATGGATTTGACCGATCTGGCGGCGAAAATTGAGCAGTGCAACGCTAACGGCGAGCAGATTCTGGCGATCGTCGCGACGGCAGGTACCACCGATGCCGGTGCTATCGACCCGCTGCGTGCCATTGCAGAACTGGCGGCGAAACAGAACATCTGGGTACACGTTGATGCGGCCTGGGGCGGCGCGCTGCTGATGTCCGAGCAGTATCGTCACTACCTGGACGGCATTGAGCTGGTGGATTCCATTACCCTGGACTTCCACAAGCAGTTCTTCCAGACCATCAGCTGCGGCGCGTTCCTGCTGAAAGAAGCGCGTCACTATGAGCTGATGCGCTATCAGGCGGCTTACCTGAACTCTGAGTTCGACGAAGAAGCGGGCGTGCCTAACCTGGTGTCCAAATCTCTGCAGACCACCCGTCGTTTCGACGCGCTGAAGCTGTGGATGAGCCTGGAAGCGCTGGGTCAGGAGCAATATGCGGCGATCATCGATCACGGTGTGACCCTGGCACAGCAGGTTGCGGGCTACGTGAAAGAGCAGTCTGCTCTGGAGCTGGTGATGCAGCCACAGCTGGCGAGCGTGCTGTTCCGCTTCCGTCCTCAGGCGCAGATGGATGATGCAGGCATCGCCCTGCTGAACCAGAAGATTGGTGATGCACTGCTGGAATCTGGCCGTGCTAACGTCGGCGTGACCGAGCATAACGGTATCACCTGCCTGAAGCTGACCCTGCTGAACCCAACCGTGACGCTGGAGGACGTAAAAGTTCTGCTGTCTCTGGTTGAGCGTACCGCACAGGAAGTTCTGGCTAAGTAATGCCTATCCCTCTCCCGTTCGGGAGAGGGTATTTTCCCCTGCCCTATCCCTCAGTGTGTCCTCAAGGTTTCAACCATTAGCGTAAAGCACGATTCGATAAGCGTCGGTAACGGCTGTGGCGCACGCATCAATGCCACCGTTCGGGCAAGTGCCGGTTGCTGAAGATGAACCACCTTAAGCTGCGGATCCTGAAGATGCATGGTATAGAGTTGCGGCAGTATCGCCACGGCCAGTCGGGAACGCACCAGGCCGTACAGCGTTTCGATATAATCCACCTGATAACGTGTCTGCAACGACAAACGATGGCTTTCAGCGAGCGCGCCAACCAGGCGTTGGATGTTACCTTTTGAAAACACGGCGATATCTCGCCCAACAAGCTGCTTCCAGGGTAAATGCGCCGACGCCGCCAGCGGATCGTCACAATGAATCACCGCAACAAAAGGGTCCTCCTGCAACGGGAAGACGGACAGTTGTTCCGGCACAGAACTGTCCAGTGCGCCAAGGCCAAAATCAATCTGCCCTTTCAGCAACTGCGCCACCAGCGCATCATTGGTTTGATCGTGAAACTCTACCTTAAGACGCGGAAAAGCCTGCGCCAGCGTTTGGGGCAACAGCGGGAACAAGAGCGAGCTGACGGATGGCACCAGCCCAATGCGCACCGTGCCGTCACCGCCTGCCTGCACAATCTGCTGCATATCGTCGAAGGCAAGCTGAGCCACGCTAAGCACCCGCTGCGCGTGCGGGAGGATGGCATTGCCCAGCTCCGTCAGCGTCACCGCTGAGGCGGTACGGTTCACCAGCTTGCCGCCGAGCACCGTTTCGATCTGCCGCAATGCGCTGCTGAGCGCAGGCTGACTGATCGCCAGCTTGCTGGCGGTGTCGGTGAAATGACGCAGCTGCGCCAGGGTGACAAAATACTGTAGCTGTCGCAGTGAGAGCGCGGGCAGGCGCTGCCAGGGTTCCATCGTCATTATCGTTTACACGCGTCGCAGAATAAGCCGGGGTTATCGGGTGATAAATTTTATCAGCTGGGCAAACGTTTGCCGCGTGCATAGAGTAACGCCATTATTTTCATGCTGGAACCGTTAATTACATGAGTGCCGAAACCCGACGCCGTGCCGTCCAGGCTGCACGCGGTGAAATGCCGTTCGACCTGCTGCTTACGCACACCCGCATTGTTGATATGGCGACCGGCGAGATCCGCGACGCCGATGTCGGCATCGTGGACGGCCTTATCGCCAGCGTTCATCCGCGCGGCAGCCGCAGCGATGCGCGTGAGACGCACGATCTGAACAACCGGTATCTCTCTCCGGGACTGATGGATACGCATGTGCATCTGGAGAGTTCACACCTGCTTCCTGCTCGCTATGCAGAGATTGTGCTGGCACAGGGCACCACCGCCGTATTCTGGGATCCGCATGAGCTGGCGAACGTGCTGGGCATTGCAGGCGTACGTTTTGCCATTGAGGCCAGCCGTAACCTGCCGCTGCAGGTGATGGTCGCGGCGCCATCAAGCGTGCCATCGACTCCGGGGCTGGAGATGTCTGGCGCAGACTTTGCAGGGAAAGAGATGGATACCCTGCTCGGATGGCCGGAAGTGCGCGGCGTGGCGGAAGTGATGGATATGCACGGCGTGCTTAACGGCAGCCAACGGATGCTGGAAATTATGCAGGCCGGGCTGGACAGCGGAAAGCTGATTGAAGGCCACGCGCGCGGGCTTCACGGTGCGGATTTACAGGCTTATCTGGCCGCAGGCGTGACCTCCGATCATGAGCTGACCTCCGCAGACGATGCGCTGGAAAAACTGCGCGCCGGGCTGACGCTGGAGATCCGCGGCTCGCATCCTTATCTCCTGCCCGACATCGTGAGCGCCCTGAAATCCCTGCCCCACCTTTCTTCACAAATTACGGTCTGCACCGACGATGTCCCGCCCGATATACTGCTGGAAAAAGGGGGGATCGTTGCGCTGCTGAACCTGCTGATTGAACACGGATTACCGGCGACGCACGCGCTGCGTTTCGCCACGCTGAACGCCGCCATTCGCCTGCAGCGTAACGATCTGGGGCTGATTGCCGCCGGGCGTCGCGCGGATCTGGTGGCGTTTGACTCGCTTGAAAAGCTGACGGCTCGTCAGGTGTATGTCGCCGGTAAGCTGATTGCGCGCGACGGGGCAATGATTGAACCCATCGTTGACACGATATTGCCCCTCCCGCGTGATACCGTGCGGCTGTCTGCACTGGCAGACGATGATTTCCGCATGACAATCGACAACGCGAAACACGGCGTGGCGCGCCTGCGCCATATCAGCGGCGCACGCTTCACGCAGTGGGGGGAAGTTGACGCGCAGGTACGTCACGGCGTAGTGGCGATCCCGGATGGCTTTAGCCTGATCTGGGTTCAGCATCGCCACGCGCGCCATGCGGCGAAACCACAAATCGCCCTGCTCGAAGGCTGGGGTGAACTGCGTGGGGCAATTGCCACCAGCTATTCTCACGACTCTCACAATCTGGTGGTGCTGGGCCGCGATCCGCACGACATGGCGCTGGCAGCCAACATGCTTATCCAGAGCGGCGGCGGGATGGCGCTGGTACAGAATGGCGACGTCATCGCCCACGTCGCCATGCCGATTGCGGGGATGCTTTCGGAACTGCCGCCTGATGAGCTGGCTCGCCAGTTCAGGGAACTGCGCGAGCGTAGCAATTTGATTGCCGACTGGGAACCGCCGTATCGGGTCTTTAAAGCCATAGAGGGCACCTGTCTTGCCTGCAACGCCGGTCCGCATTTGACCGATCTTGGACTGACCGATGGGACCACGCGCCAGATTGTCGATCCGTTAATTTCTTACCGGGAAACCCCGGACAACACACAATAATGCCGAAGGAGAGCCGGATAATGGCCGACAACACCGTTAATTCGCCAGCACCAGGGAGCTGGCTGGAACGCCGTTTTGCACTGCATGCGCGTGGCAGCACCGTACGTACCGAGTGCCTGGCTGGCATCACCGGTTTTCTCGCCGCCGCCTACCTGCTGGTGGTGATCCCGGGGCTGCTGGCGGTCGGAGGAATGGATAAAGGCGCGGCAACGACGGGCACCATTCTGGTCTTCGTTGCCGGAACGCTGCTGATGGCGTTCTATGCTAACCTGCCCTTTATCGTCGGGCCCGGTATTGGCGGTTCGGTCCTGGTCGGCGTCACGCTTGCGGGCAGCGAAGGTATTGGCTGGCAAATTGGTCTCGGCATCGCCTGCTGGTCAGGGATTTTATTCTTCCTGCTGACCCGCTTTGGGCTGCGTGAAGTCGTCACCCGTTCGGTCCCGCAGTCCATCAAGCTGGGGTTGACGGCCTCCATCGGCCTGTTTGTTGCCGTGCTCGGCTTTCGTAACGCCGGGCTGGTGTTGGCAAACGCGAAAACGAATGCCCTGATGCTGGGAGATTTCCTGTCACCGGCGGCGCTGGTCGCGTTAGCGGGTCTCTTCCTGGCCATCGCGTTACAGGCGCGCCGCATTCCAGGAGCAATACTGTGGGCCATTCTGTTCGCCACCCTGGTCGGTATTCCGCTGGGCGTGACAAAACTTCCTGGTCATTTTATTGATATGCCGCATTCTCTGGCCCCGGTTATCGGCCACATTGATATGCTCGGGGCGCTGAACATTGCCTTCCTGCCCTTCCTGTTTGTCTTCTTTGCGTCGGAATTTTTCTCCACCATGGGCACCACGCTGGCTGTTGGTGGTGAGGCGGGATTACTGGATGACGAAGGCAACATGCCGCATATCAACCGTCCGTTTATGGTGGACTCCATTGCCGCTGCGGTAGGTCCGTGGGTCGGTATTCCAGCCGCGACGGCGCTGATCGAATCTTCGGCTGCTGCTGAAGCGGGCGGTAAAACGGGCATGACGGCACTGGCTGCGGCAGTGATGTTCCTGCTGATGTTGCTGTTTACGCCTGTTGCACTGATGATCCCAAAAGAAGCCACCGCACCGGCGCTGATCCTCATTGGACTGAATATGTTTAGTGGCTTACGTAAGGTTGATCTGGCGAACTTCACCGACGGCCTGCCGGTGCTGATGATGGTCATGATTACGCTGATTGCCAACAGCTTCGGAACGGGAATTGCTGGCGGTTTGCTGTTTTACATCGTGATCAAAGCGATTGCCGGGAAATGGCGCGAAATCCCCGTTGGTCTGTGGATCCTTGCCATTCCCCTGGTCTACTACTTCGCTACGCTGGTGAAGCACTAACCCTCACGCCGCTTTTCCTTCGGGGTATAGCCGTAGTCGTAATGGCTGTACCCCGAGTTGTAATAGAGCGAGGCGGACTTCACGATATCATTCAGAATAGCGCCATTCACCTGCACGCCCATTTGCTGCAGACGCTTCAGACAGTGCTCAATCTCTTTGACGCTGGTTTTACCAAAGCGTGCAACCAGTAAGGTGGTCGCCGCCGCTTTGGCAATCAGTAAGGCATCCGTAACGGCAAGCACCGGCGGGGTGTCAACAATCACGATGTCATAACGTTCGTTCATCTGCGACATGGCGTTCTGGAAGCGTTCCCCCATAAGCAACTCCACAGGAAGTGAAGGCTGCGGACCGCAGGTTAAAACATCAAATCCAACCTGCTCAAAGCGCTGGAGCGCATCCTGCCATTTAACATCGCCCTCAAGGACTGAAGACAATCCGCAATGGTTGTTCAGTTTACAGATGTTATGCACGTACCCCTGACGCATATCCGCGTCAATAAAGAGCACCCGCTGCCCGGCCTGAGACGCCAGCGCCGCCAGTGAGGTACTGACCAGCGTTTTGCCGCAATCCTGCGTGGGGCCAGTAATGACGATAATCTGATTCGTGGCGTCCATCATGGTGAAGTGCAGACTGGTACGCAGCCCGCGCATCGCTTCGATAAAAATATCTGCTGGCCTTTCGATGGGCAGGAAGGGCACATTCGACGTTTTGTGTGTCCAGCGGGAACCCAGGAAACTCATTCTGCGCAGATGCGTTTTTTTCCAGAGCCATACCGAGCGGGGCAGCGTTGCCAGAACCGGCATCCCCTGCACTTCCAGTTGCTCAGACGAGGTTATCCCCCGTTTAAAGGCAGCGAGAACCAATACCCAGCCGCTGGAGAATATCAGCCCCAACAGTATGCCAAGCACGATAATAAGTGCTTTTCGTGGTTTTATGGGTTCAGGTTGCGTAACGGCAGAGTCAATGATCCGCACGTTTCCGATCGCGCTGGAGCGAGAGATATTGAGCTCTTGCTGACGCGTTAATAACTGCAGGTAAATGGCGCGCCCGGATTCAACATCCCGGCTCAATCGCAAAATCTCCTGCTGCGTGGAGGGCATGGTTGATACACGATCGTTCAGGCGGACACGTTGCTTCTCAAGGGTTTGGCGCTTTTCGCGTAATGCGCGATAGGTTGGGTGATCCTTCTTGAAAAGCTGAGAGATCTCCGCTTCACGGAACGTTAGCTCGTTGAGCTGATTCTCCACATTAACAACCTGATCGAGAACGGACTTCGCCTCCAGGGATAAATCGACGGAATCGCGCTGCTCACGGTATACATTCAGTCGCGCTTCGGCCTGATCCAGATCGTGACTGATTTTCGGTAACTGATGCTGTAAAAATGTCAGGCTACGGGCATCCTGGGCTTCCTGACGCTCAATATTTTGATTGAGGAAATTTTCTGCAATCGTATTCAGTACCACGGCAATCTTGTCAGGGTCTTCGCCCGTTAGCGTTAACGCGATCATTCCGCTCTGCTTCGCGGATTCCGCAACGGTGAGCCGTTTCTGCAGCGCGTTGATGGCTTCAAGCTTTGTCATGGTTTTGAGTGAAAACTGCGTCCCTGGTGCAGCGCTGAGAGATGTCACCAGAAGAGAGACACCGTCTTTGAGCAGCGTTTTTCCGACTTTACCCACAGCCTCGAAGCTTTCGCCCTCAAGGTGATACCCTCCCTGCTCCAGCACGGTCAGCACAAGCACTTGCGGTTTGCCATCCTGTCGGGGGATGGTAAGTTCACCGATGGTCAGGTGACCTGGCTTGCTGGGGCGAAAACGTGCCCACAGATGCCCCACGATCGGAGTAACGCGGCGCTTAACCCTGTACGTTAGCCCCAGTTCATCCACGGTCTTCCCGAGGATCATTCGTGATTTTATCAGCAAGATTTCCGGTGCAACGTCTGGCGAAAGATCGGAGCCGAACTGGCTTAAGCTTTTCAGCAATGAGTTATCCTGCTTCGCTTCTATCTGCACAAGCGCGTCTGCCTGATAGACAGGAGGGACAGAAAACGCATAGAGTCCCGCGCACACCGTAAACAGGAGTGTTACCAGGACTATCATCACCCGATGATCGAATATCTCAGCAAGCAGTTGCAGAAGATCAATTTCATTATTTTGCGGTGCCGCTGCACCATACGTCTCTGAAGTATAAGATGGCATTGCTGCTTTATTCCTTTTGACTCAAACGACGAGCCCATTCCTGACTGGCTTTTCCCAACTGCCCGAAAACATATTCGAAAGCATCACGGCTTTTGCGGTAGGGATCGGGAATATCCTTTGTCTCCAGCCATTGTCCAAATAGCAGTGATTTCCCACGGTTCTCCGGGGCCATAGCAGCAATAAAACGAAGATGTTCAGGCTCCATCACCAGAATCAGATCGGATTTTTGCAGCAAGCTGCGCGTCAGCTTGCGCCCCACGTGATCGTCTAGCGAGACACCATGATGCCAGGCGACATCCTGAGCAACCGCATCTGCCGGATGTCCTTCAAGACCGAAAATACCTGCTGAGGTCACCTGTTTTCCGGGTAATTGCTGACGCAACAGCCGCTCCCCCATCGGGGAGCGGCAAATATTGCCCGTGCAAACCACTAAGATTGAGTTGAACATTATTGCGGCCAGGAGCGGATGTAACGAACCGTTTCGGTCAGGTCATGTACGCCACTGATGGTCGGCACAAGCTGTGTAATAACGCGATTCCAGCGCGACAACGGTGCCGTTGTCACGTAGACAATGTCATACGGCTCGAGCTGGAATTCAGTGCCCAATACCATCGCTGACGCATCTTTCGCATTGAGCTGATAGATTTTCGCAATGATGTCCGTCTGGCTTTTTTGATGCACTGAGCGAATGACAAAAATGCCGGTTGCATCAGCCATGTTCTGGTTCAGACCGCCCGCATTGCCCAGCGCTTCCGCCAGCGTCATCCCACTGCGATCCATCTTCAACGTGCTCTGCTTAACCACTTCGCCCATGACAAAGACTTTCAGGGCATCATTACGCGGTACAAACAGGATATCGCCAGGATAGAGCAGTTTGTTTTGTGTTAAATCGCCGAGTTGCATCAGGGCATACAGCGAAAGGCGGGAATCCTGGCCATTATGGGTGAGAACGACATTGCGCCAGTCGGCATCCGCTGAAAGACCGCCAGCGGCATTGACCGCGTCCATCACGGTCAAGGGGATGTTGGTGATGGGTTGTTGGCCAGATTTCGCAACTTCTCCCGTCACGTAGGCTTTTTGCGAACGGAAAGAGGCAATGCTGACATCCACTTGGGGGCTCTCAATGAATTTATCCAGTCTCGCGGTAATCTCTTCACGAACCTGCGAAACCGTTTTTCCTGCCACATGCAGTTTCCCAACGTAGGGATAAAAAAGCGTACCGTCCGCGTTGACCCAGTTTCCCGCATCACTCGCGCTACGGTACTGCCCTGCTGGCGTCGTCAACTCAGGATGATCCCAGACGGTGACCGTCAGGATGTCACCGGTGCCGATTCGGTATTCCCAGTTTTTCACCTGCTCATCCAGATTAGGATTTGCCTGAGATTTCGATACGGGCGGACGCAATTGTTCTATCAACACTGGGGTCAGTGGATAAATTTCCACGTGTTTATCAAGCTGATAATCTTTATCTTCTGTTGCAATAACATTTTTCCCGGTCATGGCTAAATCCTGGCCTGGTGAAAATACACAGCCTGTTAACTGGCTTATTGCAAGAAATAAAAAGGAAAATGCCGTTGTGTTTTTCATTTATATAAACATATCTTTTATCGTTGTACTTATCGTACGAACGACAATTTTATTTAATAAAAATAATCATATGATTCATTGAATTAAATGAATCATAATGTGTTAATAAAGAGAGTTTTCAACGCAGTAACCAGATACTGAATCGTCTAAGCCGACCTGCTCTATGGAGCAGGGAATCAAACGTCATAACATGTCGTGCCGGGTCGATATTAAATGTTCCACAGTGGGAAAGCATGCGCTTAACGGTCCAATTTTGAAGTCGCGGTGCGTTTTCAGAATTAATTAATAAATTGATAAATACATTAAATATAAAATACAGATATCATTCACGACCGTTATGTGCATTCTTGGTTGTGACTACACAAAACCGTTCAGTTTTGTTACATTTTTTTTCAAACACACCATGTTTTGATACTTAAAATGGACTGTCTGCCGCGCATACTGAAACCCGCAGACAAAATGTATCTGTAACGATATTACTGGAGAAAAAATGGCTAAGCGTAAATTGCTGCTTCTGGGTGTACTACTGTCTCTGGCGGGTTCCGCATTTTCTGCTCCGCAAACGGCTGCAGCACCTTCTGGCATCAAAGCCTATGAAGAACAAGAGTTCATCGCTGACTTCACTAAATTCAAGATTGGCGACACGGCGCCAGCGCAGTATCAAACGCCCGAGTACACCATCAAACAGTACCAGCTGCGTAACCTGCCAGCGCCGGATGCCGGAACACACTGGACCTACATGGGTGAGAACTACGTGCTGATTGGCGATGCCGATGGAAAAATCCATAAGGCCTATAACGGAGATATCTTCTATCACCGCTAATACGATCCTGGTTCGTGCCTGGCAGGAGAGCGATCGTCCTTTCCTTCGCACGATTTACCTGCATGCCCGGCGCGACGCCTGGCCATGGTTGAACGGTGCGGAATGGCGGCTTGAGGATTTTGACGCCGCAATCCTGGACGAAGAGGTTTGGGTGGCGGTGCAGGACGGGCATCGACTTGGCTTCGCCTCCGTCTGGACGAACGATAATTTTCTGCACAACCTGTTTGTTGACCCGCAGTATCAGAGCCTGGGCGTCGGGCATGTGCTCCTGGAACATGTGCAGAAAACGTTTACCAGTACGGGTTCGCTTAAGTGTCTGGTCAAGAATGCGCGTGCTATTGCGTTTTACCAGCGACACGGCTGGCACATCGAGGCGACGGGTGATTCTCCGGACGGAGAGTATTATCTGATGCATTATCGGCTTGGGTAAAGTCAGGTGGCGCTTCGCTTACCTGACCTACAAACCCAAACTTCGTAGGCCGGGTAAGGCGAAGCCGCCACCCGGCACTGAAGCGCAGAGGAATTACACCGCGCGGAACGCGATTTCGCTCGGAATGACTTCGCCCTGCCAGTAAAGCTGCGCCGCAACGCGCCCCGCCAGCTGACGATACATATCCGCAAATTCGCTGTCCGGACGGCTCACCACGGTTGGTTTACCGCTGTCCAGATCTTCACGCAGCGTGATGTGCAGCGGCATCTGCCCCAGCAGCTGAGTGTGATACTGCGCCGCCAGCTTCTCCGCACCACCGGTACCGAAAATAGGCTCATGGTGTCCGCAGTTGCTGCAGATATGCATGCTCATGTTCTCAACGATACCCAGCACCGGTACTTCTACCTTCTCGAACATCACGATGCCCTTTTTGGCGTCGATCAGCGCGATATCCTGCGGCGTGGTCACGACGACCGCTCCCGTTACCGGAATGTTCTGCGCCAGGGTCAGCTGAATGTCGCCCGTGCCCGGCGGCATGTCCAGCACCAGATAATCCAGATCCGGCCACATGGTTTCCTGCAGCATCTGCATCAGCGCCTTGCTGGCCATCGGGCCGCGCCAGACCATCGCGTTATCGTCGGTGACCAGATAACCAATCGAGTTGGTTGCCAGACCGTGCGCCATGATTGGCGCCATGTGAGTGCCGTCCGGCGAGGTTGGACGCTGATTTTCCGCGCCCAGCATGTTTGGAATGGACGGGCCATAAATGTCCGCATCCAGAATACCGACTTTTGCCCCTTCCGCTGCCAGCGCGAGCGCCAGGTTTACAGCCGTGGAGGATTTACCCACCCCACCCTTGCCCGAGCTGACGGCAATAATGTTTTTTACGCCGTTCACGCCAGGCTGGTTTTTCACGCGCTTCAGCGTGGCGATACTGTGGCTCAGCTTCCAGTCGATCGCCTTCGCACCGGTGATGCGCAGCAGCTCCGAGCTGGTTTGCTCTTTCAGCGCGTCGAAGGCGCGGGTCCAGACGAACGGCATCTGCAGCTCAATGTGCAGCGTATCGTCCAGCCAGGCAACGTGGTGTAACGCTTTCAGCGTCGTAAGATTGTGCTTCAGGGTTGGATGCTGAAAGTTAGCCAGCGTCCCGGCGACCATTGCTCGTAAGGCTTCCGGTGATTTGGCCTGGGATTGAGAACTCATCCCGACTCCTTTGTTCTTGTGAATAAGACCTTAGATGACAAGTTTACCTGAAAGGCCGTGGTTTGTGCTTACTTAATAATGCCCCTTTTGGTAATATCAAAAACCCTTTTCACAGTTAAAAGAAGTAATGCCTACTATGACTCAAGTCGCGAAAAAAATTCTGGTAACGTGCGCACTGCCGTACGCCAACGGCTCAATCCACCTCGGCCACATGCTGGAGCATATCCAGGCTGATGTCTGGGTCCGTTACCAGCGAATGCGCGGCCACGAGGTTAACTTCATCTGTGCGGACGATGCTCACGGCACGCCGATCATGCTGAAAGCGCAGCAGCTGGGGATTTCCCCGGAGCAGATGATTGCCGAAATGAGTCAGGAGCATCAAACTGATTTTGCTGGCTTTGACATCAGCTATGACAACTATCACTCCACGCACAGCGACGAAAACCGCGAGCTGTCAGAGCTGATCTACACCCGTCTGAAAGAGAACGGTTTTATCAAAAACCGCACTATCTCTCAGCTGTACGATCCGGAAAAAGGCATGTTCCTGCCGGACCGCTTCGTCAAAGGCACCTGTCCGAAATGTAAATCCCCGGACCAGTACGGCGATAACTGCGAAGTGTGCGGCGCGACCTATAGCCCGACCGAGCTTATCGAGCCGAAATCCGTGGTATCCGGTGCAACGCCTGTGATGCGTGACTCCGAGCACTTCTTCTTCGACCTGCCGTCCTTCAGCGAAATGCTGCAGGCATGGACCCGCAGCGGCGCGCTGCAGGAGCAGGTAGCGAACAAGATGCAGGAGTGGTTCGAATCCGGCCTGCAGCAGTGGGATATCTCCCGCGATGCGCCGTACTTCGGCTTCGAAATCCCGAACGCGCCGGGCAAATACTTCTACGTCTGGCTGGACGCGCCAATCGGCTACATGGGCTCCTTCAAGAACCTGTGCGACAAGCGCGGCGACACCGTCAGCTTCGATGAATACTGGAAGAAAGATTCCACGGCCGAGCTGTACCACTTCATCGGTAAAGACATCGTTTATTTCCACAGCCTGTTCTGGCCAGCGATGCTGGAAGGCAGCAACTTCCGCAAGCCAACCAACCTGTTCGTTCACGGCTACGTGACGGTGAACGGCGCGAAGATGTCCAAATCTCGCGGGACGTTCATCAAGGCCAGCACCTGGCTGAACCACTTCGACGCGGACAGTCTGCGCTACTACTACACCGCGAAGCTCTCTTCCCGCATCGACGACATCGACCTGAACCTGGAAGATTTCGTGCAGCGCGTGAACGCGGACATCGTCAACAAGGTGGTGAACCTGGCGTCCCGTAACGCGGGCTTTATCGCCAAGCGTTTTGACGGCGTGATGGCGGCTGAACTGGCTGACCCTGCCCTGTACCAAACCTTCACTGACGCAGCGGCGACCATTGGCGAAGCCTGGGAAGCGCGCGAGTTCGGTAAAGCGGTGCGTGAAATCATGGCCCTGGCTGACCTGGCGAACCGCTATGTCGACGAGCAGGCCCCGTGGGTTGTCGCGAAACAGGAAGGCCGCGATGCGGACCTTCAGGCCATCTGCTCCATGGGCATCAACCTGTTCCGCGTGCTGATGACCTACCTGAAGCCGGTTCTGCCGCAGCTGGCAGCCCGCGCTGAAGCGTTCCTGAACACCGAACTGACCTGGGATGCCATCCAGCAACCGCTGCTTGGCCACAAGGTGAACACCTTCAAGGCGCTGTATAACCGCATCGAAATGAAGCAGGTGGAAGCTCTGGTGGAAGCCTCTAAAGAAGAGGTGAAGGCGGCTGCGGCACCGGTCACCGGCCCGCTGGCGGACGATCCGATTCAGGAAACCATTACCTTCGATGACTTCGCGAAAGTCGACCTGCGCGTGGCGCTGATCGAAAACGCGGAGTTTGTGGAAGGCTCTGACAAGCTGCTGCGCCTGACGCTGGATCTGGGCGGTGAGAAGCGCAACGTCTTCTCCGGCATCCGTTCAGCGTATCCGGACCCGCAGGTGCTGATCGGTCGTCAGACCGTGATGGTGGCGAACCTGGCACCGCGCAAAATGCGCTTCGGCATCTCCGAGGGGATGGTGATGGCTGCAGGCCCTGGCGGGAAAGATATCTTCCTGTTAAGCCCTGACGAAGGCGCGAAGCCGGGTCAGCAGGTGAAATAACAAAAAAGCCGGAGATAATCTCCGGCTTTTTTTTGCCCGGCGGCGCTACGCTTGCACGGGCCTACGGGTTTTGTAGGCCGGGTAAGGCGAAGCCGCCACCCGGCAAAAATCACGCCTTCGGGTGATGCACCCGGTGGGTCAGCCCGCGCAGGAAATTACGCAAAAACTGGTCGCCGCACTCGCGGTAGTTTTTATGGTCAGGCGCGCGCATCATGGCGGTCACTTCCGGCACGGATACGCGGTATTTTTGCTCGGTCATGATCGCCACAATATCGTCCGTTTTCAGCGAGAACGCGATGCGCAGCTTTTTCAGCACCGTGTTGTTGTTCACGCGACGCTCCAGCGCCAGCTCGGGCGCGGCCGGATCTTTGCCACGCTTATCGTAAATCAGGCCGTTCAGGAAACCCGACAGAATGATGTCGGGGCAGCGAACAAAGCCCTCTTCGTCTTCTTTGGTCATCCAGGTATCGAAACCCGCAGACGTGGCTTCCATGTCGGACAACGCAAGAATGCGCACCATGTCATTATTGTTTGCTTTCAGGGTGTAGCGCAGGCTACGAAGAATGTCATTACTAATCATGAGTGCCTTTAACTGTCGATGATGCAATGGCGCGCAGTGTACCAGTTTTACAGACCAATCGCCTCTTTCAAACTCTTCAGGTAGCGACGGCTGACGGGCACCGTATGCCCGGCACGCAGCACCAGTTCGGCCTGACCGTTATCTTCCAGGCGGATTTCCTTCAGGTGCGCCATGTTCACCAGATACTGACGATGGCAGCGGATCAGCGGCGTGCGGCTCTCCAGGGTGCGAAGCGTCAGCTCGGTAAAGCCTTCATTTCCCTCCGCGCTGGTGACATATACCCCGCTCAGACGGCTGCTGACGAAGGCCACGTCATCCATCTGCAGGAGATAAATGCGGCTGTGCCCGGTGCAGGGGATAAACTTCAGCGGCTGCTGGTTTTCCGGCAGCAGCGTCATATCCTGCACGGTGCGCTCCTGGCGTAAACGGGTGAGCGTTTTATCCAGCCGCTTCTCTTCAATCGGTTTCAGCAGATAATCAAAGGCATGTTCTTCAAATGCCTTCACGGCATATTCATCAAACGCTGTCAGAAAGACGATATAGGGGCGGTGCTCAGGATCAAGCATCCCGACCATCTCCAGCCCGCTGATGCGCGGCATCTGAATGTCGAGGAACAGCACGTCCGGACGCAGTTTGTGCACCGCACCGATGGCCTCAATGGCGTTTGCGCACTCACCCACCACCTCGATATCACTCTGCTCCTGCAATAGCACGCGCAGGTTTTCCCGTGCCAGCGGCTCGTCATCCACAATCAGCACTCTCAGCATGCGTTTTCCTCCAGCGGCAGTCGTAAGGTGATACGGGTAAATCGGTCGGGTTCACAGGCGACGGTAATGCCACAGTCGTCACCGAAGTGCGCACGCAGGCGTTTATCCACCAGGCTCATCCCTAACCCGCCCGAGGCGGAAGGGACGTAGAGCCCGGCGTTATCTTCAATATCCAGCACCAGATGGTGGTTAAACTGGGTAGCAGAAATGGTGATCTCCCCGATGCCCAGCAGCTGCGATGTACCGTGCTTGATGGCATTTTCTACGATAGGCTGAAGGGTAAAAGCCGGAAGATGCTGGTACGCCAGCGCGTCCGGGACGGAGAGCGACACCTGCAGGCGAGACTGAAAGCGTGCCTGTTCAATCTGCAGGTACGCGTTAACATGCTCAATCTCGTCGGCCAGGGTCACGATTTCGGAAGGCCGTTTTAGGTTCTTGCGGAAAAAGGTCGACAAAAACTGCACCAGCTGCGCGGCCTGATCGCTGTCGCGGCGGATCACCGCCTTCAGCGTATTAAGCGCGTTAAACAGAAAATGCGGATTGACCTGGGCGTGCAGGAGTTTGATCTCTGACTGCGTCAGCAGCGCTTTCTGCCGTTCATACTGCCCCGCCAGAATTTGCGCGGACAGCAGCTGGGCAATCCCCTCCCCCAGCGTGCGGTTGATCGAGCTGAACAGGCGGTTTTTCGCTTCGTAGAGCTTAATCGTCCCCATCACACGCTGATTTTCACCGCGTAGCGGGATCACCAGCGTCGAGCCAAGCTTGCACTGCGGATGAAGCGAACAGCGGTAGGGGATCTCATTCCCGTCTGCATACACCACTTCACCGGTTTCAATGGCGCGCAGGGTATAGGTTGATGAGATCGGTTTGCCCGGCAGATGGTGGTCGTCTCCGGTACCGGTAAACGCCAGCAGCTTTTCGCGGTCGGTAATGGCGACGGCACCGATATCCAGCTCCTTGTAGAGCACCTGCGCCACCTTCATGCTGTTTTCTTCGTTGAATCCCTGACGCAGGATCCCCTCCGTTGAGGCTGCAACTTTCAGGGCCGTCGCGGAAAACGCCGAGGTGTATTTCTCAAACATGGCGCGCTTGTCGAGCAGAATACGCATAAACAGCGCCGCGCCCACGGTATTGGTCACCATCATCGGAGCTGCAATATTGCTCACCAGGTGCAGCGCATCGTCAAACGGACGGGCAATCAGCAGGATAATCGCCATCTGCGCCATCTCTGCCACGAAGGTAATCGCACCGGCGGTAAGCGGGCTAAATACCTTATCCGGGCGGCCACGTTTGATCATGCAGCTGTGGACAAGGCCACCCAGCAGCCCTTCGACGATCGTGGAGATCATACAGCTCAGCGCCGTCATGCCGCCCATGGAATAGCGGTGCAGACCGCCGGTAAGCCCAACAAGGCCGCCGACAACGGGACCGCCAAGCAGGCCGCCCATCACCGCACCGATGGCGCGCGTATTGGCAATGGAATCTTCGATATGGAGACCAAAGTAGGTCCCCATAATGCAGAAAATGGAGAAGGTCACATAGCAAAGCAGCTTGTGCGGCAGACGGACGGTGACCTGCATCAGCGGAATGAACAGGCGCGTTTTACTCATCAGCCAGGCGATGACAAGAAACACACACATCTGCTGAAGCAACAACAGCACCAGATTAAACTCGTACATACAAAAAACCGCACATTCTAAAAACGCGTAACATACACTGATGCAGGTAAACTTTCTTTGAAGCGCGCCAAAAAAGCTGCAAATCGTGTCGGTCATCACAGCTTTTGCCGAACATCGTGCATGCTTCGCATTATTTGTTCAAAAAACGATCAATCCTTCCTGGTTCGGCAAAGTGGGTCTACAGTTAAGCTGGGGACGCGTAAGCCAGGGGGCGAATATGGCGCTTTACACAATAGGTGAAGTGGCACTCCTTTGTGATATCAATCCCGTTACCCTACGGGCGTGGCAGCGACGGTATGGATTACTTAAACCGCAGAGAACGGACGGTGGGCATCGTCTGTTCAACGAGGCCGATATCGACCGGATCCGCGAGATAAAAAGCTGGATCGACAACGGTGTGCAGGTCGGCAAAGTGAAATCCTTGCTTAGCAATGACGATCCGGACACCCAGCATCTCTGGCGTGAGCAACAGGAAGCACTGCTGCGGCTCCTGCAGGCGGGTAATCTGCAGCGCCTGCGCGCGTGGATAAAAGATCAAGGGCGTGATTATCCCGCGCAAACGCTGATCACCCATCTTTTCATTCCGCTCCGTCGACGCCTTCAGTGCCAACAGTCTACCCTGCAGGCGCTGCTCAGCATGCTCGACGGCGTACTGATCAACTATATTGCCGTCTGCCTTGCCTCGGCGAAGAACAAGGCCGGAAAAGATGCGCTGGTGGTTGGCTGGAACGTGCACGACACCACGCGTCTGTGGCTGGAAGCCTGGATTGCCACCCAAAAAGGCTGGCGCGTGGATGTGCTCGCGCACTCGCTGGCCCAGCTACGGCCCGAGTTTTTTGACGGTCAGACCCTGCTGGTCTGGTGTGGCGAAGTGCCCTCCGCCTCGCAGCAACAGCTGCTGACGGAATGGCGCGAGAATGGTTATCCGGTTTATTCCTTGGGCCCGGATGAGCCCTAACGGCATTTAATGGTTCATTAACAGCTGCGCTTCACCGTATAATTGTTCCGTTAACAACAGGAGCACATGATGAAGGCAACTAAACTGGCGGTAATTACCCTTTTTGTCCTGATGGCCGTAAGCGGTATCGGCGGCGTGATGCTGGCGGGTTACTCGTTTATCGTCCGTGGCGGTGTCGGCTGAGATACAGCGCCAGGCGCTCGAAAAGGCGATCGACCACAATCGCCGCCAGCGCAACCAGTAGCGCACCCTGAATAATGTAGGCCGTATTAAATCCGCTTAAACCGATAATAATCGGTGTTCCCAGCGTGTTTGCCCCCACCGTCGAGGCGATTGTCGCCGTACCGATGTTGATAATCACCGACGTGCGGATCCCGGCGATAATGACCGGTGCCGCGAGCGGGAGTTCAACCTTGCGCAACCGCTGCCAGGCGCTCATGCCCATCCCTTCTGCTACGCTCAGCACCGATGCGGGCACCGCCGCAATACCGGCCAGGGTTCCCTGAAGTATCGGCAATACCCCGTATAAAATCAGCGCAATAATCGCTGGCTGCTGCCCAAAGCCAATAACCGGTACCGCAATCGCCAGTACCGCCACCGGCGGAAACGTCTGACCGATCGCCGCAATCGTCTCCACCAGCGGACGAAACTCACGTCCCGATGGCCTTGTCACCGCGATCCCTGCCCCCACACCGAGGACGATGGCAATGACGCTTGAGATCGTCACCAGCCAGGCGTGCGCCAGCGCAAGGTTAATAAAACTCTCCTGCTGATAGACCGGTCGCGGCAGGCCAGGAAAGAGCGAACTGAACAGCGCCGCACTGTGCGGCATCAGAAAGAGCAGGCCGACGAAGAGCAGCGCCAGCCAGAGCAGCGGATCACGCATGACCTTCACGCGTCACCTCCCCGGCCAGCAAATCGCGAAAGTGCAATGCACCACAGGTTGTTCCCTGGCTGTTGGTCACCGGCAGGATCTCACATTGTCTGGCGACGAAAGCAGACAGCGCATCCCTCAGGCTCATCTGCTCCTGTAACGGTTCTCCGCTTAGCGGCGCATCCTGTCGGCGCATATAATCGCCAACGGTGCGCAAAGAGAGCAGCCTGACGCCCAGCTCGCTGCGGCCAAAAAATTCGCGCACAAAGTCGTTCTTCGGCTGGCTCAACAGCGCAAGCGGCGTGCCCTGCTGTACCACCTCACCGTGGTCCATCAGCACCAGATGGTCAGCCAGGCGCAGCGCCTCATCAATGTCGTGCGTCACAAGGATAATGGTGCGCCCCAGAATGCGGTGGATGCGGGTCATCTCCGCCTGCAGCGCACCGCGTGTGACCGGATCCAGCGCGCCAAAAGGTTCATCCATCAGCAACACCTGCGGATTGGCCGCCAGCGCGCGCGCGACCCCAACCCGCTGCTGCTGTCCGCCGGAAAGCTGATGCGGGTAGCGGTCACGCAGTGTCGGCTCTAATCCCAGCAGGGCCATCAGCTCATCCACCCGCGCATGGGTTTTCGCCCGCGTCCATTTTTCCAGCTGCAGCACGGTGGCGATGTTCTGCGCCACGGTCCAGTGGGGGAACAGCCCGATAGACTGAATGGCATAGCCCATACGACGGCGCAACTCCAGCACCGGCAGGCTGCGGATCTCTTCCCCGGCAAAGCGAATCATCCCGCTGTCGTGCTCAACCAGCCGGTTGATCATCTTCAGGGTGGTGGATTTTCCCGACCCCGATGTGCCGATCAATACCGAAAATGCCCCCTCGGCAAAATGCAGATTCAGGTGGCTTGCCGCCGGACGACCGGCAAAGGTTTTACTGACATCATGAAATTCAATCATTGGCTCTTCTCCCGAGCAGCGCGAGCCACAGGGCAAATAACGCATCCAAAACCACCGCCAGCGCGATAGTGGGCACTACGCCCAATAAGACCAGATCCAGCGCGCTGCTGAGCAGCCCCTGGAATACCAGCGCACCAAAACCGCCCGCGCCAATGAGCGCAGCAATCACCGCCATCCCCACGGTTTGCACCGTCACCACCCGCAGGCTGCGAATTAACAGCGGAAGCGCAAGGGGTAACTGTATTTTCCAGAAACACTGCCGCGCGCTCATCCCCATCGCATGGGCGCTTTCCAGCACGTCCGGCGCAACCTGGCTTAAGCCCGCCACCACACCGCGCACCAGCGGCAGCAGCGCATAGAGCACCAGCGCGATCAGCGCGGGCGTGAGTCCGGTACCGGCAATGCCGATGTCCCCCAACGCGGGAAATGACCTCGCCAGACCGGCCAGCGGAGCAATGAGCAATCCAAACAGGGCCACGGAGGGGACCGTCTGAATGACGTTGAGAATGGTGAATACGCTCCCCTGTCGCGCCGGATGGCGATAGCACCAGATGCCCAGCGGGACGCCCAGAAGCAGCGCCGGGAAAAGCGTGCCAAAGAGGATCGTCAGATGTTGCGAGAGCGCATCATCAAACACCTCCTGGCGATTGGCGTACTCTTTTAACAACGAGAGATTATTCAGCTCACCGCTAAACAGGAGGACCAGCGGGATGAGCCAGATTTGCGCGTTCAGCAGCCAACGCCAGACGGGTACTGGCGTCAGGCGGCGAATGGCATCGCTACAGGCCAGCAGGCAGAGCGCCATCCACAGCCACAAACCGCTGCCGATGGACGTTCGCGCCAGCGGGCTTTCCGCAGACATCATGAGCGTCGCCGACTGCCCTGCGCTCCAGAACAGCCCTAAAAAAAGGGCTTCACAGAGGAGCAGCGTCAGCCAGTGCGCGGTACGCCCCGGCCAGAGCGATAAGGCGAGAACCGCGCCCAGCGCCACCGACAGCAGCGCGGGCGAAAACGACCAAATCTGCCAGAGTGCGCGCCCTTCACCCGACATCAGCCGGTTAGGCGCAACGTTCACAAAAGGTAACGCGACCGCCGCGATGGCCACACAGGCCAACAGCAGCAGCACGCGGTTATGACATTGTATTGGCACAGCTTTATCCTGTTACTTCACAAGCCCTTGTTGTTTCAGGAAGTCGGCCGCCACTTTTTTGGCATCCAGTCCCTCAACGGCAATGCTGGCGTTCAGCTGCTGCAGCGTTTTTTCATCCAGTTTTTCAAAGACCGGTTTGAGCCATTCTGCAATATCCGGGTAGGCTTTCAGCACCGCTTCGCGCACTACCGGGGTCGGGGCGTAAATCGGCTGGACGCCTTTCGGGTCGGTCAGGGTTTGCAGTCCAAGGGCCGCAACCGGGCCGTCGGTGCCGTAGGCCATTGCGGCATTCACGCCGGAGGTTTGCTGCGCGGCGGCTTTGATGGTCACTGCCGTATCACCGCCGGCCAGAGAGAGCAGCTGGGCCTGGTCAAGCTTGAAGTCGTAGGCTTTTTCGAACGCAGGCAGCGCATCAGGACGTTCGATAAATTCAGCCGACGCAGCGAGTTTGAAATCGCCCTTCTCTTTCAGATAGCGGCTGAGATCCGCGAGCGAGGTCAGCTTGCCCTTCTCCGCCACGTCCTTGCGCACCGCAATGGTCCAGGTGTTGTTCGCAGGCGCAGGCGTCAGCCAGACCAGCTTGTTCTGCTCCGCGTCCAGCTTTTTGACCTTCTCATAGCCCGCTTTGGCGTTTTTCCACGCCGCATCGTTCTCATCTTTGAAGAAGAATGCGCCGTTGCCGGTGTATTCCGGGTAGATATCCAGCTCGCCGGAGGTAATCGCACCGCGCACGACGGGCGTTGTACCGAGCTGAACTTTGTTGACCGTTTTGACCCCGTGGCTCTCAAGCACCTGCAAAATAATATTGCCGAGCAGCGCCCCTTCGGTATCAATCTTTGATCCCACTTTGACAGGCTCAGCCGCCTGAAGCGGCAGGCTAAGCGCGGCCAGTAACACCGCAGAGCCTAACATCCCCTTTTTAATCGTCATTCCGCTGTCCTCATTTTTTTATCGCCTTTTTCAGAGGCTTGAGAGAAAAGCGTAGCTTAAAACGGCGTGTTTAACCGTCAAAATGCCTTTTTAGCATAAGGTAAGACGCATCCCCCGTGAGGTGGGGGATGCGAAGGAAGGGAAGATTACTGCAGTTCGAACTCGCCTTTATTCACCCGGGCAGAATCCACGCCGATGAATACGTTAAACTTGCCGGGTTCCACAACGTATTTCATCTGCTGGTTCCAGAACTTCAGCGCATCGACGTCAATCGGGAAGCTTACGGTTTTGGTTTCGCCAGGCTTGAGTGACACCTTGTCGAAACCGCGCAGCTGCTTCACCGGACGGCTCATGGACGCGGTAACATCCTGAACGTACATCTGGATCACCGTCGCGCCTTCGCGCTTGCCGGTATTGGTCACGTCCACGCTGGCGGTGACCTTGCCGTCACGCTTCATGGTAGGCGCTGACATTTTCACGTCAGAGACCTTAAAGGTGGTGTAGCTCAGACCGTAACCAAACGGATACAGCGGGCCGTTGGCTTCGTCGAAGTAGCGCGAGGTGTACTTGTTCGGCTTGTCGGCGTTATACGGACGACCGGTGTTCAGGTGGCTGTAGTACACTGGGATCTGCCCGACAGAGCGCGGGAAGGACATCGGCAGCTTGCCCGACGGGTTGTAATCGCCAAACAGCACGTCAGCAATAGCGTTACCGCCTTCAGTACCGGCGAACCAGGTTTCCAGAATCGCATCAGCCTGCTGGTCTTCTTTCACCAGCGCCAGCGGACGGCCGTTCATCAGCACCAGCACCAGCGGTTTGCCGGTGGCCTTCAGGGCGGCGATCAGATCGCGCTGGCTTTGCGGAATGGTGATATCGGTACGGCTGGAGGCTTCGTGCGCCATCCCCTGCGCTTCCCCCACGACCGCGACAACGACGTCAGACTGTTTGGCGGTGTTAACCGCTTCGTCGATCATCTCTTTCGGCGTGCGCGGATCCACCTTTACCGCTTCCTCGTACTGATTGAGGAAGGTGACGATGTCTTTATCGTCGGTGACGTTTGCGCCTTTGGCGTACACCACTTTCGCATTTTCACCGACGGCATTTTTAATGCCGGTCAGCACGGTGACGGACTGATCCGCCACGCCAGCCGCAGACCAACTGCCCATCACGTCGCGCTTGCTGTCGGCCAGCGGGCCCACCACGGCGATGGTGCCGGATTTTTTCAGCGGCAGCGTGTCGAGGCGGTTTTTCAGCAGCACCAGGCTTTCGCGCGCAACCTCACGCGCCTCTTTGCGGTGCAGACGGCTTTCGGCATTGGTGTCAGCCGGGTCAGAGTCCTTCGGTCCAAGATGGCTGTACGGATCGTTAAACAGCCCCATGTCATATTTCACGTTCAGCACGTGGCGCGTGGCATCGTCCAGCTCCGCCATCGTCACCTTGCCGCTCTTCACCAGCCCCGGCAGGTATTTGCTGTAGTACTCGTCGCTCATGCTCATGTTGATGCCGGACTTGAGCGCCACGCGCACCGCATCTTCCGGATCGGACGCCGTGCCGTGTTTAATCAGCTCTTTAATCGCGCCGTGGTCAGAGACGGTAATGCCCTTAAAGCCCCACTGGTCGCGCAGCACGTCTTTCAGCAGCCAGGAATCGGACGTCGCTGGCGTGCCGTTCAGCGAGTTCAGCGCCACCATCACCGCGCCGCTCCCCGCATCCAGACCTGCCTTGTACGGCGGCATGTAGTCGTTGAACAGGCGCTGCGGGCTCATGTCGACGGTGTTGTACTCTTTCCCGCCTTCAACCGCGCCATACGCGGCGAAGTGCTTCACGCTGGTCATCACCGAGTAGCGGTCCGCCGGACTTTTGCCCTGCATCGCTTCCACCATGGTTTTACCCATTGTGGCCGTTAGATACGTATCTTCACCAAAGCCTTCCGACGCGCGGCCCCAGCGCGGATCGCGGGAGACATCGACCATCGGCGCCCAGGTCATGTTCAGGCCGTCGTCCGCCGCTTCATACGCCGACACGCGCCCGACGGTTTTCACCGCGTCGAGGTTAAAGGAGGAGGCTAACCCGAGGCTAATCGGGAAGACGGTACGCTGGCCGTGCAGCACGTCGTAGGCAAAGAAGAGAGGGATCTTCAGGCGACTGAGTTCCATCACCTGATCCTGCATTTTGCGGATATCCTGACGGGTGACGGTGTTAAAAATCGCCCCCACCTGGCTCTCTTTAATCATCTCACGGATGGCCTCTTTCGGGTTATCCGGGCCGACGCTGATAAGACGCAGCTGACCGATTTTCTCATCAACCGTCATCTTTTTGAGCAATTCCGTGACAAACGCGTCGCGGGCTTCAGGCGTGAGCGGGTGATTACCAAACAAATCCTCTGCGAGCGCAGGTTGCAGCGCCAGGCTGACGGCGACACCTACAGAACATAGCCATTTCATGTCGTTATACTCTCTCATCAATAACCGCCGGACGATCTCGGCCATACCGTGCGAAAAGCGCAGTGTGCCACAAACCCTTTGAACCTTGCAGGGTTATTCTCTGATTTTTCTCGTGAATACTCGACCGCTTAACAGTTAATCGCGCTATGCTTTACAGCGAGAAATTTGCCCCACCACAAGGAGTGGAAGATGTCTTCTGTTCGAACTGACGATAACAATACTTTTATTAACGAACTGTCGCGCCTGGTTGGTCACTCTCACCTGCTTACCGACCCGGCCAAAACGGCGCGCTACCGTAAAGGCTTCCGTTCCGGCCAGGGCGACGCGCTGGCGGTGGTCTTCCCCGGCACGCTGCTTGAGCTGTGGCGCGTGCTGAGCGCCTGCGTCGCCGCCGACAAGATTATTTTAATGCAGGCCGCCAATACCGGCCTGACCGAAGGCTCCACGCCGAACGGCAATGATTATGATCGTGACATCGTGATTATCAGCACCCTGCGCCTCGACAAACTTCACCTGCTGGACAAAGGCGAACAGGTGCTGGCCTTCCCCGGCACCACGCTCTACACGCTGGAAAAAGCGCTTAAGCCGCTGGGACGCGAGCCACACTCGGTGATCGGCTCCTCCTGTATTGGCGCGTCGGTGATCGGCGGGATCTGCAATAACTCCGGCGGCTCGCTGGTACAGCGCGGCCCGGCTTATACCGAGATGTCGCTGTATGCCCGCATCGACGAAAACGGCAAGCTGACGCTGGTGAACCATCTGGGTATCGATCTCGGCGTGACGCCGGAGCAGATCCTGAGCAAGCTTGACGATGACCGCGTGAAGGACGAAGACGTTCAGCACGATGGCCGCCACGCGCACGATCATGATTACGTCACCCGCGTGCGGGATATCGACGCCGATACCCCGGCGCGCTATAACGCTGACCCGGACCGTCTGTTTGAATCCTCCGGCTGCGCGGGCAAGCTCGCCGTTTTTGCCGTGCGTCTTGATACCTTCCCGGCAGAGAAAAAGCAGCAGGTATTTTACATCGGCACCAATCAGCCCGAGGTGTTGACCGAAATCCGTCGTCATATTCTGGGCGAATTTACCCACCTGCCGGTCGCGGGCGAATATATGCACCGGGATATATACGACATCGCCGAGCGCTACGGGAAAGACACCTTCCTGATGATCGACAAACTCGGCACTGACAAAATGCCGTTCTTCTTCACCATGAAGGGCCGCACCGACGCGATGCTCGATAAAGTGACGCTGTTCAAACCGCACTTCACCGACCGCTTTATGCAGAAGCTGGGCAACGTTTTTCCGGCGCATTTACCGGAGCGAATGAAAACCTGGCGCGATAAGTATGAGCACCACCTGCTGCTGAAGATGGCCGGAGACGGGATTGCTGAAGCCCAAAACTGGCTGACCGAGTTCTTCAAGACGGCTGAGGGTGATTTCTTTGCCTGCACGCCGGAAGAAGGCAGCAAAGCCTTCCTGCATCGTTTCGCCGCCGCAGGCGCAGCCATCCGTTATCAGGCGGTGCATTCCGAAGAGGTGGAAGATATTCTGGCGCTGGATATCGCCCTGCGACGCAACGATACCGAATGGTTTGAGCACCTGCCGCCGGAGATCGACAGCAAGCTGGTGCACAAGCTCTATTACGGCCACTTTATGTGCTACGTCTTCCATCAGGATTACATCGTTAAAAAAGGCGTCGACGCGCACGCGCTTAAAGAGCAGATGCTCGCCCTGTTACATGAACGTGGCGCGCAATATCCTGCAGAACACAACGTCGGGCATCTTTATAAAGCGCCTGACGCACTTAAGCAGTTTTATCGCGAGAATGACCCTACAAATAGTATGAATCCCGGCATTGGTAAGACAACGCGGAAGAAATACTGGAAAGAAGAGGCAGATGCGGAGCAGCCCATAACGCAAGCATCTGATTAATTCATACAGCCATATTTGAGAGATTGTTAAGCGCTCCTTAATCGTACTAGAGTAGCGATCTGTCGCCGGAGAGACGTTTCTCCGGCATTCTACGATAAGGAGCGGGCACATCATGTCGGCTGTAGATATTTTATCCGAAACCGAACTGGAGGTGCGTGATGCCCTGCCAGATGATGCGCATGCCATCTCGGCCATCTATGCATGGCATGTACTCCATGGTCGCGCATCCTTCGAAGAAGTTCCCCCCACCGTAGACGAAATGCGTAAGCGTATGAAAAACGTCATCGACAGCGGTTTGCCGTGGCTGGTCGCGCTGTACCGCGGTATCGTCGTCGGCTATTGCTATGCCACTCCGTATCGTCCGCGACAGGCTTATCGCTATACGCTGGAAGAATCAATCTATGTGGATGCCAGCACCACGGGCCGTGGATTTGGCTCGACGATGCTGAGCGCGCTGATCGCACGCTGCGAGCAGGGCCCGTGGCGGCAGATGATTGCCGTTGTGGGTGACGGGAATAACAACTCGGGCTCGCTGCGCTTACATAAAAAGCACGGTTTTGATGTGGTGGGTCAATTGCGAAGCGTTGGGTATAAGAAAGGCGACTGGCGGGATACGTTGATAATGCAGCGCCCGCTCAACGACGGTGACTGGACGCTGCCGGAATAGGCCCAGTGCGGTCTGGTGCCCTCACCCCGGCCCTCTCCCACAGGGAGAGGGTGCAAACACTAAAAACGGCAACCAGGTTGCCGTTTTGCTTTTATCTAATCGTTCTGCGCCGTCGCCATCTGTTCCGCTTTCTGCTTTTTATACGTCAGCGCCGCGGCCGGAACCGGCTGCACTTTCCCGGTCTCAATCCACGTCCGCAGGCGGCTGGCATCCGCGAAGTGGGTATATTTGCCGAAGGCATCCATCACCACTAGCGCAACCGGCTTGCCGTTAAACACGGTGCGCATCACCAGGCAGTGGCCTGCCGCATTGGTAAACCCGGTTTTGGTTAACTGGATATTCCAGTTATCGCGATACACCAGATGGTTAGTGTTGCGGAATGGCAGCGTGTAGGACGGGTTAGAGAACGTCGCCATGTCCTCACGCGTGGTGCTGAGCTGGCCAAGCAGCGGGTACTGCTTGCTGGCAATCAGCATCTTCGTCAGGTCACGCGCCGTTGAGACGTTATGAATCGACAGCCCGGTCGGCTCCACATAGTGGGTGTTGGTCATCCCCAGCGATTTGGCTTTGGCATTCATCGCGCGAATAAACGCATCATAGCCGCCCGGATAGTGGTGCGCCAGGCTGGCTGCCGCGCGGTTTTCGGAGGACATCAGCGCCAGCAGCAGCATATCCTTACGGCTGATTTCACTGTTCAGACGCACACGGGAGTAGACGCCTTTCATTTCCGGCGTGTGGCTGATATCGACCTTCAGTTTTTCATCCAGCGGCAGTCGTGCATCAAGCACCACCATCGCGGTCATTAATTTGGTAATGGAGGCGATCGGACGCACCAGATCCGGGTGGCTGGCATAGATCACTTTGTTGGTGTTGAGATCGACGATCATCGCGCTGCCGGAGGCAATTTGCGGTTGTGCCGCCGCGGAGGTCACCGCAGGCGTTTTGGCGATGGCTGGCACGGCAGCGGACGCCCCCAGCAGCAGCGCCAGGCTCAGTAATGAAACTCGGAATTTCAGCATGGTGAGACTTCTGATAATTATTCACGCACGTAATGACGTACACCGCCTGCGTCAACGGATAAACGCAGGCTGGCATCGGCATCATAGCGGTCACCGTGCGTTGTCGCCAGCGGAGAATCGTGAACAGATGCTGCATTGCTGGCATTTACGCCAGCAATGCAGTGAGCTTAAAAGAGACGGTATCCATAACCCCACAGAATAACCGTCAGAGCCAGTAACGCCTCCAGGACCAGAACCCCGATGGCAAGCGTGGAGCTGGAGAAGCTCAGGCCCTCTTCTTTATTGATATTCAGGAAGGTTGGCACCCCTACATACAGCAGATAACCGGTGTAAAAAAGGGCAACAGTACCGATCAGCGCGCACAGCCAGACCAGTGGATAGAGCGCAACAATACCGCTTAAGAACAGCGGGGTCGCGACATATCCGGCAAAGACCATACAGTGGGCCAGCGACGGACGCTGCGGGTAGTTTCGCGCCATCCAGTGAATAACGCGCCCCATCACCGCCACACCCGCCAGCATCAGGCCGTAAAAGATGACGGCAAGATACAGCCCGGTAAACCAGGAGAGCTGAACCACGGTGCCATCACCAAAGTTCCAGCCGATTTGTGTTGTGCCTATAAACGCACAGATTACCGGCACCGCTGCCATCAGCAGCACATGGTGCGTGTAATGATGCGCGACCGTTTCGTTCTCGCTTCTGATCACGTGCATTTCACGATCGGGATGGGAGAAGAGTCCCCAGACATGGTTCATAGCGCCCCCTTGTTGTCGGCCCGTCAGCGATACTCTAAGTATAATGCAGGCTTTAGATTATTTTATGTACAGCGGGAAAATTCCGTTGATTGCCGCACGGTTGATTCTGGGGGTATATGATTAAAGCAGGCTCGAACAGGGAGATAACTCAGACGTAATGGATATCAACGGACTCATTGAACAATATGGATATGCCGCGCTGGTCATCGGTAGCGTGGCAGAAGGCGAAACCATCACGCTGTTAGGCGGCGTTGCGGCGCATCAGGGATTGCTGAAATTCCCGCTGGTCGTCGCCGCGGTCGCGCTGGGCGGGATGATTGGCGATCAGCTGCTCTACTTTTTGGGGCTGCGCTTCGGGCCGAGGCTGCTTAAGCGTTTCGCAAAGCATCAAAAGAAAATCCGCCGCGCTCAGCGCCTCATTCAGCGTCATCCCTATCTGTTCGTCATTGGCACCCGCTTTATGTACGGCTTTCGCATTATCGGGCCGATTCTGATCGGTGCCAGCCGTCTACCGCCCAAAATATTTCTGCCGCTCAATATTGTAGGCGCGATTGCCTGGGCGCTGATCTTCACCACGCTCGGCTACGTGGGCGGAGAGGTGATCGGACCGTGGCTGCATAATCTCGATCAGCATATTAAACACTGGGCGTGGCTGATTCTGGTGGTTGTGGCGGTGATTGGGGTCAGGCTGTGGATGCGGCACAGGGAGAAGAGGCGGGATGAGGATTAGCTTAGTGCGGTCTGTTGCCCTCTCTCACAGGCAGAGGAGGTTTTTAGTTCCCTCTCCCCTTGGGTTGAGGGATCCCCACAAAATAATGCCGGCAAAGACGACTCCCTCTCCCTTGAGGGAGAGGGCTGGGGTGAGGGGGAACATACAGCTCTGGTGGTCATTCCGTTCACTTTACGTTCCTTGCTACTTTGTAACGTCATAACCTGTGAACGTGCCAGGGTGGCTCAATCGCCACCACCCTGGCGACCCGGGCTCCCGGCGGTAAATCGCCGCTGCGCGGTACCTTCGGCTTATTCCTTCCGGCTTATCGGGGACGGGCGGAGGTAACATCCCTGTAAAGCCCGCCCTCTCGGCGCATCCCTGCGCCTCGCCCCGGACTGCAGGAAACGCCTCAGCGATTTACAGCCGGACCAGGGCGTCGCTGTAAGTCATTAATTATCCTGAAACAACTTTCATCGCTTCCGGTTAAAAAATTACTGGGGATTCCTCAGTCCCTTGGGAGAGGGTTAGGGTGAGGGGTAAAACACTTACCCCTCCGGCTTAAACTGCGGATTTGCCAGCATAAATCCGCCGTCAACGATAAAGGATTGCCCCGTCGTGTAGCTGGCGTCGCTGTCGCACAGCCACGCCACCAGGCTGGCGATCTCTTTGGTATGCCCCGGCCTTGCCAGCGGGATTTCCGGCATTGAGCCTTCTTTCACTTCGCTATCATCCATGTCGTTCATCGGGGTGGCAATCGCCCCGGGCGCAACGGCATTCACCAGAATCTTGTGCTTAACCAGCTCCAGCGCCATGGATTTGGTTAAGCCACCCAGCGCATGTTTTGCCGCGGTATAGGCGCTGGCGTCAGGTAGCGGCGTGTGCTCATGCACCGAGGTGATGTTCACTATTCGCCCCCCTTCCCCCTGCTTCACCATCTGCCGTGCGGCAATCTGCGAACAGAGAAACGCGCCGTCCACGTCGACGGTGAAAATGTTCCGCCAGTCGTCAAACGGCATCTCAAGGAATGGCGCTTTGGTCATCGCCCCGGCATTGTTGACCAGTACGTCAAGCCGACCGAAACGCGCAATCAGCGTATCAATGGCCTTTGCACCGTCCGGCAACGTGCTCAGATCAAGCTGAATAGCCTCAGCACGTTGCCCCCTCGCCTCAACCTCGCGGCAGGTTTCCCGCGCGCCGTTTTCATCGGAATGCCAGGTGACGCCGATATCAAACCCGCGCTCTGCCAGCATCAGCGCGGTGGTTTTACCGATACCGGAATCCGATGCCGTCACAATTGCTACTCGGGTCATACTCACCTCCTGAAAATGTGCAAAGAGGTAAGTATAGATAATCACCTTTTTAGCCGTGATGATAGCCACCGCCCAGCGCGGACGTCAGCTGTAGCGTGGCATCCACGTACTGCCCTTTCAGGGTTAGCGTAGCGATATGTTCCTTGAGTGCCGGAATTTTGGCCTCGCTGACGCGGGAACCGGCAATAATCCCGGCGCTAAAGCGCGCCTGTGCCAGTGCCACCACGCGCGCAGCATCTTTCTCGACCTGCTGCTGTTGCTGGTTTTTGGCGGTCAGGGTTTCAACTTCACTGGCCGTGCGCGCCACCTGGTTAACGGCATCGACCACCGCTTTGTTGTAGTTCGCCACCGACAGGTTGTTCTGCGCCTGGGCGATATCCAGATTCGCATTCAGCCTGCCGCTGTCGAAGATCGGCAGCGTCAGCCCCGCGGTGACGCCCATTTGCTGAGCGGAGGAACGGAAGAGATCGCTCAGATGCAGGGCATCCTGCTGCAGGAATGCCATCAGGTTCACGTCGGGATAGAAGGCGGCTTTGGCCGCATCCACTTCGCTCAGGGAAGCTTCAATGTACCAGTGCGCCTCCTGCAGATCCGGGCGGCGGGCCAGCAGTTCGTATCCCAGCGTGGCGGGCAATGCCGCTTCCGCTGTCGGTAAAGCATGGCGAGTCAGTTTCATCGAGGAGGTATTGGTCAGGGCCTGCAGACGTGCCTCAACGGCTTTCATTTTGCCTTTTACCCCGGCAAGCTGCTCTTCGGTTTTACTGGCGTTGATATCGGTTTCGACACCTTCTACCGAGGAGGTGATCCCGTGCTGATACAGCTCGCGGTCGGCACCGATGATATTTTCCTGCTCGTGTTTAATCTCTGCGAGAACCTCCCCCACCGCGGCCTGGGTCTGCCACTCCCAGTAAAGCCGCGCGACGCTGCTGGCCAACAGCTGACGCGTCTGCTCCATCTCGGCTTTCTGGGCGTTGACCTTGCCGATGCGGGCTTCAACCCGCGCGCGGTTTTTGCCCCACAAATCGAGATCCCAGCCCGCTGTCAGGCCAAATGTTCCGTTGGTGTACCACGGCCCGGTCGTACCCGCGGCCGGATCGGTAATGGCGAAAGGCCCCATCAACCCTTCCGCAGACATTTTTTGCCGTTCCGCATCGGCAGAGAAATCTATCTGTGGGCCATCTGCCGCCATGGTGGCTTTCGCCTGCGCTTCCGCGAGCGTAATACGCTGTCGGGCAATTTGCATATCCGGCGCATCATTTAGCGCCTTCGCGATCAGCGAATTAAGCTGCGGATCGTTATAATCTTTCCACCATTCGTTTTTCGGCCAGCTGGTTCGGCTTAGTCGTGTATTCACCGACGCCGCAGTGGCTTGCGCGTTAATTGGCGATACGCTGGCATGTTCCGGCGCGCAGGCAGCCAGCATTAAGACAAGAGGGGCACTCAGAGATAAAATAAGAGAACGTTTCATGACGCCATAACTCAAAAAATTAAAGGCGCAAATTACGCTTGATGCCATTCTGTTTTTTAGTAACGCGTGGCAATCCGCAAATTGTCATACATTTTCATATTCGGCAATTTATTCCCAATCACAATGAATAAATTCAACATATTCATACCAATTATGAATTGACTGCTACACTTATTCAGTGTCATACACGGGCAGGAGAAGGGAATGAAAATATTACTGTGGGTTATTTTAATTATATTTTTGATAGGGCTGTTAGTGGTTACCGGCGTATTCAAAATGATTTTCTGATCTATTTGCCCGGCACTGCGCCGGGCGACGTTATTCCTTTCAGGCTTTCAGCGATGCCCCTTTTGTGGCAATCACCTCTTTATACCAGTAAAAACTCTTTTTGCGGCTGCGGGCCAGGGTGCCTTTACCGCTGTCGTCGCGGTCTACGTAAATAAAGCCGTAGCGCTTGGACAGTTCCGCTTTGGACGCGCTCACCAGATCGATCGGCCCCCAACTGGTGTAACCCATCACCTCGACACCGTCGTCAATGGCCTCACGCACCTGCACCAGGTGGTCATTAAGGTAGCTGATGCGGTAGTCGTCCTGCACCACGCCGTCGGCGTCCGGTTTGTCCTTCGCGCCAAGGCCGTTTTCTACAATAAACAAGGGCTTCTGATAACGATCCCAGAGCACATTCAGCAGCGTGCGCAGGCCCACCGGATCAATCTGCCAGCCCCACTCGGAGCTTGCCAGATGCGGGTTTGGCACCATGCTCAGGATGTTGCCCCGCGCCTGCTTGTTCAACTCTTCATCGGTTGTCACGCAGCCAGTCATGTAATAGCTGAACGAGATAAAATCGACGGTGGATTTCAGCGCATCACGGTCGGCGTCGGTGATATCAATCTGGATGCCGCTGTCGCGGAAGAAGCGCAGCATATAGCCTGGGTACGCCCCGCGGCACTGCACGTCGCCAAAGAACTGCCAGGCGCGGTTCTCCTGCAGCGCTTCCAGCACGTCTTCCGGCCTGCAGGTCAGCGGGTACATCAGGCCGCCCAGCAGCATGTTGCCAATTTTTGCATCCGGGATAATCTCGTGGCAGGCTTTCACCGCCAGCGCGCTGGCCACCAGCTGATGGTGGATCGCCTGATACACTTCCCCTTTGCTGCTGGTTTCGGGCAGGCCCACGCCGGTCATCGGCGCATGCAGGGACATATTGATTTCGTTGAATGTCAGCCACAGCTTCACCTTCTCCCTGTAGCGCGCAAACACGGTGCGGGCGTAGCGCTCAAAGAAGGTAATCGTCTGACGGCTGCCCCAGCCGCCGTACTGCTTCACCAGCCCCCACGGCATCTCATAGTGCGACAGCGTGACCAGCGGAGTGATGTCGTGCGCAGCCAGCTCGTCAAACAGCCGGTCGTAAAACGCCAGACCCGCTTCGTTTGGCGTCTGCTCGTCGCCATTCGGGAAGATACGCGTCCAGGCAATGGAGACGCGCAAGCAGCTAAAGCCCATTTCGGCAAAGAGTTTGATGTCTTCCGGGTAGCGGTGATAGAAGTCGATGGCGACATCCTTAATGCCGCTGTCACCCGCCACGCGCTCCACCACCGGGCCAAACACCCCCTGCGGCTGGACGTCTGAGGTGGACAGCCCTTTGCCATCCTCCAGCCAGGCGCCTTCTACCTGGTTCGCGGCAACCGCGCCGCCCCATAAAAAATCATCCGGGAAAGTTTTCATCACGTTCTCCTGTTATTGATGGCTTACGCTGAGCAGCGGTGCACCGGCGTTAACGGACGTTGCCGCCACGGTCGCCACCTCGCGATACTCGTCGCTGTTACTGATAATGATTGGCGTCGCCAGGTCGTATCCGGCATCGATAATCGCCTGACGATCAAACTCCAGCATCAGGTCGCCAGGCTGCACCCTGTCGCCCACCTTCACGTGGGCGGTAAACGGTTTACCATCGAGCTTCACGGTGTCGATTCCCACGTGGATTAACACTTCAATCCCGCTGTCGCTGAGCAGGCCAATGGCGTGTTTGGTCTGGAAAAGAGAGGCAACAACGCCCGCAAACGGGGCAACCACCCTGTTGTCGGAGGGAATGATGGCAGCTCCGCTGCCCAGCAGGCCGCTGGCAAAGGTGGTATCGGGCACCTGATCGAGCTCCAGCACGGTACCGGTCATCGGAGCCAGCACATCGTTTTCACCCGCTGGCGCAACCACCTCGAGCGCTGAGCGTGCTGGCATGCCCGCCACCAGCGTCAGGACGCAGCTCAGCACCAGCGCCACCACGGTGCCGATAATGCCGCCCCACAGCGTGGCATCTACCCCACCCGGCGGGATCATCTGGGCGATGGTAAAGACGTTAGCAAAGCCGAAGGAGTACACGTGGGTGTCGCTGAAGCCGACAATCGCGCCGCCGATTGCCCCCGCCACGCAGCCGAAAATAAAGGGTCTGCGCAGCGGCAGGTTAACGCCATAGACTGCCGGTTCGGTGATGCCGAAAATCCCCGCCGTCACGGACGATCCGGCCAGCATTTTCTGACGCGCATCGCGAGTGCGCAGGAAAATCCCCAGCGCCGCGCCGACCTGGCCGAACACCGCAGGCAGCAGCATCGGCAGCATGGAATCATGCCCCAGCACCGCCAGGTTGTTGATCATCAGCGGCACCAGTCCCCAGTGCAGGCCGAAGATGACGCAGACCTGCCACAGCGCGCCCATCGCCGCGCCCGCCAGCCACGGTGCCAGGACGTAAATCCACTGGTAGCCGTTGGCCAGCAGCTGGCTGAGCCAGGTCGCCAGCGGGCCAATCACCAGGAAAGTCAGCGGCACGGTCACGCCCAGACAGATCAGCGGCGCGAAGAAGTTTTTCATTGAGGATGGCAGCAGCCTGGTACTCTGTTTTTCCAGCCAGCAGCTGACCCACGCGGCAAGAATGATGGGGATCACCGACGAGCTGTAGTTGAACCAGGTCACGGGGATGCCGAGAAACGCCTCGGATACCGCCCCCGGCTGCTGGCTGGCATTAAACGCCGCAATCATCATCGGGTGGGTGAGTGCCCCACCGATCACCATGGTAATAAAGGGGTTGCCGCCGAATTTCTTGCCCGCGGTATAGCCCAGCACCAGCGGGAAGAAGAAGAACAGCGCGTCGCTGGCCGCGAACCAGATTTTATAGGTGCCGCTTTCAGGTGTGAGCCAGCCGCAGACAACCGCCAGCGCCAGCAGCCCTTTCAGAATACCGGAGGCTGCCAGAATGCCGATAAACGGGGTGAAAATTCCGGAGACGATGTCGATCAGGCGGCCCAGCAGGTTGCCCTTGTCGCCCTTCTCTTCCACGGCTGGCGCATCGTCAGTGAGCCCGGCCTCTTTGCGCACCGCCTGCCAGACGTCATGCACGTGGTTGCCAATCACCACCTGGAACTGGCCGCCGCTTTCGACCACCATAATCACGCCCGGATTTTTCTTCAGCCCTTCGGCATCCGCTTTCTGGTTATCTTTCAGTTTAAAGCGAAGCCGGGTCGCGCAGTGGACAAGGCTGACAATGTTCTCTTTTCCGCCAACGTGGCCGAGAATATCCGTCGCTAAAGCCTGGTATTCCATCTCGATTTCCTTACATCCGATGCCCGCAGGCACCTGTTGACTGAGTATAAAAATAAAAAAACCCGAGAGCGTCCTCCTTTCGAAGGCCGCGCTCAGGTTTTGCCTGCGTTATGCAGTAACAATCCAGATTTGAGGCTTAACGCCCCTCTTTTCTCACCCGTTCAATATGAATGGCGAGGAACATAATTTCTTCGGTCGTCAGTTCGCGCTGATAGCTTTTGTTCAGGTGCTGCGCGATTTTCTCGGCGCATTTCCACGCTTTCGCGTAGTTGTCCTTTACCGCGGTATGCAGCGAGACATCGTCATCGTCCACCACGGTGCGGGTCAGCATCCGCTGGGCAAAAAACTTCAGATGCGTGACAAAACGCTGATAGCTGAGCGACTCTTCGTCGTACTCCAGCTGCAGCTGATACTTCACAAGCTGCAGGATCTCCTGCATCACCCTTGTCACGTGCATCACTTCCGGCATTTCGCTGTTCAGCTGCGCGGTGACCAGATGCAGCGCGATAAACCCCGCTTCGTCCTCAGCCAGCTCGACGTTCAGGCGTTTGGCGATAATGGCCCTTGCCTCCTGCCCCAGCTCAAACTCCTTCGGATAGAGGCGCTTGATGTCCCACAGCAGCACGTTTTTGATCGCCAGCCCTTTCTTCTGGCGCTCAATCGCGAAGTAGCAGTGATCGGTCAGGGTTATATACAAACTTTCCTGCAATTTCCCCAGCCGCTGCGCCGCCAGCCCAATGATGCGGTCGCAGGTGGTCATCACCTCCAGCGGGATCTGGCTCAGCAGCTCACCGAGACGCTGCACCAGCTCATCGCTCTGTAACGCAAATACCTTTTCAATCAGCGCGGTATCCAGCGCGTCACCCACGCGCCTCTGAAAGGCCAGCCCGCGGCCCATCACCACCTGTTCGCGCCCGCGCTCATCCTGAACAACCACCACGTTATTATTGAGTATCTTGGCGATTTTCATCGGAACCCCAGAAACAAAAAAACCTGACCTCCGGCAGAAGCCAGAAAATCAGGTTTTGCCTGCCGAAGCAGTAACAATCCAGTTCTGGCACTCTATCAGTTTCATTCGTAGCCTCAATGCATCACGGGTAAAAAACGTGACGCAGATCGACATTGCTAGAACGTCACAACGGTTTTCAGCTCCGTTACCCAGGCATCCTGCGTCCGGGATACGCCGCCCGGATGGTGCCAGTACTGAATGCCCGGCTGCAGCTCCAGCCACGACACCGGACGGAAGCGATAGTAAAACTCACCGTTCAGGGAGTGGCCCGGCACCGGGTGATACGCCGGATCGTTATAGTCCGACACGCCGTTCAGGCTGTTCATGTAGCGCTGGTTGCGGGCGTACTGGCTGCTCATATCAATCCAGGTTAGCCCGAAGCCAATCCAGTCTTCCGGCCGGGCGTCAAACAGCCCGCGGTAGCGCAGCGAGGCGGCATACACCTGATGCATATAGTTGGTGCGCTGATCCGCCAGGCTCATGCTGACCGAGGTGCTCAACCCGCGATTCGGATCGTCCTTGTGCTGCGTGATCTGCTGGTTAAGCCCGGCGTACATGAACCACGTGCGGTTATGCTTCTCGTAACCGTCCGGATCGCTCGCCCCAGCCCCGCCGGATTTTCCGCGGTAGAGATCGGTTTGCGGCGCGTTGGTAAACACCACGCCGAGGTTATAGGCGCCCGGCAGACCGTTAATCAGCGGACGCGCTTCGATTTCGACCGGGAGCAAGACCCCTTTGCTGCTCTTCGTCGACCAGCTCCATGCGTGGCTGCGGCTGGAGGCGTCCGGGTTTTGCTCCATCACGCCGCCTTTTAAGGTGACGGCTGGCGTGAGCTTATACTCCAGCGTGGTGCCCCAGGTGTGAACGTTCCAGTTGTTCCAGGTCAGCGAGTTGGCCGATTTCCCGCCGCACTGGGAGAGCAGCTGAAAGTCGCACGGGATGATCTGGTCGAAGGTCTGCACCTTGTTCATCATGCCGATACGCCAGGTAAGGCGTCGGTCATCAAAGCTGCGGGCAAACGTCAGCCAGCCCAGACGGGTAATGGATTGCCCGCCCCAGCTTTCCTGGATCAAATCGTTGAAGTTCACGCGCGGATCCTGCACACGTTTAGTGGTGAGGTCGTCGTTGTGGTTGCGGTTGACGATGTTCCCCTCGATACGCGCATCCGGGATGCCCGTCCAGCGCTCCAGATCCTGGTTGAAAGTCAGCGCGAACTGGTCAATATAGGCCACGTGGGAGTCGTGGTTATATCCGCCACCGCCGTTCCAGCCAATTTCATTCAGGTATCCGAGGTTATAGGTAAAACCGTTATCGTTAAGGATTTTACGTATGCCGAGCATTTCACCAAGAACAGGCTCCGGCGGGGCTTCAAACCCTAATACCGTTCCATTCCACTCCTGCGCCATTGTTAAAGGCGATATCATCAATAAAGCGAGGGCATAGAGATTATTTTTATTTGTCATAATAGCAACCTGTAGCTGAGTATTAGTGCGTAACCGTTCGCAGGAAATTTTTCTATTTCCCGTCGTGTTTTAATTATTCGTTCCAGCAAAAAGCGTTAGGCCAAATGGTTCTCCTGCGTGAATGACAGGCAAAAAAAAACCTAAGCGCTCCACAGCGGTTAATGCTGTGAAACGCTTAGGTTTTGCCTGTTAACCAGTAACAATCCTGCGTTGAAAACAGTGGCACCTTAACACCGTCGCGCCACCTTGAAAACCTGCATCGTTTTATATTTTAAAAAAGTGTGAGCAAATTAACGCTTATTATTTTGACTGGATCACGCGCGCAATATCCGCAGAGGTCTGTAGCGTACGGATCTCCTGAAATAAGCCTAACGCTTCGCTATATTCCTTGCGCAAATAACTGAGCCACTGCTTAATACGCGCAACGTGATACAAACCGGTGTCGCCCTGCTTTTCCAGACGGCTGTATTTTTGCAGCAGCGTGACCACGTCTGCCCACGGCATACGCGGTTCATTATATTTCACCACCCGGCTGAGGTTCGGCACGTTCAGCGCGCCGCGGCCTATCATCACCGCATCACAGCCTGTCTCCTTCATGCAGGCCTGCGCACTTTCGTAGTCCCAGATTTCGCCGTTGGCGATAACCGGAATGCTGAGGCGTTTGCGGATCTCACCGATTGCCTGCCAGTTAATGCGGTCCGCTTTGTAGCCGTCCTCTTTAGTACGCCCGTGCACCACCAGCTCGGTGGCACCGGCCTGCTGCACCGCATCGGCAATTTCAAACTGACGCGCGTCGCTGTCCCAGCCCAGGCGCACTTTGACCGTCACCGGCAGATGCGACGGCACGGCCTCACGCATCGCCTTCGCGCCGCGATAAATGAGTTCAGGATCTTTCAGCAACGTCGCCCCGCCCCCGCTGCCGTTCACCATCTTCGACGGACAGCCGCAGTTGAGATCGACACCGTAAGAGCCCAGCTCAACCGCACGGGCGGCGTTCTCCGCCAGCCATTCAGGGTACTGTCCCAGCAGCTGAATACGCACCAGCGTACCGGAAGTCGTCCGGCTCTGGTTGTGCAGCTCGGGGCACAGACGGTAGAAGGATTTTACCGGCAACAACATATCGACCACGCGCAAAAACTCCGTCACGCAGAGATCGTAATCGTTCACCTCGGTCAGAAGCTCGCGCACGAGGGAGTCGAGCACGCCTTCCATAGGGGCCAGTAAAACACGCATAGCAGTACCTGTGAAAAAAGACGCGCTATAGTAGCTGCTCTCTATATCGCTGGGAAGCGCTTCTGTTCAGGGAGAAAGTCAGCTGGCGTTGCTCCCACTACAGCACGAAACGCCTCTGCAAATGCCGCCGGGCCGGAAAATCCCAGCATCCAGGCCACCTGCTTAACGGGGTATCCGTTTGCGAGCAGGTCCAGCGAGGCACAAATCCTTGCGCGCTGTCGCCAGGTCCGGAAGCTAAAGCCTGTATCTTTGATAAACGCACGTGAAAATGTGCGTTCAGACATAGCGGCCTGCTCCGCCAGCCTTTCCATAGAAACACCCCACAGATTGTTGGCAATAATGTCACAGGCAACACGATGTAACCGTTCATCAATAGGCATCGGCAATTCGGCCGAGATCTGCTGCGTTTCACTAAGAATGTCGAGCAGCAAAACAGCCATGCTTCGCTGACTTGCCGGTCGGTATTCCGAACTGAACAGTCCAGCAATCAACTCTTTGAACAACGCAGTCGCCTTAATCACGTGAATATCTTTTTTCCGCTTAAACGGTTTGCATTGCGTTATTAATTCCGGGCTAAACCAGACCGCGCGGAGTTCTGTTGCGGATAACACGCTGTAGGTATGTTCCTGAAAGGGAGGGATCCACAGCGCACGCTGTGGCGGTATTACCCAGCGTTTGCTGCCGGTTTCGACCAGCATGACGCCTTTGATGGCAAACAAAAGTTGACCTTGTGAATGCTGGTGGGGCGGATCCACTTCGCCGCGCGTATAGCTAATTGCCCCTCTGGACCATCCGATAGCATCGTCGTGAATTGGCGTTTTATCGATAACGGTTGGCATTTCACATTCCTCCCTTCCTCTTATGATGCTGCTTGTACACGTAACCGGAGAGAGAAGCAATGCACATTCATTTTATCATTCATGAACATTTCGAAGCGCCAGGCGCCTATGAAATCTGGGGGAAAAGCCGCGGCTGTAGTCTGAGCTACACCCGGGTTTATCAGGATGACCCTTTACCTCAGGAACTGGAGAGCGCAGACATGCTTATCATTATGGGAGGCCCGCAATCACCTGCCACCACGCTTAAGGAGTGCCCCTGGTTTGATGCGCAAGCGGAAATGCGACTCATCGGCCGCGCAATAGAGGCGGGTAAAACGGTGATTGGCGTTTGTCTGGGCTCGCAGCTTATCGGTGAAGCGCTGGGCGCAGCGTTTTGCCACAGCCCGGAAAAAGAGATCGGTAAATTTCCCGTCAGGCTCACGGATGCAGGCCAGGCGAACCCGCTTTTTGAGGATTTTGGCGGTGGGCTGGACGTCGGTCACTGGCATAACGACATGCCAGGGTTGACGCCTCAGGCAAAGGTACTCGCTTACAGCGAGGGCTGTCCTCGTCAGATCGTGCAGTACGGCGAACGGGTTTACGGTTTTCAGTGCCATATGGAGCTAACGTCGGATGTGGTTGAGCTGCTTATCGAACATTCGCAGAACGATCTCCGCCGTGCGGGAGAATTCCGTTTTGTCGAAACGGCTGAAAAATTACGCTCGCATGATTACCGTGAAATGAATCAAGTGCTGTTTTCTTTTCTGGATAAACTCACCGCCCAACGCAATGCCTGACTCAGAGGCATTTCTCTGGCTCGTCACTTCGCCACTGTAATTCCTTTCCTCTAAACTGTAGCCTGTCCCTGTGCGGTGATACCAGACGTTCCATTCTGGAATGTCTGGTATGCTCAAATTTCATGATGTGATCCGTGGCACATTTCTGGGTTTAATTGTATGATGAATGCGTTTCATCAAGGACTTTCACCATGAGCAAATCACTGAATACAATCTGGCAGTATCTGCGCGCATTCGTCCTGATTTACGCCTGCCTGTACGCCGGGATTTTCATCGCCTCGCTGCTGCCGATCGTCATTCCCGGCAGCATTATCGGGATGCTGATCCTGTTTGTGCTGCTGGCGTTACAGGTGCTGCCCGCGAAGTGGGTCAATCCTGGCTGCTTCGTCCTTATCCGCTACATGGCGCTGCTTTTCGTGCCCATCGGCGTAGGCGTCATGCAATATTACGACGTGCTCAAAGCGCAGTTCGGCCCGATTGTCGTCTCCTGTGCGGTCAGTACGCTGGTGGTATTCCTGGTGGTGAGCTGGAGTTCGCACATCGTGCATGGCGAACGTAAAGTGGTCGGGGAGAAAACAAAAAAATGATGGCCAATATCTGGTGGTCGCTGCCGTTAACCCTGGCGGTGTTCTTCGCTGCACGAAAACTTGCCGTACGCTTCAAAATGCCTTTGCTCAACCCGCTGCTGGTGGCGATGGTGGTCATTATTCCGTTCCTGCTGCTCACCGGCATTCCCTACGAACGCTACTTCGCAGGGAGCAAAATTTTAAACGATCTGCTGCAGCCTGCCGTTGTTGCGCTGGCATTTCCTTTATATGAACAGCTGCACCAGATCCGCGCCCGCTGGAAGTCCATCATCACCATCTGCTTTATCGGTAGCCTGGTGGCGATGATCACCGGCACCTCGGTGGCCCTGTTAATGGGAGCCTCGCCGCAGATTGCCGCCTCTATTCTGCCGAAGTCCGTCACCACACCGATTGCGATGGCCGTGGGCGGCAGCATCGGTGGCATTCCGGCCATCAGTGCGATGTGCGTGATTTTCGTCGGGATCCTGGGCGCGGTGTTTGGCCATACCCTGCTGAATCTGATGAAGATCCGCACCAAAGCGGCACGTGGTCTGGCGATGGGGACTGCGTCTCACGCCCTGGGCACCGCGCGCTGCGCCGAAGTGGACTATCAGGAAGGGGCGTTTAGCTCGCTGGCGCTGGTGATCTGCGGGATTATCACCTCCCTGATTGCCCCCTTTGTCTTCCCGATTATTCTGGCGGTGATGGGCTAAAATTTGCGATGCGTCGCGCAATTTTCATTTTGTTTTCATAAGTTGCATACATAATGAGAAGTGGATCACATATAAAGCCCCAACGGCTCCGTACACTACCGATCCATTAACCTTTATGAGGCAAACGCCATGCACCCACGTTTTCAAGCTGCTTTCGCCCAGCTTGCCGAGAATTTGCAATCAGCCCTGGCTCCGGTTCTGGCGGATGCGCATTTCCCCGCCCTGCTGACGGCGGAGCAGGTCACGACGCTGAAACAGGCAACGGGACTGGATGAAGACACGCTGGCTTTCGAACTGCTGCCCCTGTCTGCTGCCTGCGCGCGTGCCGACCTTTCCCACTTCAACGTCGGCGCCATTGCACGCGGCGTAAGCGGAACCTGGTACTTCGGCGGAAACATGGAGTTCCTCGGTGCGACCATGCAGCAGACCGTTCACGCCGAGCAAAGCGCCATCAGCCACGCCTGGCTGCGCGGTGAAAAAGCGTTGAGCGCCATCACCGTTAACTACACCCCTTGCGGTCACTGCCGTCAGTTTATGAACGAGCTGAACAGCGGGCTGCAGCTGCGCATTAACCTGCCGGGCCGCGCGCCGCATACGCTGGGGGATTACCTGCCGGACGCCTTCGGTCCGAAAGATCTCGAGATTAAAACGCTGCTGATGGACGAGCAGGATCACGGTTTCGCCCTGTCCGGCGATGACCTGAGCGAAGCGGCCATTCGTGCGGCGAACAAGAGCCATACGCCGTACAGTCAATCGCCAAGCGGCGTGGCGCTACAGTGCCGTGATGGCCGCATCTTTACCGGCAGCTATGCGGAGAACGCCGCGTTTAACCCTACGCTGCCTCCGCTGCAGGGCGCACTTAACCTGCTGAGCCTGAACGGCTACGACTATCCGGACATTCAGCGCGCCATTCTGGCAGAAAAAGCCGATGCGCCGCTGATTCAGTGGGACGCCACCGCCGCGACGCTGAAAGCGCTGGGCTGCACCACAATCGACCGCGTGCTGCTTGCCTGAACCTTCCGGCGGGCAGAAATGCCCGCCAGTTTGCTGAAAAAGCCCTCAGTTGATTCACCGTTTCTTGCGCTAACCAGGCGGGTACAGTAGCCTGAGTGAACTTTCATCCACGAACGAGCCATCTCCATGTTAAAGCGCGTTTTTTACAGCCTGTCTGTCCTGGTCGGCATACTGCTGTTGATCGTGCTCGGTCTCGACCGCTGGATGAGCTGGAAAACCGCCCCCTACATTTTTGACGACCTCCAGGATCTTCCCTACCGTCAGGTTGGCGTGGTGCTCGGCACCGCCAAGTATTACCGCACCGGCGTGATCAACCAGTATTACCGCTACCGCATACAGGGTGCGCTGAACGCCTATAACAGCGGCAAGGTGAATTACCTGCTGCTGAGCGGCGATAACGCCCTGCAAAGCTACAACGAACCGGTGACGATGCGTAAGGACCTGATTGCCGCAGGCGTCGATCCTGCCGATATCGTGCTCGACTACGCCGGGTTCCGCACCCTGGACTCCATCGTGCGCACCCGCAAGGTGTTCGACACTAACGATTTCATCATCATCACCCAGCGCTTCCACTGCGAGCGCGCGCTGTTTATTGCGCTGCATATGGGTATCCAGGCGCAGTGCTACGCCGTGCCGTCGCCAAAAGACATGCTGAGCGTGCGCGTGCGCGAGTTCGGTGCCCGCTTTGGCGCATTAGCCGATCTCTACATCTTCAAACGTGAACCGCGCTTTTTAGGCCCGCTAGTGCCGATCCCGGCAATGCACGAAGTGCCAGAAGATGCGCAGGGTTATCCGGCGGTGACGCCAGAACAGCTGCTCGATCTGCAGAAAAAAGAGAAAAAATAGCCTCCGTTTATAGTTTCTTTACGCCGGGTGCTACGCTTTTTATCCCCTCTTTACACCTGACCTTTTACGCTGAGTTCATTGCCGCTACGGCTTCATTGAAGACTGACTATGAACTCGATAATGAACGCGTTTTTCCTGAAAAGTATCCGCCCGTACTTTAATTTCCCGGGTTTATCGCTGCCGACCGCGCTAAATTCCGGCCTCTATCTTGAGGAGAAGCTTGCCTCTCTGAAGCAGAGCCTGTCGGTGGAAGTGGCGGATTATCTCGAGCGTTACCCACAAACCAAACACATCGATGTCTGTCTCAACGATATCAACGGCATTATGCGCGGTAAGCGACTTTCCGTAGACAGCATGCTGAGTCTGGAGAAAGGCTGCTATTTTCCTCTCTCGGTCTATTCGATGGATCAAAAAGGGAAAGTCGCCGCGTCACGTGACGATGAGCCAGACCGACTTTGCATGCCGGTTGCCGGTTCCCTCCGCCCCTCTTCGCACGATCCGCTGCATACCGCGCAGATCCTCCTGACGATGAAGGACAGCGACGGGCAACCTTGTCCCCTTGAGCCACGCGTCATATTGCAGAACGTTCTGGCGCGTTTTCATCAGCACGGGCTGTACCCGGTTATGGCACCGGAAATTGAGTTCTACCTGACGGGGCCTGGCACTCAGGCGCTTCAGAATCAGGGCTGCTTTCATATGGATACGTCGTCAGCCCACGCTGCGCTGTTTGACGAGCTGGAACAGCTGGCACACCGGCAGCATATCCCCCTGACCGGCATTGTGGCAGAGGCTGAATCAGGTCAGTTCGAGTTAAACCTGAAGCACAGCCATCGGGTCGTGGAGGTATGTGACAATATCCTGGCACTGCGTCGGTTAACGCGGTTTGTCGCTGAAAAGCACGGCCTTCAGGCTAACTTTATGGCCAAGCCGTTCAGCCTCTTGTCCGGCAGCGGCCTGCATTTTCATTTCAGCCTGAATGATATTCACGGTGAAAACGTATTTGCCTCACCGGCTGATGAACTCAATAGCATGATGCGCTTATGCATCGCAGGTCAGCTGGCGCTGATGCCCGCCTCCATCGCCATTCTGGCCCCCGGCGTTAACGCTTTCCGGCGCCTCCGTAAAAACCTCACAGAGCCATTATTCCATTCATGGGGTTATAACACCCGCACTGCCGCGCTGCGTATCCCCTGCTCTGATGAGAGCAACCGTCGTATTGAGTACCGTCTGGCGGGCGCTGATGCCAACCCGTATCTCGTTGCGGCAACCATCCTGACAGGTATGTTGTACGGTCTGGAAAATTTCGATGAGGATGATTTACCGGAACCGCAGCGTGATGAGCCAGAACTTCCACTGTTCCAGCAGCAGGCAATCGAGGCGTTTTCCCGCTGCCAGTATCTCACCGACAGCTTAGGCGAAGCCTTTTCAGAACAGTGGATAGCCTGCAAGCTTTCTGAACTTGACTGGTTCGAGAGCATAGTCACCGGACAGGAATCCACGCTGGCGTAAAAAAAAAGCCCGCTCAATGAGCGGGCCGGATAATGCGAGATGCCATTATTTTTTACGTGCGTATTTCAGTGAGTCCAGCGCAACCGCGAAGATGATGATGGCACCCTTAATGATGTACTGCCAGTAAGGGTTCACGCCGATGTAGGTCAGACCATAGTTGATGACGGTAAAGATGATCACACCGGTGACCACGCCGAGCACGGTACCCACGCCGCCGCTGAAGGAGACGCCGCCCACCACGCAGGCCGCAATCGCATCCAGCTCGTACATGAAGCCAAGGTTGTTGGTGGCTGAGCCGATACGGCCCGCCTCCAGCATCCCGCCGAAGGCGTAGAACACACCGGACAGCGCATAAATCATCAGCAGGTTCAGGGCAACGTTAACGCCGGAGACTTTCGCCGCTTCCGGGTTACCGCCGATGGCGAAAATGTTTTTACCAAAGCGGGTTTTGTTCCACAGCACCCAAACGAAGGCCACGGCAATCAGCGCATAGAAGGTGATATAGGACAGGCGGAAGCTGCCCAACGCGATAAATCCTTGCGTAAAGGTCGAGAAGCCGCTGTCAAAGCCCGAGATTGGCGACGCGCCCACGAAGTCGTAGTACAGGGAGTTGATACCGTAAACGATGATCATCGTACCCAGCGTGGTGATAAATGGCGTCACGTTCAGGTAAGCGATGATGATGCCGTTGATCAAGCCGATCACCGCACCGATGGCGCAGACAATCAGGATCACCACGAAAATCGGCATGGTGGCCATTTCCGGGAACACCTTATTGGCGTTTTCCATCGACTGCAGCAGGGTTGCCGCAATAACCGCCGCCAGCCCTACCTGACGTCCTGCTGACAGGTCAGTCCCCTGGGTGACAATCAACCCCGCCACGCCCAGCGCGATGATGATACGCACGGAGGACTGAGTCAGAATGTTACTCAAGTTCAGCAGGCTTAAAAACGTAGGGTCCTGGAAGATAATAATGGCCAGTAATACTAAAAGAACAACGTAAATACCGCCTTCTTTCAGATAAGTGAGAAAACTTTTCTTATTTAACGCACTCATGAGGAGCCCCTGATCTTAAAGGTGCAAAGACGCAAGACGCAAAATTTCGTTTTGCGTTGTCGTTTTGGTGTCAACAATACCGGCAACGAGACCATTGCTCATAACCAGAATACGGTCTGTGATCCCTAACAGTTCCGGCATTTCGGAAGAAATAATAATGATCCCTTTATTCTTTTTCGCCAGCTCAGCAATCAGCTGATAAATTTCAAATTTTGCACCCACATCAATACCGCGGGTTGGTTCATCCAGCATCAGAATTTCGGGCTGGGTCAATAACCAGCGGCCAATAATGACTTTTTGCTGGTTCCCACCCGAAAGCGAACCAATTTGCGTACGGTGGCCTGGCGTTTTGACGCGCATGGAGTCAATTACCCACTGGGTATCGCTCTTCATGCGGGAATTATCCAGTAGACCGATTTTACTTTTATAGTTACGAATGTTCGAAATTAACGAGTTAAAGTTAATATCGAGATAGGCATAAATACCGGTCGAGCGACGCTCTTCCGTCACCAGCGCGAAACCGTTATTAATGGCTTCGTTGGCGTTATGGTTGTTAATTTTTTTACCGTGCAGCGTAATGGTGCCGCCCGATTTTTCCCGGATACCAAACAGGGTTTCCACGATATCGGTACGTTTGGCCCCTACCAGTCCGGCAATGCCCAGAATTTCGCCTTTGTGCAGGTCGAACGAGATATCGCGAATGGACGGCTGGCGCAGCGAGGTGAGATTGCGCACTTCCAGAATCACTTCGCCCGGCTTGTTTTCTTTGTCCGGGAAGCGCTGGTTCAGGGAACGGCCGACCATCATGGCGATGATCTTGTCCATGTCCAGCCCTTCCAGCGGCTGAGTGGCAATCCACTGGCCGTCGCGCAGGATGGTAATTTCATCGCACAGCTGGAAGATCTCTTCCATTTTGTGCGAGATATAGACAATCCCACAGCCGCGATCTTTCAGCTTGCGAATAATAGTAAAAAGGTGATTAACCTCTTTTTCCGTTAATGACGACGTGGGTTCATCCATGATGACGATCTTCGCGTCATAGGAGAACGCTTTGGCAATTTCGATCATCTGCATCTGGGAAACGGATAATGTCCCCACGCGGGCGCGCGGATCGATATCAATATCCAGCTCATCGAAAATCGCTTTGGTGTCGCGATACATTTTATCCTGATCGACAAACACACCTTTGGTTGGGTAACGTCCCAACCACATGTTATCCATTACCGAGCGTTGCAGTACCAGGTTTAATTCCTGGTGAACCATCGAGATACCGTTTTCCAGTGCTTCTTTCGCTGAATGGAAATCGATCTCTTTCCCCTGAAAAAGAATGCTGCCAGAATCTTTTTGATAGATCCCAAAAAGACATTTTAATAATGTTGATTTACCCGCACCGTTCTCCCCCATCAAGGCATGAATAGAGTGAGGACGCACTTTTAAATTAACATTATCGAGTGCCTTAACACCGGGGAAAGACTTGTTAACACCGGTCATTTCCAACAAGTATTCACCGGACGACTGAGTAGTTGTGCTGACCATAATTATACCTTGTTGGCCTCGCATATCGCGTTATAAAAGGGCGCAACGAATTGCGCCCAGTGAAGACAAAACAAAGATCTTATTTACCGATAAATTCAGCCAGGTTGGACTGGTCTACGCCCACGTATGGCACGCGAACGATTTTGTTTTCAATTTTCCAGGTCGTGCCATCAGCAGCACCTTTACCGTCGGCCAGGTTTTTCGCCAGGTCGAAGGTGGCTTTCGCCTGGTTGTTGGCATCGTTCAGAACGGTACCGGCCATCGCACCGGATTTAACCAGCGCCAGCGCTTCTGGCAGCGCATCTACGCCGAACACAGGAATGGAGGATTTGTTGTGCGCTTTCAGGGCTTCAACGGCACCCATCGCCATCGCATCGTTGTTCGCGATCACGACTTCGATTTTGTTGGCGTTCGGGCCAGACAGCCACGCGTCCATCTTATCTTTCGCCTGAGCGGTATCCCACATGGCGGTATCTAACGCCAGCTGCTGGGTTTTCAGGCCCTTGTCGTTCAGCTCTTTAATAACGTAGGTGGTACGGGCTTCAGCGTCCGGGTGGCCTGGCTCGCCTTTCAGCAGAACGAACTGAATTTGACCGTCTTTGTTCAGGTCCCAGTTCGGGTTCGCCGCCCAGTGTTTCGCGATCAGATCGCCCTGAATAATGCCGGACTCTTTGGAGTCAGTACCGACGTAAAACGCTTTGTCGTAGCTATCCAGCGCCTTACGGGAAGGTTCTTTGTTGAAGAAGACGATTGGCACGTTCTGGCCGCGCGCTTTCTCAATAACCGTGCCTGCTGCAGCCGGGTCAACCAGGTTGATCGCCAGGGCTTTCACGCCTTTCGCCAGCAGAACGTCGATCTGGTCGTTCTGTTTGGACTGGTCGTTCTGGGAGTCGTTCATCAGCAGCTGAACGTCTGGCGCTGCTTTCGCATCTTTCTCAATTGCTTTACGCACAACGGACATGAAGTTGTCGTCGTATTTATAGATGGTCACGCCAATACGGGTATCCGCAGCGTGCGCTGCTGCACCAAAAAGCATGCTTGCCATTACAGCAGACAGAGTCAACACCTTCTTATTCATGGTATCTCCGGTTTTTTTTATGCAGGGTAGTTCTTGTGAATAACGGTCGGCGGGCAGGTGTTAATAAAACGTTACTGATCGCCGAAGTTCACTTATAAAATTTCTATCTTCCGTGTTCGGTAACGCTCCAGAAATGCGTTTTATTCGTTGTTTTCGGCTCGCTGGCTATAGTGAAAATGATTAATCACCGTTACATAGCGTTTCAGCCTCTAAAACGCTGACATCATAGTCAGCGGCTCGTTAAGATACTGTGAATTTACTCACAGATTGAAAACGGTTACATCACGCCACATAATTAGTTAGTGATCGGAGCCACAGTTTGCCGAATAGAGACAGAATGCCGCCTGACTAAAGTTGGCATGAAACAGTGTGTTGCATCCGGATCCAGCAGGCCTGCGGCACCCTGTAACGCCAGTTCTGTCGCCAGTTTCGCCATCGAGGCAATGGGGTAACGCACGGTGGTTAACTGCGGGTCGGTGTAACGGGCAATCGGGATGTCATCGAAGCCAATCAGCGACAAATGCTGTGGCACCGCAATTCCGTTGTCTTTCAGCGCAGTCAGCGCCCCCGCCGCCATGCTGTCGTTATAGGCAAACACGGCGGAAAGTTGCAGATTACGGCCCAGCAGCTCGACCATTGCGGCTTCCCCACCCTGCATATCCGGCGTACCGGTTCCTACCCAGCTTTCCAGCGGGACAATGCCGTGCTCTTTCAACGCATTCTGCCACCCTTCCCGACGCATTCCGTCGTCTTCAATCTGGTGGCTGGAAGCAAGATACCCGATGCGCTGATGGCCGTTGCTGATGAGCATCCGCGTCGCCATCATCGCGCCGCTGACGTTATCCAGCCCAACGCAACGGTGCGCGTAGCCTGGCACAATCCGGTTGATTAACACCATCCCGGGGATCTGCTCCATAAACCCGGCCAGCTCTTCGTCGCTTAACGCTTTTGAATGCACAATCAGGGCATTGCAACGCTGGCGTATCAGCACCTCAATGGCATGACGCTCTTTTTCCGCCTCGTGATAGCTGTTGCCAATCAGCACGTATTTCTGGTGCTGCTGGGCGACAACGTCCACCGCTTTAACCAGCGCGCCAAAGAAGGCATCCGACACATCCATCACCACGACGCCAATGGTATCGCTCACCTGCGTCGCCAGCGCCTGCGCGTTGGCATTTGGCCGGTACCCAAGCTGGGTCACGGCTTTCATTACGGTTTCACGGGTTTCAGGGCTGACCAGCGCGCTGTTATTCAGCACGCGAGAGACGGTAGCCACGGAAACGCCCGCCAGGCGGGCGACGTCACGAATGGTGATCATGTTCACCATCCTTCATAGGATTGCAGCAACTCACAGACACCCCCTGTGTTTAGCAAGGAGGCTATTCTGGCAGCGAGAAAGAGGGGACTACGTGAAGAAGCTCACACAGATGAAAACGCTTACATCCGTTTTGTTAATGATTGTGATCCAGATCGTTATCCGGATGTATTACGCAATGATACACCCGAAGCATGTGCGGTTAATTTTCGCCAGACCCACTCCAGCGGTCCCTGGCGGAAATAACGCAGCCAGAGAACGGAAAACGCCAGGTTAACCATCCAGACCGGAATAACAAACGCCAGCAGCGTGAGTCGGTCGAATTTCATAAACAGGCCAAATCGGTAGAACAGCGTGGTGCAGATCAGCGTTTGCAGGATGTAATTGCTTAACGCCATGCGGCCAACGCAGGCCACGGCGCTGACAATCCACAGGCGGGAAAGATGCGGCCAGAAGCCGTAGATCAGCGCCGCGTAGCCAATGGTCTGGAACGGGGCGCTAAGCTCACGCGGCACCTGAAGCAGGAAGGCGCACCAGCGGTAATCCCAGTGAAGATGCCACTGCATTATTACCGCCGGGAGATTAATCAGCACGCCGAGCAGGACCAGACCCGCGCCCGTGCGGCGATAGTGGCGCAGGCTGAATTCGCCCTTCAGCCAGCCGGTGCGCATCAGGGATGCCCCCATCAGCATCATCCCTGCCAGCTGCCAGCCGTACTGCGCGCCCAGCGCAAGGAGATTATCACCGAGCATATCGGCCCGATTACCAATCGCCTCAGCCCCCCCTTTCAGCTTCCAGAACTGCTCATACTGCAGGTTGGCCGCGTCGGGGATCCACGAGCGGTTTGTTGAATCGCCAGAGATAACGCCCAGCAGAAACAATACGCAAAGCCCCATGACATAGAGCATCACGCTGGTGTTGAACAGGCTTTTTACGCTGGGCGCATCGCGGATAAGACGCCAGCAGATGAGCCCGACTAACCCGTAGGCGAGCAAAATGTCGCCATCCCAGAAAAACAAACCGTGAATAAAGCCGAGGATCGCCAGCAGCGTTAAACGAGACTGGATCCAGCGCGTGCCGCGTTTGAGCAGAAGCTGCAACCCTGCGCCAAACAGCAGCGCAAACAGCGTCAGGAATTTAACCTGCGCAAAGAGATCGAGGATCGCCCATGTCCAGGCATCGCTTCGGGTGATATCGCCGTACCATGCGGGATTGAGATAAGCGGCCTTCGGCAAACCGAAGGCGCTAATATTGAGCAGCAGGATACCGAGAATGGCGACGCCGCGAACAAAATCGAGCGTGACGTTTCGCTCCATGGTCCCTGCCCTGTCTGATTAATTGTGGTGACGCACGGCGCGCAGGAACTCCTGGCGGGTGTTCTGGCTCGATTTAAACAGACCGCCCAGCGACGTGGTGGTGGTTGCGCTGGTCGCATCACGCACGCCACGCGCTTTCACGCAATAGTGCACAGCGTCGATAGAGACCGCCACGTTACTGGTGCCCAACAGCGTTTGCAGCGCAGTCAGGATCTGCTGCGTCAGACGCTCCTGCACCTGCGGACGCTGGGAGAAGAATCGCACGATACGGTTGATTTTGGACAGGCCGATTACCGTATCTTTTGGAATATACGCCACGGTCGCTTTGCCATCGATGGTCACGAAGTGGTGCTCGCAGGTACTGGTGAGCGTGATATCGCGCACCGTCACCATCTCATCGACCTTCATTTTGTTTTCAATGACGGTGATTTTCGGGAAATTGGCGTAATCAAGGCCAGAGAAGATCTCGTCTACGTACATTTTCGCGATGCGCTGAGGCGTCTCCATCAGGCTGTCATCGCTCAGATCGAGATTCAGCAGTTGCATGATCTCGGTCATATGCCCGGAAATCAGACGCTTACGGGTTTCATTATCCAGTTCCTGAACCGGTGGACGCAGTGGCGTTTCAAGACCGCGCGCAACCAGGGCTTCATGGACCAGAGCAGCTTCTTTACTGAGTGATGACATTCTTTTCTCCTGCAGGTGTGGCGTCTTTTGCCCTCGTTGTGGCAAAAGTGTGCGCTCATTGTGCGTGAGGCGGCGCACATAATCCAGTATTCACGACGATAATTATTGCAATTGCTGCTGCCTTTCAGCCTGACGGTTCCAGACCAGTGCCCCGCCGATGAACAGCGCGATGCCCGCCAGCCCCAGCGCAGGCTCCAGCCGATGCGTTAACCAGGTGGAGAGCGCGGACGTCACAGGGCCAATCAGCTGGCCGATGGCATAGCCGGTGGTGAGCAGTCCCGCCATATAGCGCGTGTGGTTCGGTGCCAGCTCGCGACCGTAGAGCAGAGAAAGCTGCACGGCACATAAGAACCCGCCGCCGACCAGCAGACCGCCCGTCAGCAAACCGCCAATGCCCGGCAGAAGCCAGGCGGCCAGCACGCCTGCACCCTGTAACCACAAAACAATCGCCAGCCTGCGGTTAGCCGTGGAGGTATGGCGCAGTAGGATGCTGAGCACAATGCCGATGACGGCAGCGAAACCGAAAATCGGCCAGACAAACTGGGCAAACAGGCTGCCGGGAAAACGCACCGCCGCCATTTGCGACAGGAAGGTCGCCGGGAGGATATAGCCAAACCCCGCGAGGCTGTAGCTCCAGACCAGGCGCTTTAAATCCGCCGTCAGCACCAGCGGTTCCGGTGCGGTGCCGGGTCGATGAAGTTGACCCGCACGCGGTAGATAGCGTGCCACCAGCGCAATCAGCACCAGCGCCAGCACGCCGTAAATCTGCCATGCCGCCCCGGCAGAGAGCGCCTTCGCCTGAATATAGACCGCGAGCAGCCCGCTCAGGGCAATGCCTGCGCCCGGCCCGGCAAAGACAGCGGCGCTAAGCCCCGGTTTGCCCAGCTGACCCAGCCGTTCGTTGGTCCAGGCGGCTATCAGCACCATAGACCAGCCGCTCATGCAGCCGATCACGAAGCGCAGTAAACCATGAACCACGGCGTTATCCGCCGCAGCCGAGAGCAGCGTCAGCGCAACCGCGCCAGTGATGCCCAACCAGAGGCGTGTTTCCACAAATCGATGGGCGCGCATGGCATCCCACGCCCCGACCAGATAGCCCAGATAGTTCATCGCCGCCACCAGACCCGCACTGGTTAGCGTGAGTTGCCCGGCGGCAATCATCAGCGGTACCTGAGGCGTAAAGGCAAAGCGCCCGATCCCCATTGCCACCACCAAAACCACAAATCCGCTGAGCGCGATACGCAGCGCCATGACCGCTCCAGTTGTTAAAGAAAAGTAAATTTATGATGCAGTATCTGAGCGTAAGGGGAAAGTGAAAGTTGCTCACAGGTCAATGAAAACTCTGTATTATGGATTTTATGAATACGTATCATCATTAAGGAGCCTTGCATGGAACTGCTCGAAGAGCACCGTTGTTTTGAAGGTCGACAGCAGCGCTGGCGGCACGACTCCACCGTACTGAACTGTGCGATGACGTTCAGCATTTTCCTGCCGCCGACGGAAAAACCGCCGGTTCTGTTCTGGCTTTCTGGCCTGACCTGCAACGACGAAAACTTCACCACCAAAGCGGGTGCGCAGCGTATTGCGGCAGAGCTTGGCATTGCGCTGGTGATGCCAGATACCAGCCCGCGTGGGGATGAGGTCGCCGACGATGCCGGATACGATTTAGGCAAAGGCGCCGGATTTTATCTCAACGCGACCGAGCAGCCGTGGGCGAGCCACTACCGCATGTATGACTACATTCGTGACGAGCTGCCTGCGCTGATTCAGGCGGAGTTTGCTGTGAATGACCGTTGCGCCATCAGCGGGCACTCAATGGGAGGGCACGGTGCGCTTATCATGGCGCTGAAAAACCCCGGGAAATATACCAGCGTGTCGGCGTTTGCGCCGATTGTGAACCCAACGCAGGTACCCTGGGGGCAAAAAGCCTTTACCCACTATCTGGGCGATAATGCAGAAACCTGGCAGGAATGGGACAGCTGCGCGCTGATGCTGGCAAGCCAGACAGAGGATGCGATACCAACGCTTATCGATCAGGGTGATGCGGATCAGTTCCTCGCCGGACAGCTACAGCCTGCGGTGCTGGCTGAAGCGGCTCGCCAGAAGGACTGGCCGCTGACGCTGCGCATTCAGCCGGGGTATGACCACAGCTATTACTTCATCGGGTCTTTTATTGAAGATCATCTCCGCTTCCATGCGGAGCACTTGTTCGCATAAGTGCATGCGATTGCCGGGTGGCGGCTTCGCCTTACCCGGCCTACGTTCGTGGTTTTTGTAGGCCCGGTAAGCGAAGCGCCACCGGGCATAAAGGTTACATCAGAACGTATAATCCACGCCCACAAAGTAGCGACGACCATCTTCCGTATAGCTGTAATCGTCACGGCTCAGGTCTTTATCCAGCAGGTTCTGCACGCCTGCGCGCAGCTTAACAGCTTTCGTTGCCTGCCATGCCGCACCGGTGTTCCAGATAACGTAGCCGCCCGGCGTCGGTTCACCGCTGGTAAGCGCGCGTTTCTCGCCTTTATAGTTACCCTGCACATAGAACGACCAGTCCTGAGTTGCCTTCCAGTCAACGGTTCCGTTGGCGGTGTGGAACGGCAGTTCGGAGAGCGGCTTGTTGCCGCCGTTGCTGATATCACGGCCATCGTTGTAGGTGTAGTTCAGCGTGACTTTCCAGTCTTCCGCAATCGGGAATTTCAGCTCGGTTTCCACCCCACGGATACGCGCCTTGTTGACGTTGTAATAGCGGAAAATGGGTTCGCCGTCGGCGTTCAGCCCAACATAGTTCGGGTAGCTTTGCGCCTGGTTCACGTTAGCCGTACGGCTGATACTGATGCGGTCGTCCACGTCGTTCTGGAAGGTGGTGATGCTGGCCTGCACGCCTTCTAGCCAGCCCTCTTCCCCGCTGTAGTAGAGTCCAAGCTCGAAGCTTTCGCTGGTTTCTGGCTTCAGATCCGGGTTACCGACAATCTCGCAGGCGCCGCGGCAGGAACCGGTGATCCAGTCCGGGCTGAGCTGCAGCAGCGATGGCGCTTTAAACGCGGTGGCCCAGCCCCCTTTCACCGTGACGGTGTCGGTCGCGTTGTAGACCAGATAGGCACGCGGGCTCCAGTGGTCGCCGTAGGTTTCATGGTCATCCATCCGGATGCCGGTGGTCAGCGCCAGCGGCTCGAAGATACGCCATTCATCTTCAAGGAATAGCGCGTACTGGCTTGCCGAGGTCGTGCTGCTGGTGCTCCCCGTCAGGTTGACCGGATCCTTCAGCTTATCGTGACGCCACTCGCCGCCGAAGGTCAGCAGCTGATTGATTTCGCCCAGCGGCAGCACGTATTTCCCGTCAACCGCGTTGCTCTCGGAGGTAATCGGACTGCTGTTGCCCGGGTTTTTGTTGTCGACCTTCTCGCCGTACACCTTCAGTTCACTGTTCCCCACGCCCCAGCGGCCGTTGTGGCTGAGGGAGTAGTTCTGGCGCTCAAGGCGGTTTTTGTCGAGGGAGTCAGAGTCGCGATCCTGGCGGTCGAAGCCGTATCCCGCGGTAAAGTCATGATTTTCCGTCGGCGTCCAGGCGAATTCGACGTTGGCATCGCGGCTGGTGAAGCCTTCGATACGCGGCGTTTCACCGCTCGTGGAAGTAGAGGAGCGTTGCTGATCGTCTTTTTCACGTTTAGACACGCTGCCGTAGGCTTTAAGCCCCAGCACGCCGTCCACCAGCGGGCCGCTGGTGTAGAACTGACCGTTGTTGGTGTCACCGCGGTCGCGGTGTTCCTGAATGGTTGAATCCGCGCTCAGGGTTCCGGTCCATTTCTGACCGATTTTTTTGGTGATGATGTTGACCACGCCCCCCAGCGCATCGGAACCGTAGAGAGAGGACATCGGGCCGCGCACCACTTCGATCCGCTCGATGGCGTCGACAGGCACCCAGTTAAGGTCAAAATCGTTGTGGCGGAATACCGCATTGCGGGAGCTAACGCGTTTGCCGTCGACCAGAATCAGCGTGTAGCTGCTGTCCAGACCGCGAATACTAACCCCTTTGCGGTTGTCACCTTCGTTTGTGAGCTGCACGCCTGGCACATCCTGTAACACATCTTTCAGGTTCTGTACGGGCTTACGCTTCAAGTCTTCCTGAGTAATGACGCTAATGCTCGCCGGTGCGTCTTTCAGGTTTTGCTCGGTCGCGGAGGCCGTTACAACCAGTGTGTCGCCAGATTCCGCAGCGATGACAGGCAGTGCCAGGGACATTGCGGACGCACAAAGTCCTCCCCTGACGAAGGGATTCAACCTAAACATTCCATATCTCCATGAGGTAAATACAACTAAATCAACTGATTATTGCTCACAACGCCTTAGGGGCCGCCCGCATCTTCGGCGGGTCGGTGTGCTGCTTATTATTTCGTAACGATAAAGCAAACGATAATTATTATCAATTCAATTGTTAAAAATTATATCCGTTCTGCATACTGTGGAGATAAAAAAGCCCGCTCAGGTGAGCGGGCTAAAAGAGAGGAACTGCGGTTATTGTTTAAATCGTTCCGGGAAATCCATTTCACTGTAGCGAACGAAGTGGGTTCCTTTCGTCAGTTTGTAGCCAAACCAGATGATCAGGAACAGCGGAATACCGATGTAGGTGGCCGTGACAGCGCCCCAGTCAATGGAATCCGCAAGGAAGGCTTCATAGTTCTGCCCCAGGGTAATAATCAGGCACAGAATGAAGGCGAAAATCGGCCCCAGCGGGAAGAACCCCGAGCGGTACGGCAGGTTATTCAGGTCATGGCCCTGCATCACATAGCCGCGACGGAAGCGGTAGTGGCTGATGGCAATCCCCAGCCAGGCGATAAAGCCCGTCATCCCGGAGGTATTCAGCAGCCACAGGTAGACCGTCTGATTACCAAACATAGAGGTCAGGAAGCACAGACCGGCAATCACCGTAGTTGCATACAGCGCATTACGCGGTACGCCGCCACGTGACAGTTTGGCAAAAATACGCGGGGCTTTACCGTCGCAGGCCAGGGTGTACAGCATACGGGTGGATGCATACATGCCGGAGTTACCCGCAGACAGCACCGCCGTCAGGATCACCGCGTTCATCACCGCCGCCGCCGAGAGCAGACCCGCGTGCTGGAAGACCAGCGTGAACGGGCTGACGCTGATGTCTTTGACATCGTTACGCAGCAGGCTCGGGTCGGTATACGGAATAATCAGGCTGATAATCAGAATAGCGAACACATAGAACAGCAGAATACGCCAGAACACCTGACGCACCGCGCGCGGAATGTTCTTCTCTGGGTTTTCAGACTCGCCGGCCGCAATACCGATAAGCTCGGTTCCCTGGAAGGAGAAGCCGACAATCATCGCCACGCCAATCATCGCCGAGAAGCCCCCGGCAAACGGCGCATCGCCTATCGTCCAGTTACTCCATCCGGCAGGCTGAGCGCCTTTAAAAATACCCACGATCATCGCCACGCCGACAACGATAAAGATGATGACGGTAGCCACTTTAATTAAAGAGAACCAGTATTCTGCTTCGCCGAAACCGCGCACGGAGATGTAGTTCAGCAGGAAGATGACGGCCAGGAACAGGGCGCTCCAGATCCAGCCCGGCGTATCCGGGAACCACCAGTTCATCACCAGCTGTGCGGCGACCAGGTCAACGGCGATAGTGACCGCCCAGTTGTACCAGTAGTTCCAGCCCAGCGCGAAGCCGAAGCCTTCTTCAACGTATTTTTGCCCGTAGGTCGAAAACGAGCCGGACACCGGCATGTACGCGGCCAGTTCGCCGAGACTGGTCATCAGGAAGTAGACCATCAGGCCAATCAGGATATAAGAGAAGAGTGCCCCACCCGGGCCTGCTGCCGAAATCGTTGCGCCAGAGGCAACGAAAAGACCTGTACCGATTGAACCGCCGATAGCGATCATCGTCAGGTGACGCGCCTTAAGTTCGCGACGTAGCGCGGGCGCTTCTGTGGTTTTAGTTTCTGAAACCATGTGAAAATGCTGTCCATTTATTAAATGAGGCGCGATTGTAGCAGACGATCTCCGTTCCTTCCGGCAGAAATACCCAGTTATAAGAGAGCTTCATGACTCGGCCAGGATTATAAGTAAAGCATAAAAATGTGGGGTGACGCGCACGCGTAGCCCCGGTAAGCGAAGCGCCACCGGGGAACGTTAAATGGCGCAGTAGCGCAGAAAACGCTGCAGCGAGCTGGAAAGGTGTTTCTGACGATGGTGAATGCACCACAGCGTGCGCACCAGCTTCGGCAGAGGAATGGGAATTTCGACCAGCGATCCGACCTCAAGCTGTTCAGCGATCACGCGCCGCGAAAGGCAGCTGATGCCCAGTCCATGACGCACCGCGTGCTTAATGGCCTCTGAGTTGCCCAGCTCCATCCCCAGCTGGAACTGCGGCAGATGGGAGAGCAGCAGGTAATCGACGATTTCACGCGTGCCGGAACCCTGCTCGCGCAGGATCCACTGCGCCTTCGCCAGACGTTCCAGCGTCACCTCGCCCTGTAATAAAGAAGAGGCCGGGGAGGCAAACACCACCAGTTCATCTTCCAGCCAGGGTTCGGCAATGATATCCACGTTGTGGCACGGCCCTTCAATCAGGCCGATATCGACGCGGAAATCGATCACCGCGTTAATCACGTCCTGGCTATTGCCCACGCTCATCTCCAGCGGCAGCGTCGGGAAATCACGGCGGTAGCGGGCAATCACCTCCGGCAGGATGTAGTTACCAATGGTGCTGCTGGCAAACACGCGGATCGCGCCGTTGTCTTCGCGGAACAGCTGTTCAATTTCGATGGCCTGTTCCAGTAATGCCAACGCGCGCGGGTAAAGCAGACGGCCATGTTCGTTGACCACCAGCCGCTTCCCTACCCTGTCGAACAGCTGCACGCCCAGCTGCCCTTCGAGATCGGTCAGCGCCGCACTGACTGCAGACTGCGAGAGCGCCAGCATCTGCGAGGCCTGGGTCGTCGATCCACTCTTCAGCACTTCAGCGAAGACTTCCAGTTGACGCAATGTAATGTGCATGGTTGTTTACCACTTATATAGATTAATTATAAATATATAATCAATTTTATTTTTAAGCCAGTGCGCCGTAACCTTTAAGCCAGACAAAGGAGAAGGTTATGTCAGAACTCGCCTTACAACATCATCGTACAGTGTGGCACTTCGTGCCGGGTCTTGCGCTTAGCGCCGTGATAACCGGCGCAGCATTATGGGGCGGCAGCATTCCCGCTGTTGCGGGCGCAGGTTTCAGCGCCCTAACGCTGGCCATTTTGCTCGGCATGGTCGTGGGAAATACCGTTTACCCGCACATCTGGAAATCCTGCGACGGCGGTGTGATCTTTGCCAAACAGCACCTGCTGCGTCTCGGGATCATTCTTTACGGCTTTCGCCTCACCTTTTCGCAAATTGCGGATGTGGGTGTGAGCGGGATTGCCATTGACGTCCTGACCCTGACCAGCACCTTTTTACTGGCCTGCTTTATCGGCCAGAAAGTCTTTGGGCTGGACAAGCACACCAGCTGGTTGATCGGTGCCGGGAGCAGTATCTGTGGGGCAGCGGCGGTGCTGGCAACAGAACCCGTCGTTAAAGCCGAAGCCAGCAAGGTAACCGTGGCGGTGGCGACGGTGGTGATCTTCGGTACGCTGGCGATCTTCCTCTACCCGGCGATGTATCCCCTGGTCGCCCACTGGTTTAGCCCGGAAACCTACGGCATCTATATCGGTTCGACCATGCACGAAGTGGCTCAGGTAGTCGCAGCAGGACACGCCATTAACCCGGAAGCCGAAAACGCGGCGGTGATTGCCAAAATGCTGCGCGTGATGATGCTGGCCCCGTTCCTGATTTTCCTGGCCGCGCGGGTTAAACAGCTGGCTCCGGCTGGCGGCAGCGAGAAGAGCAAAATCACCATTCCGTGGTTTGCTATCCTGTTCATCGTGGTGGCAATCTTTAACTCCTTCCACCTGCTGCCGAAAGCGGTGGTGGATATGCTGGTGACGCTGGACACCGTGCTGCTGGCGATGGCGATGGCGGCGCTGGGTGTGACCACTCACGTCAGCGCGCTGAAAAAAGCCGGTGCGAAACCGCTGCTGATGGCGCTGGTGCTCTTCATCTGGCTGATTGTCGGCGGTGGCGCGATTAACCTCGCCGTGCACAGCCTGATGGCATAAACCACTACATCCTTCTCCTGTTAACCCGCTATCATAAGCATTTCGGGTTAACAGGAGTCCCTTTATGAAATACGTTGGAGCGCACGTTAGCGCCGCCGGTGGCCTTGCGAATGCCGCCATTCGCGCCGCCGAAATCGAGGCAACCGCTTTCGCCCTGTTCACCAAGAACCAGCGCCAGTGGCGCGCCGCCCCACTCACTACAGACGTGATTGATGACTTCAAAGCCGCCTGTGAGAAATACCACTACGGGCCTGGCCAAATCCTTCCCCACGACAGCTACCTGATTAACCTCGGGCACCCGGTTCAGGAAGCGCTGGATAAATCACGCGAGGCGTTTCTTGATGAAGTGCAGCGCTGCGAACAGCTGGGGCTGACGCTGCTGAACTTCCATCCGGGTAGCCATCTGATGCAGATTGACGAAGATGCCTGTCTGGCGCGCATTGCGGAATCCATCAACATGACGCTGGACAAGACCCAAGGCGTCACCGCGGTGATTGAGAACACCGCCGGTCAGGGCAGCAACCTCGGCTTTAAGTTCGAACATCTGGCGGCGATTATTGACGGCGTGGAAGACAAATCCCGCGTGGGCGTGTGCATTGATACCTGCCACGCGTTTGCGGCCGGGTATGACCTGCGCACCACCGAGGCAACGAAAAACACTTTCGAAGAGTTCGAGCGCATCGTGGGCTTTCAGTACCTGCGCGGCATGCACCTGAACGATGCAAAAAGTGCGTTCGGCAGCCGCGTTGACCGCCACCACAGCCTGGGCGAAGGCAACATCGGCCATGATGCGTTCCGCTTTATCATGCAGGACGCCCGCTTCGACGGTATTCCGATGGTGCTCGAAACCATTAACCCGGATATCTGGGCGGAAGAGATTGCCTGGCTGAAGGCGCAGCAAACCGCTGAACAGGCGGCATAAAAAAAGCCGGGCTGCTTACGCACCCGGCTTTTTTTGTCGGTCGGGTAAGGCGAAGCCGCCACCCGACACCTTTTATTACGCTGCTTTTGCCACAACTTCCGCTTCCGGACGCTTCAGCACCGCATAAGACAGCCCCGCCACCAGCGTACCGGCAATAATCGCCAGCAGATAGCCCAGTACCGGAGTGATTGCGCCTGGGATCAGCAGCACGAACAGACCACCGTGTGGTGCCATCAGCTTAGCGCCAATCGCCATAGAGATTGCACCCGTTACCGCGCCACCGACGATACAGCATGGCAGAACGCGCATTGGGTCACGTGCTGCGAACGGAATCGCGCCTTCGGTAATGAAGCAGAGGCCCAGAACCAGCGCCGCTTTGCCGCCTTCCTGCTGTGCTTTATCGAATTTACGACGGGCAATGATCGTTGCCAGACCGAGCGCCAGCGGTGGCACCATACCTGCCGCCATGATCGCCGCCATCGGCGCGTAGGTCTGGGTACTCAGCAGGCCAACGCCAAAGGCGTACGCCGCTTTGTTCACCGGGCCACCCATGTCGGTACACATCATGCCGCCGAGGATTGCGCCCAGCAGAACCGCGTTAGCGGTGCCCATGGTTTGCAGCCAGTGGGTCAGACCCGCCAGGATGCCCGCAACCGGCTTACCAATCAGGTAAATCATCGCCAGACCGACTACCAGGCTGGAGATCAGCGGGATAATCAGGATCGGCTTCAGCGCTTCCATACTCTGCGGCAGCTTCAGCTTAGAACTGATGAGCTTCGCGACGTAACCCGCCAGGAAACCGGCAATGATACCGCCGATAAAGCCAGAACCGGTGCTCACCGCCAGCATACCGCCGATAAGACCCGGCGTCAGACCCGGACGGTCAGCAATGGAGAAGGCGATAAAACCTGCCAGTACCGGTACCATCAATGCGAACGCGGAGCCGCCGCCGATCTGCATCAGCGCAGCCGCCAGCGTGCCTTCTTCTTTAAACGCGGTAATACCAAACGCGAAGGAGAGCGCGATACACAGACCGCCAGCCACCACCATCGGCAGCATGTAGGACACGCCAGTCAGCAGGTGGCGATATGCGCCAGCAGACTCTTTTTTCCCTTCGGTCGGGGTTTTCGCTGCACCGGTCGCCTGATATGGCCTGGCTTCCACCAGCGCCTTATCAAATTCCTGAGCGGTCTTTTTCAGCGCCAGACCGGTAGAGGTGCGGTACATTGGCTTACCGGCAAATTTCGCCAGATCCACTTCGATATCTGCCGCCACGATCACCAGATCGGCTTCCGCCACTTCTTCAGGGGTAATCGCATTGCCCGCGCCAACCGAGCCGCGCGTTTCAACTTTCACCCACCAGCCGCGTTTTTTCGCTTCGGTTTCAATGGCTTCAGCCGCCATAAAGGTGTGCGCCACGCCTGTCGGACAGGCCGTCACCGCGACAACGCGTTTCGGACCGGAAGCCGCAGCCGGGGCCGCCGCCACAGGCGCACTGTACACAGTGGCGTGACCTTTCGCTTCGCTCAGGAACAGCTCAGGATGTGCCACCGCGCGATTAATATCGCCCAGCCACACTTTTTTGCCGTTCAGCGCGCTGTCTGCGGGGATTTTATCACCCAGGACAATCGCCAGTTCGGCATCGCCCGGGTTATCAATGATGTCCAGGTGTGCTTTTTGTGCCGCCGCGCCCAGCAGGGTCTTCGCCATGTAGGCGCGAGCCTGTCCGAGACCGGAGTCAATGATCAGCAGCGTTTTCATTATTCCTCTCCTGCTGTTAGTTAAAAGGTTTTAAGTCAACGCGCGCCATCATCGCGGCTAACTGGGTACGATCGGTAATACCGACATTGCTCTGGCTCACGGCCAGGGCAGCAACGGCGGTGGCAAGACGTAACGTATGTTCACTGGATTCACGCATCAGCAGACCATAAATCAGGCCGCCAACCATGGAATCCCCCGCGCCAACGGTGCTGACAACTTCCATTGACGGCGGTTTGGCAATCCATTCACCTGAAGCGTTAACCCACAACGCCCCTTCTGCACCCAGCGAAATCACCACGTGAGCGATACCCTGCTCGCGCAGCGCATGGGCAGCTTCAATCACATCCTTTAATTCTGGCAGCTTACGGCCTGCCCAGATCTCCAGTTCGCGACGATTTGGTTTCACCAGCCACGGAGAGGCTTTAAGACCCGCCACCAGCGCATCGCGGCTGCTGTCAAAAATAATGCACGGGCACTGGCTGCGCAGGCGCGTCATCCAGTCGGTGAAGGCTTCCGGGCTCACGCCGGACGGCAGGCTGCCGCTGACGCACACCATGTCGAACTGGCCAAGCCAGGTCAGGGAGTCGGTGACAAAGCGTTCCCAGTCAGCAGGCGTCACTTCAAAGCCAGAGAAGTTGAGATCGGTGACTTCGCCGTCTTTCTCCGTCAGCTTAACGTTGATGCGGGTACGGCCCTGAACGACCTGGAAACGGTTGGCAATGCCCAGCTCGCTGAACAGCTGCTGGAAACCGTCCTGGTTATCTTTTCCGAGGAAGCCGCCGACGGTGACGTCGATACCGAGGTCTTTCAGCACCTTCGCGACGTTAATCCCTTTACCCGCCGCATGCAGGCCAGTGGTACGCACGAGGTTCACTTCGCCGCGTTCAATTTCCGGGCAAAAGCCCACCAGGTCGTAAGCCGGGTTCAGCGTAATAGTCGCAACACGTCTGCTCATTATGCGCCCTCCCCCAGACCTGCCGCGATGGCATCGCCAATCGCTTTCAGCGCCTGTTCAGCATCGGCACCCTGTGCGGTGAAGCGCAGACGGTGGCCTTTCTTCACGCCCAGCGCGACAACTTTCATCAGGCTACGGCCATTCGCCGGTTTGCCTGAGCCATCCAGGTTGGTCACGGTAATCTCGCTTTCAAATTGTTTAATGGTGTTCACCAGCATGGTGCCCGGACGAGCGTGCAGGCCGTGTTCATTACGCACCACGAACTCTGCGTTCAGCACGTCCTCGGTCAGCGCATCGTCGCTGGTCAGCAGCGAAAGTACGGTGGCTGCATCAGCGTTCAGCAGTTTTTCAGCTTTGTTGTTCAGCAGCAGATCGCTCAGGCGCTTCAGTACCGCAACCGGCTGGTCATCGACCATTGCCACGGTGACCAGCATCGCGGCGCGCTCGCCATCTACGTCAAACGCAGTAGCGGCGCGGCTGACAGCAACTGCGCTGCGCAGGTTACCTTCAGCACTGTCGTTCAGCCAGACACCCTGGCCCAGATTCAGCGGCTTATCATTGATAGCGCGCGTAACGAATGTCGCATCGGCCGCACCGGCTTCCTTCAGGCGACCCGCATTCAGCGCTTGCAGGGTCACCAGGTCAGAGGCTGCAACATCCAGCGTCAGGGTTTCATTATCCAGTTTCAGCGCTTCGCTCTGTTTTTCACCCATCAGCAAGGCGCGCAGCTCTTCAGCCGTGGTGACAGACTTCAGCTGTTCCGCCACCGAGTCATCGCTCAGCACGTGCGTCAGCTGGCGCAGCAGGCCCAGGTGTTCGTCGCTGCTGGCCGCGATACCGATAGCCACATAAGCCACCTGACCGTCACCCCAGAGCACGCCCTGCGGGAACTGATAAACCTGCACGCCCGTTTTCAGCACCTGGTCGCGGGTGTCGGTGGTGCCGTGTGGAATAGCGATGCCATTGCCGAGGAACGTTGAGGTCTGCTGCTCGCGGGCCAGCATGCCGTTAACGTAACCCTCTGCCACGTTACCTGCCTGCACGAGGGCAGCGGCAACCTGGCGAATAGCCTCTTCTTTCGTCCCGGCCTGTGCGCCCGGGTGAATATCCTGAACAGATAACTGGAACATGGTTCTCCTCTCCTGCTGAACTTGAATCGTTTCAGCCTTAATGAGAAAAAATGCGCTAACCTGCTCCGTCAGTTAAAACAAGATAGCGCTGAAACGTTTCAAAAAGTCTTGCTCTTTCTGTATAGCGTTGCAAGGAAAGTTACATTTGGCTGTTCAGAATTTAGAGTTACAGCACATTTCTCCTTTCTTCAGCTGAATATTGCTGACGTTCAGCACGCCAGTTTCAGCTAAGTTCAGCAACCATTTTCAAATTGAAATGCCATTTTGATTTTTTGTAGCAAAAGTGACCGCACCCTCTGTTTATTTAATGACTGGCGGCGTAAACTCCGCGTCTTTCTGACCCACGCTGATCCTGATACGAAAACATGCATAACACCCCCGCTGCCGCCTCACCAAAGCCCCTTGATTTGACGTCAACGGCGTTTTTGATCGTTGCTTTCCTTACCGGGATCGCCGGGGCCTTACAAACGCCCACGCTGAGTTTATTTCTGACCAATGAAGTCCACGTCCGTCCGGCGATGGTCGGCTTCTTCTTTACCGGCAGCGCCATCATCGGCATCCTGGTCAGCCAGTTTCTGGCAGGACGTTCCGACAGAAAGGGCGATCGCAAAAGCCTGATTGTCTTTTGTTGCCTGCTGGGGGTATTCGCCTGCGTGCTGTTTGCCTGGAACCGTAACTATTTCATTTTGCTTTTTGTTGGGGTATTTCTGAGCAGTTTTGGCTCTACCGCCAACCCGCAGATGTTTGCCCTTGCCCGTGAGCATGCCGACCAGACCGGACGCGAGGCGGTGATGTTCAGTTCAATCCTGCGCGCTCAGGTATCGCTGGCATGGGTTATTGGTCCGCCGCTGGCATACGCGCTGGCGATGGGCTTTGGCTTTACGGTGATGTACCTGAGTGCGGCGGTGGCCTTTGTTGTGTGCGGCACAATGGTGTGGTTCTTCCTGCCCTCAATGCGTAAAGAGCCGAAACTGGCGACAGGCACGCTGGAAGCACCGCGTCGTAACCGCCGCGATGCCCTGCTCCTCTTCATCATCTGTACACTGATGTGGGGCACCAACAGCCTTTATATCATCAACATGCCGCTGTTTATTATTGATGAACTGCACCTGCCGGAGAAGCTGGCAGGCATCATGATGGGGACGGCCGCTGGCCTTGAAATCCCGACCATGCTGATTGCTGGCTATTACGCAAAGCGCTTTGGGAAACGTTTTTTGATGCGCATCGCGGCGGTCGCCGGGCTGCTGTTCTATGTCGGGATGCTGACGGTGCATACGCCCGCGCTGCTGCTGGCTTTACAGCTGCTGAACGCCATCTATATCGGCATTCTCGCCGGGATTGGCATGCTCTACTTCCAGGATTTAATGCCGGGTCAGGCAGGCTCTGCCACCACCCTTTATACTAATACCACCCGCGTGGGCTGGATTATTGCGGGCTCGATGGCCGGTGTCGTGGCGGAGATCTGGAACTACCACACGGTATTCTGGATTGCCCTGGTGATGTGCGTCCTGACAATCACCTGTCTGACGCGGATCAAAGACGTTTAGGGCGCGGTGAGCGCTTCCAGCTCAAGCAGGTACGTCATCGCCTGCGCTCGCGTACTGCCGCACATGTCCGCGGAAGGCTGAAGCCCGGAGCACACCTTCGGGCGCAGGGGCGACCCAAAGATCATACAGAGATTAGCGTCAGAAAGCTGAACGCAGCGGGTATTGGCAGGCTTGCCCTCTGGCATTCCTGGAATGGGGCTTGAAATGGACGGTGCAGTACAGCACGCGCCACAGTCTGAACGACAATCCATAAATGCTCTCAGTCAGTGATGAACGCCCGCGCAGTCGGGCATTGGGCGCACAGTAACACCTTTTTTGTATTGATAGCAAAAGCCACGAATTCCGCTTGCCTGAAAGGCCGCGCGCGAGTAATTTGGCGCGATATTTTTTACCTCCCGTAAACAGGATTACTGCAATGCCAAGAGCGAACGAAATTAAGAAAGGTATGGTACTGAATTACAACGGCAAACTGCTGATTGTGAAAGATATCGATATTCAGGCACCTAGCGCCCGTGGTGCAGCGACGCTGTATAAAATGCGTTTCGCCGATGTGCGTACCGGCCTCAAAGTGGAAGAACGCTTTAAAGGTGACGATATCGTCGATACCGTGACCCTGACCCGTCGCTATGTTGATTTCTCCTACATCGACGGCAACGAATACGTGTTCATGGACAAAGAAGATTACACCCCGTACATCTTCACTAAAGATCAGATCGAAGAAGAGCTGCTGTTTATCCCTGAAGGCGGTATGCCGGATATGCAGGTGCTGACCTGGGACGGCGTGCTGCTGGCGCTGGAGCTGCCTCAGACCGTGGATCTGGAAATCGTGGAAACCGCACCGGGCATCAAAGGCGCGTCAGCCAGTGCGCGTAACAAACCGGCTACCCTGACCACCGGGCTGGTTGTGCAGGTGCCAGAATACCTGTCTGCTGGCGAGAAGATCCGCATCCATATCGAAGAAAAACGCTATATGGGTCGCGCTGACTGATTGCGGCGTTTGTCGGGTGGCGGCTTCGCCTTACCCGACCAACAAAAACACAAAAACCGGCTCTCAGGCCGGTTTTTTATTGTAGGCCCGGTAAGCGCAGCGCCACCGGGCAACAGAGCTTACAGAAGCTCCGGATACTTCGTCATCTTCAGCGCCAGCTCAACGCCGCGCACTTCTGCCATCCCTTTCAGGCGACCAATCGCCGAATAGCCTGGGTTGGTTTTCTTACGCAGATCGTCCAGCATCTGGTGTCCGTGATCCGGACGGAATGGAATAGGACGCACATCGCCCGCGTGCTTACGGCGCACTTCTTCCGCCAGAATGGCGTCCACCACCGCCACCATATTCACATCACCGTTCAGGTGCGCGGCTTCGTGAAAGGTTTTTGGGTTCTCTTCGCGGCAGGTTGCACGCAAATGCGTGAAGTGAATACGATCGCCAAAGGTTTCAATCATCCGTACCAGGTCATTATCCGCACGCACGCCGTAAGAACCGGTACACATCGTAAAGCCGTTATAGATACTGTCTACTGTCTCTTTCAGCCACTGCATATCTTCAATTGTCGACACGATACGCGGCAGGCCGAGGATAGGACGCGGAGGATCGTCCGGATGAACAGCAAGACGCACGCCGGACTCTTCTGCCACCGGTACTATCGCGCGCAGGAAGTACGCCATGTTTTCGCGCAGCTGGTTCTTATCGATATCACCGTATTCCGCCAGACGCGCGCGGAACTGGTCCAGCGTGTAGCCTTCTTCAGCACCCGGCAGCCCGGCAATGATGTTGCGGGTCAGCTTTTCAATATCCGCTTCACTTGCCGCGTGGAACCACGCGAGCGCCTGCTGCTGCTCTTCTGCGGTGTAATCCGCTTCAGCACCCGGACGCTTCAGAATGTGCAGTTCAAACGCCGCAAACGCGATCTGGTCGAAACGCAGCGCTTTTGAACCATCCGCCATCTGATATTCAAGATCGGTACGCGTCCAGTCCAGAATCGGCATAAAGTTATAGCAGACCGTATCAATGCCGCAGGCCGCCAGATTACGGATACTCTGCTGATAGTTGGCAATCCAGGTCTGGTATTCACCCGAATGGGTTTTGATATCCTCGTGGACCGGAATACTTTCCACGACTGACCAGGTTAACCCCTTCTCCGCCAGCAACGCCTGACGCTTTTGAATTTCCTCAACCGGCCACACCTGACCGTTAGGAATATGATGCAGTGCCGTGACAACGCCTGTCGCGCCAGCCTGACGCACATCATCAAGAGAAACCGGATCGTTCGGCCCGTACCAACGCCAGGTTTGTTCCATTGCCTCACCCTCTCAAGTTGTTATACCAATATGTGTTACCGCAATGACGACTACCATACATGTTTACCGCGAAGGGTCAACACAGCGCCACACATTGATTGATCAAACTCACAGAACGGGGATATTTACGGCTTACCAATTCAATTTGTTGTCATATAACTTTACACTGCCATTGTTAATTAATGGTTAATCAGGTGTGTATTTCATGAAGACAATTGCTTCCACCTCGCTTCCTGCCCGCGTGCAGCAGCCTCGCTACGATCGCCAGCAATTACGCTCGCGCATTGTCCATTTTGGCTTCGGCGCATTTCACCGCGCGCATCAGGCGTTGTTAACAAACCGGGTGCTGAATGAGAAAGGAGGCGACTGGGGTATTTGTGAAATTAGCCTCTTCAGCGGTGATGTGCTGATGAGCCAGCTGCGCGCACAGGATCATCTCTTTACCGTAATGGAGAAAGGTGCGGAGGGGAACCAGGCTATTGTTGTCGGCGCGGTACATGAATGTCTGAACGCCAAACTCGATTCGCTGGCTGCCATTATTGAGAAATTTTGCGAACCGCAGGTTGCGATTGTCTCCCTCACCATCACGGAAAAAGGCTATTGCATCGATCCGGCGACCGGCAAGCTGGATATGCACAATACCCGCATCCTGCACGATCTGGAAAACCCGACCGAGCCGCATTCCGCGCCGGGGATCCTGGTCGAAGCTCTACACCGCCGTCGCGAGCGCGGCCTGCCGCCGTTTACCGTTCTCTCCTGCGACAATATCCCGGACAACGGCCACGTCGTAAAAAATGCCGTGCTCGGGATGGCGCAAAAACGTTCCGCTGAGCTGGCCGGGTGGATTGATGCTCACGTGAGTTTCCCGGGCACGATGGTCGACAGAATTGTCCCCGCCGCAACGGAGACCTCGCTTGCGGAAATCACGCAGGAACTTGGCGTTGAAGATCCCTGCGCCATCAGCTGCGAGCCGTTTATCCAGTGGGTGGTCGAAGATAACTTTGTCGCCGGACGCCCTGAGTGGGAAGCTGCAGGCGTGCAGATGGTGAAGGATGTTCTACCGTGGGAACAAATGAAGTTGCGGATGCTTAACGGTAGCCACTCTTTTCTGGCTTATCTGGGATACCTCGCCGGATACGCGCATATCAATGAATGCATGGAGGACGCGAGCTTCCGCGAAGCCGCCCGCCGCGTAATGCTGAACGAGCAGGCTCCCACTTTGCGCATCACAGACGTGGATCTCACGGCCTATGCCGACAGCCTGATCGAACGTTTTGCAAACCCCGCATTGCAGCATCGAACCTGGCAAATCGCGATGGACGGCAGCCAGAAGCTGCCTCAGCGCATGCTGGATGGGATCCGTGTCCATCTCGAACGTAACAGCGCGTGGCCGCTGCTGGCGCTGGGGGTTGCAGGCTGGATCCGCTACGTCAGCGGCACGGATGAGCGCGGAGACGCGATTGATGTTCGCGACCCGCTTAGTGATAAAATCCAGTCGCTCGTCAAGGCCAGCAGTGAAGCGGAGCGCGTGAACGCCCTGCTGACGCTGAGCGAAGTCTTTGGACAGGATCTGCCTCATAACAGCGTCTTTGTAGATGCGGTAAACGAAGCCTATCAGCGCCTCACCCGCTACGGTGCGCGTCAGGCTGTTATTCAAACGTTAAAAATTTAACCATTCTTGCCCTTAAGGCGAACGGAAAACCTCTCCGTTCGCCCTTCCCCCTTCTCATGACGCTTTTTTTTCGCCAGGATGATGGCTAATTGTTATAGCATCACAGTAAGTCATGGGAGCGCATGTGACCAAAACCAACCTCATCACCGGTTTTCTCGGCAGCGGAAAAACCACCTCAATTTTGCACCTGCTCGCGAATAAAGACCCGGCAGAAAAGTGGGCCGTACTGGTCAACGAATTCGGCGAAGTGGGCATCGATGGCGCATTGCTGTCTGACAGCGGGGCAATGATCAAAGAGATCCCGGGCGGCTGTATGTGTTGCGTGAATGGTTTACCCATGCAGGTCGGGCTGAACACGCTGCTGCGCCAGGGTAAACCGGACCGTCTGCTGATAGAGCCGACCGGGCTGGGCCACCCTAAGCAGATCCTCGATTTGCTGACCGCACCGGTTTACGAGCCGTGGATCGACCTGCGCGCCACGCTGTGTCTTCTGGATCCGCGCCTGCTTCTGGACGAGAAGGCCGTGGCCAATGAAAACTTCCGCGATCAGCTCGCCGCGGCAGATATCATCGTGGCGAATAAAGAGGATCGCGCAACGGCTGAAAGCCAGGCCGCGTTCGATGCCTGGTGGCAACATTTCGGCGGCGATCGTCAACGGGTTCACACCACTCAGGGCAAAATTGACAATGCCCTGCTCGATCTCCCTCGTCTGAACCTGGCGGAACTGCCCGTCAGCGCGGAACACGCGCATAGCCACGCGGTGAAGCAGGGTCTGGCTGCCCTGAGCCTGCCGGAACATCAGCGCTGGCGTCGTAATCTCAACAGCGGTCAGGGCTACCAGGCTTGCGGATGGATCTTCGATGCCGATACGGTTTTCGACACCATCGGGATTCTGGAATGGGCCAGACTTGCTCCGGTCGATCGCGTCAAAGGCATTATGCGAACCCCGGACGGGCTGGTACGCATCAATCGCCAGGGCGCAGATTTCTTTATCGAAACGCAAAATGTTGCCCCCCCGGACAGCCGGATAGAGTTAATTAGTGCGGTTAACGCCGACTGGAACACGCTGCAGACCAACCTGTTGAAGCTTCGTTTAAGTTCCGACGGCTAACGTTGCCCCAGATTTCAAACGATGCTGAACGTGATGACGACTCGATTTCCCTTAATACTGCTGCTGAATGCTGCCGGTCTGGCACTCTTTTTATCCTGGTATCTGCCGGTGAACCATGGTTTCTGGTTCCCGCTGGATTCCAGTATTTTCCACTTCTTCAACCAGGCGCTGGTGAAGAGTGAAACCTTCCTGTGGCTGGTCGCGATTACCAACAATCGCGCCTTCGACGGCTGTTCACTGCTGGCCATGGGCTGCCTGATGCTCTCTTTCTGGCTGAAAGAAGATAAAACAGGACGTCGCCGCATTGTGATCACAGGCCTGGTCATGCTGCTGACTGCGGTAGTGATTAACCAGCTGGCGCAACATTTGATGCCGGTAAAACGCGCAAGTCCTTCGCTCTATTTCCCGGATATTCACCGCGTCAGCGAATTACTGCATATCCCGACTAAAGATGCGTCAAAGGACAGTTTCCCCGGCGATCACGGTATGATGCTGCTTATTTTTTCAGCATTCATGCTGCGCTATTTTGGAAAAAAAGCCTTTGCGACGGCGCTGGTAATTGTGGTGGTGTTTGCTTTCCCGCGCGTCATGATCGGCGCTCACTGGCTGACGGATATTGTTGTGGGTTCGCTCTCTGCGGTGCTGATTGGTTTGCCATGGGTGCTGATGACGCCGTTAAGCGATCGATTAATAGCCATTTTTAATCGTTACCTGCCTGGCGATAAGTAACAAGTTCTAAACAAATAACCCATCGTAATTAACGCAAACTATCGGGGATCATTTCGTTCCCTGATAGTCCCCTCTCTTCAATTGCCCCGCGCCGTCATATTCTTGTCATCTCATTCATGTTGAAAATGAAGCAATTGCCTGAGCTGGAGCCGCTTCTGACGGCATTTTGGGGCATTTACGTTTTTTTACTCTCGGTATCACAATTTCTTATAAAAAATCGGACTTTTTTGCTCGCAATGCCCCTTGCAATCGGTTAATCTCGAACTCGTTTTGCCCCACTGAGATAATTATTATCATGGTGAATAAATTTGTGCACTGCGCCACAAATCTGACCAGAAAGAATTGTCTCAATGTGAACAGCTAATTAGTCTCGTCACGTTTGGCATTTTTATAACGATATTTATCGTTAAGGACTTCAAGGGAAAATAAACAAAATGGTCAAATCTCAACCGATTTTGAGATATTTCATGCGGGGGATCCCGGCGATAGCAGTAGCGGTTCTGCTTTCGGCATGTAGTACATCGAACACCGCTAAGAATATGCATCCTGAGACGCGTGTTGTGGGAACAGAAGATTCCTCGTCACTGCAAGCCTCTCAGGATGAATTTGAGAATATGGTGCGTAATCTGGACGTGAAGTCCCGTATTATGGACCAGTATGCTGACTGGAAAGGCGTGCGTTATCGTCTTGGCGGCAGCACGAAAAAAGGCATTGATTGTTCCAGTTTCGTACAACGAACCTTCCGCGAACAATTTGGGTTAGATCTTCCGCGTTCAACCTATGAACAGCAGGAGACGGGCAAGTCGATTTCACGTTCCAAACTGCGTACCGGTGATTTAGTTCTGTTCCGTGCGGGTTCTACGGGTCGACATGTTGGTATTTACATTGGCAACGACCAGTTCGTTCATGCTTCCACCAGCAGCGGTGTGACCATTTCCAGCATGAATGAACCGTACTGGAAGAAGCGCTACAACGAAGCGCGCCGTGTATTGACCCGCAGTTAATATGATGATTGTATCGTTGGTTATCCCTTGGCTGGCGATACAATAAAAAAAAGCACTGCTTCGGCGGTGTTTTTTTTTGCCCGTTACACTGAATACATTCAGCGGCTACTCAGGAATCACGATCTCTATGTTCACCCGCTACTTTTCCAGTCATCGCAAGATACTGTTTCTCAGTATTGTCACAGGGCTGTTTGTCGCCCTGCTCCTGGGCTCATTGCAGTTTTTCTGGAGTTACCACAAGCGGGAAGTCAGATTCGATACCCTGATTGAAGATGTGAGCATCTACATGGAGAGCTACTTCGGGGAGCTAAAAGAGTCTATCGATCTCCTCCAGCCGCTTACGCTGAACAATTGCCATGAGGTTAACGCTGAACTGACTTCACGCGCTGCCTTCAGTATTAATGTGCGCGCCTTCCTGCTGGTCAGAGACAAAATAGCGTTCTGCTCTTCCGCCACAGGGCCGATGAATTCCCCGATGGAAGCGCTTATACCCGAGCTGCACATCAACAAGCCGATCGATATTGCTCTGTTGTCCGGCACGCCCATGCTGCCGAGTAAACCGGCCATTGCCATCTGGTACCGTAATCCGTTGGTTAAGGACGGCGGCGTCTTTACCTCGGTGAATCTCAATCTGACACCATACCTGCTCTATGCCGCGCGTCAGGACGAGTTCGCGGGTATTGCCATCATCATTGGCGACAACGCATTGTCGACGATGTCCAGCACGCTGGTTAAGGCGGAAGATCTCCATGAACACGCCGCCCGCACCGCCACGCTGAAAGACATCCCTCTGACCATCAAGATCTATGCCGAAGCCTGGACCAGCGAGGAAATCCTCTTCGCCCTCTTCTTCGGGCTGGTGTGCGGCATAGCCGCCGGAACGCTCAATTTTTATATCCTGACCATACGTCTGAATCCGGGTAAGGAAATTTTAACCGCGATTAAGCACAATCAGTTCTATGTGGTGTATCAGCCCGTGGTCGATGCTAAAGAGCTGAAAATGCGCGGTGTGGAAGTGCTGATGCGCTGGAAGCACCCGACGATGGGCGAAATCCCACCGGATGCGTTTATTAACTTTGCTGAAGCGCAAAAGCTGATTGTTCCTCTGACGCTGCATCTTTTTGATCTCATTATTCGTGACGCACCGGTATTACAAAGCGTATTGCCTGCGGGAGCCAAGCTGGGGATAAACATTGCGCCAGGGCATTTGCATGCGGAGAGTTTTAAAGAAGATATGCAAAGCTTCAACGCCTCGCTGCCGCCCGATCATTTCCAGACGGTACTGGAAATCACCGAGCGCGACATGATTAATCAGCGCGAGGCCAACCAGCTTTTTGAATGGCTACACAATGAAGGCTTTGAAATCGCGATTGATGATTTCGGGACCGGCCACAGTGCCCTGATTTATCTCGAGCATTTCACAATGGACTACATCAAGATCGACCGGGGTTTTGTCAATGCCATTGGAACCGAAACCGTTACATCGCCCGTACTTGATGCCGTATTGACCCTCGCAAGGCGACTGAACATGTCCACCGTCGCCGAAGGGGTGGAAACGCCTGAGCAGGCGGCCTGGCTGCGCGAGCATGGCGTTAACTTCCTGCAGGGATACTGGATCAGCCGCCCTATGCCGCTGGCGCAGTTTCGCACATGGCAACCCAATATGATGTCCGGTGAATAATTTCACAATGGCGGCGACGTCACTTATTATTCAGTTTTAATGTGAACGAAGGATCCGCCACGAGATGTTTATGCGCGTCGTAGTGATGTTAATGGCGGTGGTGAGCCTGTCCAGCCAGGCGCAGACCATCAAAGAGAGCACGGCATTCGCGGTGATTGGCGAACCTAAATACGCGGTTAATTTTACCCACTACGATTACGTCAACCCCGCCGCGCCTAAAGGTGGAAACGTGACGCTCTCAGCCACGGGCACCTTCGATAACTTTAACCGCTTTGCCCTGCGCGGCGTGGCGGCGGCGCGTACGGAGTCCCTCTATGACACGCTGTTTGTGACGTCAGACGATGAGCCGGGCAGCTACTACCCGCTGGTGGCGGAAAACGTACGTTACGCGGATAACTTCGCGTGGGCCGAAATTTCACTTAACCCGCAGGCGCGTTTTCATGATGGCACGCCGGTTAGCGCCCGCGACGTGGCCTTCACGTTTCACAAGTTTATGACCGAAGGGGTCCCGCAGTTCCGTCTGGTGTACAAAGGCACCACCGTAAAAGCTATCGCCCCGCTGACCGTGCGTATCGAACTGAGCGAACCTAACAAAGAGAATATGCTGAGCCTGTTCTCCTTGCCCGTCATGCCTGAGTCCTTCTGGAAAAACCACAAGCTGAGCGACCCGCTCTCCACGCCGCCGCTGGCGGGTGGCCCGTATCGCATTACCGACTGGCGTATGGGGCAATATGTGGTCTATTCCCGGGTCAAAGATTACTGGGCTGCTAATCTTCCGGTAAACCGTGGCCGCTGGAACTTTGACACCCTTCGCTATGATTATTACCTTGACGATAACGTGGCGTTTGAGGCGTTCAAAGCGGGTGCGTTTGATTTGCGCGTGGAGAGCAGTGCCAAAAACTGGGCTACGCGCTATATCGGGAAAAACTTTGCCAACGGTTACATCGTTAAAGACGAGCATAAAAATGAATCGGCCCAGGATACCCGCTGGCTGGCGTTTAACATCCAGCGCCCGGTATTCAGCGACCGTCGGGTGCGCGAGGCGATTACCCTGGCGTTCGATTTCGAGTGGATGAACAAGGCGCTGTTTTACGGCGCCTACAGCCGCGCTAACAGCTATTTCCAGAACACTGAATATGCCGCCCGCGACTATCCTGATGCCGATGAGCTGGTCTTGCTGGCTCCGCTGAAGGCGCAACTCCCGCCAGAGGTCTTTACGAGCGTGTTTGAACCGCCTAAATCCGACGGTAAGGGCTTTGACCGTGACAACCTTCTGAAAGCCAGCGCGCTGCTGGATGAGGCGGGATGGCACCTGAAAAATCAAAAACGGGTGAACGTGCAAACGGGCAAACCGCTGAGTTTCGAGCTCCTGCTCGCTTCAGGGGCAAATGACCAGTGGGTACTGCCGTTTAAGCAGAATCTCGCCCGGCTGGGAATTACTCTGAATATCCGCCAGGTGGATATCGCGCAGCTCACCAACCGCAAGCGCAGTCGGGATTACGATATGATGCAGAGCCTGTGGGCCGCGCAGCCGTGGCCCAGCGGCGATTTGCAAATTTCATGGGCCTCCAGCTATATCAACTCCTCCTACAATGCCCCCGGCGTTAAGAGCCCGGCGATCGACGCGCTGATTGAGAAAATCGTGGCCGCGCAGGGCGATAAAGAAAAATTGCTTCCGCTTGGCCGCGCGCTCGACAGGGTGTTAACCTGGAACTACTACATGCTGCCAATGTGGTACATGGGCGAAGATCGCCTTGCCCGTTGGGACAAATTCTCGCTGCCCTCTGTACGCCCTGTCTATACGCTGGGTTTCGATACCTGGTGGTATGACGTGAACAAAGCCGCCAAACTGCCCGCAGAGCGGCGTTAAGGAATAACAATGGGTGCTTATCTGATCCGCCGCTTGCTGCTGGTTATCCCGACGCTGTGGGCCATCATCACGATTAACTTTTTCATCGTCCAGATTGCCCCTGGCGGACCGGTGGATCAGGCTATCGCCGCTGTGGAATTTGGCCACAGCGGGGGAATGCCCGGCGGCGGCGGTGAAGGGATGGGCGCGAGTCACGCAAGGACCGGCGTGGGGAATATCAGCGAAAGCCACTACCGCGGCGGGCGCGGGTTGGATCCCGAGGTGATCGCCGAGATCACCCATCGCTACGGCTTTGATAAACCGCTGCATGAGCGTTATTTCAAGATGCTCTGGGATTACGTCCGCTTTGATTTTGGCGATAGCCTGTTTCGCAGCGCGTCCGTGCTGACGTTAATTAAGCAAAGCCTGCCGGTTTCCGTCACCCTTGGTTTGTGGGGAACGTTGATTATCTATCTGGTCTCCATTCCGTTGGGCATTCGAAAAGCGGTCTACAATGGCAGCCGCTTTGATATCTGGAGTAGCACCTTCATCATCATCGGCTATGCGATTCCGGCGTTTCTGTTTGCGGTTCTGCTTATCGTCTTTTTCGCCGGGGGGAGTTATTTCGATATTTTCCCGCTCCGGGGATTGGTGTCAGCTGATTTCAGCACCCTGCCGTGGTATCAAAAAATCACCGATTATTTCTGGCACATCACGCTGCCGGTGCTCGCGACGGTCATTGGCGGTTTTGCCGCGCTGACGATGCTGACCAAAAACGCCTTTCTTGATGAAATCCGCAAACAGTATGTTGTCACCGCGCGCGCAAAGGGCGTGGGTGAAAAACAGATCATGTGGAAGCACGTTTTCCGCAACGCGATGCTGCTGGTGATTGCCGGATTCCCGGCCACCTTCATCAGTATGTTTTTTACCGGCTCGCTGCTGATAGAGGTGATGTTCTCCCTGAACGGTCTGGGACTGCTGGGCTATGAGGCCACCGTCTCGCGCGATTACCCGGTCATGTTTGGCACACTCTATATTTTCACCCTGATTGGCCTGCTGCTGAATATCATCAGTGATATCAGCTATACGCTGGTCGATCCCCGAATCGATTTTGAGGGCCGCTGATGCCGCGTTTAAGCCCCGTCAACCAGGCCCGCTGGGCACGCTTTCGCCACAACCGCCGCGGCTACTGGTCGCTGTGGATCTTCGCCGTGCTGTTTATCTTAAGCATGTGCGCCGAGCTGATTGCGAACGATAAGCCGCTGCTGGTGCATTTTAACGACCGCTGGTATGTGCCTGTGTTGAACAACTACAGCGAGAGTGATTTTGGCGGCCCGTTTGCGACCCCGGCTGAATATCAGGATCCGTGGCTTCGCGATCAAATCGACAGGCACGGCTGGGCGCTCTGGGCCCCCATTCGCTTTGGCGCAAACAGCATCAACTTTGCTACCTCAACCCCCTTCCCTTCGCCTCCCTCCGCGCAGAACTGGCTGGGAACCGACGCGAACGGCGGTGACGTGCTGGCGCGCATTCTTTACGGCACGCGGATCTCCCTGCTCTTCGGGCTGATGCTGACGCTCTTTTCCAGCGTCATGGGCGTCGTCGCGGGTGCCGTTCAGGGCTATTACGGCGGAAAGCTCGATCTCTGGGGGCAACGCATCATTGAAGTCTGGTCAGGAATGCCAACGCTGTTTCTGATCATCCTGCTTTCCAGCGTCGTGCAGCCTGGCTTCTGGTGGCTGCTGGGGATCACCGTCCTGTTTGGCTGGATGGCGCTGGTGGGCGTAGTGCGCGCGGAATTTCTGCGCACGCGGAACTTTGACTATATCCGTGCCGCACAGGCGCTGGGGGTCAGCGATCGGGCGATTATTTTCCGCCATATGCTACCCAACGCCGTGGTCGCAACCCTGACCTTTCTGCCCTTTATTTTGTGCAGTTCCATCACCACCCTCACCTCGCTTGATTTCCTTGGTTTTGGGCTGCCGCTCGGCTCGCCATCGCTCGGCGAACTGTTGCTGCAAGGCAAGAACAATCTTCAGGCGCCGTGGCTTGGCATCACTGCGTTTCTCTCAGTGGCCGTGCTGCTTTCGCTGCTGATCTTTATTGGCGAAGCCGTGCGCGATGCCTTTGATCCCGACAAGGCGGTATAGATGACGCAACCTCTTCTGAGCATTGAAAACCTGTCTATTGCCTTTTCGAAGCAGGGCGAAACCCGCACGGTGGTGAATGACCTGTCACTGCAGATCCAGCGCGGCGAAACGCTGGCGCTGGTGGGGGAATCGGGTTCCGGTAAGAGCGTTTCAGCCCTCTCCATCCTGCGTCTGCTCCCTTCCCCGCCGGTCAGCTATCCGCAGGGTGACATTCTGTTCCATAGCAGTTCGCTGCTGCATGCGGATGAGCAAACCCTGCGCGGGATCCGCGGCAATAAGATTGCCATGATTTTTCAGGAGCCGATGGTCTCGCTCAACCCGCTGCATACGCTGGAAAAACAGCTCTACGAAGTGCTGTCACTCCACCGGGGCATGCGCAAAGAGGCGGCGCGGGGTGAAATTCTCGATTGCCTTGAGCGCACGGGCATACGCAATGCCGCCAAACGGCTGACCGATTTTCCGCACCAGCTCTCCGGCGGAGAACGTCAGCGCGTGATGATCGCCATGGCGTTGCTGACGCGTCCTGAACTGCTGATCGCCGATGAACCGACGACGGCACTGGACGTGACGGTTCAGGCGCAGATATTGACGCTGCTGCGGGAACTGCGTGACGAGCTGAACATGAGCCTGCTGTTTATTACGCACAACCTGGGCATCGTAAGAAAGCTGGCTGACAGCGTGGCGGTGATGCAAAACGGACGATGTGTTGAGCAAAATACGGCAGCCTCGCTGCTGACGGCACCTCAACACCCCTATACGCAGCGCCTGCTCAACAGCGAACCCTCCGGCGATCCCGTTCCCCTGGATGCCGACAGCGAGCCGCTGCTGCGCGTTGAGGGGCTGGGCGTTTCATTTCCCGTTCGTAAAGGCATTTTACGGCGCGTTGTCGATCGGAACCCGGTTCTGAAAGATATCCGCTTCTCTCTGCGTCCCGGTGAATCGCTGGGGCTGGTTGGTGAGTCGGGTTCTGGCAAAAGCACCACCGGGCTGGCGCTGCTGCGCTTAATCGCCTCGCAGGGTGAGATCCTCTTTGACGGCATGCCGCTTCACACCCGGAACCGTCGCCAGATGTTGCCCGTGCGTCCACGCATGCAGGTTGTTTTTCAGGATCCCAACTCCTCGCTTAACCCAAGACTGAGTATTTTGCAGATTGTTGAAGAGGGTTTGCGCGTACATCGTCCCACGCTGAGCGCTCAGCAACGTGAAGAAGAGGTCATGCTTGTCATGGCTGAAGTGGGATTAGATCCCGCTACGCGCCACCGCTATCCTGCGGAATTTTCCGGCGGTCAGCGCCAGCGCATCGCGATTGCCCGCGCGTTGATCCTGAAACCTGAGTTGATCATTCTTGATGAACCCACCTCTTCACTGGACAGAACCGTACAGGCGCAGATCCTGACGCTGTTAAAAGGGTTACAGGAGAAGCATCGGCTGGCCTATATCTTCATCAGCCACGATTTACAGGTGGTGCGGGCGTTGTGCCATCAGGTGATTGTGTTGCGGCAGGGAGAAGTCGTCGAACAGGGAGAGTGCCAGCGCGTATTCACTGCGCCGACGCAGAGCTACACGCGCCAGCTACTGTCAGCAGACTAGCGCTCAGAAAGGATATTGACCAGAGAAAGGCTCGGCAATCGCCACGCCGAAGTTTTTCAGACGGCAGGTGGCAGCGAATTCATCCTGGCTGTTCACAAACAGGCAAGGCTCGCCTTCGCATTCCAGCACGGAGCTATCCACTTCGATATCCGTCAGCGCCTGACTGAGGCGCTCCATGACCGGCCATGCATTTTCGTCGCTCGGACTCAGCAGTTTGAGCGCAACCAGACAATTCTCGCACCCTGCGCCGCTTTGCGGAATCGGTTCAACTTTCGAACCTGCAAAACCCGCCGACCAGCGATAGCTCTGGGGCAAGCGATGGACAATGGAGAGTTGTAATGTATTCACGTTCGTTCCCCGGAAGCAAAAATTACTTCACAATTTATTTACATTTATAGTATCACATGATTGCAAACCTGCACTATTTAGCGGTTTTTATAGGCATTGCAGGCTCGCGTGGGCGCTATATGTACCCGTTTCTGCGATCTAACTCAACCTTTTTAAATACAATGATGTGACTTTTTACATAAATAGATTTTACATAAAAGAAACAAACACAGGGTAAACGAACAGCGCTTTGGTTGATATGCATCAACAAAAAGGCCCGAATCGGGCCTTCATTGTGCTTTAGTGAGCGGCTTTACGCGGCCGACTGGCATAAAGATAGAAGAGAATGGAGCTGGTTGCGCAGAAAGCGATTGCCCACAGCATCGGCCATGCGGTGTTAAACGTGGCCATCGAGAGCAACGCCCCAACGACAGCGCCAATCCCAAAGCGGAACGTCCCCGCCAGTGACGACGCCGTGCCTGCCATATGCGGGAATTCGTCAAGGATGACCGCCATCGCGTTGGAAGAGATCATCGACACGCAGCCGACAAACGCCGCCACGCCCACTACCAGCGCCCAGAAGCCAATCCCCAGGAACGCGCTCACCACCATCCAGATAGCCATAACGAACTGGATCCACAGCCCGGCGCGGAACATATTGATCGCCCCTACCCGCCGTACAAAGCGGCTGTTGATGATGGTCATAACAAACAGAAACACGATGTTCAGCGCAAAGTAATAGCCAAAGTGCTGCGGCGAAACGTGGTTCAGTTCGATATAAACAAACGGCCCGGCGCTCAGGAAGGAGAACATCCCGGCAAAGCTGAAGCCGCTCGCCAGCATGTAGCTCAGCACGCGCTTATGGCGAAACAGCGAGGCAAAATTCCCCATTGTGGTACGAATGTGGAACTTCTGCCGACGCTCGACGGGCAGCGTTTCATCAATAAAGAAGAAAATCATCGCCGAGGCCAGCAGCGCGGCAACCGCCAGGATCCAGAAAATGGCGTGCCAGCTGAACCATACCAGCACGGCACCACCGACCATCGGGGCCACCAGCGGCGCAATGGTGGTGACCAGCATGACGAACGACATCATGCGGGAGAACTCTTCTTTCGGGTAGACATCGCGCATCAGGGCGTTGATCACCACGCTCGCGGCGGCGGCGGCCAGACCGTGGAAAAAGCGCATGATAATCAGCTGATCGATACTCTGCGCCAGCGCACAGGCGACGGCTGCGCCTGCAAAGACCAGCGTTCCACCCAGGATAACAGGCTTGCGCCCAAGGCTATCCGCCATCGGCCCATACAGAAGCTGACCGATAGCAAAACCGAGAATATAGGTACTGAGCGTCATCTGCGCGCTGCCCGCCGGTACGCCAAACTGCGCGGAAATCACCGGCAACGCGGGCAGATACATATCGATGGAGAGCGGCATCAGCATCGCCAGCAGGCCAAGGATGAAAACGATCTTGAAAGACGAGTGTGGCCTGGTGGTCACAGAGTTCTCCTGAAATTTAGCGTGAAGGCAGACCGACGCTGGCGATCTCTTCTTCCGTTAACGGGCGGTATTCGCCTGGCTCGAGTTCCGGGTCAAGCTCAATCGCACCAATACGTTCACGATGCAGGCCCACAACGTGGTTGCCCACTGCGGCGAACATCCGTTTCACCTGGTGATAGCGACCTTCGCTGATAGTCAGACGCACTTCCGTCGGGGTGATAACTTCAAGCACCGCCGGTTTGGTCAGATCTTTTTCATTATGCAGCTGAACGCCTTTGGTGAATTGCTCTGCCGTGTCATCCGATACCGGCGACTCCAGCGTGACCAGATAGGTTTTCTCGCAGTGATGGCGCGGAGAGGTGATGCGGTGAGACCACTGACCGTCATCGGTCATCAGCACCAGACCGGTAGTATCGATATCCAGACGACCCGCGGCATGCAGCTTGTGCGCCACTGGCTCATCAAGGAAATAGAGCACCGTCGGGTGATCCGGATCGTCCGTTGAACAGACGTAGCCTTCCGGTTTGTTGAGCATGAAATAGCGCGGACCGTGCTGCTGGGTCAGCGGATTGCCGTCATACTCCACCTGATGTTCAGGCTGGAGTTTGAAAGCGGTGTCTTTCACAATGTCGCCATCCACGGTAACGCGGCTGGCGCGAATCTCACGCCCGGCAATAGCGCGGCTTACGCCGAGTTGCTGAGCGATAAACTTATCAAGTCGCATGAAATCTTTTTAGCCTTAATGGTGCTGGAAGTCGGACAACGCGCCCGAAAAAGAAGCAGTCAAGAACGGTTCAGTATAATGGTCTGGTTGCGCCACTCAAGGGAAAAAGTTTCGTGGCATACTATGTGCGGAATAACGAAACCGAGACACCATGACTTTTACACTTCGCCCCTATCAGCAAGAAGCCGTCGACGCCACCCTCGCCTGGTTCCGTAAACATCGGGAACCGGCAGCCATCGTGCTCCCGACAGGTGCAGGCAAAAGCCTTGTCATCGCCGAGCTGGCGCGTCTGGCACGCGGGCGCGTGCTGGTGCTGGCGCACGTTAAAGAGCTGGTAGCGCAAAACCATGCCAAATATTGTGCGCTTGGACTTGAGGCCGATATTTTCGCCGCCGGGCTGAAGCGCAAAGAGAGTCACGGCAAAGTGGTGTTTGGCAGCGTGCAGTCGGTCGCCCGTAACCTGGACCTGTTTCGCAGCGAGTTTTCACTGTTGATTGTCGACGAGTGCCACCGCATCAGCGATGACGACGACAGCCAGTATCAGCAAATCCTGACTCATCTGAAGGAAGTGAACCCTCACATTCGCCTTCTCGGCCTGACGGCCACGCCGTTTCGTCTGGGGAAAGGCTGGATTTATCACTTCCATTATCACGGCATGGTGCGCGGGGATGCGAAAGCCCTGTTCAGCGACTGCATTTATGAGCTTCCGCTGCGCTACATGATTAAACATGGCTATCTGACGCCGCCGGAGCGGCTGGATATGCCGGTGGTGCAGTACGACTTCAGCCGCCTGCAGGCGCAAAGCAACGGGTTATTCAGCGAGGCCGATCTTAATCAGGAGCTGAAAAAACAAAAGCGCATTACCCCGCACATCATCAGCCAGATTGAAGAGTTTGCGCAGACGCGCAAAGGGGTGATGATCTTTGCGGCCACCGTTGAGCATGCCCGAGAAATTACCGGGTTGCTGCCCGCTGACGACGCGGCGCTGATCACTGGCGAAACGCCCGGACCGGAGCGCGACAGCCTGATCGAGGCCTTCAAAGCGCAGCGGTTTCGCTATCTGGTCAACGTGTCGGTGTTAACCACCGGGTTTGATGCGCCGCACGTTGACCTGATTGCTATTTTACGCCCGACCGAATCGGTGAGTCTCTATCAGCAGATTGTGGGCCGCGGCCTGCGCCTCTCGCCGGGCAAAACCGACTGCCTGATTCTGGATTACGCCGGAAATCCGCACGATCTGTACTCCCCTGAGGTCGGCACACCGAAAGGTAAAAGTGACAACGTGCCGGTCCAGGTGTTTTGTCCCGCCTGCGGGTTTGCCAATACCTTCTGGGGAAAAACCACCGCCGACGGTACGCTGATCGAACACTTTGGCCGCCGCTGTCAGGGCTGGTTTGAAGACGATGAAGGCCATCGCGAGCAGTGCGATTTTCGTTTCCGCTTTAAAAACTGTCCGCAGTGCAATGCCGAAAACGATATTGCCGCCCGTCGCTGCCGGGAGTGTGACACGATCCTGGTCGACCCTGATGACATGCTTAAGGCCGCGCTGAAGCTGAAAGATGCCCTGGTGCTGCGTTGTTCCGGCATGGCGATGCAGCCCGGCGCGGATGAAAAAGGCGAGTGGCTGAAAATCACCTACTACGATGAGGATGGTGCAGACGTCAGCGAGCGTTTCCGGGTGCACACACCTGCGCAGCGAACGGCTTTCGAGCAGCTCTTTATCCGCCCGCACACCCGTACGCCGGGGGTGCCCCTGCGCTGGATAACCGTTGCCGATATCGTTCATCAGCAGGCGCTGCTGCGCCACCCGGATTTTGTTGTCGCCCGCAGGAAAGGCCAGTTCTGGCAGGTGCGTGAGAAGGTCTTCGACTACGAAGGACGCTTCCGCCGGGCAAATGAATTGCGCGGTTAACGGGACTTTTCGTTGATGTGAGGGGCATTTGAGTATAAAATGCCGCCCGCTTCACATCCGTGAGGCAGAACACTCACCTGCTGCTGGGTCGCCTGTAGTAGGGTTTTAAATACAGAGAGAAATCAATGTTCACTATCGAAGCAGAAGTACGTAACGTGCAGGGTAAGGGTGCGAGCCGCCGCCTGCGTAACGCCAACAAGTTCCCAGCTATCGTTTACGGTGGCGAAGCTGCTCCAGTTGCAATCGAACTGGACCACGACAAAGTATGGAACCTGCAGACCAAAGCTGAATTCTACAGCGAAGTTCTGACCATCGTTGTTGGCGGTAAAGAAGAAAAAGTGAAGGTTCAGGCTGTACAGCGTCACCCGTTCAAGCCAAAACTGTCTCACATCGACTTCGTTCGCGCGTAATCGCAAACTCGTCGAATAAAAACCCCGCTTCTGCGGGGTTTTTTTATGGCTGCTATTTACCGCCAGAGGTGCGGCGCTGCAGCTGATCGCGCAGGTTCGGCGGCGTGCCTTTGATGGTCAGCGTGTCGGTGGCCGGATCCCAGAAGATGCGTTCCCCCAACAGCATGGCGTCAAAGTTGATGGTTAATCCACCGCCGCTACCGGCAAATTTGGTGAGCTGACGCAGCGTACTGCGGTCCGCCGGGAAGCTCTCTTCCAGTTCATAGCCTTTTTCAGCCGTAAATTCCTGGAAGCTGACTTCACTCACACCTGCCAACTCTTTTGACAGTGATTCCAGCTCAATCTCTTCGCCTGCCTGCAGCTGCTCGTTGCAGTAGCTGTAAACCTGCTGACGCACGGTCTGACGCTCGGATTTATCGAGCTGCGCTTCTGCCGTAAAATCATCAACCGCCTGCAGCAGACCTTTGTTCTGCGCTTTGGCATTCAGACCTTCGCTGGCGCCGAGGAAGTCCATAAAGAAATCGGCGACTTTGCGCCCCACGCGCCCTTTCAGGAAAGTCAGATAGCGGGTCGATTCCGGATTGGTTTCCCACTCGGTCAAATCAATACGCGCCACGATATCCGCATGGTTGATATCCAGATAGTGCGTCGAGCTGATGTCCAGCTGCTCATTCACGCGCATGCTGCTTAAGTTGTTCAGCACGGTCACCAGCAGGTATTCCACCGCCAGGTAACGGTAATGGCAGAACAGGACGATACCGCCATCGGCGAACGGATATTTTGCCAGCTCGTCACGCAGACGCCCGGTTGCGGCACGGCTGAATGCCAGGAAATCTTCTTCGCCCTGACGCTGAAGACGCAGGCTATCCGCCAGTTCGCTCTCTTCGCTGAACAGACCATAGGCTTTATTTTTAGCACTGTAGACGCGGTGCAACTCCGCCATCATTTCCACAACGGTCGCCGTGGGTTCAAGTAACGAATCGCGCAGCACCACTTCAAGGGTTTGCTCATCACGCTTGATAAGCTGGTGCAAGGCAATCTGGTTGATTTCCAGACTCATGATAAACTCTCCTTTTAGACCGGGCGGTATTCAACCACCACCAGCGCATGTGTGCAACAGAAGATAAAAAAGGGGAAAAAAAGCTGTTGCTACGGTAATATGTCGCCCTTCTCTCAACAAACTGATTTTGATTTATGCCACAACATTCCCGCTACAGTGACGAACACGTTGAACAACTGCTCAGTGAGCTGGTCAACGTACTGGAAAAACATAAAACGCCAACCGATCTCTCCCTGATGGTTTTGGGAAATATGGTTACCAACCTTATCAACACCAGCGTTGCTCCGGCTCAACGTCAGGCGATTGCCAAATCTTTCGCCCAGGCACTGCAGTCCTCGGTTAGCGACGACCAGGCACACTAAGGGAAACGAACAACAGTTTATGGTGACGAATCGTCAGCGCTACCGTGAAAAAGTCTCCCAGATGGTCAGCTGGGGGCACTGGTTTGCCCTGTTCAACATTCTGTTGGCGATGGTTCTCGGCTGCCGTTATCTGTTTGTGGCGGACTGGCCCACCACGCTTATCGGACGTGTTTACTCCTGGATAAGCCTGGTCGGTCACTTTAGCTTTCTGGTCTTCGCCACCTATCTGCTCATCCTGTTCCCTCTGACGTTTATCGTCATGTCGCAGCGTCTGATGCGGTTCTTGTCCGCCATCCTTGCGACCGCGGGCATGACGCTTTTGCTGATCGACAGCGAAGTCTTTACCCGTTTCCACCTGCATCTCAACCCTATTGTCTGGGAGCTGGTCATTAACCCCGATCAGAACGAGACCGCACGTGACTGGCAGCTGATGTTTATCAGCGTGCCCATTATTCTTCTGATTGAGATGCTGTTCGCCACCTGGAGCTGGCAGAAGCTGCGAAGCCTCACCCGGCGGCGCCATTACGCGAAGCCCGTTGCCGCGCTCTTTTTCATCTCATTCATCAGTTCGCACCTCATGTATATCTGGGCGGATGCGAACTTCTATCGTCCTATCACCATGCAGCGCGCAAACCTGCCGCTCTCGTATCCGATGACGGCACGTCGTTTCCTTGAGAAACACGGTCTGCTGGATGCGCAGGAGTATCAGCGCCGCCTGGTCGAGCAAGGTAATCCGGAAGCGGTCAGCGTGCAGTATCCGCTGAGCGATTTGCGCTATCGCGACATGGGCCGCGGGCAAAACGTTCTGCTGATCACCGTTGATGGTCTGAACTATTCGCGCTACGAGAAGCAGATGCCCGCACTGGCGGCGTTCGCGGATAAAAACATCACCTTTACGCAGCATATGAGCTCGGGCAACTCAACCGACGCGGGTATTTTCGGCCTGTTCTATGGGATATCGCCGAGCTACATGGATGGCGTACTGTCTTCACGCACGCCAGCAGCATTGATTACCGGGCTTAACCAGCAAGGTTATCAGCTGGGGCTGTTCGCGTCCGATGGCTTCAACAGTTCGCTGTACCGTCAGGCTCTGCTCTCTGATTTCTCTCTGCCTGCCGCGCAGAGCCAGTCTGACACCCAGACGGCAAACCAGTGGATTAACTGGCTGCAGCGCTACGCTCAGGAAGATAACCGCTGGTTCTCCTGGGTTGCGTTTAACGGCACTACGGATGACAGCAATCAGAAAGGCTTCACCCGTCGTTACACGCGTGCGGCAGGTGATGTTGATGCACAAATTGCGCGCGTGCTGACCGCCCTGAACGACTCGGGCAAGCTGGACAATACGGTGGTGATTATCACTGCAGGCCATGGCGTGCCGCTGGGCGACGACATGGAGAGCATGGCCTGGTCACGTCCGAACCTGCATGTGCCACTGATCGTTCACTGGCCGGGTACCCCTGCGCAGCGCATCAATATGCTTACCGATCATAAAGATGTGATGACCACATTGATGCAGCGCTTGTTGCACGTCAGCACGCCGGCTAACGAGTACTCTCAGGGGCAAGATCTCTTTAGCGCCACTCGTCGTCATAACTGGGTGACTGCCGCAGGTGGCAATACGCTGGCGGTGACGACACCTGAGCTGACGCTGGTACTGAACAGTAACGGGAGTTATCAGACCTATAACCTGAAGGGCGAGAAGCTGAAGGATCAAAAACCACAGCTCAGCCTGCTGTTGCAGGTCCTGACGGACGAGAAACGGTTTATCGCTAACTGATTAATAATAAACCAGTTAGCGCGTTCTTCCCCTTGCATTCAAAAAGGAATCGAGTAGTATTCCTTTCATGCGTCGGCACGTAGCGCAGCCTGGTAGCGCACCGTCATGGGGTGTCGGGGGTCGGAGGTTCAAATCCTCTCGTGCCGACCAAAAACACATTGAAAACCAGCCTCTTACGGCTGGTTTTTTCATGTTTAAAATTTGTACGGGGAAGCATTGGGGAAAAATGGGGGAATAACCCCCGACATTTACACGCTATATTACAGGCGATTTATCGTCTTTAACTTGGTTAAGTGTATGTGTAAGAACGCCGTGTACCGTTACGTCATTCAGAGCTTCCCCTTCTATCGCTTCACCATCTTGAGTGATCAGCGCGTGGCCCATTAGCTTCACGAACTGGTTTCTCCCGTCCATGCTAACCAGCAACGTATCCCCTCCTTCTGGCTTCAGACTGACGTTAATAACGGCCCAGCCGCATGAAGTTTCAATAACCCGGCAGTTGTTATCTACACCGCAGATAACATCTATCGTCATGCGCTGCTCCTGGTAATCCATGGCTGGCGATGGAAATCCCATTAGAAAACCCTCCCCATGTTACGCAGGATCCAGTATCGGTTCTCACTTCCGTTTGTCGTCTTATCGGCGAAGTCCGGCTGGTATCGCTCGATCCATGAATTTGCATCCGCTTGGCTGAAATGCCAGTGCCTCTCCTGCAGTTCAGCGATGAATTTGTCTGTATGCAGACAGAGATAGCCCTTCGGGTTTTGCTGTATGGCCGCAATAAAAGCAGCACGAATATCCGGTTGACGGGGCATGAACACACCCTCACTCACTTATTGACTGTATGCATATACAGTAGTATTTTTATAAAAACAGATCAAGCACAGGCAATTTTTCACTTATAAGAGGATCGGTATGTTTGTTGAACTGGTTTATGACAAGCGAAATGTTGAAGGGCTCCAGGGGGCCAGAGAGATCATCTTGGCCGAGCTAACAAAGCGAGTGCACCAGATTTTTCCTGATGCAGAAGTGAAGGTGAAGCCAATGCAGGCGAACGGCTTGAATAGTGATGCCAGCAAAAGCGATCGGGAAAAGTTGAACCGCATGCTGGAGGAGATGTTTGAAGAGGCCGATATGTGGCTAGTTTCTGAATTTCCGACAGTTCGCCAGGCTGGGCTCTAATATGGCCGGGCAGTGACAGTATTAGCTGACTGCCCGACCATGGCTGATTTATCCCACAGGAAATTTTTTATAAAGCGTGCATACTGCAACGTCATAAATTATCGCCACCTGCTTTCTGTCCACACCATTCGCTATCAACCGACCTGCCTGCGCCCATTGTTCCTCGGTGAGCTTCGGACGCCTGCCACCGATTCGCCCTTTCTCCCGCGCTGCAGCCAGACCCGCGCGGGTGCGCTCCACAATCAACTCCCTCTCCATTTCCGCCAGGGCTGACATGATATGAAAGATGAAGCGCCCCATCGGGCTTGATGTATCGATACTGTCCGTGAGGCTCTTAAAGTGGATACCGCGTTGCCGGAGTTCGTCCACCAGCAGCACCAGATTTCGCATGCTGCGCCCAAGGCGATCCAGCTTCCAGACCACCAGCGTATCCCCCTCATTCAATGCCCTAAGAAGCTTTTTGAGTGCTGGCCGGTTTGCCACTGTTCCGCTCATTTTTTCTTCGAAAATCTGTTCACATCCTGCGCGTTCGAGTGCTTGCCGCTGAAGATCAGTATTTTGGTCATTTGTTGACACCCTTACATAGCCAATTTGCATATTTTTCACCCAGTTATTTCTGCAAAAAAATCAGGTGAAGTTATCAGCCAGGCCGCTCATGAGCGATCTATAAAACGTCGGTTTAGGAGATAGCGTCACAGCCAACTTTGGAAGCCTCGAAATTGGAGCGAAGAAAGCCTCTTCTGCAAGCTTCGTTGATTTCCATTTTCTTGGCACTAACGACTATGACGCGCGAATCCTGTGCGGTGGTAATTCCAGTGGTGCCATGGGGAAAGGAGACTTTACATTTTACGCAGGGAGATACATTTTTATCGGCGATAGCTTTGAATTTCGTAATCCAATTACCTGCCAGAACAGCATAAGCGCATCAGCTAAAATCGCGACCAGTGCTGATATGGAATGCAAAACTAAAATTGCTGTTTTGGCCCCAACTGACAATCAGAATGCCCACGTATGGTTCTATGGCACAGGTGGGGCATCCAGGGGGGTTATTTATTCCGGGCAGACAGGAATCATTCAGATCCGTCCTGACAACAATGATAATGGAGGCTCCAACGGATACTCTTTTGCGTTTGGGGCTGATGGTAAGTTCACCTGCGTCACGATGAATCAGACTTCGGATGAACGAGTTAAATTCGACAAAGAACCCGTCAGTAACGCTCTGGAGAAGATCTGTTCCCTGACGGGGTATACGTTTGGCATTCAACTGACTGAATCGGAATCAATACGCAGCGCAGGTATTATCGCCCAGGAACTGGAGCGTGTTCTTCCTGTCGCGGTAAGTTCAGGCGGTACCGGCACAACGCAGAATGGAGAAGAGATTAACGATCTCAAAACCGTGGACTACAGTGCGATGAGCGCCCTGTATGTTGAGGCCATGAAGGAGCTGGCCAACCGGGTAGAAAGCATTAAGAGTGAGCTTGCTGAACTCAAAGCCCAATCCGCGATATAGTGTATTAGCTCAGACTTGACCTGACAGTTTGATCTGGCAACAGACTATCAAAGCTGACCGTCTGCTTTGAGCGATAAGCAGACGCTAACTCTAAGTGGCTAAAACTTATAGGATCTACAACACCTCTAAATCCTTAATACTGTTTATTATTTTTTGAGCGGTGATTTTGCCAATGCCTTTGATTTTAGTTAATTCATATTCATTCATGCTAGACAGTGCTCGTAAAGTATTTACTCCCTCACTCTTTAGTGAATCTGCTATTTTTTCACTTACTCCATTAACCAAGGTTAATTTGTTTGGCTCATCCAAATAGAATTTAAACCTCTCAAGCTTAGGGATATATGACGACATTACGTCAGCTATATTTGTTTCTCCATAAAAACGTAGCAGCCCCATTTCTATTCTTTTTTTAGACTCATTGCTTCCAGCATAAGCTAACGCTTGAGTCATCTTGTCATTAATTGATGCGCTTGATTCAAAAATTTCAAGTAAACCAATGGCGTAATCAACATACTCATCAGCATTAACTGGCCCAGCATCAGACGCTGAAGTAGCCCCTTTATCAAGAAAATCAAATGTACCACCTCTCAATTTTGGAATCCAAATACCATCTCTTGTAGATCCATATGCTGGGGGTGTCCCGTCACCTTTAAAAACTTCACCGTGTTTTTTCAAAACAAATATAGGGGTCCGTAGTTGGCATGTTGCATGGAATTGCATCCCCTCAATTATATCTTTGTTCTGCGCGGCAATATTTATATATTGTGCAGGGGCTTGTGCTGTATTTTCTAAATGCTTGCTATTCTCATTTCTTTTCGTCTTTCTAAAGATGAAGTCAAAAATACCCATTTTACTAATCCTGCATCAGATTTCTATTCAATATACGCCAAATGAAATACAGGTCAAATGCTACGCCTTACCGCCCATCTTCAATCTCAGCCAAATGTGCAATATCCGCTACTGGCACAGAGCGGAGTGTCAGCTTAAGTTAAGCCCTGAGCAGTAACAGTGCCAAATCAAGTTTGAGCTAATACAGATATAGCTTACTGAGCTGAAACCTTAGTGGCAGCCTGTTCTTCCAAAACCCTGACGCGGATTGCCAGCGCTTTGATTGCTGCTAGCGCATCGAGCAACATAGGGGTCTGATCAAGATGCAGTATGCCGCCTATTTCTTTCACGTATTCGGGATCAATCGTTTCAATCTGCTGTGATATTACCCCGCGTCGTGGGGTCTGCGTTTCATCGTCCTTAAAAGTGAAGTGTTTGAATTCCATCCGGCAGATATTTAACAACGCCGCTTCCAGATCGAGGTCATCGCCAATGTTTTTCATTGTTCTGTCAGATATCGCTGAAGTCATGATCTCCTTCCACGGGCTCCAGGCATTGGTGTTGTAACCCCTGAAAAAAAATCGTCCAGCATCAGTTTGGCTTGGATATGGCAAACAAAACTGCGTTAGCGCTACGTCGGCAACCGAGAAACCCTGCGCGCTGGTAACCGGAACGTTTATCCAGTCCCCGTTGTCCTTACGCCACTGGGCAACATACCTGATTGCGCCCTCTACCTTATCCCATGACACATCCAGGCTTGCTACAGTCAGCCCCTGAGACACATGATCGCTCTCAGTCACCACGATATTCTTCGGAGCAGACAGGACGCTTATCGGCGTGACGGTGATCGGGGGCGACTCGACCCGTACGCCGTCATCGATGTAACGATATTTGTTTGGATCGTGCTGAACGGCCGTAATAGTGAAACCGCCTGTGCTGTCGTCGTTAGCCACGATTGAGGTGACCCTGAAGTACTGTATTGCGAGGTTATCACTGTCTATTGCCCAGACAGCGCCCGTCACAGGAATCTGACTGAATGCCGTAGCCACCGTCACCGTTTTTTTATCGGCGCTCACCGCGCTGATTGTCCGCGTCTGGGCTTTTCCGTCGGGAAGGTTAACCACCAGCCGGTCTTTCGCCGCGTAGTCTATTTCTCGATCAAGGGTAATCTGGCGGCCGTTGACCGCGCTTATGCGGCCCCCGTTCTCCTTACCGGAACGGAAAGGATCGGCAACACCGATAATTTCAGCGGGCAAAGGGATATAACCATCCAGCCCCACGCCAAACGATACGGTCCCGTCTTTGGCATTGGAGAGCAATACCCAGCGACCGCGTCGGTGCGCTTCACTTTGCGAGGTGCAGCCGATTGCGGTCAGGGACGTCTGCCGGACGTCGTAACGTTCTACAAGCGCCGAATCATAGACCCCCTCAACGGTATCGCTGTAATGGTTCTGCGGATCGGACCAGGACACCAGGCAGGAGCTGTAGCGATTTTTGTATGAGCCACCCGCATAAGTAAACAGCCCATCGATAACGTTTGAGACGTTATAAACCCAGTCAACATCGTCCTGCGGGACGTCTGCCTGGACATAAATCTGATCGTTGCCCCAGAACGTTATTCCACGAAATACCGCGGCGAGATCGTTAAGTACCTGCCAGGCGTCCTCCTGGCTCTGAATGAAAACGTTGCAGGTGAAACGCGGTTCGGTGCCACCGGCCCCGTCGGAAACCATTTCGTCACAGTACTGGGCGATTGAATACAGCGCCCACTTATCCACCATGGACGCATCCACGCGCGTGCCCATGCCGTAAATTTCATCCAGAACCAGATCGTAAAATATCCAGGCGGGGTTATTGGACCAGGCCATTTTGAAACCGCCGGACCATGAGCCAGAATAGGTTCGGGTTATCGGATCGTAATTATCCGGAACCTTTATCAGCTTGCCCTTTATCTTACAGGTCACCTTCGGCGCGCTGCCGTTGAACTGGCTGCTGTCCACTTCGACATACAGTAGCGCGGTCAGAGGATAACGAAGCTTGCTGTCGATGACTTCCGCATACGAAAACACCTTGAAGGCGTTAACCAGTTTCGAATTTGATCCGCTGGCATCAGCCGTAATACGCCTGACCCTGACAGACCAGCCGGACGTGGATTTTGGCAGATCGATACGGTGGTCACGCTGATATTCCGTCGTGGTCTTTCCGTCAAACTTGCCGTTTACAACCGTTTTCCAGGCGCCGCCGTCCGTTGATAAATCGATCGCATACTCGGTAACCGTGCCCACCATATCGCCGTTATCTTTATAGAGATACTGGACCGGAAGGCTGAGCTTGATGCGGATGGCATCCAGGGAAAGGTTGGTAAACTGGCGTGTCCAGGGCGCGGTGGTGGTGACAGTTGTGCCCACCGCCAGCTCGTTATCGACCTGGGGCATCCCGGCAATATAGGTCTGGTCCTGTGTGCCCTTGCGGAACTCCCATTTCACGCCGCTGAAGTTGTATTCCCCGCTGTCGTTTGCCAGCGGCGTATCGTTGAGAAAAATGTTCTGTGCGGTCAGGTCGCCCTGTATTTCCCCCTCAGAAACGGCAATGAGCATTTTTAATTTTGCGACCGACAGCAGATCGTCAGGCTGCTCAACCGGAGTATGCGCGCTACCCCCGCCCCCTTTGGCACCCTGCAGGATGGTTTCTTGTTCAAGAAGCTGCATTTTTTCACCCATAAAAAAAGGTGCCGAAGCACCTTTAAGTTAATGGCCGCTGGCCTACTGCTGATCGCTCGAGTACATACCGGCGCTGACTATCGCTCCCCCTGCCTCGATCAGACCGTAAGCCAGGGGGACAGGATGCCCCATAGCGACGGTATTGACCGGCGCCCCGAAGGCATAGTTAGGCGTGTTATCCGTGCTGGAGGATTTACCCGCGCCGAAGGATGGCTGGGGCGTGAGCATCTGGACAACGCCGCCCAGCATCATTGATACCCCGACCCCGGTCAAAATTGACGTGGCGCTGATGGCTGTTGCACTCATCGCCGCCCCCCAGGCTGCCATACTCGCACCGGCGGTAAAGAATGCAGCGACCAGCGCGACGGCACCAACAACTATCTGAAGAACCCCAGAGTTTTTGGCCCCCTCATAAACGGGCACGATCCGGTAAACGCTTCCCCCGCGGGTCATATCGAACTCTTCCAGCCCGATATTGTTATCCCCGTTGAAAAAGGCGAAACGGATCCCCTTCATATGGGCTTCCGACATGTATTTTTTGAAGCCGGGAACCTGCGAACATACTGCCCTGAGCATTTCACGCAGATCGGCAACATCAAACTGAACGCGGGCCCCGAATTTTTTAGCCATCTTACCGTCGAGAATAAGCGTTTTAAGCATTCATGTTGTCCTTATGCCTGACCACCCGGACCGTTCTGTCGCGATAATATTTCCCATACGGCGTACGCGAAGAAAGGTGCCCGAACAAATGATGAAGAATGATGTTGTCACCCAGATATACAGCGGCGTGATTGGTCACCGATGCCTGCACACTCATCATGATGATGTCCCCGGGCTGCATAGCACCGGCGTCAATCTCAACGAACCCCTCACGCTCCCAGTTGTCATCGTAGAGCCGCTCTTTGCCGCTCTCCCACCATTCGTAAGGCACTGAATAGTTCCCGAGGCCAATACCATATTCACGCTGATAATATTCCCGGATCAGCGACCAGCAGTCCGCGTAACCCAGCAACCATTGCCGCCCGGCATAATCCCGGTCTTCACGCGGGGAAATCGTACAAAAATCACCGTCCGGCCAGGACATGATCCCCCACTCAATACCCGACCAGTCACACTGGATGCGGTCCAGCTCGGAGGGCACCAGCCGGACCACATCCGGATGGGAGTGAATGACCATAATGATTTCACCGAGCGCGCGGGCAGCAAGCTGGTCTTCCGGAGAGAGCGTGAATGTTTCCTCCGGTTTATCCGCGATGTTGCGACAGGGAATAAAGATTTGCTGCTGCCCTGACTGAACAATCAGGCCACAGGCTTCTTTGGGGTATTCACCAGCGACGTGCTGACGGATAGCATCCAGCAATTTTTCACGCATTATCATTTCCCCTGCAGGTTGGCGGCCGGAAAGCCCCCGAATGGCAGCGGCGCGTCCGGACCGTGACGATCCTGACAGTCCTGACGGCGACCGCCACATACATCCTTCGACGGATCATCGGTAGGCGTGCCATCCTTGGTAAAATATTTCGTACCGTTGTAGTCGCATCCGGTTCCGCTTCGGTACCAGCCCCGCATACACCAGGTGCAGACAGGCGTAATCTGCCGGGTAGGCAGCTGAAGGCTCTGAATATCGAAGGGAGAGCACAGCTCAAAATCAACCTGTACCCTCGTCTCTGCGGTTTTGGCATTGACGAAAAAGAGTTGTACGCGCTCATCGGCCGGGCTGGCCCCCGGATTGCCGTCTTTCCAGTTGGCGGCATCGAGGTACTTAGAGAGCGTTGTGTGGATTTTTACTTTCGCCCGGACCATGTCATCATACTCCAGGCATAGTGCCGTGACATAGTTCCCGACGTTCCCGACTGAGAGCGTGGGCGTCGGCTGGGACCCGGTGCTTGATAACTCCATACCCTTCAGTTCGTAAGGATGAGGATCGTACTGGTTGCCCTGCCAGATTATGGCGGGCAGGTTCTCAGCGGCGAAGGCTGCCCACCCCTCCTCCTGGATATTGTGCGCATGAAACCGCAGCACCTGATCCATACCGAATTCGGTGCCGTCGATCTCAATCAGCTGAATAACGCTGCCGGGCTCAAGCTGTTGGATGTCTGCCGTAAAACTCATACTCCCCCCATAAAAAAAGCCGCCCGGAGGCAGCTTTCAGTGTTTGTCGAGAAAATCAGGGCGCGAACGCCTGTTCAAAAGTGAAGGCCACAGTGGCTTTTTTCCCGGTAGGGAAAGAAACGCTGAACGAATCGGCCTTCATTCTGAACAGCTTTTTTTCACCCCATGGAGTGGTCCACCAGAACGATTTAGTAACGTGAGACATCAGGAAAGCTCGCAGCGCAGCCGCCTCCTGTCTGGTGCCCGTCCAGTCCAGGTTCCACGTTTCCTGTTTGTCGTTGATCCCCATCCCCGCTATCTGTTTGTAGCCATCCCCGAACTGGGCCTGCAGCGTTCGGGCTGTTTCAGTACCCTGCGCTGTTTTTCGCGTGCGCCAGGTAAACGTGTCCGTCACTGTGTCCTCCTCGAATAAAGCACGCCGCCTGCGGACATTTCTTTTTTCAGTCGCTCGGTGATTGTCTGCTGAACAATCGCCTGCAGCTGTTTCGCCGTCCCCGTGGCGTTCGCCTGATTTATGCTCCCGTCACTCCCCTGCTGGCTGATGTTCACAGGGGCATAAACACTGATCCCGCCGATGCCAGCACCGGCTGCGCTACCGCCGCCGACCAGACCACCCGAAGCATACCCGCGCATCAGGCGATAGAGATTAGCCACGCCGATGCGGCTGGTTGACTCTTTGGTGAAGACGAATTCCCCGCGGTGAACGATACCGGCTGGCTCGTACTTGCCGCCGTGCCCGGTAAAACCGCCCACGTCAAAACCCTGTGGCCGGTATGACGGGACCGCGAATGACTGCCCTGCAGAGGAGGTTTTCGCCCCTCCGCTCACCCAGCCCATTGCGCTCTGGATGGTGTAAGCCACCAGCAGCTGGTTGATAACGGACACTATCATTTTAAGGATGGAGCTGGTGAAGTCCCTGAAGCTCGCCTTCCCGGTTGTCGTCAGGCTGGTAAGCTGGCCCGCCAGCCCGCTGAACGTAGCCTGCGAAATCTGCTGAACAGAGCTGAAAACGTTTGTCGCTGAATCCTGATATTCGGCCCAGCCCTGTTTCGCACCGGCCAGCCAGTTTGCGCGCAGGGCATCTTCAGCCTCGAACGTCGCCCTTTGCTCTTCGAGAACCTTTTGCTGCGCCTGAGGGTTGTACGAATAGCTTTCGCTGAGACGCTGCAGCGTAGTTTGTCGCCCGGCTTCCCGGGTGGATACCCCCTCAGACTGAGCCTGTAGGCCCGCCCTGGCGGCTTTTTGCTGCTGCTCAAACTTCACGGCCTGATCGGCCAGCTGGTTGAGCTTTTGCTGGCTGGCAACCTTATCGCCCAGATCGGCCAGCTGCCGCTTGTACTCGAGCGTTTCTTCCTTGTGCGCCAGCAGGGATTTTTCCTGCGCCGTAAGCTGACGACGCCCCGCGGCCTCCTGCAGAACGGTGAACTGATTTTCAGCCTGCCAGAGATCCTGACGCTGTTTGCTTATGACGTCGTTCACGCTGGTATGCTGCTCAAGCGTTTTAAGCTGGGCCTGCAGGGTGAGAAGTTCGGTCTGCGCCTTTTCCTCGGCTTTATCCCCGGCGGGCGTTGAGTAGCTTTTGCCTTTCGGCGTTTTTGGATCCTTCCACTGCTTTTCAATCCCGGCGCGGGCAGCGGCAATGTCCTTTTCAGTCCACAGCGTGGCGACACCGTCTTTCGCATCCTGGCGGTTTTTCTCAATAAGCTGACTGAGCTTTTTCTCTGCTGAAGCCCGCTTTTCTGCCGCCGTCGCGCCGGACTCCACCAGCTGATTAAACTGCTGCTGGTTGCGGATTGCGTGAGCCTGCTGGTCCGTCCGCATTTTTTCCCGCGCGGCTGCCAGCCCTTCCTGGGCATATTGCTGATCGGCAAGATCGTAAGCCTGCTTTTTCAGCTCCACCTGCTGGCGCGCGTTTCTCAGCCTTTCCGCATCCGCTTTCTGCAGAACGTTGTTACCGGCATAATCCGGGTCGACTTTAAGATTGCTGGACAGCGCGCGGTACTCTTTCTCTGCTGCCTGCCATTCAGCAAAAGAGTCCTGGCGCTTCATCGCGGAGTCAGGATTACGCCCTATGCCAAGCATCGCATCCCATGCGCCGGAGGCGGCATTCTTCACCCAGTTCCAGGCTTTTTCGAGGGAGCCAAGATAATCCTCGACCGCCCCGGCGCGCTGAATGACCGCGTCGGAATATGCCCGCATGGCCAGCTCGGCAGCTTTCTGTGAATCCCCCAGCGCCTGAGCAGAGGCAATCTGTTCATACTGGGTGGCCGTCAGAAAATGAAGGGAATCGTTGAGCGTCGCGACCGCGTTAACCGGATCATCCTTCAGGCGTTTAAACTGATTAATGGTTTCGTCAACGGCCTGCCCGGTAGCCTGCTGTAGCCTGGCGGCAACGTTGCTGACCATGCTGACGTCATTACCGCTGAACGCGCCGCTTCCAACGACCTGCGCCAGCACGCCTGCAGCGGCATGCTGCGTGATGCCATTACCGGCCAGCGAGCGCGCCAGCGCCTGAAGCTGCCCTGACGTTTTCCCCGCGTAGTTCCCGGTCAGGATCAACTGCCTGTTAAATTCCTCAGACTCTTTGCTGCCGTCATACCAGGCCTTTCCCAGCCCGAATACCGCCGCGGCAATACCGCCAACCATGCCGGCGATCCCAAGCCCGCGCAGCGACAGAAGCTGGTCTATCCACCCTGCCCGGTTAGCCAGCGTGATCCCGGATCCGCGCAGCGCGCCAAAGTTACCGCGCATGACCTCGCCGATCAGTATCCCCAGTTCCTGCCGTGCGGCAGCACTTTGCAGCCCCAGACCGTGCGTGGCCACTTTGGCAGCTTCTAGCTTGCGGATATAGACTTCAGCCGCATCACTGGCACCGACCTGCGCCGCCTTCATGCGCAGCAGCTCGGTACCGGAGAGCTTTTGCTCTGCAACCTGTTGCTTCAGCTGGCTGAGGAATCGCGTGCGCGCTGCGGCCGATTTTTCCTCCACGATCTGCAGTTCTTTTTGCCGGGCCGTGGTGCGGGAAATAAGGGCGAGATAATCCTGCTGGGTGATATTGCCCTGTGCCCTCGCTGCGCGAAAGCGCGCCTGCACGTTCGCAAGCGACTGTGTCTCACCATTGAGCTGGCGAACGCCGTCAATCTGGCGGAAAAATGATGCCGCCAGTTCATCCTGTCGACGGGCAAGCGCTGCGGCCTGCCCGTCATTCTCACGCATGCGCTGATTAAGCTCGGTCACGCGGCGGTGAGTTTCATCAACGGACTTTGAAACGTTCTGCCAGTCTTTGGTCAGCCCTTCCGTTGCGGCCGACTGGCGGGATTTCATATCTGCGGCAGCCGCCGCGCCAGCGTCGCCCACAGTTTTAAACGCAGCCGCCTGCCGCTCGGAAGCGCGCTGCATTCGCGTCTGGACTTTTTCAGAGTCCTCTGCCATCCCGGTGAGCTGGCCCTTGATGCGGGCAACCTGCTCACTAAACGTGGCGCTGTCGACGTCAAGGTTGATGACCAGATCGCTAATCTGCTGGGCCATATCGGATACCTCCTGTTATCCCCTCAGCTGCGGTCATCAGCGTCTCGTCGTTCGGCTCATCATCGCTGACAACGACACCCGAAGGAGAAAGCAGGCTGAAATGTGCGGGGGTAAGTTCCGGGTCGCGGAAGAAAAGAGTGGAGATGGAATAAAGCAGCTCTGAGAAATGCGCATCGAGCTGCGCGTCCTGAAAATAATGCTCCCGGTAGAACTGGTGCCAGTCGCCCAGCTCACTGGAAGTCATTCCAGCCAGCATGGCGCGCCAGTCGGGTCGCCCGAACTCGCGCGCCAGATTCAGGACAAACTTCAGCTCGCTGGCAAGGGCTTTTCCGCCGTAACGGGTTCAGCGCTTTCGGCCTCCGCTAAGGCATCCGGATCGGCAACGTTGTCATCCTCAAGCCGGTTGAAACCTTTATCGGTAACTTTAAAGCGTAATTTCTCTGCATTAAATCCCCGGCGCCGCGGGGATTTATTGAAGCGTAATTCCCTTTATTAATCGCCAATGGCGAGGGATTCGTACAACCAAAAACTGGCGCAGGTGCAGCTGCCAAATATGGAGAAGAAAATACGATGAGTTATATCCAGACACTTTCAGGTAAGAAATTCGATTACCTCAATTCAACCACTGACGACATAGAGATCGAGGATATTGCGACAGCACTTTCCCACATCTGCCGCTTCAGTGGTCATCTGCCGGAATTTTACAGCGTGGCCCAGCACTCGGTACTGTGCAGCCAAATTGTGCCGCCAGAGTTTGCCTTTGAAGCCCTGATGCATGACGCAGCTGAAGCCTATTGCCAGGATATCCCTGCCCCCCTGAAAGCATTGCTTCCAGATTACCGTCGCATTGAAGAGCGGGTAGAACAGGTGATCCGGGCCAAATTCAGCATTACCTCTGATATGGCAGCGGTAGTGAAATATGCCGATCTGGTGATGCTTGCCACTGAACGCCGCGATCTGGATATCGACGACGGTTCACTCTGGCCTTGCCTCGAAGGTATTCCGGCCAGCGACATTATCCAGATCGTTCCTCTTCGCCCAGGCCAGGCATATGGCTTGTTCATTAACCGTTTCAATGAGCTTACGGAATTACGCGCATGCCTCGCATGAAGATAAAAGAACTGGTAGCCGCAGCCCATGCTGCGGCCGGGAAATTGCCACCAGCAGAAGCCTACCTGATGCGTGAGGTAGCCACTCGCTTGGACGTTACATTTGCCGCCTTGACGGAATCGATGGACCAGCGAATGAGCCTTGACGCCGAAATTAACCATCTTCGTCAGGAGTCCGTCCAATGACCCCAAACAGATATGCGACTCTGCGCGGCACAATCGCCAGAGCCAAACGCCACGACTGTCAGAAAGTCGTGATGCGTGTGACGTTAGCTGAAGAACTTCTAGATCAGCTGACAAAAGCAGAACAGCGGATCGCGGAGCTGGAAGCAGTATTGGCATGTCATAGATGCGGAACAATTTGCACTCGTCCTGACGGGTCTCATTATTGCCACATCAGCGACAACGCCGCACGAGCGACAGTAACCTCCCAGTGAATCAAAAGCCTAGAATCAACAATGGAGAAAGCAATTGAACGACTTAATGATTGACCTCGAATCAATGGGGAAAAAGCCTAACGCGCCGATCGTCTCAATTGGTGCCGTCTTTTTTAACCCTCAAACAGGTGAACTTGGCCAAGAATTCTACACAGCCGTCTCGCTTGAAAGCGCAATGGCTCAAGGCGCGGTACCGGATGGAGATACAATTCTTTGGTGGCTAAAACAAAGCCCGGAAGCACGCTCAGCTATTTGTGTTGATGACGCGATGCATATCACTGATGCACTGTCGGAACTTAGCCATTTCATTCACCGGCATGCATATAACCTCAAATACATGAAGGTCTGGGGCAACGGGGCCACCTTTGACAATGTGATTCTGCGCGGAGCTTACGAACGCGCCGATCGCATTTGCCCGTGGGAATTTTGGAACGATCATGATGTACGCACGATTGTCACCCTCGGTCGCAGTGTTGGTTTCGATCCGAAGCGTGACATGCCTTTCATTGGCGATGTGCATAATGCCCTGGCTGATGCGCGCCATCAGGCAAAATACGTGTCAGCAATTTGGCAGAAACTTATCCCTGCCACCAGCACCAACGAGTAACCCACTCAGCCCGGGTGCAGCCGGGCTTTATGGAGAAGGAAACCATGGCAAAGCTAATGAAAGCGAGTCAATGGGGACGCCGAGAGTTCACCGATGACTCTGTTCCTGATAACCGAACGATTAAACGTTGGGTCGAGAACGGTTTACTCATGGGGCGTATCGTAGACGGATCTGTTTTTGTCTGCGAAACAGAAAAATGGGGCGTCGACTCAATGGTTAGTCAAGCAGTTCGCCAGTTGATTAATGAGGGCTAACCATGGCGGCAAGGCCAAGAAAAAAAGAATACCGACACCTGCCAGATTATTTATTTTTTGATAAAGATCGCGGTGTTTATAAATTCACGCTTGTTACTGGAAAAAAGAAGAATATTGGTAAGGATCGGGCCATGGCTATAGCCATTGCCCGTGAGTACAACCTTAGAATGAGACCTGAAGTTTCCCCATCCGTTGATAACCTAATTAGAGAATCCGGCGGGGTTACTGGAGAAGCCAAACCGTTTGCAGATCATGTGGATCACATCATGGCTCGGGCTGCTGAAGACGAACGCCCTTCTCAGAGTACGTTAGATGATTGGAACAATGACGCACTACGCGTGAAAGAGTTTTTCATTAACATACCTGCTTGCGATATCGAGCTGGAGCACGTTAACGCCTACATCAACAAATACCATGCTGGCGCGTCCGCCAACGTGCAAAACAGAAAAGTAAGCTTTCTCAAAAAGCTTTTTTCGTATGCGGTCGATGAATCCCTGATGCTCGACAATCCAGCAACTAGGAAGAAAATGCGCAGGACTGAAGAGAAGAAAAGGCAACGACTGTCGCTAGAGCATTTCATTGCTATACGTCGTGCTGCTGCACCGTGGTTAAGAACTGCGATGGATTTGGCCTTACAGACGACACATGCACGCCTGGAAGTGTCTAGGATTCGGTATTCAATTCGTGAACCAAAGAACGGTATTTGTGGTTGTGTATGGCTCGAACAGCCAGAAGATGGCATATATGGAACGCTTTACATCCATCGTCAAAAGGTACAAAAGAAGGAAGCATCGCACGTTGCGATTCCAATAGGGGATGAGCTAAAGCGCATAATTGATGAAAGTAGGGATAACGTAGCCAGTCCGTTTGTTGTTCACAGGATACCGGATCGACAGGTTAAACGCAGTAAAGAGGTCTCACACCCAACTCAAGTTGCGCCTGACTATCTTAGTCGCTCGTTCTCCTCTGTACGCGATGAGCTTGGACTTTGTGATCATCTTGCGATGGACGAACGCCCTACTTTTCACGAGATCAGAGCCCTTGCTGCGCATTTGTTTAATAGCCAAGGAATCGACCCTCAAGGCAGGATGGCCCACAGTGATGCAAAATCAACGAAGATTTATACCAGCAACCACATTGACTGGGTGATAGTTCCTCATGGGGAGATAAAAACAGGTTGAAAACATTAGTTTTTTCAGGTTTGCCAAACAGAAGACTCTTTCTAACACCTTGATAAATTCAATGACAGGAACTATTACTGTAGTAGGAATTAGTTGATGAGACATGACAAATGAAGCGTAACCCATTGTTTTATTTGAAAACATGTTTTCTCGTTAACTAAAGAATTTAATAGAATTCTATTGTCAAGGTGACATCACTCTTGTTAGTATGCAGTCATCAAGTGATTTCACAACAAAATGATCTATCCCACACAGTAGGTACAACAAGGAGAGGCTTATATGAAAAACTTCGAAATCGGTTACGGTGAAGGCTAAGTCTTAATAAGCATTGAACTAAACTCCTCATTTTGAGGAGTTTTTTTTCATCCAGCAGAAGGGTTTTCGGAATGTACCGATGGATAAAAAGTAAAACAAGAATATTTCTGGGTGTGCTCGTTGGCATACTTCTAAGTCTGATTGTTACCCGATTTTTATTAATTTTCAATGCAGTAGAAACTGCAAAGTGGTTCTATACCGCTTTTGATGCGGGGCTAATGACGACCTTCGCGACATTCTTTTCATTGTATGGTGTCTATAAAATAAGCAACAAATTTCCAGACACTAATGCTCTCCTACCACTTTTTGGGATCATTATCTGGAGCTTAATACTGCTCGCCTACTATGTGCTCCGTTACAATGATGCCTACCAAACTGCGTTATCAATAATTGTGGCAGGATCGATTGCCGGTATGGGATGGTGGATCCAGTTCATTACTTCTGCAGCAAGTGATAGACGGAAACACACACTGAATGTAGTTTTGAGTACCCGCACTTGTACCGAGTATCAGACACATCTGCGCAATTTTACCCATCTTTGGCGGGGCAATCGTCATGCACCAAAAGAGCTTTGCCTTTGGAGAGATGATCCTGATAACCCTAAGTTCAAAGATGCAAAGGTCCCGGATGAGGTAGTTAATGCTATCAATGGCCTTCTCTACATTCTGAACTTTTACGAATTTTTAGCTCAGGGTATTAAAGCTAATGATTTGGATGACAAGCTCTTAAGAGAATGTTTTTGTGGCTTTTTAGAAGGTTTGGAGAGAAAAGCTTATTTCATACTTTCTGAAGCTCAAAAGAGAGACGAGAGATATTTTGAAGGGATTATTTTCCTTTGTAAGCGCTGGAACAATGAGAAGTCATTAGTTGAAAAGCATCGGCACTCAGCCCCACCGGCAGATATAGGGACTTGCTATCCTTCACAAGATGAAGTGATGAAGATGCTTGGAATGCAGGTAAAACCTGAATCGAAACCTAAAAGAAGAAGAAAAAGACGTGGAGCGGTATCAGCGTTGCCTCCAGCGGCGAATGTATCAGAACTAAATCCTGACTCAAGTGTAGTATCGGGCACTTAAGTAAGGGGTAAAACTGAACCTAACTCGTTGATGTATATAGCGCGTATTTTGTATTAAATGCACTGTTTGTTTATACAGCCAAATGACCTCTAAGCCAGACAGGGCGCGGCATACAGCTAATTAACGAAGGTGTCATGGGGTGTCGGGGGTCGGAGGTTCAAATCCTCTCGTGCCGACCAAAACTTTTAAAACCAGCCTTTTACGGCTGGTTTTTTTATTTCAGCGCGTCCGGCGTTTTACGCAAGTAAACCAGCGTAGCCAGGCAAATCACCGCCCCGGCATAAAACGTATATTCTGCGCCTGCCGCTTCCCAGATCGCTCCTGCCCCCACGCTGGCAATAAGCAAGCTAACGCCACTGACCATGCTGAAAATGCCGTAGGCGGTGCCGCGTAAATCCGCTGGTGCAGTTTTCGCAATCATTGCCGCCAACAGTCCCTGCGTCATCCCCATGTGCAAGCCCCACAGCGCGACGCCTAAAATAATCCCGCCCCAGTGGGAACTCAGCGCCAGCACAACGTCGGCACCTATTAATACCACCAATCCCCACTGCAGCAGCCGGGTGTGGCTCATTGAGTCTGAGAGCTTGCCAAAAGGATAGGCTGACAGGAAATAGAGCAGGTTCATGGCCACCATCACCAGTGGGATCAACGCCAGCGGGACGCCCGACTGCTGCGCGCGAAGCACCAGAAACGCTTCACTAAAGCGAGCCAGAGTGAAGACGGCCCCCAGTCCAATGACCCACCAGCAGCCTTTGCCCAGCCGCTTCAGGTTCTCTTTTTTAATCGGATTGGTTCGCTTATGTTCGACAGGGGTTTTCGGTTCACGAAGTCCGAAGAAAAGTAACGCTACGGCGAGCACGCCGGGGATCACTGCGATCCAGAATATGGTGCGAAAATCGTCGTTCCACAGCAGCATTAACCCGACGGCCAGCAAGGGGCCAAGAAATGCACCGATGGTATCCATAGACTGACGCAGACCGAACGCCGCACCGCGCAGTTCGGGCGGCGTCACGTCAGCGACCAGCGCGTCCCGCGGTGCGCCGCGGATGCCCTTCCCCACCCGGTCGATGAGTCGTGCCCCCAGAATCATGCCGGACGACGAGGCGATGGCGAACAGCGGTTTGCTCAGCGCGCCCAGCCCGTAGCCCAACACCGCCAGCCCTTTTCGCTTGCCGAGATAGTCGCTGATTGCACCGGAAAAGACTTTAATAAACAGCGCCGTGGCTTCTGCCAAACCTTCAATAAGACCGATGAAAATCACGCTGGCACCGAGCGTTGTGACCATAAACAACGGCAGCAGGCTGTGAATGATCTCCGAGGAGATATCCATCAACATGCTAACGCCACCTACAACCCAGACTCCTTTCGGGATCCGGCTGAGCGTTGCAAACCGGGATAACATTGAGCATCTCCTGCTTTCTGTAGAACAATCTCGTTCGACACAGAATATCCTGGAAATGCGAATAAATATCATCAGACATAAAAAAAGCCAGCCCAAGAGGCTGGCTTGATTCTCGCCGATAAACGATCAGTGCTTATCGCGTCCGCCCAGGAAGAAAATGCCCAGCGGAATGGCAAGCAGAACGGTGAACACCAGGCTGTAAACAAAGATCATCGCCGATTGCAGAACGTACATGCTGGTCGTCCATGCAGAGAGGGGAATGTTGTACTGTTCAATGACGCCAACAATGGTTGCCCGTCCAACGCATGCAGCAGCAATCATAAACACAACCAGCAGCGCCAGCAGGAATTTACGGCCTTCAGGTGTTTTCAGTTTTGCGCGAACCATCTCTCTTCCCTTTACAGATGAATAACATTATCTGACGCTTAAAATAACACGATCTCCCCACCGACTCCACACCAGCATTAAAAACCATTTTTAATGCAGAAATGCAGTTTATTACACTGCACTCAATGAAAATATAAGTAAATCACTCCAGTCATTCATGGTGGTTATGTTAATCTCGGCAGGATCGTTTTGACTTAAAGGAATGACTGTGAAAAACGCACCTAAATTTGCTATCGCTCTTATCGCCGCCTGTGTCAGCACCGGTGCTTTCGCCAGTAACACGCAAAGTGAACAGCCGCTTGAAAAAGTCGCGCCGTATCCGCAAGCGGAAAAAGGGATGAAGCGTCAGGTAATTCAGTTACCGGCTCAGCAGGAAGAAGCGAACTTTAAAGTCGAGCTGTTAATCGGCAAGACGCTGGAAGTAGATTGCAATCAGCACCGTCTGGGCGGTCAGCTGGAAAGCAAAACCCTGGAAGGCTGGGGTTACGACTACTATGTCTTCGACAAAGTGACGTCGCCGGTTTCCACCATGATGGCGTGTCCGGACGGCAAAAAAGAGAATAAATTTGTCACCGCGTATCTGGGTGATAACAGCCTGCTGCGCTATAACAGCAAGTTGCCGATCGTGGTCTATACGCCTGAAAACGTGGAAGTGAAGTATCGCGTGTGGAAGGCAGATGAAACTGTCGGACAAGCGGTCGTACGTTAAAAATAAGTCGGGTGGCGGCTTCGCCTTACCCGACCTACAAAACAACATCGAACGTAGGCCGGGTAAGCGTCAGCGCCACCCGGCTTTTTTACACTACAGCGCGATATCCGCAACCGGTTTGTTTTCCGCCTGAGGCTTCAGCTCCGCTTTTGGCGCAGCATCCGCCGCCTGTGGCTTCACGTACTGCAGTTGCAGTACACGGCTGGTGTACTCCAGCTCCTGCTCCGTCGCACCCACGTTACCGTTCAGCTTCGTACCGTAAGATGGAATAATGGTTTTCAGCTTCGCCTGCCATTCCGGGCTGGCGACTTTATCTTTAAACACTTTTTCCATCAGGTGCAGCATGATTGGCGCAGCGGTAGACGCACCCGGTGACGCACCCAGCAGCGCGGCAATGGTGCCATCTTTATCGCTCACCACTTCGGTACCCAGACGCAGCACGCCGCCTTCTTTAGGATCGCGCTTGATGATTTGTACGCGCTGACCCGCCTGCCATAAACGCCAGTCTTCTTTCTTCGCCTGCGGGTAGTACTCTTTCAGCGCCTCGAAACGATCGTCATCAGAGAGCATCACCTGGCTAATCAGGTATTTCACCAGATCGAAGTTATCCAGCCCCACGTCCATCATTGGCTTCACGTTAGAGGTGGTGGTTGCGCTGAGCAGATCCCACAGGGAGCCATTTTTCAGGAACTTGGTGGAGAACGTCGCGAACGGCCCGAACAGTACGACGCGTTTGCCGTCAAGCATACGGGTGTCGATGTGCGGAACGGACATCGGTGGCGCGCCCACGGAAGCCTGACCGTACACTTTCGCCAGATGACGGTTCACCACTTCCGGGTTTTCAGAGACCAGGAACTGGCCGCCGACCGGGAAGCCCGCATAGTCATCAGCTTCAGGAATACCGGACTCCTGCAGCAGCTTCAGCGCCGCACCGCCGGCACCGATGAAGACAAATTTCGCCTTGATCACGTGTTCGGCTTCATTGTTTTTCAGATCGGCAACGGTCACGCTCCAGCTGTTGTCCGCGTTGCGCTTAAAGCCGCGCACTTCGGTGCTGAGCTGCAGATTGAAGTTCTCTTTTTTCTTCAGAGACGCGACCAACTGACGGGTAATTTCACCGTAGTTGACGTCAGTACCAATTTCGGTACGGGTCGCTGCTACTTTCTGATTCGGGTCACGACCTTCCATCACCAGCGGTGCCCACTCTTTGATCTGGGCATGATCTTCAGAGTATTTCATCCCGCGGAACAAGGTGCTTTGCTGCAGAGCGGCATAGCGCGCGCGCAGGAAGTTGACGTTCTGGTCGCCCCACACAAAGCTCATGTGCGGTACGGTGTTAATGAAGGAGTGCGGATCGTGCATCACGCCGCTGTTGACCTGGTGTGACCAGAACTGGCGTGAGATCTGGAACGCTTCGTTGATCTCTACCGCCTTCTCGATACTAATGGAACCGTCCTTTTTCTGCGGCGTATAGTTCAGTTCCATGAGTGCCGAGTGTCCGGTACCGGCGTTGTTCCAGCCGTTAGAGCTCTCCTGCGCCACGCCATCGAGGCGTTCAACCATGGTCATGGACCAGTCCGGCTGCAGTTCGTGCAGATAAGTTCCCAGCGTGGCGCTCATGATACCGCCACCAATTAATAGGACGTCCGTTTCCTGCTCTTTTGGTGCGTCTGCTTTCGCCGCCATTGAGACGGTGTTAAGCCCCACGGCCAGAGAAAAGAGCATGGCAGTCATTTTTTTCATAATTTATGCCTTAGTGTAAAAGTGCTTGATGCGTGGAAATTGCAGGTGAAAAAAGCTGCGGGGGCACGGTAACAACTTTTAAATATTGTTTAAAGGTTACGAAATTATTGTAATTGTGAAATTTAATGATGGATTGTTTGTAGGGAATTACGCTGGCAACTGGCAATCACTGAATTTTGTGGATACTATGCTGCACTTTGTGATCGCGCGCACGGAAGCCTGCCCTAACCAGCGAACTGTTATGTCCTTACCCCATTCAGCTGTATCTCCCGAAGACCGCGTAGCCAACGTGCTGCGTTCCCCTAAGCTGCTGACGCGTGAAATGCTGGCGGGCGTGATCACCGCTCTGGCGCTGATCCCCGAGGTCATCTCATTTTCCGTGGTGGCGGGCGTTGACCCGAAGGTCAGCCTGATCGCCTCCGTGGTGTTGTGTCTTGCCCTGTCTGTACTCGGTGGTCGTCCGGCGATGGTCACGGCCGCGGCCGGTTCCGTGGCGCTGGTCATTGGCCCAATGGTGCATCAGCACGGCGTACAGTACATTCTTCCCGCCGTGCTGATGGCTGGCGTGATTCAGATTCTGTTTGGCGTACTGGGCATGGCAAGACTGATGCGCTTTATTCCCCAGTCGGTCATGACCGGGTTTGTTAACGCCCTGGGCATTTTGATCTTCTTCGCACAGGTGCCGCATTTCTGGAGCCGAAGCCCGCTGATTGTGGGGCTGTTCGTGCTAACGCTGCTGATCGTGCTGTGGGTGCCGCGCTATATCAAAAGCATCCCTTCCCCGCTGATTGCGATTGTGCTGTTAACCTTGTTCACCGTTTCAACCGGCCAAATCCTGCCGACCGTGGGCGATGAAGGCTCCATGAGCGGCGGTTTGCCGGGGCTTACCGAGCTGTTGGTTCCGCTCAATGTGCACACGCTGAGCATTATCTGGCCGTGCGCGTTGAGCATCGCGTTTGTCGGCCTGCTGGAATCCCTGCTGACGGCAAAGCTGGTGGATGAGCTGACCGCAACGCCATCAAGTAAACGCCGCGAAAGCATTGGATTAGGCGTCGGCAATATTCTGTCTGGTTTTTATGGCGGCATTGCGGGCTGCGCGATGATCGGACAGACCATCGTCAACGTGGAGATGGGCAAGGGCCGAAGCCGTATTTCAACGCTTGCGGCGGGCATCGTGCTGCTGATTCTGGTGACGGCGCTCAGCGACGTGATGGCCAAAATCCCGATGGCGGTGCTCGCGGGGATCATGGCGATTGTCGCCGTTAAAACCTTCAGCTGGCACAGCCTTCAGCCTGCAACGGTAAAAAATGCCCCGATAGCGGAAACGGTGGTCATGCTGGTCACCGTTGCCGCCACGGTATCAACCGGGAATCTGGCGATTGGCGTACTGGGCGGGATTATCGTCATGGCACTGCTTCCCGCCCGCATTAAACGTCGGGCTACAGAAGAAAAATCGTCGCCAGCCCAAGAAAAATAAAGAAACCACCGGTATCGGTGATGGCGGTAATCATCACGCTCGACCCCACCGCGGGGTCGCGCCCCAGTTTGGTCATCGTCAGCGGGATAATCACGCCCATTATCGACGCCACCAGCAGGTTCAGCACCATCGCCAGCATCATCACGCCGCCCAGCGCCATATCGTCGTACAACCACCAGGTGATGCCGCCCATAATCCCGCCCCACACCAGGCCGTTAATGAGCGCGACGCCCATCTCTCTAAAAATGAGCCACGAAAAGTTACCCGGCTGAATATTTTCCAGCGCCAGGGCGCGAACGATCATGGTTATCGTCTGGTTTCCGGTGTTACCACCAATCCCTGCGACGATCGGCATCAGCGAGGCGAGCGCCACCAGCTGTGAAATGGTGTGCTCAAAGCCGTCAATCACCCGGGAGGCGATAAACGCGGTACAGAGGTTAATGGCCAGCCACGCCCAGCGGGTTTTGACCGCTTTGCCCACGGACGCATGGACGTCATCTTCCGCGCTGATCCCACCGAGAGCACGTAAATCGTTATCGGTCTCTTCATAAACCACGTCAATGATTTCATCGATGGTCAGACGCCCCATCAGCTTGCCGACGGAATCCACTACCGCCGCGCTCACAAGGTCGTCACGTTCGAAGGTTCGTGCCGCTTTTTCCGCATCGTCTTCCGGGGAGAAGACCATCGGCTCGGTTTCCATCACCTCGCTCACCCGCCGCTGGGTACTGTTCAGAAGGATGGTTTTCAGCTCCAGCTCGCCGAGCAGAGTTTTGTCCCGGGAGGTAACGAACAGTTTATCGGTGTTGTCCGGCATGCTGCCCAGACGTCGCAAATAGCGCTGCACCGTACCGAGCGTGACGTCAGGACGCACCATGATGACGCCGAACTCCATGATCGCGCCGACGCTGTTTTTCTCGTAGTGCATCACCTGACGCACGCGCGCCCGCTCCTCCGCAGGCAGTGACGCCAGCAGGCGACCGGTCAGGTTTCGCGGCAGGTGCTGAACGAGGTAAATCTGCTCGTCGATATCCAGCGTTTGCAGGGCATCCAGGATATCGCGGTCGCTCATCTCATCGATCAGGTCGTCCCAGACGTTTTCCGACGCCTCAAGCAACACCTGTCCGCGCTCGTGATCCTGCACCAGCCGCCACAGGGCGTGGCGTTCTTCCGAGGGAAGCGCTTCGAGAGTATCCGCCAGATCCGGCGGGGGTAAATGAGCAACCAGCGCACCTACCTCAGCAATATCGTCGGCTAAGGTGCCGACATCATATTGCTCAGCCAGGGTCAGTTTGCCTAATAACGCAGAAGTAACCGCTTTATCGGTCGTGAGAAGCCAGATAAGTCGCGCACGCTCCTGGTCACGCTGTCTGGCGCTGTTTTTCTTTAATACCGACATCAATCATAAATCCATTAAATGAGTTGGCATTAAGCATAGCGCGGGGATATGTAAATAAGAATAAACAACGGGGCGGGATGGGTAAAAAAACAGCGAGGGTGGTTAAAAAAAAGTAGGCCGGGTAAGGCGAAGCCGCCACCCGGCACAATCGCACTCAGGCCGTGCGCGCCACCGCGTCACGCGATGCTGCATCGCGCTCTTCACCGGTCAGCTCGCTCAGCGTGCCGTCGCGCATCTCCAGCAGACGGTCGGCGTGAATGAAGTAATGATCGTCGTGGCTGATGGCGAAAATGGTTTTGCCCATCTCCTTCATCAGCGGCAGCAGCACCTGATAAAACTCGCGGCGGAAATGCGGGTCCTGATCGGCCGCCCATTCATCCAGCAGGATGATGTCACGCTCTTCCGCCAGGGCCAGCAGCAGCGCCACGCGCTTTTTCTGCCCTTTAGAGAGCTTAAGGTTCAGGATCTTGCCGTCCTGAAGCTCAAGCTTGTGCGACATCTGCAGATGCCCAAGCCACTTCTCCACCAGCGCCGGATTGGCCTGCTGGCCTTCCGGCCCCAGCAGCCGATCAAACAGCCAGACGTCGGTAAATACCGCCGAGAAAAGCTTACGGTAATCCTCCGGTTTCTCTGCGCTCAGCGCCTTACCGTCCAGCAAAATCTCGCCCGACTGCGGTTGATAAAGCCCGGTCAGCAACATCGCCAGTGTGGATTTACCGCTGCCGTTGCCGCCAATCAGGAACAGCAGCTCGCCACGGTGAATCGTCAGGTTAACCGGCCCCACGGAGAAGGCGTTATCCTGATAGCGGAACGTGACGCTACGCAGCTCCAGCGTCTGCCAGTTCGGGAAGGCCTGCGGGCGCGGGAATTCAGCCTTAAACGGCGCGAGATCGAATTGTTTGAGCTTGTTAAATGCCACCTGCGCACTCAGCAAGGTGGGCAACGCACCGACGGCCGAGAGCAGCGGCGTGCGCAAAAACAGCAGCGTCAGCGAGTAGGTTGCCGCCACGTTGGTGTCCGCCCAGCCCAGGCTGTTCGCCATCCAGAACACCAGGCCAATGGCACCCAGCATCATGATGTTCGACCAGTTCACCGCGCTCAGGTGGAAGGTATCGGCGCGAATGATGTGATGCCGGTATTCGCGCGCGTCCGGGATATAGAGATTATTGAAAATATGCTCAGCGCGCTCGCGGTTCAGGGTCAGCTCCTTGCGCCCTTCCAGCACCGTCTGGTAATCGTTGTAAAGTTTATCTTCGGTTTCGCGAAGTACCGCCATGTGTTTGTAGACGCGCGACACCAGCAGGAACCCGCCCCAGATGGTAATGGCAATCCACAGCGCGGTAACCGCCAGCATTTTAGTGGAGAGCCAGGCAAGGTAGGCCGCCGAACCGAAGGTTAAAATGATACCTTGCACAAGCTCAGGCAGACGCACAAAGGCGATGGTTATGGCGCGCACGTCGCTGGTCAGCCCTGCCAGCAGGGAGGCACTGCCGAGTTGCTCCACGCGCTCAACCTGCGTATCGAGGATCCGCTTGATAAATTCGCTGCGCAGACGGAAAACGAAGTGGTGGCCGAGCGCGGTCAGGGCCAGCTGTGAACCCAGCGTGACCGCCATCAGCAGCAGCAATAAACCCAGGAATTCCGGCAGAACGGCCAGCGAGGTGTCGACCATTTCAATCAAACGGACGTTGATAAAGGCGATCAGGCCGATACCCAGCGCGGCGCTGGCAAGGCTTAACGCCATCACCGCAATAAAAGGCCAGCGATACTGACGCCAGACAAGAAGAAGTAGTTGCATGCAGAGCAATCCGGACAAGAAAATCAGCCCGCAGTGTAAACTGCCTTGCGTTTACATCAAGAATAATTCTTATTTTTATTCGCCATAAGCCGCCTGACGGAACGTCAGGTTAAAGCGAAACGCCCCCGTTTGCGGGTGAGCACCAGGTTTAAGCGGTTGAATGCCGTGATAAAAGAGCCTCGACTCGCCGCCCCAGACCACTACATCACCGTGCTCCAGCATCAGACGCTTAAGCGGATCGTTACGACGTAATCCACCAAACTGAAAGACAGCGGGCAGACCCAGAGAGACCGAAACGATTGGGGCGCGCAGATCCGGCTCATCCTTATCCTGATGAAGCGACAGTTTTGCCCCGACGGCATAGCGGTTGATCAGACAGGCATCCGGCTGAAAATCGGCATACCCGGCGGCAACCGCAGCCTCGTGGCAGAGTCGCTGAAACGCATCCGGCATCGGCGGCCACGGCCTGCCGGTGGTGGGATCATTCGGTGCATACAGGTAGCCGCGTTCGTTGGTCGCCCAGCCGAGTTGACCGCAGTTGGTCATCGCCACCGACATGGTATACCCGCCCGGCGTCACCATATGGCGAAATGGCGAGACGGCCGCCACCTCATCAATGCCAGTCAGTAACGCCGCTGCGCGGGAAAGCGCAAAGCGGCGCAGGATCACCGCCCCCGGTGCGAGTGGCTCCTGCCAGGGCTCCGCATCGGCAAAAAGATCGAGCATTATTCCTCCCGGCGACTCGCCTCACGTTTAAGCAATATCGCTTTTCGTGCCGTCCCCCAACGATAACCCGAAAGCGCCCCGTCGTTTCGCACTACGCGATGGCAGGGAATGACGATCGCCAGTTTGTTTGCGGCACAGGCACCTGCCACGGCGCGTACGGCATTGGGTTTACCCATCGCCTTTGCCACCTGTTGGTAGCTTGCCGTTTCACCACAGGGAATGTTGCGAAGGGCCTGCCAGACCTGCTGCTGAAAAGCCGTTCCGCGGATATCCAGCGGAAGCGCCAGCGGCACCGAGCGGCTGTCAATAGTGCTCATCACCTGCTGGATGCGCTGCGCGAACGGACCTTCAAGCACTTCTCGCTCCGCGCGGGGAAACAGCGTCAACAGCTCCCCTTCTAAAGTTGCATCGTCGTCACCCAGCAGGATTGCGCAGATCCCGCGCTCGCTTTCGCCAACCAGACAACGCCCCAGGGAACAGTCGCTGATGGCGTAACGAACCGCGACATCCCCGCTGCGGTACTGCTTCGCCGTCATCCCCAACGCCTCATCGGCTTTCCGGTAATAACTGCTGCTATCGGGAAACCCTGCCGCCAGTACAGCGTCGGTAATTTTATCCCCCTGCGCCAGCGCGCTGCGCAGACGGTGTTCCCGCGCGGCCTGCTGCCAGGCTTTAGGCGTCATGCCGGTCACGGATTTAAACAGACGGTGGAAATGGAAAGGACTGCTGGCGACCTTCTGCGCCAACGCCTCCAGCGTTAACGCCGGATCCTGCTCCAGCAGGCGGCAGGCCTGTTCAACTTTCGCCAGCGTCTGCTGATGTGGGTTGAGCTTGTCCGGCATACAGCGTTTGCAGGGGCGAAAGCCGTCCTGAACAGCGTGCTGAGCATCAGGGTAGAAGCGGACATTTTTACGCAGCGCGTGGCGGGCACGACAGGACGGACGGCAATAAATCCCCGTCGTCTGAACCGCAAAGACAAACTGATTATCGGCGCGAGGATCGCGGCCAAGCACGGCTTGCCAGCGATCTTCATCGGTAGTAAAGGTTACGTTTTTCATCATCAGCTCCTCTTACAAGCATAATCCTACCTTGCCCGAGTGCCACCGAACAAAAACCCGCAACCTTGCTTTTTAATTTTTTTCGCTCACCAGGAAGCCTGTAAACTGCGGCGAGCTCCAGGTTTTGAACCCGTCGCCCTCTTTGGTGATCATATAGACCGCGAGCTGTTCCTGCCGCGCCACCTCTTTGGCCTTTTCCGGGCCGAGTACCATCAGGCCGGTATCCCAGGCATCCGCTTCCAGTGCCGTCGGCGCGATCACCGTAACGGAAACAAGATTATGGGTAATCGGACGGCCGGTCTGCGGATCGATGACATGCGAAATGCGTTTGCAGTCGAGCTCATAATAGTTGCGATAGCTTCCCGAGGTGCTGATCCCGTGGCCGTTGATATCCACAATAGCCTGCACCGCGTTTTGCCGATCGGTGGGTTTTTGAATGGCCACCCGCCACGGTTTGCCACTGGCGTTCATCCCCCGGCTGACGAGCGCACCGCCCACCGAGACCAGATAGCGGGAAATGCCTTCACGCTCCATCAGCGCCGCAAGATGATCTGCCGCATACCCCTCGCCTACCGTTGAGAGATCGACAAAGAGATCGGGAATGTCTTTTTGCAGATATTGTTGACCGTACTGGTTAATGACCGTCAGGTGTTGCAGCCCGGTGCGCGCGCGGGCGTCATCAATCGCCGCCTGGTCAGGCGTGGTCACCGGCTGCTTGTTGGGGCCAAATCCCCACAGATTCACCAGCGGCCCGACGGTCACGTCCATCGCGCCGTTGGTTTTATACCCCACGCGCATTGACTCCGTCACAATATCGGCCATGGCTTCACTCACCGGCCACAGAGAGGTGCTGGTTGAGAGGTTAAAACGCATGAGCGCGGAGTCGTTTTTATAGGTTGAAAGCAGCTGGTCGTCAGCGTCGAGCTGGGACTGAATTTTGCCGCGAAGTTCGTCAGCCCGCGCCGTGTCGAGATGCATGACGCTCACGCGCCAGAAGGTGCCCATCGTTTTCCCTTCCAGCACCGTCGCCGCTGGCGCGTCAGTTTGTGCTGAGGGTGCAGGCGCGTCACACGCTGTCAGGAAAAAAAGCATAGCCAGAACGCTGGCGCGTAAAAAAGTCATATCCATTCATTATTATCCTCATGCCAGGGCGGCAAGAGTACACCAAAATGGTCCCGTTGTAAGACCCAAAAAAAGGGGCCAGAAGGCCCCTTAGTCACGCAATGAAGCGATTAGAACTGGTAAACCAGACCCAGCGCGACGACATCGTCAGTGCTGATGCCAGCGCTACGAGTGAAGTCGTTCTCGTCCAGCAGGTTGATTTTGTAATCAACATAGGTGGACATGTTTTTGTTGAAGTAGTAAGTCGCGCCCACGTCAACATATTTCAGGATATCCTGGTCGCCGTAGCCGTTTTCCAGATCCTTACCTTTAGACTGCAGGTAAGCCACGGATGGACGCAGACCGAAGTCGAACTGGTACTGTGCAACCACTTCGAAGTTCTGTGCTTTGTTAGCCCAGCCCAGATCGCCCGCGCGGGTCGCATTGTAGGTCTGGGTGTACTGTGCAGCCAGGTAGAGGTTGTTCGCGTCGTATTTCAGACCACCGGTGTAGGTGTCAGCACGATCGCCGGTACCGAAGCCGTAGTCATTCTGGGAATTGGTACGTTTAGAGCTGGTGAGAGCAGTACCGATACCGAAGCCTTCGCCCAGATCGTAAGTGATAGAACCACCGTAGCCATCACCGTTCTGACGGAGTGCAGAACGACCGTTGTTGGTCTGATCTTCACCGCTTACGCTACCGTTTTTACCCTGATACTGCAGCGCGAAGTTCAGGCCATCAACCAGACCGAAGAAGTCCTGGTTACGGTAGGTCGCGAAGCCATTACCACGCTGCTGCATGAAGTTGTCAGAACCGTAGGTGTCGCCGCCGAATTCTGGCAGTACGTCAGTCCAGGAGGTGACGTCGTAAACAACACCGTAGTTACGACCGTAATCGAAAGAACCCGCGTCAGCAAATTTCAGACCCGCGAACGCCACACGCGTCCAGGAGTTGTTTTCGTTTTCGCCGGAGTTACCCTGAATCTGGTATTCCCACTGGCCGTAACCGGTCAGCTGGTCATTAACCTGCGTTTCGCCCTTGAAGCCAAGACGCATGTAGGTCTGGTCGCCGTCAACGCTGTCGTCATCAGAGAAATAGTGCAGACCATCAACTTTACCGTACAGATCTAATTTGTTGCCGTCTTTGTTATAAATTTCAGCCGCATTTGCTGCGCCTGCTACCAGCAGTGCTGGTACCAGGAGGGACAGTACTTTAACTTTCATTTTATTAACCCTCTGTTATATGCCTTATTATTACCACTGCTTACTGATTAACCCTCTTAACCAGTCGGCAACTTCATTCTCCTCAAAAATACAGAATAATCCAACGGGAATATGATACGAAAACTTTTAAGATGTTTCATTTATCTATCAAGATGTTTCAATTTGTAAATATCAAGGAACTTTTACAAAGCACGCAGGGGTTAAAAATATAGCATCAATAATCAAAATAGAAAAAAAGTAACTTAAAATCAGCATATTAGATAAAAAACCGTGACAGCACTGAATGATAAAACAAAACAAGCCAATATCACTAAAATAACTCTCGCTATCATCATTAACTTTATTTATTACCGTCATTCAGTTTTGAATGTCTGTTTATCCCTAATTGAACCGAATGCCGAGCGTTCGGTTTTTTTTTACCTTTCTTTACGCAATTATATTTTTCTTGTGCTACCGCCCCGAAATCGTAACGACTATTAACTAAATCGCCCCCTGATCCTTCGCGGACCCGCATCATTTCTACAAAACTCAATTTCTTGTTTATTCGTGCTATTCCCGGAAAGATGTCGATTTATATTTATACACCTCGCCGTCATTTGTACATATTTTACGCACCGAGCACTGCCGACATTCTTCGTGGAAAAAGTCCGTCATTCTCAGACCATGACGCTGGAAATTCAGGTTTTACCCTTTATACTGCCGTATCCCCTTAAAGCACGGCCATCACGGGTTAAAGATATCAATGAGTCAGACTGAAACTACCGCCCTGAGCAAATTCTCCCTCCTTCCCGGGAGCATCACCCGTTTCTTTCTTCTATTGATCGTTGTGCTGTTGGTCACGATGGGGGTTATGGTTCAAAGTGCGGTCAATGCCTGGCTGAAGGACAAGAGTTACCAGATCGTTGATATCACTCATGCGGTCCACAAACGGATCGACACATGGCGCTATGCGACCTGGCAGATCTACGACAACATTGCCGCCGCGCCCGCAACCACCACCGGGGAAGGATTACAGGAGACACGCCTCAAGCAGGATGTGTATTACCTGGAAAAACCTCAGCGTAAGACAGAAGCCCTGATTTTCGGTTCGCATGACAGCGCGACGCTTGAGATGACGCAGCGCATTTCAACCTATCTTGATACTCTCTGGGGCGCAGAGACCGTGCCCTGGTCGATGTACTACCTGAACGGTCAGGACAACAGCATGATCCTGATCTCTACCCTGCCGCTCAAAGACCTCTCATCCGGATTTAAAGAGACGACGGTAGGCAGCATTGTGGATTCACGCCGCGCAGAAATGTTGCAGCAAGCCAACGCCCTGGATGAGCGCGAGAGTTTCTCCTCATTGCGCCGTCTGGCCTGGCAAAATGGGCATTACTTTACGCTGCGCACGACGTTTAACCAGCCGGGACACCTCGCAACCGTGGTGGCGTTCGATCTGCCGATCAATGACCTGATCCCGCCGGACATGCCGCTGGACAGCTTCCGCCTGGAGCCTGACAACAGTACGCAAAACCTGCGCAACCCGCCGGATAAAGAAGGGGCCGAGAGCGTCTCTATTTCATTTAACGGCTCAAAAATCGAAATTGCGTCATCGTTAAATTCAACCGGCATGCGTCTGGTGTGGCAGGTGCCGTTTGGCACCTTGCTGCTGGATACATTGCAAAACATCCTGCTGCCGCTGCTGCTGAACATCGGTCTGCTGGCGCTGGCGCTGTTTGGCTACAGCACGTTCCGCTTCCAGCCGGGACGTCAGAGTGACACTTCTGCTGTCTCTGCGGGCACCAGTAATGAACTTCGCGTATTGCGCGCCCTGAATGAAGAGATTATTTCGGTGCTGCCGCTCGGAGTGCTTGTTCACGATCAGGAAGCCAACCGCACGGTGATGAGCAACAAGATTGCCGATCACCTTCTGCCCCACCTCAACCTGCAGAACATCACGGCGATGGCGGACCAGCACCAGGGGGTGATTCAGGCGACCATTAATAACGAGCTGTATGAGATCCGTCAGTTCAGCAGCCAGGTTGCATCCCGTACGCAAATCTTTGTTATTCGCGATCAGGACCGTGAAGTGCTGGTCAACAAAAAGCTCAAGCAGGCGCAGCGGCTTTACGAGAAAAACCAGCATGGCCGCACGGCGTTTATGCAAAATATTGGTGATGCGTTCAAACAACCGTTAAAAACGCTGGCTGCTCAGGCTGCGGGTCTGAATACGCCAGAAGGCCAGCAGTTGACGAGCCAGGCCGAGTCGCTGGTACGTATGGTCGACGAAATCCAGCTTGCAAACATGCTGGAAAATGACATCTGGAAAGGCACCCCAACGCTCTTTTCTATCCAGGATCTGATCGATGAAGTGGTTCCGGAGGTGCTCCCGGTCATTAAGCGCAAAGGGCTGCAGCTGCTGATCAACAACCACCTCCCGGCGAATGACGAGCGCCATGGCGATCGCGAAGCGCTGCGTCGGATCCTGCTGATGCTGATCCAGTATTCGGTCACCACCACCCAGATCGGCAAGATCACGCTCGAAGTCAGCACTGACGAATCGACGGAGGATCGCCTGACGTTCCGTATTCTGGACACGGGTGAAGGCGTCACCGTAAGTGAAATTGATAATCTGCACTTCCCGTTCCTGAACGATACCCAGAGTGATCACTACGGCAAAGCGAACGCCCTCACCTTCTGGCTGTGCGATCAGCTGGCACGTAAACTGGGCGGTCACCTGAATATCAAGGCGCGTGAATCCCTCGGCACACGCTACTCGCTGCATGTCAAAATGGCGGCGAATCCACAGGAAGAAGATGAAGAACGTCTGCTGGATGATGTGGTGGTGATGGTTGATGTGACCTCAAACGAGATCCGCAATATCGTGGTTCGCCAGTTAGAAAACTGGGGTGCGGCCTGCATCACGCCGGACGAAAGGCTTGCGAGTCAAGAATTTGATCTATTTTTAACTGATAATCCGTCTAATCTTACTGCCACAGGCTTGCTTTTAAGCGATGATGAGTCAGGCGTGCGAAAAATCGGCCCAGGCCAGCTGCGCGTCAACTTTAATATAAGCAATGCGATGCAGGAAGCTGTACTACAACTTATAGAAGAGCAACTGGCGCAGGAAGAGATAGCGGAATCACCGTTAGGCGGCAATGAAAATGCCGAGCTCCACGCCAGCGGATACTATTCACTCTTTGTTGATACAGTACCAGATGATGTTAAGCGGTTGTATACTGAGTCCGCTGCGAATGATTTTGCAGCGCTGGCACAGACAGCACACCGGCTTAAAGGGGTGTTTGCCATGCTTAATCTGGTTCCCGGCAAGCAGTTATGTGAAACGCTGGAACATCTAATTCGTGAGAAAGATGCCTCTGGCATTGAAAAATACATCAGCGACATTGACACCTATGTCAAGAGCTTGCTGTAGCAAGGTAGCCTTATACATGAACAATATGAACGTAATTATTGCCGATGACCATCCGATTGTACTGTTCGGTATTCGCAAATCACTTGAACAGATCGAGTGGGTGAATGTAGT